>ERZ773218.46-NODE-46-length-134865-cov-248.835020_pt1 | contig 134865 bp, 131 predicted proteins | sample MGYA00580527_ERZ773218 | MGnify/ENA primary metagenome ERZ773218 (study PRJEB29015, sample SAMEA2737763) | human gut metagenome | biome: human gut; feature: human-associated habitat; material: faeces | place: China | collected 2012 ...
CTTTATGAAGAGGACTTCGAGGCTTGGCGCAAATTGTGAGAATTAAGGTCTGCGATCTTGGACGTGGATAGCTGAAAGGCAGTAGTTCCAACTAACGTGTTCTGAGAGGGAGCGAGGTTATGTTTTGGGAACCCCAAAACGCCTCGCTCCACCATGAGGGCGGAGATTTTTTGCTCCCAACGGTCGCAGAAAATAAGTGTACCAACTGTAAACAGTATATCGAATGACAAGCATACATGAACAGGACAAGAAAAAGGGCGGAAGACCGCCCACAGGCAGGGTTCGCAAGCTGTCGAAGTCTGTCACAGTGAAGTTCTCGAAGCCAAGCTATGAGGCTTTGAGACTGAGGGCGAGAAAAGCCAACCGCAAGTTGGCGGAGTATATCCGTGAGTCAGCCTTGAATGGTGAGGTGGTGAGCGGACACAACACAGAGACGGTTGCCATTGCCAAAAACCTCATCGGTATGGCAAACAACCTCAACCAACTTACCAAGCTGTCGCATCAGAGAGGTTTCCATGAAACCCATGTATATGTGGTGGACTTGTTGAGAAGATTGAAAGAAATCCTTGGCGAGTATCGCCAAGCAAGTTATAAACCGAAGCCAAGCTGTATGGGCAGAAAGGAGGATACCACATGATAGGCAAGCTAAAGAAGGGCAGCTCATTTGGTGGTTGCATCCGCTATGTGACAGGCAAGGACGAGGCGAAAATCATCGCCTCGGATGGTGTGTTACTCGGCACGAATGCCGAGATGACGCAAAGTTTCGAGCTACAGAGACAGCTAAATCCAAGGATTAAGAAGCCTGTGGGACACATTGCATTGAGCTTCAAACCAGAGGACAAGCCACGTTTGACGGATGAATTCATGGCTAAGATAGCCCTTGAATACATGCAGATGATGGGGATAAAAGATACTCAATTCATCATCGTAAGGCATCACAACACGGACAATCCACATTGTCATATCGTATATAACCGCATCAATAATGAGGACAAGCTCATATCAGACAGGAATGATTACAGGCGTAATGAGCAAGTGACCAAAGCTCTAAAATCCAGGTATGGATTGACTTATGGAACTGACAAGAGCAAGACTAACACTCGCAAATTGCGCAATGCGGAGCGTGCAAAATACGAGATTCACAATGCCGTTAAAGATGCCTTGAAAGTCGCAGATAGTTGGCAAAAGTTCAAGAATGAACTTGCAAAGCAAGGTGTTCACTTGGAGCTTGTCTATAAGGACAAGGAACGAACCAAGGTACAAGGTATCCGTTTCTGCAAGGATGGATATAGCTTCAAAGGTACGCAGATTAGCCGAGGCTATAGCTTTGGCAAGCTGAATGCGAGATTTGAGGGAACGGAGAACCTTTTATCAGCAAGAGCCAGCTCTGCTCAGCAATATGAGCAGGGCTGTTGCAAGAATGAGCAGGTGCCATCCATATCGGAGAGCAGCCAGGACCCTTGGGACGGTATTTCTTCCATAGGACTTTTTGCTTCTGCCAATGCACAGACCTTTGAGCAATTCCCAGAGGATGAATCATCCAAGAAGAAAAAGAAGAAACGCAGAAGAGGCTTTAGCCTTTGATGCAAGTTACAAACCATTCAAACAACAAAAGAAATATGAAAGAAGAACTATTGGAAGCCATCTACGGCACAGTTGAGAGATTGGAGCAAAAAGTCGATGAACTTTCTGCCTCACCAAAGAATACAGAGGCGGAAAGCACTCCGGCCTCTGTAAGTGTTGATACTAGCAAACTTGAAAAAGCTATTCTTGCTATGGCTGTAAAAGAAGGGGAAGCTATTGATAAATTGGTAAGATTAAGAGAAGCTATCTGCATTTTTACCGACCTTACCAAAAAAGAAGCAAGCAAAGATGAACAGCGAAGTAAACTCTTGTTTGATACTGTTAATCAGGTGAAACAAGAGCTGAATGCCACATCAAAAGTTGTGCAGGACAAACTTCACGCAATGGATAACACACCTCTGAAGAAAGTAGTGACTCATCGCTTCGAGCCAACTTCAAAGTCTGTTCTTCTTTTCATTGGTGGCTTGGCTCTATCTCTTGTTCTCTCCATTTGGGGCAATCTCACCCAATGGCGAGCGCATCAAGATTGGGAGGAGGCAGACTTGAAGTATAGAGCCTTAAAAATGGTTCTTCCATCTGACGACCCGAATATTCGCTACATCGAAAAGCATTTCTCTGTTTGCCGAGATGAGAAAGTTATTGATGATGTGAGAAGTCGTGTTACTGTTTATGAAGATTCAATCTTTCGTTATCATAAAATGGTGGAGATAGCAGCATACAAAGATAGCTTGGCAAGAAAGTTGACAAACGAATCAAATGAAATCAAAAGGCTTATCAAGAAATAATAAGATGTTGTTTCTTGTGTTTGCACCATTATAGCAGGTGGAACACTAATCGAGTAGGAGGAAAACGAAGCAGTTTTCTTCCTACTTTCGTTTTCCGACCTCTCACACCACCGTACGTGCGGTTCCGCATACGGCGGTTCCTATTTTGGATACCATTCGAGATACGCCTCCATTAAAGTAGCATACCCTGCGGAGCGTAGTTTATTGTTATCTATCGCCCTTTTTAGAATAGGGCTGTCAGCTATTCGCCAATAGCCCTTGCGAGTATTACCCCATTCGTATGCTTGGTATTTATTAATGCCACATCTGATGAGGTTTGCCACTTTTGTCTTGACTTTCTTCCAAGCTTTCCATATACACATGAGTATTCGTATAATTCATGTTAATTTTGATGTTAATTGAAATATATCGCGGTTCATAATGTTGTCAATACCAGAATATTCATCGTATAGTGTTTCAACCCACTTCTCATTCATATATTGCACTATTTCTTGATAATCCTTATCATTGGGATTTACGATTCTGAACATCTGACGAATACATTCATTGCCATCTAATTCTTGATAAATATACATAATTTTACTATTAGTAAATAGAATGAAATAAGCGGATAGCTCATCTTCGTGAATTGCCGCAATCTTATTATCATTTAAATCACTAACAATATTCCATTTTTGCTTATTAAAATTATCACTTGGTGATTTAACAAAATAAAAACTTGACGAATCGAAATATAGACATTTCTTTTGCATCATTATAATGATAGCCAATCCATACTGATTGTTGGAATACGGATAAGCTATTTCTTTATAGAATATAGACTTAATTTGTTCCATATTAAGCTTGTTTATGGTGGGTCTTATGGTATCCATAAGACCCACGTTTGTTTAACGACCACCTATCGGCATTCCTTTTTGAGTAACTACATCATAAACGGTTTCTGATACTTTCCTTCCAGAAATATAACCGAAAAAGCCACCTATTAATGCTCCAGCTGGTGCACCAACAACTTCACCGACTCCACCAACAGCGAATCCAATAGATGTACCTGCCATACAACCCAATTTGGCTCCAGCCCAAGCACCTGCCCATCCACCAGCTACAGATGTTACAGTTCGTGCATTGTAGCGTGAAGAGTATATTTCATAGGCATCAGCAGCTACTGCAGCAAATGTCAATACCCTGCCAGCTATTTTAATGCCATTAAGACCTTTTATTAGATTCTTTGGTCCAAAAATTTGCACTACGGTGCCATTATTTGCAACATGATCCGAAATGGCATAGGAATTTCCCAACTTATATACAGAAGCCCCTTTAGCATCCATCCATTTTCCAAGCTTTTTATATTTAAGGGCATCTACTTTTGCTTTCAATTCCGGAGATTGACGCAACTGCGAAGATGTATAACCCAATTCTGCTTTTGCTTCTAAATAAAACTCTCTCATTTGGCTATTTTTGACTTCTACAGCATGTGATACATCAATACCTTCAACAGCTAATGTCACACCACTACCAGTGCGACCAGTGCCTGAAGCATTTGCTATTGTAGAAAACCAATTATAGGAAGATAACTTACCATATTTAGTTGCATTGAAACCATTACGGAGTATTTTACCAGGATGCTGAGTATTATGATACAATGTTGGCGCATTATCTCCCTCTTCTCCATTTGGATCAATAAAGCGTATCGGATTGTTAAAAGTCTGACAATAACTTGTTATCCATGGATACTTCTCCTGCATTGGATCAGTTGACATCCACAGGCTAAGATGTGGGTCATAGTATCTCGCTCCATAGTAATACAATCCCGTCTCCTCATCGAATTCCTTCGCATTGAAAAGATAAGGCGTATTCCAAATGTTATTGCGCTCTTCTACGAATACCTCACCGAAAGGAACATACTCGATATGCTGCACCACCTCGCCGTCAAGGTTGGTGATGTAACTACTGCTACCCAAATGGTCTGGGTGGTAGTAGAATTGCATCTTCTCGTATGTATCGCCTTCTTGGAAGTTATTCTTCATTGCTCTTGCCATTACACGTGACTGCGCAGCCTCCAAGCTGCCGTCATTGCAGCAGAAGCCCTTGCCATCGACATAGTCGTTGTTGTCCTCGCCATTGTACGGCACTGCAAAGGTTGCATAATTATCCTTGATAGCCTGCAACTGCCCGGCATATTTTTGTTTATAGTCAACAGAAAGTCCATCAGTCTCACTACCTGCATACTGGATGCGGCGTGGATCTGAGCCGTAAGAGTCGAAATCACCAATCTTGGAAACGATACGCTGACTACCTATATAGATGTGCTTTGTGTAACGTCCGCCTTGGTTGGCTACGAGGTAAGGAGATACATACAATGAGAACTTGGCGGTGTTTGTGCGACCACCAGCGAACTCTGAGTTCACATAAACCTGGTCACTCTCACCTGATGTCTTCACCGTGCGCTCACCATCAGCATCATACCAATAGTTGGTCACAAAGCCATTGTCATCAGAAGCAAGGAGACGGTTCTCCTCATCCCATTTGAGTTTACGCTCTGCGGTCTTCTCGTCAGCCACGCCATCCTTCTTTGTACGGCTTGTATTGACATAAATGAGGTTTCCGTTGGCATCATACTCATAGGCATGACTATTGTTCACATTCTCACTCTCCGAAGGTGTCTCCTCCGTGCGGTAGTTCACATCCTTCACATTGGCGAGTTGGAACTTCTTGCCTGTCTCTGTTCCATAGGTGTATGACAAATCATAACCTGCATTCAATGTGCCGTTGAACTGTACATTGTTCTGCGTAAGGATTTGACGCTTCGAAGTAATACGGTGCATATTGTCGTAACCCATTGCAAGGGTATAACTTGCGGTCTTGTTGTCCGCACCAGTATAAGTGCCTGTTGCGCTTACAAGACGGTAGAGGGCATCGTAAGTATAGTTATGCGCCATCTGTCCGCCTGCCTTGCCACTCTGAGGCACTGACGCACCGTTTACCACGCTGAGCACATTGCTCACCGCATCGTAAGTGTAGGCATTGTCCATGATGGTGTTTCCACCACTATTCACCGTGAGGTTCTGCAATCTGCGACGCTGTGGGTCGTAGGTGTAGAACGTCTCAGCACCATTACAGTACTTCAAGTATGTGCGCTGCTCAAACTTGTCATAGCCTATCTTGCTCACATAGTCGTAGCCGTATGACTTGTAGCCATGAACCTTTTCAAGCTGACCTCCGAGGTTGTAAGAGTAGGTGATTTTCTCCTCATCAGGATAGATCATCTCCAACAGACGGTTGTGGCTGTCATAAGTCCATTGCGTCACGTAGGTTGCTATCGCCTGATTAGGCACAATCATCGTGCGGCGGGTCTTCGTGACTTCACCCATCTTGCCATAGAAGTATTCGATGGCACCTGTTCCGTCCTCACGGAGCATCAAGCGACCGATACGGTTCTGAGAGGCGTTGCGACCACCGTAGTAATACTTCACGTTGTTCTCCGGGTGGTCAGGATAGTTGATACCCGTCAGACGCAGATAGTCGTAATCATAGGTGATGAACTTGCCTTCCTTTGCAAGGTTGGCAGTCTGCTTGGTCAGCACATTGCCGAGAGCATCATAAGTGAAACTTGTGATGCCGCTTGCAGGATGGTTCACCTCAGTACGGCGGTCACCCATGTCGTAAGTAGAGGTCGTCACATTGCCCTCCGTGTCGGTAACACGAACAAGACGCTGTATGCCATCATACTCAAACGAAGTGGTAATCTCACCGTCAGGACCGCTCTTCTGGATGGTCTTCAAGGTCTTGCCACTGCCATTGGTATGGGTAGCCTGGACATTATGGAGTGCGTCTGTTACGGTTGTAACAAGTGCATGACTGCTATTGTCAACAGTATAGGCCGTAGTTGTCGTAGAGTTGTCAGGCAATGTCACTGAGGTAGCACGGTCGAGCACGTCATAAACAGTAACCGTTGGAGATACATTGTCAAATGACTTGTTGAACGTTGATTTCGATCCATTTCCTTCCGTTGTAGGATAGAATGCCTTTGCCACACGTCCGAAAGCGTCATACACGTTTCTTCCGCTGACTATCATCACGTTCTCATCCTTGGCAGAGTTGCCCTTTGCTGCACTTGTCACAACACCGTCCTTCTTCACCTGAACGGCTCTTCCGAAGCCGTCAACGAAAGTAACGGTCTCCAAGTCATCGTTAGGATGCTGGATGTCGTAGTGCTTGGTCACGGCGTATGCAGGAGCGGTAATGCCACTCTCACCAAAGGTAGCCAAAGGCTGATATTCAAAGGCGATGGCATAAGGCACGCCCGTAGCCAACTCATTTGGACCACGTACGCCAGTAATGCGACCGAGGTCGTCAACATCAGTCTCATAGTAGAAGTTGTTGAGGTCACGATGCTCCTTGGCTATACCATAGCGATAGTCAAAATTGCCTTGCTCGCTGCGGTAGCCCCACGCATCGTCAATGCGCTCAACATACATGTTCATCTCAGGCTCATAGCGGTACTTGTACCACATACGCTGTCCCTTGCCGTTGGCAGGGAGAGTCTTCTGGATGATGTTGCCGTAAGAGTCGTACTTGTAATCAGTCACTGCCTCACCGTCATTCAACTGCTGCGTAATCTGGGTGATGTGGTTGGCGTAGTTGGTATTATACTTCGCCGTCACATGGTGATAGAGTGAGCCGTCACCGCCTGTAACAGTCACATCAACAGGAAGTCCGAAGATGTGCTTGCTTGCATTGTCGGTATATTTGATAGCAGTCGCATAATCGAACTTGCCGTTTCCGTCCTCGCCAAGGCTTCCCTTGTCGCTGTACTTGTAGGACTTCAACTCTCCATGATAGCCATTGAGGTAATACTCATTCCATGCCTCGGATGTAACCACACCGTTTGCCGCTCCCTCATACTGCAAATTTGCCGTATAGCGGAGAGGAACGAATGCAGATGCACGGTCACTCCAAAGGTTCACGTCACGCTTTGCAAACGTGTACTTGTCACCGTCGGCAGTCAGATAGTAGCTGTCGTAACGGTTCTTTGTCTCGGTGTACTTGTTGCCGTTGGCATCCTCTACGGATGTGGCGGTAACATTGCCCTGCGTGTAGTAGTTGGCAACATCGTAGTTCTCAACAGCCTGTCTGTAAACAGAATTGCCATTCTCCGTGTCAAGGTTCTTGGTGATAACCTCACCGAAACCGAGGAACTCACGCTCATGGCGGTCACGCTTTCCGTCCTTATACTCAAAGGCGGTTGTCATGACAGGACCGTCGTCATGGATTCCGTCGTCAATCGTCAAGGCTGACATGACCCACTTTCCACCAGGAAGACCGTAGGTCGGAGTGGTGTGGGCATAGTCGAGTGTGAAAGTTCCACCCAAGGAGTTGGTGACAGACTTCAACATGTTTGTCCTGCCAATGGCAGAGCGTGTAACCTTCAACTCGCTTTCCTTCTCAGACTCAACGATGTCAAGATAGCCGTCACCGTCCACATCCTGCAAAGAATATGTAGGGCGGTTGATGCTATGTGAGGTGGAAGCACCAGGGTTGGTTGAAATCTTGATGCTTATGACAGGGATGTTGATGGTCAAAGTGAACGCAGCGTTTGCAGACTCGGATGTAGAGGCAGATTCACTAAGCGCATTCGCCCCCTTCCAACTGATAGGCTCGTCAAAGCCATTGCCTGTATTGAGGGCAACAGTGATACCGTCACCATTCTTCCATACCTTGTCAGGGAGACCGTCAGAGTTGATGTCGATAAGGTTGTACTCCTCTTCGCTTTCTGAGGTTACGAGACCAAAGCCTGCGGAGAAGCTACCGGAAGCCTTGTTTATACCTTGGTATTTATTGTCTTTAAATGTACCCCAGCCTGCATCGGGAGTACTACCACCTGCGCCAAAGCTATAGGACAGACTCTTACCGCCTTGAACACGGTCAAGCTCCCAATCAATAGGTTCTGTAAAGGCATAGCCAAGATTTAATCTTACTTTCTTGTCGGAAAGAATCTTGTCTGGAAGTCCATCGCCATTTATATCAATAAACGATTCTACTGCTTCATCCGTATTCTTTGGCGCACTGCCAGAAATGGAGAATTGAGCCAACCAAGCTGTCTGTTGATTCAGTATTGATGCCTTTCCTCCTGAGATTAAATAGGTAATATCAGAAGCAGAAGCTACTGGATTGCCGCCATATCCCCACGCCTCAGAAGCATTGTCAGAGTTGTTTGAGCCGATGCCCTTGTATATTTCTCCACTTAGTCCACCCTGCGAATTGGTGTATTGGATAGTACCACCAGCAATGATGTCAGGGAATCCGTCACCGTTCATATCCATCATGGCAACTTCCGTCTTGGAACTGCCATTTGCATTGTTGTGGGTAATGCCAAGCGCACCGCCTTGCACTACCGTGCTCTTGCTGGACATCACTTGGCTTACAGCTGCCGCACCAGTACCCTGCAAGTATTCACCTGCAAGTCCTGCCACCTCTGTATTATTATCCAATGGATTGGTAAGGAGTACATCCTGTTCTGTCAATCGGGCTGTGCTTGCCTCTGTCGCTGTAAGGTAGATGTCCTGTCGCTGACCGACCCACTTATCCATAGAAGTCTGGTCTGTACCCAATGGAGTGAATGCCATCGTGAGAGGGTCAACCTTGTCGTTCTCGTTTTCAGGTAATTTCAGCAATGACTCGTCAATAGGCTTTGCATATCTGCCCTCTGCCGAGTTATAAACAAAACCTCCCCAGCCACGGTAAAGCATACCGAAGCCAAGATTGTCATTCTCTGCATAGAATCCAGCAAGCACATTCTCTGTTACAAGACCTGCCGCATCTTTCAGAATGGAAACAGAGGCTGAAGTAACAGTTTCATTAGAGATTGCTGCCGGATAGCTGTATTCAAACCAGATGTTCTTTCCTGCAGTAGTTGCAAATCGCAGAGTATCGGCTTTCAAGATGCCATTCTCGATAGTGAAAGACTTCTTGCCAACAAGCGCATCCTCTGTTTTTGCGGTCAAAGTAATCTGACCGTTGATAGAATTGTCCGAAAGGGTAAGCACTGGAGACACAACCAAAACGGTATCAGTCGCAGTGGTCAAGTATGGCTTGCCCTCTGCCAAGGCATTTGCAAATATCTTGTAGTGTGCAGGAACGGCTACAGTCTGTTCGATATTGGTAGAGTCCTTATAAGTCACAGACGCTTGCCAACCGATATTCTTCCAATCAACATTTGAGGTAGATGAAATCTCAAAGCTGAAGTTGGTCAGCTTTTCAGTATTCTCCAGACTGATGTTGAGTGAATCGCCATTGAAAGTCTCATTAGCCTTTAATGTACGAGCAAAGACCGTCTTCTCGATATAGTTCGGGTTGTCGTTTCCGTCACTGTCTTTCTTGTCGTTGCTGCCAATGATGCTGAGAACAACATCGTCGGTTGTTGCTGGCTTGTGGAAGGCACTGTGAACTTCAACGCTTGATCCATTCTCCACATTTGCAGAGGTGTTCACATCATAGATGGCACCATCATCAGGTTTGTACTCTGTTGAAGAAAGCCCGTTAGGCAAGATATTTGACTCGCCTGCGTATGTAATGGTAGGCGACCAGCTCACCTTGTCAAAAGAACCGTTGCTTGTTTCCTCGGAACCCGACTGCACACGGAAATAGATTCTGTCACCACGCTTGACGGCAACAGAAGAGACTGCAGCAGCATAAGAACTACCGTCGCCCTTTGCAATAGTCTTGTTCCAAAGCTCATTGCCACCCTTTTGGATAGCAACTCTTACGCCGTCTGCCTTCTGATACTCGTCAGCATCATAGTCATCTGTTGGTGCAATGAGGCTTACTTGACCAGTTACGCTGACAATTCCGTCCTTTGGAGCCTGCCATACACGCACGATGTCCTCCATTGGCGAGTTCTTGATGGCTTCCGCCTGCTCGTCCTCGCTAACTTCCATGACGGATGTGTCAACCTTGCCACCATAGATGATAGGGCTTGGGGTATCGGCACTGCTCAAAGTGAATGTAGGCACGGCATTGCCTGCCTTGTCAAACTCCAAGTGATTGAAATATACCTTTCCGTTTGAAACGAGGTCAACAAGACCATCACCATTGATGTCGCTGAAATATTGTGTGGTCTTTGTCTTAGTGGTTGACTTGTCCGTTCCGACAACGGCAGTCAGAACATTCCAACCGACAACGGCTTTCGCACCGAAAGAGTTCGTAGAACTTTTGGTTGTCGAGAAGTTACTGATACCCTTTACCTTGACAGGCTCACCATATACTACTTCTCCGTTGTCAGTCTTGACCTGTGGACGATAATATACGGAACCACCAGACTTGTATACCTTGTCAGGAAGTCCGTCACCGTTCAAGTCAACGAATGCGGAAAGTCCCTTGCTGGTATCGCTGGAGTAGCTGTAAGAACCTCCTATTGTATTGCTTTTCCATTTGCTTCCGTCCCAAGGTCCCACACCTGCATAGAACGAACCGCTTACAGAAGAACTTGTCGTTCCGCCAAGTGCAGTTGGCTTGTCGCTGAAGCGCTTGCTGACAGTCTTCAATGGATTGACGAAACCTGCGTCAAGTCCGTCATCATGCGTGTTCCATTTCTCGGAATCGTCCTTGAACGGAACATATCCCTTTTCAGCCTGCACATCATCATAATAGTCGAAGTTCTGGAAAGCCACTTCCTTTCCTGTGTTGTCATACTGTCTGACACCTGTGAGCATTTCCTTGTGGAATGCACCTTCCTTGTAGTCAAAGGCATAGCTGCGCAATGTCTCGCCCTGGAAATTCACGGTCACTTTCTCCAACAGCTTGTTGGAGGAGGCGAGGAATCCATAGCGGGCATTGTTGGTCTTTACCTGCTTTACCTTGTTGCCATCAAAGAGTACAACGGTGTGCGGTTCCTGTCCTGCATTACCTGCGTGAACCTCCTTCAGATATGCCGCCTTGGCCTTCAAGCCGCCACGCACATCCTCATCCACGATGTCATACACATATTCTATATAGTCACCGTGGAGTTCCTCGACACGTTTCAGCTTCCATTCGGCAATCACCTCACGGGTATTGCCCGAAGCATCGGTGACATTGCCCTTTACAACAGCTCCGTCACCACCATAGATGTACTTGACACCCTGCTTGTCTGTAACCTCCCAATAATAGTTGGCAGGACTGTCACCCTTGCGGATGATACGGCTGAAATCACCGCCTTGGCGGGTGTAGAACTGGCGGTCAGCCTTTCTGTTCATCTTCTCGCCACGGTGTGCGACTCCCATCTGTCCGTTGTCATCCATAGTGGAGAGCATTGAACCGGACAAGAGATAAGTCTCCGTCTCTTTTGACTGGTCATAACGAGGCACGCCCCACCGGGTGTCAAGCGTAATGCTTGGCACGCTGACGTTCCAACCCTCGCCAAGCCAACCGCTACCGCCCTCGCTGCTGTACTGCAAGCCAAGGCTTGGCTGCATACCGTTTCGTGCTGGCGGCATCTCGAACGGATACTGCAGGTTGGCAGAGCCACGGTTGTTTGCGCTTGGAGGCGCAATGACATTTATCTTCGCCGTCGGGTCTGCCGCCTTGATGTCGTTCATCATCGTCGGGGCAAAGCCTTCGGTCTGCGGTGACTCCGGGGCCTGTATCACGCCGTTGATCATGTCGGTGAAGTGGGTCGTCTTTGAAACGACACACTCTTCCTTCTTGTCCACACGCACACGCTCCAACGCAACCCAATGCTTCTCGGCCGGGTCGTAGTAATAGGTACGGATGTCGTCCTCGGTATAGCCGCTTGGTATTCTCGTGCGGTCATACTTTATCTTGACAGTCGCGCCCTCGCCTGTGAAATGGGTTCCGTGAGGGAGAAAACGGTAGCCATGTCCTCCTGCCGTGACATTGGTCATGGCAAAGTCAAGCTCAGGAACATTCTCCTCTCCGATAGAGTTCACGGAAAGGCTTCTGTTCCGAATGAGGTCTTTCTGAAGAACGACCAGTTTGCTACCTCCTACGGAGATACTGTCAGAGACACCCTTCTTGAAGAGTTTTCTCACGGCTGTCCCGTCCTTTGCCGAAAGGGACAGTGTGGCGGCAAGCAGTAAAACCAATGCCCACGCCACCTTCTGTATATAATTCTTCATGCGTATCTTCCTTTAAGTTACTTTACTGAGATTTTCCTTGTATGCTCCCCATTCTCGGAGATTGCCTTCACGACATACACACCCGATGCGGGAACCTTGAAGTCGGCCTGCTTGACGATTTCGCCTGTCATTTGGCGTGACACTACCAGTTTGCCTGATACGTCAAACACCATCAATGTGGCTGCAGAAGGCTTGTCCTGTGTGAGTTTAGCCTCGTAGATGCCTGTCGTAGAACCGTTGCCCTTGACAGTGAAATCCTCGTCTTCTCCAGAAATGAAGGAGTTGTCAGCCTGTCTGTCCGAGCTGCCCACATGGTTCTCCCTTGCCTGTGTTCCGTTAGGCATACTTGCATCACACTCGCTGCCGACAAAGACGGTCATCGTTGTCGTACACTTCTTGGGTGTTTCTATCTGCACGTTGCCCCTTGTGGTGAATGAGGTTACAGGCGTACCGTTTACGGTAAGATCTGTGATATGTGTCTCGCCCTTTCCGTACTTGATGCAGAACCGCCATGCACGAAGTGACCAGACATATTCATGATGCACGGTCTGTCCGTTCAACTTGTATGTGACCTGCATATTGCGGACTGTAACACTGAGCACATCGCCAGGCTTGATGGTGACATATTTGGTTAGGCTTGTATATCCACCGGTTATGATATGCGCCTTGTCGCCCCGCACGTCGAAGCCATATTGGGTGATCTCGTCCGTGAGGCTTGGCTCCAATCCCACACGGTAGTTTGATTTTGTATCGTTCACCGTCCATGAGATGTCGCCAGACAGATAGGTCCTGGTGTCATGTGAGTATGAGGTGTAGAGTGCGTTGCCAGTGGCATAAATCTCGTTGCCTCCACCTTGTGATACGGACAGCGCATAGGCGCCGGGGGCAAGATTCGTGATTCTATGCGTGTCACCGAAGAATGTTCCTCTGGCAATGGTTTCTCCTTTTACTTTTCCTGCAACGGTGTCAACGCTGAGCACATAGGAATAGACTGGTGTACCGATGTTAATGCCTATGTCGATATACCCGTCATTGCGTGGAACTCCATTCTCGCAACTTGACGGCGTAGGAGTGGCATCATAGGAAATGCCGTCATAATAGGCGAATGTGAACACATCGCTTCCGCTTCCGTCTGCATCCCATAGGATATTGCGGAATATGGTCTTGCCCCTCGTCATATCAGGCTTGGAGCATCTTATGTTGCTATTGCTGTTGATGTCGAAATCACCTTCACCGCTTGGGTCTATGAGCATGACGGTACGCTTGCGGCAATAGTCCGAGAACTCCCTGTCCGATGTGAGGTCATAGCTCAACTCTGCCATATAACCGACATCATCTATTCCTCCTGTCCTCAAGCCTGCCATGTTCAAGGCGGACTCTGCTCCTTCCGTTCGGATAATGCCCACATTTGTGTCTGTGTCAGTTGCATCCGAAAGGGATATGGTTCTTGTCGCACTTCCTGTTCCGTCAACACGCAGATAGATGTTTTTGCCTTCCTTGCGGATGGAAATGTCCGTTCCGTCAACATCCGTGGCGATGTATGAATTTGAGACCGCTCCGTTGATGATCGGATAAACAACTCCAGCATTGGTGAACCGGAATCCATACTTGCATGTGCTGCCGCCGATGCTTCCGAAGCCAACGTCAAAAGTCGGGTGACTTGTCGGACAGGTGAACTCAAAAGCACCGCCACCTCCAACAAGGGCTGGGGTCGTGGCATAAGCTCCGGAAGCGGCTTTCTCTTGGATGATATTGTCAGTAAAGCCATTCCTTGACACTTCAAGTCCTTGCGCAGTCCATCTTGCCACTGTACTGTCGGGCTTTGACGGCACGTTGGTCTTGACCATCCATGTACGTTTCATGACATGCCACAGGGAATCTGTAGGTGAGGTATATGTTGCAAGTGCCACATCATCGTCGCCCCAGAAAGTGAAGCCTCTGTCCGGCATCGGATTGCCGTTTTCACGTCCCATGACAAGCAGACGGGAAGCGGATGAAGGGTTGTATGGATTTGCGTCATGATAAGTTCCGTTCTCCTTCAAGGCCGCATACACCGGACTTTCCTCATATGATGTTGCGGAAAGCGGTTGGGAGAGACTTCCTCCCATGTCGGTTCCAACAGCTGTGACCCTATGGTGGTAGGCTTGGTTCTCCGCCATGTCCCAAGTCAGGTTTCCGTCGCTGTCAAGATACGAGCCTTTGAGGGTGATGCCGTACTTTACCGCCAGATAGCTCTCCACTTTTCTGCGCTCATCGGGTGTAAGCATCCTGCTGAAAACAATAAGCTCAGGGGCATATCCCCGGATGGAAGCATTACCGAAGAGCGAGGTCGGGAAATCCGTACCGAAGCTGCCTGAGGTGGAAGGTGTTCCTATGAATAATGTGGTGTTGGAGTTGTCTCCCCACAATGTTGTTGAAGGATTGCTTGCCTTGAAGTAGGACACAACGCGCAGAGCGCTTTCCTTAAAACCGTTCTCGGACAAAGAATCACTTGATTGATAAAGCAGGTCTTCACCCGATGCTGAACCATAGTCCAGTGGTTCAACACCATTGCCTCTTACAACTTTGTCCTTGCTGAGAATGGCACCGTCACCCTTGCGACCATCAAGGGCATAAAGCACCATGTCTTTGCCAATGGTCGCCATTTCGGGGGCAAAGACACCAATGACGGTAGCCTGCGAGAGGTTGCCGTGTTTGAGTTTGGCACTCAGACTACGGAATCCGTCTGCGAGCCAGAGACTTGGATTGAAGTTGAAGTAATGGACTGAACTGTTCGGAAGAGTAAGTTCAGACTTGACGCCACGGCTGTCCAATAGCATCAGCCGTATGGAATCCCCAGAGAAATCCTGCCAACGGTAATAACCTTGCAGGTCTGAGTTCAAAGGCGCAGTCTTGAACCACAGTTCGCTTCCGCTGACTCCTCCGGGCGTTTGCGCGAAACTGCCGAGAGCGAAGCCTAACAGTAACAAAGAAGTAAACTTTCTCATGCGCTGTCAATTTGGAGTGTTTGAAAAATATAAAAACGTATGCCTCTGCCGCGCAGGGAGAGACCAGAGAGAGAGAACGGACTGTTACTACGGAGAAGAATTGTGATATAGGCTTGCTCCGTAAAGTCCTATTGTCACGTGGCAGGCCAATAGGCTTTACCACCAAAATAATGCTGCAAATATACAAAAATAATCTTAATAAACAGATATAATCTTTAAGAAATTTGCTGATTTGGTGTTTTTTTCTTATGATTTCGGTCGATTTTGCAGAAATCTTTTACATCTGTTGTATGTACTGGAGTTAGTTTGGCAAAAATACACAAATGGTCACGGCTTCACTTTCTTATAATAAGAATGTAAATCATGGTTTGAAACTGTACACACTCGGAGTACAAATGAAAACAAGATATGCTTGTGTCGGAAAGGTATATATGAGCTGATGGAAGAGTCGTCATCAACAACACTGACCCCTGATGTGATAAAATCAGCAGGAATACTTGCTATTCATTTAGCGATGGGGTTATGTTCACAAGTTTGAGATTTCATGTAAAAAAGTCCTAATTTCCATATTTCTCTTCTTGTAAATTATGGGATATTAAGAAAAATATCGTATCTTTGTCGCAAATTTAGGCGTTCTTTGTATATTGCAAGGTTGTGAAAGAAAAAGAATATAGCTCGTTTCTAAATCGTTAGCAGTTACATTCTTCATAGTGCTTAACTCGCTGATATTCAATCAATAAAAGTTTTTACTGTGACTCCTCGTATGGAATGTTACAAGCTTTGCAATTCCTGCATTCTTCGCCATGTGCTTCAATGCTCTGTTGGCACATCCTAATGTAGGGGCATTTGGAAACACTTTGTCTGTGTTGGCTGCATCATCTTTCTTTGGCAACCACTTCAATGCTTGTTCACCAAGAGGAACAATGACAGGCTTCTTTGTCTTCTGCATGGATGGAACATGTATCACTAATCCGTCATCAGTCTTTTGAATGTCTTTCCATCTGAGTGCAAGCATATCACTATGACGCAAGCCTGTGAAGCAACAGAACATAAAGGTTTGCTTTGTGGTTGGGCTTCCTGTATTGACCCCTTCCATGGCATTCAACTCGTTTACTTCCAGATATGTACGGTCACTCGGAGTCTTCTTGAACTTCTCGTTTTTCTCCAACTCGTAGTATGGATTCTTGCGAAGCACTCCATCCCTCACGGCTTGATTCAGGATGCTGTTGAGTGTAGTCTGTATCAAGAGTTTTGTCTTTGGCGAAAGTTCTTGTGGTTCATCCGACTTGTTATTTCGGTACACATCATTGACATAGCGAATGAAGTTCTGATAGAATCGTTTATCCACTAATGCCAAAAGCATACGAGGACGATTGCTATATCTGAGATAGGACTTGACAATGTTTACAGTCTTCGTCACATTCTTGACATAGGAGTCAGAGAGTTTCTTATCATCCTTAATATATATAATGTGTTCGTCCATGTAGTCAGCGAATATCTTTGATGGCAGTTTCTCTTCGCCATCATCGACTTGCTTTTCTACGCCAAGGATGCGTTCAGCCTTTATCTTCAGCGCATGTTTGAGGGTGTTCTCATTGACACGTCTGTCATTCTCAGTCCTTTCTGGAATGAGAAACAGATTCAGCGACTCATAGTAACGCTTGCCTTTCTCGTAGAAGTCAAGGTACAATGATTCGTTACCGCTGGCTAACTTTCTATGCCTCAGTTCTATCTTCATCGTTCAGTTCTGCTTTAGGGGTAAATAGATTATCAACGAGGTTGACTGCCTCAGTCTTCTTCTTGTCTATGATTTTACCATAGATTTGGGTTGTGGTCACGTTGGCATGACCAAGCAACTTACTTGTGGTAAAGAGGTCAGCACCAAGGGTCAGCATCATTGTGGCAAATGTATGTCGGCTACAGTGGTACGAAATCTTCTTATCTATCTTTGCAGCCTTCATCCATTTCTTGATATGGTAGTTGATGGTTGCATCACTAGTAGGGAGTTTGAAGAGTTTTGCATCAGGATCCTCCTTCTTCTCCATATATCGAAGTGCCTCATTAGATAATGGTACATTGATAGGCTTCTGAGTCTTCTCCATCCACACATGGACGTATTGAGTCTTGCCATCGGGAGTGTTCATCACTTTTGCCCATGTTAATTCACGGACATCACCAAGGCGAAGTCCGACAAAGCAAGATAATAGGAAAGCCTTCTTGACTTGTTCGTTGGTGCATGGTGTTTCCATCAATGTGCGTACTTCTTCGATGGTAAGGAACTCACGTTCTTCAGGGGAAGGCTGGAACTTTTCTCGCTTATCCAGTTGTTTCATTGGATTGCCCGGAATGAGTCCGTCACGCACAGCTTTGTTGAGCGCACCATTGAGCACAGCCTGGTGATGATGAGCACAACCAGGGCTGATAGTTCTGCCTTCTTGTTTCTTGGCAACACTATGGGGAGCGGTACGGAGGTAGTTGAGGAAACCACGACAGAAGTCTGCATCAATCTCATTGAGACCGATGTAATCAAGTTTCTCCTTGCTCAGATAGTCCTCGACCTTCTTACGCATGTCGGAACGTCCCTTCAAGGTTGACTCCTTGAAACCGAATCCATCCTGCTCGTATTCCTTCAGGAAGTCAACGAGCGAGATTGATGAACGCTTAATCTTATCCCAATGCTTGATTCCTCGATCTTGCAGTGCGATGATTCGGTCAGCTTTTATTTTCTCGGCAATCTGGCGAGTACGGATGTTGGCTTTCTTTGATGCAGCATCCGTTTCGGGTATCAAGTACAAATTCAAAGATTCATACTTGCGTGTACCTTTAATATATATGTCAAGGTACAGGCTGACGTTTCCGTTTGCCAACTGACGTTCACGAATGCGAACTGGTTCCTTTACCTTCAATGACTTTTTAGGTCTTCCCATTTAGTTTTCCCTTTAGTTGAGTTGTTACGTGTTCTTACCATCAAGAATCACGGTGCAAAGGTATATAAAAAATTTGGTTCTCGCAATAGGCGCGTAACAAATCTGCAACAAGAATACACCAAAAACATCGAAATTTAGTAAAGTTTAATAAGCATGTCTATTTATGCTAATAACCTTTAGTTCAATGGGATATGATTATATATCTAAGATTTGCTTTGATTTCCTAAAACGCATCATTCCCCATACTTCGTCGGTTTCTACGTCCTACTACTCTTTGACATCGTGCTCTGCATACAGGTAGAGAATCTCACGGCAATCACGGAGAGCGAGCAAACCATGGCAGCCTACCTTCAGAACTCCTTCTTCTCTGCCGGCTATCTGATGGCTGCGAGCATCGTGGCGTTGAAGTGTCTGAATCTCGTTCCAGACCTTGCTGCATGGATGATACCTGAGGGCGACACCGCCTTCTCAACCCGAAACTTCGGTGAAGGTGTGGCACAGCAAGCCAAGATGTCCACCCAGGGCATGATAAGCAAAGTGATATAAAACAAGAAAACTTAATGAAAATATGGTTATCAAGAATCTCGAAAACAAGATCAAGCTGGTTTTGATTATTTGCTCACTGTTTCTTGTGGGCTGCATCATCATCAGTATCTCCAGCATCTGGACAGCCAAGGTAATGGTGTCCGATGCCCACCAGAAAGTATATGTGTTGGACGGCAATGTGCCTATCCTTGTCCAGCGAAGCACCATGGAGGAGACCCTCGATGTGGAAGCAAAGTCACATGTGGAGATGTTCCACCACTACTTCTTCACCCTGGCTCCCGATGACAAGTACATCAAATACACCATGGACAAAGCCATGTATTTGGTTGATGAGACAGGTCTTGCCCAGTACAATACGCTGAAGGAGAAAGGCTTCTATTCCAATATCATGGGTACGAGTGCAGTGTTCAGCATCTTCTGCGACAGCATCAATTTCGACAAAGAGAAGATGGAGTTCACCTACTATGGTCGCCAGCGTATCGAGAGACGGACAAGCATCCTTACCCGTGAGCTTGTTACGGCAGGACAGCTCAAACGTGTTCCCAGGACTGACAACAACCCTCACGGACTGCTCATCACCAACTGGAGAACGCTTCTCAATAAGGATATTGAACAGAAAACCAAATTGACATACTGATATGGGATGGAAGAAAATGCTCGTCGGAGAAAAGATGCCTGACAAGGATGATCCCAAGTACCGCCAGCGGTATGAGGAAGAGGTCAAGGCCGGTCGCAAGTTCGCACGTACTCTCAAACTTGATGTGTTAGCCGCCAAGGTGCAGGTGTTTGCAAATACCCATAAAAGACTGTTTCTTGCCCTTGTTTTCGGGTTTATCCTGCTCAGTTTCGGGTTCAACATCTACAGGATGGTTGTGGTATATAATCGTCAGCAGTCCACCCAGAGTGCCACAGAGAGACAGGAGCAGCTGATGCGGCAGAGACGCAAGAAGGTCAACACAGCCATCAGCAATGCCCACACCATACTGCCAGTCATGAACAGAGATAGTCAAAAGAATAACAACCAAAATATTGATAACAATGGACGCACTGAAGAAGATTAACTGGAAGCAGCCGAAGTACATGATTCCGCTTATCATCTACTTCCCGCTGCTGTTTGTCGGTTACTTTGTCATAGACCTTTTCCATACGGAGAAAGCAGAGATTCCTGATGGTCTTGCCACGACCGAGTACCTCAACCCCGACCTGCCAGACGCAAAGATGAAGGGCGATGGCATTGGCAACAAGTATGAGAGTATGCTCAAATCATACGGAAAGATAGACGATTATTCAGCATTAGGAAACATTGAACGCAATGAAGAAGACACCCGTGAAGAGTACGAATCCAAGTACACCGATGAAGAACGTGAGCAACTCGAAGCACAGGAAGCCGCGAAGCTCGCTGAGATGCAGAGACAGCTCCAGGAGAGCGCACAGAAAGGGCAGGAAATTGCCCAAGGAGGTTCGTCATCCGAAGAAGACCGCATAGCACGCAGCAAACAGCGTGAACAGGAGGCTATGGATGAACTCAACCGTGCCATTGCCCAGGCAAGACTGCAAGCGCAGCAATCCATGATGCCTGCCGTCTCTGATACTGCCGCTGTAGGACAAAGAGAAGGAAAGGTCGAAGCCTCTGACAAGAAGATGATCGATGATGATGAACCACAGGAGGTTGTGAAGAAGGTCAAGATTACGTCGGACTACTTCAACACCCTTTGTGACAACGATAAAGAGCCCAATCTTATCAAAGCCATCATTGATGAGAATATCAAGGCTGTAGATGGATCAAGAGTCAGGCTTCGTCTGCTTGACGACATAGAAATCAATGATGTTGTCGTGCCCAAAGGTTCATACCTCTATGCCACGATGAGTGGTTTCGGTTCTCAGCGTGTGAAGGGCAATGTACAGAGCATCATGGTTGACGATGACATCATCAAGGTCAGCCTTGCCCTCTATGACACAGATGGTCTGGAAGGTCTCTACGTACCGAGCAGTCAGTTCCGTGAGACCACGAAGGATGTAAGTAGCGGTGCGTTGAGCAACACCTCCAGTCTCACCAACAGCTCTACCACGACAGGGAACAACCTTGCCACATGGGGAGCACAGACCATCACCAATGCCGTACAGAAGACCAGCAATGCCATCAGCAAAGCCATCAAGAAGAATAATGCCAAGCTGAAATACGGCACATTCGTGTATCTGATCAACTCACGTTCAAACAAAAAGAATAAATAACTTCGAGCATAAACAAATTGACAAGTATGAATATGAAGACTATCAAAAGAATTGGCGCATTAGCTGTATGCGCTCTGGCAGCTCTCCCCTCTTTGGCGCAGCAGACCTATCAGGAGATGGAGCAGCTCACCATCAATGAGAATGTCACCACGGTCATCACAGCTTCAGAGCCTGTACGTTTCGTTGACATCTCTACGGATGCCGTCGTTGGCGACCAGCCCATCAACAACACCATTAGGCTCAAACCCAAGGAAGGTGCTGACGTACATGCCGATGGAGACATCCTTGCCATTGTTACCATAGTGACTGAGCGCTACCGCACCCAGTATGCGCTCATCTACACTACACGTCTGCAAGAAGCTGTTACTGACAAACAGATACAGCCATACGAGAAAATTCCGTATCACAACCCATCCGTCTCGATGAGCACTGAGGAGATGACCAAATATGCCCGAAAGATATGGAACTCTCCGGCAAGAATACGGAACGTGAGCACAAGGCAGCATCGGATGACCATGCGACTCAACAATATCTATTCCGTTGGTGAATACTTCTTCCTGGATTTCAGTATCGACAACCGCACCAACATCCGTTTCGACATCGATGAGATACGTGTCAAGCTCAATGACAAGAAGATGTCAAAAGCCACTAATGCGCAGATGGTTGAACTGACTCCTGCCATGATGCTTGACCAGTCAAGAAGTTTCAGATATGGCTACCGCAACGTCATTGTCCTGAAGAAGATGACCTTCCCCAACGACAAGGTGCTGACCATTGAGATTTCAGAGAAGCAGATTAGCGGACGTACCATCTGCTTAGACATTGATTATGAGGATGTACTCTATGCGGACTCATTTAATTCTTGCTTAATGATGGAGGAATAAGACTATGAAGAGATACATATTGTCATTGATGATGGGGCTCTGCTTGACCGTCTCATCCTTTGCCCAAAGCCATAGTGACCGCATCTCTCTTGGCGTTGGAGCATTGTACGAGCGAGGTCTTGACGCGACACTCTCCTGGGAGCATGAAACACGCTACCACAACGCATGGGAGTACTTCTTCAATGCCTACCTGAAATGGGATGAATGTGCTTCCTGCGGACATGTCTGCCCAGAGTCATTTTGGAACAACTACCGCACATGGGGCATCGGTGCAGCCTACAAGCCCTGCGTCACAAGAAGTCGCAACAATTACGGCAACCTACGTATCGGAGCCAGTGCAGGCAGCAATACTGACAAGTTCGTCGGCGGTATTCATGTGGGCTATGAACATAACTTCGCCCTCCGTCATGGTTGGGGATTGTTTGTACAAGCCAAGTGCGACCTTACGCTCCCCAAGCGAGAAGACCTGTTCAGAACAGGCATAGTGATAGGATTCAAGATACCAACCATTAAAAAATGACAGCAATGAAGATAACTCATTTCTTATACGCAGCCCTTGCGGCAGCAACAATCACTTCCTGTGATGAGCACAGAGACTTCCCTGATACGGCGATGAAGACCTGTGACATTCTCTGTACAGATGGCGACATCGTGAGGTATGAGGATGTAGAGAAGAAACACAAGACACCCATTGCTGTTGTCTTCTTCGTAAACCAGAGTGAAGACCTTGACGGCACCGGCTATGCCGTCTATCTTGACGATATTGCCCCTTGTGCCTATTCAGACTCTCTCGGCGTGAAGCACAACACCTCTGCTGACCCTACGGCATACGATGGGAACATCAATACCCACGCTATGTATTCCACAGGCACGTCACCAGCAGCTACCTATGTTTTTGATATGTGGCAGTACGGGCAAAGTGCTTATATCCCTTCCGTAGCCCAGATGCGTCTCCTTTTCCATGCCAAGGATGCAGTCAATCCACTGATTGAAAAGTGTGGTGGCACACCGATTCCAGATGATGCAGACCAGTGCTGGTACTGGACATCCACGGAGGTACAAGGTCAGGAGACAGCCAAGGCATGGCTGTATTCGTTATCAAGTGGTTCTATACAGGAAACTCCCAAATCACAGCCACACAAAGTGAGACCAATCATCACACTAAATAACTGATTAAATTTCCCTATTAACACTCACCAATCTTAATCAGCTAATGGAAGAAAGCAAAGAGTTACAAGGATTTTATAAGATATTCAGGACCGTAGTGTATATCTCACTGCTGATGGAGTTCTTTGCCTACGCATTGGAACCAGAACAGCTGGACTTCCTTGGTGGGTTGGTTACAGACATCCATACCCGCATCAAACGCTGGATGATATACAATGACGGGAACCTTGTCTGGAGTAAGATAGCCACCATACTGCTTATTTGTATCACCTGCATTGGTACGCGCAATAAGAAACATCTGGAGTTCGATGCACACAGACAGGTCTTATACCCTTTAGTCAGCGGACTCTTTGTTACCATAGTGTCCATTTGGCTCTTCGGTCATCGGATGGACACACGATTCTACACCATCACACTGAACATCTGGCTCTATATGGCAGCCTCCATCATGGGTACAGTCTGTATTCATGTGGCTCTTGACAATATATCCAAGTTCCTGAAGGAGGGTTTACTGAAAGACCGCTTCAATTTTGAGAACGAGAGTTTCGAGCAATGTCAGGAGCTGCAGGAGAACAAATACAGCGTGAATATCCCTATGAGGTACTACTACAAGGGCAAGTTCCGCAAGGGATGGGTGAACATCGTTAATCCGTTCCGTGGCACATGGGTCGTGGGCACGCCAGGTTCTGGTAAGACCTTCTCCATCATCGAGCCATTCATCCGTCAGCACAGCAGGAAAGGTTTTGCCATGGTGGTGTATGACTACAAGTTTCCCACACTTGCGCAGAAGCTCTACTACCACTACAAAATCAACCAAAAGGCAGGTAACTTACCTGAAGGATGCAAGTTCAACATCATCAACTTTGTCGATGTGGAATATTCTAGACGTGTGAATCCTATCCAGCAGAAATACATTGGCAACCTTGCTGCTGCCAGTGAGACGGCTGAAACGCTCTTGGAGTCATTGCAGAAAGGCAAGAAAGAAGGTGGAGGTGGCAGTGACCAGTTCTTCCAGACCTCTGCTGTCAACTTTCTTGCTGCTTGCATCTATTTCTTCGTGAACTACAAAAAAGTGCCATACGACAAGGATGGCAACGCCCTTATTGCCGAGATGACCACCGACCCCAAGACTTTCATTCAGAAGCCCACAGGACGTGTCTTCGATACGACTGGCAGAGAGGTGGAAGCAGCCTATTGGCTTGGCAAATACAGCGACATGCCCCACATCCTTTCGTTCCTCAACCAAGACTACAAAGTCATCTTTGAGGTTTTGGAGACAGACCCCGAGGTCGCCCCGTTGCTTGGTCCGTTCCAGACGGCAATGAAGAACAATGCTATGGAGCAGTTGGAAGGTATGATTGGCACCCTACGTGTCTATACCTCACGTCTCGCCACCAAGGAGAGTTATTGGATATTCCACAAGGACGGTGATGATTTCGATTTGAAGGTCAGCGACCCGAAGAATCCCAGTTATTTGCTCATTGCCAATGACCCCGAAATGGAAAGCATCATCGGAGCCCTCAATGCCCTTATCCTTAACCGCCTTGTTACACGAGTCAACACTGGGCAGGGAAAGAACGTACCTGTCAGCATCATCGTCGATGAGTTGCCGACCCTGTATTTCCACAAGATAGACCGTCTGATTGGTACAGCTCGAAGCAATAAGGTCAGTGTGGCATTAGGTTTCCAGGAACTTCCACAGCTCGAATCCGACTATGGCAAGGTTGGTATGCAGAAGGTCATCACTACTGTTGGTAATGTAGTGAGCGGTTCAGCAAGAGCAAAGGAAACTTTGGAATGGCTCAGCAACGACATCTTCGGTAAGGTGGTACAGCTCAAAAAGGGTGTTACTATCGACAGGGACAAGACCTCCATCAATCTCAATGAGAACATGGACAGCCTTGTTCCTGCAAGCAAAATCTCCGATATGCCGACAGGCTGGATATGTGGTCAGGCAGCACGTGACTTCATCAAGACCAAGACTGGTCGTGGTGACAGCATGAATATCCAGGAGTCAGCTGAGTTCCAGACCTCGAAGTTCTATTGTAAGACAGACTTTGATATGAAGGAGATTGCCAAGGAAGAGGCAAACTACGAACATTACAAAATTCCGAAGTTCTACACCTTCCCATCGAAAGATGCCAAGGAGCGCATCCTATACCAGAATTTCGTAAGCGTCAATGCTGATGTCAAAGAAATGATAAAGACCATCTTGATGTTTAAGGTAAAGACTTAGTAAATAACGAAAAACGATTAGATATGAAGAAGATATTCATGATTGCGGCTACCCATGCATTAGCCATACCGAGCTTTGCCCAGACCGGTTCGGAAGCATTATCGAGTGCATCGGACGGCATCTACAGTTACCTGCCGTTCGTTCAAGGTCTGTGTTATGTCATTGCAGCACTTATTGCCATTGTTGGCGCAACGTCCATTTACATGGCCATGCAGACATCACCGCAGCAGGTTTCAAAGCGAATAACAATGAGTGTGGGCAGTTGCCTATGTTTTGTCTGCATGGCTATCTCCTTGCCACAGTTCTTTAGCTATGAACCGTATTCTGTAGGCAACGGCTCTGATTTAGCATTAAACGGAGCAGGAGGCTCATCCAATGGCTTCCTAACCACAGACAGAGGTGGTATTTCCCAAAGTGGCATCAATACATCCATCCCACCATTGTCTGACAAGACAGGTAACTGGATTACCTTCCCACCAGGCTCGAATATGGACATCGCCAACAATCTTATGGACATCTACAACCACATGGGTTCTGGAGTCACAGGCACTTATGGACGCACCCTTGACTACATCAACAACGAGTTCCGCCTTGGGAATATCTCCAAAAACTTGTACGACCAGATGATTGCAATGGCAGGCAGTCTGCCTCACAACTAAGACACGTGAAATACATAATGAGACTAAAGACTATCAGTATTATCGCTCTGATTTCAACAAGTTTATCAGTCAATGCACAATCCCAGAAGTCCTCCGAGAGTAACGATGCTGCATCGAATGCACTTTTCGAACTTCCCCCTTTCGAACGTGCAGTTTGCTGCATCAGGTTCTATGAAGGGCTACACCGCAAGAAGGATTATCCCTATGTCGGATATGGTCACAAACTACGTCCAGGAGAGAGATACTCCTCCAATATGACTGCACGGGAAGCGGAAGAGCTGCTGCGGAAAGACCTCAGAGAACTCTGTGCCATGTTCCGCTCATACGGACACGACTCTCTGCTTCTTGCTGCGTTAGCTTACAACATCGGTCCTTATAAAGTCCTTGGCTGCAAGGGCAGATACCCGAAGAGTACCATCTTAAAGAAGTTGGAAGCCGGTGACCGAAATATCAGAGACGACTACGTAAAGTATTGCCGTTGGAAGGGCAAAAGAGTTCCCTCCATCGAGCGGCGACGCTATATCGAACTCATGTTACTTTTTACACCATGACAAGAAACGACCCCATCAAATCCGTATCAGACGGCATTACTTTTCTATCCACTGGCAGATACTATGACGGTATCAACCAGTGGATAGCCCATAGTATAAAGGAAGGAGATACTGATGCCATTGGCTATGCTGCAAGGAGGATGGCAGCCATTGTGCCAGCCAATGCCGTTCTTGTCCCTATTCCAGGTCATCATGGAGTAGCAGACCAGACCCTACGTTTGGCACAAGCTCTCTCGTCTTATACAAATCTCCCTTTCGTAGATGCCTTACGAGGCAGAGATCATGAATCTCAGTACGAAGCAAAGCAGAGAGGACATGTGCTCTCTGGACGAGATATGGGATTTCATCAAATAAGAGAACTGCCTTCAGGCAGTATTCCTTGCCTTATAGACAATGTGGTAGATACAGGAACGACAGCAAAAGCAGCAGCCGAAGCATTGGGCAACGCCGTGGTTTTATCATTCGCCATGAGTGACACCCTTCTACAAAGAGAAAAGCATATATGGTTCAAACGCTAAGACATATCACGATGCCAAGACCAAAGAAAAGGAAACAACAAACGACCATACCTACTATCGTCTATCAATGTAAGGACTGTGCCAACAGCTATGACTGGCATAGCAAAGCCTTGGATGGTCATTTAATACTGTGCCGATGCAAGTACAAACAGGAAGGAGGACGATATTGCATCTTCCTCAAAGACCCACAGTGTGAACACTTCATCAAGCGTTCTGTAGGACATGAGGGCTAATACTCATATATCCAAGACATATCATCGTATGGACACCACTTACTAAACAGAGCCTCGATATAGAGAACCAGCCCAAACTGATGCGGAGGCATCGACTTAGCGAACTTTAGCTTCTTGCCTTTCAATTTCTTGATTACCGCCTGCGCTTGTTCTGCCCACTCATCAATACTGATATGATTGGTGCAGAACATCATTTCTCCATGCCAGAATTTCCCCTTGATGTCATTTTCCCATTCCTTAGGACATGACAATTCTCCATTATAGTATTTGCAGAAAGTGGCATATTCTTGAATAAAGTCATAATGCCTTTGTACATCACCCTCTTCTTGTACATTGGCTTCAGAATATGTACCGTTTTCTTTCAGAATGAGCTTGCTTATTATAGACCCTCTAAAATACCTATATACAACCTCTCTAAGAGAGACTGTATAGGGTTGAATCCTTACGTCATTAAGCAAACGGCGAATATCATCTAATACTATTCCCACACCCTTAACTCGTCCTAAAGTAACATGAAGATAAAAGTCTGAATAAATTGCAGAACCCGTATTGATGATCTCTTCTCGGATCTTTTTGTTTAAGGAAAGCAACTCTTCAGGGATATTGCTTGCTGCAAGATGAATGATGTGCATCCCCGAGTGTGTAGTAAATACATCAAACTTATCAAATGTAATTTTTATCGGTGGAACATTAGCAAAGTATTTGTAGATTGTGTGCTTTATATCATCTACACAGCGTGTTTCATCTATAAAGGCCATTGTTATATGATAATAATCATGCTGCCAATGAATAGGCAAACATTCCAATTGGTGTCTGAGTCTATCAAAACAATCAGCATGATAAGTAAACGGCACCTTGATTTCTATATAGCTTTTTTTCTCCATGTATGACAAACATAAAGGTTCCAGACTGCAAAAATACATTCAATATGTGAAATCTATCTGCACAGAAAAAGAATCAGTGTTTTTGATTTGATTCTCGTTATTCTGTGTATTACGACCACAAAATTACGTAAAATCATAGATAAATTGACAGAAAAATCAATTATTTTGCAGGCAAAATGAAAATTCGTCCCCTAAATCACAAGTACTCTCAACAAAAATATGTAATTTTGCATGGAATAAATATAATTAGAGAACTTATGGAAACTAAGCCCTTAAACAGAATTAAGGTGGTAATGGCAGAGCGAATGGTCACAAATAAAGACCTGAGTGAAATGTTGAATAAAGACACTGCCACTATATCAAGGTGGGTAACGAACACTTCGCAGCCCAACTTGGAGAGCCTCATAGAAATTGCAAAGGCTCTAAAATGTGATATTGGCGAGTTGGTTCGCATGGGTGATTCCACTATCCTGAAGAACCAGCCATAACTCTAAAGCAAAATATAATTTTATATGCCTGTAAACAAGAATGCGCTATTACGCTATAGTATCGGATGAGAGTCCGTGATATGTCCCTTAATCTCAAACTGACGTTCATTTGGCGATTCAATGGTTTTAAGCTTAAAGACACGAGCATTGACACCTCGCGTTTTGGAACAGGCAAATGAATGATAACGCCATGAAATCAACCGCTCTTATGAAGAAAAGAATCCTAATATCGATTGTGTTGTCAATTATTACCTTTTGCTTGTGGGCAGAAGACATAAGCGTTGTCATACCAACGACCAAAGACACGAATTATGTTTTGTATCCAGTATCCACAGGAGTGTTTCTTCGGCTTGATACAAGAGATGGAACAATTATTGGTATTGCGCCGACAAAGTCAGAAAAAAGCAGGATACTTAATTCTAATCCGCTTGCTTCGGATAATAAGACTGGACGATTTCAATTATATCCGACCGAAAATAGCTGGGAGTGGATCCTGTTTGACACAACAACGGGAGAAGTCTGGCTTTTGAGGTGGAGTGCCAAAAAAGACGTATTGACAAAGATAAATATTGAAATATGAATATACATATACTAATATCCGCTCTTGCACTTACACCTTTGTTTGCAATGGCGCAGTCAACCGAGCCTGATTCTATCAAGACACAGGAACTTGATGAAGTCGTTGTCGAGGCCCGTAATCAGCGACTTGGCGCGGAAGTTTCTACTTATATTCCTACTTCAAAGCAACGAAATGCCTCGCAAAACGCGATTGACCTTCTGCGCCAGATGGCTATTCCGCAAATTCAGATAACCCCCATCGATAATTCTATCAAGGACAATGGAGGCGGAGAAGTCTCAATTTTCTTCAATAATATGCCGGCTTCCCAAGAAGATATAGAAGGCTTGCGGACAGCTGATGTACGGCGTGTTGAATATCTTGAATTTCCGACAGACCCTCGTTTTCGTGGGGCGCAACACGTTATCAATATCATCATTCAGGAATATGAATATGGTGGCTACACGAAAATTACAGCCAATGAAAATTTTCTCGTCGGTCTATCATCGCGGACAAACATCTTTACAAAGTTTGCTTATAAGAAGATGACCTATGATCTGTATGTCGCAGCAAACAACTGGGATAATCATCACGCCGGATATGATGTTGAGGGGCAATACTCTCTGACAGATAACCAGGGAAAGGATTATACCCTTAACCGCCGCGAAACCGCCGATAATGTGCATTTCAGGCAAAACCAATATCCGGTTTCTTTCCGCGCTTCATACAATACTGATAAAGTACAAATCCAAAATACCATCGGTTACAGCCACTCGGCATATCCCGTGCAGGAACAAAGCGGGTCGCTTGTATATTCTCCGTCAAAAGGAGATGATTATACTTTCAACCGCAACAATCCCTCCCGCAGCAATTCTTTCAGTTATAACGGCTCGTTTGTTTTCGCGTTGCCTAAAGACTTTTCTGTCAACGTTACACCTCAGTTTTTATATTCACACAACATCAATTCGCTTACATATACTACATCATCAACCGAACCGATTATCCGCAATGCACGCGAAAATGCTTATTATTATCGTGTAAATGCTTATCTCAACAAACGTATTGCCAATAAGCATACCCTGATGTTGGGAATAAACCACGGTAATACAATCAACCGACTGCAATACACCGGCAATGTTTTATATTCCGACCGCTTCAACAATGCATTCGTTTCGGGACAACTCTGTTATCAGGCACAAATACAGAAAGTCAATCTTTACGCCGATGCCGGGGTGTTATGGGAACAAAGCAATATCAATGGTATCAAAAATTATGACACATACCCATATAGTCATATAAACATCCGTTATACGCCTAACAATAAAAATGCCTTCTCTGCATATTTTCAATATGCCAACAATACACCGGGCATCGATGCAAAGGCTTCGGATTTGTTGCGAGACAACGAGTACATGTATATTACCGGAAATCCTCTACTCGACAACTCTCGCCATATCACATTAAATTTAGCATATACATGGTTGCCGTCCAATATATTCGGAATGAGTGCTTTCGGCAATTACTTTACATTGATAAACAGGCAAATGACTGCTTACGAAGCTTACGACAACGGGCAGGCACTGTTAAGAACATATCTCAACAACGGCAACTACACGCAGAGCGAAATCGGGTTGTCAGCTATCTTGAAACTGTTTGATAACAGCCTTCAGCTCTATGTGAGTCCGAAGCAGTGTTTCAACCGTTCTACAGGTATATTCAACAAAAGTTATAATCCTTTTCAGATAACAGCACAGGTGACATATTATCTTAAGCAGTGGTTTTTTCAGGCTTATTACCAATCTCCTCAGAAGATGATGTTTTCCGATTCTCCAACTATCTATAAGTCGCGTGATTTTTATGCAATAGCGGCTGGATGGGGAAATTCCAAATGGAATATACAGTTTACTGCCTACAATATTTTCAATCGCCATTGGGATAGCGCAGACAGTTACATTCAGTCTCCGCTATACTTGGAACATAGAACAGTATTTGGCACGAATTCTCACGCTCGCTTAAATCTGTCTGTAACCTATACAATTGGATATGGTAAGAAAGTTCAGCGCGGCAATGAAGTAGGAGAACAATCAGGCGCAAGCTCTGCAATTTTGAAATAATACTTCTTGAAAATATGAAGACAATCAAATTATTAGGAATCATGTTGGCGTTCCTTTGCTCCTTCGCCATCGTCGGCTGCGATGATGATGTCAATTACCCCAACTCCAAACTCATCAAAGGGCAATGGCAACTCGTGGAGGACGGCGATACAGACAATCCGCTCATTTACAGATTTACCACTGACAGCGATAATACTTGGTCGTGGGGCGGTCTCATGACTTATCATCTTTCTGCTGACGGGACCGTTACATACGACAAAAGATATACCTGGCATGTATCTGACCCGGCAAACGAGGAAGACGGCAAACCTCGTCTGGAACTGACGTGGTACGATGCTCCCGAAAGTGACGACCTTTGGGCTGCAACGGAATATTATGTCGTTGTCAAGCTGACCCAATCGGAAATGTGGTTGAAGCGGGCACAAAATGGTCTCCCTGCCGACATCAAGAAATTCATCCGACGCGATGACTTGCCGACACCACCTAAACATGATTGGGATTGACTTATAAAAAACAGCTAATCATACCTTAAAGGCAACCTCGGCAGCGCCGTCGGGCTATCGTTTATCGGCTTGCCGCTTGGCTCGCCAAGAAATCAAGCCTTGAGTCTTGACCGTCCGGCTTCAATCGCATAACGCATTATGAAACAAATAAAATATCTCATCTTCTTGCTCCCGTTCTTCTTTGTTGCCTGTGGCGATGATGAACCCAAACAAAATTTATTCTCAATCGCCGTACAACTGGGCGGTGAGGGCGAAGTCGCTATTGGTCAGCACGATTGCGAAATTACCGTTAATGGCTTTGACCAATATATCACAGTTGACCTTTTGGGCGACTTTGACTCGTTCCGTGTAGGTAACTCTATTCCTTCGTGGCTCATGGTAACTACCGGCGAGCGTCGCATCAAAATTGCAGTTCCTGATATAGCGGGTACACCTTCTCGCTCGGGTAAGATAGATTTTACTGTTTTCAAGGGTAAAGCGCAAAATGCCGGGTCAATTACAATAACACAAAATCCGATTACCTCCGAAGACTTGCGAAATCGTGAAAACCGCGCAATTAACAAATACATCAGCCAATTCAGAGTTATTGATGCTGTCCCCGACATCAAGGATATACAAACAGGCAGTGATGCACCGTATTATAAACTGGATGTAGACGGTAAGGTTTATATGCAGGTTTTACAAAAAGGAAATGGTTCGGTGCCGGAATACGGAGATAAAATCTATTTCCGTTTCGACCGCTATAATCTTATTTACTTTCTGGAGAACGGTTATCTCGGCGACCCCTTCGGGAATATTTCTGATATTTCTTCATCAGCTACTTCATTCATTCTCAATGATGAAGATTCGCAATGGGGTTCTGCAATTCAAATGCCTTTGCTGCTGGGGCTTCCGCTCGGCAGTGAAGTTAACCTCGTGGTTGCTTCCGACTTAGGTTTCACAAATGAAATAGCAAATATAACTCCTTTCCTGTATAAGGTTATGTACCTCCGGAATGAACAAATCGAGTCTTCTCCGGTTTTCCTTACTTTTAGTCAGGCAGAGTGGATGACATTTGGTGTCATTAGTATTGGCACTCATCGCTACTTCAATAAATCACAATCCTTGCCTGCAAATTTTACCTATAAAGAAAATTTTGCCACAGGATTTGGAGGTATTCTCCTTGTGGGAGGTGTTGGCGGCGAACCGTATGCTTACGACGCTTCTTGTCCTAATGAGGGTGATGCGTCGGTTGTTGTATCGATAGACCGAAATTCGTTTGAAGCAGTCTGTCCGAAATGTAATAGCCACTTTGAAGTCATCAACGGAACTGGTGTTTCAGTATCTGGCCACGCCTATGAAAAGCATTATGCCCTTAAGCATTACAAATCCATCAAAAATTCTGATGGTGGGTACACTATTACATATTAATTAGGGAAATCCGGCAAGCCGTCGGGCTATCGTAAACGGAGCCTGATGTCTCCGCCGTTCGGCTTCTATCCCTATTTCAAACTTAGCGGGCTTCGGCACCAATTTTTGGTTGGATCCGAGGCTCGCTTTCTATTTGGCATATCGTTCCGGCGATGGCGACCTTTCTTTGCAGAGCAAAGCGACAAGTCGATTACGCAGATATAAGGAATTTACCGTGCATTATGCCCTTTGGGGAGGGATTTTTACCAACTCTTACCCTGAACCACTCGCTCCGTCGGCACCGATGCTTTCGATACCCTCTACATCGGCTGCGAAAAGTTTCCTTTCCACGACTCCTTTTCGCTGTCTATTTCGGGTGTTTCGTAACGTACTATATTGCTACTGTGAGCATATAGCCGTATGCTCTCTGATTGACAATTGCAATGTTGGAATCGAGGCGCAATGCCTGACGAAGTTTGTGGATATATCCATGCATTGAATTGCGATTGGATGGTTCATCTCTTTGCCATATTGCGGTCATCATCGCGGAAGCGTCAACAGTTCGTCCGATATTGGCGGCAAGTAGTTCCAGCAGCCGGGCTTCGATATTGGATAATTCAATTTCGTGATTATCGATTATGAGTTTCTGAGTAGTTGTATCAAAAGTATAGCGGCCTATCTGATATACCGGAACTGAAAATTGTGTAGTCGAACGCAGCAATGCTTTCACACGTGCGATAAGTTCACGCAACTCAAATGGTTTGCGCAGGTAATCGTTGGCTCCAAGGTCAAATCCTCGTTCCACATCGTCTATGCCGCTTTTCGCGGTCAGAAATATTATTGGTGTGTCTGTCGACTTACGGCGTATCAGCCGCGCCATCTCGAATCCGTCCATCTTAGGCATCATCACATCCGCAATAACAAGATCCGCACCCTCGGTTATAAACTTATTCAGACCCGAAGCTCCGTCGGCAGCCGTAGCGACATCATAGCCTTCTGCGCAGAGCGTATCGGCTACAATCAGAGACATATCGAGTTCATCCTCGACTAACAAAATTTTATTTTTCATCTTCGCCGAATATTATTGTGAATATCGTCCCATGCCCGACTTTGCTTTCCGCTTTTATACTGCATCCCATCTTATCGAGCATCTGTCGGGCATAATACAATCCAATACCATATCCATGTACGTCCTGAATGTTACCATGAGGAACACGATAGAAACGGTCGAAGATATATGGCAACGATTTTGACGGTATGCCAATGCCGTTGTCACTTATCTTAATCCTGTCCTTCAGACATTCAATCTCTATATCGACACTGTCGCCAGAATATTTGATTGCGTTGTCGATAATTGTGTTCAGAACATTGGCAAAATGTGTCCTGTCAACCTTGACAGTTACAGGAATGTTTGTCGGTCCGCTGACCGATATTCTGACAAGTTTCTCTTTGCGGAGTTGCTGAGTCTCGACTATTTCATGAACGAGAGGGAGCAGGTCAATATTCTCAATATTCAGTTTTATGGACTTTCGCCGTTCCATACTTATTGACAGAATACTCTCAACAAGTTCCTGAAGTTTACGCAATTGCTTCTGAGCTATTCCGAGATATGCCTTTCGCTTCTCGGCATCGTTTGCCGTATTGAAGTTAAGGAGTGAATCATTAGCCGCGTATGCCACGGCAATAGGTGTTTTCAGTTCATGGGTCATATTGTTGACAAAATCATCTTTCATATCTTCTATTGTTCTCATCTTTCGGATTGTGTTCAGCAGATACCAGAATCCTATTGCAAATAAAACAATCAAAATGAACGATGTGATAATCACTCCTTGCATCTTATTGAAAATTTGGCTTGTAAGCGGGGATATATATGCCCGGTAAACAAAACCGTTTACCGGCAATTCAAAAATGGCATCACTGTCTCTATTGGCTTTGAGGCGCGGATTAGCAACCAAAACATTCCCAAGCGTATCACATATTTCAACTCCTACAAATGCCGGACGGATGCCCCTTATAGCCAAATGTTCGCTCAAAAGACTGTCATTGAGAGCCAAATTAACGTTTGAGCGTATGTCTATATCTGCATGCATCTGTCGGCTCATCTCCTTTAGCACTTGGTTGCCGTTTGCATTTTTTGTGTCAATAAGCCTGCCTTCAACGCGGTTGTTAAGCTGCTCTAACGAATCGCGGTTAAAGTTGGCAACATCTACCATATATAAAGTATACGCATCTCCCTTGCTGACACTGTTCAATGTCCTTAGCCAAAGTTCATCGACATCCATATCGATCATTGCCGAATGAATATCGCGCCGTACATCTTTTTCAATAGACCGATAGAGCGTTACAAGATATATCACATTGAGGGCAAACGTCATAAGGATTGCCGTGATGATAATTGATGTTGTTACCCGGAAGCGTTTCATATCACAAAATTAACGTGAGTTCGACGAATTATAAGTGCCTGTAAATTTGGTAATTAGCGAAAATTGTTGTAACTTTATAGTGCTCAAATACAAAGAATTACAAACAATAATCGCTATGATCACCGAGGACAAAGTTACAGAATTATTTTGTATGGCAGATGATTTCTGCAAGTTTTTTGATGCCATGATGGAGAAATATACGCTCAAATCAGATAAAAAGCGGCGTTACCACCGTGATTCAACCATGTCAAAGGCTGGAATCATGCTAATCATGATACTGTTTCATGATTCAGGCTATCGTTGCCTGAAGCATTTCTATATAGAAAAGGTATGCAAACATCTGCGTCACCTCTTCCCGAAAGTTGTCTCATACAACCGTTTCGTGGAACTTGAAAAGGAAGTTGCCATACCTTTGGCTCTGTTCATCAAGAAGGTATTGCTTGGGAAATGTACAGGCATAAGTTTCGTGGACAGCACTCCCCTTAGAGTGTGCAGGAACCAGAGGATACATATCCACAAGGTGTTCAGGGGCATTGCGCAAAGAGGCAAGTGTTTCATGGGATGGTTCTTTGGCTTCAAGCTGCATCTGATTTGTAACGAAAAAGGGTGAGTTGCTCAACTTCATGATAACCCCGGGAGATGTGGATGACAGGAAACCGCTGGAATACAAGGCCTTCGTTGAATTCATATACGGGAAGTTGGTCGCAGACAAAGGCTATATCAGCAAGAACCTTTTCCAACGCCTGTTCGTGGACGGCATACAGCTTATCACCAAACTTAAAAACAACATGAAAGGTGCTTTGATAAGCGTGTCGGACAAACTGCTGCTCAGAAAACGTGCCATCATAGAAACGGTAAATGACGAGTTGAAGAACATTGCACAGGTGGAACATTCAAGACACAGGTGCTTTGACAATTTCATCGTGAACCTGTTGGGAGCTATCGCCGCTTATTGTATGTTTCCCAAAAAGCCGTGTATCAATGTACAACGTACATTAGACACACAGCTGAGTCTATTTTGAATTCATCGAACTCACGTAAATTAGCAATTTTCAGCCATAAATATGGGATAGTTAAGACTAAATAAGGGAAGATTTTTGTCCGCCCGGATTTTCACGGCTAATTTTGCAGAGTAAAAAGCAACTATGGTTATGATAAAAATATATACAACTATTCTGATGGCACTGTCAGTATGTAGCAGCTTGTACGCTGAAACTATACTGACCGGTGCGGTCAGTAATAATCATGGTGAGCCATTAGATTATGCCAGCGTAATAGCCTCGCCCTGTGATGCGCCAAAGACTATACTGGCCTCGGCTTTTACTGATGAGACCGGCCACTTCAGGATGTCAGTAAAGAGCGACTGTGACAGCCTCATTCTTAAAGTATCAAGTCTGGAAATCGAGCCTACTCAGATCGTCGTTCCCAATCGTTCCGGCAACTATGACATTATTGTGGACCCACGGACTGTCGAGCTGAAAGAGGTTGTCGTAAAGTCCAAGAAAATCTATTCGCAAGGCGACACAATCAATTATAATGTAGCATCTTTTCTCTCATCATCCGACCAGTCCGTAGCCGACGTCCTTAGAAAGATGCCGGGAATTACTGTATCGGACGCAGGACAAATCTCATATCAAGGCAAGCCAATAAAGAACTTTTATATCGAGGGCCTTGACCTTATGAAAGGACATTACGGCATAGCCACCAACAACATCGACCCCAACAATATCGCAACCGTGCAGGTGCTCGAAAACCACCAGGACATCAAGGCGCTCAAAGGGCTGCGCCCCGAGGAACAGGCATCTATAAACCTGCGTCTCAAAGAGGGTGTCAAGGGCGTGTTCAACCTCATAGCCACACTTGGAGGCGGCTATGGCGACGAAGGGTTGTGGAACAACTCGGCAATCGCCACATATTTCCGACGCAACAGCCAGTACCTTGCCACCTACAAGGGCAACAACACAGGCGAAGATTTGTCGCAGGAACTTTATTCCTTCGACAACGATTATTCGCGTACAAGCAATATCTCTTCAATCTCCATGCCGTCGGCTCCAGGCATTGACAAACGCTTCTATTATTTCAACCACTCCCACAACGCCACGTTCAACAACGTATATCGTGTAGGTAAGTCAGGAGAGTTCGGAATAAACGCCGCTTATCTCAACGACCGCGATACTCGTAGTAACAGTTCATCGACCACAAATTTTCTTCCTGACGGAGGCCAGAATATTGTGGACGAGGTCATGCAGGGCACCGCACGTATGCAGAAAGCATACGGCGACCTTACATATCTGAACAATGGCGATGAGAATTACCTGAAGGAACAACTGAAATTCGACTGGAGTACGACTGACGCTGACAGCCGCATACTCGCCGGAGACGATGATATAGCGCAGATTGGAAAAACGGACACATACAGACTGCTCAACAAATTCCACATGACGCAGCGTAATTCGGAGGACCGTGGATTTGAGATTTCTTCTCTTGTCAACTTGGAGAAACGGCCACACAGCCTGTCCGTCTCACCGAACCTTTTCCCGGATATGATAGCGGGCGACATGCTATATCAGCACGTCGATTTCCGAAATATATCCACCGAAAACAGCGCAGGATTACTGTCGGCTCTTAAAGTCGGCAACTTCACTCTGCACCCGTCGGCAATCGTAAACTATCATCATAATGCGCTTGAAAGCCGCCTCGATGCAATGTGTAATAATCTTACGCTCGATTATCTCGATGCAGGCATCGGTGCCGAGATAATGTTCATGACCCGAAAGTTCCATGCTTCGCTCTATGTGCCGATGAAATATAAGTTGTTCCGTCTTGACAACAGACTCGACGGCATTATCACCGACAAAAACCGTTTCCGCGTGGAGCCGACACTGAACATGACGTATAAAATCAACAGTAGTCATAATCTCAATGCTACGGCAGCACTGAATTATATGACACCATCCATCGAGACATTGTATTCAGGCTACATCCTGACTTCTTACCGCCAACTGTCGGCTTATGATGTAGCCGGACTTTACGAGGGAATGAATCAGCACTACGCGCTGAAATATGATTTCAAAAATATCCTTTCAATGAGCTTTGCGGGAGCGGAAGTCGCATGGTACAGGCAGTCGCCCGATGTCCTTTACGGTTCTTACTACGACGGTATCGTACAGCATACCATAAGCCGCCGCACATCGGAGAACTGCGATATGCTTTCCGCAAAGGTTCATGCGAGCCAGGGATTTGACTGGCGCCGTCTTAAAATCGGTGCCTCGTTCACATACTCCTATTATGACAGCCCCCTGCTTGTTCAGGATGCAGTGATACGCTATACGGGCAACAGTCTGGGAGTCAACGCTGACATAAGCCTGACACCCTTCAAATGGCTTTCAGTGTCGTATCAGGGCAATTATTCCCAATCCGCAACTCAACAGAAAGGGCAAGAACGGTTCCCATGGCTACGTACTGTCACAAACAAAGGCTCGTTGGATTTTACAATCCCCGGAGGTGTTACACTGACGACTTCGCTTTACCATTATTACAACAATTTCAACGACGGCGACCGTTCATTCCTCCTTCTCAACGCCGAAGCAAAATATACCATAAAGCGTTTCAGCTTTACGCTGTCATGCGACAACCTGCTCAACCGCAAGTTGTATTTATACTCCAGTCTGTCGGCTCTCACAGAGTCAAAGGCAATCTATAACATACGACCACGCAGTCTGTTACTCAAAATCCGATTCAGAATATTCTAAATCACTAACATTATGAAAATGATACTTTTACTCTTTTGTTTCCTCCTTTCTATGGATGGATTGGCTCAGGAAACCTCATCTCGCATCATTGACAAGGCGACGCCAGTCGATACTGCACGATTCAAAGTTACCTACTCATTAAAATATAAGTTCCATCCCGACATCCGCGACTACTATGATGATGTCAGAGTGGTACAAATCGGGAAACATTGCATCAAGGATTATAGCGATATTATCAATCACTTCGATTCATTGGCAACTGAACAGATACGACGTGGTGCTGACTCATATTCAAATGTTTCAGGCAATCCGTGGCCTTTGGAAATAGTCAGACCGCTTCGCGGTTCTGTTGCTAATCTGAAATACCGTCTTTCTATTTCACCATTCCTTATTTATTCTGATTCCATTCCTGCTCTTAAATGGGATTTCAGTGATGAAGAAAACGAGACGATTATGGGTTATGCGTGTCGTAAAGCCTCTACTGAATTTGCAGGCCGCAGATATACAGCGTGGTTTGCACCCGAAATGCCGTTGCCTTTCGGACCATATAAGTTTGGTGGTCTCCCTGGGCTTATTCTCAAAATCGAAGACGGTGAACACCAGTTTATTTGGGAAGCTATCGGCTTTCAGCACTCCAACGCTCCGATAATGGAATACTCATATAGGGACAACAACGACAAACGATGCAACGTTGCTGATGTCGACAAAACCCTCGCCCGTTATTTCAATTCACCTGTCGGATTTCTTATTACATCTATGGGCGGCGATAGTAACAAAGTGCGTATCGTAGGCAAAGATGGTAAACTTATGAATAATAACGAAGCGGTTCTGCACTCAATCCCATACAAACCACTTGAAATAAAATGAAAACTTTAATTATCATGGCACTTTCCCTACTCATTTCAGGGTGCGCCAACGCTCAATCGAAAAGCATGTGCTCAAGTCTTGATGTAGTCGGTACGCAGTTACCTGCCATCCGACACATGAACGATATGAAAATGTCAGCCGACACTCTGTTGTTTGTCTATGAATGCGAGGGTGGTTACGGTCAGCAATACCTGCGTCGTGCAGTTGTGGATACCGAAAAGAATAAGTTATCCGTAAGCAACGATATGGGCAAAAGAGAGGGCGGCTATTATGTTTCGGATATGCCTTATCCGTTTATCACCAGCTGCGGCTCTATCGGTGTGATAAGTCGTGATAACGGAGAGGTATATTCCGTTAGTAACGACACCGTATTTATCAGGACAAAACAATATCTTCTTGACGACAACTTTAAGATTTCTTTTCCTCTGTCTCAATATGTTCAGGATGTTTTTGCAATATCTCCCGACCGTTATGTATTTATCGGCAGAGAACCCAAAGGTGGACGTCAGTTTGCCATGACTACCGATATGAACTCCTCCGAAATAGATACTATAAGGCAAGTCAATATTTCGCCGGATTTGCAAGCATGGATGCCCAATGCAGGAGAAATGGCATATTCCGACAAATACGATCGGTTAGCTTTTGCCTATCGGCTGCACCCTATAATAGAAATTTTTGGTCTCGACGGTAAAATAATCAAATCAGTACGAGTTGGTGATGACACTTTCGATGTCAAAACTCTTTGCGAAGCTGATTTTGAAGATTTGAATACGCTGCACACAGTGGATATAACTTACACTCCCGATTTTATTTATGCCATATACTGGGGTTATAAATTTAAGGATTCCAAGACAAAAACCCCGACTATTCTCAAACTTGATTGGAAAGGCAACATCATCGACCGATACACCGGACTGCCCGCATCGCTCAGACGTATTGCAGCTGTAAATAACTCAACGCTTATAGGATGGGATGGTAAAAATTTTATTAAACTAACTATCTAAACAGCTTTATCATACCATCTAAGAACATATCTGAATATGACAAAACTTATCATACCATTTCTATTTATTGCTTGTCTTTTTGTCGTTTCTTGCGATAGCGATAATGACCCTGAAATTTTTCCAATTAGGTTTGGACAGACGGATTATACTATCCTTGTTGGAGTTCGTTCGCCCGTCAGTTTTGTTGATGGAGGAGGTGTGTATGAGTTGACTGCAAGCAATCCGGATGTTTTGGGAAAATTCTATATAGATGAAGATACGCAAACACTGATAGTAATCCCTACTGCCAAAGGCGAATCAACTCTGACTGTTACCGATGTGAAAACAAACACTCCTGTCACTTTGAAATTCACTGTTGAAGATTTTTATCTTTCATTTATGGTTATGGAAATCAATGGGGATAATACCAACCCATATCTGAAAGAAAGAAATGAAATTCGCTTTATCAGAGATGAAGAGAATACCAAGCAAATAAAGATTATGTATCAGAATAATCTGACATATGAGATGAAGTGTATCGCTACCGGGTATTTTGACATTGAACGCAGCGCTACAAATATTTTCACTCTTAATATGATGCTTCATTCTCATAATGATGAAGAATTTGAAGGGTTCAGTTACACACTCGGTGGAGACGGAGAATATCTCAGTCTGTTCAACAAGTACTTTGAATATGGCTGGGATAATAGTATTGCTTCAAGATCTCTTCCTATGAAACAGGTAACCATGATTATGACAGATTCATTCAATAACTGTAAAATATCATGTGCCCTACAACCTTTCTGAGTTATCGTCATAAACAATCAATCATACGAATGAAAGTCAGGCAGGCGATTTTGATGATTGTCTGCCTGTATCTCTTCAACGGTGCGCAATAGCGGTCCGAACCCTCCCGAAAATGAAAAAATCTAAGAAAAACATCGTTTGGGACTGATTTTCATGCCCTGATGGGACATTTGTCACATCGAATGTCGATTATTATTTGTAACTTTGCGTATGGCAACACTCTATAAGATATTGATTCTGTGTGTTGGCTTTGCTCTCTCTTGTAATCTGTGGGTGCAAAGTCAGTTATATTTGTGCCATCGGAAAGGAGGCAAGCGATGAAATTTATACATCTTATATTATTAGGCATTTGTAGTCTCTCGCCTATATCGTGCAAGGGTAAAAATGCTACGTTCATTTCTAATGATACCATACAAGATTCTATTATTTCGGAAAATAATCCGCTAAAAATTGAGCGCGATGCACTTGGCGCAGTGTATTATTGGATAGACAATAATGCGCTTGATCTTGCTCGAATTGATTATAGCGATTTATATGAAACATATATGACCCCGATTGAAGGGCAATTGTTTGAGGACTGTACCCAGATATTCATTGAGGGGAAACTTTGTTTAGAACCGACCTTTCTAAAAACATACCGATATTGGGGTAGTCACACTTATGATGCTCCTGTCGATGGGATACTTGGCAATGATTTCAAGCGGATAGAAGTTTATTTCTATCCCGATGTGGTAAAGTCGGATTCCGTGACATACTCCGTAAGGGGGCGAACAAAGGTGAAGAAAAATGTCTGCGATTTTTCGGGAGAAGTCAAAATCAAAAAAATCTACCATGTTTTTGAGCGTGACGCCGATTCTCCTGACTACTATAAAATCATCGCCGATTATTCGCTTAAGGAAGATTCTACACAAAATGGAAGCGGATTGTTTCACGGTATATTGGGGGCATACGGATATGTCACAGATGATGCTCCAGAAATCATTAAGGTGGATAACACAGATCAGGACGGCGACGGATATATGAACCGCTCCTATGTCGGCACATGGCAAAGCTACAAGAATCCTACGACAGTAAAACGCTGTATGTGGGGAGATAATCGTCTGCCATTCCGCTTTGATTTCGATATAGGAGCCGGAGAAATCCGCGTTAATCCAAAATATGCCTCGCCCGAATGGGATAGATTCATGCAATGGAAAGACCTTGATATTGTTGAACCTGAAAGCGGCGACAGTCGTGCAACATACAAAAATCCGTGGTGGTAATGAAACTGACCGATAAACGATTTTGGATATTTGAGGCATTTGTGGCTTTTGTTTCAGTAGGAGTGGGTTATAGTATGTTGTATATGGAATGGGATACATACTACAAGGTCATATTCCTATTATGTGGTTTGTTGAGCGGATTCGTTGCATTTAAGTGGTTTAGAAAAAGTAATTTCAGACTTTCTTTGTCGGTTTGGATAGCCAACAGCCTATCTGTTGCAATTTGTTTTCTTTTACCCAATTTAAATAAATCCACAACACATTTAGATTACCTGATATTATTTTTGATAATGTATTCATTAATCTCAATCATCCCATACATTGTCATAACAAATATTTACTCACTTATCTCAAAACGACTATGACACATAAATTGGCTTTATTTTGGATTGCATGGGGAGTGTTGCTCGTTGTCATGGTCGGGTGTTGTATATCCGAGGGTTGGAGTGAAGATACGGCAATGCTTGGCGGAGCTTATGCGTTGTCACTGTTATCGGGTTGGGTATGTCATAGAGTAAGAGCGAGAGTTGCTTATGGCAATTTGACTGTGATGATTGTCTATAATGCGATATTGGCTTACAATCTTGTCTTTAACAGCCGATACGGAGCCGGAATGACATGGTGGTTTTATGCGTTGCTCCTGAACACCATCCATTCAATAGCATTGCTCTTATTCGTAATTATAACTGTTATAAAACGCAAGAAGACAGGAAATGCCCGATAAATTATTACGGATGAAGAAGAGTTATAAAGGGATTACAGGTTGATTCCACCTCGACCTCTCTCAATCCTCCAATCATACCGATCTTCCGCGACATCGCCAACCTCGTTGAGTGTGTGGTGATGTTTGATTTCATCAAAGGGCTGTCGGTGTTCCGCATAGTCACAGAGCCATGAGCCGACAGTTTTCCGCCGTTAGGTTGGTATCTTGAATGAATCCATACCATAAAGAGCCTTACAAAACAGACAGACAACCCCGGGTGTCAGGGTTTTCTTATAGAGTTGCGGCAACGCCGCCGCGCTTTCGTGTCATCGCCTTGGCGCTTCGCTCGGCGAAGAATCGAGCCTATGGTCTCGACCGGAAGGCTTCAATCGCTAACTCATACAGCGGGCTTCGGCACTACTTCGTCGGTGGATCCGAGGCTCGCTTTCTTTATCGGTACTTCGCTCCGAATGTGGCACCCACTCGCTCAATAAGGACTTTTACCGTTCATTATGCTCTTTGAGGGTAGTGTTTCACAGAGTGTATCTGAGACGAGTTCACTCAAGCCTGTAGACCTCAGATGACGATGCAAATTTAATTATTATTTCTCATTATTTCGTTATTCGATAAAGAAACAGTATCCGGTTATAGTGGTTATAGTGGCAGTGGAGGAGCTATTTTCAAAGGAATACCGCTTGGGTCGTCTTTGCGGAGGCTTGCTTAGTAAGAGTAAGGCATTTTGTCGCTCACTGAACATTGGCTGCTGCACTCGGCTTCAGACGTTGTAGGCACGAAAAAGATGTTTGCTCTCTCGTCTGCCGTACCACTGCACTTGATTTTTAAGGTGTTGCCGCTTTCTCCGCTCTGAGTCCAAACTGCGGATAAAATGTTGTCATTCTCGCTTAACAGAATTGATTGTCATATAACATTGTCAAGCCTAAAGCACGATAGGGAATTTTCCATTACAAAGTTTGCGATTTATCCACGCTCGAAAAGGGTGTAACAAGCAGCCTCGACAAATCTTCCTTTTTTTCGTCGTGCCTATAAAAAAAGAGTATTTATCGGTCTTGCCCTTGTCGGCTGTCGTGCCAAGGCACTGATTCACTGGCGTGCTTTCCCTCACGTTCGGCATTGCTCAAACAAGTTTGGCACTGCTCTCACTTAATCGGTCAAGTGCCATTCGCTCCTGATTGCAATGTAAAATCAATCGCGCCTCGGCGCACAGTTATTAACAATTTAATTCTTACGACAATGACACATATTTCTCAATTCGCAGTTAAGGACTTCGACGCTTACGAAAACAGCAACGAGTTAAAAGAATATCAAGTGGAAGTGATTACTTTCGACGGTGAGAGTGAAACGGTTTACGTTGAAGCCTACAACGAAGACGAAGCCTCAAACAAGGCAGCAGCTCAGGTCGGCAACGCTGACTACACTATGGTTTACTCTTATAACTAAGCAAGCCTTCTTTCCGGAAAGACGGTCAGCCAAGCGGCTGACTTTCTTTTTGCTCTCTCCACCGCCGGGAACAGCGGAATGTATCTTAATCATACGGCTACCGCCGCTCCGTTGCTTTTGTGCGATTGTCGCTTCTCCGAGCCATTCTTTGTGGCTCTCTTCCGCCCGGAGTGGTTGATTGCCGCTGACTTTGCCACCTCAGTTCTTAGTGAACTTTTCTGATTTCCATTGTTGAATTATAGTGTATTCGTGGCTGTTGCCGATAGATTGAGAGTGCTGTTCTCCTAATTCGTGCCGATAAGTCTTCTCGCCAACTCCGTTTAGGGCAGCATAGCATATCGCCCTCGGCAGTCGTATTTGCTTAGTCAGTGCAGCTATTCATTCATTGCCAAATTAAAGAAACATCGAGGGAGAAACGCCGCTTCCCGGCTTTTTCTCGCTCTCCATATTTATGTCTCAGATGCCAGCACTGACCGCTCGATGCTTGAACGGCACATAGCGGCACTCTCGGCTTGCAACCTACGCTCATTGTCGGGCAACGCCACGGAAATTGCGACGTGCGTCCGGCACTTGCAGCGACTTCGGGTGTGGCTCCACTTCCGGCTGAGGCTACAACCTCTTTGTTGCCGATTGCCTTTATCGGCTACCTTTCAAGCCATTCTTTTTGCCTTCGGCACATTTCCCGACGAAGAACATTGATGACACGCAATCGCACCATTCATTTTAACTGTGCAAAGTTAGGACGATGTTCAGGCTGCAAGGGCAAGTGTGCACTCCGTGTTCCTCCTTGTTTCGCTTCACTGCAACAAGGCAATCACCCTTGCGGCTCGACTTCACTGCTTCGTCCACTTGATTGCACGTAAAATAAACGGCGCTAATGCGCCAATGTTCAATCATCAAAAAATTAAAAATCATGGCAAAGAAAGTTTCAAAGAAAGCCGAACAGGCTGCTCAACAAGTCGAGAACGTAGTTATCCCACAGCCTACAGTTACTCCACATCTCATCGTCGCTCAACGCAAGTTTGACCGCTGGTACGTCTATTTCCAAGGTGTCGCCCCGAAAGACAATGTGGGCTGCGGTTGCAAGACTGCCAAGAGTGCTCTCCGCTATATGCACTTGCTCAAACATCGCTACGGCGCGGTCATCAGCCAAAACATCTACGACAAACTCAAAATGGAAGCGAGCAAAGAGGCGTAAGCCTCTTTGTCTTTCTCCATCGATGTATAACTCTTTAATTTTATACGACAATGAAAGAATATACTTGCTACACAAGACAAGGCAAATGGAAATTGACTGCCGACAGCGATATTGACGCTATGCGAACCGCCCTTTACTACTGTTGGCGTGATGACGAAGACTTTATTCGCCTCGAATTCCGCAAGGGTGCGGAGAACTACACGCTCTCAATCTTCCACATCGACAACAACTCTCACGAATGTTTCACACTATAATTCTCAAAACTATGCAAATCAACTACAACAAGTTCACTGAACAAGAACTGAGGGTAATCCTCAAAGCCGCTCGTACAATCAACTATGGTTTCGGGCTTCAGTTCCCGAGCCACAAAGAACAACTTGCTCTCCTGCTTGAAGACGAGCACTTCCGTGCAATCAATCAGATTGTGCATCAAACGTACAACGCCATTCGGGCAAAGTACATCGCACGAGGCATCGACCCTGATGCGCCGGACTTCGTTCCGGACAGTTTGGAAGAATAAAATTCTCCAAACGTTCCGCATCTCACAGCGGCAGCCCTCACCGGGTTGCCGCTTTTCGTGTCTTTTGCATCGGTGATTTGTGAACGTAACTTTGCCGTATGATTAAGATACAGAATTTTAGGGCTATGATGTTGTCGTGTCATATCGGGACGATTTCGATACTGACCGACAAGGAGTATATCGACGTTGATATTTCAACGACGGAGACAGGTAAGTTGTTGTCGGAGCGTTATTACGCCACCGACGGCAGAGTGTTGCTATACGACTTGCGTTCGCTCGTCGAACAGGCGATGCGTCCGTATGGTATTGTAGTGATGAGCGTGTGGTTTGAGGTGTACGTGGATATTCCCGACGAGCACAGCGATGACTACGACCGTGGCGGATTCCGGTGCATCTATTGCGACCGCGACATTGACATCTACGATTTCGAGCCGCTGCTTAGGTCGCACTTTCTCACTGCTGCCGCATCGAGGCGCGTGGCTCCCGAGAGTTTCGTGTTCCTGCCGTTCTTCGCCTATACAGGAGAACTTGTCAACTACGAAATCTTTTGCGATTTCCTTAGCGGCGACGAGCCGGGGCATTGTTCGTTCAAAGGTCCTTTGCAGCAGACTTCTGCAACGAGCAACGAAGTGTGGACGCACACTATCTTTTGTGCCGAGGTAAAGCGACACGCCGAGAACATGGTGGGCGGAGAGGTAGAACTCACGGCGTTCACTGTTCGCGTGGGTGACCGTGCCGCATCATTCTTCATCGACAAATCGCTTGCCGGAACTCGTCCGTTCTACTTCCGCAACTGCTTCAACGTGAGCGACAGTCTTTTTGTGCCGGCTGTTACCACAGCCAAAACCAAGGTTGACCGCTCGTTAGCTGTCCTCGGCAATGTGTCGCAGTTCTACGATGCCACTTGTGAGCAGACCTACGAGGTGAAGTCGGCAGGATTGACCGCCGACGAGTGTTCGCTCGCCGAGCAGATGTTCTGCTCCAACGATGTGCGAACGCCATACGAGAGTGCACCTGACGACGGCGACTTCGACGCACTCCGCCCGGTGCTGATAACTGACTCCACAAGTGAGATTGCCGATGACCCGGAAAAGCCTAACACGGTTAAGTTTACGTGGCGATATGCGGAGAACCGCATCGCACAGCGTAATCCGTTAGGCTTAGGAATTTTCACCGAACCTTACGATTATACTTTTAGATAATGGCACGTTCAATTCATATCACTACGGCTCGCACTATGCTTAACAGCGGCGACCCGGTGGATCTTTCCGTTTGGAAAGCCAACGGCTCTATCCTGGAACTGCGTAACGTCATTTCTCTCCGTTACTCGTTCTATGGCGGCTGGAGGAACGTAAAGATACTTTCCTCCGGCGAGTGCCGCAAGATACGCGACTGCTGTATCTTCCGCGTCAACGGACTCGAAGTTTTTCTGTAGTCGGTTGATTTCTCAACATTTGTTGAGAAATATATCGAAATAAATGTATAACTTTGCACATCCAAAAGGAACACGAAATGAAGAAATTTTTTATTATCACAATCGCTGCTGCTCTTGCCAGTACATCTGCTGCCTTTGCGCAGACACTGGTAAAGGAGATGAACGATGCCGACACTCGTTTCATCCCTGGTCAGTACATGAAGAACGGCGAAGCCGCCATCTATTTCTCCGAGGATGAATACGGTTATTCAGACGGCAGTACAATGTATTCGGCCGAAATCTATGATTTTGAGCTGAAGCCTCTAAAAACATTCAATTTCCCAATTCTCCGACCTTATTTCGTCTTGAAGGAAAGAGCCTCGACCGGGACTCAGGAAATATCCCGTGTGATTAAGGAATCCCGATTTACAATTAATGAAGCGGACGGCATACCTTCTACCACTGATATGGAAGCCCGCAAAAATGCTTTCGTTAATTACATCTTCGAGACTTTGCGATATACCGATCCGTCAGTGACTCTCGCCATTCTACAAAATAACACCAAGGTTGAAGACAATTCTATCTTTATAAACGTTCCCTTTCAAAAAGGCAACGGATGGTACGAATTTGAGGAATACCTCAGAGGAATTGAGGCTTACCTTGAACCATCGGGTATGTGGGGCTTCTCTTACCGCTATACTATACAGACTCAAAAATACAATGGTGAATGGAGTACTCGCTCTTGGGAGGAAGTTCCAATTAGTAACTTCTGTACTCCCCGCTGCAACGATGTAGCAAAGCTGAACGACTGGAACGGAGGTGTGTATCTGCCATTCTCACAAACTTTCTTCAACGATGACGATGCTTTCGAATACGTCCGTTTCAAAGCAGAAGTAGCCGAAGGTGGCGAGAGCAATTTCATCTCAGATAGCTCGCCTTCCGCCGAAGAATATCTTTTCGGCATTACCGATACTGACCGTGACGGCGATGGCGAAACGGACTATGAACGCACAACATTTGGAGTCCATTATACAGGGCTGGAGGTCGTAAACGAAAATAATCAGGTACTTTACACTTTCCCAATGCCCAACAACGCCGAGGGTAAACCAAGCGTCGAGTTTTTCAAATCAGACAACAGTATTCTTGCACAGGTCAATTACAATTGGTATGATGAACAAGGCCGATATGTGCATACCGTGAGATTTTATCGAATTGACAAAGCTACGGCAGGTGTCGCAAAGATTGTCAAGGAAGAAAATCATATTTCTGCACTCCCAAATCCGGCTTCCAAGGGGACCCCGGTAGTCGTGAATGTACCTACTTCTACAAGTGAGCGCACTATCCGAGTAAATGCCCTTAATGGTTCTACCATTATGAGCCTTAAGATAGAAGCTGATGAGACACAAGTCTCTATACCAACTGACAATCTCACGTCCGGCATTTATCTAATCACTCTCACCGATAAAGGCCACACCACAGAAACCTGCAAAATTATAGTTCGATAAGACCTTATACTGCGTCTTTTCGCTAAACTTATACCGTCCATAACTTTGTGGCAAACAAAACACAAGTTATGGACTTTTCTTTTTCCGACCTCAATTTTAACTCCGTCGAGACGCTGCCGGGCTATCAGGCCCGCGCCGCGTTTACCGTTAACTCCGCGTCAGTGTTCCGTGAAGACGTGGATATTGTGCCGACTATCGTAGACGATACCCTTTCCTATATCCCGTGGGGCGGCGACAATCAGATGCCGTTCGACTTGCTCGCGCTCGTCGAAAAGGACGAAACTCTGGCAACCTGCCAGTGTTTCAACGCTGAGGTCTGCTACGGTTCGGGTCTGCAATACTGCGCCACCGAAGCCTCCGCTTCGGTCAAGTCTGCTGTCGAAGACTTCCTTCTTGACAACGACCTCGCCGCATACTTCCTCGGCATCTGTCAGGACTTCAAACACTTTGGCTTTGCCGTGAGTGTGATTATCCTTTCTCACTCCGCTACGATTTTTATGCCGGTACTCGCAACATAAAATTGCTCACGTCGGGGCAAATCCGCAAAATCAGAGATTGTTGCATATTTTCCGTGAATGATTGTGAAGTATTTCTTTGATATGTCGCAAATTATCCGTAACTTTGCGGTATGGCAACATTTACTTTCAAAGAAATTATTGTTTTTATTTATCAATATTCAATAATTGCGCTAATCGTAATTGGATTGATTGTTGGGATATATTTTTGTGGTAAACAGCTATCGAAAAAATATAATGTAGCAAGATGGTATTTTTGGAGTACTTACATTTTTACTCTGCCTATAATTGGTGCACCTCTTGTTTTATTTGCTTCTCTCTTTATGGATCATGTAAAGCATGATGACTTAGTTCCAATTGCTTGGTTAATCATAAACTCATACTCTCTCTGGTTTATTTTGGGATTTATAATTTCTATAAAACTTTATAGTAAAATCCCACCATATTTTTCAATTTTACCATCAGTATGTTCTTGGATAATGGCAGGATTATCTATCTGGTGTGGATTATATTTAGTTGATTACTAATTTAGCGTCTTTTCGCACCGCATACTTGCTCCATAATTTTGTGGTACCACAACCCACAAGATTATGGAGCAGCTTATTTATAGTTCGGTAGATATTCCGACACCCAAAACTTCAAGGTGCTGGCCTCCAGCCAGATACGAAAAATCCGCCTCGTCTGCATTTTCCGCATTAACGGCCTCGAAGTATTTTTGTAGCTGCCTGATAGCCAAAATCTCGCAAAAAAATGCTTAACTTTGCGATTATCAAAACTTCTGAAGCATTTCAGCAGTGATGCATGGGATGATTAGTTCAAGTAAAACGTAATAATTACCTATTCAAAAATCACGATCATGAAGAAATTTTTGATGTTTGGTTGTCTTGTTGCAATCTTATTAAGCATGGAATCATGCAAAAACAAGCCTGAAACATGGGAGTATAAGGTCGTTAAAGTAGCTGGAAAGGAAGCTGAGTACCGAGAGGACTTCGGTTCACTTGTCTTCAGCGATCAGAAAGCAATGCTCAATAAAATGGGCAAAGAAGGTTGGGAGTTGGTAAGTGCTTATACAGAAACAGGTACTGCTTTCCCTAATTTTGGAAGCTCTGAATATGTTACAGGTATTCGTGATAATACCAGAACAAGCGTTGTGAACTTCGTTTTCAAACGTATCAGTGACGGCAAAGAGGAATATAAACCCAGAGACAAAGCTAAGAAATAATGAGAATATTTTCTCTTGGCATAATAATTTCACTTTCACTGATAGTTCTATGTTCATGCAGTCATAAAAATGAAGCAATAGAGCTATCAAAAGATTTCTTTTATGCTTTGTCAGATACAACATACGGAAGTCCATGCGATTTCTATCCGTTGTATGACTCCTTGAATATAAATGCCAAATCTGACATTGTAGATATTGATGAATCAGAGGTGTTTGAGAAGAAAGACACATTTGAAGTTCATTGCTTCAATAACTATACAGATGAAGGTGGCACGTTCAAGCAAGATAGTGTAATACTCTTTATAGCCAAGGATTCAACGAAGCAACTGAAAATTGTTGATTCAAGAGGATTGATTGTTGTCGATAAAGATACTAAGGGCTTTGGAAATGCGATTGGAGCTTTCAAGAAAAAGAATATCAATGATTTGAAACTTGCAAAGACCATTGAGATTGTAAAGTCCATCATGTTTGACAAATACCTCGATGTGTCAGGAGAGTTACGTGAGAAAGTCAAGATTCTGAATTGGTCATGGGAAACGAGCTATAGCGGCGATGCCCATGGTGAAGGCAGGATTGTAAATAACCTGGATTATTCTATCTCAGGAATAAAGTATCATGTAACCTATTATGACAGAAGAGGAGATTTCATGGCAGAAGATGACGGAATCGTAAGCAAGACTCTCTATCCGGGAGAGAAATACAACTTTACATTCTGGAGTTCCAATGCCAAATATCCAAATACGGCAAGTCTCAGGCTTCAGTTCTCTGACAATACAATTTTTGAAATCATGAAGTCGAAACATTATACGGGCAAAGAGTATAATGAATACGTAAAGACTATGAAGAAATAATGCTGTTTCGTTAGTTATTTATCGAACGAATATTATCCAGCAGGATGGTTGGGTTAAATGCCTTGCCATCCTTTTTTGTTGTCAGATGAAGGTGCGGTCCCGTGGACATGCCAGAATTTCCTGAGATGCCTACAACCTCTCCTGCATTGACGTATTGCCCATCACAAACTAAAACGGAAGACAGATGGCAATAGCTGATAGAATAACCAGCTGTTTGTATAATGACATATTTGCCAGAGCGTTTATTCTGTCCAATACCCGCTATCTTTCCTGGAAACATGGAAAACACTTTTTCATAATGCGCTTTCAAGTCCACCCCATTGTGCATGCAGTATCTATGCAAGATAGGATGATGGCGCATTCCGAACCGAGAAGTTATATGAATGCGTTTTAATGGCAACGAAACATGCAGTAGTGGCAATACAAAATCCGAGGTCTGGATATTATTCGTAACACCTCCATCCATGCCTTCCATATCAGATACGTTCGTCAGTGAGTCCGCTGACGCAATACTGTCCACAGGAACAAGTTGTCTTGCTTCCTGTGGAACTTTCTTTTTGTGTATGCGCTTACTCTGTACCTGTCCAATCGTGTTGAACTGGGCTCGTGTAACAGAACACGACACAAAGAGTAGGAGTATAGAAATGAGTATGCCTTTCGTTTTCATGCTGCAAAGTTAGTCTGACTGGTATTCATCTAAACCAAACATCGCAGAAAGACCTTATTTCCCTAACTTTATTTATGTTTATAGTATGATTATCGGGCAAAAATCATACTTCTATCATAACGATATATAAAACAAACACGATAACAGTAGAAGCATAATTACACTTCAATACATAGACTGTAACTTTGCTTACGAATTGGCTACCAACACAGCGGTCAATCCACATGTAACAGCACCTTTAAGCGTGTCAAATAAAGAATAATGTATAATAGACAAAGCAAATGAATTACAGTTTTGAAGAGAATGAGATGCCTTATGACATCCTCGAACGTTTCGGTCTGACGCAGACCATGATAGAAGACCTACCTACCGATGTGATTCAGAACATCTACAATGGTAGGAAGTCACCAGTTTTGCCTGTACAAATCACGGCAGACGATGGTGAAGAAGTGAAGGCAAGAACCCGATTCAGTCTTGTGAGAACTGAGGAAGGCGGTGTCGATGTGCTCTTCTATCCACAGCTTGATGAGTATGACCTTAAATTATTCAATGAGACACAGAGTCAGGACCTTCTTGCAGGAAAGCCTATCATAGGGCATCTGGAAAGCAACGAGATCGGCAAAGAACTTGGCGGAAAGTCATTCTTCCAACTTGACCCTGAAAGCAAACAGGTCATGAGTGTTCCGACTCCTGTCATTGGTCGTAACATCCAGTATATCTCCGACCGCTATCATCTCACAGGTGCCGAGATGCAGAAACTGCAGAACGGAGACGTTCTCACCATCATTGAAGACGAGGAAGAATACTCCATAGGTATTGACCTCAATGCAAAGACAGGCATTCGCTTCGCTGCGGGCAACGACATGGTCTGGCGGCGTGAAGGCAAGCGAGAGTGGGACAAGTACAGTTTTGGCATCTTCGGCTGCTGGACAATGGACGAAGCAGGCAATCTCGACTATGTACCCGAAGAAAGCTACACAGAAGAGATGTGGAACGAACTGAACAATAAGAGCAAGGCAAAGGCTATCAAGCTTTGAACAACTTGAAACCATAGCCCCACGGATTTATTCAAAAAAAGGAAGTATAAGGGCTACCCATAACGAGAGGTAAGCCCGCAGTATCAACCCTCAAAATCAAAAATAAATGGCAAATGTAAAATACTATCCAGAAGATGTGCTCGTGGAGAAAGTCCAGAGCGGAGAATATGGCTGGCTCGACTATATCAACCATCATTCACCTGAATGGCAGAAAGAATACACAGCTTATTGCATGGAGAGAAATCTCGTCGTGAATGAAGAATCGGCAGAGGATTTTGTCGATTGGAAGGGTGAGCAGATTGAAGCTGGAGAGTAACCAATGTAACCACATTATAGAATATGTCTATCAGATCAAACTCATTACCAGTGGGGAGAGACCTGTCTCCAGAACTTCAGGAGATACTCCGACGCAATGGGATGCAAGCCCATATCATCCGACAAGGAGAAGGTTATCAGCTTGCAGTCCAAGGTCACGACTCTCCCCTGCTGACATACTCCATCACAGCGCAGCAAATGAGAGACCTTGTTGACTGGGGCACCAACTCAGCCAACAAGAAAGCCTATAACACCTTTGCCGCCCTTGTGAGCAACGATTTCTATATGCCTCGCAACTTCGTCCATGCCCGTAATGCCAACGGACGTGTGGCCATGGGACTTCACGGCTACCGTATCGGTGTAGGAGAATATGGCCGACTACCATGGGACAGGCGTTGCGCCCACATGATGATGGATCCATACCACGGGCGTTTCCTTGGATGGACACCACGTAATCAGGAGGGATTCCACATGCGTCGTGTCGGTGGAGCCATGTTCATGCAGGGAGCACCCTTAGTGCCGGAACGCCCTGACGGCAGGATGAAGCCAGGCGAGATGCAGAACGGAGGCTACGGCTTTTACTATAAAGGTGGACAACAGAACATGGTGCAGCAACCTTCACAGGACGTATTGTCAGACTTGCAATCTGTCATTCCCCCTGTGGAGGTGCGCCCTCGTTCTGCAGAACCTGCCAAGCCATACAACGAACTCATTACCTCCAAGGTCTATTTCAGCAATGAGAAATGGCAGGAATGCCTTGCCTCACATGGCATCGTCGTTGACCCTACGAGCAAAACGCTGACCATTCAGTCGGTTGCTACCCGACAAGACTTTGTCTATGACCTTACCGATGAAGAACTGAGAAAACTCACCAGCAATTCCATCAAGGAAGTACCCGTTCTGAATCGTATAGACCTCATCAACAATGTCATCAAGAATGATTTTCAGGATAAGTTGACCATGGACATGCTCAACTCAAAGGAGCAGATAGGTCTGAAACTTACCCCTGAGGTTGAAGCAGAACTCAACAGTCGGCAGCAGATTGTTATCGACCAATCACAGCCTCTGGTTTATGACGACCAAACGATTATCGAGCCCGAAGACCGCAGTGTAGCCCATGTGGATGGCAACAGCCTTTACGAGATAAACGAAGGCAAAGGATGGTTCCGCGAGGGGAAGCATGGTCGAGAGGTGCAGGTCGATGACATCAAGGTGGAGCCTGTCCGTGATGACAAGGGCGAGATACAGAAGGATGAAAAAGGCAATGCCCTCTTCCGCATGACCGCTGTCATCAATGGCGAGAGTATCAGCCATGAGATTACTCAAAAGCAGTACGACAAGTTTATGGCCATTGATGATTACCATCGCATGAAGCTCTTCTCCCACATCTTCAGTGAAGTCGATATGAAGAATGTGCCAGGGATGCAGTCCAATGTAGGAGCCAAGATTGGGGGAGCCCTCCTTGCCGGTCTTGCCGTCATGAGCGAATTGGGGCGAGACAGATGTGCCCCTGCCGTATTTATAGAACATCATCATGACCCACGTCCGCATGTCTATTTCAAAGGCAGTGTTGACTCTCCCCAAGACCTTGCATCAAGAGCCTTCGATGCAGGTCTCAATGCAGGAGAACATGGTGTAGGCATGGGACATGGAAGATAGACAAAAGAACTCAACTATCAGCTTATGACAGACGAACAGACATTTGAGAACTACCGAAATCGTCTTGACATCCGCGACGTACTGGAAGACGCAGGCTATACACTCTACAAGCGTGATGGCTTGCGCTATCCTGCATATGTACGTTTAGACAGCAATGGACGCAGAATCAGTGGCGACAAATTCCTTGTCAGCCCTGGACGCAACTGCTGTTTCCAACCGCCAAGGATCAAACTCTATTCCGTCACCTCCTTCATTTGGGAACATCCAGACCTCTTCTCAGAATACATGCAAGGTATCAAGGAGTCTGCCCTTGTCCATAAAGTGTGTCAGCGACTTCTCAATATCCCTGTAGAGCAAACAAAGAAAAGAGTCTTCGATCCTGTGCGTTATGGCAAGCCTTTTAACATGAAGGACTACCAGATTCAGCATTTCCATCCCAATGACTTCGAATCACAGAAACCGTTCTACGCTTTCTTCAAGTCAAGAGGGATAGATTTTGCTACACGATGTGCCTTTCATGACAGTTTCCTGCTCGCTTCGAGAACAGGAAAGGATGGCAGCGTGTATAAGAACCTCTCCTTTCCCATGCACATCCCTGGGCAACCAGACCGTTGCGTGGGTTTTGAGGAACGAGGCTATCCACATAAGGACGGCACAGCCCGTAAAGGAATGGCAGCAGGCAGCAATGCCAGTGAAGGAATATGGATAGCCAGTCCCAAAGGAACAGACCTGAAAGATGCAAAGCATGTATATATCTTCGAGAGTGCCTACGATGCCATGTCTTTCTATCAGTTGCGAATGAAGCAGGATTCGGGACTGGATTATCAGGGACGGCGCGACTTGAAATCGGCAGTCTTTGCCTCCACAGGAGGAAATCCGAGCTACGGACAGATGAAAGGACTCATCACTCATGCTCCCAATGCTATCTTCCACCTTGCTTTCGACAACGACCTGGCAGGAAAGCAGTTCGCTGCAAATTTTGAAGAGATAGCGAGAAACATGGGGCCTGTTGCCCCGGATAAAGTGGCGGCAGATATGAGATCCTTTATCGAGAGCCTGCCAAAACCAATGGAAACAACGAAGGATTTGCTTGCCATCGGTGACGAGCAATACGATGAACTTCCCAAACCGTTACGAGAGCTCTATCTCAAATATGACTCAGCAAGAGATGAAGCCTTGGAATATCACTATTCCCCCTTCTTATGTCAAGAAGACAAACAAGATGCTGCGGACAAGATGAACCAAGCATACAAAGAGTTCAAGGATGCGTTGTTCGAGAAACTAAATGTGAAGGAAGGAAAGAGTCTTCAACCAGTCAAGACCATACGGGAGATTCCATCAGAAGGCTATAAAGACTTCAATGACGAGTTGCTTGACAAGAAGCAGTATGCGCTCATCGATGTCATAGAAACAGCCTTTGACGATGAAGGCATTGACCTAACTGTTGAGCGTCAGGAGGAGAACGAAGAGACCAAACATCACGGATTAAAGCGATAAGGAACATGGAAGACATCATCCGAAAATTCAAAGTCATTACTTTGCGCCCACACTGGTCGCAATATATCATCTCTCAGGGCTTGGCATTTATCATCAGCTGCGCCCTCTTTCTTGTAGCAGGACATGACAGCATCACATACAAGTGGCCGTTCCTCATTCTCGGTGCCATCATGACATGCATCATGCTCTATGGATGCCTCTATCTCCACAAGTTGAGATACATCATCACCTCAGAGCAGCTCATCATCCAGCATGGAGTCTTGACGAGAACCAGCGACTACATAGAGTTGTATAGAGTTGTTGACTTCAGCGAGAACCGTGACATACTTGAACAACTGTTCGGTTTGAAGACCGTATGGATATTCAGCGGCGACCGTACCAATCCCAAACTCGACATCTACGGCATCAGGGAAAACATCGATGTGGTGAACATTGTACGCACAAGAGTAGAATACAACAAGCGAAGAAAGGGCATCTATGAAATTACCAACAGATAATATAATTATGCGTAACAAAGCAATAGCCAACCGACGCACGAAGCAAGAGCAGAGGGCAAACACGTTTGCACTATGCCTTGCAAGAAGGAGGAAGACGATAGTCAAAGCCTATGATGGCAGATGGATGATTGTCTCTGCCATTGCACTTGCTTTGCTCCTGTTTGCGACAAGGGCACAAGCTCAGATTGTTTCTAGCAATCCCTTGGAGTATGTAGCTTTGGCAGAGGGCAATGACCTAATCAATGGTCAAATCAAACATCAGATAGAAGACCAACAAAAGACTGCACTACTTCAAAACACCATTGCGGCAGAGTTTACCCAGATACACAAGTGGGAGAAGAAATATAACAGCTATTTGAAAACAGCATCGGGCTATGCCTCCACGCTGAAAGCCTGCACATCGCTATACGATGACGGCGTGAGGCTCTTCATCAATCTTTGCTCTTTGAGAAAAGCCATAGCCTCCAATCCCCAGGGCATAGTAGCAACGATGAGCATGAACAACCTCTATATCGAAACAGCCACTGAACTTGTCACAGTATATACCACGCTTAAAGAAGCCATTGCCAAAGGAGGCAACGAGAATATGTTGACAGGAGCAGAAAGGAGCAAGACCCTTTGGGAGTTGAACGACCGCCTTGCCCATTTCAACAAGAAGCTCACACGTCTGTGTCTCAGCATACGCTATTACACCATGACCGATGTGTGGAACAGCGTGACGGCAGGAATGATAGACCGAAGCAACGCAGAGATAGCCGCACAGGCACTGGGAAGATGGCGCAGATGTGCCAATGTAGTAACACCATAATAAATATGAGTATTCGCATTTGTTCATATATTAGATTGCTTGTCCTCTGCCTTCTGTTCTTTGGAAAAGGTGCGAGTCTTCTTGCCCAGGGCAATGACCCTGTCTTGGCAGGAATGATATTGATGTACACAGACAAAGCCAAAAAAGAGTTGAAGCAGCAAGAGAAAATGATGCTTCTGGAATCCACAGGACACATCTGGATCAAAGAAGAAGTGGAAGGCACCTCTGACCTGCAGAAGGAGTTCAATGACTACCTCGACAAGTTCCACAGCATCATAACCTATGCTGCACAGATTTATGGCTTCTACCATGAGATTGACCATCTCATCGAGCAGCTTGGGACATATTCCAACCAACTCGGCACCCACACTACCAACGCACTTGCAGTAGCCCTTTCCTCCAACAGAAACAAGCTGTACAGAGAACTCATCATGAACAGCGTTGATATTGTGAACGATGTCAGACAGGTCTGTCTGTCGGACACCAAGATGACAGAGAAGGAGCGTCTGGAGGTGCTGTTTGGCATCCGTCCCAAACTGAAAACCATGAACAGGAAACTGAAAAGGCTGATACGCGCGGTAAAGTACACCTCACTCGCTGATGTATGGGCGGAAATAGACTACAATGCCCGAAGCGAGGCTGACAAGCCTATCATCGTACAGCAGTGCAAAGAACGCTGGAAGAGAAATGCTAAGGTTAGATAAACACATCAGACTTATCAGGATAACAAAACATCAAACATACAATTTAATCATAGAACCATGGGTTGGGCATCAATATTAAAAGCAGCTCTCCGTCTTGGCGGTAGAGCGACAAAGGCAACAGCCACGACGATGGGCAGTGCTGTATTACATCCTCAACAAACGTTGAGAGGCATGGGTACGGCAGTCAAGTCAGCTACAGTTGGCGGTACACTCGGTTATATCGGTTGGGAAAAGCTCACTACCGACAAGAGTGTGGTAGGCATTGTAAGCGATGCCGTAATTGGAGAAAAGACCACCGACAAGATTGGTGACACTATATCAGACATTGGCGATGGTGTCCGTGACATAAAAGACTCTGTCAATGGACTCAGCAACGGTATCAATGGAGCCGTCAGCAGTGTTGATAGCAAATGGGAAGGAATGTCAGGCTTCCTCCGTGCCATGTTCTCCGGTCATGGAGGTGATATGATGGGAAATTTCTTCAGCAACATTGGGCGTGGAAACGTTTCTGGGCTGAGCATAGTCGGTCTTATTGTATCTGCATTGCTCGTGTTTGGACGTTTTGGGTGGCTTGGAAAGATAGCAGGAGCTGTACTTGGAATGATGATGATTGGAAACAATTCCAGTCTGAATCAGGTGTTTGGTGGCAGCAGAGCATCACAGAACACCCCATCAGAAAGCAAGCAGCCTGAAGTTGAGCATACCAATGGAGGCGGAAGACGAAGATAACCAACAAGAAAAAAAAGAACACACAATGCAATTTACACAAGAAATGATGCTGCACTCCGACAGCGGCTATTGCATGCCATTTGAGGAAAGGAACGGAGAAGTGCAGATGAGCCTTGGATATGGCAAACAGAAACATCCTCAAACCGGAGAAACCTTCTTCAATCATGGAGTAGATTTCAAAGTAAACAACTACCTCCTTTCCGCTGTGGCTACCGGCAAGGTCACGGGATTGGGCAATGATGCCATCCATGGCATCTACCAGGTCACACGCTATGGAGACTATGAGGTCATCTACAGCCACCTTAGTAATGTCTTTGCCAACTATGGTAAAGAGGTCAAGGCTGGGCAGGTTATTGCTGTCAGTGGCCGCTCATTGCACATCGAGGTGAAATACAAGGGAGAGGAACTCAACCCTTTGGAGTTCCTGACAATGATTTACAGCAATCTGAAGGTCATGGAGCAGCATGGCAGACCTGGAGCCGTCCCCCAGTTCGTCACTTTGGACATGGACGTGCGAACAGCCTATGACAAAGACCAGAAAGAAATAGAAGACCTGATGATGCGTTTCTTCCCGGACTATATGACAGACATGAGTCAGGGCATTTACGTGCTACCCGAGCACACAGAGCTTGCCTTGCGCAATATCTTCACCATGTCAGCCATGAAGCATTACTTTTTCGAGACCATCCCAAGCATGGCAAACCCTCTTGGCATGGGAACGAAGAGCATTCCCATTGCAGAAAGGGTGCAGAACCTGCTCATCGGTGATTTCCTCAACTATCTTGCCTTGCGTCATCAGATATTCCTGTCAAGTATGAGTGCTGTCGAAAAAAAAAGCACAAGACAGAGCCATAGCAACGAGTGGTCTGGTGGATCCACTGGCAGGACTGGAGATTGACGTACAGAGTTTCGACATACCGCGACTTGTCAGTGTCTATCCCGACAAATCAGGTATCAGATGGTGGACAAAAGCGTGGTTCAACAACAGTGAAGCAGGAGAAGCCGCCATTGAGATAGAGCGTGAACTTGCCATCAAGTTCATCAACGACAACATTGAGAAAGACGCATGGCTTGAAGAATACTTCCCCAAGCAGATGGAGGTCTATCATAACGCCATCGAGCAGACCAGAGAACAAATCCTCAATCAATTAAACCTCTAAAGTATCAACTATGGCAGAGTCAGAACAAGATAGAATATTCAGAACCAAGGTACTCCCGATAATGGATAACGTTCGGGAGAGGCTTCAGAGAAATCAGGCAGACGAGTTCAGGAAGCACTCCTTTTCTTTCGGCAGTCTGATGGCCGGTGCCATTGGTCCTGACGGAGGCATGGCTGCCACACAGTCCTACAACGACACATTACGATATACAGGCGAGTGGAACTCCAAGACCACAGAAGACTATATTGAGATGGTCAAGAAGGAGTTGAAGCTCGCAGGAATCACGGTTGATGCTGCCATGGAAAAGAAGATGATAGACAAGATGATAAAGGATAAGATTCCTCGTTCATCTATTGAATATATCATGAAGAAGGCAGTCACCAGCACTCTTTTCTATCTCCCGCAGGAGGTGGCCAAATCTCCTTTGGAGAAAAGCATGGATGCAGAAGCTGAGCGACGTTACAACCCTTCAGCATGGGAGAAGAACACGGGGCGTGCCATCGGTTCTGTCACCGATCTTCTCTGTATGGGCGGTTTTGGTGGTGGTTGGAAGACTGCTGCCACCTGGGTCGGGGGTGATCTTGCACTATCGCATTTTACAGATAAGTATGAAGACCGTTCCGACATACCCCTTATCGTCCGTCCCGGCATGGAGGAAGAATATCGTAAAGCTCAGAAGGTCGTTAAGCAGCAAGAACAGAAGGAGGAGAAACAGAGTACCCCGTCAGAAAGCGATGAAGCCGCTGAACAGGAAACACCAACTGGGACACCTGCATCTTCTGATGAGATTCCTACAGAACAGTTAGCCGGAACACCAGAACAAACCAATATGGACGGCTGGCAGGGACTGCTCACCTCGTTTGGTCTGAATGGGATTAGTGATATAACCCATAATCTTGGCTATGTGTTGGCCATGCTTCCCGATATGCTTGTAGGCTTGTTTACTGGCAAGACGAAATCCATCAATCTCAAAGACAACATGATGCCTATTGTGTCCATTGTTGCAGGAATGTTTGTCAGAAACCCCATTCTGAAGATGGTACTCATAGGCATGGGAGGACTGAACCTTCTCAATAAGGCAGGACATGAAGCGATTGACAACTATAAGGTACAGCCACATGCAGAGACCGGCAACGCACGGACGCATTATCGAGTCTATCCAGACAAGCCCCTCAATGGACGTATCGTTAATCCTGAGATACGTTCCAACTGCCTCGTTGCGACGATTGACCGTGTCCCCTGTACCATAGCCCTCCCTGACAGGGTTGTTGATGCCTACACTCAGGGAGCCTTGCCTCTAAACACCCTTGCCAATGCCGTCCTGGCAAGACATGACCAAATGCGCCAGATGGCTTCAGAAAACTACGAGGCAAACGAACGGCAGACTATTGTAAGACCACTTGCTCAAAGATAACAGATCAGATATGAAAAGATATTGGTACAAGTTCCGTGTCAAGTACAGCAAAGTCCTTGACACAGGTAAACAGAAAAAAGTCAATGAGGAATATTTTGTCGATGCAGAAAGCTTCACAGAAACAGAGAAACGAGCCACAAAGGCTGCTACCGACCTTATTGGTACAAGAGACTTTGACATTACAGCCATCTCACGTGAACCCATCACTGAAATCCTCAACGAAGATGAAGATGAAGAGAATCACTGGTACAAGACCGTCGTTTCATTGGTCAGTGAAGATGCTGAGACAGGTGTAAAGAAGTTCTCTCCGCAGACCATCTATGTCAATGCATCAAATACGACAGAGGCAGACCGTCTGCTCCGGGAGCACATGTCAGATAGCCTGTCCGACTGGGAAGTCAAGTCTATCACCGAAACGAAGGTACTTGGAGTATTAGGGTACAAAGGATAACTAAGACAGCAGAATTATGACAGAAAAGAATCAACAAGAGAAGATGGCCGCAGCACGTCAGGTGGAGCTCTTCACCCGTGCTTTTGAGAAAGCCATGGACAATGGAGGCGTATGGCTGGACAACAAAGGTCGAAAGGCTCCCGGACTCTACCAGAAGCATTTGCAAGTATCACCCTTTAATGCCATCATATTGGGTATGCACGCTGACCAGCATAACTACAAAACCAACCAGTACACTCTCTTTTCAGAGGCAAAGAAACGAGGAGAATCTGTACAGACCAAGGAAAAAGGCGTGCCATTCTTATGGTACAACTGGAATGAGTATGTCAGCAAGAGCAATCCGGATGACAGGATTAGCCGTGCCGACTACCAAGCCTTGTCAACAGAGCAACAGTCCGATTACAAAGGAATCCGCACTCGTGAGGTACGTGCCTTATTTAATATCGAGCAGACCACCTTACCAATGGTAGACAAAAAATCCTATGAGAAGGTTGTACAGGACTTCGGACGTTTGGAAGACCGTATCGATGTGGCAGCAGCCTCTGAAGAAATCCGTCAAGGGGTTGAGAAGCTGTTAGCCAGCGCAGGTCAGAATATGGTGGAAATCCGTCCCGACTCTTCTGGAGTGGCACATTACGACAGCACGAAGGATGTTGTCTTCTTGCCTGATGTCACATCCTATGAGAACTACGAGGACTATGCCCGCGATGCCGTTTCTCTTCTTGTCTCAGCCACAGGTCACCAGCAACGCCTTGCCCGTGAAGGAATGACGATTAGCAACGGAAAGACCTCCCCGGAAGATGTCGAGAAACAGGAACGCCTGATTGTCGAGGTTGCCACAGCCGTCAAACTACAGGAACTGGGAATAGCAGCAAAACTATCACCCGAAAGCATGAGGATGACCGACTATTGGTCAAGGGAACTTAGAGAAAACCCTTGTTTGGTGGACATTATCGAGAAGGATGTCAACAATGCCGTTGATATGCTTCACAAGGCAGAGCGAGGAGAAAAAATTGAGCTCAACAACCAGTCTGCCAATCAGATAGCAGCAATCCGCAACCTCCTTCCCAAGCATTTCTACGTGGCTGACGAAATCAAGACCTTGCCCAACAGGGACACCAAAGAGTTTGTCATCGTCAAAGACCCAGGCTGCAAGATGGCTGACGTGGTACTTCCCGAAGGGGCATCGTTGGGAGCAGACAGTGATATTCCCGGCATGAACAAAGGGCGCATCGAGCACGCATTGCAGAAAGAAGGTTACGAAACCGTCACTTTCTACAATGCTGATGGTTCTATGGGCTATCGCCCTGATGACAGTTTCTTCGATGGCAAGTCTGTTTCCGTTGCCCGTCTCAACAAATGGAACTTAGACACCATTACCCTTCTCGACGTGTCGGATGCCGTCAGGCGTTCTGGAGCCGTTGACTTCGAGAGGATTCTCATGATGCGAGACGACGATGGCAAGTGGGCTCTCTACATGAAGCCGGAGAACGAAAAGAGTTTCTGTGTCTATCCTGACAAAGCGGATGTCAACCTCTTTTTCACGACCGTAAAGCAAGGCAACGAAGAAGTGTCAGAGATGATGCGTCAAGAGATGGCTCAGAAATACTACCTTGCCACTAATGAGAAACCCGAACAGAGGATTGACATCTTCAAAAGCGACGCTACCCCAGAAGAACTCAACCAAATTGAAAGAGTCAACATCTTCAAGACCAAGGCAACAGAGGACCAACCCAGTGTAATCCTCTGCTTGCCTACAATAAACAGCGAGAAACTCAAACCTCGTGAGGTCACACCTTCACAATGGCAACGCTTATGGCTCGCTGATGATATGCAAGATTACAAGAAACATCTTGCTGCCAGTCTCTTTGCCGATGTACTTCGCAAAGGACGTGCAGACGCAGTCGCAGTAGGCACGGACAAGTCTGAGCAGGAGGCACAGACAGAAAATGTCAACCAGAAGCCAGTTCAGCAAGAAGAGAAAAATCAAGAGAGCAGCAAGGATGAAGATAAGAAGGACGAGGCCAAGGAAGAAACGAAAAAAACAGAGACCAAGGCTGTGGCTGCAGCCAGCCTTTCTCCTATGCTAAAGCAATTCTACGACCTCAAAGCCAAGCATCTTGATGCCATTTTACTTTTCCGTTGCGGAGACTTCTATGAAACTTACTGCAATGATGCGGAAAAGGCCTCGAAGATACTTGGCATCACACTCACCAGAAGTAGTCGCACCAAGGACATCGAGGGAAAGCCCCTCTGTATGGCAGGCTTCCCATACCATGCTCTGGACACCTATCTTCCGAAGTTAATCCGAGCAGGCGAACGTGTAGCCATCTGTGACCAGTTGGAGGCTCCCAAAAAAAACCAGGAATCCGCTGAGACCCAAGTGGTGGAAACCGCCAAACAAGAAGAAAACAAATCGTCTGGAAGACACCGCTAATGAATAGACCGACATGTCAAAGAACAAAGAATACATAGAGAAATATGCAGAGTATGCCATGGAGCAGATGCGCCGATATGGCATACCTGCCTCTGTTACCTTGGCACAAGGCATCTGTGAGAGTGCAAGTGGACAGAGTGAACTGTCTCGCAAGGGCAACAATCATTTTGGCATCAAGGCTACCTCCAGTTGGATTCATAACGGGGGCCAGTACCTGGTCTATACTGATGACCGACCTAATGAGAAATTCTGCCAGTATGCTTCTGTGGGTGACTCTTACGAGCACCACTCCAAGTTCTTGAAAGAGAACCATCGATACGCAGTCCTCTTCAAACTTTCCCCTGACGACTATAAGGGATGGACAACTGGTCTGCAAAAGGCAGGATATGCTTCCAGCGGCAAGTATGCTTCCACGCTTCAAAGCATCATTGAGGCTAACGATTTGCAGAAGTACGACCGCATGGTCATGCAGGAGATGCAGGCGCAAGGTAAATCCTTCGGTGTCTCTGGCAATCCTCGTCACAACGAAGAGCAGCCAACTCAGAAAGGGCAAAATGACACAGAGGATAAGCATTACTCATATCCCCTGAAACGCGATGAGTTCATGCTTGTCACCTCACCGTTTGGAATGAGGGACGACCCTATAAACCCCGGCACGAGGCAGATGCACAAAGGTATTGACATCCAAGCAAAAAATGATGAAGTCCTTGCTACAGAGGACAAAGGTAAAGTCATCAAGGTGAACAACAGCACGGATGGTGGCAGCGGTCGTTATGTCACGGTAGAATACAGCCGTCCTGATGGCAACAAGTATCAATGCACATATATGCATCTTAGCAGCATCGATGTCAAGGTTGGCGATGAAGTGAATGCAGGACAAAAGCTTGGCATGTCTGGCAACAGTGGCACCAGGACAACTGGCGAGCACCTTCATTTCAGTGTTAAAAGTGTATCATCTGACGGAACGAAAAGGGATATTGACCCTGCTGCTTATTTGGCAGAAATCTCCCAAAGAGGAGGAATTTCTCTACAGACCCTGTACAACGGCAAGGATATAACCGCCCAGTATAAGGAACAAAATCCAACTGCTGGAAATCCCATCAGTGAGGGCACGACCAATCCAGAGGACTGGATGAAAAAACTGCTCTCTTCCGAGGACAGCAGCGTCAACATGCCGCTTGGAGACCCAGTGATAGAACTCATGATGACCATGTTCACCTCCCTCATGGCTCTTGCATTACAGATTGACAACAAAAGTGAGGAGGAGAAGATGCAAAAGGCGACGGAAGCAGCCGTTACCAAATCTATCGACCTCACCTCACTTCTTCCCTCTTATAAAATATGTTCAATCACTCTACAGGACAACAAACCATTCCTTCAAGTGGACACTGGCAACCTGCGGTTTTCTCGTGAGCTGACGAACGCTGAAATCGTTAAGATACAGCAGACCCTTGGCAACACAGCGTTGAGTCAAGAAGAAAAGCAAAGAAGCATTGCTGCCATTATCAACTCCGCTGTTGTTTCTCGCCAAGTTTCTCAAAATTACGAAAATGGCATGGGTGCTCAGGCAGACAGACAGGAGACAGTTCAAATAAGATAATTCGTATAACAAAACAACTCTATTATGATCAAATGTAACGTAACAGTATGTGGCACCGTATCACGCCAGGCGCAGATTCGTGCCAACAAAGAAGGCAAACAATTCATCTCTTTTGGGGTGAAAGTCGTTATTCCTGCCAAATCGGGTATCAATAAGACGATTGAGATCAGCGTTGCCAAGGACACGGACAACCAAGGCGAAGCAGTTAGCTATCCTGTTGGTTCACGTATCGAGGTGGCTGGGGTGCTCCAGTTTCACAAGAAAGGGGACGTAGTATATTACAATCTCTCTGCTACAGGTGTGAACAACTTCAATGCTGGCAATCAGGATGCAATCACTGGAAATATGGAGTTCCGTGGCACCATCGGCAAGCAGGTGGATGTGAAGACAGACAAGAAAGGCAATCCATATACCCTATTCTCAGCTTACAGCAGTGAGAAAGACGGTGATACTTATGCCTACACATGGGTGCGTTTCATGCAGTTTGGTTCAGCAAAAGAAGAATGGGTACAGGCAAAAGCCGGTATCAATGCCAAAGGAGACCTGCAGATAGGTGTCTTCAATGACCGTATAGACCTGACATGCCGCGTGACAGAACTCACACAGTGGGAGAAATCCACCAATCAGTCTAACTAAACGAAACTGATATGACAAAACAAAGAATATACAATGCAGATGGAAAGTCCAGTGAAGACAGGGCTCTTGACCTCTTTGCCGATATGATGATTGAACGCATCCAGTCATTAAGCAGCAAGGATGGTTGGAAGAAGCCCTGGTTCACAGAGGGTTCACTGTCGTGGCCAAAGAACTTGTCTGGGCGTGAATACAATGGCATGAATGCACTCATGCTGATGATGCACTGTGAGAAGAACGGATATAAACTTCCTGTTTTCTGCACTTTTGACCGTGTCGCCGGACTCAACTTCACCAAGGACAAGCAGGGCAAGAGACAGCAGGTGAAAGGAAAAGGCGGCGAGGTGTTGCCTCAGGTGAGCATCTTGAAAGGCGAGAAGAGCTTCCCCGTCTTTATCACTACCTTCACTGTTGTGAATAAGGAGACTAAGGAAAGGGTGAATTATGATGACTACAGACAAATGTCGGAAGAATTGAGACAACAGTACAATGTCTATCCCAAATTACAGGTTTACAACGTCTTCAACGTTTCGCAGACCAATCTTCAGGAAGCACGACCCGAGCTGTACAAGAAGGTGGAGGAATCCTGTATGCAGTCAAAGCCTATGGAGATGGGTGATGATTATTCCTTTCCTCCTGTGGACAAGATGATAAAGGAAGATGGATGGATATGTCCTATCAAACCACTCTTTGGTGACTCAGCCTACTATTCAATCAGCAAAAATGAAATCGTGATACCAGAGAAGAAGCAGTTCAAGGATGGAGAATCATTCTACTCGAATCTGTTTCACGAAATGACCCATTCTACTGGTGCTGAAGGACAGTTGGACCGTATCAAGCCCACATCCTTCGGTTCTGAAGAGTATGCCCGTGAAGAGTTGGTGGCAGAGTTGACGGCTGCGCTGACAGCCCAACGATATGGCATGACCAAGCACTTGAAAGGAGATTCCGCTGCCTATCTGAAATCCTGGCTTGACTCATTGAAAGAATCTCCTCAGTTCATCAAGACCACCTTGATGGACGTAAAGAAAGCCAGTTCGATGCTCACCCAGCATATCGACAAAATGGCTCTGGAGATTGAAAAGACACAATCAGCCAAGGAGGAAAACACAGAGAGGAACAATCTCCTGAACATTGAAGACGGCGACTATACGATGGTTCCCTATAATGGCTCTACGCTATACATCCAGCACCATGAGAACGAAAACTCGCTAAAGGTTGCCGTACCAACGGATAAAGGTTTGGAGGTAAAGCTCACAATTCCTTACGACCACAATATTGATCTTGACAGGAATTATCAGGAGGCATTTGCCCAATACAAAAACCAGACAGAAATACCTGAAACGAAAGAGAAGGTCTATTACGCATCCGTTGCCTATCTGCAATCTACCGATGATACATCAGAATTGGATAAACTGAAAGATCGAGGCGACTACAACGGACTGCTGACGCTTGCCAAGGATTACTACGACGGGAACGGCATGGATGAAGAACAGACTTACAAGAAACCATGTCAAAACCGGGGCGATGACCTGTTGATTGAGTACAAGGACTTTGCCGTGGTGTATAATGGCAGCGTGGGAGGAACGTATGAAGTATTCGTGAAGTATTCAGAGCAGGAGGTTCGTGACCATATCAACCGATATGGCATTGGTCGTGCCAGCGAAGACGTGAAGGAGGTCGCAAGGGAAATGACTCACGAAGCATTTACAGCATTGGCACAGCACAAACAGCCTGTTTTCCAGATGCCGAATGGGGCTATTCTAAACCTTCAGTATAATAAGCAAGAAGACAATTTCGACGTTGGCACTGTTACGAATGCAGGGCTAAGCGTGAAACACTCCTTCCCTTATGACCATAACCATTCCATGGACATGAATATCCAAGGAGTCTATGAGCAGTTGCATGAGATGGAAGAGTACCAGAAAGAAGAACATGTAGCGAAGTCTGCATTTCATAGGTAATGGCACTCATCAGCCTGATAATACAATCAGCCGCAGGATGTCATGTCTTGCGGCTGATTGTCTTTCATCACATTTGCTTCATAATGCCCATGAAAAGAAGTTGATCGTATTCTCCCTTAATGGCAAAGCCAAAAGGTCTGTCAAGCTTCATGGTCACTGGCTCAGGAAATTCGTCGGGTGGCGGACATCCCACTTCGCATTCTGCCCATGTCAAGGCAGCTGCTTCAGTACCTTCTTCCTCCACATTGATGACGCACTGCTGCTTTATCTGACTGATATGCGCAGGTTCGTCTGTTATCTTTGGGAAGCAATCATCCTTGTCAAACATATCTCCGAGCCCCAGAGCGGTGAGAATATCCTTATACGAAAGCGTATTGTCAAAGTTGAAGCGTGGCATATAGATGTCCACCTCACAATTCGCTGTGCCTTGGCTGATCCAATCCGTTCTTTCCATTAAGCTATCAATGGCCACACCCTCTTTGGGAAGTACCAGAACCATACGGTACGCATTGTTCTGGTATGGCAGATGGATGAGCTGATAGTCATCAGTCTCAACGTATGCTGCCTCTTCGATGTTTTGGTACATCATTTCAACCTCTGATTCCGTGCCGTCGGCATTATGGAACGTGTCTGTCTCAGTATAGTCAGGGTAAAACGGATTCTCCCATTTGCCTTTCATATAGATGGCATCGAGTACAAGCATCAATGCATCCTGACTGATTTCTGTGTCGAGCGACCTAATCATTTGGTGGGTATTGTCAGATACCCACTTGTCTATCATCAGCTTCGTAAACATCTTCTGTTTGAAATCAGCATGGTGAGCTTCTGCGTCATACACATTTTCAAGCTCGTCAACATAATCCTCTTTGATAATTCCTAAGGATTGGTTGTACCAGATGCTTGAAGCGTGCTCCAGTTTGAAACTCTCCTCATCTACTGGCTCCATATCGCTGTTGAATCTACCAATGAGGTCGTAAACCCTTTCATATATGGGGCTGTTTTCGTCCATTCCTGCCTGAAGCATTTCAAGCACATGGCACAATCCTGCGGGTGAAAAGACGATGTTTCCATCAGTCTCAGCCAACAGTTCCTTTGCGATGATTGCTGCAAACGCCGGGTCTGACGGAGCAGCAATGTCCCCCATCAACCTCATAGAATCACTGGGAGGTGCTGGCATACCCTGTAAGACAAATTCTTCTGGCATTTTGGGGAGTTCTGAACAAATTGGTTCGATGCCAAATGCTTGACGCAGTTCCGTTTCACTCATCAGACCTTCAATAGCAACAGGCTTCCCTTCCTGTTCCCGCTGGTTAATGGATTCCGTCAGATAACGCAACTCAGCCTCACATTTGGGACAAGTACCGGGACAATCGCCCTTATGGGTACATTCTTCTATTTCAAAAGGAATCTCGTTTGCATCCGCTATTCGCTTGCGAAGTTCCTTTAGTGCTTGACAAATTCTTTTCCCTGTTTCCATATCTAATGATGTTTTATGATGTAACTAAATCTATCTATGTCTCTTACTCCCATTTTTTAAAGGATGGCAATGCTATTATCCACATCAGCTTCCGTATTGAACGATGGTATCAATGGTACTCTGACCGTTATCTTCGCCTTCCTGTCAATAAGGAGCTGAAGATTTTCGATGACCTGCCTGTTGTCTTCTCCTGTATATGCCTTGTATATTTCGGGATTCATATCTTTGATGTCCACTATCCAGTGGTGCACGATTCCATACAATGCCTCCACGAATACTTTCGGCACGTTTAACGAGGTCTCGATGGTAATTCTCCAATCATGCCCTTTATCCCTGCATATCTTATGCAAGTGCAGAATCTCTCTGCATGAAAGCAATGGCTCACCACCGCCAAACGTCACTCCACCACTGGTGGCACGAAAGTAGAGATCATCCTGCTTCACATAATTGTATAGTTCTTCTGGTGTGAGCCTCTTCCATACACCACGGAGTGACAGTGCTTGCGGATTCAGGCAATACTTGCAGCGTAAAGGGCATCCGTGGAATGCCACAAGCGTCGTCACACCTGTGCCATCCACACCGATGCGATGTCTGCTTAGACCTATGAGGTGAGAGGTTTTCATATATATCGTTCTTCTTTGACAGTGAATCGGTACCAGAGATACTAAATGAAAATCTCCCCAGATCTTACCTTTCTGATGAGTGCTTCTGCATCATACTCGGCATTTCTCCACCTGTATGACACTTCTCTTCTGTATGCGCTATCAAAATCGAGAATTGTCTTCTTCATGTCATCAGGCAATTTTTCCATTCCAAACTTGTACGTAGCGTATGGCATTCTGTTGTAATACGCTCCTGCAATAGCCCCTGTTATCGCTCCCATCGTATCGGCATCACCTCCAAGGGAGATACACAGACGAAGGGCATCTTCATAGTCTTTGCTGTCGAGGAAGGCAATGATGGATTCTGGTACCGTGCCCTGACAACTGCCATCGAAACAGTAGGTGGGTCGTATGTCGTCACAAGTACGGCTCAGGTCATAGCCGAATGTGGCGCTGACATATCGACGTATCTCTTCTTTGCTGCTTCCTGTCCTTGCCAAGAAGATGGCTGCTGCCGTTGCCTGAGCCCCTTTGATTCCTTCGGGATGGTTATGGGTCACTTCGGCACACGTTTTTGCTACCTTCATAGTCTCTTCCAAGGTGCTGAAAGCAAGCCCTACTGCTGAAACGCGCATGGCAGACCCATTCCCCCAGGAATTATAAGGCTTGGGATTGTTCTTGTTTAGCCACTGGGAAAACATATTGCCGTAAGCTCCCATGGGATGAGGATATTTACGCCCCCATTCCTGCAGACGTGCAACAAGTCCTTTCTTCGTATGTCTCTTGTCTTTCAGAATCCAATCTGCCACGGCAATGGTCATGATGGTGTCATCGGTATAGTCCATTCTGTCATCACACAAGTTTATTATTGTTGACTTATGTGGGGTAAACTCGTAGATACTTCCGGCAATGTCACCAAGGACAGCACTCATCAACATAGGATTATACAGGTTATCGGCTTCCTTGACACATCCTCCGTTCATCCCATCTCTTGTAACGTTAGTGTAATCAACCCTTTCGTACCATTCGCGGAAAGTATCTGGAGTTTCTCCCCATCCCCAATGACAGAAGCGGTTGAAAAGAACGGCCTTCATGGAGATAGGAACTCCATCGTCAGCATAGAAATCGCCAAGACCTGCTCTGATGTAATAGATGGTGTCATTTAAAAGATAATCATCGTTATTAAAATGAAATCTAACCCATGCCTCTTCATACATGTGTCCCACGTGCGCTCCACAATCCTCCGGCACATTCTTGCCATAATAGAAGCAATGCTTAAGGTAAGGCTCCAAAAGGATGTCGAAAAACGTCTGTGGCAGGTATATGTTGCTTGAAAGGACAGCATTCCTGAATAGTGGGGCAATCTCATCGTCCTTGAAACCTGCTATACCGCACCCGATGCGTGTAACCAGGAACCTCATGTCCTGGTGCTGACCGGCAAACTCAATGAACTCATCCACGTAGGGTTTGATAGTTTCAACACCTCCCTGCATGGTCGGTATGGCATAGGAATGACCTGTAAGTCCTACACCAACGCCCCATTCTGCACCGAATTTCTTGTGAGCCGCTCTTGCTGCACCTCCCATGTGCTGACCAGCAAGGTTACTGCCAAAGACGAATATCTCATCTTTTTCAAGTGTGTCGATTCTGTCTGAGGCTATATTGGGGTTTTCTGTTCTGTTTTTACTCATGGCTGTCATTCTTTAATAGTTTGACAAGTTTATCAAAACCATTGTCTTTTTTGAGATTGCCTCGTGTGATTTTCTGAGACATCCCCTTATGCCCTTTGGTAATGAGGCGGCCTTCTTTCTCCAGTTTGCTCCACAGTTCTTCGCCGAAGGTTTCCTTCCAAAGTGATTCTGAGCGCAGAATGAGAAAGGTCTTGTCTGTCTTCGTGGCAAGATATTTTGCCAACAGATTGGTGAATATCCTCGAAGGAAGATGTTTTATACCCGAAGAGTATCTGAATTTTTCTGAGTGATAACCGATGAGTTGAAAGAAGGCTATATCATGAAAGATGGGATGGTATATCTCTGATGAAAGCTTGCCGTATGCTTCTATTGCAAGTTGGTCAAAAGCCTTTTGCCAGTAATAATCACCTTGAACTCTTGAACACTCATATCCGTCATAGATGCCTTCTCCCTGAAAGGTCAAGGCATTTCTCATCAGACACAACAGCTGCTCTCTCTCGCCAGCTCCCATTGCCATGCACAAGTCTTTGTTGACCTTTTCAACATATCCAGGGTTCAGCGTCAGAATGACCACCTTAGCGTCGAGCAAATTACCAGAAAATGGCATAGGGGGTACGCCCACAACATACTTATATTTTGAATCCACCTTGCTGTTGAAGTCGTGGATAAACGTGGCATCACCAGGATATATGCGTTCATCCTCTTCTTTGTCAGACCATAGCGTAAGCCCATAAAGGTTCTCGGCAACCATTGCCCACCCATTTTTCTGTTTGATATTATGTTTGTCCACCTCTATGTTACGGAGAGTTTCCTGAGAGGTCGAAATGTACTTGATGAAGTCACGTCTTGCCGTAGCCACATCTGCATAACGTGAGGCTATCTCATTGTAGTCATAATCTACATCATCGAAATGGCATTCAATCTTGTCATCATTGACGTTTTCTTCCCAATAGCGATAGAGTATTTCTTCTGTCAATAATTGAAAGAGTTTGGGAAAACTGTTGCTTTCTGCCAGTTCCATCGTAAGGACATAGTTCTCGTCAATACGCAACAGTTCTATATAGGATGCGATACTTTGCTTTGCCGTATTCTCATAGTCGTGGTAAGCAGGATCTGCCATGTGTCGTTTTATGTCTTCCATGAAAGAAGGCAAAAGATTTGCTCCACGCTTTATCCTATAGGCCATGTGCGCGATTTTTGTCCATTCATCCGTTTCGGAAAACTCATGTGCACATCCGTCAATATATGACCGTACTGAATGAGGTAATCTCAAATCTGAGTTTCTGTTGATTCTAATTGTTCTCATAGTCAAATAATATTAAAAGTCAAAAGGATATTTACGCCATTCTTTGGATGTGCTTGCCTTTGCAAATGCTTCTTCATCAAATGAATACACATAGAGGGTACGTGGGGAAGCAGCGTCTTCCATTACGTCAGGAAGCATCATACCACATACACGAATCTCTTCCTGTTCCTTTTTTATTAGAAACCCGGAAGCCTCCATCTTGCGAAGGAAATTGCGACGGTCATATTTCTTCTCATGTATCAACTCATAGATTCTCTGCAGCTCGTCCATCTTAAACTCGTTGTCCAATAATTTGAAAGCAATGGGTGACACTCTCAGTTTTTCCTGTAGTTTCTTTCTTGCCATAGAGATGATTTCAGAATGATCAAAGGCTAAAGGAGGCAGATGATTCCACTCATACCATTGAGCCTTGTTCGCATCATCACCAGCTATCACCTTGAAATCATTTTTGCTCACCAAAGCAAAGAATGCAACTGTCAACACCCTTTCACGAGGGTCACGATTGACCTCGCTAAATACATGGAACTGCTCCAGATAGACATCTTTTATGTTTGTCTCTTCGCAAAGTTCTCGTTTGGCTCCCTCCTCGACCGTTTCATCCATACGGAGGAAACCTCCAGGCAAAGCCCAAGTTCCCTTGTATGGCTCCAACCCTCGTTCTATGAGGAGAATATTTATGCTTGACCCATCAAAGCCAAATATAACACTGTCTGTAGTTACAGCAGGATGTGGATATTTATATGTGTACATACCAGATAGATTATCTATTACTGGCGCAAAGATACTGCGTTATTTTGACGCAACAAAATATTTAGCGTAAAAATGACGCAAACAACGATTTTTTTGAGTTTTACAGCAAAAAAGTGCAGACTAATTCCTACTCTGCTCTAATGTTGTCTCTATAAAAGAAAAGGCAAGGGTGCCTACTCATCACGAGCAGACACCCCTCCAGTTATGAGAAAAAGTATTAGTGCGTTCAATATTCGTGGAACAAGCATCGTATGTGTCAATGTCCACATGTATCAGTGTGTACATGTATTCATTAACACACTACTTCCATGCCTGCTTCAAGCATAGGCTATTTGGACAGAACCACGATAGTGAATCTGTTGGCTTCATTCGCTTCGTACTTGTCTATACCGCCAAAGTTCTTAATCTGTATTTGGGACTCATTTATCCCACGTTCAACAAGAGACCTGGCAATATAGTTGGCACGTCGTTGCCCCAGTTCCTGATTACCGGACTGAGTACCAGTAGCACTATCTGCTGCACCAGATATTAAAACTTTCAGATTCTCCTGCTTGGCGATATGCGCAATATCATCAAGATTGACCATTTGGGAATCGTCAACAAGTTTGTCTGAGTTGATTTGAAAGAAGAAATACACAGGTGTTCCCAAACCTATTCTCATCTGGTTTGTGTTAGTAGTTCCATCTGTCAAGCCCCCGTTCTTGCCGTCACCGTCCGTTTCCCATTCTTCAGAGTCCATGTTTCCGTTCTGCATGTTTGAAGAACATGACATGGAGAGACGGGAACGGAGAGAGTTGAGACCGCTGTAGCTATTCTTGGGATAGATGGTCTTTACGTTCTCTTCTCCTGCCAGACGCTTTTGAAGACGGGCATTCTCCGCTTTCATCTGATCGATATAATCTCTCAGATAGACATTTTCTTCTATATAGGGAGCAGCGTCAATGACGCGCTTCCATCCTGTCTTTCCAATGGTAAATGACAAGCCTGCGGAGACGCTCAACATGTGGTCACCAAATTTTGTTGAAGTACCTATGTCATCAAAGTTTTTGGCTGTTGTCATTCCGCTTATCTCGGCAACAAGATGAAGACGGTCACTGAGACGGTATCGTGCCTCTATACCGTATGAAAACGCAAATGGATGGCTGCCGCTGGAACCTCCCGAACAAGTGCAGGCTCCCGACCAGTCTGAGTTGCGTATCATGCCAACTCCAAGATATGGAATTACATCCCATAGAGGAACGCCATTCTCATTACAGCGTATGCCTGATGTCAGATTGTACATGAAGTCTGCATGGACAAACTGGTATTTCATACTTTTGAAATCTGCATTCTTGAATGACAGACCTTGGAATCCTATACGTCCACCGATTGCAGGTGTGAACCACTTTCCGAGTCCTACCTGCAGTGCAGGTTTCACTCTGTCGAACACATCCCCACAACCGATGGGCGACCCAAGAAAAGCAGAAGCCCCGCCCTTTACTTCGATGAACCAATTTCTACCCCAGTTGGCTGCTTCGCTTACGTTCTTGAGATATGTAGGATTGCCAGACAAGAGCATTCGCTCCAGCCTGAACGATTTCTGATGGATGATACTGTCCTCAATCTGGTGGACAGGGGCTGCCTTTACTGTCATTGCAGCAAGGCAGAGAAAAGACATGATAAGAGTTTTCTTTCTCATTTTGAATTATGGATTTATTTGTTAATACGAAGTTAAACAAATGAGCTGGTGTCACATCTTCTTTTTTCTGCTGACAGAAGGCATACACATCTTACGAGCCATAGCAAGGCATCGGCGTGCCCATTCACGGTCATCTTCATCGGGGCGTTGTCCCCAGCCGGAGCTGGGACCACCTCCGCCACCGCCGTGAGTCTGAGCGATGGTTGTAGCATCATCGATGAAGCCACACACCAGATTGAGTGCAACCTTTACTACATGGTTTCCGTCCTCTGCCAGTTGCATGAGCAAAGTGCCATCGAAGTCGAGTTTAACATTGTCTGGCAGTTTGGGGAAACGCGAGGTGAACTCCTGTGCCATCGTGTCGAGCATGACACCATTCAGATGATAACTCATGTTATGTGCCCATGAAAGTTCAGACCTGTTGGCTTTCTCTTCCAGTTCACTTGCCTGCTGTTCTATCTCCGCCTTGTCTTTACGGAGGGTGTCAAGCAACTGGTTAGTCTCATCGAGTTTCTTCTCCTTGTCTGCCAGTTTCGTTTCAACCAAAGCCTTCTGTTGCTCCAGGCTCTGTATCTTGCGAGCAATCTCCGCACTGATGCTATCGCTGTTGGCTTGCAGGTCACGCAACGGGCGGAGTTCGTCCTCCAGACGTTCCTTCTCAGCCCTCAGATTCTCTATCATAGAGGTGAAGGATTTTTGTTTCTTCTGGGCTATAGCCAGTTCGACATTCAGGTCTTTCAGAGCCTTTCGGGTGTTAGCTATCTGAGCTTCGAGTGTCACACATTCGTTGGCAAGCCATCGTCGATACTCTTCCGTAGAGCGGTGCCTTGCTCCAGACTCTGTTATCGACACCCCTCTTGTTAGACCCCACTTCTCATTCACTTTGGCCAGTTCGTCATGCAAAGCAAGCATGTAGTTCTTGAAATCAACACGGTTTTGCCCATGGAAGATTTTCTTGAATGCAAACTTCTTTTCCTCGTCGATAGGAAGAAGGGCACAATGCACATGAGGGTTTTTCTCGTCACAGTGGACGATGAACGATATGATGTTTTCTTCACCATATTTGTCGGCAACGAAACGATAGATGTCTGCTGCCCATTGCTCTATTTCTGGCATTCGTCGGATGTGTTCATTTCCCTCCTTACTCTCGAAATCAACCTTCTGGTCGCCAAAGGCCAACTCACGCATACGTTCTGTGGAGCCTCCGAAGATGAAATTTACCACTGTTCGGTAACGTGGTTCATCCAGCCCCTCGTTTGGGTCTTTGATGCCACGTGACGCAAGAATTTCTGCCATACGTCTGGTCAGCGGACGGCTCTTGTCTATAGGTGTCACGATGCCACCCCTCTGGATCTCGAAGTTGAGATGTTCGCGGCTTCTGTCGTAGTTACCCTCTCGCATAGCCTGTTCCCATCCCTTATCCGTCCATGCCCTCAGCTCCTCGTTGCTTGACTGCGCAAGCCCCTTGGAGGTCTTGATGTCCATGACCTGTTTTCCTGTACTACTCATATTCGTTTTGTTATGTTATTCCCTTTTACAAAGCCTTTTTTCAGTCGGCAAAACAGCTTCTCTGAGACGAGCAATTCTGACCCAGCTTGCTGTTTATCTGGTCAGCCCTCCCGACGACGTTAGGAGGTCGGGGTATTAGGCTTCCCGAGACTGAAAAAAAGTGGCACGTGCAAGCACGCTGCCTGACGTTGCTTAGCTCCATTCAGCGAAGTGCCTACGGAGCGTCGGAAACGCCCTGGCGAGAGACAGCTCTTAAAAGGTGAATCATTCAATATTGTTTTCAGCAGAAGAAGAGACCGAAGCAGTTGGGCTTAGCGACTCCCTACGTTGACTAACGTCTTCCCGTGTAGAGGGACGTGGAGGGTTATCATAATAGGTTGAGCCAACACCTGCGCTATAATGTTCGAAGATACAGTCCATGAGGATAACCTCTCCTTTGGAATATTCCGATGTGGCATTTGCCAGATAACTGGGCTTGCTGTTCTTGCGTAATGCAGCAGCCATGATGCCAAGTACAGCAATCACTTTGTGCCAGTCCCATACATGGTCTTTGCCGAACAGAAGACTGACCGAGTCAGACAGTTCTTCAGGCATTTGTCTGTGCGCATCGAGGACATGGAGCATAGAGATTGCCAGGCCATCAAATATGACGGCTTGCTCATGAAGAACATGTCTTGCAGGTATTCCGCCATTCCCTTCTTTCTGAGCCATGCTCATCTTCAAGGTATAATAACGGTTGTAGGATTCTGCCACATCGTTGGCTTTTGTCCTGCCTTTGAGATAGCGAACAAACTGCATGGCACAGAAATCGAGAATGTCATCTGGTGTCTCGACAAAGAGAGACAGACGCTGTGAGAGGTTGACTGAAAAGATGAAACTCTTAGAGTAAGGTTGGGTGGAAATATGTCCAAGGTTTGCCAGTCCTGTGATGAACTGCCGGACGGTGGCACGTTGCCACTTCCATTGGCGCGAAAGTTCCGAGATGGTGGCAACAAACTGGCCAGGAAGCAACTGCAATGCACCTTCTGCTTCAGGTGTGGCGTATGTGCCAGCGGATGCTCTGGACAACAGGTCGCAATAGGCTTCGAGCTTACTGTATCGTTCCTCTGATTTGGGTTTGAGGAACTCCAGCAGTGAACGATCCACACTTTGTGGAGTCTCTCCATCAGAAGAGACATGGTTTGATGATTGGTTCATTTGAGTCATTCTTTTAATTTGATATGTTATTTACCAGAGCAAGTGTTGTTTAATCTCTGCCACCAACAAGTGGCACTTAATAGTAGCTTTTGTATAGCTGCTCCACCCGTTCGTCATGCTTTTTGAGCGGTTCAGAATCATCACAAAGTGCAAGTACTTTTTCAGACGGGTAAAAGACTGCTGCCATACTGAGAGTGAAAAGCAGATGGAAGACGCTGTTCATATATGGAACGGCATAGCAAACCATAGCCACAAATACAGTGCAGAACCAAAGCCGCTTCCTCTCATGAAGCAGTCTCAGTGCGCTTACCATGATTCTTCTGGATAGGAGAATCAGTGTGAGGAGACTGGACAGTGCTACGGCCATGTTTGGATCTGTCATGCAGCAACACCAGTTGATGAAGATGAGCAGGAACGTTATCATGCTGACATAGAACAGCCGTCTGTAACGGAATACAACCATCTTCCACATAAATGTTTTCATGAAGCTGTATTCCTTCTTATATAGGCAGAAGAATGCCACTAAGAGCAGGAAAGGGAAAATGAAACGAATGATGGTAAGAGTCAGTATCATGTCTAATCGTTTTAAGTATTTGAAGATTACTTTATATGCGTTCTAATGATTCCAGCCTTTGAGCAATGTATCTGTTCAACTGGATGTTATAGCTGGGAGACATCTGGTCAATGTCCGGGTCTTTGGAGAGTGCTTCATCTGCTTCAATAAGAAGACGGAGATACAGGTCAATGTTGGTGCTATAGTCTGTCTGAGTATGGGTGACCTCTTTCTCTGTTCCCAGTACAGACCCGACAGGTTGCATGGTGTCGGGGTCTATATCATCAGGCATCTGATAGGCATTCTGAATGCTGCGCATGATCAACAGACAAAAGAACACAATCAGGCATAATATGGATTTGGCCACAAGGTTCAAGTCAAAGACCATCATTGCAAGCACCGCCAACACGATGATGGCGATGTAGAAGGTATATACCTTTTTCTTAGTATTCATAATCGTCAAGTTCAAGTTTGATTATTCCAAAAGATGCTTTTTCTATAATGTACTCTACATCACGCAATGTGAGGGCATCCCTCTTGATACGTACAGATGCGATCGGGTCTTTCCGGCACAGGGCTGCCACTCCTTGGTTCAAGTCATATTCAGAGATATTCCACGTGCGTGACTTCTTGAAAGAGTAATGTTCCCTATAACTTTGGAGAGTGATAGCCTTGTAGAATAGGGTTTGAAACACACCATCCTGAGGTATTCTCATCTCTATAAGCCTTTCCGTGTCTATGACCTTTATCCATGTCCTGTTTTTATGTATGATGTCAGCAATGAGATAGAACGTTTTCTTCTCCATCAAAGACCGCAGTTGAAATCGTTCATGATTTGGACATGCTCACGTTTCACCCTGAAGGTTCCACGTTTCTCGTGAAGGCGGAGGTCTTCAAAGAGATCGGCTGACATCACCTCAATGGAGTTGTATATCGTAACATTGAGTTGGTGGACAAGTCCGTCAACATGTGTCTTGCCGTTAATCTTGAACATACGCTCCGTGACGGGGAAGCAGTAGGCGCAACACTCATGGCCGAAGACCGTGTCAACTGGTGGTTCCAGATGATAGAGGATGGCAAGATCAGCATTCATTTCCAACATGTCAAGGACATTCTCCATAGACTGAGGTTTGGAAATGTCGTATAGAAGAATGGCATAGTCCTCATAGGAGGTGACCTTACTGAGGAAAACATTATCTATGAGATCTGGCAGGATTACTGGTCCTGACGTTTTGAATTTGTAGATGGCTTCCTGTAACATTTTTGAGGTAGATTAGAGTGTTGATATGTATAAACGCATGAGCTGTGTTGGCAATTTATCGGACAATTCTTTATCTAAAAGATGTTTGCTGTCAAGTCTTGAAACAATTGCCTGGAAGTCTTTCGCTATATCTGTCATGACTTGCGATTGCTCGGGAGTCAGCATTACCACGCCAAATGAGTCCATCGACAGGTATGGCTGTAGCATCATCCACAAATAGGCATTCGCCCCAGGAGCATCTTTTATCTTGCCTCTTTTAAGTACCTCATGACAGATTTTCGCATTGAGAATCAATCGGCGGTTTGTTCTCATCGACATATAAACCAGAACTTCGTCTGCGGACATTGTTTTCTTGGAAGCATTTGAATATACTCTCGTGCAGATGTCCGTTGTATGGTTGGTTATATCTGTCATATTCATTGAGGCACATTTGTCAAGATTCGAAAGGAAAGAACGAAAGTGCATGTCCTCATGGTAAATGAAATTGAGTAACTCTTTCTTTGAATGGATTCCCTCCCTATCCACTTCGGAAAGGAATCTGGAGTAGTCGGTCAGTATTTCACGCACATCTTTATTAGAAATTGGATTCTTATCCAAGCTGGAAAAGAAAACACCTGCGGCCTGTTTTAAGGAATCAAGTTCTCTCTCTTCTGCATACTTAGATGTATGTAATTTCACGTATGCAACATCACTCAAAGTGCATTTATCTGCCAACCTCAGCAATGCCGTGCGGATAGAGTCTGTGTTTTCCGCAAATATCATTGATAAGCCGGCATGAGCTGTGAACGCAGGGTCTTTCTCTATGTAATGTAAGACTGTATCTGACAACTCTTGCCACTGGTTGATGTAAGCCGCCATTTGTTCCGCATTGACTGTAGGCTGATCCTGTATGGTATGAAAGAATTTATTATATTCCTTCAAAGCATCATCAGAAGACTCAAAATCATATTGATTGTCTGTAGAACAAGAAGAGGTGATGAATAAGGTACATAAAAAAAGCAAGTGAAAGATTAAACTCATTTGAGTATTTTTTCTTTCACTTGCTTTACTTTCTTTCATTTCGCTTCTGAGACCTGAAGCAGAAGTATTGCAAAGGCAACGCTGATAGTGGGAACAATGCGGTATTATCCTATATTTCATTGGCATTTATGTGTTAAATTCGAGTGCAAAGATACGGATATTTTTCCATACTCCAATAAGAATAATGCCACTTTAAACAAATTTGTATATCATACTCATAAAAGTATGATGAAAAATACGCTTATAAAAGCATTAACCGAAGTTAAATAATCAAGATTCGTTAATTATATTGCCTCAGTATGATTATTTTTCTGAATATAATTTGTAACTTTGCACCAAAATAGAATGTTGCGTATTACCAACCCTTAACAAACCACAAACGGGCACATGCAAGGAAAAACGCATCTAACTTTTATATTATCAGACAAATACCTTCTAATAATGGCAAAAATTGGCTACATCATGGCCATCTCCCAGTATGACAGGCTGGAGGAGGACCGACAATGGATGAATGATTATGGTTGCATTCGCATCGTTGAAGAAAGCGACGAGAACGAGCGCAACAGACCGCTTTGGAAACAACTGATGGTTGCCCTCCAAAGGGGCGACGAGCTGGTCATTTCCAAGTTTTCCAACGCCCTGCGTGGCAGTCGTGAACTGGCAACGTTTCTGGAATTTTGCCGAGTCAAGGTCATCCGTGTAATCAGCATCCACGACCAGATCGATTCAAAGAACGAACTGTTCTCAAACACCAAACCGTCTGACGTGCTGGAAATGATGGGGTCTTTACCCGAAGAGGTTCTTGCCTTGCGCAAGTCAGCTGAACATGTGGTCAACTTGCAAGAGAAAATGATTGTATCGCTGCCTCCCGTATCATCTGCAAAGATGCAGAAACTCGACAGGGAAAAGACCGTCATCAATCTATACGTTGCTGGACATCCCATTGATGATGTATGGAGAGCCAGCGGCTTCAGAAGCAGAAGCTCTGTATTCCGCATTCTGAACAAACATGGCATCAAACTGAACCGTGGCAACCATTCTGGTCCGATCAAGAGAAAACAACCAAATATTAACAATAATGATATAGAAAATTATGGAACTCAAAATTAAAAACCTTATTGATTCTATAGACTTAAACAAGTCTGAGGCTATGCTGCCAATTTATGAATCCATAGTAAATTCTATAATCAGCCTTAATAAAACAGATAATATTGATAAGTCTGTTAAGGTGTTTATTGAACGTGAAAACATGGTTGATGAACCAGACCTTTTTGGTAAACAATTACCTCCCATCAAAACCGTTACTATTGTTGATAATGGTGTTGGGTTCACATCTGAAAATTATGATTCGTTCAATTCCCCATTTAGTCAATATAATAAAAAATTTGGATGTAAGGGGGTTGGTCGATTTACAATGCTCGCAATGTTCGAGAATATTCATATAGTTAGCATGTACATGGAAGGCAATAAGTCATGGAAACGTTCCTTTGATTTTAATGCCCAAAAGGAAGTATACAATCATACACTTGTTGAGACAAATGAAACTGTGAATCAAACCAAAGTTACACTGTCTATTTGTCATAATGACGAATTAAAAAAACAAACAGCAAGAAATGCAGATGAAATAGCAAAGGGTATTATGGAACATTGTTTCATATATTATCTATGCAATGAACTTCCCAATATTAGAATTATCGAACTATCGAAAAATAATAATAGCAATAAGGCGCTATCACTAAGTGATTATTTTAAAAAAGAATACAAGGATAAAGAAAGGGACATTGAAATTAAAAATGAGTCGTTTCATTTATACATAACTAAATCAGACAAAACAACAAGTAGGAAGTATAATTATGTAACATTGTGTGCAAACTCCAGACAAGTAGGTAGCAAATATAATTTATCTGATTACGACTCCTTGTATTTATACCCGATAAATGAGGGGGGAACAACAAAATTTTTAGATGTGTATGTTGTATCATCATTCTTGGATTCCAAAATAAATAATTCTCGCACAGCATTTAAGATTCCTGATTCAAACTGTAACGATTTAGGATTTAGCGATAATGAACTTCCAATTAGTATTCAAAATATTATGGATGGGATTTCTCAAGAACTATCTATGCTATATGAATCTTATGCAAAGGAGACAAAAGAGCGTAATATACGTGAGGTAAAGAGTTATATAATGAATAAAGCTCCACAATATCGTAGTTTCCTGTTTCGAGAAGATATTCTTAATGCGATGCCTCCAAATATTTCGGACGAGAAGAAAGATGCATATTTACATGCAATCGCCTATCAAGAAAATAATAAAATTAATGAGAAAATCAGAGAATTTCTCCAGATGCATGATTATAATGAAGAGAGTATAACCGATATAATTAATACTTTCAAAGCAAAGTCAGCTTATGATGCAAACTCTCTTACTGACTACGTTTGCAGACGTAAGGCTATACTCACTTTATTTGAGCGAATGCTCGATGCAAAAGAAAACGGCAAATATGAGCTCGAAAAAGTTATCCATAATATAATTTTCCCGATGGGACTAACAAACAGAGAGATTACATATCAATATCACAATCTATGGTTATTGGACGATCGACTTTCTACGTTCAAATTTATTGCTTCTGATAAGTCTATTACATCTTATTCACAAATAAAAAGCTCCCATGAGCCAGATCTCATAATGTTGAAAAACGAGAAATTACTGATCGACAATCCTATCTCATTTGGTGATAAAGATGCGGGGCGTATTGGAATGATGGTGATTTTTGAATTCAAACGACCTGGCGACACGGCTCATCAAAAAAGGAAAGGTGACTTTCGCTGGGAGTTTTCAGAATTGGTAGAATCCTATTTTGATGACTTTATGTTCGGGTCAGAGAAAAACAAGAAAAATTATCGTGGTAATGTTGTTAATGTGACATGTGACACTCCAAAATTTGGATATATAATAATGGATGAGATGCCCGATAAACTTATTACCTATAACCTTTCAAAAGGGTGGAGAAAAACCCCCTTTGACTCATACTACAAGATGAACCCAGATCAGAATCTTCATATTGAAGCAATAAGTTTTCAAGATCTATTAAAAAACGCCAAGGAGAGAAATAATCCTTTCTTTGACCATTTGTTTACATCTAAAATATAATAAGAGTAATAGATTATCATACTGCATGAAGAAGATTCTATTTCTGCATGGTTTCTTTGCCACAGGCAGCTGTCCGATGGCAAGGGCACTGAAGGAGGTATTGGATGGGCAAGCCCATGTGCTGACTCCCGACCTGCCTCTCCATCCCAAGGAAGCATTGAAATACATACATATGCTTATCGACGAGGAGAAGCCCGACCTGCTCATTGGCAATAGCTGTGGCGCTTTCCTTGCACAGATGCTTGCTCCTGTCGTGGGCATCCCTGCTTTACTCGGCAATCCTCATTTTAAGATGACGGACTTTCTAAAGGAGCGCATTGGCGAACATGAGTACAAGGCTCCACGAATGGATGGTAGCCAGACAATCGTCATTGACGAGTCGCTCATCCGTGAGTTTGAGGAGCTCGAAGCCACGCAGTTTGATTGCTGCAATCCGTATTACAAGGATCGAGTATGGGGACTATTTGGTGAACAGGACACCCTGGCTCATTTTGAACCGACATTCTTAGAATACTACAACAACAGCTACCATTTCCCTGGAGGGCATACCCCCACGGAGCAAGAGGTCAAGACATGGTATGCTCCGTTGGCTCAGAAGATTCTCATGGAGTATTCTATGAAGGAGGAAAGATTCTTCCGCCACTTCAAGGGTGGCATGTACAGATATATCCATTCCGCTTTCGACAGTGAAACGCAGGAACGAATGGTAGTCTATCAAGCTCTCTACGGAGAGATGGCCTACTGGGTTCGTCCAGAAAAGATGTTTTTCGAGAAAGTGACGAGAGACGGAAGGACATTTAATCGATTTACAGAAATAGACAGATAAAGATGGAAACATTCAAAGACGTTATATCAGGCGATCAACTGGTATTGGTCGATTTCTTCGCCACATGGTGTCAGCCATGCAAGATGATGCACCCCATCTTGGAGCAGGTGAAAGAAGTGTTGGGTGACAGAATACGCATCATCAAAGTGGATGTGGACAAATATGGAGTGACGGCAAGTCTGTATGGCATAAAGTCTGTACCTACGCTCATGCTGTTCAGGCAAGGCGAAGTGCAGTGGAGGACAAGCGGTGTGATGCAGAAATCAGAGTTGTTGGCAACGATAGACCCATTCTTGAAGTAATGAAAGCATATACATATATAGATAAAAGCAGGTTTGAGTTGGTGGATAAGCCCAAACCTACGATACAGGAGCCTACAGATGCCATCGTTCGTGTGACGATGAGCAGCATCTGTACGAGCGACCTGCATATCAAGCATGGTAGTGTACCAAGGGCTGTACCGGGAATCACCGTCGGGCATGAAATGGTTGGCATTGTGGAAGAGCTGGGTAGTGAAGTCCAGGGATTCTGCAAAGGCGACCGTGTGACGGTGAACGTGGAGACTTTTTGCGGAGAATGCTTCTACTGCAAGCATGGGTATGTGAACAACTGTACCTCTCCACATGGAGGTTGGGCACTTGGCTGCCGCATCGACGGTGGCCAGACGGAATATGTGCGAGTACCCTTGGCACAGCAGGGGCTTAACCATATCCCCGATGGCGTGAGCGATGAACAAGCATTGTTTGTGGGTGACGTGTTGGCCACAGGTTTCTGGGCAGCTCGCATCAGTGAGATTACGGAAGATGACACGGTGCTGATTATCGGAGCAGGACCTACGGGCATCTGCACCTTGCTCTGCACGATGCTGAAGCATCCCAAGCGTGTCATCGTCTGCGAGAAATCAGAAGAAAGACGCGCCTTCGTCAAGCAACACTATCCCGATGTCCTGCTGACGATACCAGAGGAATGTCCTGACTTCATTATGAAGCACAGCGACCACGGTGGAGCCGACAGAGTGATAGAGGTTGCAGGAGGCAAGGACACGTTCCAACTGGCATGGCAATCAGCCCGACCAAACGCCATTGTAACGGTAGTAGCCCTCTACGATGAACCACAAGTGCTGCCTCTGCCTCAGATGTACGGCAAGAACCTCACCTTCAAGACTGGAGGGGTGGACGGCTGTGACTGCGAAGAGATTCTTCAGCTCATTAAGGAAGGCAAGATAGATACCACCCCGCTCATTACGCACCGTTATCCGCTTGAAAGGATAGCGGAAGCCTACGAACTCTTTGAGCAGAAGCGGGATGGAGTCATCAAAATAGCCATAACTCAGTAAACAGATGATGATACATCAAATCATATAATGACCGAAAGAATATGCATCAATATTCAATGTATTATCTCCTTGTCATCAACATTGTGTCCTTCTTCTTGTACTGCATTGACAAGTACAAGGCGAAGAAAGGAAGATGGCGCATATCAGAAGCTACACTGCTGATGATGGCAGTAATTGGCGGCAGCATAGGAGCTTGGGCAGGTATGCGACTTTGGCATCACAAAACGATGCACAAGAAGTTCAAGTATGGCATACCCATAATAATCATCTTGCAGGTTTGCTTAGTGGTTTATCTGCACTCAATTCTATAACTATGGCAAGACGACGCATAGAAGAAGAGAAAGCGGTGGTAGAGCAGATGATACGGCTGTATTGTCAGAAGAGCGAAGGACATAGCGAACTATGCACAAGTTGTAGGGAACTGTTGGATTATGCCCACAGTCGGCTTGACAGATGCCGTTACGGTGAGGATAAGCCTACCTGCAAGAAATGCCCCACACATTGCTATCGACCTGAGATGAAGGAAAGAATCAGGACGGTCATGCGTTGGGCGGGACCACGGATGATAATTTATCATCCACTTGCCTCAATCAGACATTTGCTACGTGAAATATAATTCACTGAATAATAGAATCAATAAATGGACAACAGACAATTCATAGAAGACTATAAGGAAGCTTTTAGCGAGAAGGCGGCATTGCCCATCGCCTTTTGGCACAGCGATACACCTGTGGCAGCTCCTGAGCCAGTCAACGGATGTTTCTTCCCTGCGTTTGAGAAAGTCAGGGATGGACAACCTGTTAGTTTTGATAGCACTACCATGAAATGTGGCGGTGGAAAATTCTACTGCGGACTTGCAGAGATGCCGGAATATGTGCCGACCTTTGTCTCAGAGAAGGAGCACTATAAGGCATCCCCTGCATTGGTGGAAGACTTTGTGGAGCGACTGGAGATAGACGTGGATAAGCACAAGTACTTGAACTTTCAACGTCTTGACCAAGTAGAAAACAGCATAGAGTTTTACGGTGTGCTCATTTTCGCTACTCCTGACATTTTGAGCGGACTGGTGTCATGGGCTTACTACGACAATTCTTCTGCCGATGCAGTTTGCACTCCATGGGGCAGCGGTTGCTCAACCACCATACGACAGGTAATCATAGAAGAAGAGAACCTCGGTTCGCGTTGCTTCATCGGACTATTTGACCCATCGGTACGTCCAAGGGTGCGAGCAAATGAGTTGATGTTTGGCATTCCCAAAAGCAGACTGGAGGAGATGGCAACATTTATGCGTGACACATGCCTCTTCAACGGAGCTGCATGGCCAAAGGTAAAAGAACGCATCAAGAATGAATCCGCCATTTATTGAATCATCCACCCGAGAAGAGCGTTTGGATTACGTTCTGAATGAATGGAGATGTCTGCACAACTGTGAGCTGTGCGGCAAGTGCCATGTTCTGAAAGGAAGAAGCGAGGAAATGCTTTATTCCGACTATATAGAGGGCAAGCGGTCGTATATGGATATAACACTGGAAATTAGAAGCAAAAGATAATTTTATGACGATAGATACAACCAACATGTGCTCACACCTTCAGAAGAAGTTATTTGAACCCGATGGTGTGTATTATCCGATATGGCAAGCCATGCAGGATGATGAGACCTTGACGGCAGTGGTACGAAGCAGACAGCTGCACATATACAGAAACGGGAAGAAGATTCTCGTTCTGGCAGGTAAAGCACAACCGAAGAAAATAAGCGAAGATAAACTGAATGAATTGATAACATTATAATGAGAAGAACTATGAAATCATTTGGACAAAAATCGTGGATGCTTCCACAGCCGGTACTGATTATCGGCACATACGACAAGGAAGGTAAGCCCAATGCAATGAACGCTGCTTGGGGCGGTCAATGGGACGCAAAGGAGATTATGATTTCCATGGGCGCACATACTACTACTGAGAACTTGAACAACTGCCCAGACTTCACCGTGGCATTTGCTACAAAGCAGACCATGGTGGCAGCAGATTTCGTAGGCATCGTATCTGCCAAGAACGATGCGGATAAGATGACGAAGACAGGTTGGAACGTCGAGAAGGCAGAGAATGTCAACGCTCCAGTCTTTACAGACTTCCCCATGACATTGGAATGTCGCATCAAAGATAAAATTGACGAGTCAGCGGAGGGTTATTACATCGTGGCAGAGATAGTAAACATCCTGGTAGATGAAAAGTATCTTGCCGAGGATGGCAAGCCTGATGTGGAGAAGATGCAGCTCATCACCTACGACCCTGTGCATCACGGCTACATCGAGCTTGGCAAGACAGTTGGTCACGCATTCTCAGACGGCAAGGCTTTGAAATAATGATACTCAGATACATCTTCCATAGTGGTTTCGTACTTGAAACGAAGCGATGCATCCTGGTCTTTGACTACTGGATGGATCCTGCTGGTGTCATGCGTGTGTACATGAATACATGTAAACATGTGTACGTGTTTTCAAGCCACTTCCATGAAGACCACTTCACGAAAGAAATCCTCAAATGGAAGAACAACATTCCAAATATCACATACATTCTGTCAAAGGACATACTCAAACGAAGAAGAGCTCAGAAAGAGGATGCTGATATATGGATGGCCAAAGGAGCGGTATGGGAAGATGAGAACCTGAAAGTGACAGCTACAGGAAGTAACGATAGTGGCGTGAGTTGGATTGTTGAGACAGAAGGTAAAACAATCTTTCACGCAGGCGACCTGTGCAACTGGTACGCACGTTTCCTTGCTGACGACACACCCGAAGGAGAGGTATTCAGTGAAGAGTTTGGTCAGTATATCAATCCTGTAGCAGAGGAAAAACAGTATCTTGGTGAACTTAAAGATATTCGCAAGATTACCGATTCCTTTGACCTCGTGATGTTTCCTGTGGACGGACGCATCGGTAACGGCTATACGCTGGGAGGAAGGCAGTTTATTGAACGTTTCAAGGTTGGAATGTTTGTCCCGATGCACTTTGTGATGAGTGGATTTGAGAGTGCATGGCGCATGGAACCTTTCTGCAAAGAGAAGAATGTCGCCTTTTGGTGCATCGAGCACGAAGGAGACAGCATAACAATTTCATAATTAAAACATCAAATCATCAAAACAATGGACGCAAAAGAAAAAGTATTGGCAACAATGAAAGAGGCTGGTCAGCCTCTCAACGCAGGTAAAATCGCAGAACTCAGCGGTCTCGACCGCAAAGAGGTAGATGCTGCAATGAAACAGTTGAAGGCAGAGGGTGCAATCGTCTCTCCTGTTCGTTGCAAATGGGCACCTGCAGATTAATGGTACAGAACTCGACAACATATTACGTATGGATAGGCGGGTCTTGTGACTACGGTCACAAAGAACGAGCTGGTGGTGCTGCTGTCGTGATAGAACACGGTGGCAGCATCATCAGCCATGATGTCATCAGTGATTTGCACACTACAGAGTTCCGCATGATACTTACGCTTATGGTGAAAGTAATGTACGAACTACCTGACGGTTCAGACCTTCTCTTCCTTACCAACGCAGCCTACATCCAGAACTTTGACAAGACACCAACAGCGAAGTCTGCCAACCCAGACCTCATTGCCCAATGTATTAAGGCAAAGATGCAGCACAACTCGGTAGGTGTCAAAATCGTACAGTACCACAAGAGTCCATTGCTCATAGAGACTCATGATATGGCAACGGAAGCTATGGCAAAGACAAGAAAGGAGTATTATCATGACATCAAATGAGCAAGCGTTATTTGCACAGATGCAAGATTTGGGCTATAGCCATGGTCTTTGCATAACCGCACTACAAGTACTATCGCAAAACAAGCTTGCTGTTAGTGAAATGCTGGCATATCTCTATGAGAAACGACCTTCCGAAGAGGCATACATCAATGAGATTGCAAGGATATGCGAGACATATCAACTCAAGAATCAATAGAATAATGACCAAAGATAACCGCACATATATAGCCATCGACCTGAAATCGTTCTTCGCTTCCGTGGAATGCGTAGAGCGAGGTCTCGATCCGCTCACCACCAATCTTGTTGTGGCAGACGTAAGCAGGACTGAGAAGACCATTTGTCTGGCTGTTTCCCCTTCCCTCAAAGCATACGGCATTGGAGGAAGGGCACGACTGTTTGAAGTTGTGCAGCGGTTGCGTGAGGTCAACAACGAAAGAAGACACAAGAGTCCCCTCCGTTGCCTCTCTGGGAAATCGTGGAAGGACGAGGAACTAAAAGCTCACGAGGATTGGGAGGTTGCCTACATTGCAGCCCCTCCACGCATGGCAAAATATATTGAGTACAGCACACGCATCTACCAGATTTACTTGAAATACATTTCTCCAGAGGATATACATGTATATTCCATTGACGAGGTGTTCATGAACGTAACGGCTTACCTTGATACATATGGTATGACGGCACACGAACTGGCTATGACCATGATTCGCGATGTACTGAAGAACACAGGAATAACGGCGACAGCCGGCATCGGCACAAATCTTTACCTCTGCAAGATAGCCATGGACATCATGGCAAAAAAAGCTCCAGCTGACAAGGATGGCGTTCGCATAGCAGAACTCGATGAGAGGAGTTACCGCGAACAGCTTTGGGACTATACCCCCATCACCAAGTTCTGGCGTGTGGGCAAAGGCATAGCAGATAAGCTCGCTCAATATGGTATGTACACCATGGGCGACGTGGCTCTCTGTTCCGTAGAGCGTGAGGAATTGCTCTACAAACTCTTTGGCGTGAATGCGGAGCTTCTCATCGACCACGCCTGGGGATGGGAACCTGTCACCATGGACTATGTGAAAGCTTATCGCCCTGAGACCAATTCGCTGAGCAACGGACAGGTGCTTAACGAGCCATACACATTCCAGAAAGCAAGGGTTGTAGTCCAGGAGATGGCGGATGCCGTAGCTCTCGACCTCGTCAGCAAACGTCTCGTCACAGACCAGATGGTGCTGACAGTAGGCTATGACATAGAGTCGTTGACAAATTCCGGCATTCGTGCCAGATACCATGGCGATGTCACGACAGACCACTATGGCCGTCAAGTACCGAAACAGGCTCACGGAACAATCAACTTAGGCAAGCACACCTCATCTACCAGACAGATTATGGAGGCTGTGGCATCCCTATACGACAGGATTGTCAACCCAGACCTGCTGATACGTCGCCTCACCCTGACCACCAACCATGTCATCAACGAAGGAAATGTCAGGAAGACAAGCACGGCTCCCGTGCAACTGGACTTGTTCACTGACTATGAAGCATTGAAGGCACAACAGATTGCTGAGGAAGAGGCACAAGCAAAAGAACGCAGGATGCAGGAGACATTGTTGAACATCAAGAGCAAGTTCGGCAAGAACTCCATACTTCGGGGACTCAACTTTGAAGAAGGTGCGACTGCCATAGAACGCAACAAACAGATAGGAGGACACAAAGCATGACGGATAAATATGCTCATATCATTGACTTGCCTCACCACGTTTCAAAGGTAAGACCGCAAATGACCATGTATCAACGTGCCGCGCAGTTCGCACCCTTTGCGGCTCTGACAGGACACAGCGCAGCCATCAGTGAAACAGCAAGGCTTACAGACAGAAAGATAGAATTATCTGAGAACGAGTGTGAAATGCTCAACCAGAGAATAATGTTGCTATTATCGCATCTCAACGAACATCCATCTGTCAGCATTACCTATTTCGTCCCTGACCCACACAAAGAAGGCGGTCAATACACCACACATACTGGAACCATAAGGTCGTGGGATGAGTACGAACAAAGGCTTACCTTTGATGACGGTGCTCAAATCAAGACTAATGTAATCATTGATATAAAAGGGAAATTATTCGACAACGGAACATTATGAAAGTCCATTGCCGATTGAGGACAAATCACACAATTCACCTGTAGAAGCATCCACAAAGGTTGCCACTACAACGCATAGTCAATTCATGCAAGGTTATGACTATCTATCTCGTCTGAAATCATTGTGCTCGTCCCCATGCCACCACGCTCCTAAGAAAGCGAACAGTACACGGAAGACAACGACGATGACAAGAATATCAAATATCTCGTTCATAAGCATTCTAATATACGTTAGTAACAGAAACACCCAACTCTCTTGCCTTTCTGATGGTATAATAAGTTCCACCTCTTTCCCTCCCATCGTAATAGGCAATAATCTGTGTTGCATTGCATACCATAAACTCATCCCTGTCAAGGAAACACCTCGGATAATAATGTTCTGACAACACAATCACCTCGTCTGCTTTTTCAACAAGTTCGTCGTAACACCTCCTGTCATAAGGCTTGAACCTGTCAGCCTGTCCTATGAAAGGTATTGCAGCCGTAAGCACCATTCCTGGGTGAGACAGTTTCAAGGACTGTACGGTCTGAGCTGCCATAAGGTCTATGCCTGTGGCAAATCCCGAAATAAAGTTTCGGATGCCATTATCGTATGCTTCGACAATGGCTCTCGACAAGCGTTGCCTGATTATTTCTCTACGCGAGAAGTCATAGTAACGATGTCCTGTAAAGGCTGCTGATTTAGCCCTGTCAAATGATTTGTTTCTTTTTTTCATTGCTGTACATATTTATATGATGTCTTGCCGAGGAAAATGCCATCTGTAACATGAGCCCCGACCTGTTCTAATCGTGCGGTATAAGCGCAAAAGGAAGAGCCGGTCGTCACAATATCGTCCCAAACACAGACAATTCTATTTTTGAAAAACTCTGCATCTACGTCAATGTCAAATCCTTCTTGTAACCTCTTCATGCGCACTTCTTTCTTGACTTTTGTTCCATGAACGGCAGTCCGTTCCCCTCTTACTCTTACATGTGAAAAACCATCAATGGCACCCGATAGTCTGCACACAAGTTCAGAGAAATCCTTGTTGCGAGCCTCGTTTCGTTCCTGGCTGCTTGCAGGAACACAAGAAAAGACAACCTTGTCTATCTTGCGTCCATATTTCTTCACCAACATCTTTGCAACGCATTTGGCTACTTCTGTATGGTTGTGACCATCCTTAAAGTCATAGATGACTTGTCTGTCAAAAACCGCATCAAACCCAATGTTCTTTATTCGCGTAGGATAGTAACGGAAGAAACTGCTTAGATTCTTGTCCTCCTGTCCCTTGATGTAAACCTTGACCATGTTCATAGTTCTTCTGATTTTTTATTTCCCTCTCGTTAAATCCTTTCGGACTGTGATTGGGAAGATTTTCTGCATTCAGAAGTGCTGTCAATGCAATCAGGCAAGTCTGCCGTGAAGAATACTCTTTTTCGGCGAAAAAGGAAGATTGTCCACGAAGCACGACTTGACATTTGCATTGAACAGTGGTAACTTCGCAGGAAAGCTCTCCCTAATCACTCGTCCGACAGGAAGAGAAGAGTATCGTCACGGAAACCCGATATGAAGAGTTTTGCCAAGATGGTAAAAGAGGATGTCCCCATTCATCTTATGATGTTGATGTGTGGTCAGGAACTGTTCTGTTCTGGATTTATAAAGGAAGGAAAATGCCCTTCGAGCTGGATATGCTCGAAGGTTCTTGTTGGCTCATTCCTGCTTCCTGACAATAAATTTGTTGAACTCATCTGCATTAAATACCCCTAAAAGGTACTGTTCCAGATGCACCAGCGGCAGATAGTTTGTACATTTTTTGCCAAACTCTCCTGGTTGTTCAACCACATAGACAGCATATTTTGCTCCACACCGGGCATCCGCTGCCCGAAGAATAGCTTTGGGGTTGATTTCTGTGACCCAATGCTCTATCATTGATTTACGCTCCTTGTTTGTCATACGTATCAGTATAAATTTAGATACCACTCATTGATGTTCCACACCTCAATGTCATAATTCGTCTCATAGCCTTGTGTCTGATAGGCAAAATCAAGTTCTTTACGGAGTATGCTCCTTGCTTCGGCTTCCAATACACGTTTTGAGGTATGTTCTATCTCGTCCTCGTCGAAGAACTCTTCCAGTTCTATGCGGTGGTTCTTCACGATAGCATTCACTGCTGCCCATTTGCTTGTGTAAACACCTGCACACTTTCGATGGCTCGTGCTATGCCATGCATCGGTCTCGTAAACTACAAATATCTGTTTCATAATACTTTGAAGTTATTGGGAATAGGCAGCATTCCTGCCACCTATCCCCGAAATGATTTACTATCCAATCTCAGAAATGATGAAGTCAATATGACCTGCGAAGATGTCATCTGCTTTAATCTCATGCTCATTACCTCGGTCGTTCTTTTCATCACCAATGAAGGTAATGTCTCCGTCTTTATCCATTCTGACAGCAAGGATAACCACGTCACAAGGCTCGTCATAGTCGTATGCTGCTACAATGGGACAATCTCCCTCAAAGTGCCACTCGTAGCCTTCATCCACCTTTTCGCCATGACGTTGAAGAGCGGTTGCAAGTTCTTCCTGCTCTCTGTGTTTCACCTCCTGCACACTGTCATAGATGGAAAAGTCTTTAAGCCTTGCTTGACGCACCACATGATTATTCTCTCCGTTGGTTTGGCAGATGCTGTAATCATGGAATTGCACTGGCACATAGTCGATGGGGGCTGCCATCCATGAAATGTTGTCAAGTGAAAAATCATGCGCTGTCAAAAACTGCTCAATGTCCTCTTTTATCATGTGGTCGGGAACATTCAAAACTTCGATACGCACATTTGTGCTGTCCATTACGATAATCTTCATAATCTAATACGTTTATAGAGTTATACATTATTTATTGTCATATAGTCGGGAAAGGAATGCTTGAAGTTCAACATCCTTGATGTTGCCAAGCTCGCAAGGTATGAAATCCTTGTTCTGCTCAATCCTTAACGTACCAAGCCCATACTTGCTCGCATCATAAGTAATCGCTGCCATTTCGTTTGCTGACAGATAGCCGTACTCCGTTTCATGCAGTCCTGCTACGATACCATAGAGTGTGAAATCAGAGCCTTCCTGCTGTCCCTCCGTGATATACCAGCGAATGTTGCCAAGGTGAAATACTGCGATGCAGAGTGCATCTTTCTGCTTGCCATCCTGTGAATAAAGAGGATAGTCCGCCAATCTCTTCTGCAACTCAGATGTAATCAGGCGGTTAGTCTTTGTTGCACACTCCTGGGTACTTGCAGAGTTCAAACCTTGTTCGGCTCTGCTTTCATTGTTCTTTTGCTTGTTGAAATCTGTTGTTATATCTCTAAGTTTTTTTCTCCCTTTCGTTAAGTCCTTTCGGACAGGATTGGGAAGATTTTTCTGCTTTCCGAAGTGCGTACAAGACAATCATGCAAGTCTGACGTGAAGAATACTCTTTTCAGAAAAAGGAAGATTGTTCACAAGGCACGACTTGCAAAATTGTTGAAGTACGCAATAACTTCGCAGAAAAATATTCCCTAAATCCTACGGACGACATGGAGGAACACTATAATCAAGGAAGAAGGTCATAGTATTACCAGATAGAAAGTCTGTTACAACTGTACTGGGTGGGATAATTCCAAATCACCTTGCTGCCAGTGGTGACAACAGAGAAGTGTCATCAATACAAAAAGCCCACTCCTGGGAGAATGGAGCGTTTAGTTCCATCCTAACAGATGTGGGCCTGGATTGAAGACTCTTCATGTCACCACCTTTTGAGGTGTGTCTTCCGTTCATAGTCGATAGATCTTGAATGGAAGACTCTCATCAAAACTGCAACATGGTTTGGGATTGGCGTGGGTCGAAGCTGTATAACAAGTGGGTGGGAATGTCCTTGCTGACACCAACAGCCAGCACGACAACAAAGAACTCTTCGTCATTCTCTGATGACGGAATGTTCATGTCGTGCCTTTGACGGAGAGGCTTTCTGCCCATAGTCGATTACTCGACCATGGAGCAAAGGAAGTCTCTCCAACAAACTGTTAGTGTCTGCGGACATTGGTGTGGGCGAAGGTTAAAATAGAGGCAGGAGTACACTCTATTATCAGGGAAAGAAGCATATTACAAGAGGAAAACCATCTATTATAAGTTGAAACAAGGGAGGGACAATGAAGTATGCAGCTGTGAGCAAGAGCATCTTCTCGACGAATGGACATGCTGTATAGGCAAACTGATTAAGTGGGTAACGCTTGCGTTCCACCTACTCAGTTTGCAAGATACCGTATGTCGTTTCGTGATGCTCCTTCCTGCTGAGTAACCTGGACTTTTACGTCATGCTCCGCTGACATAAATGAAAGGTCTCTCAGGTGGAACTCCAGTTGCATTCTTCATGGCGTGGGGCGAAGCTGTATAACAAGTGGGTGGGAATGTCCTTGCTGACATCAACAGCCAGCACGGCAATAATGGACTCTTCGTCATTCTCTGATGACGGAATGTTCATGTCGTGCCTTTGACGGAGAGGCTTTCTGCCCATAGTCGATTACTCGACCATGGAGCAAAGGAAGTCTCTCCAACAAACTGTTAGTGTCTGCGGACATTGGTGTGGGCGAAGGTTAAAATAGAGGCAGGAGTACACTCTATTATCAGGGAAAGAAGCATATTACAAGAGGAAAACCATCTATTATAAGTTGAAACAAGGGAGGGACAATGAAGTATGCAGCTGTGAGCAAGAGCATCTTCTCGACGAATGGACATGCTGTATAGGCAAACTGATTAAGTGGGTAACGCTTGCGTTCCACCTACTCAGTTTGCAAGATACCGTATGTCGTTTCGTGATGCTCCTTCCTGCTGAGTAACCTGGACTTTTACGTCATGCTCCGCTGACATAAATGAAAGGTCTCTCAGGTGGAACTCCAGTCGCATCCTTCATGGTGTGGGGCGAAGCAGTATCATGGAATATAAAACATCATGAAAAAACCTGGATGTTTTTTGTTTTTCCCGACAAAGGCTTATTTAGGTGACCTTGACAGCACAAAATCAACAGGTGAGTCCATGTCTTCATGTACACAAGAATACATTGGTACATGTTTATATGTATTCACGTCCACATGAATACAACTAAGTACGAGACTGCCAGCATCAGAACATGAAATTCTGACAGTGGCAGTCTTCATTATCTTCAATAAACAAAAGAATAGTTTACGTTAAAGTATAAATCAGAAACCTTCATGGTCGTAATAACTATAGACCTATCTACAGTAGTGAAACAATATTGAAGGGATGCTTCATCGTTTGCAGAAACGAGGATGTAGTGTTTCTTCAGATAGTCTATTATCAGACGGCTGTTGGATATAAGTTCTGTATCTATGACAGAATACAGGGTGCTATCGTTTCGCAAGAAACTATACAGAATAGCTTCGTTGCCATTACCAGTCGTATATGCCAACTGAAAACTATCAGCATTCTTGCTCTCAGACTCGAAATGGTAGCGGTTCATTGTACCACTCATGTAAGTCATCACTTCATCCAAGGACGCACCTTTGACGTGGTATGGTTCAATCCATACTTTGAGCTCGGATGTTGGGGGTTCAATTTCGTCGGTAATGTCATCATCACCGCAAGAAGTAAACACTGTTGCCACCAGCAATGAGAGAATGGCTGTTAAGAAATACTTTTTCATCGTCTTTTTTTATTAAATTGGTTACTAATGTTTTGTATCAATGTTTCCACGTACACAGGTCTATATGTCTTCATGTCCACACGTGTACACGTCAACACATATACATGGCTACATAACTTCATGAATCTCTTTCGACTTGATTTTCTTCACCTTACCATGCTTCGACTCATAAGCCTCTATACCTTGTTTCATTACATACTCCATGAAGGAGCGGATGGTAAAGCCTTCTTTATGTGCAATGGCTTGCACCTTGTCAACAAGGGCTTTTTAGCAAATAAAGGAGAAGTGTCGCCAAGAGTCTTCAGACGCTTCCTTGCTTGTTTTTTTCGTTGATGGTGCTGAAGCATCATTTGCTGGCAAAGGAGTTGCCGGCTCTTCATACCTATCCTGTGGCTTGATGGCAGCACTACCCAAGATGTTGCCAAGCAGGATGTCCATATTCTTCTTTGCCATGGTCTTTATTGATTTCGTGAAATAATCTCCTGTGTCAGCGCAAGGTAATCCTTGGCTCCATTGGAACTGGGGTCATACTCAAAGATGCTCTTTCCGCTTCCTGCTGACTCGGCAAGTGCAATGTTCTCACGTATTCGGGTCTTCATGGTGATGCTTTCGTAGCGTGACTTCACGGCTTGCTCAACCACCTTGTTCAGTTTACGATGGTTGAAGCGGGCTATAAACACACCTCCCAGGCGAAGAGAAGGCTTCACTCTTTGAAGGGTGGTAACGAAAGCATCAAGCATTCTCATGCCTTTGAGTGGAAGAAGTTCTGGGGTCATCGGTACGATGATTTCATCGGCTGCAAGAAAGGCATTCGTAGTGACGATGCCCAATGAAGGAGGGCAGTCAATGAGGATGTAATCATAGTCTTGCTTGATTGGGTCAAGAAGCCTGCATAACAGTTGCTCTCTTGCCAGGAGATTGGTCAAGGCAATCTCTGCACTCGCCATTTCAAGTGACGAGGGGACAAGGTCGAGATTTTCCCTGATGTGCTTCACCGGCAATGGTGCACCACCAACAAGAGCATCAAAGATGCTGGTTTCTATATCATCCTCGTTGGGGATGAAATACAGTGTAAGATTTGCCTGCCCGTCAAGGTCAATGAGCAGGACTTTCTTTCCCATTTGTGCCATACAAGCCCCGATAGAGGCAGTGGAAGTGGTCTTTGACACCCCTCCCTTGTGGTTGGCGAATGTAATGATTCTCTGTTTCATACTTTTTTCCATTATGTATATATGTATATATGTGTACTATTATTCAAGACCACAAGGCTACGTGGCTACTTGTATTAACGTGTACAAAGTTACTGACGCTATTATAGCGAGCCTTGTCACTTCTCCTAACAACACATATTGTCAGGAGAAGTGTTAGGATGTCAGAGCATAAACACCTCGTCTCTGAGCACTGTTATCTCAGCGCCGCTGCTCACCTGTACAAGTAGTTCCTTGCCGTAATCCTCAATGATTGTTGCAAAGCGGCAACCTCTCCATGGGATTCCCAGTTCGCAAGACTCTCCCAATAGTTCTGATTCATTCTCGTACATAACTGTATCTGTTTAGTGCGAGAGCACAAGGCTTCCTCATGCCCTCGCTTGTTTCTTATTCAAAGGTGAAGAGCCTTATATAGAAGTAAGTTTCTTCATTCTCATACTCATATTGATTGATGAAGTCAACCATCTGTTCCTCGGTGCGTTCACCTTGTTCGATACCGGTCTTTGACACCCATTCCTCGATAGCATCCTTCACCGTACCGTAAACATCATCGCAAGCATCGTCAAATGGTTCACCATACGCACTTACACAACATTCCTCGGGAAAATACGAACCTTCATCATGGACGTAGTAAACTTCGCATCCACATTCACAGACTCGGTAACTGATAGAGAGTTCATCATGTAGGTGATGGTTTATCTCCTCAAAGAGTTCGTTGCAGGCATCCCATGCGCTTTCTGTCTCGAACGAAAGAAGTGCATTGTTATCATCTTCCTCATACTCTGCCCAATAGATGTGTCCTCTGACGCTAATTCCCTTCGCCTCATAGTTGATGCCATAGAAGTCCGCCAATTCATTGAGCCACACATTCTTGGTGTTCACATTCATACCCTGGAGGGTTTTCCAAAGGTTACTCACAGCCTTGCGAGAACCTGTCACCTTATAGGTGGTAGTTGCTTGATTTGCCATATCTGTTTATTTGTTTATTGTGAAATGTGGGCGGTAAAAACACCGCCACACTATTAGTATTCTGCTATTACTTCGAAGGTGGCATGATGTTCAAGCCATTCCCTTACACATTCCATATTATACTCGCTGGTAATGACTGCCGTTTGTTCATCAACTGCGGTAAAACGAGTGCTTTCATAATCGTCAATCCACTCTTTCAGATTGTTGACTCCAAAATAAGCCACATCATTAAAGACTTCATCTATTACTGCAATGGGTGAGTTGAACTTCACAACGAGCGTATTGTAGGGTGTTATCATCTTGTTCCCTCCTTCCTTTTCAACCACTCGTCACACTTCTTCCGGCAATCTTCAAGAGTTGCGCATACACAAGAGAAGAGTTCTCCGTCCGTATGTCGGTAGTCATATTGTACAAATGTACGCCTTTTCCTGCCACTGCCTGACAGATATTTCTCGTACTTCTCAGCACCTGCTTTAGTACAAGTGCTTACTCCGTTGATAGTCATTTTTTGTTCCATATCTGAATTGATAGTATTGTTACCATTCTGTGTAATAACTCTGGTCATTGCTTTCACATTCTTCAGCCCATTCTTCATCTGTGAAGTCACTATGTAGGCAATTCTCACTGCAATAATAGGCTACACCCATATCCACACAATAGCCGTCACGCATCAGTTTGCCACACTCAGAGCATCTACGGCAGGTTCTGCTTGTGTCCCACCAATAATCCACAAAGGACTCTGCAATAACGTCATCGCTTGTGTTCTCGTCCCACTTGTCACGGTAGAAGTCTGCAAACTTGTTCAACTCGTCCATATTGAAGAGTTCCTTGTCCGTGCCACAAACAGCCTTAGTCAGTCGGCTCAAAATCGATTCTATTGTCGTCATAATGAAATTGTTTTTTCTCCCTTTCGTAGATCAACTACTTCGGGAATGGTTAAAAATTATGTTGCATTCAGAAGGTGTTACGGCTATCTTGGCAAGGTTTTGATGCAAAATACTACCCGTAAGGCGTGGAGATTTTCCATCAAAGCTGAAAGTCTTGACCTTGCAGAAGATGAGACGTAACCATTACCTTCGCAACAGAATTTCTACCGATTCCCAGAAGTCGATGTATGGAAATCATTATAAGAGGTACACTCTTTCAGCAAAGAAAAAAGATATGCACAAAAAAAAGCGACCCGAAGGCCGCTCTTTGATAAGAGGAAGGGTTACTTGCCCTTCTTTGTCTTGCTCTCCTGCGGATCAGGAGTTTCTTCTTTCTCTACAGCTTCGTAGAACTTGGTTGCGACGAGAACCACACGGTTGTGCTTAACACCCTCGGCATCCTGCCATTCCTCAGGCTTGAAATAGCCTTCAACTGTGAGGAGAGTGCCCTTTACAAGGCGGTCGAAGGAAGAGGTGTTCTCGTTTTTGCGCCATGCCTCTACATTCATGAAGGCAGATGTGCGGTTTGTTTCCTCACCATTCTTCTCAGTTCGGCTGATGGCCAGTGAGAAACGTGCAACGCTTGCTGTTGAGAACTGATGGATGCTTGCATCCTTACCTACGAAACCGCTTACTACGAAAGAATTTTCAATCTTTTTCATAACTTTGAAATTTTAGAAGTGAAACATTTATTTTTTACGTTGCTATCAGAGTTGGCAAGGAAAGCAGGCAAGCAAGGAATTACCGAATTATTTCACCTTGGCAGGAGAAAAGTTTTTGTTGGCTGGCTACAGACGGGAAAAAGTTTTTGAAATAATTCAGGTAATAGGGCACTGGTACTTGATACAATGCGGCTTGCACTAACTTTGCGACGGAAAAAGTAATTGTGTCTGCTTCGTCCAAAATAAGAAGTGGCGAAAAGTGCAGAAAATCGAGTAAACGGTGTGAAATTAAGGAAGCAGCATTCAATATCAGAGAAAGCAAGCGAACTACAACACAATGTCCATAGCTGTAGAAGTATGGCAGGGAAGCATGACGACATGAATGAAATGTAGTGGCTTGCAAAACGAAGGACACGACGAAGCGTAAAAGGCAGCAGACACAAAGAAGGCACATCTGAGGATTAGGATGTCGAGAGTAAAGGCTAAATGGTTCTCGCAATGATTCGCAGAAGCGGTAGAAAGAAGAAATTCAGCAAGGAGAAAAAGAAGGGCTGACCTTCCTTCCAAAGCAGCCATTCGGTTCTGCTTGTGGCAGGATATATATGGGTTTATGGAATACACATGTATATACATGCTCTTTAAGACAACAGTCCGCCACGGGATTACACATCCCAGTGGCGGACGTACATTCGAATTACTACGATTATTCGATGAAAGAATATTCTACGTTAAAACAAGATTCCGATACATTCATCGTTGTAATGACCATAGATTTATCTTCGGTAGTGAAACAATATTGAAGGGATGCTTCATCGTTTGCAGAAACGAGGATGTAGTGTTTCTTCAGATAGTCTATTATCAGACGGCTGTTGGATATAAGTTCTGTATCTATGACAGAATACAGGGTGCTATCGTTTCGCAAGAAACTATACAGAATAGCTTCGTTGCCATTACCAGTCGTATATGCCAACTGAAAACTATCAGCATTCTTGCTCTCAGACTCGAAATGGTAGCGGTTCATTGTACCACTCATGTAAGTCATCACTTCATCCAAGGACGCACCTTTGACGTGGTATGGTTCAATCCATACTTTGAGCTCGGATGTTGGGGGTTCAATTTCGTCGGTAATGTCATCATCACCGCAAGAAGTAAACACTGTTGCCACCAGCAATGAGAGAATGGCTGTTAAGAAATACTTTTTCATCGTCTTTTTTTATTAAATTGGTTACTAATGTTTTGTATCAATGTTTCCACGTACACAGGTCTATATGTCTTCATGTCCACACGTGTACACGTCAACACATATACATGGCTACATAACTTCATGAATCTCTTTCGACTTGATTTTCTTCACCTTACCATGCTTCGACTCATAAGCCTCTATACCTTGTTTCATTACATACTCCATGAAGGAGCGGATGGTAAAGCCTTCTTTATGTGCAATGGCTTGCACCTTGTCAACAAGGGCTTTTTAGCAAATAAAGGAGAAGTGTCGCCAAGAGTCTTCAGACGCTTCCTTGCTTGTTTTTTTCGTTGATGGTGCTGAAGCATCATTTGCTGGCAAAGGAGTTGCCGGCTCTTCATACCTATCCTGTGGCTTGATGGCAGCACTACCCAAGATGTTGCCAAGCAGGATGTCCATATTCTTCTTTGCCATGGTCTTTATTGATTTCGTGAAATAATCTCCTGTGTCAGCGCAAGGTAATCCTTGGCTCCATTGGAACTGGGGTCATACTCAAAGATGCTCTTTCCGCTTCCTGCTGACTCGGCAAGTGCAATGTTCTCACGTATTCGGGTCTTCATGGTGATGCTTTCGTAGCGTGACTTCACGGCTTGCTCAACCACCTTGTTCAGTTTACGATGGTTGAAGCGGGCTATAAACACACCTCCCAGGCGAAGAGAAGGCTTCACTCTTTGAAGGGTGGTAACGAAAGCATCAAGCATTCTCATGCCTTTGAGTGGAAGAAGTTCTGGGGTCATCGGTACGATGATTTCATCGGCTGCAAGAAAGGCATTCGTAGTGACGATGCCCAATGAAGGAGGGCAGTCAATGAGGATGTAATCATAGTCTTGCTTGATTGGGTCAAGAAGCCTGCATAACAGTTGCTCTCTTGCCAGGAGATTGGTCAAGGCAATCTCTGCACTCGCCATTTCAAGTGACGAGGGGACAAGGTCGAGATTTTCCCTGATGTGCTTCACCGGCAATGGTGCACCACCAACAAGAGCATCAAAGATGCTGGTTTCTATATCATCCTCGTTGGGGATGAAATACAGTGTAAGATTTGCCTGCCCGTCAAGGTCAATGAGCAGGACTTTCTTTCCCATTTGTGCCATACAAGCCCCGATAGAGGCTGTCGAAGTGGTCTTTGATACGCCGCCCTTATGGTTGGCGAAAGTTATGATTTTCTGTTTCATATTCCTATTCATGTATATATGTGTATATGTTTACATGTATTCACGTTCACATTAACCACAAGTAAGAGCAGACAAGATTATCTATGCATAGCCATAAGGAAGTCATTAAGATCATTGTAATCCCTATATCGATATGACTCATCAACGACATTGTCGCCATATACAGTCAATATCGATTTTGTGGCATTCTTGCCTGCGTTATCATTGTCAAGGTAACAATGGATGCATGTATATTCATTTAGAAAAGGTATGAGTTTCTTTACTTCACCAACCCCATTAAGGACAAAGTAGTCAAATGTCCCTTTGATTGAGACATCGTTGTCAGGCATCTCTGATTGCATCGTAAGAAATGAAAGCAAATCAAAGAATCCTTCAAACACACAGCATTGCTGTTGAGAAGAAGATTCTGTGTGAATTACAGAGATGCTTTTCTTTCCAATACAACGCTTACAGAACACATTCCGAGCTTCCATTCCATTGCCTTCATTTGTGAATGCAATGGCATAGTATCTTCTGCCACGAAAAGTATAGTGTACTTCTTTACAGAAACGTTGAGCGATTCTAATGCAGATACCCCTCTTTGCTATATAATCGAGAAGTACAGGATGCGAAAGTGGGACAATCATTTCCACAAAGGTCTCTTGGTTTATGCTTTCAGAGGTTTCCTTTCTCTTTTCTTCTAACCATTGACGCTTTTTCTCTTCCTCTCTTAATATTGCATTATAATCTTTGCTGTATAACAGTTTCTTTTCTTCAATTTGTCTTTGAAGGAATGAAAGGACTTGATGTTCTGACCAGGTAGGATTAAGGCGTTCTACAAGGTTGATGAGATTTCCTCCAATGCCACTCCCAAAATCATACCATAGGTTTTCCTTGGTATTAACAGCGAATGAAGGGCTACTCTCCGAACGAAGTGGAGAACAATAGAATATACTCTTGCCTTTTCTGATACCATCCCCATAATCATTCTCTTTCATCCACTGGTAGATGCTTACAGATTTTATTTCTTCAATTGTCATGATACATTAAGTATTTATACACGTGAGCGCAGGTGTATGCGCGCGCGTATGTGATATATATACCTTTTAAACTTAAACCTAAACCTCCTTGTTCATATCGGGGTTTGGTTTTGTAAAACCCTCTGATTTATAAATATATGTATCACCTTGTTTAACGATAATACCTTTGCCTGAAAGAAGTTTAAGCAGATCTTTGATTCCATTTGTTCCACGCTTATAACCAGCATCCTCATATGCAAGTGAGACCATTTCAACCAAATCACTGTATCGTGTCGGAGAGTTCTTCTTAAAAGCCTTGCTCAATATTTCCTGATGAACTTCGTTATCCAGGCTCACAAGAGACTTTTCTCTGCGTTTCACTACAGTTACAGATATACCATTATCAAGTACTGGTAACTTATTGTCGTCGATATGAAATGCAAATGTGCTAAACTCCTTATCTCTCATGTGCATAGGTCTAACCTCACTGATGCTGTTATTTTGCAAATTCTTGCTGATGATTAGCACCGTTTCAGCCTTATTTTCGAGCTCGGTACCTATATGACCACGAGGGTTGTTATCGTTTTTGTTTAGATGGAGTACAGTATGGATGTGAAGGTCATATACACTTGTCCATGCCATGAGTACTGTCATAACATCTGTTGCTTCCTTGCCATTGTTTATGTCATACATCAAATCTCTAAGACCATCAATAATTACGAGTCCAACCTCTTGATGCTTACGCAAGGCATAATCAATGAGAGCAATTCGAAGTTTCGGCGTGTACTCACGCAAGCCCCAAAACAAAAGGCGTGGGTCATCCTTCTTAACAGAAAGCCCCGAAAGCTTATAGATTCGCTCCAGAACATTATGACAATGATATTTGCTCTGTTCTGTATCAAAATAGAGGATCTTCCGTTTCCCTTCAGGAAGACATGCCCTGTAATTGAGTACAGTCGTATTAGTAACCGCTGCTGCTACCATTGCTGAAATGTTGAAAGTCTTTTTGCTTTTTGCCTTACCTGTTGAAGCACTGAAATTATCAAAAGTGGCAATGGTACAGTCTCCAACGAAAAGTATTTTTGGAGGTATAGTAACCTTGTCAGTTGCTTTGATTTCACCCTTTGATAGATAGGACTCTAACTCTTCATCGCTGAAATCATCCTTCTCTAACATTGAAACTTCCAGTGATTTATGTTCGTGGTCTGTCCTTTGAACTATTTGCACTGGTTTATCATCTCTTTTTTCCATCTTGTTTTTGCTTTTTTGTTCTTTTCTCAATGTCCTTTACGGATATTGCACATCTATCCAGCAACTCCACCAAACGAGAGTCTGGGAGGTTGACTCCATCAATACTGTTCTTTTTCGACCGTTTCTTCATCTTTATCTGACCCTTTTGATTCCATGTTTACGAACAGATTGGATAACTCTTGGTCATTAACCTTGTTCCTTTTAATCCACGCTATTAGTTCTTTCTTTTCGAAGAAAATCATCTTGCCACGAGGCTTAAAATGGGGTATTTCACCAGTGCAAGTAAGTTTGTAAAGAAGACTCTGTGATATGTCAAGGTATTGACACACATCCTTCATATTAAGTATTTCCTTTGTGGTGTAAATCGCATCTTCCAACGATTTCAGACGCTCTTTAATGACATCTGGATCCACAGTCTTCAATTCTTTAATTTGCATTTCCAAGAGTTCTATTCTCCTTGTCAGATGCTCGATTTCTTTTTTCGCCATTTCTTTAATTGTTTTGAATGAAACATTAAGGGAGCCACCCTCTTTGAAAACCGATTCGAATGCAAAGGTATGTTGATAGTGAAGCTTTATGGGAATATATGACTATATTGGAGAAGTTATATAGTAACTATATAGCCAATTTCGTTGCAAGTGATTGGATTAGTATGTTTTTTCATCACTTATTTGCATCTACATATACCATAATCACAAAATAGCAGTAATATAACAAGGGTATATAATACTTGTTCGCATCAGTGCTGATAGGCTGCACCGTAATTGCATACCTTTGCACTAATTTGCCCATATACGCATGAGAAAAGAAAGAAAATACAATTATTCAATACCATGGCACACCTTTGTGTGCCATGCATTCTTCTTAATAATAACTTAACACAAAAAGAAATGAAGCAGTTTAAAAACAACTTCGTTCTCTCTCTTTTTGTGTCCATGCCATCGAGGATGTACAAATAAAGAAGAGAAGGGGTTGCCTGAGAACGAACTTTGGCAACTCTATCGTGCTGCTTATGAGCAGTACCAGTGTGAAATCATCAAAGGAGAGAAGAAATACTCTCGTTTTGTGAATGATTTCATTGCATACCATCTTCCAACGTTGTGTACACATGAAGACCAAATACGCCTTCACGTGATGCACGTCTTTAGCATCAAGGAACTCCTTGAAGAACGTTGCGACCTGGTTGATTTTTACTTTTCAAAAGCCAATTTTGATGAGAAAGACTATCGTCAGATGGAACATCTGTTTAACACAGGCAGCACTATCGAGTCCGAAAAAAAACGTCTTGCCAATTTCACGGAGAAGCAGATTCGTCTCATCACTGAATTTGCAAACTCAACAAAATTGTTCAGACAAGATGTTTCAGAGGAGGATATGGCAAATCTATTCAACTGCCAGCTGCACACGCCACTGCAAGCAAATGTCAACAGACATGTAGCTCTCTTTTTTGGTGCTCTTAGGCAATATGGATTGTTGCCTTTTTCCTGGCAGATGATTATTGAAGAGAACAAACTTGTTTCTTCATCTGCTAACAATCAGCCACTTCGTGCCAGTAATCTAAGATGTGGTTTATCACAGGCAAAGAACACCAAACTTGCCAAGGAGAAATCGTCCTTGAACAGGTTGGAAGATATTGGCTTTGAAGCCACATGCAATGCTTTCGTGAAAAAATTGAAAGAAAGTATGTAAGATGTAAGAAAGACAAGCAACTGTGGTGTTTTCAGCGATATAAGAACTATATAGCTGTACCTATATAGTTGACATTAGTATTCTTATGATTATGAGGGGCTACCTTTGCATTCGAATCGATTCAGATACGGAGGTGGCCTCTCCAATTACGTAATCATAAGCATATTGACAATGAACAACAATACAGAAATTATTTTCTCTGATAAAACGGTCACTTACGACCAATTTGTCACAGATCTTGCAACAAGGATTGCATTGAAGATACATCAAGTTGAGAAAGGTCAGCTTGAAATCAGTCAAGCCAAAGCATTCAAGATGTTTGGTAGGGCAGACGTTGAACGGTGGATTAGGAATGGTAAGCTAAAGCCATGCAGAGTATCACCAGGAAAGAAACGGTACAGGCTAATCGATCTTCAGAAACTCGCAAACATTCAACAGAACTACATCCTGTAGCCACGTTATGAAAAGAATAAAAACTCAGATGCAGCACCACACTGTATCTGAGTTTTTTTATGAGTTTTCTGTTAAGAGAGAATTATATCACGGAATCAGACGTTGGTACATCTGCGTCAGGTTCTTATCCACATTGGTAATCTTAAACTGAACACGAGCATTGTGAATACTCTTTGGTAGGATAGTCACAAGTTTATCCATTATCTGGTCAACATTTGAAAAGCCTGTATCTTCTATAGCACAAACCTGCTTACCCATCACGTAGGCTTCTGCACGAACAAAGTTGTACTTAGATATTCGTTCAAATGACTTATCTTCTTTCTCTACATGTTTTGACTCATTCTCTGTAAAGAACACAAAATCTATTACCTTTTCATTAAGAATCCAAGCAGGGGTGAAATCAATCTTGACATAAACCTTGGCCATTCTATTTATAGAATGATTAAGTCCGAAATCGACATCGTTCATTGTTGCACCACATTCGTTTTGCGCGATGGTTGCCCAACTATGTCTAAAGGCATATAGCGATGCTCTGTAACCAGGTTCTACCTTTTCCCAAACCTGCTTAATGCCAGTATTCACGTTTGCACAGAACGAATCTGATGTTGACAGACGATCGTGAAAGTTAAACAGCCATGGAGAATTACTATCAGTAGAGAGGTACTTCTCAAAGGTTGGTTTCAAGAATGCTGGAACACGAACTTCAAAGTAACCTCTGTCAGAACGTGCTGACCTCGTCTTTTGTCGTTCATAGTGGAAGATGCATCCATCATACTGATCCTTCTTGGCATTAAAGATGTCCACAGCATTCAGACCACACATGCAGAAGGAAATCAAAGCCACATCCTGCCCAACTTCCATCAACGGATTAGTGAATCGACTTCTATCAGGAACGACATTGAAAAAGGCACGCAGCTTGCTGGCAGGGATGGCACGCTTCTCTGGCACATCACTTCTTGGGATGGTGACATTACTCCAAGGATTTTTCAACTTTAGTATTCCTCTTTCTTCATCATTAAATTCTCTTCTGGCAGCCTTGTACACCTCCCTCATACACACAGGATATTGCTCCTTGCTTCGAGTTGTAGAGGAGAGTGAATCTATCCATCGGTTTAGGAAAGCTGAAGTAAGACGTGAGAACATGATGTTATCAACCCCTGCAAATTTTTCCATATGAAGCAATGCCCATTTGTAATTACGAGATGTGCGTTCCTGACCTCTCTTTATCATCTTCTCAATATGTTTTCTTGCATAATCGGAGAAAGAAAGATCCTTTCCATAATCCGTCACATAGGTGAGTACTTCATTTGCTGACCATTGAGAAGCATCAACCTGGTTAAGCATCGTGTAAAACTTTTCAATTAAGATAGAAGTCTGCTGTATCACGAAAGGGTCAATGATGTCTTTTTTATCATCACTTAAACCTTTGTCGTTTACCATCCATGAAGTTCTAACGTAAGCGAACTGCCTGTTTTGAGTAATACGGATATATACATTGTACATTCCGTTTCTTGTCTTTGACTTTACAATTGCTTTTAATGTTGCCATGCTGAAAATTGTTTTGAGTTATTCTTTTTGTGATATAATACCTGTTTAAACAGTTCCAAAAACTGGGAAACAACGCGTTTTTTTTGGGAAACATCCGATGTTTTTTGGGAAACAAAAGAATGGCTTGGGAAACACGTTCTTGATTTTTGGGAAACATTTGCCCTGATTTTGGCTTCTTATTCTGCATTTGGAACATGCAGAACATGCACAAAAAACTAAGGGCAAGTACCTGTTTCCCAGATACTTGCCCTTTATGTAGCTAATTTTCAGCACCTTTCGATTATTCTTCGACGGCGGCCTGCGCCGATGCGAGACGTGCGATTGGCACGCGGAATGGAGAGCAGCTTACGTAGTTGAGACCTACTCTATGGCAGAACTTGACTGATGAAGGCTCACCACCATGCTCACCGCAGATACCGCATGTAAGGTTTGGACGGGTCTTACGGCCATTGTCGACTGCCATCTCTATCAACTGACCGACACCTGTCTGGTCGAGCACCTGGAATGGGTCTACGTTCAGAATCTTCTTGTCCAGATATACTGGCAGGAAGCTTGCGATGTCGTCGCGGCTGTAGCCGAAAGTCATCTGAGTGAGGTCGTTTGTACCGAAGCTAAAGTATTCAGCCTTCTTTGCGATGTAACCAGCCGTAAGGGCTGCACGAGGAATTTCGATCATCGTGCCGACCTTGAATTCAACTTCAACACCAGCCTCCTCGAAAATCTTATTGGCTGTAGAGCGGATAACTTGCTCCTGCATGTCGAACTCGTTGACGATACCAATGAGCGGCACCATGATTTCCGGCTCCGGATTGAAGCCTTCCTTCTTCAGCTGCACGGCAGCACCGAGGATTGCTTTTGTCTGCATCTCTGTGATCTCTGGATATGTGTTTCCGAGACGGCAGCCGCGGTGTCCGAGCATAGGGTTATGCTCGCTCAGACTGTCAACGCGCTTCTGAATCTCTGCTACGGTAAGACCCATCTCCTCTGCCATTGTCTGCTGACCTGCGAGATCGTGTGGCACGAACTCATGCAATGGTGGGTCGAGCAAGCGGATGTTTACAGGGCATCCGTCCATGGCCTTGAGGATTCCGTAGAAGTCCTTAGTCTGATAAGGCAGCAGCTTCTCGAGCGCCTTCTTGCGTCCTTCTACTGTGTCGGAGAGAATCATTTCACGCATTGCCTTGATCTTCTCGTTGTCGAAGAACATGTGTTCTGTACGGCATAGTCCGATACCTACGGCTCCGAAGTTGCGTGCAACCTGGGCGTCGTGTGGTGTGTCTGCATTGGTACGAACCACGAGTCTCGTATATTTGTCGCAAAGCTTCATGAGGTCGGCGAAATCACCTGTCACCTCTGCTGGCTTTGTCTTCACTTCGCCGAAATATATTTCACCTGTAGAACCGTTGAGCGAGATGTAGTCGCCCTCCTTGAGTGTGACACCGTCGATTTCTACAGTTCTTGCCTTATAGTCAACATTCAACGCACCGGCACCTGAAACACAGCATTTACCCATACCTCGGGCCACAACGGCTGCGTGTGATGTCATACCGCCACGTGCGGTTACAATACCCTCTGCGGCAGCCATACCTGCAAGGTCTTCCGGACTTGTCTCGATGCGCACCATTATGACGCGTCGACCAGCCTCATGCCATTTTTCTGCGTCGTCGGCAAAGAATACGATCTGTCCGCATGCTGCACCTGGAGATGCAGGAAGACCGCGTGTGAGGACCTTGGCTTTCTTCTGAGCGTCTTTGTCGAATACGGGGTGTAGGAGCTCGTCAAGTTTGTTTGGCTCACAACGCTTGAGTGCTGTCTTCTCGTCGATCTCGCCCTCGTGGAGCAGGTCCATGGCTATCTTTACCATTGCGGTACCTGTGCGCTTTCCGTTACGTGTCTGCAGGAACCACAGTTTGCCCTCCTGTACGGTGAACTCCATATCCTGCATATCGTGATAGTGCTTCTCTAGCTTGTGCTGCAGAGCGTCCAGCTGAGCGAAGATTTCCGGCATGGCCTCTTCCATTGAAGGATACTTGGTTGCACGCTCCTCTTCTGGTATCTGCTGCTGCTCAGCCCAACGCTGTGAGCCGAGCTTTGTGATCTGCTGTGGTGTGCGGATACCTGCTACCACGTCTTCGCCCTGTGCGTTTACGAGGTACTCACCGTTGAACACGTTCTCACCAGTCGCGGCGTCGCGGCTGAAGCAAACACCCGTTGCCGATGTGTTGCCCATGTTTCCGAATACCATAGCCATTACAGAAACGGCTGTTCCCCACTCTGCCGGGATTCCTTCCATCTTTCTGTAGAGGATGGCACGCTCGTTCATCCAACTGTCGAACACGGCGCAGATGGCGCCCCAGAGCTGGTCCATAGGATCTGTAGGGAAGTCCTTGCCGGTCTGCTCCTTAATGGCTTTCTTGAAGAGGTCTACGAGCTGCTTGAGCTCGTCTACTGTCATTTCGTTGTCGAGAGAGATTCCGCGCTGTGCCTTCACTTTCTCTATGATGGCCTCAAACGGATCGATGGCTTCCTTGTTTACTGGCTTCATTCCGAGCACCACGTCTCCGTACATCTGCACGAAGCGGCGGTAGCTGTCGTATGCAAAACGCTCGTTGCCGGTCTTCTTTGCCAATCCCCTCACCACTTCGTCGTTGAGACCGAGGTTGAGGATTGTGTCCATCATGCCTGGCATTGAAGCTCTTGCCCCTGAACGCACGCTGACGAGCAATGGATTCTCAATGTCGCCGAACTTGCTGTTCATCAGTCCTTCTATATGGTGTACCGAAGCGATTACCTCATCTCTGAGGAGACTTACTACGGTTTCCTTTCCTTTCTCGAAGTATTCATTACAAACGTCTGTAGTGATAGTGAATCCTGGAGGTACTGGTACGCCGATAAGGTTCATTTCCGCCAAGTTGGCACCCTTACCTCCGAGCAGGTTTCTCATGTCTGCCTTACCTTCAGCCTTACCATTGCCGAAGGTATAAACTCTTTTTTCGCTCATAGTTTAATAAAAATTACGTGTATTTAGTTAGAATTATTCTCCGTTTTTCTGAATTATTTTTCTTAGTTCTTTAGAATTATGGTTCAGTTTTATTGGAAATATGTTTCCTTTGTTCTGCAAAAATAATAAATTAGGGAATAAAATGCAACATTTCAGACAAAATCTTAACATTTGTGCATGTTTTAATTTTTCAAAAAATGATTTATATCAAAATACTCCTTATGTTTATGACCATTTTGCAAACTCTACTTTATAAATATCAAAGGAACTTTGCTCCTCGTGTCAACACGAACTTCACCTTCTTTCCCTTCATGGCCTCAGGCTTTTTCCATTCTCCTCCCGACACGGCGATTGTGACTTTCCTGCCTTTTGGAGCGCTTGCCACCGCAGACTCGAGGTCGTCAAATTGTCCGCTGCCGTTTTTCGACACATAAATGTCATAGTATACGTGATGTTTTGCCAGCTCGGCCACTTGTCTGCAAAGGGCGTCGGCGAGCAATCCTGCAACCTTGTTGGCGCCAAAGATGTTATAGTGTGTGTTGTCTTGCCTTCCGTCTGGCAGCGATGGAGTTTCTCCCGGCTTGAATATCATGTGCAGTTTCTTGGAACCTTCTTTTCCCATCGACTGTTCCAAATCGTGTGTAATCTTGTTTGCGTCAACGAAGACTACACCCATTTCCTTGGCCACGCGCCTTGGCGAGACGAGATATTCACCGTGGGTGTCTATCAGGGTGTCGCCCTCGGCGAGTTGTTTTGAGGAGTTGTCACGCAGGTCATCGTCGGCAACAGCCGTCTTTGAGTCGCTGAAGTTGCGGCGCACCACGCTGTTCATGAGTATCGGCGTGGCGCCCTTTTCTCTTGCTTCCCTTACAAAGCGTCTGAGGTTGGCGTCGAAGGTGGTTCCTGGTGTGGTGTGGCGAGCCGAGTCAGTTTTCTCGTCGTTGTGGCCGAACTGTATTATGAGGTAGTCGCCGGGCATTATCCTGTCGAGCACAGCTTTCCATCTGCCTTCGTTGATGAAGCTCTTCGATGAGCGTCCGTTCATGGCGTGGTTGTCCACGATGATGCCGTCGTCGAAATAGTTCTGCAGCATCATTCCCCACCCTCTCTCTTGCTTGTCTCCGCTGATGTCTTTGTTAGCCATCGTTGAGTCTCCTATCATGAAGATTGTCTTTGTCTTGTCTGCCCTGAACGACGAGATGGCAAGCACTGCAAGGACCATTGTCAGAATCGTGTGCAATGGAGTTGCCAGGTCTGCAATCGATTTTTTAATTTTCATTTGTTTTATGTTATAAATGTATTTGTTTTGGTATTTGAAATTGTGAATTGCCTCGTAACGGATAGTGAATGGAGTACTGGCATCCTGATGGAATGCCATGATGACTGATGCCGGATAGGCTTTCAGAAATCCTACTACATAATATACATAATATATATGGTGGCGATTATGCAATAAATCATATTATAATGGTCGTTACGCAATAAATCATATTATGATGGTCTTCAAAACTTCCAGGCATTATATGCCTACTATAATTACGCTGGGGGCTTAATCGAAAAAGTGCCGACAGAAACTACTTACTGCCGGCACTCGATATACGTATTATCCCTTCACAATTTCTATCAGTTGTTCTGGTGTTACTTGTTCCTGCTCTCCTGTTTCCATATTCTTGAGCGTCACCACCCCTTTCTGTATCTCGTCGTCGCCGGCGAGAGCCACATATGGTATGGCGTTGGCATTGGCGTATGCCATCTGCTTTTTCATCTTCGCTGCATCAGGGAACATCTCCGTGCGTATTCCGTTCTGTCTGGCTTTGGCAACGACAGGAAGACAATAGCTGGTTTCTTTCTCTCCAAAATTTATGAAGAGCAGTTGGGTGTCGGTCGTTATCTCCTTTGGATAGAGGTCAAGAGTGTTAAGCACATCATATATTCTGTCGGCTCCGAATGAAATTCCCACTCCACTTATTCCTGGCATTCCGAAGATTCCTGTGAGGTTGTCGTAGCGTCCTCCGCCTGTGATGCTTCCCATTGGAGTGTCCAACGCCTTGACCTCAAAGATTGCCCCTGTGTAATAGTTGAGTCCACGGGCCAACGTGAGGTCGAGCTGAAGTTCGTTTTTCAGGTCAACCTGTGATGCGGCATTCAGAATAAAACGAAGTTCCTCTATTCCCTTCATGCCCACTTCAGACGAAGCAAGGAAGTCTTCCATGACCTTGAGTTTTTCTTCATTGCTTCCGGATAAAGTTATGACAGGCTGCAACTTGGCTATCGCCTCTTCACTTATTCCGTCAGTTCTCAATTCTTCGTTCACCTTGTCAAGACCGATTTTGTCAAGCTTGTCGATAGCCACCGTAATGTCCACTATCTTTTCAGCCTCTCCTACAATCTCGGCAATTCCTGATAGCAACTTTCGGTTGTTGATTTTTATCTGTACTCTTATTCCAAGACGCTGGAATACGGTATCCATTATCTGCACCAACTCCACCTCGTTGAGCAGCGAATCGCTGCCCACGATGTCGGCATCACATTGATAGAACTCTCTGTAACGGCCTTTCTGTGGACGGTCTGCTCTCCACACAGTCTGAATCTGATAACGCTTGAAAGGCAACTGGATTTCATCTCTGTGCATCACGACAAAGCGTGCAAACGGCACGGTGAGGTCATAGCGCAATCCTTTCTCGCAGATTTTTGAAGAGAGTGCAAGCGAATTTCGTTCTGCCAGCTGTTCGTCGCTCACCTTGGTGAGATAGTCTCCGCTGTTGAGCACACGGAAGAGGAGTTTGTCACCCTCCTCGCCATATTTTCCGAGCAACGTCTGCAACGTCTCCATAGCGGGTGTCTCTATCTGCTTGAAGCCGTAGAGGGCGTAAACGGAGCGAATTGTATCGAAAATATAGTTTCGTTTCGCCATCTCCGCTGGAGTGAAGTCGCGCGTGCCCTTGGGTATTGATGGTTTGCTCATCTGTTGTATTTATGTCTATATGTTAATTTCTTACGATTGTCTGTTCTCTATCCGGACCGACCGACACGATTTTTATAGGAGTCTCGAGTTCCGCCTCGAGGAATTCGATGTAGTCTTTGAATTCTTTCGGGAACTGGTCTTCTCTCGTTATCTTTGTCATGTCTTTTTTCCATCCTGGCAGTTCTGTATATACAGGCTCTATGCCATGCTCGATATCGAATGGGAAATCACGAGTCTCGACTCCATCCTTGCGGTAGGCCACGCAAGCCTTGATTGTGTCGAATCCGTCGAGCACATCGCTCTTCATCATGATGAGCTGTGTAACTCCGTTTATCATTATAGCGTAGCGAAGTGCAACGAGGTCGATCCATCCGCAGCGGCGCTCTCTTCCTGTAACGGCTCCATATTCGTGTCCGAGATCACGCAGTCTGCTTCCGGTCTCGTCGAAAAGCTCTGTAGGGAACGGACCAGCTCCGACACGTGTACAGTAAGCCTTCATAATGCCGTAAACCTCTCCAACCTTGTTGGGGCCTATGCCGAGTCCTGAGCAGGCCCCCGCACAAATAGTGTTTGAAGATGTTACGAACGGATAGCTACCGAAGTCAACGTCAAGCATAGTGCCCTGTGCGCCTTCGCAGAGCACGGTTTTGCCGTCTCTCAGCACTTTGTTGATGACATGCTCAGAGTCAACAATCTCAAACTGGCGCAAGTATTCTATACCTTCCATCCATGTCTTCTCCACGTCGGTTATGTCGTAGTCGGTATAGCCGAGGTCTTTGAGCATCTCTTCATGGCGTGCTTTATGCTGCTGATATTTCTGTTCGAAGTTGTCGAAGATATCTCCTACACGAAGTCCTGTACGTGAGATTTTGTCTGTATATGTCGGTCCGATGCCTTTTCCTGTCGTTCCGACCTTGTTCTTGCCCTTTCTTGCCTCGTATGCGGCGTCGAGCAGTCGGTGTGTAGGCATGATGAGATGGGCTTTCTTTGATATTTTCAGACGCTTGGTGAGCGGGTGTCCGCTTTTCTCCAGTTCTTTGGCCTCTGCCATGAAGAGGTCAGGAGCCAGAACTACTCCGTTTCCGATGATGTTTGTCTTTCCACCCTGGAAAATACCTGACGGGATACTGCGCAGTACGTATTTCTCTCCTTCGAACTCCAGCGTGTGTCCAGCGTTTGGACCGCCCTGGAATCTGGCAATGACATCATAGTTTGGTGTCAGTACGTCTACAACTTTTCCTTTTCCCTCATCGCCCCACTGCAAACCGAGCAGGACATCAACTTTTCCTGTTTCCATTTTTATATGTTGTTTTTATTAGCCGAAGAGTTGAAAATTGGCAAATTGAAAGTCAACGGAATTCTTTGGACCAAAACAAATCTAATGAATTGGTGACAACAAAACTTCATGACGTTGACGGACGACATGCCGACGGTCAACCTTCGCCTTCTGTTATTTCCTGTTCTTTGCCACGGTCAGCACTTTTAAAAAACGTGCATGAACCGTTTCTGCGTACAAAAATACTACTTTATTTTATATTTACGTGTACTACACGAAAAAAAGTGCACTTCTACATGCACTTTCTCATTGCCGCCTCTACTATTTTTTCCTGCAACTCCCCCATATCTGCAAAAGCCACGAGACTGTTGTTTGCGGCATGTCTCACAGCCATGGAATTGTCGGCGAGGGCCGCTATTGCCTGGTCTAAAAATTCATTGATGTCTCTATCATCTGGTTCTGCTCCTTTTCTGAAGAGACACGAGAGCAGGTTGAAACCGCAAATCTGCTCCAGAGTCTTGTCTGAAGCTATCCACGCAAAGGCATGGAGCGACGCGCTGTCCGTATATTGAAACAGGTTGAATGTGGCGTATTCTGCCATCTCTTGAGTCGTAGTCTGCTCCATCCAAAGGTCAACGAGGTCTGAACTCATCCTTTCGGCTGGCATTATCAACGTGGCTAGGATCTTACACTCTCTGACGTTTTCTTTCCACAGGGCAGCGGCCAGGTCATAATCCTTGCCGTACTGTTGTGCTATGTTGCGGAGTGCTGGCAGCTGGATTCCCCAATTCAGGTATCCCCCGATGCCTTTCTCTCTCATCGATGCCGACGCCACACCATTCATCTGCAGCGAGAAGCCTCGTTTAATAAGTTTTATGGTATCCTGTACTTGTTGCTGTTCCATGTCTTGTATGGTTTCATAATTCTACAAAGCTCCATATTCCTTGCCGTATCTCATCATCTGCTGGTCGTAGTCCTCAGAATAGTCAACAAGAATATCCTTTACATCCCCTCTGTCGTCCGTAACAGGCGTGAGCTTCGGATTCAGAAAGCCCTTATATGGCGCAAGGTCAAGCCTGGCATATCTGTCGAGTACTTCTTTGTGGAGTTTCTCGTCCACATTCACGCCATAAGTCTCCACGAGCAGTCTTGCCGCCTCGAGGTCTCCCTCGCTTTTCACGCGTTGTATCTCAGCAAGGAGTTGGGCAAACAGTCGGCGGAGAGCCTCGTAGTCGTTTATGCGCAAGTAAGTCTTCCCGTTGTCGGTATATAACTCGGCCACACTGTTCTTCTTTCCCTTCTCATAACACCACCTGGCTATTAGAGCCCTGTTGCGCATGTGTGCCTCCTCAATCTTGTTGCCTGGCGCAATTCTCACGAGCTGAGTCATGAGTCCGTTGAGCATATAAGAATAATATGCTGCATGATATGCCTCGCTGTTGTCCAGGAGTCCGAGCTGCAGCAGCTTTGGATCCGCTATGAAATACAGACCGAAAAGGTCCGCCCTCGCCTCCTCTATCGTGCTGCCATATGATTTGAGTGCGTCCGGCGACACTCCGTCAAGCAGTTTCCCGCTTCCGTGTCCCAGACATTCGTGCAGATCGGTGTGCAGATTGTCGCATTGGTCACCCCATTTGTCTATCAATTCCACCATCTCCTTGTCTTGTATGAATTCTTCTTTGAATCCGTTACCGTGTGCAGCCTTATTGTATGCGTCGATAAGATTGCTTATCGTGACGCTCTTGCTGCCGTGTGCAGCCCTTATCCAGTCGGCGTTCGGAAGGTTTATGCCGATTGCCGTTGACGGATATTCGTCACCGCCGAGCATTGCGGCCCTCACCACGTGTGCCGTCACTCCCTTCACTTTCTCTTTCTTGAAGCGGAGGTCTACGGGCGAATGGTCTTCAAACCACTGAGCCTCATCGCTTATAGTCTTGGTGCGCCGTGTCGCCTCCTGGTCTTGGTATTCCACTATGCCCTCCCACGAGCCTTTCAGTCCTAGAGGGTCGCCATACACTTCGATGAACCCGTTTACGAAATCAACGTCGGATTCATGCTCTCCTACCCATTCTATGCAGTAGCGGTTGAAAGTATTCAAGTCGCCTGTCTCATAATATTTCACAAGTGTCGAGATGTATTGCGCCTGTGATTCGTTGAGCGCCAGCTGTTGGGCTTTCTTGAGCCAGTATATTATATGACTGATGGCCGGAGCATATTTCCCTTGAGCGCTCCACACGTCTTCTCTGATTTGTCCGTCGGTGCCTTTCACAAGCGTAGAGTTGAGACCGTGCGACACCGGTTCCGGTCCGTCATCTTTTGCCTGGTCACGATAGTATTCTTCCACTTCTTCCTGTGTCAGCCCCTGGTAGAAATTGCATGCCGACTCTTTCACGATGTCTACGCCATCTTCTGTACTCACGCGTTTAGGCATATAGTGTGGGTCGAATATTGGGCGGCGCAGCTCTTCAATGAGCCCATCAACGGTCTGCCCGTCGTCTAGTGGCAATTGGCTGGCAGGCAATGCCCTCACCTGCGTTTCGAAGAATTCTTCTGAGAAACGAGGTTCAAACTTCTCGCATCCATAATGATGATGAATTCCATTTGAGAACCATACCCTTCTGAGGTACTCTTCAAACGACCTGTACTCTTCTTGATTTCTGTCGCCCTTGAACCCGCTATAGATTGCTTCAAGGACCTTTCTGATCTTGAGATTGTGGAATCCGAACTGGTCGAAGGTGATGTCGCGCCCCCATAGCGTTGCCTCAGAAAGACAATATATAAGTTTCTTCTGCTGCAATGACAATCGTCCGAAGCCTTCAAGTCTGTATCGTAGTATCTGTATGTCTGCGAACCTGACGTCTGTGTATTTATAGTTTTCCATTTCTTCCTTTTGGTGGTTATGGGAAATCTTTCCCAATGCTGCCAGAGCCTTGGCTGTCTACTGCAATTGTCGCTACTGCGACTGCATCTCACGCAACCATGTTCCAGTTACTGCTCCTGTGTGTCCTGCTCTATCGGCTCAGGCACCTTCATTTTCTCAGGCTTCGGTTCAGACGACAGCTTATACTGTCTTGGAGTGATGCCTTCGAAGCGGTAGAAGGCAGCGTAGAACGATTGCCGGTTTGCGAATCCCACCATGCTGCTTACATCCTCCATCGTCATCCCACGATACCGGTCGTCCTTGAGTATCTGCATAGCCTCGGAAACGCGGTAGCGGTTTACGAACGAGGTGTAGTTCATGCCGAATCTAACATTGAGCACAGCAGACACATATCTAGTGTTAGTACCGATGTCATAAGCCAGGCGCTTTGCTGAATATGCCTTCTCCTTATACATCTTCTTGTTTCCTATATAGTCGATGATTCTGTTTTCCAGTGTTTCCATCAGCTCAGGATTCACAAGATTAAGATAAGTCACCTCTTTTGTTTTCTTTTCTCTAATATTATATTTTGCCATACCTATTAAATGTTTTGGACCATTACGGTCTTTCCTGCTACAATTTATATACCTTAGTATTATGTTTCACGTGCATTATGTCTTACGTTCGATACGCAGACTATCGTCTCATGTGCCATGTTTGCCTGTAAGCAAAAGGCTTGGACCCTTGATTGAATTTATCTGTTGATACGACGCATCCCGGAAATGAGGGAACAGAATGAAATGAATCCATTCATTTCTTATCCCGAGCCGAAGCTTATATTATGCAAAGATAATGCAAATTATTTACAAACAAAAAGATTTTGTTGAGCTTTTTGTTTTTTTTAAGTTGACATGTCATGAGAATTCTTGGGCTTTGGCTTTTGTCTTGATTTACTATTTCTTCTGAAAGTCATTCATTCCAAGACCTATATCATCTTCGATAAAGCAGACAAACAAAACATTAAAAGCTTTTCAGCAAGCAAAAAAGCAACGTTTTGATAAGCATAAACCGCCTTCTTGTATCAGAAGAATAATAGGTTTACGCAACACAAACAAGGGGAATAGAAACAGGAAACAAGGCAAAGAATTAAAGGATTCTCAAAGATTGCCTCAACAGCCCAAAGTGACATTAATCTATGCAGAGCCTTTTCAAATCATAGAATGACCCATTGTAAATGTTGAAGTCAACGTAGCCCTTGATGCCTGGAAGTTTGCCGGCATCGGTATGCTGCCAGAACTTCCATTCGCCCTGGTATTCTATTTTGTCCACATAGTAATGAGCAATCCAGTAAGGATAGTCGTCGAAGACGGGAGTGTCGAGATACTGCTTCTTGAATTTATAATATGTATAGATTATCGGCTTTACATGATACCTGTCTTCCACGATATGAAGCCATGTGAGAATGTCCTGCTGGAAATCCTCCACGCTCTTGTCTTTCGGCTTGTGCTCAACATCGAGCACTGGCGGGAGATCTCCCGACTCGAGAGGTACGTTGTTGAGAAAGAAATAAGCCTGCTGACGAGCCGAAGAGTGGTTGCTCCAAAAATGATAAGCTCCTCGGATATAGCCATATTCCAGAGCTTGTTTGAAGTTATACTTGAATGAGGGATCTATCTTGCTTGAGCCCTCGGTAGCCTTCATGACAATGAAACGGATGGGACATTTCTCTATCATGGCATTCTGCAGCTGATCCCAATCTATATCTCCCTGATAGTGGCTGATGTCGATGCCTCTGATTTCATAGCCGCCCGGATAGTTTGCATCACCATAGAGAGCTCGCCATCTGAATCCGAATGGACCAACGAAGAAATAATAGAATGCCCAAACATACGCCACAGCTATAAGTATTCCTCCCGTCCACCATGCCAACCTTGCACGCGTACCGAAGAGTAGCCCAAACAACCCTCCAATCTTGTGTTCAGAGCGTCGCTTTGTTACGGGGCGATGCTTCGTTGAGGAGCGTCGCCCTGTTGGCTTTACGGTTCTTCTTCTGTTGGTTGTCATGGTTTAATTTATTATAGATATATAAACATCCAAACCTCAAACCGGCCTTACCCCCATAAAAGGAAGTGTAGAAAGGTTTGAGGTCTGGATTATCATATTCAGGAATCTTCCCTACGCTTTTCCTCCTCTCTCTAATGCGAGAGTCTTGGTAGTGCGGTCACAGAGCTCAGAAGGTCCCCAATACTGCACAGGTCCGGGATATACGAACGATGTCTCCTTCGACCACTCATCGCGGTGTTCAACCAGTTCCTTGAACGGCCTGCCGTTGAGGTCAACAAGCGCCTTGCGTATAACAGGCTTCATCTTGCCATTGCGTCGTTCCACGTTAAAGAGCGACGTGATAGGCACTCCACCCGCTTTCCAATCTGCTGGTTTGGCTGTAGTATTGCGCACCACTGCCATATAGCCAGTCTTGCTGTTGGCGATGAGATGGGCTGCACTTGCTCCAAGAGCATAGCAATAGTTTGCGTCGAAATTGGAAGGCGCAGCGCAACGTCCCTCATAACCGAAGAAATGATGGATAGAGTTGAAGCTTCCATTAAACTTCCCTTCTTTTTTCCAGGCCTGCAGCTTTGCATCCACCATTCTCGAAAGCAGACGTTCTGTCTCGATAAGCGAAACCTGAACGTTGCCGTGTGGGTCGCGATCTAGCGAGAGTTGTCGTGCCACGTCATCGGGTAGCGTTTCAAACGTTTTGAGGTTCTCTTCAGATAGATGTTCTAAAATATATTGCTTCTGCTCCATAGGCGAGAGGTCCTTGTAATCCTTGCCATGAAGGGCGAGCAGATCATTTAGTTCGTCAATGAGTCTGCCGATTGCCGGAATGAACTCAATAAGTCCCTCAGGAATAAGCACGACTCCATAGTTCATGCCACGGTCAGAACGATATTTCACCATACGGCAGATGTCTTCAACGATATCGTTGAGGCTCAGATCCTTTGCCTCCACCTCTTCTGATATCAGGCACAGGTTAGGATGGCATTGCAAGGCACACTCCAAAGCAATATGCGAAGCAGAACGACCCATGAGCTTCACGAAGTGCCAGTATTTACGGCTCGAGTTGCAATCGCGCTCAATGTTTCCGATAAGTTCTGAATAAACTTTCGTTGCCGTGTCAAAACCGAAAGACGCCTCTATCTGCTCACATTTAAGGTCGCCGTCGATGGTTTTCGGACATCCTATCACCTGAACAGGATAGTTCTTCATCTTGTAGTACTCTGCCAACACGCATGCATTGGTGTTGGAATCGTCGCCTCCAATGATGACAAGCGCCTTGATGTTGAGGTATTTCAGTATTTCGTATCCTTTTTCAAATTGGTCTTCCTTTTCGAGCTTGGTTCTTCCGGAGCCAATCATATCAAAACCGCCCGTGTTACGGAAGTCATTGATGTAGGTCTCAGTAATTTCAATATACTTGTGATCTACCAGTCCGCCCGGTCCGAGCAGGAATCCGAAAAGTCTGCTATGTGGATTGATTTTCTTGATGGTATCGAAGAGTCCGGTTATTACGTTGTGACCGCCAGGAGCCTGTCCACCACTCAGGATTACACCCACGTTGATAGGATCCGTGCCTCGCTCCTCGCCTTCTACGAACTCCACGACAGGCATTCCGTATGTGTTGGGGAACATTTTCTTTATCACTTCCTGATCAGCAACGCTTGTCGTTGCCTCACCTTCCTTAATACCTACTGCTGTCCGCAAGCCAACCGGCAGAACCGGCGTGAAGGCATCTCTGACTTGCTGGAAAACACTTTTCTCCATAAAAAATACTTTAAATTGTTTGTTGTTGTCAGTCTGATAGTGATTGCGCCGCAAGCGACGCTGAGCATCATGAAAAGGAAGCGCTACAACCTACATCGGGAATGTTTACTATTCCCAAGCCATATTGCTCTTTACGCTTTGCTCCACTGAACATTAATATATGTCTAACACCTAATGACGTTCGTCCGCAGACATACGGGATCAGCACCCTGCCTGCTTTCTTCGTGCAAATGTAAGATTTTTATTCTGAATAAGAAAAAAAAATCACATTTAATCATCATTAAAACATTTTTTATTGCATTTATTGTTTTACATCAAAGAAAAAAGGCTATATTTGTCGCTGATTATAAAACGTATTTGTTTAATCTAAAATTTCAACAATATTATGGCAAGTAAACGTGATTTGAAGAAAAACATCAATTATATATGCAGCGAGCTTTTCGCCGAGTGCGTGGCAAGTTCAATATACAGCGCCAAATGCTCGAAAGAGAATTCCGACGCATTGCTCCACTCCATTCTGACTATCCACAACGATTTCGTATGCCGCGTCTCGCACCCGGAGCCAGGAATGGAACCTAAGAAATACTTCGCTGACCTAACCAAGAATTTCAACTCGCAAATTAGCGAGATAGTCGATCAGATTGCCAATCTGAACTAACAGAGGAGGACAGACAACACATGATAAGAACAATTTGCAAATGGATGCTCTACAAGAAACTGGGATGGAAAAAGACAGTAACAGTAGAGCACCCTGATAAATTTATTATATGTCTGGCACCGCATACGAGCAACTGGGACTTCTTCTTTGGACAACTCTACGAAAGGGCTGAAGGACTAAAAATCAATTTCCTGATGAAAAAGGAGTGGTTTTTTTGGCCTCTTGGACCGATTTTCAAACATATGGGAGGAATTCCAGTATGGAGGTCGAAACACACAAGCCTGACGGACAACTTAGCAAATACGGCATTGGACAGAGAGGAGTTCAGACTATGCATCACGCCGGAAGGCACAAGAAAAAGAGTGGAAGACTGGAAAAAAGGTTTCTACTTTATAGCCCTGAAGGCCAACCTGCCGATTCTGCTCTATGGCGTGGACTATGAGAAAAAGGAAATAACATGTACGGAATGTTTCCATCCTACAGGCGATGTGGAAAAAGACATGAAGCACATAAAGCTGTATTTCAAGGACTTCAAAGGAAAGAAACCGGAAAATTTCTCCATAGGAGACGCAGCTCAAGAATAGAAGTGAGCAATAACTTATTGCAACTGCTCAGTGGTTCCGGCCATCATCGACTCGGAAAAATGAAACACACCGGAAAAAGATGAAAAAGAAGATTGTCATATTAGCGGCAGTAGCAATGCTTTGTGCATGCGCAAGCCACCGCGACTCCTCAAAGACAAAATGGAAGGAGACCCCCTACGCTTCTGTGAAACAAGACGGCAAGGGCAAAAAAGAAAAGAAAAGCAAAAAGAATAAGAAAGATAAGAGGAATAAGCAGGAAGCCTCAACAGAAAACAAGACCACACCCATTGTACCGGCAAAACGAGGTAAAGAATATGACGGGGAACAATGGGTGAGAAATATGTCGTGGCCACTGAAGCCAACGAAAGGCCTGCTGAACAAGCATTTTGCCGTGTGGGCAAGTCACGGAAGATACTACGACAAGAACAAAGACAAATGGGAATGGCAAAGACCAAACCTATACTCCACGACGGAGGATCTGTTCACACAGACAATCGTAGTGCCTTATCTTATTCCCATGCTCGAAAATGCCGGGGCAACGGTGTTCTCTCCAAGGGAAAGAGACTGGCAACCAAGTGAGGTGATAGTGGACAACGACAACCCACAACTGCCCTACTACACCGAAACCTCACTACAAGGACGTTGGACTGATGCAGCAACGCCGGGTTTCGCTGGAGTAGCGCAAACTATATTATATGGTAATACAAATCCCTTCACATGGGGAACTACCCGCAAAACGAAGGCAGACAAAATGCCTACATGTATGATTTCATACCAACCTCGAATAGAAAACGAAGGAAGGTATGCCGTATACGTAAGTTATCCCACGCTCAAAAACAGCGTGGACGATGCTGAATACACCGTTTACCACAAAGGAGTCAAGACTGTATTCAACGTGAACCAACGCATGGGAGGCGGAACATGGGTTTATCTCGGAACATTCGAATTCGGGAAAGGGTGCTCTTCTGACAACCGTGTAGTACTTTCTAATTCAAGCCGCTGCAAAGGAGTAGTAACGGCGGACGCCGTACGCTTCGGAGGCGGTATGGGAACGGTAAACCGCAACGGCCAGACAAGCGGAATGCCAAGGTGTCTGGAGGGCGCTAGATACTATGCACAATGGGCTGGAGCACCTGAAAACGTATACAACTCATATAATGGGACTGACGATTATAAAGACGATATAAACACCAGGTCGAAAATGACGAACTGGCTTGCTGGAGGTTCTTGCTTCGTTCCTGACAAGGACGGAAAGGAAGTGCCGCTTGAGATGTCACTTGCAGTACACAGCGATGCCGGATACGCCCCCGACTTCAGGTCTATATTCGGTTCGCTGGCAATATGCACAACGCAATTTCACGACGGACTTCTCGCTGACGGTTCATCGAGACAAACATCAAAGACTCTTGCTCAGAACCTGCTTTCCGGATTGGACAACGACATGAAGCGGCTATTCGGCAAATGGAACAAAAGGGATCTCTATGACCGGAACTATTCGGAAACAAGACTGCCAGAAGTACCGTCGGCCATTATAGAGACCCTGTCGCACCAGAGTTTCCCGGACATGATTATGGGACAAGATCCTAACGTGAAGTTTGTGATAGCAAGAAGCTTATACAAGACGATACTGAAATTTACAGCTGAAAGACACCGCAACGACTACATCGTGCAACCACTCGCCCCCAAGAACGCCTATCTTCGTTTCGTTGACGAAGGAGTGGTGGAACTGACTTGGGACGCACAAGCTGACCCACTGGAACCATCAGCAAAGCCAACAGGATATATTGTATATACCGCAGCTGGAAGTCAAGGGGGATTTGACAATGGTGAGCTTGTACAAGGCAGGAAGATACGAATAAAACTATCGCCTGATGCCGTTTATAGATTCAGGGTTACAGCGACGAACAAGGGAGGAGAAAGCTTCCCCTCAGAAACTCTGACAGCTGTTTATCACCCAGGAGCTACTAAAAGCATACTGATAGTTAATGGATTCTACAGACTGGCGGTTCCTGCCATAGTGAAAAACGAATGGCAACAGGGATTCGACCTGGCATCTGACCCTGGTATGCAAATGGGAATGACAGTGGGATGGAGCGGACAACAGATAAACTTCGACAAGTCGCGTCATACCACTGTAGGACCTGATGGGTTGGGATATAGCGGTACGGAACTGGAAGGACGTTTCATAATGGGAAATACCTTCGACTATACCGCTGAACATGCCGAAGCAATGGTTCCGATGAAGAAATACAATGTGGTGAGCGCATCGTCTCATGCTGTTGAAAACGGAAGGGTGAATCTTTCAGAATACGCATGCGTAGACCTTATATTGGGCAACCAGAAATATACCTCCACGGCGACAGAAGATTACAAGACGTTCTCATATCTGATGCAGAAGGTTCTTGAAGACTATGTCGCAGCAGGTGGCAACATACTGGCAAGTGGTTCCTATATCGCCTCAGACATGCAGTCTGACAGAGAAAAGACTTTTCTGCGCAACGTGCTGCATATTGATGATTATGCAGAAGATACCGGACAGTCTGTGTCGGGAATGGGAACAGCATTCGACATTTATGATTCACTCAACGACAGGCATTACGCCGCAACAAGAGTAAACGTGGTAACACCCACTCCACAAGCATTCTGCACGCTTACTTACGCCAATGGCAAGTCGGCCTGCGTGGCATATAATGGAACCGCCAACAGGACTCTCGCAATGGGTTTTCCTTTCGAATGCATAACATCGGCAAAAGCAAGGAGAATGATAATGAGGGGATTCCTGACATTTCTAAATGAATAAATAAACAAGAGGGAACAAATAAACAAATTAATTTGACCCGGCAAATGGTCAAGTAAACCTCCTCATTCACCTGTCAGACCATCGAAAGACAGAAGGAGAAATACTTGTCTGACCCATTAATTTGAAAACAAATAAAAACAAAATTAAATGTACAAGATTCAAGCTAACGCTTCGGGAACAAGAAGCATAAACGTGACAGACGAACATCTGTCAACAGTAAAGAAATATTCATTATTAAGAAATCTCATCGACAGCACAGGCTTCATTGACGAAACCGTACTCGACAAACTCAAACTCAACATGAGGTCGATGCTGGAGTCGAACATGGGAGCAGACAAAGGGTTGATAGACCTGTGTCTCGACGTGATTTACAACAAGAACATGAAAGCTTTCGGACTACACCAACTCGTACTCCTATATATAGAATGGGACGAGAAAAACAACGGTGAAACCGAAATGGAGGACTGATGGCAGAACTGAGACTAACAGATTGGCTGCCAACGACAAAGAAGGAAGTAGAGCTCAGGGGATGGGATGAACTAGACGTCATTCTGTTCTCTGCAGACGCATACGTAGACCATCCGTCGTTTGGAGCGGCAGTAATAGGAAGAGTGCTTGAGGCCAACGGATTGAAGGTGGCAATAGTGCCACAACCCGACTGGCACGGCGACTACCGGGACTTCAAGAAACTTGGAAAGCCGAGACTGTTCTTCGGAATATCTCCTGGCTGCATGGACTCAATGGTGAACAAATATACGGCAAACAAAAGACTGAGGTCGGAAGATGCATATAGCCCCGACGGAAGACACGATTGCAGACCGGAATATCCAACCATCGTATACAGCAGAATCCTAAGAGAGATTTACCCAGACGTGCCTATAGTGCTAGGCGGCATAGAAGCTTCCCTGAGAAGACTCACCCATTACGACTACTGGCAAGACAAGCTCATGCCTTGCATTCTGAAAGAAGCCGGGGCAGACATCATAATATATGGTATGGGAGAGAAGCCCATCGTGGAACTAGCCAAGCAACTCGTTGACGGCAAAGAAATCAAAGAGATTAAAGACATTCCACAGACAGTTTACATTTCACCAGAAGATGGAATAAGCGGAGGAATAACAGAAAAGGACATCGTTATCCACTCCCATGAGGAATGTCTGCAAAGCAAAAAGGCAGAAGCGGAGAACTTCAGACACATAGAGGAAGAGTCAAACAAAATCCATGCACAGCGCATCATACAGGGATTGGGCAAAGAATACGTAGTGGTGAATCCTCCTTATCCACCGATGGACACTAAGGAATTGGACATGGTCTTCGACTTGCCTTACACTCGTTTGCCACACCCTAAATACAAGAACAAACGCATTCCGGCATACGAGATGATAAAATTCTCTGTTAACATCCACAGAGGATGTTTTGGAGGATGTGCCTTCTGTACCATAAGTGCGCATCAGGGCAAATTTATAGTTTGTCGAAGCAAAGAAAGCATACTGAAAGAAGTGAAGAAGGTAATCCAGATGGATGGTTTCAAAGGCTATCTCAGCGACCTTGGTGGTCCGTCAGCAAACATGTATGGAATGTCTGGACGCAACAAGAACCTATGTGAGAAATGCAAGAGACCATCGTGTATCAACCCACAGATATGTCCGAACCTCAACACGGACCACACGGCTCTGCTCGACATCTACCATTCTGTTGACGCTCTGCCTGGAATAAAGAAAAGTTTCATCGGAAGCGGTGTGAGATACGACTTGCTGCTGTACAAAAGCAAGGACGATAAAGCGAATAAGGCTGCACGAGAATATACAAGGGAACTTATTTGTAAGCACGTAAGCGGTCGACTGAAAGTTGCTCCAGAACACACGTCAGACAATGTGCTGAGGCTTATGAGAAAGCCATCATTCGAACAGTTTGGAGAATTTAAACGGATGTTCGATAGAATAAACAATGAAGAGAACCTGAACCAGCAAATTATCCCCTACTTCATAAGCAGCCATCCTGGTTGCATGGAGGAAGACATGGCGGAACTCGCGGTAAAGACAAAAAGACTGGATTTTCATCTGGAACAGGTACAGGACTTCACGCCCACTCCAATGACGGTAAGTACAGAAACATGGTATACAGGTTTTCACCCATATACACTCGAACCTGTATTTTCAGCCAAGACACCGAAAGAAAAACTCGCTCAAAGGCAGTTCTTCTTTTGGTATAAGCCCGAAGAGAGACGAAACATTGAAAGAGAGTTGAAACGAATTGGAAGAGCTGACCTCATAACCCAACTCTATGCTAACGTCTACAGACAGACATCTGCCGGTCCACGCACCAGCAACCAATGGAAGGACGACGGACAAGATTCACATAAAGGCAACGGCCGAAGCCGCAACAAAAAAGAATATGTTCACAACGACAATGGATATTCGAAAAATAGCAGCGACTATGTATGGAGTAAGAACAGGTACGGAAAGAACACAGGCAGAACGGGAAGACTTACTTCAAGCAACAACGAAAAAGGAAATGACAATCATAGAACAAAAGACGGAAGGAAAGGCGGGCAGGCTGCTAAACGAGGACGGCATAACGGCAGATGACAATTTCGTTGCCGTCGTAGACGGAAGTACAAGCAAAACAGAACTGAAAGTTAACCCTGAGATGAGTAACGGCAGATACTGCATGCTCGCTATCATAAAAGCCATCAAAAAGATGCCACGCGACATCTGTATGGAGAGATTTTGTGAAAAGGTGACAGAAGAAATCCGTTCCATATATAATGCACATGCTGTTGACATTCAGAAGTTGAATGATGTTCCAACGAACAGGATGACGGCAAGTGCCATCGTCTTCAGTCTCAGCAGGAAGGAGATATGGATGGTGGGCGACTGTCAGTGTCTCGTTGACGGTAAACTATACGAGAATCCTAAACCAGGGGAAAAAGAAATTGCAGCCCAAAGAGCGCTGATAATTAGAAAATCCTTGAAAGAAGGTATGTCAGAAGCCGAAATGAGAAGAAATGACATCGGGCGCAAAGCAATATTGCCAACATTGAAGAAAGCATGTCTGGAACAGAACAAGCTCTACCCGGTAATAGACGGATTCAATATCCCTACACATCTCGTGAAAGTTATACCCATAGATGACAAAACGCATGAAATAGTGCTTGCCTCTGACGGATACCCAAAGTTGATGCCTACGCTAAACGAAAGCGAAGCAGAGCTACAGAGACTGCTTGAAGAAGACCCGCTATGCATATACGAAAACATAGCGACCAAAGGCCTCAATGAGGGACAAACTTCTTTCGATGACAGATCATATATAAGGTTCAGAATTTGATGTCAAGTCACCCACAAACGCACTCAATGGAATTCCATTGTCAATTTAAAACTAAAAAAAACATAAATATGAAATTCGTAGGAATAATACCGGCAAGATACGCATCACAACGTTTCCCCGGAAAACCACTCGCCATACTAGGCGGTAAGACTGTGATTCAAAGGGTCGTCGAACAAGTAAAGAAAGTGCTCGACGACGTATATGTAGCTACTGATGATGACCGCATTTTCAATGCGGTAGCAGAATTCGGCGGAAATGCCATTATGACTTCCACTAAACACAAGAGCGGAACTGACCGTATTGAAGAAGCAGTAGAAAAACTCAGTGAGGAGTACGACGTTGTGATAAACATACAAGGCGACGAACCGTTTATCCATGAATCACAGATAAAAGAACTATGCCGTTGTTTTGATGACGACAACACTCAGATAGCGACACTCGGAAAGCCCTTCACAAAAGATCAGGACATTGTTGATCTTGACAATCCGAACTCTCCCAAAATAGTTAGAGACAACAATGGATATGCAATGTATTTCAGCCGCAGCGTGATTCCATATCTCAGGAATGTGGATCATGGTGAATGGCTTCAGAACTTCAACTATCTGAAACACATCGGCCTCTATGCCTACAGAAGAAACGTACTGAAAGAAATAACCAAGTTGCCACAGTCGTCACTCGAAATGGCAGAGAGTCTGGAGCAATTGAGATGGCTGCAGAATGGATACAAGATTAAGGTGGGACTGACCGATGTTGAAACCGTAGGCATTGACACTCCAGCAGACCTACAGAGAGCTGAAGCCTTTCTGACAAAGAACAAGGGATAAATCCTTCATCATCCTAACCTTCTCAAAGGAAGAAACAAATTGTCAAAGCAGACTACGAATAGACCTATTCTGTCTCATATATGCACAATAAGATAATAGGCTACAGTTTCTTACTTTGAAAAGATTAGGATGATTTTTCACAATCACGCTTGTCCATGAGTCCGTATTTCTGTTAAAAAACAGTTAATTTAGGTTCTTCCGTTAAATGCGTAGACGCTTGTCGTGTAGAGCGTATAGCTTTAACGTGAAGAATTCATCATTTCTGAATCCATACATTTGTCTTTTCAGCACTT
>ERZ773218.47-NODE-47-length-134324-cov-104.115068_pt1 | contig 134324 bp, 130 predicted proteins | sample MGYA00580527_ERZ773218 | MGnify/ENA primary metagenome ERZ773218 (study PRJEB29015, sample SAMEA2737763) | human gut metagenome | biome: human gut; feature: human-associated habitat; material: faeces | place: China | collected 2012 ...
AATCCATTTAATTTATTTTTAAAAGAAGTGTCGCACTTGGATTGACAATTCATCATATAGAAAAAATAACACCTTAAAAGATTATTTTAAGGTGTTATTTTTTGTTTTATTATAAATTTTAAAATTTATAATAAAGTTGCGTAGAATGAAACAGCAATTACAGTAACAATACCAGCTACGGCAATAGTTAAGCTACTGATAGCAGCTTCAATAGGGCCCATTTCAATTGCTTTTGCAGTTCCCATAGCATGAGCAGATGAACCGATTGCTACACCTTTAGCTACAGGTTCATAAATTTTAAATACTTTGCAGATATATTCAGCAGTCATATTGCCGAATACACCAGTGATGATGATAACAGCAATAGTGATAGTAACGATACCACCTAATTCTTCAGATATACCAATACCTATAGCAGTTGTGATAGATTTTGGTAAAAGTGTTACATATTCTGTGTGACTAAAGCTAAATAAAATAGATAAAGCTAAAATACAACTCATACTAGTGATTACACCAGAAATGATACCAGCCATGATAGCTTTTACGTTTTTTTTCAATTCTTCTAGTTGTTCATATAAAGGAACAGCAAGACAGATTGTAGCTGGTGTTAATAAATAACCTAAATATTTAGCGCCTCGATTATATTCTTCATAATCAATATCGAAGGTTACTAAAAAAATGATTATAAGACCTATTGCTATTAACAAAGGATTGAAAATGGCAATTTTTAATTTACGTTTTATGCGCAAACCTATTTCATAGGCTAATAAGCTAATAATCAAACCAAATAAAGCTGAATTAAAGATAAGATCCTGTAACATTTAATTAGCAAGCTCCTTTTTTCTTCTTACTAGATACAATAATAAATTGTGTTATATGACCAGAAATAACCATTACAATAACAGTAGTTAAGCTTACTACTAAGGTCAAAGGAATTAATAAATCACGAATTACATTCCATGCATTTAAAAGTCCAACAGCAGCAGGAATGAACATGATAGGCATAGTTTCGATTAATAATTTACTAGCATCTTTGATAGCAGAGATATTTAGAATTTTGAATTTTAAAAGTAAAAGCATTAAAACTAAGCCATAAACACTAGAGGGAACAGGTAATGGAACGAGTTCCTTAAAAGTTTCAACGATAAAAGTTAAAGTTAAGATAATACCAAATTGTTCAAGTAATTTCACTTAAAGAACCGCCTTCCATTTTAATATTTCTTTATCAACTAAATCGTAATGGTGATTAATAGCTGCATAACCAGCTAATTCATTGCGATTGATGATGCAATTTAGAATTTCTTTGTGTGAATTGATAATTGTATTTTTGGTTTCAGCTGTAGCGCTGGAAAAAATATTATCAATTAATGTACAACATACGTTAGAAAGTGCATTCATCATGCTAATCATTAATTTGTTTTGAGAGATATGTAAAATAATATCATGAAATAATTTGTCATAGTGGCTTTCACGATGACATTGCTCCATTTTTGTTACTACTTTTTGTAGCAATTTTATTTCTCTATCAGTGCATTTTGTAAAAACATGGCGAAAACATTCTAAGGCAATGGCACGTCTGATTTGATTGATTTCAGTAAAATTAGATTGCTCTAAAAGTAACATGAAATTTATAGTGGCGGAGATATTGCCACTGATTTTATTAGATAAATAATTGCCAGAACCTTGACGGCTTTCAATAAAACCCATGCTTCCCATAATGCGAATTGCATCACGGATAGTATTGCGACTTAGAGAAAGTGTTTCAGATAATTTGCGTTCAGTAGGGAGTTTATCACCAACACTGAGATTACCAGAAATGATTAATTCCTTGATATATTCTAAAACTAAGATATAACCTCTATCTTCCAAATGTGTACCCCTATCTATTTAAATAATTGGTAGTACCAATTATTATACATTAAATTATATTGAAGTCAAGAGAAAAAATCGATAAAATCTGCATAAAAAAAGAAGTAACATATAGTTACTTCTTACAAACTTATTATTTAGTTGATTATATATTTAGTTTTTAATTTTTTAGTTAAGATTTTTGTTGAAGTCTGTTGATTTCGTTGAAAAGTGTATTATATTTTTGCGGAGATAGGCGTTTATTAAGTTTTTCTAGAAATATATCTAATTTATATTTATATTGAGCAAAATTTCTTAAATTGTTTTCATCTATAGATTTTATGGTGTTATGTGTTAATTTATAAATATTAATAAAAGCTGTTTGAATATCTGGGCTTAGGTGCTTGAATAAATCATGGCTTTTATCATTGATTAGAAAATCTATATCTTGTTGAAATCTCAATAATTCATGGCGAGCGCCTATCATTAAAATTTCATTGCATTTAAACATATTTTTTTTTAATAAACCGATATAAGTTTGAAAATCTCTATTTTTAGTGATGCCAGCTTGAAGAAGTGACATAGATGAGATTTTTTGATGATAGTCTTGCATTCGTGCTATATAAAAAAGCACTTCTTCCATTTGATAATCGCTTAAACTTTGTTTTTGCTGATAATAAGCAAAGTCTTTTTTAGTAGCATAGATGATTATTTGATAATGTTTTTTTAGATTTTGGAAATTTTTTCTAAATTTTATAAGCCAACGTAAAGATTTAAACATGTGATTACTCCTAAATTTTAATCATTTAATAAAAATTATAATAAAGTAAAATTATTTTTGTGATAAGTAATTAGTTTATCTTTTTGCATGCGTGATAATTCAGCAGACATAGCACTTCTTTCAACAGAAAGAAAATCTGCAAGTTCTTGTCTATTGAAGGGAATGGTAAAGGAATTACTATTGTTTTTTAAAGCTTCGCTAGATAGATAAGATAAGATTTTTTCACGAGTTGTTTTTTTGCTTAAATGGTCTATCTTTGTTGTTAATTGTATATTTTTTTTAGCTATGAGTAAAAGCATATTTTGAATGATTTTTGAATGAAAATTGCATGCAAATTGACAAGGTGAAGTTATTTTTTGATAGTTTAAAAACATAATTTCAGCTTTTTCAGCAGTTACAATGCTAAAACAATTATTGTTAATATTCGTGCAAACAAAACTTTCGCCAAATAAATCGCCTGTTGAAAGCGTAGTGAGAATTGCTCGATTGCCCCAATAATCTTCTTTAATAATATTTACTCTACCTTTTAAAATTATACCTACTTCAACAAGTGGTTCGGAGGCTTTGAGTATATAAGAATTTTTCTCATAAGTTTTTATGTTCATCAAAAGGCATTTGAACATATTGATTAAATCTTTTGTATCAATACCAGAAAATAAAGCTGAGTTTTTGAGTATATCTAAATATTTTTGCATAAAACTACTCCTTTGTTGGAAAAACAACGTATATAATATTATACTAAATTATAAAATATTGTAAATAATTGTTTAATAGTTGATAATAAAGATGGTATAAGGTAAAATTATAATAATCAAAGTTTTAAGGAGCGATTGTGCATGTTTAATGAAGATTTTAAACAATACAAAGGTCACATTGTAAGAGTTATTTGTAATGATGGTAGAGAATATGTAGGAGAACCTACAATTTTTAGAGATCATGATGCTACATCTTTACCTGGTTCTGATTGTATTTCTTTTTATGAAAGCAATACATATCGTGTAGCAGATTTTTTCCGTGCTGAAATAAAAGATATTGTTGTTATTTGCAAACAAGAAGCGCAAGAAGCATAATTTAGTGAAATAAAAACCCGAAGAATTCTATTAATTTTGTGTATATATTTTAATAGTAATCTTCGGGTCTTTGTCTAATTAAAGGAGATTTTTTATGAAAACTTTAGGTTATTATAATGGAAAATATGATGAAATTGATAAAATAATGATACCTATGTCAGATCGTTCCCATTGGTTTGGCGATGGTGTATATGATGCCACTTGCGCTAGAAATTATAAAACCATGGCTATTGATGAACATGTTGATAGATTTTTTAATAGTGCTAGATTGTTAAATATCAATTTAGGTTTTACTAAAGAGTATTTAAAAGATTTATTGAATGAATTAGTACAAAAATTAGATGATGATGAACTGTTTGTATATTGGCAAGCTACTCGTGGCGGTAATGGGCTTAGAAGTCATAATTATGATAAAGAGCAAAAAGCTAATTTATGGATAACAATTTGCCCAGAAAAAATAACTGATAAAGATAGAGAATACAAATTGACTTCTATGGAAGATACAAGATTTTTGCATTGTAATATTAAGACTTTGAATTTAATTCCTAGTGTAGTAGCTTATCAACATGCTAAGGAAAATAATTGTGATGAAACTGTATTTCATCGCGGGGATATAGTTACAGAATGTGCTCATAGTAATGTGCATATAATCAAAGATAAGAAATTCATCACTCATCCTGCTGATGAATATATTTTACCTGGTATTGCTAGAGCGCATTTATTAAAAGCATGTAAAGCGTTGAATATTGAAGTAGAAGAAAGACCTTTTACAGTAGATGAATTAATCAATGCTGATGAAGTAATTGTAAGTAGTTCTGGTGATTTGTGTATTCGTGCTACAGAATTTGAAGGAAAAGCTGTAGGTAAAAAAGATAGTGATACTTTTGATAGATTGAAAGAGTATATTTATCAAGAATGGTTAGAATGTACTAAAAAATAAAATTGAATAGATTTAAAAATTGTTCATAAAATATTTGACAATGAGAATTGTTTTCAATATAATTATTTATGTAATTTTTAAAAGAGAGTCTAGAACTCCATAGAATATATTTTTAAATAAAATTTTTGTGTGTATTTATTTTTATGTAGAGCATAGGAAAATTTTATTTTGGATTTATTCTATGGAGTTTTATCTTTTTAATGAAGATTATTATTTAGAGAAAGGTGCGTTTAAATTGGATTTTATTATTAGTGCATTAGAATTATTTCATCATGGTGGTTGGGTGATGTATCCACTTTTAGCTTGTTCTATTTTAGTTGTTGCTATTGGTATTGAGCGTTTTATCTATTATAAGAGGACTTGTGGCGATAATAAAGATATGGCTCAACAAATTTTAGCTTTAGCTAAAGAGCGTAATTGGCAAGAAACAGAAAAAGTATGTGCTAATAATCGTTGCTTTGTCAGTGATGTATTGGCGATAGGTTTAAAATATCGTGAGTGTCCAATGTCAATGAAGGAAAGTTTTGAGGAATATATTTCTGTTAGAGCAAATGGGTTAAAACGAAATTTAAATTATTTAGATACTATTGTTACAATGGCTCCACTGTTAGGTTTATTAGGTACAGTGGTGGGGATGATTAGTTCTTTTAAAGTATTAGATGTTGCTGGTGATAATCCTGCATTAATCACTGGTGGTGTAGGTGAGGCGTTAATTGCGACAGCTACTGGTCTTTGTGTAGCCGTGCTAGCCTTGATTGTGCATAGCTATTTTAGTAATCGCTTAGATAGTGTTTTAACTGATGTAGAAAATGTTTGTACTGTAGTGATTAGTAAGGCAAGAGGTAAATAATAATGAATATACGTAGTAATCGCGTGGCAAGACCACCACGATTGATGATTATACCGATGATAGATATTATATTTTTCTTGATGGTGTTTTTCTTATTTAGCACTTTGCAAATGGTTTATCAAAAATCTATGCCTGTGAATTTGCCAGTAGCATCTTCTAGTCATCAAGAAGCACCAAAGCCAGTGGCTATTACACTAATGAAAGATGGCACAATCAGTATAGGTGATACTGTGGTGGGCATTGAAGAAATAAAACCACGAGTGGAACAATTAGCTGATAAAGCAGATACTCCTGTGATTTTAAGAGCTGATGAGAATGTAGAACATGGAAAAGTAATCAAAGTGATGGATGAAATCAAGAGTGCAGGTGTAACCAAATTATCCATAGCTACTCAGGAGAAATAATCAATGAAAAAGCATATTTGGAAAAAATCTTTTTCAATATCATTTGTTTTTCATTTTATAGTAGTCATAACTATTGGTGCTGTGGTAGCAGGCTTTCATCAGGAGATACAAAGACCAAAAGAAGAATTGATTACAGTCAATCTAGCGGACACACCAGAACAGATAGCAAAAGTTCAAGAAAAATCATCATTCAATTCATTTAGTAGAGATATAGAAAATATTTTTAAGCATAATAGTGATAATGATAATCAAAATATCAGGAATAAAAATAATGAAGTAAATCAAAATAAAGATATAAAACAAATAAATAATGTAGAAAATAAGCAGATTGAAAAAGATGAAATTAGTGCAGAAGATGGAATTTTACCAGCTTCCAATAATATAACAAATACAATATCAGAAGATGATACGCAAGTAATCAGTGACGGTATTGGTCAGGGAGATGGTGAGAATTTTTCTGGTAGCGAAAATAAAAACAGTGGCAGTGGAAGTGGTGGCACAGCAGAAGGCATGGCTGGTGGCAATAATGGAAGAGCTAGTGGCGGAGCAAATGTTACAGAAGATAGATATAGTGTAGCAAGTAGATTTGCTCAAGCTGTGGAAAATCATAAATCTTATCCGTATGCAGCTGTTAGATTAAATCAGCAAGGCACAGTAATTATTAATGTAACTATTGATGCAAATGGAAATTTAATCAGTGCAGGTGTAGTTTCTAGCGTTAATGGGAATTTAGATAAGGCTGCTTTAAATGCAGTATATAGTGCATGTCCATTTAGTCATGGTTTAGGTGAAAGTATTAGTATGAATGTTCCTGTTAATTTTTATTTGAATTGATATTGAGAAAAGAGCTGTTTTTGATGCAAGAAGTTATATTAAAACAAGAAGAAATCGAAAATATTATTATAGATGATGAAAAAAAGACGAAAAAAAAACGTTAACTAAATTACCAGAACATAGATGTAAGCGATGTAATAGATTGCTTTTTTATGGAAATGTTAAATATGTAGAAATAAAATGTCCTAAATGTAGTTGTATAAGTAAAATTGGCAAAGATGTAAATAAAATTTGTATAAAAAGTTGATTGAAAAATAAAGAGGTGAAAATATGAGTGGCTATTTGAGAAAAGTAATCTTTGGCATTATTTGTTTGATAGCTATTGGCGGATTGTTTTTAGGCTTTCGCTCACATGAAGGAGATACAAATAATATCAGCTCAACAAGAGTCGTTACAGATAGCACAGGTAGAGAGGTAACAATACCAACACATCCTAAACGTGTAGTATTATTAAATGCTTCTCATTTAGATTTATATTATTATGCTGGTGGTAAAGAGACTAATACAATAGTGGGAAAACCTACTTCAGAAGCTTTGAGTGATGAAGTTAAAGAAGGAACAAAAAATATAGAGCAAATCGGTGTAATTCATAATCCTAGTGTAGAAACTATTTTGAAATTACAACCTGATTTAGTAATTGGTGTAAATGTACCTTTTCATCAGCAATTAATTCCTACTTTAGAGAAAGCTAATATTCCTGTGTTGATTAAATCTTTAGACACATATGAAGATGTGATATCCACTTTAGGTTTTTATGGAGAATTAACAGGAGAAGAAGAAATTGCTCAAGCAAAAATCAAAGAAATAGAAGCTGATTATGAAAAAGCGATTGCTAGAGCAGAAAATAAAACAGCTCCAAGAAGTTTGATAATTTGGGGAACGACAGATAGCTTTAGTATGGCAACAAGTAAATCATTTACAGGAGATTTATTAAAACGCTTAGGTGGTAATAATATAGCAGATAATGTGGATTCTGTAGCAAAAGATAGTGGCTATATCCCATTAGGAATGGAATATATTGCTACACAAGATCCAGAGGCGATATTTGTAGTAACTCATGGTGATGTGGACGCAGTAAAAAATAGTATAGATGAAAATTTAGGGCAAAATCCTTTGTGGCAAGATATATCTGCTGTGAAAAATAATAGAGTATATGTATTACCATATCAGTTATTTGCTGTAAATCCTGGTACTAATATAGCTAAAGCGATAAATATATTGGCAGATGATTTATATTTACAAGAATAAAAAATATGAGGTATGGTAATGGCTATTGCTAGTATAAGTGAAAAGATAAAAGATCCTAGAAGTAAAAAACGCAATTTAGTGATGTTTTTGGGACTGATTTTGTTGGTAGCAGTTTTATTTATCAGCGTGATTATAGGTACAGCAAATACATCATTTAGCGATTTATATAATGTGTTTGTAGGTGTTCAAAATACAGAAAGCTATAGAATTTTATATCACATTCGCATTCCTAGAGTGCTTACAGCGATGTTTGCTGGTATAAATTTGGCTATTGCAGGCTGTATATTACAAGGTGTATTGAAAAATCCATTGGCAGATCCAGGTATTATTGGGGTATCAGCAGGGGCTGCTCTTGCTGCTATGGTAGTCATGATTATTTTACCTGAATATACGAATATGGTGCCAATCGTAGCTTTTGTAGGAGCGATGATAGCGACTTTAATTTTATTTGCATTGGCATGGGAAGATGGTATTCAGCCACTTAAATTGATTTTAGCTGGTGTGGCAGTTTCAGCATTTTTTGCTGGCGGTATGACATGTTTGATGGTATTTTTCTCCGATAAAATTCAAGGTACAGTGAATTGGATGGCAGGTGGTTTTTCAGGTGCTTCATGGAAGCATGTAACTATGATTTTGCCATATACTATCATTGGTTTAGTAGGTGTGAGTATCAGCAGTAAATTGTTAAACGCTTTGCAATTAGGTGATGATGTAGCAAAAAGTTTGGGAACACGAGTGGAAGCTACAAGATTTTTCCTCGTTACGCTGGCGGCTTTATTAGCTGCTTCTGCTGTAAGTGTAGCAGGTATGCTCACATTTGTTGGTCTTATAGTGCCACATATGATGCGTTTAGTAGTGGGTTCTGATTTTAACTATTTATTGCCAAGTTCAGCTATTTTTGGTGGGATTTTACTTATTGTAGCGGATACAGTGGCAAGGACTGCTTTTAGTCCGATAGAGGTGCCTGTAGGTGTATTTATGTCATTTATTGGTGCACCGTTTTTCCTTTATTTATTGAAAAGGGGAATGCAAAAGAGATGATTTTACAAGCAGATAAACTTACATTGCAATATGGGCAAAAAATTATTGCTGATAAACTGAATTTCAAGGTAGATAAATCGGAGATAATAAGTATTATTGGGCCAAATGGTTCAGGAAAATCCACATTATTAAAATCTTTAGGTAGATTATTAAAGCCTACACATGGGACTGTTTTATTAGAAGGAAAAGACATTCAAAAAATGAAACCTGGTGATATAGCACGCAAGATGTCGATATTGCCACAATCTTCAACGGCTCCAATGGATATGACTGTTTATGATTTAGTCTGTTATGGTAGAATGCCACATCAAGGATTATTTTCTTCGCCAAATAAAATTGATGAAGAAAAAATCGAAGAAGCATTGACGCAGACAAATACATCACATATGCGATATCGAAGATTAGATACTTTATCTGGTGGCGAACGTCAAAGAGCATGGCTGGCAATGGCAATAGCTCAAAATCCGGAGATTTTATTATTAGATGAACCGACTACGTATTTAGATGTAAAACACCAATTGGATTTGATGAATTTAGTATATAAATTATATGAAACAAGAAAAATCACAGTGATTATGGTCTTGCATGATTTAAATCATGCTGCCAGATATAGTCATCGCTTAGTAGCAGTGAAAAAAGGCAAGATTTTTGCTGAAGGTTTGGTGCAAGATGTATTTACAGAAAAAATACTTTGTGATTTATATGATGTAGAAACGTCAGTCATGTCTTTAGAACAAAATGGACAAAAACATTTAGTTTGTTTCCCTTATGATGTAAAACAAGGGGAGAAAAATTAGTGCAGGTTTTAAGTTTAAATAAGATAAATAAACAAATTAAGGATAAAATTATTTTAAAAGATATAAGTTTGACACTTGAAGAAGGCAAGATATTGGGGCTTTTAGGCCCTAATGGTGCTGGTAAAACGAGTATGATGAAGATAATATCAGGTTTAAGCAGAGCAAATTCAGGTAAGCTTGAGATTTTAGGGATTGAGGTTGATAAAGAAAGGGCAAAGATAAAGTCTCAACTAGGTTTTGTCATGCAGGATAATAATATGGAAAGAGAATTTTCTGTTAAAGAAGCTTTGCTATATTATGCTCGTTTATATAAGGTGAAAAATTATAAATATGAAGTGAAAAAAATAATATCTCAATTTGAAATGAATACTTGGCAAGATAGAAAGATTGAGAAACTATCTGGCGGTATGGCTAGAAAAGCAATGATTGCTAGAGCCTTATTAGTAAAGCCTAAAATTTTATTGTTAGATGAACCAAGTGTGGGATTAGACCCTGATGTGAGATATGATATTTGGCAAGAAATAAAAAAATTAAAAAATATGGGGATAAGTGTAATTATCACTACTCATTATATGGAAGAAGCGGAATATCTTTGTGATAAAATCGCTATTTTAAAACAAGGAGAATTATTGGCGATAGATGAAGTAGAAAAAATAAAGCAGATAATGCAAAAAGATGAAAATGAAGATATAACTTTAGAAAAAGCTTTTTTACGATTTATCGGTAAGGAGGCTTATTGATTTTGAATTTTTTAGCAGTATATATGCGTGAAATGGCACTTTTGCAAAAGAAGATGGGAAAATTAGGATATATTTTTTCAGCGGTGATGTTTCCGATAATCTATTTATTTGCCTTTGGCATGGGGATTGGACCTGTAATGAATAATATCCATGGTGGTTATTTACCTTTTTTGGCAAAGGGAATGTTATCGATAACAGTCATGATGAATGCTTTTCAACAGACAGCATTATCAGTAAGTGTGGGAAGATTTTATTTTAAAACATTCCAGACATTATTATTGAGTCCGATTTCTGCTTTTCAAGTTATATTAGGCATCACTTTAGCTGGAGTTACTCGTGGCTTTATAGCTGGAGGTATTATCTATATCATAGCTATGGTATTTTTTGATGTGCCGATGTTGAACCTTTGGGGCTTTTTAGGGATTTTATTATCTGCCTTTTGCTTTGGTATTTTAGGGATTGCCATAGGTCTTTGGATCAAAAATCCAGATGCGTTATCTTCAGTGATAAATTTTATAATTACACCGATGACTTTCTTCTGTGGTACATTTTTTCCGTTGTATAATTTGCCGGATTGGTTGCAGATTGTAGTGGGGATTTTGCCATTGACTTTAGCGAATAATTTATTACGTACAGAAGTATTTAGTATGTATAGTTTGTTAGATATGATTTATTTAATAATTATCACATTAATCTTGTTGGTAATTAGTAGATATCAATTAAAAAATTATAATGAATAATCTAATTGATATAAAATAAAAAGTTTTAAATTTTAGTGTGTTTAAGATAAATTTAGATTATAATTTGAGTAAAGATATATTTTTTATAGAAAAGAAGGAGATAAAAAATGAAATCAATAGTAGTTTATTCTAGTTTAACAGGTAATACAAAAATGGTAGGAGAAGCTATTGCCGAAGTTTTAGCTCCGAATTGTGATATTTATAAAGTAGAAGATAATCCTGATATTACAGGTTATGATTTAGTTGCTGTAGGTTTTTGGGTGGACAAAGGAACAGCTGATGCAAAAGCTAGTAAATTTTTGAAATCCATTCGCAATAGTAAAGTGGCTGTATATGCTACGCTAGGAGCCGAACCAGATTCAGAACATGCAAAAACTAGTTTGCAAAATGGTATAGATATGTTAGATAGTTCTAATGAGGTTATGGGGCGATTTATCTGCCAAGGAAAGATTGATCCTAAATTATTAGAGGCAATGAAAAAAATGTTTGGTACAAAAGTTTCTAAAGAAAATTTTCATGCAGTAGATGAAAAGCGTTTGGAACGTCATCGCAAAGCTAGTACACACCCTGATGAGCAAGATTTGGCTAATGCAAAGAAAGTATTTAGTGAGATTAAAGCAAAAATGAGTGGTGAAATGAATTTATGAGCAAAATAAGAGAAATATTAGATAATCTATCAACTGAACAATATAAGATGATGATAGGGGAAAAATCTTGTCAGCCTTTGACGGAGACTTTTAGAAAAAAAAGAGTAGTTCATCCAGGGGCAAATGGACAGATGGTACCACCTATAAAACAGCAAGAAATTTGGCTTGAATATATGCAAAGAAAAGGAGATAAAAGTAAAAAGAAAGCAGTATATATACACATTCCTTTTTGCAGTCAAATTTGTCTATACTGTGGTTTTTTCCAGAATTATTCTAATGAAGAACGCGAAACCATGTATGTAGATAGATTAATCAAGCAATTATTGATGGCAAAAGAATATAAATATGTACAAGATAGTGTGATTAATGCTGTATTTTTTGGTGGAGGAACACCATCTACATTATCGCCATATAATGCAGATAGATTATTAAAAACTATGAATGAAGTATTGCCACTTGCTAATGATTGCGAAATAACTATGGAAGCTCGTGTACATGATTTAGTTGATGAAAAATTGCAAGTATGGTTTAAACATGGTGTAAATCGCATATCTGTGGGTGTACAATCTTTTGATACAGCTATTCGTCAAAGTATGGGACGCAAAGATGATAAAGAAACTGTTATTGAAAATCTCAAACGAGCTGCAAGTTATAATCAAGCAGTATTAATCATAGATTTAATTTATGGTTTACCTGCTCAAGATGTGGATAACTTTGTAAATGATTTAAAAATAGCAGATAGTTTGCCAATTGATGGTATGGACTTGTATCAATTAAATGTGTTTGAACAATCTGCATTAAAAAAAGCGATAGATAATGGCAAAATACCACCTGCGGCAACAACAAAACAGCAGGCAAAATATTTAGAAGCAGCTATTTCATATTTAGATGAATTAGGTTATAAGCGATTGAGTGTCTGTCATTGGGCAAAAACAAATCGTGAACGCAGTATGTATAATACTTTGGCAAAATCAGGAGCTGATGTGATACCATTTGGTTCAGGGGCTGGCGGTTTTGTAGGAGATATTTCTATGTTTTTAAATAGAGATTTACAGCGTTATATGAATGCTATTGATGAAGGAAAATGGCCATTGATGGTTTTAACCAAAGAAGCAGAAGGCAAAGTTTTATTTAAAGATATTCAAGCACAAACTGAAAATTGTATGGTGAATATGCAAAAATTAGCTCAAGTATATAGTGAAGAACTTTTACAATTAGAAGAAGTACTCAATATTTGGGTGGAATATGGCTTATTTGAAAAATGTGGTCATACTTATAAAATGACGATTGCTGGTCAATTTTGGCAAAATAATATCACACAGACAATAATAGAACTTACACAACAATTATTGATGGGCAAGAAATCTTTTGAAGTTCAGCCAATAGCAGCACAAGGTTAAATATATAAATAAAATAAGGCAGTTATGATTAATTTTGATAACTGCCATAATTTTTAAAGTATAAACGATAATGATTATTATTAATAAAACTTAATTTTATAATAAAGGAGACGAGCAATGCTAACAAAAAAACGTAAATCTACACTTTTAACTTTATCTATATTGATGGGATTGACAAGTTGTACGCAAGCCAGTGAAGTAATCCAAACACCAGATGTAGTGGTAACAGCTACGAAAACTCAACAAGAAGTGAAAGCTGTACCTAATGCAGTAGAAGTCATCACAAGTGAAGATATTGAACAATTAGGAGCAACAGATATTTATTCTGCTTTGAAATTGGCAACAAATGTTGATGTTTCTCAAATAGGTGCAGGTCATAGATTGATGGTTCGTGGGAAAAATGCAGGTGCTTTAGTATTATTAGATGGTAGAAGAATGTCAAATGAATATTCATCAATGACTAGAGGAGCTTTTGATTTAGATAAGATAAATTTATCTAGTGTAGAACGCATTGAGATTGTTAGAGGTGCAGCCTCCGCTCAATATGGTGCAGATGCTGAAAGTGGAGTAATCAATATTATTACGAAAAAATCCAAAGAACAATCTGTAACTGTAGGAGCAAATACAGGAACTGATGTCATGAATAATTATTATCGTTTTGATTTAGGTCAGCAAGGTAAATTCAATGGGGTAGTGAATGCTAATTTTGCTAAATATCGTAAACGTGAATTTGTCGGTGGCACAGGAACGAATTATTTTGGTCCTAGAACAAATTATGATTTTAGTGGAACGTATGCATTTGATGATAGTAATAATTTAGATTTTTATATAGGTTATTATGATGAAAAATCAAAGAAAATAACAGATTATTCTTCTATGGGAATGGGCAAAAGTTCTGCAAATTATGATAAGACAAATCAAGATTATAGTATAGCTTATAATGGAAAAGGCGATAATAGTAATTATATGATTAGAGCTTATTATAATCGATATGATAAGGAAGAATATAAGGGCAGTAAAAATAATAGTTATAAACAAAATACATTTGATACTTTAGGTATTGAAGCTAAAAATACAGTACAAGCAGGAGATGAGCATTTATTAACTTATGGTGTTGAATATAAAAATATAGGTGTAGAAGGCCCAATCTTAGCTTTAGGTGAAGGTAATAGCAAGGACAATTCTGCTTATGCTGGATATATTCAAGATGAATGGTTCATAAATGATAAAATTTTATTTATTCCAGCAGTAAGATATGACCATGATGAACAATTTGGCGGAAAAACGACACCTAAATTAGGTGCAACTTATTTTCTAAGTGATAATAGTCGTATAAAAGCGAATTGGGGTAAATCATGGAGAGCTCCGAATTTAGTAGAATTATATGCTGGGCAAGATCATGGTTTTACTACGATATATGGAAATCCAGATTTGAAACCAGAAGAAGCTACTACATGGGAACTAGGTTTTGAAGCTGAAAAAGATAATAATTGGTTGAAATTAAATTATTTTAATAGTAAATACGATAATTTAATAACATATGATAAAGTAAATGGAAAAAATACATTTATCAATGCTCAAGATGCCAAAACTGATGGCGTAGAATTTGAAGTAGGTCGCCAATTTAATGACAATTGGTCTATTAGAGCGACTAGTAATTGGCTCAATGCTAAGGACAGTGAGGGGGAAAAAGTATCTGCGACAGCCGATAATATTTCCACTTTAGAATTGAATTATGATGATAATGATATTAATGGATATAGTGCTAAGCTTTGGAATTCTTGGATAAGTAATTATCATTATGCTAATGAAAATTATGATTATAATACTTTAAATTTTGTAGTAAATAAAAAATTCACTTTTGATGATGGTCGAAGTGGACGAGTTTATGCAGGTGTAGATAATATTGGAGATAAAAAAATAGGAGATATTTATTTAGAAGGCAGAATTTGGCGTGTAGGAGCAGAGATTACTTTTTAAATAAAAAATATTCATAGCTAAAGAAAAGCAAATAATACGTTTAATCTGTTTATATTAATGATAATGATTATTGTTAATATAAACAATTACATATAAAGGAGTTAATATAATGAGATTATCTACAAAAAAACAACAAACTTTATTGACTTTATCAGTGTTATTAGGTTTATCAAGTCCAGTATATGCACAAGATATACAAAATAATGACGTGATAGTTACACCAGATGTAGTAGTTACAGCGACACGAACTCAAGAGGAAGTAAAAGCTGTACCGCAAACTGTAGAAGTAATTACTAAAGAAGATATTGAACAATTAGGAGCAACAGATGTTTATTCTGCACTTCGTTTGGCAGCTAATGTAGATGTAACTTCAGCAGGTATGGCAGGTCATAATGTGATGATTCGCGGAATGAGTACAAATCATACTTTAATTTTAATAGATGGTAAAAGATTTGCTGGAGAAGATACAAGTGCCACACAAAATGTTTATGCCTTAGGTCGCTTGAGTCTGTCAAATATTGAACGTATTGAAATTGTACGTGGAAGTGCTTCAGCACAATATGGTTCAGATGCTTTAGGTGGAGTAATTAATATCATTACTAAAAAATCAAAAGAACCATCAGTTATGGTAGGTATCTCTACAGGATCAGAATCTATAAATAATTATTATCATATAGATTTTGGTAAACAGGGAAATTTCAGTTCTACTTTTGATATGCGTTTTAGTGATGTACGTAAGAATATGCAAGCTGGAGACGAAGGAAGTAATTATTATGGCCCTATCCAAGATTTTAATTTTGCTGGAACATGGGATTTAGGAAATGATAAAGAAATTGATTTGACGCTTGGCTATTATAATGAGCATACAAAGGCAGATTATGCTGATAAATATACATCAACAGGCGTTTTTCAAACTAGTAAGGATAAAAAGGAATGGTATGATTATAGAAGATATGATTATAGTTTAGGTTATAGTGGCAAAACTGATAATAGTGATTATATGATTAGGACTTTTTATAGTAGATTGGATAAAGAAAATAATTTATATAATTATCGCAATAATTTTCCAGGACCAATGGAAAATATTTTGGGTTCAATGTATCCAAAATATGATTGGGATAAATCCACTTATACGCTTTGGGGCATAGAAGGTAAAAATACTGTGCAATTAAGTGATAATCATCTTTTGACATTTGGTGGCGAATATCGTCAAAATAAAGTCGAAGGTACTCGTTTGAGTGATGGAGGTGATAATGTACATCAAGTAAGTCAATCAGGAAATGGAATAGTGAGTAATAAATATTATTCAGATAAAGAAATAAATACATGGGCAGGATATATCCAAGATGAATGGCAAGTGAATGATAAATTATTAGTAATTCCATCTATGCGTTATGACCATGATAGTTCTTTTGGTGGGGAAGTTACACCAAAAATAGGTGCGACATATTTTATCAGTGATAATAGTCGCATTAAAGCTAATTGGGGTAAAGGCTTCAAAGCTCCAACTATTAGTGAATTATATATGGCAATGCATCGTGCAATGGGTGGGCAAACTGTCAATGTTTATGGCAATCCAGATTTAAAACCAGAAAAATCTACTTCATGGGATATCAGTTTTGAAGCTGAAAAAGATAATAATTTTGGTAAATTAACATATTTCAATAATGATGTTAAAAATTTAATCACTACAAAACAAATAGGTAGTAGTTATTATGATCAGAGATATATAAATGTAGATGAAGCTGAAATTGATGGTGTGGAAATGGAAATTGGTCGCAATTTAGACGATAAATGGACAATAAAAGCAACAAGTAACTGGCTTGATGCAACAGATAAAGTGAGTGGTGATCGTTTAGATAATAGAGCAAGAAATATGACTACATTGCAATTATTATATGATGATCATGATGATTGGGGATATAGTGCGATTTTATGGCAACAATGGACTAATAAATACCATTATGATGATAATGATTATAATTTTAATACAACTAATTTTGTACTCAATAAAAAATTTGGTGAAGGAAATAGAGTTTATGCAGGTGTAGATAATATTTTTGATAAAAAAATTAGTGATATTGGTTTAGATGGTATGATTTGGCGTTTGGGTGCAGAATGGACTTTCTAAGATAATAAGATAAATTAAATAAAGTAGCAGGGTAAAATCTTGCTACTTTGTTTTAATTAATAAATAAATTTTTACTAAAAGGAGATGGTGTTTTGAAAAAGTTTTGGCAGATAATTGCTTGTAGTGGGCTAGTATTGACTAGTTGTTTGGGAGGTATGGCTCAAGCACAAAATGGAAAATCTGACGTAGAGTATTATTATCAAGGGGAAAAATTTGATTTAGATAAAGCGGTGAGCATTTCTCAAAATTATGATGTAGTATTTTTTGATGAATATCACGACCAAAAATCTATTCATGAAGCAGAATTATCATTTTTCCAAGAGATGTATAAACAAAATAAAGATATGATATTATCTATGGAAATGTTTGAAAGAGATGTTCAGCCTGTAATGGATAAATATTTGAATGATGAAATAACAGAAACAGAATTTATAAATAATTCTCGTCCATGGGAAAATTACCAAACAGATTATAAACCATTAGTAGAATTTGCTAAAGAAAAAGATATGTATGTTTTAGCATCGAATATTCCACGAAGAATAGCTAATCAATATACAAAAGTAGGTGATTTAGCTTTAATTGAAGATAAAGATAAAATTTATTTGCCGAAAAAACATTTAGTAGAATATGAAAGATATTATGATAAATTCAAAAATTATATGTCTATGGGTGATGGTCAAGGTCATATGATGATGACACCAGAAAGAATAGAAGCTTTCTATAAAGCTCAATGCTTAAAAGACGATACCATGGCGGAAAGTATTGTTGAATTTTTAAAGGAACATAAAGACACAAAAGTCCTCCATGTACAAGGAAGTTTTCATGGTGATGAACATTTAGGCGTAGTAGAAAAGGTAAATAAATTAAATCCTAGCTTAGAGACTGTAGTTATAACACCTATTGAGGCTAAAGACTATGAGAAAATGAAGCATAATTATAGTGAAGATACTATAATTATGACTTTTGTGAGAAAATAATATTCGTATATTTATTTATAAAAGTGCCTGTTTTATGCAGGTACTTTTTTATTGTTGCCATTTTGCTGCCGTTTTTATTTGATTTTTAGGATGTAGTTTATCATAAATATTTATTTGCACAATAACAAGCTTTGTATTGCAAAATCTATGTAATATATTATACTAAGTATAGACGAAGTCAAACTCATGATGACGCACAAAAGCCTTAGGAAGGGTCAGTTCCTAAGGCTTTTTTCATTGTTATACTAATGCTAGAGAGTTAATTTAAATACAACTCTTGTTAAAGTTAAATCCAGAAAAAACCCTCATTTTTAATGTTGTATTCTATTCAAATACAACTCTTGTTAAAGTTAAATTAGTATAAAAGGTATTTAAATTTCCCAAATTCCATGGATTCAAATACAACTCTTGTTAAAGTTAAATGATAAAAGGTAAATTTATAGTGGAAAAAGCTACAGAATTCAAATACAACTCTTGTTAAAGTTAAATTGCCACATAGTACGGACCACAGTATTTCCAATATATATTCAAATACAACTCTTGTTAAAGTTAAATAAATATAATTTTTCTCAACAAGTTTATCTAATACATATTCAAATACAACTCTTGTTAAAGTTAAATATGGAGATTTAACAACAGAGGTGAATATATAAAAAAATTCAAATACAACTCTTGTTAAAGTTAAATAGATGGCGGTGCTAAATTTGCTGGTAGAAAATACAGATTCAAATACAACTCTTGTTAAAGTTAAATTCGGATACTTTATTATCCTCATCTTCAAAAATAACTCATTCAAATACAACTCTTGTTAAAGTTAAATTTAAAATCAGATAAACTACCATGAACTACTTTCTCTATTCAAATACAACTCTTGTTAAAGTTAAATGCTAGAAAAATTAATCTTTATGATTTTATTGTACTATTAAAAGTGTTGATAAACAAGGATTTTACTTATTTTTTACCAGCAATAATGAGATTTGAAGGGATTTAGTGAAAATGTTTATTTATCAAGGATTAGCGAGATTTTTCTTGATTTTGGTTGGTAAATTTTAGATAAAATAAAAAAGTATCATCTTAATTTTAGTTTTGAACTATTTAAATCAAGATGATACTTTTTATTTATTGAGAGCTTTGGAGGGCTTTGTCTAGGATTGTTTCCATAGTATGCCAGCTAAGTACGGCACATTTTACACGAGCTGGCATTTTGGATATATTTTTAAAGGTAAGAGCTTCATCTAAAGGGGCAAGCTCTTTTTCATCAGTGATTGTGCCTTGAACCATGCCAATAAATAAACGACATAATTCTTTAGCTTTGTCGATTGGTTGATCAAGCATTAAATCAATCATGATATCTGTGGAAGCTTGGGAAATAGCACAACCTGAACCTTGGAAACTAGCATCTTCAATAATATTGTTATTGAGTTTTAAGGAGAGCGTGATTTCATCACCGCAATTAGGATTGATACCGTGTTGGTGATGTGTAGCATCTGCTAGTGAACATTTATTATTAGGGTGAAGGTTGTGTTCAGTTAAGATTTCATTATAGAGATTAAACATCGTATCCTAAATAACTCCTTACTTTTTTTATTTGTTCAATGAATTGATAAACATCTTCTTTTGTATTATAGAAATAAAAGCTTATGCGATTTGTTGATTGTGCATTTAGATATTTTAATAATGGATGAGCACAATGATTGCCTGCACGAAGGGCTATATTTCCATGATAATCGACAAGTGAAGATACGTCATGAGGGTGAATATCTTGAATATTAAAGCTCAATACACCTTTATGCTTTTTATAATCTGGTGAGCCATAAATGGTGATATAAGGCAATTTAGATAATTCTTCCATGGCGATTTTCATTAATTTTTCTTCTTGTTGTTCAATATAGGAAAATCCTACTTGATTTATATATTCGATAGCGGCTTTTAATGCTATTGCTCCAGATACGTTAGGTGTACCAGCTTCAAATTTTTCTGGAAGTGGGGCAAATGTAGCATCTTGTTCGGATACTGTTTCGATCATTTCGCCACCGCGTAAGAATGGAGGCATTTGTTCAAGTATGGATTTTTTTCCATATAAGATGCCAATTCCCATAGGTGCTAACATTTTATGACCGGAGAATGCGTAAAAATCACAATCTAAATCTTGGACGTCTGTTGCCATATGAGGAGCACCTTGAGCACCATCAACAATGGCGATAGCACCTACTTCATGAGCTTTTTTTATTATAGCTTTTAAGGGAGTGGCAATGCCTAAGACATTTGAAACTTGAGTGATAGAAACTATTTTTGTTTTAGGTGTGATTTTTGTTTGAATTTCTTCATCAGAAATAATACCTTCATCATTTATATACATATATTTTAATGTAGCTTTTTTTAATTTTGCTATCATTTGCCATGGAAGTATATTGCTATGATGTTCAAGAATGGAGATTACGATTTCATCGCCTTCTTGGATATTTTCCATGCCGTAAGTGTAAGCGATGAGATTTAAAGATTCAGTAGTATTTCTAGTGAAGATAATCTCACAATCTTCATTGGCATTGATGAATTGTGCTACGCTGTGGCGAGCTTGTTCGTATTCACTTGTAGCAGTAGCACTCAATTTATAAAGACCACGAAGGGGATTTGCGTTTTGAGATGTGTAATAATTTTCTAGGGATTTTATCACACTTAGTGGTTTTTGCGTAGTAGCAGCACTATCTAAATAAACGACAGGGTTTGCTTCATCATTTAATATAGGGAAATCTTGGCGAAAATTAGTTTTCATGATAGAAAGCCTCCTGTTGATAAGTGGAAATATAAGCATGAAGTTCTTCAGGTAAATTTGTTGTGATTAATTGAAGTTTGGAGTCAATTTGCATTTGGCGAATTTGTCTTTCATTTAAGCCACGAGTTTGAAGATAAAATAATTGTTCCTTATCCATTTCACCGATAGCAGCGGAGTGATTGCCTTCGATATCATCTTCACCGCAGAGAATTAGAGGAATTGATTTATTGTGGATATCTTCATCAAGTAATAATACATTTTCTGCTTCTGTACCTATAGAACCTTTGCAACCTTGTTTAAAATCTAAAGTTGCACGATGTGTTTTTTGAGCGTTATGCATTAAGATACCATTTGTCGTTAAATTAGTTTTAGTCTTTTGACCTAGGATATTGACAATATAGTTCATATCGAGCATTTGATTTTTAGTAGTTAAATAATCTGTTTGGAAATTTAGTTGTGCATTATTTTGTAGTAAATCAATATTTGCACCTAGATAATTTTTATTTGCACCTAAAGCAATTTGTTGAATGGATATACGAGCATTTTCTTGAGCAAGTGTGCCGATATCATCAAAGTTAAAATAGTCTTTGCCGAGTGTTTGGAGTTGAATTATTTTAACTTGAGCATTTTTTTCAGCAAAAATTTTTGTACTGCTCGCATGAAAACCTTGATTATGATAAGGTGAATTGTAAACGATAATTATAGTGGCTTGGCTATTTTCTTGAGCGTAAATATAATTATCATCAATTAAATCAAGATTATCGGTTAAATCATAAATAAAGATTAAGGGTTTTTGGGTAATTGTATTTGCTTTGATAGTGAAATAGTTTTTGTTACTAGCATTATTTACTACAAAATTATCAGCATCTGAGCCGATACCAGTAGTGATGTGAGGAAAGTTGGCAAAAGTTATATCTTTTTGTGAAGCTAGGGAAATATTTTCCGTGGAATTGATGATTTGAGGTTTGAGGGGAGTTAATTTATCTATATTATCATAAGATATAGTTGTATCATTTAATTTTAACCAACGCCATGTTGGCATTGGTAAACTATTTGCATGTTCAAATTTTATATTCATAGTCATATCTCCTTTTAGCCAATGGCACCTTCCATTTCTAATTGAATTAAATGATTCATTTCTACAGCATATTCTACTGGTAATTCTTTGGATATTGGATTAGCAAATCCGTTTACAATCATAGCACGAGCAGCGGCTTCACTTAGACCTCTACTCATGAGATAAAATACAGCTTGATCACTAATGCGACCAATTTTGGCTTCGTGCCCGACACTGGCTTTATTTGTACGCACGTCCATTGCTGGAATGGTATCTGAACGAGAAATATTATCGAGCATTAAAGATTGGCAAGAAACTAGGGCTTTACTGTGCTGGGCTTGTTTGGCTACAACGACAGAACTTCTAAATGTGCTAGCACCACCATCTTTAGAAATAGATTTTGTGTTGATTAAAGAAGATGTATGAGGGGCATTATGCACCATCTTAGCTCCTGTATCGAGATTTTGCCCTTTACCTGCAAATGTAATTCCTGTAAATTCTGCTTTGGCATTTTCACCTGCAAGAATTGTCATTGGATAAAGGTAAGAGATATGAGAGCCGAATGAGCCAGAAATCCATTCCATAGTAGCATTTTTGCCTACTTTTGCTCTTTTTGTATTGAGATTATACATATTTTTTGACCAGTTTTCAATTGTGGAGTAACGCAATTTTGCATCATCAGCGACGAATAATTCTACACAGCCAGCATGTAAATTAGCTACATTATATTTAGGAGCAGAACAGCCTTCGATGAAGTGAAGGTCAGCTCCTTTATCTACGATAATCAAAGTATGTTCAAATTGCCCTGCACCTGCTGCATTTAGGCGGAAATAAGATTGAAGTGGAATGTCCACTTTTACTCCAGGTGGTACATATACGAAAGAGCCACCAGACCAAACTGCACCATGTAAGGCTGCAAATTTATGATCGCGAGGTGTTACAAGTTTCATAAAATGTTCACGTATCATAGGTTCATAAGGGCCTTTGAGAGCAGTTTCGATATCTGTATAAATTACACCTAGTTTGGCAACTTCTTCTTTGAGATTGTGATAAACGACCTCAGAGTCGTATTGGGCACCGACACCAGCTAGGGATTTTTGTTCAGCTTGAGGAATACCTAATTTATCGAAAGTGTCTTTGATATCTTCAGGTACATTTTTCCATGAACCTTGCATATCAGTATTTGGTTTTACATAAGTTACGATATTGTCGATATTTAAATCATCAATAGATGGTCCCCATGGTGGTACATCTAAGCTGTGGTAGATTTCTAAAGAACGCAAGCGAAATTCACGCATCCACTCAGGGTCATTTTTTTTAGCAGATAATTCTTCTACGATTTTTGGCGTGAGACCTTTTTTGAGACGATAAGCATCTTTTTCTGCTTTTTTAAAATCATAACGATTTTCTACACGTTCAGCAGTTTGATTTATATATTCATTTTGTCTTTTTTCTGCTTCATTCATGATTTTATTCTCCTTGTCCAGTGATAAGAGGTTCATAGCCTTGTTCGTTGATGATTTTTATTAAAGAAGCATCTCCTGTTTTGATGATTTTTCCATTGATTAAGATATGAACATAATCAATATGGAGATATTCAAGGATTTTGCTGTTGTGAGTGATGATTAATAAAGATTTTTGGTCATCTTGTTGGAATGTCTGTATACCGCGAGAAACAGTTTTTACAGCGTCAACATCAAGACCAGAGTCTGTTTCATCTAAGATAGCTAATTTAGGATTTAGCATTAATAATTGAAGCATTTCAATTTTTTTGCGTTCGCCACCAGAAAATCCTACATTTAATTCACGATTAATCCATTGTTCATTGATACCGAGTGTCTTAGTAACAGTTTTTAATTTATCGCGAAAAGCTTTTAGGCGGATTTTTTCTTTTGTTTCCATAGCAGTACGGATAAATTGAGAGATAGAAACACCAGGAATTTCTATAGGGCTTTGGAAAGATAAGAATAATCCTTTTTGAGCACGTTCATCAGTTCTAGTAGAAGTAATATCTTCATCTTTGAAAAATATACTTCCACGGTCTACTTTATATTGAGAATTACCCATAATGACATTGCCTAATGTAGATTTTCCTGCACCATTAGGGCCCATTAAAATATGAGTTTCACCTTTATTTATATTTAAATTTAAATTTTGTAAAATTGTTTTATCTTCAGCACTAGCGTATAAGTCCGTAATATTTAAAAGAGATTTAGTCATGAAATATATCCTCCTATCCTACTTTTATAGTAGGTTTAAAGTTTATGAAAATATGATAATTACTTGTTTATATATAGATTTAAAATATATTTATAAATTAAAAGAATAAAAGAAATTTATATCTTATTTACTATTATTTTAGTATGAATAGTATATAATGTCAAGATGAATATAAAATAATTTATTAGAGCAAATACAATAATAAATTTAGATTGGTGAAATAATTATATAAATTTATTTTCATTAAAACCTATTTGTTGAATAGGATTATAAAATAGAAGGATTTTGGATTGAAAATGTATAATATATATTTTAGTTAGTATGTGAGGAAAGGAATGAAGGATAATGAAGTTTGTAAATTTTAAAATAGAAAATAAGAAATTGATAGGTGTTTTAGCAAATGATGAAGATGAGATAATAGCACTTAATGATTTATATGCAGATAAAACTTTTTGCTGTATGCAAGATGTGATTGAACAATTAAATGAAGATGATATAAAAGATATACAGACAAAATTAGATGATGAAAATAATAATTTTAAGAGCTATAAATTGAGTGAAGTTAAATTATTATCACCAATAGAAAGACCAATACATGATATTTTATGTGTGGGTGTAAATTATCAAGCTCATTTGGAAGAAGCTAGTGAACGTGCAAAAAATTTCAAGAAAACAAGTAATGATGCAGTTTATTTTGATAAGCGTGCGATTAAAATAATCGGTACAAATGAAGATGTACAAGCTTGTTTGGATATAGATAATGCTTTAGATTATGAAGTGGAATTGGCGGTAATCATAGGTAAAACTGGCAAAAATATACCTGTGGATAAAGTAGAAGATTATATTTTTGGTTATAGTATTTTCAATGATTTTTCTTCACGTAGATTGCAATTAAAACATATGCAATGGTTTAAGGGGAAATCTCTAGATACTTATAGTGCTATGGGCCCTGTTATTTTGCATAAATCAGCTTTGCCATTTCCTGTAGAGGTGGATATAAAATGCAGTGTAAATGGGGAACTTCGCCAAAATTCAAATACAAAATTATTTTTAAATGATATACCAAAAGTAGTATCAGAATTATCACAAGGAATGACTTTAGAAGCAGGAGATATCATTGCTACAGGTACGCCATCAGGTGTGGGCATGGGATATAAACCAGGAAAATGGCTAAAATCTGGAGATGAAGTAGTTTGTGAAATTCCTCCAATCGGTAAATTAATAAATAAAATCAAATGATTTTGGGAAAAAGAGTAGATTTTAAAATCTGCTCTTTTAATTTTGTGTTTATTGTGTAAAAAAGAAAAGACATTTAGCAATGTTTTTAATATATGAAAGCATAGTATTTATAAAAAAAAATATATATAATAGTAAACGTTTAACGAGTTAAATTACTTATTATTACTAATAATAAGTACAGGGAATATAAATAAAAAAATAGTAAAGGAGATCATAACATTATGTTTAATATCAGAGTAATCATGTTGATTATGCTTAGTTTTGTATTGGGTACTTGTGAATATGTGGTTATTGGTATTTTGCCGAATATTGCAGAAGATTTGAATGTATCAATTACGCAAACAGGTTTATTGATTTCTGCATTTGCCATAGTTTATTCAGTGGGCGCACCTTTAATTACGGCATATCTATCAAGATTTCCTAGATATCGTACGGTTTTAAGCTTAATGTTTTTATTTACACTAGGTAATGTGGCTTGTATGTTAGCACCTAATTATCCAGTTATGTTAGCTTCAAGAATATTTTTGGCAGCTGTATCTAGTGCTTTAATTTCAATGTCAATGACATTTGCTCCAGATGTTGCACCAAGAAAATACACTTCTTCGGTAATATCTTGGATTTTTGCTGGCTTCAATATTGCTTCAGTATTTGGTGTTCCATTTAGTATGTTTATCGTACAATTTGCAAGTTGGCGTGTGGCATTTGCCTTTATCGTTGTTGTTAGTATTCTATTGTTATTATTAATGGTTAAATTTTTACCAACGAAAAACTTACCACCAACTAATAATATTATGGAACAATTAGTATTATTAAAAGATAGACGAATTATTATGGCAGTAAGTGTAATGATTTTAAGTGGTTCTTCTGCATATTGTTTCTATACTTATTTATCTCCAATTTTATTAGATAAAATGGGCTTATCTGCTAATTTATTGACTTTAGCATTTGTTATTTTTGGTGTAGCGGCAATGATTAGTAATTTGTTATCTCCTATGCTCAATTATTGGGGCGGTATGCGTATTTTATGGATGATATTTGCAGGACAAGCAATATTTTCTATTTTATTAACATTTACTATGGAATCATTTATTTTAGGCAGTGTGGTTATTTGCTGTTTAGGTGTATTGATGTATTTATTAAACACACCAACACAGATGTATTATTTACAAGTGTCCAAGAAATTTTATCCAGGAACTTTAGCATTAGCAGGTTCACTTACATCATCTTCTTATAATGTAGGTATTGCTGTAGGTTCCTTTGCTGGTTCGTTATCTGTTGATTTAGCAGGATTAAACAGCGTAGGTATCACAGGTGGGGTATTTGCTATTTTGGCTACAATCATAAGTTATTTATTAGCAAGTAGAATAAAAAGAGAGTATAAAGAAGTAATTGCAAGAGCAATACGTATGTTAAATAAATAATAAAGAAGGCTTTTCTTAGTAGTAGTGAAAATGATACTAAGAAAAGCCTTTTGTCATTTATTTAGATTTTTAATGATATTAATAGCGATTTCTTTGGCCGTGGAACTTAATGCTTGAGGATTTTTAGGGTCATCTAAACGTACAGAATAATATGTTCGTTGATTATTGATCTCATAAAAACCAGTGAACCAAGCATCAGTATTTTCACCGTTTACTTTACCAAAACCAGTTTTGCCATAAATTTTTAGACCAGTGTTATTATCTTCATAAACTAACATTAATTCTTTTAGTTTAGCTAAAGCCATAGGATTTTCATTGGTAGAAAATAGGCGATTTAATAATTGTACTTGTTCTAATGGTGAAATCTTTAAAGAAGTTTCTAGCCAGAAGCCTTTTAAATCTCTAGGATCATCATCTAAATCTGTTTTTCCGTCCCAATCGGAAATATCTTTATTGCCATAATCGAATTTATCGATATATTTTTGCATAGTATCTTGTCCGATTTCATCAATGACTTGGCGATAATACCAAACACAAGATGTTTTAAATGCTGTATCTAAATCGATATCTTTATTCCATGCATCATACCAGTAAATAGTGCCATTCCATTTTCGAAGAGAATTATTAGCGTCAATAGTCTTATTGTCTAAAGCTACATAAGTGGAGAAAATTTTGAAGGTGGAGCAAGGAGAAGATTGCTTGGTGCTTAATTCATCATTGTAAATATTATATGTATTTGTATCAGGTGTATAAAATACAGCCGTACCATTAATATTTTCAAAATAAGAAGATAAATCAATGGAATTTTTTGTTGTTTGAGTTGTTTGCATGGAAGTGTTTTGATTGCTTGATGAAGTTGAATTTTCAGCAGAGGTACAATTTGTAATGAATAAACAAATTGTTACAACGCAGATGATTTTTACAAGTGTTTTAAACATAAAAAAATCCTTTCTATAAAATATGATTTTTAATATTATAACATAGACTTAAAATTTTTCAATAGATTATAGAAAGGATTTTTAATTATTTTATATTATTTATTTTATAGCAGTAACTTCATAGCCTGCTTCAACAATGGCATTAGTTATTTGCTCATCTGTAACATTTTGATTTACATGAATAACAGCATTTTTATTTTCAAGACTTACTTTTACATCACTGACACCATCTATTTTTTCTAATGCTTCTGTGGCATGTTTTACACAGTGTTGGCACATCATACCTTCAATAGATATGATTTTTTCAGTTTGTTTTTCATTATTTTTGTGGAATAAATTATTTAATAATCCCATATTATCGTCTCCTTTTGATGTATTTAAATCTATTGCTTGAATATTTATGGCAGTAGATGAATTATCTTTATTTATGGATGAAGTTTGATAATTATTTTGGAAAAAACGCAAACGAAGGGCATTAGTTACGACAAAAACGGAGCTAAAACTCATGGCTAGAGCACCAATCATAGGATTTAGTTTTAAACCAAAAGCAGTATAAAATAAGCCCATGGCAATAGGAATACCTATAATATTATAGATAAATGCCCAGAAGAGATTTTCACGGATATTTTTGATAACGGCTTTACTTAATTTTATAGCAGTTACTACATCGAGTAAATTATTTTTCATCAAAATAATATCAGCGGAGTCAATAGCGATATCTGTACCAGCACCGATAGCAATACCAACATCAGCACGAGCAAGTGCAGGAGCATCATTTATGCCATCACCTACCATAGCTACTTTTTGTCCTTGATTTTGGAGTTGACGAATTTTAGCTTCTTTATCTTGAGGTAATACATCAGAAATTATATTATTTTCTTCAAGATTTATTTGCTTAGCTATCTGTTTTGCTGTGATTTGATTATCACCCGTTAACATATAGATATTGATAGCGAGATTTTTTAATTCTTGAATGGCTTGAGGACTTGTTGCTTTAATTGTATCAGCGATAGCTATTAAGCCAAGGATTTTATCATCTTTAGTGAAGTATAAAGGTGTTTTTCCTTGCTGGGCTAATTTATTACCTAGGGAAAATAGCTGTTCATTTTTAATATCATGAGCGATTAATAATTTTTGATTACCTGCAAGACAAATGGAATTGTCAATAATGCCAGATAATCCTTGCCCTGCTATTTGTTTAAAATTTTCTACAGCTAAAGTCGATATATTGTGCTTGTCTGCTACTTGAAGAATGGCTTCACCTAAAGGGTGTTCAGATAATTTCTCTAATGAAGAGGCAATAGTCAATAATTGTTGAAGTGTTACTTCTTTTGAAGTATAAATATCTGTTACTTGAGGTTTGCCTTGAGTTATTGTGCCTGTTTTATCGAGAACAACTGTATTGATATTGTGAAGAGTTTCTAAAGCTTGGGCTGATTTAGATAAAATACCTAGACTTGCACCTTTACCTGTGCCTACCATAATAGCTGTAGGTGTAGCAAGTCCTAAAGCACAAGGACAAGAAATAACCAATACACAGATACCAATAGATAAAGCAAATTCTAAACTTTCGCCCTTAAATAGCCAGATGATAGTGGCAATAATAGCGAGTGTTATTACAATAGGAACAAAGATGGCACTGATTTTATCAGCGATTTTGGCAATAGGTGCTTTGGAACTAGTGGCATCATCTACTAAATTTATGATTTGAGCTAAAGTAGTATTTTCGCCAACTTTAGTAACACGCATTTTAAAATAGCCTGATTTATTGATTGTACCACCGATTACAGTTTGGTCAATGGTTTTATCACAAGGAATAGGTTCACCAGTGAGTGAAGATTCATCAATAACGCCATGACCTTCAATAATAATACCATCTGTAGGAATACTTGCACCTGCTTTGACGATTAGAATGTCATTTAGTTTTACATCATCAATAGAAATTTCTTGTTCTTGATTATTTTCTAAGCGAAGAGCTGTTTTCGGTGCTAAATTCATCAATTTGGTGATAGCATCAGATGTTTTGTTTTTAGCTCTACTTTCGAGAAATTTCCCTAAAGTAATCAAGGTCAAAATCATACCTGCTGATTCAAAATATAAATCCATGCTGAAATGATGAGCTGTAGATAAATCTCCATGACCTAAGGCAAAGCTTATTTTATAAATGGCATAAATACCATAGATAATGGCAGCACTTGAGCCAAGAGCAATCAAAGAATCCATATTAGGTGAAAGTTGAAACAATGTTTTGAAGCCTACACTATAATATTTGAAATTGACGAATACTATAGGAATTAATAATAAAAATTGAGTAAAAGCAAACGAAAGAGCATTTTCTGTACCTAGAAGTAAAGAGGGCATAGGTAAGGAAAACATATGTCCCATAGAAATATAAAATAGAGGTAACATGAAAATAATAGAGATAAATAAACGTTTTTTCATTTGTGTATGAATATCTTCTGCTTTATTTTCAATTTTTGTAGGACTTTGTTTGCTCAAAGATTGATTATGATGCAATGAAGCACCATAACCAGCTTTTTCTACAGCTTGAATGATTTCATTTGTGGATAATAATTTTTCATCAAATTCCACAACCATAGAATTTTTTAGCAAATTCACCGAGTGATTGATTATACCAGGTAATTTACCGACAGCTTTTTCTACTCTACTAGAGCAAGCCGAACATGTCATACCTGTGATATCAAAATGTTCTTTTTGCAAGAATATCACTTCTTTTCTTTAGGATATATAATTTATATATCAAGTATAATAAAAATGATAATTAATTTCAATATTTAAAGGGATTTTTCTGATAAATGTATTTTCGTTTAGATTATTTCTCCGTCTTTTGGTACGAAGATATAATCGGTTAATTTATGTTGAGTGATAAATTCGCTTAATTGTTGACGGTTTAAAGTGGCATGACCTACAGTATCTAAATGACTAGCTATTATTTTTAAATTAGGAGCATATTGATGAAGTTTTAAAATATCATCAGTTCCCATGATGATAGAGCCACTATGTTCAAATTGAGCATCTGCACAGTTGATGATAATTTTAGCAGGTGCATATTGAGCAATAGCATTTTTAACAAAATCACAAAATATAGTGTCGCCAGCTAGATATAAAGTTTCTTCATCTTTATGTTGGAAAATAACCCCCATAGCTTCATAGCGTACACTCATGTTAAAATAATTACTCGTAAATTCAAAATATGGCACTGTTAGAGCTTTTATACCATGTTGACAATCAACTTTATAGAGTTTGATATCATCAAATGAATTGCCTTCTTTTGTTAAAACTTCGATATTAGTAAAGTCATGATTTATCAATAATTGTTTATCAATATCATCTTGAACGTAGATTTTTAAGCTTTTAGGTAGTGCCTGAACTGCAAATTCATCAAAATGGTCGATATGATAATGTGTTAAAATTACAGCATCAATATTATCAATGATTTTGGAAATGGCAAAGGGTAAATCTACAAGCGGCCATTTAGTATTGGGATTAAAACATTTTGGTATTGGTGGATAAAAATCTTTAGGTGCAAACATCGGATCAATTAGAAATCTTTTATTTGCATACGTTATGATTAAAGTAGCGTTGCGTATTTGTTGAATTTTCATCATAAAAATCCTTTCTGATATAGATTTGTAAATTTGTTATAATAATATCATGGATAAAAATGTTTATGAAGAAGGTACTTTAAAGTATTATAGTTTCTTCAAAGATAGTAAAGAAATGGAAGAGGAGCAATATGGAAAAAGAATTATTACCTTGTGATGTAGCTGTATCTTTACAAATTTTTGGGACAAAGATAAAAATATTAGTAGTTAAAGAATTGTTAAAAGGAACAAAAAGATTTTCAGAATTAAATAGAGCTATTCCTTGTACACAAAAAGTATTAACATCTAATTTACGTGAATTGGAAAAAGATAAAATCATATCTCGCAAAGTCTACGCTGTAGTTCCACCTAAAGTGGAATATTCTTTGACGGAAATAGGCAAAACAATAGAGCCTATAATAAACTTGATGAATAAATGGGGAGCGTATTATAGGAATTTATAAAATCTATTTAAGGAATAAAAGAAATGGAGAATTTAATAAGTAATGATATATTATTTTTCAGGAACTGGAAATTCGTATCAAGTAGCGAAATTATTGGCATATTTAACACAAGATAAAATGCAAGATATCAGCACTGTAAAAGATTATAAGCATGATGATAGTGTAATGGGATTTGTTTTTCCTGTACATTGTTATGATGTTTTAGATTTAATGCAGGATTTTATAAAAAAATTAGATATAAAAAGTGATAAGAAAATATATTGTTATGCTGTAGTTACTTGTGGTGGTAAAGTAGGAAATACTTTTATAACAATGCAAGATTTATTAAAAGCTAAAAATATAGATTTAGCATATAGAAATGAGGTATATTTACCAGATAATATCTTAAGTTTTTGGGGTAAAAAATACAATTATAACTTATTGAATACGTATAAAGATAAAGTATTAAAAATTGCAGAAGAATTAAATCAACGTAAGACTAACAATAATGTTTTAGTGAAAAAATCATGGTGGTATGTAATAAAGAAATACATTTCATGGTTATTTATAAAGAAATGTTTACAAAAGAAGACAGTCAAAAAGAATTGTATTCATTGCAAGCAATGTGTAAAACTTTGCCCTACAAACAATATTATTGAAGAAGCAGGAAAAATAAAGTTTAAGTCAAATAATAATTGTATATACTGTTTAGCATGTATTCAGTGGTGTCCAATGCAGGCGATTAATTTTGGCAGTTATAATTTAAAGGATAAACAATATCATCATCCAGAAGTAGTAGAAAATGAATTGTTTAAACGTTGGTGAGGTGTAATTATGTTTAAATATGTGAAGTATATATTAGTAGTTATGGTATTAGGTATGGGTTTAATAGCTTTTAATCAAATAGCAAAAGCTGATAATGAAGTTGTAGATGTAGGTGAAAATATCAGCTTTCGACAAATTGATCCTGAACAAGCAAAACAGTTTATGGACAGTGAAGAAAATTATGTGATTTTAGATGTAAGAACTAAACCAGAATATGAAGATGGTCATATTAAGAATGCTATATCTTTGCCAAATGAAGAAATTAGCCCTGATAATAAACTATTACAAGAATTATTATCTGATAAAGAACAAATGATATTAGTTTATTGTAGAAGTGGTAGAAGAGCTACAGACGCTTCAATTAAATTAGCTAAGATGGGTTATGTAAATGTTTATAATTTTGGTGGTATTGTAAATTGGCCATATGAAATTGTGAAATAGATATAAAACTATTGATGAAGAGAGGAGTTATATATAATGAATAATAGAGCTGAAGCATTTAAAAAATTTTTAGAGGAAAAAAATATTAATAGTTTTCAAGTAAATGAATTTGAAAATAATGAATTTAATACAGTAGTTTTTCGTTCAAATCTTGATATTAAAGGACAAAAATTGCCTGTACTTGTTATTTTAGATGATAGTATTTATGGCATGATAAGGGTTTTTGTAGCAGCTAAGGCTTTAAATAAAGATAATGAAACAGAACTAAGAATAGGGATAAATGAATTAAATAAAACATATAAATCATTTAAATATTATTTTGATAATGAAGATAATTTGATTTTAGATTGCTGTATTCTTCTCAATGAAATAGAAAAAGAAGGTAACTTGATTTATACTATGTTTGATGTGATTATAAAACATTTGAATAATGAGTATAAAAATTTGATGCAGTTAATTTGGAAATAAAAAATACAATGCTTAAGTATTTATTATAAATTAATAAATATTTAAGCATTTTTTTTATTGACATGAAGTTTACTCTAAGGTTTATAGTATAAATAACAAAAGAAATGTATTATTTAGAGGAGAGATTACAATGAAAAAGAATGTTGTTATATTGTCAGCTAGTCCAAGAAGAAATGGAAATTCTGATATTTTATGTGATGAATTTATGAAAGGTGCTACTGAAGCTGGTCATGATGTAGAAAAAATTTTTTTAGCAGATAAAAATATTAAATATTGTACAGGTTGTGGTGTTTGCAATACTACACATGAATGTGTGCAAAAAGATGATATGAAAGAGATTTTAGTTAAATTACTCAAAGCTGATGTTATCGTCATGGCTAGTCCTGTTTATTTTTATACAATTAATGCTCAGATGAAGACTTTAATTGATAGAATTGTGCCTCAATATACAAGTTTAAGCAATAAAGAATTTTATTTTATAATCACAGCAGCAGAGACTGATTTAAATATGATGGAAAGAAGTATTGAATGCTTTAGAGGCTTATTAGATTGTTTAGAAAATCCAACTGAAAAAGGTGTTATTTATGGTGTGGGTGCTTGGCAAAAAGGAGAAATAAAAGGCACTAAAGCTATGAAAGAAGCATATGAAATGGGGAAAAATGTTTGATAAAAGAATATGAGGTGATTTAATGAAAAAAAGAATAATTATTAGTGTATTGTTATTAATAATTATCTGTACAGTAGGAATAATGTCATATTCACCACTTAGAAATAAAATAGAACAGATATTTTTTGCTACAAAAGTATATAATTTACTAAATAGTGAAGAATATATGAATTTACATCAAGTAATTACAAAAGATAGTGTTAATAGTAGAACTATTATGTGGCAATCTTTGAACGATAGAGATGATTTTGTTTTAGAATATAAGCAGGAAAATGAAGATGATATTTCACAGGTAAAACCACAAAAAAGTGTTTTAGATATTGATAATAAGAAGATTTATATTTATGCTGTAACTTTAGAAAATTTAAAAGATGATATGGTCTATGATTATAGATTAGGCTTTGAAAATAATCGCAGTAATTGGTATAAATTAAAAACAGCCAAAGAAAACAATAATAAATTCAAGGTTTTGATTTTCCCTGACTCTCAGTCAAATGATTATACTGAATGGAAATCATTGGCAATGAATGCATGGCAAAATAATCAAGATAGTGATTTCTTTATAAATATGGGTGATTTAGTAGATAATGGATATGATTTAGTGCAGTGGAATGGCTGGTTTGATGGTGTAGAACCAATGGTAAATAATATACCAGTAGCACCAGTGCAGGGAAATCATGAAACTTATACTACTGATTGGCAAGTAGCTATGCCAAATGTGTATTTAGAAATGTTTAAATTACCAACAAATGGCAATGATAAATATCAAAATCAATATTATTCATTTGATTATGGTGATGTTCATTTTATTGTGATTAATACTCAAGATGATGAAATGGCAGAATTTGAGCCAGATTTATTGAATGAACAGATTAAATGGCTAGAAAATGATTTAGCTACTACAGATAAAAAATGGAAAGTTGTATTAATGCATAGAGATATTCTAAATTATGGCAGAGATGCAAAACCATTAGGTGATGAAATAAGCTTTTCCAGACATGGTGAAATCTATATGCCGATATTTGATAAATATGATGTTGATGCAGTATTAACAGCACATTTACACACTTATAGACGCAGAGCTTTAATCAGAGATTTTGCACAAAATGAACAGGGAACATTGTATATACTCACAGGCGTAGCAGGTAATGTACGTTATCCAAGTTTATGGCATAAAAATCCACTTGATGAATATGTACCACCACAGCCAGAAACTAATAATTATTTAGTTTTAGAAGCTGATGAAAATAGCTTAACTTTTAATTGTTATTTGCCAGATAATACACAGATAGATACAGTTACTTTGACAAAATAATAATATATTAACAATAAAATTTATGGTATAATGAAAAACATTGATATTTAGTATAATACATAAATAGCGAGGTTTTAAAATGTTACCATTAAATTCTCAAAAGGCTTTATTTTCTGGAGAAGAAGCAAATGTAATAAGATTTGCTTTAAGTATTTTTTTACAGACTGACTTTGCTGGATTGACTTCTAAAAAAGAAGAAGAAAAAGCAAAAGATTTAGCACATTTATCTTTAGATAAATTTACTAATCATGTAAATGATTTTACATTTAAAGAACTTTGTGTAATGGCTGGTGCTGTGGATAATTTAATCGCTTTAATTGAAGATGGCGAAACTTTTGGTATCAGTGAAACACAGATGAGAAACTGTAAATTCTTTTTACCAGCAGTAAAACAAAAATTAATAGAGCTTGTAAAATAAAAAAGGCTTTCTACAAGATTTTTTATCTATGTAGAAAGCTTTTTTCTTATAAATAATTTTTTATTTTTAGATAATATTGACTAATTGAAAAAATGATTGTACTATAATTATAGTTTTTAAAAATTAAGTAAAACGTTTTATTAAAATAGATAAAAATAAAGGAGAAGTTATTTATGAAGATTTTAAATTTCGGTTCGTTAAATATTGATAAGGTTTATGCTGTTGAAGAAATTGTAAAAGGTGGAGAAACTATCGACTCCGTGAGTTTTAGTGAAAGTGTAGGCGGTAAAGGTTTAAATCAGTCAATTGCCGTAGCTAAAGCTGGCGGAAATATCATGCATGCTGGTTGTGTTGGTAAAGATGGAGAGATTTTATTACAAGCTTTAAAAGATAATAATGTAGATACATCTTTGATTAAAACAGTAGAGACAGCAAGCGGACAGGCTATTATTCAAGTTGATAAACATGGACAGAATTGCATTATTTTATTTCATGGAGCTAATTATGAAGTGGATAAAGCTTATATTGATGAAGTAATGCAAGATTTTGCACAAGATGATATTTTAATTTTACAAAATGAAATTTCCAATATTGATTATATTATTGAAGTAGCAAAAGCTAAACAAATGAAAATTTATCTAAATCCTTCACCAATCAATGAAAACCTTAATAAATATAATATGCAGGCAATAGATGGAATTTTTGTCAATGAACATGAAGGGGCATATTTAGCTGATAAAGAAAAAGTTGAAGATATATTAGATAGTTTAGCTAGCAAATATCCTGAATTAGAAATTATTTTAACTTTTGGTGATAAAGGTGCATATTATCGTCATAAAGATATAAATATTTTCCAACCTGCATATAAAGTTGATGCTGTAGATACAACAGCTGCTGGAGATACTTTTACAGGCTATTTCATTGCTTTAAGACAACAAGGTAAATCCATTGAAGAAAGTTTACAAAAAGCAAGTAAAGCATCTTCAATTACAGTATCAAGAAAAGGAGCAAGCATTTCTATTCCTAAAATTGCAGAAGTGGATTGAACTGAAAAAACATTTTTTCTATAATATTTATAAATAAATAATAAAGGTTTGAATAAATATGAAGTCACGTGTTACTATCAAGGATATAGCACAAAAAACAGGTTTTTCAGTTACAACAATTTCTTTGGTATTAAATGATAAAGCAAATCATATTCCTCGAGAAACAAAATTAATCATTGCTAAAGCTGTAAAAGAAATGGGATATAGACCAAATAAGATGGCTGTAGGCTTGGTAAAAAAGCAAAGCAACATCATTGGTTTTGTATTACCGGATATTAGAAATCAGTTTTTTTCATATACAGCTAAAGTTTTAGAAGATGAATGTCATAAATACGACTGGAATTTATTGATTTGTAATTCAGATAATAATCATAAACAAGAATTAAAGCATTTAAAAATGCTCTGTGATTATATGGTCGATGGTATCTTTTTGAGTATGGCAGCTAATAGCACGGAAAAAGAAGTTGAAGAAACCATAAATTTTTTAGAGGATAATAAGATACCATATTGTCTAATTGACCGTGATATGTTTGATATCGGCAAATATAAAATCAGTGTTGACCATTTGCAAGGTGCATATTTGGCGACAGAACATTTGATAAAATTAGGGCATAAGAAGATAGGCTGTATAACTGGGCCTTTAATTTTAGATGATGCACGACAAAGACTAGCAGGCTATAAACAAGCATTGAAGGATAATGGTATAAAAATAGATGAAAATCTAATTTTTGAAGGTGATTATTCTTTTGAAAAAGGGAAAATAGGCTGTGATAATTTATTAGCGAAAAATATAACAGCAATATTTGCAGCAAATGATTTCTCAGCTATGGGGGCATTAGCTAGTATTAAAGAACATAATTTAATAGTACCTAGAGATATTTCTATTGTGGGTTATGATGATATTGCTTTTGCGTCATTATTAGAAGTTCCTTTGACAACAGTTCGTCAACCGATAGATGCAATTGGGCAAAAGGCAACAGAAGTAATTAATCAATTAGTAAATAGTGAAGAAAATATAGATAGTAAAATCATTATTTTAGAACCTAAATTGATTGTTAGAAGTAGTACAAAAACTATAAGTTAAAAATTTGAGTATATCTAAAGATACTTAACTAATATATAATTTTCCTGAATAGATATGCATGAATTTTTGATTTAAATTTAATATAGATTTAATAAATCTTACCTATTCTACTATAAAATAGTATGATATAATAAAAAGAAAGAATTTATGTATGTTTAAGGAGAGGATTTTAATGGCAAATCCAGCTATGAAAATAATAGGCAAGGCGTCTACGGAATATGTAGATTCTCCTGCCACTTTGAAAGGCACGATTACAAAGGCATTTGGTTTGACACTTGTTACTATTGCATCAGCAATTGCTTCAGGTGTATTTTTAGCCAATAGCCCAGCTGCTTATGGTGTATTGATATTAGGTATGATTGTGGGTGTAGTTTTAACGCTTGTTACTTGCTTTAAACCACATTTAGCACCAATGACAACACCTGGCTATGCCGTTTTTGAAGGTGCAGTGCTTGGTATTATTTCTGCTCAATTTGAAAGAATGTATTTTGGTATTTCTGCTATTGCAGTAGGAATTACTTTGGCTACAATGATTTTAATGCTTGTTTTATGGAAAACACGTATTATAAAAGTTACAGAAACAGTACGTTCTGTGATTATTTCCATGACAGGTGCTGTAGCGATTTTCTATTTCGTGAATATCATTGCAAGTTTATTCGGTTTCCATATGATGCCAACAAGTGGTATTTTTGGTATAGCGATTGGCTTTATTATCGCAGGTGTAGCAGCATTTAATTTGCTCTTAGACTTTGATAATATTGAACAAGCTGTAGCTTATGGGGCTCCGAAGTACTATGAATACTTCTGTGCTTTTGGTTTACTCTTAACTCTTGTATGGCTCTATATCGAGATTTTAAGACTCTTACAGATGATTATGGCTATGTTTGGCAATGATGATTAATAAGTTATAAAATAAAAGGTTACTTCTTTGAGAAGTAACCTTTTTTTATACATTTTATTTTAATTTTATACGTATTTGAATAATCATAGAATATTATTCTTTAAATATATATTTTTAATTTGTTGCCATTTTGTTGCCATTTTTTGACATGTATTTTTCAAAGGTTATAGCTGCGTTTATTTTTGATTTTTTTGTAATGTGAAGATAGATTTTTTGTGTTGTATTATTATCTTTATGCCCAAGTCTATTTTGTATTATTTCTAAAGAAATACCAGCTTCTGATAGAAGAGATACATGAGTATGTCTAAATATATGAGAATGTAATTTAGGTATATTAAATTTAATTCTCATTCTAGTAAAAGTAGATTTGATAGAAGTTGGTAAAATGGGAAGCTCTTTATTTTCTTTGGCGTAATATTTTGTAAAGACAAAATCGTCTTTAGGATAGTTATTCATTGTTTTATTTAATAGTCGATTTGACAATTGATAGACATGCCATTCTTTTAATACAGAAATTGTATCATCTCCGATAGAAATAGTTCTAATACTAGATAAAGTTTTTGGTGTATCTTGACGAAGCCATATATTTTTATTTTTTGAGTACATAGTAGAATTTATAATAATTGTTTTATTTTTGTAATCAATATCACTCCATCGCAGAGCAGATAATTCACCTAAACGCATACCTGTATATGACATTAAAAAACAAATATAATACATATATGGTGAACTTTTATATGATTTTACAATTTTTAAAATATGAGATAGTTCTTCTTGATTAAAGTATAAATCTTCAGTAGAAACTATTTTTTTTATAGAAGATTTGGGCAAGGCAATATCTTTTGTAGGATTTGTGGAGATAAGTTTTAATTTATAAGCTGTTTTTAAAATATGTTTAGGATAGAAGCTATTATTTATAATGCTTTTTTGAGGTTGGGTTTGGGCCAAGAATAATAAAAATTTTTGCCAATAAAATGGTGTAATATCTTTTAATTTTATATTACCAAAGAATTTTTTAGCAAATCGTAATCTATTAGATATTGTTTCAATTGATGTTGGTTTTAGATGTGTAGTATGCGTAGAAAACCATTTATCAATATATTCGGAAAAAGTAATATTAGATTCGATAATATTTTGGCCAAGTAGGAGTTTATTCAGTATAGGTTGAGCAGCTTGACGAGCTTCTTTGGCGGTTTTAAATCCACTTTTAGATATTCTTTTTCTTTTTCCTGTTATAGGATCTAAGCCTGCTTCTATACTATAAGCATAAGTAGTACGCTTTTTTCCTTCTCGTTTAAAAATTCGTATTTTTCCTTGTGTTGCCATTGTATAATTCTCTCTTTCCAATGGCGGGAAAGTTTTTTGATAATCCATATCATGTGATATATAATTATCTAGTCCAGTTTATTGATTCTCATAGAGTAGTACCAAGAAACGTACTTAATAATATTTCTTGGTACTATTTTTTATTATATATAAATTTTAATGAAATAGTAATTATTTTGGAGATTTTTCTTTAAGTAATTTTGAAATAAAATCTTTCTTTTTTTCATAAATTATCCAATATATACAAAGGTATGGTTTTCCAGAATTTTTCTACACACGTAAATTTTTTTGATGATAAATAGGAGGGAAATATTATGTTAGTTGATAAAGTTAAAGAGTGTTTGAATATTAATAAATCTCTATATGGTAAATCAATGCTTTCAACAAGTAATATAGAAAAAATGGAAAAAAAGGGACTATTAAAAAAGCCACAATATAATATTGTTAATAATCATTATTTTTATTTTAATAAATAGTTATATACTTATAGTTTTAATTTAATTATAAAAGCACTAGATGTATTATCTAGTGCTTTTTCTTTTGTATGTTATATAGAATCTAACCATGAAAGGTTGTTTGCTTCTTCTATTTCTTGGTTAATTTGTTTTAAAGTTTGTTTACATTTATTATAATCTAATATAAATATAGGTTTATTAAATTGCTGACAAATATTTTTTATATAAACCTTGATTAAAAATGGTATAAAAGGTTTGATTTTATCATAATCATCTATGATTTTATTTAAGTTATATTCTGGATTTAGAAAAGATTTTAAAGAGTCATTGCTAATATTATTGAGTTCATTGTGGTCATTGTAATTTTCACCAAATTGAATTTCTTTCCATAAATCTATATTATGATTTTTGAGAAAGGTTTGTAATTCCCATGAAATGTTATGTTCGGTGTGAATATTGATATTAGGATATAATTGGTATCTAACGTCATAAGAATGATCAGTATATGTTTCTAATATTGTAGCTAATCTGACAAGTTGTTCATTAAATGGATTAAAGGCTTTTGTATTGCTGTGTTTCAATGTGATATTTTGACTGAATAAAAGAGCTTTTACTAAAAGATAGTTTTCATCAGTTATTTTTGTAGAATCCATATAAGTCAAAAATTCTTTTAAGAATAGCTTGATAATTATATTATTTATTGGCTCAGGATCTATTTGATAATAAAAATCTAGTAAATTATAGTAAGTACCTATGTTTTTATATTTAAATACTATACTGATGATTTTTTCCTTGCTAGATGAATTCTTTATAAAATGAGCCGAAAAATATTCTTGGAAAGAATTGTGTATCCAACTATAATAAATATCAATTTTTGTAAATAAAGGAACTGTCTTTAATAAATCATTTAAATAATCAATAGATTTAAAATCACTGTGTAGTGGTTTAAGACTATTATTATAATGAACTGAAGCATCATCTATCAATGATAATAATTCATCTTTTGTATAAATTGTTTTTTGTAATTTAAAAGTACTATAAAATCCAATATAATATAGTATTCTTTCAAAATCTACAAGGTCTAAGCCACTATATTTTGCATGATTGAATTTGCCACCTTTTCTTAGATCATGTTCTTCGTACAAATTCTCATATACATTGTTATAAAATCTACATTTATCACCTGGTAAAATTGGTATACGTTTATAATTAAAATATAGTAATGATACCATAAGTGGATTACTTAAAAACTCATGCAATCTTTTGAATTTGTCATCTTTTTCCAATTGAGTTATGAGATCTTTAGAGATTGCTCCATTATTATCAAATTTAGTTAATAATGTATAGGCTTCTTCTTTTGATAATGGTTTTATTTTAAATTGATAAAATTCATTATAAAAACTACTTAAAGATTCATCGGGTCTAGAAGATATAAAGTATTTATTTTTATGAGCTTTATTTATAAAATCTTGAAGTTTTTGATTAATGATTGCTTTATTATCTGGCGACACTTCATCGTACCCATCAAAGAAAAATATACAATCTCCATATTCGATCATTGATTTTAGAAATTCTTTTTTTACTTTTGAAGATGTAGCATCTTTTATATCTTCAATTTCTTCAAATAAATAATCTATGATAGATTTATCTGTAGGAAGTAGTCTAAGTTCTATAAAAAAAGGAATACCAATATGTTTTTTCTCTAAAACATCTAAAAATAAAAATTTCATTAGAGTACTTTTTCCCATACCAGCATTATCTATGATGAGGATATTATTATATTTTTCTAGCCTTTCTTTATTATATTCGTCTAATTTAATAATATCATCATTTGCTGAAAAAAACATAGGTTTTAATGTTAATGGGAAATAAATATTTTTTAATGGTTTCTTTTCTATATTTTGAACGACTGTATTTAATAAAGAACATTTTTTAGCACTTCGTTCAAAATACTTATCTAAAACGATATCAAAATTAATAAGACAATCATCTACTTGGTGATTTAGATGCCACTTTTCTATCATAGGTTTAATAAAATTTGAACCTATTGATAGAACACTTTTGATTAAATTATATTCTTGAATAATAAACACTCCTTTTTGTATAAATATCTTATGAAAATCATATAAGTGTTATATGTAATTAAGACACTATTGTTATATAGTGCCTTTTTTATTGTAGATATGAGTTAATATGGAATATATGGCGGATTTTTAGATTATAATCTAGGATATTTCTCGGAAAGAATAGCTAGTCCTTGTATAATTGGTGCTGACATAGATTCGATTTCTTGCCAATACGTAGGAATTTGACTTTGTTCAATGACTTTTTTTGTTTTTTTATCAAGAACAGCATATTGTTCCATTCTGTATAACCAAATATCATTATCACTTAGTCGAACATTCATTTTGGCTACTGTATAAAAATCATTAGTATCTATAGCCATATTAAATACTATTGTTTTGGGATCAGGTTCAAGGATATTATTACGATTAATATCAATATAATATATTGTATTATTACTACTAGCTATATACTCCCATTTAGGAATAATGTCATTATTAATTTCTGCATAAGAAACAGTTGGAAAAAATATAGATAATGCAAAAAAGAATAAAATAAAAAATTTTTTAATCATAGAATCATCTTCATTCATATAAAATTAATATAAATTACCAATTGTGATGTAATTTATTTTCAACATTATTTAATCGATTATCTAAATCACTTAAGTTAGTATCAGTATAATAATATCCTTCAATATCATCGATATCATTTCTAGTGTCATCTATATCACTTTTAGCCTTATCAACATCATATCTTGTTTTAGATACTTGGCTTTCAGTTTCTGATAATCGATCTTCTAAGTCTTGAACATAAGTGTCGTTATTATTTGTTGTAGTTTCTAATTTTCCCATACGATATAATAATGAATAAATATCGCTTTGAGATGTTCTAATTTTTTCTGATAAAGTAGCTGTAGTATCTTGTAAAGATTTTATTTGTTGCTGTTGATTATAGATGATACCGCCTAAAATAATAATAAGTATTAAGAGTACTATATTAACTTTGTTAGTATTCAAAATATCACTTCTTTCTTGATACGTTTATATACTTTAATTAGTTTCTTTTACAATATCTTTAATAAATTTATTTAATATTCTTTGACCTGTTCCATCAGCACTAGCAACTTTAAACCTACTAGAGTTTGCTATACGATATTCTTGTCGTTCTACCATTATAGGAGATGAAGGATTTTTTAGATTTATTAATTTCATATTAAATAATACAATGGCGGAGCTATTTACTCGAGTAAATGCACCAATATCAATAATTAACATAGCATCAATATTTGAATTCATTATGTAATTAATCATAGCTTGTTGTTTTTGTTCACTAGTAGCATTTGGTAATGTTTGAATAATTAAGGATTGAATATTGCTTGCTTTTTCGACATTAAACTTATTATCTAATAGTGCTTTATAGCCTAAATTTTCAACAATTAAATTTGTATTTTGATAACCAATATAATCAATACTATTAGGATTTATAGTTGTTAATACTAAAACTTTTTTTATATTTTTTAACTGATTTTTTTGAGATTCGTCCCAATATTCTTGTACATCGTGATCACCACTTAATGCTTTTAGATTTGTACCGATTTTATATCCTAAAGAATAATCATCAGATATATCATATGCAAATGATGTAGTAGGAATCATAAAATAAAATAATAAAAATGAAATAAGACCTAAAATAAAATTTTTGCTCATAATAACACCTCTTTAAATTATTAATAAAAGTTTTAAGTTAGCTTTTTAATAAATCACTTCTTTATAAATTTATTTTCAAGACATAATAGATTATTATTACATCTTTTTTTGTTATCTAAGATTTTAAGTATTTTAAAAATCATTTAACTTTTTGATGAAGAAATTATTTTTTTCAATTCAGCTATTTCTTGAGATTTTTTTTTACACTCATTTTGCCAATATTCTACAAGCTTTGAATTGAGTTGGATATTTTTGGAGTTATTAATTTCATTAACATATTGTAAATATTTGTTTTTCCAAAACGTTACCTCATTTTTAGAAGATACAGATAGTTTTTTTTCGAGTAATGCTGATTTTGAGTTTTCTTTATCATAAGCACGTCTAAAATAAATTGCTTCATCATTTGCTCGTTTATATTTTTTATTAATTTCATCATATTTATTTTTCCAAAATTCTACATTATTATTTTTATCTATAGTATTTAATTTATATTCATTTAATTGTGAAATAATAATGTTTCTTTTAGTTATTTCATTTTTATATTTTGGAATATCACTTTTTAATTTGTTGTATTGCAATTCTATTTGTTGCAGTCGATTGAGTTCTATTTGATTATCGTTTTGTTTATCTCTTAAATATGATATGTATATACATAAAATGATTAATCCAAAAAAACTACATATACCAGAAAAAAGAGCAAAAATGTATGAATGAAATTCTTCCATAAAAATATCATAAACTGAAAAAGCTATGTGCAAATTTAACACAAAAGCGTATATTGATCCTACAACAAATAAACAGCTAAAAATTTCTTTATAAATAGTTTTCATCGTATCACTTCTTTGGAATTTTATTTTTAAGACATAATAGTAATCTATTATGTCTTTTTGTTTTGCCAAAAATCTTTAGTAGTAATTATGAGATTTCCTTCATGTCTGACTTAGTTTTAGTTTTTTCCAAATTTATTACATCATCATGTTCAATATCAATATTAAATTTAATTTTTTTTTGTGCTTTTAATGGTAATTCACGATATTTTTTTATAAGTTGTAATTCTTCATCAGAAAGTTTTATTAGATTACTTTGAACATTATTTTTAGTAGGAACATCTGTTACACCTAATAAATAGTCTGTGGAAACATTAAAAAAACTAGCAATTTTTATTAATGTTTCTAAATCAGGAGAAGTTCTTCCTGTTTCCCAACTACCAATTGTTTGTTGAGAAATTCCAAGTATTTTAGCGAACGCTAATTGAGATAAACCTTTTTTCATACGTTCAGCTTTTAATATTTTATAGAACAATGTATATCACTCCTTTAATTAAAGATTTTACAGCAATTTGTAGTAAAAAAGAATATTTTACTACAAAACATATATTAAAAACTTGACAACTACAAAATGTAGTGATATCATTTATTTAAAATAAACTACATTTTGTAGTTGCTTTTGTGAGGTGATTTTTATATGAAACGAAATCTCTTAAAATTATTGCGTGGAGACAAAACACAAAATGAAATGGCTAACATCTATGGTGTTACCCAACAAACATGGTTTTCATGGGAAACTGGTCGAACTGTACCTAACAACGAAACAATGTTAAAAATGGAAAAAGATTTTTCTATTCCTATGGAGGTTATTTTTTTTGACTCTTTCAACTACAAAATCAAGTAATTTTGTTGATTGAGAAAATATGTAGAGTTTTTTGTTAATTATGTATTAATGTACACCAATAAAACTAATGTATAGCAAGAGCCACGACAGATATGCACTCTAAAAGTAAAAAATAAATGCAAATTCTTTATAATCGTTAAATCATCTTAATAATTTTCCATTGGTATATATATGTATTTGTCGTGGTTCTTGGTGTGCATTAAGTAATAGGAAGTGAGAATTTGTGTTTAATAAAGCATGGTTTTTAAATCGAATAGTATCAAAGTTAAAAACTAAAGAAAAAAAGCCAGTAATTTATAACAGTAATGAACTTATTAGTAAAGAAATTAGTGAATATTATGCGAAGAAAAAGAAAGATCCTAATATAACGCTTGAAGAACTTTTAATGATAGGTGTTATGGAATCATGGGATAGAGCTTATAAAAAAACAAAACGACAAGTAGAAGAAACAAAACGAGTAAATGAGATTTTAGATTGTATAGTATTTGTAGGATTTGTCGTTTTAATAATAGGATTGATTATTCGTTTATTAGATTGAATAGAATAATAAATTTAGTAATAAAAAATAGTATGTAGCATAAGTCCAGCAACAAAAAAGACAATTGAATATAGTGATGATGTTATTAATGACTGTGAAAAGACCTGAATATATTAGTTTTGATAAACCTTATCGTTGCTGGACGTATGGTGCATATTATAAAGCACCATATCTAATTAAATAGATAATCCATATTAAATTATCGTAAATTCCAGTTTATTGATGAAAAATTTAAATAAATGGCGGTATGTATTTAATTAGATAAAAGTTAATGAAGTAATAATCGATCGAAAGAAGGTGAATTTATGTTAAGTGCAAATGCAGTTATTTATGAATTGCAAAATGCTTTAAACATGGCTACAGAGTATATCAAGAAACAAGATGCAGAAATAAAAGCATTGAAGGAAGTCGGCAGTATACGAGATATGGCTAAGAGTAAGAATGTGAAAATATCTGAAGCTGGTTTAGTAAGTGTAAATGGAACAGCTTCTTTATTAGGAATATCTCCTAGTACAGTAAGAGCTATGTTAGAAGCACACGAATTGCCAGATGTGAAAACAAGAGGTAGAAGACAGGTGCATATTGATGATATTGAGCAATATATCAATAATCAAAGACGTAAGGCAATTTAATTATAAGTGAATATGAGGTGGTATATGTGAGTGATGATAAATTATATCAAGATACTGTAAAAACTATCATTATAACACCATACCAAAAATTGAGAGAACGAAAAGGTTGGACACTTCAGGTAGCAGCAGATTTTTTACAAATTGGTGCTACAACACTAAATCGCTATGAAACAAAAAAAGCCCCTATACCAAAGAAAATCATCAAACAAATGGACGATTTGTATGGTTGTAAGGGCAAGTTAATAGAATATTGGTGGAAAAGTGAATTGTCTAGTTCTAAGAAGTTTAAGTTAAAATTGGAAACCATAATAAGAAAGATGGTGAGTATATAAATGTTGAAAAGATGGTATAGATATCGTAGGATTTTAGGAATTTTGGCGGTAGGAAGTATCGGTCTTATCGGTTTAGGAGCGGTAGATGAAAATAAGCCTGTAGAAGAAATTTATATAGTTCAACCAGGAGATACTCTGTGGTCGGTAGCTAGTAAGAATATTACTGATGAAGAAAATATTTTAGCTTATATGAATGAAATGAAAAAAGCCAATCCACATATCAAAACAGATTTGCAGATTGGCGAAAAGTTACTAATAAAAAAATACAAATAAAATAATAATTGACTGTATAAATAATATAACATAAATATAAAAATAATCAACCGAGAAAATCCGAGAAAATCCGAATAAATACGGGTTAGTCCGAGAAATTCCGAATAAATCCGAGTATTTCCGAGCTAATCCGTATATTTCCGAATAAATCCGAGAAAATCCGAGGAAAAAATGAGTAGATTACAAGTATTTATTTTGGCTGAATTGAATGTAGCACAAGCATTTAAGAAAGTACGTGGAATAACAGTCAAAGAACTTGCTGATAGAATACCGATAAAAAGCCCTGTAGATACTGTGTATAGAAATATAAAGATTTTGATTGATGAAGGTTTTGTAGAGAAAGGTATTAAAGTTGGAAAATCTGACAGTTATTACATTACTGAAGCTGGTATAGTTGCATTAAAAAAAGAAAAAAATTAGGGCTGGTTAGATATATAACCAGCCTTTTTACAAACAAAGGAGAATTTTTATGAGTATAAAAGATAAGGTTTTTTATATTGGCATAGGTCAAGGTGGTGGCAATTTAGCTCAAGGATTGGAAAATAAGGGATATCCTACACTAGCTATTAATACAAGTAAAGAAGATTTGAATACACTGACTATCAAGCATAAATATCATATTGTTGGTGGTGAAGGCTGTAGCAAAGATAGAAGTATTGGTCGTGATTTGATAAGAAAAGACTTTCCTAATATAAGTACACAGATAAAAAACCATGCAGGTGATGCAGAAATAATATTTGTAGGATATACAAGTGGTGGCGGTACTGGTAGCAGTCAAGGCCCAGTATTGGTGGATATACTTACTATGCACCCAGATTATAAAGACAAAATCATTTGTAGTGTGGTTATTTTGCCATCAAATAAAGAAAGTATACAAGCAAATTCAAATGCTTATTGTTGTTTTAAAGAAATTAGCAATATTCAAAGAGGTGGAGCTTGTTTCGTACTAGATAATGAGGAGTTTAAAGATAAATATATGATAAATAAAGAATTTGTCGCTTATTTAGATGAATTTTTGCATATACCAGCTACAGATAAATCTATAAAAGGGAATATTGATTTTTCAGAAATAAAGAAAGTATTATCTGCACATAATATGGCGGTGATGATAGCTGTTCCTGAAGGTGAAAATACAGTGGCTAGATTATTAGATAGTCTACAGAATAATAGTATCTTTGCTAAAAGGGAACAAGATAATATTTTACAATATACAGCTCTTTCACTTGCAGATGAACGATTAAACCCTGAAGAAGTAAATCAAGATTTGCAAAAAGCCATTGGTACTCCTATAGATAATTTCACTACATTTAATAAACGTAGTCGTAATTTTATATGTATTAGTGGTCTTACTTATCCAAAGACAAGATTAAAAGATATTGAAGAATTGATTTCTAATAGTAAAGACGCTGTGATGAAAAGCAAGGAAACATCTCTTGAATTAAATGCAGATATGAGTTTTTTACAAACTTCATCAAAAAAAGAAGAAAAAGAATATAAAGAAGAAAGTCTAGAATCTATTTGGGATAAATATATGCTCTGACAATCCGAGTAAATCCGAACAAGTCCGAGCATTTCCGAATATTTCCGAGTAAATCCGAACAAATCCGAATTACTCCGAGAAAATCCGAGTATTTCCGAATAAATCCGAGCAAGACTTCATAAGGTGAAAAGTACTCTTAGTGGGTACTTTTTGCCTTATCTAAATAAAAAAAACAGCCTGCTAAAAGAGCAGACTGCATCTACATAAAAATGCCACTATTAAGCTAAGAAAAGTATATCTTCTATGTGGCATAAAGTCAATTTATGAAAATTTTAAAAGGTTCGTTTGAGCCTTTTACTAGCTCGTTAAAGGTATTATTTAGATGAACAAAATAAAAATGTAATGGTGATTTTATGTCTTATGTGCAGATGAAAGTATATATGAAAAATAACATAGAGGTATACAAATATTATTCGGGTAAGTTGGGCAAGAAAATATATAATGCTCCAGCTCAAAGAAAAACTCCGATAAATCAATTAAAATATCAAGACCAAAAGGCAAGCCGTATTTGTGGTTGGAAAATAGCAGAGAATTTCACCAAAGATGATTTGTGGCTTACTTTGACTTATCCAGCAAGACAACCTATTGAACCAGAAAAAGCAAGAAAGGATATCAGTCTTTTTTTAGCATATCTAAGGCGAGCATACAAAAAAGAAAATATTGAGCTGAAATATATTTATACAGCAGGAAGAACAAAAAGAGGTATGGTTCACTTTCATATGTTAGTAAATAAATTTGATACATCTATCATTGCTAATCTTTGGCGGAAAATATCAGGTGGTGGTATGAGCTTTAAACATTTATTTCTTAATGAATATGGTTATGTGAATTATAAAAAAATAGCAGATTATCTCATTAAAAATAGTCAGGAGACTTTTTATCGTAAAGATAGAATTCATAAAAAGCGTTTTTGTGCATCATTAAATCTTGTTATGCCAGAGATAAGAAAACAATTGATTAAAGCAAAAGAATGGAAATTAAATCCAAGCTCAATAAAGGGATATTTGGTGGATAAAAATAGTATCTACAATGGTTATGGCTGGTTAGACAATGGTGAGCATTGGGATTGCTGTCGAGTCCAACGATATACATTAATTCATATTGGGGTAATTTGTAATAGGCGAAGGACGAAAAAACATTCATTGCCTAGTATGCCTGAAATATTTAGTAAAGATAATTGGTGGGAAGAAAGAGGAGATGATATTAGATATGTTAGATAAATCTTATCGTGGATTGATGAATAATAAGCAAGGTAGTTTTTTTGAAAATAGAATTATTGGCGGTTGTATTGGCTATGATTTATTCAATAGGGCTTTCATCGAAAAGACACCTGAACCATTTAAAATATCTAAGCCAATTGGTCAAGGTAAATTTCAAGGAAGTTTCACAAAGAAAGCTCAACCAGATTTTAAAGGTACATTAAAATTTGGTAAGGCAATAGTCTTTGAAGCAAAATACACTTCACAAGACAAAATGAATGCAAGTGTATTAAGCGATGAACAAATAAAATGTTTGAAAAAGCATTATGATTTGGGTGCTATAACAGGTGTTGTTATAGGCATTAAAGAGAGAGCATTCTTTGTGCCATGGCGATTATGGTCAGTAATGAAAGAAGAATATAATCGAGCTTATTTAAAAATAGAAGATATAAAAGCCTATGAAGTAAAGCAAGATTTAAATTGCATAAAATTTTTAGATTTAAAAAGTGGCCAAAAAATAGAAAATATGGAGTTTTATTCTAGGCCCATATCTTGTATTGAGGAGTGATGGCATTGTCAATGATTTTGATAAAGAAGATAACATATGATGGCTTAAAAGGAAAAATAAGCATTAGTTATACAAATGGCTATAAAAAAGTGGATATAAGTGATTGTGAACCACCTCGACCAGAATTTATAAAAGCACTAAAAAAATTATCTGAAATAGGTGTAAGTATATTATCATATCCTTTTTCAATCAAGGATAGATTGATGATAACAGGGGCAAAATTCACTTATGAAAATGATATTGTTGATTCTGTAGTATTTTTAGGTCAATATGTATTGCCTACAAGAGAGGTATTAAAACAAAATTTTCCTAAAAGATATTGTAGACCAGCTAAAAAGAAGATTAATTTATCTGAAGCTGAACAGCAAGATATAGATAAATTTGTTGAAGAATGTAAATTATATGTATTAGGTGAAAGAGCACAAACAAAATTACAAGCAAATGAAAATAAGTGATGATGTGCTCCATCAGTATCAGCATCTAGGAAATGAACATGAATAATGAAGAACATGCTAAAAAAGTAAGAACGATAATTATAAAACGTATGCATAGTAAAGATATATCTATAGCAAAGTTGGCTCAATTATCGCATATGAGTTATAAATCTTTGTATCATTACATCAAAGGCGATAAAGATATACGTTCAGGAGATTTACTGGCGGTACTTTGGGCATTGAAAGCAAAGATATTGATAAAATCGAATGGCGGTGAATAGATGTTTTTTGAATTTAATAATGACATTGATTTATCTATCAAGGTAAATGCAACAAATAATAGATTACCTAGAAGAAAAATACATTATATAAATCTTCAGAGGGCTTATAAATTAAAAAAGAATGTATCAGATATAGTGAGATGTAGAAAATTTATCATGGCAAGTAGAAAGATTGAGTTAAAGATATGGAGAAATAAGGGAAGAATTTTTTATTAAGGTGTGATGAAGATGATAAGAAATTGTATGAAAGAAGTAGCAAATATGTTTGGTCTTGAATTAGGAGATAAATTTAATTTAAGAATAGTTGCTTATGATAAAGACTATGAGCATAATCCTTGTTATTTCAGTGAAGAAGGTTTGATGTCTTGTGAAGATAAAAATGTGCATCTTATTTTATTGCATTGTATTTTAACTGGTGAAGTAGAAGTAAATAAACTTAAGTAACAAAAAAACTCAATAAACTGGAATATTTATTGAGGTGATAAAAATGAGTGAACTTGTTTGCTATGAAGCTTTGAAACTAATTGAAAAAAGATTAAGCCAATATGAACTTATAAAAAAAGCTGTGGCGGATTGTAGAGCAGACCATAATTATAATGGTAAATCTGGTGGTAAAGGTAAAGCCTTTATTTCTGATCCAACAGCGAATGAAGCTGTAAGTAATACTACACCATTAAATTCAGTAGTAATTGAAATTGATAATAAGATAATTAAAATTAAAAAGCCTGAAAAATGGCTAGAATTGGCAAGAGCTGTATTTGAACATTTTGCAAAAAACTGCTCCTATTCCAGTAAAAGTATCAAGATGATATTATATTATAAATTTATAAGACATAAGAATTATAATTTTATATGTACCAAACTAGAGATAAGTAAAAATAAGTATTATAAAGAATTAGATAAAATACTGTGGTTTTCCTTGTCTTATGCTTGTCAAATAGGACTTATAAAAGTACGTTGAAAATTTATTATGCAAATGAGAAATATTGATATATAATATTAATAAGAGGGGGCGTCTATTATGTGGCACAAAATGAGAAAAATCGTTATTATGGTTAATAAAGGTTTAATTAGTATACAATTAGATAATAAACAAGATTATAAAAAATTTGTCCCTAAAAATGCAAATGAATTATCTCGAAAAAACTGGACTAATTTAGGCTTTAGATTGCGAAAAGCAATGGGAGAAGTAACTAAATAGATGGCAAATAAAAGTAATCAAAGAAATAAACTTGTAACAAGAGAACATAAGGTAGGTGTAAATTGTAATTCTGAAAATGAATTACATGTATTGCAAGCTAAACAGTATGAAGGCCCTATACCTGCAGCTGAAGAACTTCAAAGATATAAAGAAATAAGTCCTGATTTACCTAATAGAATTTTAACTGTATTTGAAGAAGATTCTAAACATACACGAGATATGGGAAAAAGAGCATTAGAGGGAAGTATTAATTTTGATAAAAGAAGTCAACTTATGGCTTTTACTATTATTATTGTAGGTTTATTAGGTACATTCTTTTTAGCTTATTTAGATAAAGATATTGCATCTATTATAACTGGTCTTGGTACAATAGCTTTAATTTTTAAAGGTGTTTTTTCAAAAAACAATAATGGTAAATAATTTTTTTATTTGAAAATTATTAAGGCATATGACGAATTAGAGGTCATATGCCTTTTTTATGCTTATTTAATGTAATGAAGTCATATTTGAGTATTTTGCACTGTTCTAATAAATAGATCTAGAATAAATATCATAAAAAATTAGATAAAGTATTGTAAATTATCTGTATTTTATATCTGTCAGATAAGATTTATAAAGATGAAATAAATGTACGCATTGCAACAAATATTCTTGACAGGAATAAAAATAAAATATATGCTAAGAATGTGTTAATAAATAACACAAAGTTAATAAAAAAGCAAGAGACTGCCAATCTCTTGCTTTATAAAGTAGATAATAAGATTAAATACCTTTGCTACGTTAATTATTTTTATTTAGAGTTCTTTATAAATTAGAATAATATCTTTTAGTATTTTTAACACTAGATGTATATATTTTAATATTCTCAAATAAATCACCTCACTTTCAAGAAGGTGATGGTATAATCTTATTATCTAAGATATAGTTTAATACTGCCAATATTAAACTTATCAAAGGAGCCAAAGTTGCCATGTTGGCTCCTTTTTTATTATATATAATTAAGTATTTTAACGCAACTAACACACACTTTTAATAAGACCTAATAAAGTCTAATGAAACTTAATAAAACCTAATAAAGTCTAATAAAGTCTATAAAATAAAAAAATATTTTTAATAGATGAATTTAGACATAATGAAAATAATTGTAAAAAAATAAAAAATTTTTATTTTTTCTAGGAAAAATTTATCGATTTTTATGTTATAATGATATCAAGGTTTTTTATATCCATTTGAAAGTTATTAAGGCATATGACTAAGATAGAGGTCATGTGCCTTTTTTAATGCTCATTTTTAATCAAGGAAGGTGGTGAAATGCCAAATGAAGTAAAAAAATATGAGTTGGCGGAAAAAGATTATAAGAAAGGCATGAAATATGCAGAAATAGCCACTAAATACGAGGTTAGTTTATCTACTGTAAAGTCATGGAAAAAACGATACTGGTCTGATAATGCAACCATGGTAAAAGCAACTACAAAAAAGTTGCAAAAAAATAAAAAGGTTGCAACCTCTAAAACAATAGATATTTCTCCTAATTTAACAGAAGCTGAACAAGTGTTTTGTGCTTATTATGTGGAAAAGTGGAATGGCACTCAAGCTATATTAAAATCAGGCTTAGCCACTAATAAAAAGAGTGCAGCTAAGAAAGCAAATATACTGCTAAAACGTGATGATATTCGTGCTGAAATAAAACATCTTAAAAATGTAATTTGCGAGGGAATAAAAGTAGACATAAATGATTTGCTAAAATATTGTCTGAAAATTATCGGTGCAGATATCGGCGATTATGTAAAATGGGGACAGCGTGAAGAACAAGTAATAGGACAATTTGGGCCTGTGAAAGTAGATGGAAAACCATTAAAAAAGTTGATAAATTACGTTGATTTGATTGATAGTGATTTAGTAGATACATCAGTAATAAATGAAGTGAAAATGGGTAAAGATGGACCTTCAATAAAAATGATGGATAAAAAATGGGCATGGGAAATCGTGATGAGGTATTTTGATTTGGTACCTAATCTATACCAGCGTGAAATGGACAAACAACGCCTGGTAATTGAACAAGAAAAATTAAATATCACTAAGATAAAATCTACTCCACCGCAACCGCCAGCAGAACCGTTGATTTTACAACCATTTTATGGCAAACCACCTGATGAAGAAGGTAGTGAGGTGCAAGAAGATGGCGGAAACTAGAGTTTATTTCAATCCAATATTTAAACAAGCAAATGAAACAAGATGTCGATATCGTTGTATGAGAGGTAGTGCTGGTAGTGGTAAAAGTGTAAATATAGCACAAGACTATATCTTAAAATTAATGAACCCTAAATACAAAGGTGCTAACTTATTAGTTATTCGTAAAATAGGGGATTGGAACCGTCAAAGTACATATAGCGAATTAGTGTCTGCGATTAATCGTATATGTGGTAGTATGGCGGATTTTTATTGGGATATAGGTAAATCACCATTAGCACTGCGATGTAAAACAACAGGAAATGAAGTATTATTCCGTGGTATGAAAGATGATAAACAACGTGAAGGTGTTAAGTCTGTTACTTTTACACGTGGTAAATTAACTTGGATTTGGGCTGAAGAAGCAACAGAATTAGAAGAAAATGATATAGATATACTAGATGACCGCTTGCGTGGAAAACTGATTAATGAAAATCTATATTATCAAATAACATTATCTTTTAATCCTGTATCTGCAACTCATTGGATAAAAGCAAAATATTTTGATACACCACGAGCATCGATATTTACACATAAATCTACTTATCAAGATAACTTATTTATTGATCCAGCATATAGCGAACGTATGATGATGAGAAAAGAGCAAGATCCTGAAGGGTATCGTGTATATGGTCTTGGCGAATGGGGCTTACTTGGTGGACAGTTTTTTTCTAATTTCTCTGAAAAACGACATGTCGTAAAACCTTTTAAAATACCAGATAATTGGGTGAGATTTAGAAGTATGGACTGGGGAAGTGCAAAGCCTTATGCTGTAGGTTGGTATGCAGTAGATTATGATGGTAATCTTTGGAAATATCGTGAATTATATGGCTATGGTGGTAAAGCAAATGTAGGGACAAAAGAAACAGCTGCACAAGTAGCTCAAAAAATAGTCGATAGGGAATGTGATGAAAAAATAGCTTATGGAGTATTAGATAGTGCATGTTGGGCCAATATAAATACAGGTGTTCCTACTGTAGCTGAAGAAATAAATAAAGTATTAATAAAAAATGGTCATACTACATTTAGAGAATGTGGTAAAGGAAGAATGGCTATGGCGGAAGAAATAAAATTAAGATTAGAAGGATATAAGCGTAAAGACGGAGTACAAATACCAGCTTTACGCTTTTTTAGTACATGTTTTCATAATTTGAGAACATTTCCTTTAGTTACTCATGATAAACGTCAGCCTGAAAAAATCGATACGAATGGTGAAGACCATTGTGTTGATGAAACAGGATATGCATGTTTATCTAGACCATATAAGCCAACAAGACCTGAAAAAGATGGTTGGAAGTTTAAGAAAAATGATTATGAAAATATAAGCCATGAACCTAGTGCATGGGCTTATTAAAAGGAGAATGTAAGGAGAATGTATGGTTTATTTTACAAAAATAAGTTCACCTGCAAATGAAAATATCATTGGTCTTTTAGTTCGTGGACATGCAAATTATGCCAAAAAAGACAAAGAGGATATTGTTTGCAGTGCTGTTTCTGCTATCGCACAAACAGCATTATATGGTTGCAATGAATATAGTAAATGTAATGTAAATAAAATACAAAAAGGATATGTATCTTTTACTTGTGATAAAACAATACAGACAGAAGCAATAATAAAATCTGCTATATTGGGTTTAAAAGCAATAAAAGAGACATATCCAAAATGTTTTAAAGAGGAATAATAAATGTTTGATGAAGTAAATAATGATGTAAGAGCTGCACCAGAAGAAAATAAAATTGGGCTAGGAAAGATAAGAGAATGGTTTCAAGATGCTGTAGATAAATCAAGAGATTGGCGGAAAGATGCTAAAGAAGATTATAGATTTGTATCTGGTAAGCAATGGAAAAATGCAGATAAAGAACAGCTTGAAAAATTTGGTAGACCTGCAATTACTATTAATAAAATAAAACCACTTATGAATGTATTATCAGGATATCAAAGGCTTAATCGTTATGATATTTCCTTTTTGCCTAGGACAAATGATGATATGGAGCTTTGTAAAGTCCGTGAAGGTGTTACAAAGTATATCTTTGATGATTGTGATTATGAATATCAAGAGTCTCAAGTTTTTATGGATGGTGCTATTGGCGGTATTGGTTGGTTTTGGGTTTATTACAAATTTGATGAAGAAATGGGCGATGGAGAAATAAAAATTGCTCGTGAAAGCCTTTTTAATATGTATATAGATCCAGAAGCAAAAGAAATAGATTATTCTGATGCCAATTATATTATTCGTGCTAAATGGGTTAATAAAGCTGACTTAATAAATGTATATCCAGAAAAAGCAGAAGAAATAAAAAATCAACAGCAAGAATATGACTCTATGGAACCAGTAGATGAACAATATGACCATCTATATTACAAAAGAGATTTACAAAAATTACGTTTAGTTGAATGCTGGTATAAGGTAAAAGTTAAAGAAAAAATTTATATAATGCCTGGTGGAAAAATAATTAATGAACAAGATATGCAAAATATATCTGAAGAACAATTAATGCAAATGTATTTGTCAGGGCAAATACCGATAGAACAAACAATTACTGTAGACAAGGTAAGGGTTTGTTCTTTTTTTGGCGGTGTTTTGCTAGAAGATATCGAAAGTCCTTATGAACATGGACAAATACCATTTATTCCCTTTGTAGTATTTAAATTTTTTGATGAAGATGAGCCTGCTGGTATTGTCAGAGACTTAAAAGATCCACAGCGAGAAGTTAATAAACGTAGAAGTCAATCACTTCACATATTAAATACTTCTTCATATAATAACTGGATTCGTGAAACAGATGCACAATCTGATGAACAAAAAGCCCATATGAAAAAATTGGCTAGTCTTCCAGGTGGTGTAATAGAAGTTCAGCCAGGGACATTATCTCGTGGAGCTATGCAAAGATTAGAAGCACCACAGCCACCATTATCATTATTTCAAGCAGGACAAGAAGCTGCTGCTGATTTGCCTTCTATTTCTGGTATAAACGAAGCTTTAATGGGTGTAGATATGCCTGCTAATGCAAGTGGTAGAGCAATAGAATTAAAGCAAAAGCAAGCTATAACTCATATTGCACCAATGTTTGATAATCTTCGTAAATGTAAAAAACGTTTAGCATCATTGTTATGGGGAAAACATGGTCGTAAAGGTTTAGTACAACAATTTTATACAGAAAAAAAGGTTTTTCGTATTGAAGGTGTTGGTGGAAAACCAGATTTTATCACAATAAATCAACAAGTTACACAAATAGGGCCTTTTGGGCAAGCTGTAACAACGACTTTAAATGATATAACTCAAGGTGATTTTGATATCATTGTGGCGGATACACAGGCTAGTGCTTCACAAAGACAAGCACAGATGTATTCACTTATTGATGCTGTTAAAACATTGGGTGTTCCAGGTGATGCTGTATTTGATTTAATCTTAGACTTATCAGATATCCCTAATAAAGAAGATATAAAACAGAGATTACAACAAAGACAGCAAGCTCAACAAAAGGCACAAGAAGCTCAAGCTGCTGCTGAACAAGCAAAACAAATCCGTATGAGTAATTCTATTGCTTTTAAAGACGCACCACCTGCTATTCAGCTCGCTATGGCGGCAAAAGCAGGACTTATTGACCAAAAAATTGCTGATGAAGCTATTAAGCAGTTTGTTGCTTATAATTATCCACAATTATTACAACAGCAAGCAAATAAACAACAAGTGAATAATCAGCAAATTACAAATCAAATAATGCAAGCTATAAATCAAGGTATACCAACTAATCAGATTTTATCGCAATTAATTAATTTAGGTATACCAGCACAGACAGCTCAAATATTATTACAGCAAGTAAAAAATCAGGCAGAAATTAATAGTCAACCAATAAATCAAAATCAAGCACCACAACAAAATAATAGCAATATGACTCTAGCAGCTTTAAATTCGTTGAGGTCAGGAAATATTCCAGCTATGTAATATGTAAAAGGAGAAAATATTGATGAAATATCGTAGAAGAGTAAATGAAGTAGAAGCTATAAAATTAAGTTTTAACAATGTAGAAGATTTAAAAAATATTCAAGATGTATTAGGCGAACCATTTTTAAACGTGGATTTTTCTGATGTTGAAAATCCAAGACTTCTGGTCGAAGATATTTATAAAAATAGAAAATTTACAGCTAGATTTAATAAAGATTATCTTGTAAAAAGTATTGATGGAAAAGTATATCCTGTGCCAAATGAAGTGTTTGAAAAAGTCTTTGAGCCTATTTATCAGATTGATTATCAAAACGATGAAGATAAGGAGTAATTTGTAATGGCGGTAAGAAAAATAACAAAAGCAATTAGTAAAGAAGTGGAAGATAAAAATACTCAAGAACAACAATCTAGCAGTCAAGCAAAAGAGCAAGTAGATGAAAAAAACGAACCAGTAAGTAAAATAGAAGAATTGCAAAAATCAGTAGAAGATTTATGCGGTAAAATTTTAGATTTTAGTATTGAACGTATGGATAAATTCAAGAATAATCCAGGTTATCAATTAACCGAAGATGAAAGAGAAACTATAAATACTTTTATGAATGTAGCCGAACGTATGGATAATCTCTTGAATAAGAAGACTAGCCTGAACTTTGCAGATAAATTACTTAATAAAATTTGAGTTAGGAGATATATTATGGACGTATTAAGAATTTTTAATTTGCAATTATTTGCTGAAGATGATTTTGAAGATAATCAAATTGATTCTGATGTTGTAGCTGATGAAACAGTAGATGATGTAGATAATACTGAAGATGATGAAATAAGTATTCCTGAAGAGTTTGAAGGATTAGATCCAGAGATTGCTAGAGAATTTACTAATAAATTTAGAGAACAACAAAAAGCTGAAGATGAAAAACTTGAAAGTAAAAAAGATGAGCAAGAAGAACAGCAATCTAAACAAGATGATGAAGAAAAAATAGAAGATAAACCTACCGAAGGCATTGAAGAGCAGCTTGCTAAATTACGCAAAGAAAATGAGCAATTAAGAAAACAACAAGAGCAAATTCCTAAACAACAGGAATTTAGACCTGCACCTTTTAAACCTATTAAATTAGAGCAAGTTCCGATTGAATTTGCACGTACTGTAATAAGTGAAGCAAAAAAAATAGCTTTAAAATCAGTCAATTTGACAGAAGAACAATTAAATGATTTAGAGTTTGAAGATAATGGTGCTCAAAAGAAAGCGGATTATGAAGCAGCTTTTGAAATTGCTAAAGATAATATTATGAGCAATGTTAATAGTGAATTGGCATTGAGAAATCAAAGAAAAGAAGCATTTATGCAGGCCCATAGAGAAAATATGGCGGCATTTAAAGCATTTGAAAATGAACAAAAGAAAGATACACATTTTAAAGAGATACAAGATTTTGCTATAAATGGATATTTTGAAAAGCAATCTGTGGTTAATCAAAATATAATTCGTGATGCTTATGCAAGATTAGAACGAGGAGTAGCTTCACCATCAGACCGATATACTATTGAAGCTTATTTTGAAAATGCTAAACGTGAATATTATAAAGATATAAATGCAAAACAAAAAGAAAAACAAGATAAAGTAGTAAATAAATATAAACAAGCTAAAAAAATGCCACGAGCAGATAAATTATCAGGTGGCGGAGATACTTCAGGCAAAAGTGATGTAGATATTGCTATTGAAATGATGAATAACCGACCATGGGAAAAAATACCAGAGAAGTATCAAAAAATTTTATTAGGTGAATAAATAAAGAAAGAAGGTACTATATATGTGTTTAAGTAATTTTAAATTTAATGAAGACGAATTGAAAAGAGCATTTCCCAAATACTTTAAAAATATGGGTTTTGAAGGACGAGGAATGCAGATATCTTTACCAGCAAATATGGATTTAAGACTATTTGCAGAAACAACTGTTCCTGAAGAACTTGTAAAAAAAGCATGGGCAAAACAAACATGGACTACAGCTATGAAAGATTTATTCTTTGGCAAATTCATGGGTGAAGGTGTTAATAATATTATTCAAGTTCTGAATGATTTAGAGAAAGAAGCTGGAGATAGAATAACACAATCACTTGTACTTAAATTAAAAGGTGATGGTGTTACAGGAGATGATATCTTAGAAGGCAATGAAGAAAAAATGGAATACAGAAGCTTTGACTTCACTATTAACCAGCTTAGAAATGCTGTACGCCTAAAAGGTAAATTTGAAGAAAAGAAAAGTAAAGAAAATATGCGTAAAAATGCAAAAGATGGATTATCTATTTGGCTTAGAGAAAGAATTGATGATGATTTATTTAAAGTACTGACAGCTAATCCAACAGCAGATAAAGTTATTTATGGCGGTACTAGTATTTCAGCTGAAGCTAATATTACAAGTAGTGCTAAAATGAATACTACTGTTTTAGGTAAAGCAAAACGTTTGGCACAGATGTCTAATCCTAAAATCAGACCTGTTCATGTTAATGGTGGAGAATATTATGTAATGGTATTGCATCCATATCAAATTCGTGATTTAAAAGAAGATGAAAAATGGATTAATGCACAGCAATATGCTAATATTCGTGGCATGAAAAATCCTATTTTTACAGGTGCTACTGGTTTATATAATGGTGTAGTCGTACATGAAAATGAAAATGTTCCAATTGGTCAAACTGGTGATAGTTCTACATGGGTAGGACATGGATTATTGTTGGGTGCTCAAGCAGGTGTAATGGCAAATGGTATTGATTTAGCATGGAAAGAAAAATTATTTGACTATGATAACCAATATGGTGTGGCTATTTCTCGTACTTATGGTGTAGCTAAGTCTGTATTTAAAATTGATGGAAGTACACCTACAGATTTTGCTACAGTAAATATTTTAACTTCAGCTGTACCAGATTGATGAGGTATAACGATGTTAGCTGTAGAAGAATTAATAAAGCGAGTTAGAATTTTAGTACATGATGAGCAAGAAACAGGTTATGACGATATAGCTATACTAAATTGTTTGAATGCTGGTTCTAGATTTTTAAGACGTATGATTTTACAGTTAAAGCCAGAATTGTTGTCTAATGTGACTAAAGGTAATTTAAATACTAATGAAAATATAATTGAGTTGGATTTTATACCTGTAAAAATAGTAGATATTAGAATAAATGGCAAACGTATAATTTATAAAAGCCGTGCAGATATCCTAAATATGGATAAGCATGGCTTTCCTTATGCTTATTTCATAACAGGTTTAAAGACTATAAATTTGTATCCTATACCTGATAAGCCTATTAATTATGAAATTTTAGCTGTAGAAGATATAAAAGAAATGACTTTGTCTGATGATGATAATGGAAAAAGTCCTTTTCCGAATGAATTTGATGATATGCTAATTGAATATGCATTAATTCGATTATCCATGGGAAATGAGTTTGATATGTCTCAAGAAATGTCGGTTATGAGTCAAATAGTAGCACAATTAGAAAATATATTAAGAGAAAGAGATACAGTATATGTTATTTCTGGATATTATGATTCGTTGCCTGATGATTGTGATGTAATAAGGGCGGTATGGTAATGAGATTATCTACAAAACATGCTAATCAACAATCTGTGATGTTGCAAGACTTTACTGGCGGTCTTAATGTATCCTGTACAGAAAATCTAATAGCAGACAATGAACTTGCTGAAGTAGTTAATATGGAAATAGACAGTAATTCTAAATTACTTCGCACAGTGCAGGGCACCGATACTTTATATACTACAACTGAATATACATTTAAAAGTGCAGCGTTTGATATTTTAAATTCTGCACTTATTTTATTTACAGAAGATAATAAAATTCTGGCCACAAAAAATTTTTCTGAAGTAAAAGAAGTTGGAACTTTAACGGGAACAGGCGAAGTAATAACTGCTATGTGGGAAGATGGTCTTTTGATTGCTAGTGGCGGTAAACTTCAATATGCTAAGGGGATTGAAGATGTAGAAACAATAGAAACAAGTCCAGAACATTGTAACGGCGTGTATATTCGTTCTGGTCGTGTGCTCATTTTTGATGATACAGACCAGGTATTATTTTCTGGAGTTGGTGATGAAACCAACTGGACTCAAGACTCAAACGACCCATCGGCAAGTCTATTTGCTCAAATTGGATATAAAGTTGGCGGTCATATCATGGGCATGGTCAATATGAGTAAAGATATTTTATTCATAAAATCAAATGGAATGGTTTTCCGCTTAGAAAATGAATATCCAGATTGGCGAATTAGTGAATTAGGAAGAAATATATTCTGTAAAGGTACTGCTAGTTATTGCAACATAATTAATAACGTACTGATTATGAGCGATATAGCCCTGCAAAGTATTCAGACAACGCAGGAATATGGCGATATGAAACCTACAAATATAGGTTCTAAAGTTGCTAGTAAGATTGCAAACCTACCTAGTAATACAAAGCTTCGTTATGTACCACCATTAAACCAGGTATGGTGTATAGGCGAAAATGGTTATGTACTTGTATTAGATTGCAATACAAGTGCTTTTTTTCAGAGGAAATTCAATAGTGTAATAGTTGATGTATTATCTATAAATAATGATGTATATGTGATAAAAGAAAAAACTGTTTGTAAATTAAATGCAGACAGTTTTTATGATGATAATGAGCCACTACGTTTTAAAGTGCAAATGAAAACACATATGGCAAATTATGAGTATTTAGTAAAACGAATAACACTATGTGTAACTTTGTTTAAATATGAACATAGCTATAATAGCCACTTTTTGGTAGGTAATATATGTATACCGTTGCCTAGAATGTATAGTAGCTATTTATTTGATAATACACGTCCGATTGTAGATAATTACGAACCAATAGAACATTTAAGAGATATCTATGTAGATACATCAGATAAACTAGAAGATAGCTATGAAAGTTTATATGAACTTGAATACGATAAAAAAGATATTCAAACGTTAGAAACTTTAAGACGTACAAGAAGAGTAGTATATAGAACTCCAGAAGTACGAATAAGCGGAGCAGGTATTGGAGAACCTTTTATTTTAAATTATATTCAAGCTGATGTAGTAGAAGTATAAGGTGGTGAAAAAATGGATACAGATGCTATTGAGATAAAATATGGATTACCAAAGGCATTACCAACAATTCAAAATGGGAAATTAGCACCAGTATTCCCTTTATATTTTCAATATAGAGGAGATAATGTAATAATTTTTTCAAAAAAATATATGGGAGAAATAGAGCATATTTATGAGCTTTTATATAAAATAGTAACTCACCAAACTATTGATGCAGACAATCCTTTACCGTACGAGTTTAAATTTGAAGAGAATAATTTATATGTAAGAGATAAAACCAACACAAAATGGACATTGATGGGCGATATAACTAAGTTATATTTTGGAGCTAAAGAATATGCTGACGAAACCTTCATTAAATCATTAAAAGCAGATGATGCAACAATCGTATTTACTAAGGGAGATAATTCCACAGGTAGTTTAACAATAAACAATGTAGCTCATGCGGATACAACCTTAAAAGATAACAAAAATCAGCAAATTGATACTACTTATGTAAAAGGTGTAACAGGCTCTAATGCTGAACTTACTATCACCAAAGGAAATGGTACAACTTCAAAAGTTACTATTAACAATGTAACTCATGCGATTAATTCAGATAATGCTAATTATGCTACAAAAACATTGCAAGATAATTTAGGTCAACAAATACATCAAACTTATATAAAAAAAGTTATCAACTTATGGTGGTAACATAACAATGTATAAAGGTGATGGCGGTACTTCTATTGTAAAAATAAATAATGTTGAACTTGCTCAAAGTGCTGTTAAAGCTGCAAAAGATAACTTAGGACAACAAATAGATGTTACTTATGTAAAAGATGTATTAGAAAGTAATGGTATAGTAACTGTAACCAAAGGAAACAAACAAAGTGAAGTATTATGTTTTACTTCTATTACTAATGACATTATTGATGATATTTTAAAATTAAATGAAGATACAACTCTAGAAGAAAAAGAGGCTATTATTGATGAAACAATAATAGATATTTTTCTCAATAAAGGAGATGGATATATAACAGTATATAGTTTAAATTCTGCCATTGATACAGATACTATTGATGACTTGTATTTAAATAGTGGTTTATATCCTGAACCATCTGGAGATGAATGTATTAATTCTAGTGAAATGGAAAACATATTTATTAATGGAGGTGTAGTACATGAAGTTTTTAGATGCTAACGGATTAGCATTATTTACAAAAAAGATTTTTAGTAAGTTTGTATCTAATATAACTGGTGCAGACAACAAAATAACTATTACTAAAGGTGATGGAACAACAAATGAAATTAATCTAAACGAAGTTGTTAAAACTGATGTAATAGGTGAAGATCCGCCTGATGATGATAATTCAAATAAAATAGCAAGTACAAGATGGGTACAAAAATTTGTAACAACTATGGTATTTAAATTGATATCTAAATTAGCAGGCACAGAAGAAACAGGTGTAAGTAGTAGTGGAAGTTTTTTAGGTGTTAATTGGTTGATAGCTCAAAATGGTTATATTTGCTTAGGAAAATTATTTGGCGGACTAATTCTACAGTGGAGAGATATAGGCTTAGATGAAAATTATAATGGTGATTTAAGAACTATTACAATTACTACAGCAATAACTTTTAAAGAACATATACTATTTGCTGTAGCTATACCAGCTTCAGACATGGATGCTAATTTAGTAACTGTTGTAAAATTTTCAACTACTAAATTAAATTCTATAGATGTTTTTATAAAAGGAATAGTTACAGGTGGAAGTAACGGACGTGTTAGAGTGGTTTTTATAGGAAAATAATTATTCTCCTATAGCTATCCAAAAATAAGAAGCTGTTCCTGTAGTAGATTGAACATTATAAAAAAATGTATACCCAGTAGTTTTATTAAATTGTAAGGCTATATTTATATCCATTAAATTTAAGGCATCAGATAAATCATAGTAATTAGCAATAATACTCCAACATCTTTTATTAAAAGCAATATTAAAATTTTTTTGTTGTTTTGTTATAGTTGCACCATTACTTCCCCACTGTTGATGTATCAACCTACAGTGGGGATTATTAATATTAAAAAAAGACCATACGCAAGAGCCTGATAGCAATTTTGTACAGGAAACATTGGATTTACCAATAAGTTTAAAAATAGTAGTATGCGGAATATCTACATGTAATGTCTTAATAAATACTTATTGTTATATTCATGCTACATTGCCCACTTTAACAATAGGAAGAAATCCATATAATGCAGATACAAAACACTACTATCTAATTGTCGGAAAATAATTAACTTCCTATAAACACCGATATTCCACTAACACCTGTAGGTGCTAGCTCCCCTGTTTGTTCTGTTCCATTAGGATATGCTCCATAAATATAACAAGAATTAATATCTTTGTTTTTTATAATTAAATTATAAAAATATCCTGTATAATCAAAAGCCCAATAAAAATATAAATTATTTTTAAATGCTATTGGAAATGTAAAAGTATTATTTTTCCCTTGTTCTACATTTGTAACAAACATTCCCCACTGTCTAATGAAAGGTTGATGCATATGTTTAATAATATATATACCAAAATAAAAAAACTATTTAACACGAAAGTGGTTGTAGAACCTAAAACAAAAAAAGAGATTGAGTTCAAAAGCAAAATACCTGAGTATACAATGTGGGTACTGCCTACAACTTTAGAAGAAGAGGACATATCTAATCAATATCAATGGGGAAGCTCAGATATGGTAAACATACATTTAACAAAAGAGGATATCGAAGAATTATCTTATATCTGGAGTACGGAGTCTAAAGAAATAATAGATACTATAAATAGTAGGACTAATGGTCATATTTATATTTCGCAAGAAGATTTAAGGCTACTATTAAATAAACTATATGATAATACGCAAGATTTATCTGTATTTACAGCAAATCATTTAGATAGTGATTACCATTGATATTTTTATAAATTATATATATAGAATAAACCGTTGCAATTAAAGGCTTAACAGATTTTGCAACGGTTTTTAAGTTTAAAAATATATTGTTTTAATGATTTTTAGAAGTAACATTAGTAACACTAGTATATATAGATAAAACCTTGTTTTTTCTAATAGTATAAAAAATAAGAGTAGCTTATTAGTAACAATTATTTTATTTTGTTTATTGCTTTGCGGAGCTGTCTAATATCTTTATGAGTATAAACTCCATTTGTAACATCACTGCATGCATGACCTAATATTTTACGTTTAGCATTATAGTTTACTTCTGCGTTATCCATCAAAGTTGCACAAGTATGACGACAATCGTGAGGGGTATGTTTGGCATTAATTGTCAGCATAATCTTATCCCATAAAGTGCAATAAATGCTGTAGTTATAAGGCTTTTCATCATGTCGGCAAATAAGGTATTTACCAGGCATATTCATTCTTTTTGTGATAAGCGGGAAAATTTTTTCATGAATAGGAATTGCACGCAACCCACTTTTAGTTTTGGATTTTGTAATTTTAATGTATTTTTGTCGCATATAAATATTGTCTTTAGTAAGGTTTAAAAGCTCTCCGACTCTCATTCCCGTATAAATTAGGATTAATACAGTATCGACACCTTCAATATTTAAATTAGACCATAACTTATTTATTTTTTGTCTTGTAAAAGGTTTGTGTGGACGGATTGCTTTATTTTTACCTAAATTTAATAGATTGGCATAGTTCTTATTGCAATACTCCATCATAATTCCATATTTAAACATTAAACTAATTAGAGAGCGGATTTTCTTACAACTACTGTAGGAAAGTCCTTTTTTCTTAACAGTATCAATTACATCTTGTAGATGATAATATTTAATTTTTTTTAATGGCATTTCATGTAAAGGTAGGCAATGTTTATAAGAATTTTTATAGCTATTTATGGTACTTTTGCTAGGTTGGTATTTATCTATATGGAATGGTAACCATCTATAAAATAGCTCATCAAAGGTGATTTCATGCCCATGAAGAATTTTATTATTTTTCTTATTATAATCGGCAGCATAAATTTCTGCCTCTGCTTGTGTACAAAAATAGGAAATAGGCTTTTGCTTTCCTTCTATAGAGACAAGAAAAACGTAAGGTCTCCGCCTATTTCCACTTAATTTTTTAATGCTACCATATCCATTTGGTTTGCGCATTTAAATTACCCCTTTTTTAATAAAATAACAAGGAGATATTATAATGACTACAACATATTTTGCAAAATTCAATGACGAAGGATTGCCAGAAGGATTCATTCCATCGTTTCATGTTAATAATTATGGCGGAAAAAATAAACTCACGTCTGATGGATATATTGAAATTCCATTAGAAGAATACAATTACTATATAGGTAATATGAGTAATGAAGATAATAATTATGCTAAATTTAAGAGAGATAACCAAACAGGAAAACCAGTTATTTATATACCACCTGAACCAACACAAGAAGAATTACAGGCAAGAGCTTTAGTTGCTTTAGAAGTAGAATATAATGCACAAAAAGAAGGATTTAAACAAGATTTAGATACTGCTACGCTTGCTGGAAATACAGAGGCTATACAATCTATACAACAAGAATTTATGGAATTTAATCAGGCGTATGAGGTAGCTAAACAAGAAATATTAAAAGGAGAATAAATATGGATTACTTTATATGGCTTACACTTCTGGACACGGATACTATTAAAATACTTACACCGATTATTATATTATTAATAATTGGAGCGGTAATATATCTATATTATTTCAAACGCAAATTGCTTAATTTATTTGTACGAGATAAAGATTTCACGTCTAAAATGAAAAAATGCAAAACAAAAGAAGAATCGAATAAACTTGTATATGAAACATTAATAAAAAAATTAACTCAGGAGGATAAATAAAATGGCATTTTTTACTAGAAAAGAACGTTGTAAATATTGTGCAGGAGAATTAGCAGATGGTAAATGTACTAATCCTAATTGCATTGCATATCAAAATACAACAGAAAATGTAAATAAAAATAAAGAAGGTACAGACAATGCGTAAATTATTATTAGCGTTATGTTGTGCCTTCTTTTTATCTACAGCAACTGCAAGTGCTAATAGCCTGCATGATATACAGGATAATATTCCAACAGATAAAGCTTTACATTTTATGGCAGGATATGTAATTCAAGACCAGCTTCAGCGTAATGTAGGTTGCAGTGCGTTTGAAGCTTTTTTAATTACTTCAGCTATTGCCTGGGCAAAAGAAAAGTTTGTCGATGACCATGTAGATAATAACGACGCATACGCTACAATGGCTGGCGGCTTGTTTTATCAAATTAAATTTTAAGAAGGTGATTAAAATGCAGGATTTTTTGGCGGATATGGTTTCGTTTTGCAAGACGATTATACCAGTCCGATTAGAGATTGAATGGGGAGCGTGTTTCGCTACAGTGGGGACTATATGTAGTCATTTGTTTGGTAGTTGGTCAAACTTGTGGGAAGCTATTTTGCTACTAATGGTGTTAGATTATATAACAGGTCTTTTATCAGCCTGGATAAATCCAAACAAAAAACTTGATAGCAGAAAAGGTTGGCGAGGATTAGCAAAAAAGGCTGTTATCGTAATTATTATTATGGTGGCACATACGGCAGATATTGTTTTCAATCAAGGAACTATCACGCGAGATATTGCGATTTTATTTTATATCGCAAATGAGGGCTTGAGCATATTAGAAAATGCTACAAACTGTGGTGTACCAGTTCCAACTAAATTAAAAAATAACTTAGCACAGTATGCCATGCAAAAAGAAAAAATTAGAAAATAAAAAGAAAGAAGGATTAATAATGCAAGAACAAGCAAGAAAAATTGTAATGGAATATTTTAATTCTCACGTAGATAAAACAGATAATAAACAAATTACATTAGATGATATTTATGTAGTTTGGTTTTCTAAAACATTGCAAAATTGGAAAGCTCTTGTAAGCACTACAGTTAGTGATGGTATGTACTACGAAATAACTCATAACGGCAATGAAAATGAAACTTATGTAGATGTTTATAAAAAATGGGAAAATTATACTGTTAAAGGAGAATAAAAATGAAAAATTATATTAGCGTAAAAATGATAAAAGCAGAACCATGCAAAGCATGGAAAGACTTCAAAGGTCATATGACTGGAGATGAAGGATATAAAATTTATTATCCTGATGGTTATATATCTTGGTGTCCTAAAGATATCTTTGAAGCACAGTATTTAGAACTAGAAAAAGAAGATACTATTACTCAAAAAGATGTTTGCAATTTTATTACAAGCACATCAATTACTGGAGCAAACCATGAAATTATCGAAACATCATGTAAAAATGGTTTTGTAATTACTAATTTCTATAATATGGGCATTGGTAAAGAAAATCATGAAAGATATATTTTTGCACAAATATATAATTTGCTTACATTTTTACTTCAATCTGCTAGAAAAGGATTTAATGATAAATAATGGGAAGTAATTCTATAAAAGTTTTAGGTGCAAGCAATCATGCTAAATCAAAACGTGAAGAAAATGATTTTTATGCAACTGAACCTAAAGCAACTATTTTATTAATGGAAAAAGAAAAATTTAATAATGTTATTTTAGAACCAGCATGTGGACAAGGACATATGAGTGAAGTTTTAAAAAGTTATAATTATAATGTTTTATCAAGTGATTTAATAGATAGAGGGTATGGGATACAAAAAGATTTTTTTGATTATAATAAATGGGCAGGTGATATAATAACTAATCCTCCTTATAAAATAGCTTTACCATTTTTGAAACATGCTTTGAATATTATTAATACTGGTTCAAAGGTAGCATTATTTCTAAGATTATTATTCTTAGAAGGTATAGAACTTAGAAGGTATAGAACGTGGTAAATTTTTTAAAGAATTTCCACCTAAAAAAGTTTATGTATCTAGTGCAAGATTAAATTGTGCTAAAAATGGAGATTTTAAAACATATAGTAAATCAACAGCAATGGCTTTTGCTTGGTTCGTATGGGAAAAAAATTTCAAGGAAAATACTATTATTGATTGGATTTAGAAAGGTGAAATTATGGAATTAAAAGATACTGTTAAATTAATGTTAAGTGCTGATTTTAAAGAAAGATTTCAAGCTGAATACGCACAGGATAAAAATAGAGCAGAAGGTTTAGCAAAAATGTTAAAAGCTTATAAAGCAGGAACATTACCATTTAAGCCTAAATGCAGTTATGAGCTTTTATATGAACAATTAATTTATATGAGAGCCAAATTAAAAGTATTAGAAGAACGTGCAGGAATTGAAGGTATTGATTTGGCGGTGATTAATGATGAAAGTAATTGATATTTCTGCTTGGCAAGAATGGATCGATTGGCAGACAGTAAAAGACGCTGGAATTGAAGGAGTTATTCTAAAAATAGGAGAACATTATAAACTTGATGAAAAGTTTATAGAACATGTAAATAACGCTGTAGCGTATGGATTACGCTATGGCGTTTATTATTATAGCCATGCGACATTTATTCATGAAGCTGTAGCAGAAGCTAATTGGGTTGATAAACAGATTAAGACATATCTTAATGGGAAAAATCCTGAACTTGGTATTTGGTATGATGCTGAAGATAAAGATATGCTAGAAGGATATTTAAATGTAGTTTATCCTATTGCTAATTTTATCAGTACATTATTGGATAAAGGGTATAACTATGTAGGCTTATATAGTTCTTATAATTGGCTCACAAATATTATAGACTTAAAAGCATTGCCTGATTATGTACCTATTTGGTCAGCTCAATATTATCCAGAAAATAGTTTTGCCATAGAAAATCCTAATCGTATATGTCGAATGTGGCAATACACCGATTGTGAACGAATTGGAAATATGGGGCTTGATTGCAGTGTCTACTATGAATGATTACCAGGATATAATAGATAATTTACCAAAACCGACAACAGATTTAGAAGAACAATATTTATATTCAATAGTAATGGCAATGGCTGGTAAAGATTATCAGCCATTTTCTAAACCTTTTTGGCGGAAAGAGCAGTATTTAAAAGCATGGTGGGAGATAACTAAGCTAAAAGTAGCAGAAGGAAATATTCCAAACGATAATTCTGTAAGTACAGAAAAAATTGTTGATGGTGCTGTTACCTTAATTAAGCTTGCAAAAGAAGTAGTTGATAAGCTCTTGGCTGATGACAAAATTGAAACAAGTATGATAAAAGATTTATCAATAACTACAGAAAAGCTGGTTAATAATGCTATAATTTCAGAAAAGATAGCTGAAAACACTATTATATTGAGTAATTTGTCTAAAGAGGTAACAAATTTACTCTTAACTACAAACCATGTAGGTATAATACAACAACCTCAAATAAATCAAATTACAGAAAACGGAGATACGCTCACGCTAGATGTATTAAAAAATAAAATCAATGAGATAATTCAATTATTAAATAATGCGGAAGTTACAAAATGAAGGAGTGTTTATCATGATTAAAACCATTAAACTTGTAAGTAAAGAACCAATTGAAGGTATTACAAAAGCAAAGATTAAAGACATCTTTGAAACATCTAAAAATCCTAATCAGGTATTATTGGATAATATACCTGAATTTTGCTTTATGCAGGGCGATGTACTTTATTTTACAGGGCTTAGAGCATTAAATCCTTGTATTGAAGAAATGGAAGTGAACACACTTGAATGATGTGCTTAGTAAGATTAAAAAATATAAATATATTATTATTGGCGGTATTATTATTGTGGTCTTGTATGTGTGCAGTCTGTGGAGCGACAGAAAAGACTTATACGATAACGGAAAGCCAACTGACGCAATTAGAAACGAACTTGACCGAGCTGAAGGAGCAAAACAAGACATTGCAGGAACAGCTTCAAATATCGAAGGAACAAGTACAAAACTTGAAAACGCAATCGGAACAGCTACAGACGCAAGTGAACGATTTGACCAGCTCATTAACGAATGCCAATCAATTATTGACGCAGTACGAAAACAATCAACAGATTAACAAAGAAAAGAATTATGCTATTGGTCTAGGTATTGGAAATAATGGTATCGCCATAGCTGGGGATATAAAAAATACTTGGATAGTTGCTGATGAAAAAACAGTTATTTTAGGTTATAAATTTAAGTTTTGATGCCATTTTTCCCACATTGAGATAATTATATTTATTTGGGAATTTTAAAATAAGTTTATTTATAAGCTTTTTAGTTACATTTTTCCCATGAGGGAAAAATGGTTTATTTATGGGATTTTTTATATGAATAATACATTAGATGAATATATAAAAAAATATGAGCAAAAAACAAAAGATAAGTTTAAACAAAAAGAAGGGTTTAAGCTTTTTTATTTGCCTTCTCGTGGCTTTTGTGAAATTGGCACTACTCAAGATAATAGTATGCTAATGATTTATCAAATGGCTGGTGATGGCAAATTTTGGCGAGATTTCGCTATAATATTTGCTCAAATGCTAGGGATAAAAAAACTAGGTACAATATGCATACGAGAAAATATAAAAGCTTATATTCGTTTTTGGGGATATAAGATAACTAAAAAAGAGCCGCTTCATGACGGCTCTTTTATCTATTATGCAGAAAACAAAGAAGGTAAGAAGGCTCGTATATCACCTGTACATATGCATGATGATATAACAAGGATTTCTTATTATGTAACATGGGATATTTAGATATAGAAAGTAGGTGAGGCTATGCATGCATACAAACCTAAAATTTATTATATAGATTTGCAGTTATTCAAAGGAAATACAACGGTAAACAACCAATCGTATCAACCAACTCAGTATGAGCTACAGCTGCAAAAAGTTCAAGCTGATTTAGCTAATCAATATGCACCTAATGCATCATGGTTAAATGATACTGCTAAAAATATTCTGCAAAACTCAATAGGTGCTGTTCAATATGATTTTAACACAGCTAATAATCAAGCACAAAGTCAAATAAATCAAGCAAACCAAAATAATCAAGCTTTGGCTAATGGACAATTACCGCAAGCAGCACTAGACAATATAACTAATAATGTATCAACCATAGCTCAAAATAGTATGGGTAATTTATTAAATGGACTTGCTAATAATGGTGTATTGAATAGTTCTGTAACAACTACAGGAATGAAAGATTTATCTGATAGTGTGAATAATACTATTTCACAACAACAACAAAGTTACATGAACTTATTAAATGGAATAAATAATGGAAATATCAGTAATGCATCGGCAGGAATAACAACAGCAGCAGGAGCACAAGAAGCGGCTCAACAGCCAGCACTTAATTTGTGGAATGCTTCAACAGGGCTTGCAAGTTCAGGCAATTCTACGCTTAATGCATTAGCAGGTAAAGGAACGACTACAACTACTCAAACCACTAGCAGTGGCGGATTACTTGGTGGATTATTTGGCGGATTATTTTAAAAGATAAAGGAGAATGATTTTTATGGAACAAGGAATAAATGCATATCAAAATCAAGACCAGTGGGATAAAATGTATAACTTAAAAAGAGGATTAGCTGTAGCTAGTATGCCGATTGAGCAAGCAATTGGTTATGGATTAGGAGCATTTTTAAATAACTATTTTACTAGAGGAAATAAGAAAAAAGGATTAGAAGCTGCTGAAGCAGTTATAAGTGAACCAATATCATCAAATGAAGCTACTTCAGATGGTATATTAAGTGGTATTGAAAATAAAGGTTCGAAAGAAAGCGATATTCTAGGAGATAATAGTGATTATGTTCGACAAGTAATGGAAACAAATGCTAGTATCCCAGAAGGAACTACACTGAATCAGTATAATCAAATGGCTAATGATAATCGTACTATATCAGCTTATCAAAATATGCAATTACCAACAGTAGAACAACAAATATCTACAACAAATAAAAATAAAGTAAATACGACAACAGTACCAAAGGAAAGTTATTTATTAGGTGATTCAAATAAACTAAAAGTGAAAGATGATCTTAGTATGAAATATGCTTTGGGATATTATAATCAACCAATGTCTTTTAATAATGCCGTCGCTTCTAGTAATGAAGTGGCGGCTAATTCTTTACCTGAATATTTAAAACCACGAATTGATTATTATATAAATATTATCAATAGTGCAAAGGAAGATTATATGAAAGCTCAAGCTAATAATGATACTGAAGGAATGCAGTCTGCTAATGCACAGGCAAATGCTGCTAGAGAAGAATTAAATAAATTAGGTGTAGATAGTAGTTATTTTGGTGCAGATAAAACACAGGAACAATCTCAAAAATCTATGGCGGATTTAAATTATTATAAAGAACCTATACCACAAAAAATATCTTCATATCAACAGAATTTAGCTAATAGCATTGAAAGACAGTTAATTCAAGCTAAATATATGTATGATAATGCAAGTACAGATGATGAACGCTTCCTTGCACAAGTACAAGCTAAAAATGCCAGAGATCTAGCAAGACAATATGGATTAGATGTATCGTCATTTGATTCTGATATATCCTTAGATAGAGCTAAATTAGCATATTTAAATGAAACACCACAATTTAATAATACTAATACATCTACACCAAATTATTTAACAACTCAAGAATATTGGCAAGATATTTATGAGCGAGTATTAAAAAGCGGTGTAGGTGAAACAGCAGCAAGAGAAATAGCAACACAAAAATCAGCTGCATATCAGTCAAGAAAAATGAGTGATTTATCCGACCAATTTATATCATATGGTACTAATCCTGATGGTAGTGTTAATAATCTTGGTATGTCTATGCTTGCTCAATTACGTCTTGAGGATCCAGATGCATTTACACAGCTATTATCAGCATATGGTATGCCAAAAGACCAATATGCTTTTGGTTTACAACTAGCACGTGATGCAGTATCTGCACAAAATCAATTAACAGCAATGGATAAACAAGCTAAGTATAATGAAGAACTTCAACAAAAAAGATATGACTTAGAAGATAGAAATGATATAGAAAAAAATAAAAGACAAGATGCTTCATATGCTTATCGAGCAGGTATTGATACAAATAATCAAAAAGATCTTATCAGTTATAAAGCTAATATAGAAAAACAAAATAATTCCAATAATAATAACTTAAGCAAAGAAGAGCAAAAAATGTTTGGTGAAATAAATAGTTTAGTATTTAATTTATTGTCTTCAGCTAAAAACGATGATGCTTTATCAAGTGAAGATACATTGAATAAATATCAGCAAGAATTGGCAAAATATGGACCATATTTAACAGAAGATGAATATCAGTTTTTCTCCAATTCTATAATATATGTATTTAATTTTTTACGTGAGAAAAAAGCTGGAAATGAAGATAATGCTCGCAAATATTGGAATGCTATACCTGATGAAATAAGAAAAGAATACTTACCAGAATATAGTGATTAAGAGGTGTTATAATGTCAAATAGATTAGATTATTTTAGAAAAGTAAATTCGCGAACATGGTTAAATAGTAATAATTCTGGTGTTATAAAGAATGAGCCTGAAGAAAAAGGTTTTTTTGATAATGCTATAGATACTGTATCAGATATAACAAATGATATTGCTAATGGTATAGATAATAATCTTAAATGGGTATCAAATAAATTCCATAAAAATAATGTTGATTATTCTACAACGGGCAAAGATTATTTAAAAGGAACAGGCAAATATGATTCTAGTAATAAAACGGCAAATACTTATCCTGGTAATGGAGACGTAAATCATGATAAACTATCTAACCATCTATCAATAGATATTCCTAAAAGAATAAAACAGAGTATAAATCTTCCCGAAAGCTTTCAGACTCTTTATGATGTATCTCCTATTGGATTATTGAGTGGATTAGCTTATCAAGCGACAGAATTTGATAAAAATTCTACTGATAAAATTACAGAAGCTGGTAAAAAATATGCAAATGAATCAACTTTAGAACCAAATTGGTTGAAAAATTTCCAAAAAAGAAATTTAAATGCCTTAGAAAGAACACAAGAATATAACTATAATGCACCTAAAAGTCTTATTAATGGAATAAGTAATACGTATGGCGGTATAGTTGACTTATTTGGATTAAATACAGGACATGAACTAAATTTTATAAGTAAAAAAACTAGTCCAAATAAAAATTTTAGCGGAAATATTTTTTCTAAAGAATTTTTTACAGATCCAGAAGGATTAACTTACACATTACCTAATGCAGCAGGTTCAATGCTTGCCTTAGCTCCCTCAGCTTATTTAGCACCAACTTACTTAATGAAGTTAATTCAAAGTACAACAAATCCTATGATCAGAAAGTCAGCTGAATTAGCGTTGAAGGGGGCAATGACAGCCTTTCCTGAATCTATGTCTGAAGGTGGAGCTGTAGTAAGAGATGCTAAAGAAAATAACTTAGATAATCCATATCTAAGAGGTTGGGCTACTACTATGTCTAATTTGCCAATGTTAATGGGTTCTAATGCAATTGAATATACGTTACTTGGTGGAAAAGGAATAAATCCATCATTAGGTAAAACATTGCCTAAACGACTTAAAAAAGCAATTGTAGCAACTGGCATTAATGCTATACAAAATGGCACAGAAGAATTTACACAACAAGGTATTCAAAACAAATGGACAGATAAACCATATTCATTTAACCCTTTTAATGCACCTCAAGATCAGATCGATGCTATGCAAACAGGTATGATAGTTGGTGGTGGATTATCCGCTGTACCATCAACAATTAGGGCTACAACAGGAAATCCAGATTTTGATAAATATATAAATAATGCTTCTAATGAAACTGGTATTCCTGCAAGTATTATTCAAGCTGTAAGTAATATAGAATCTTCATATAATCCTAATGCAGTATCAGAACAAGGGGCTATAGGCTATATGCAACTTATGCCTGAAACAGCAAAAGCAATGGGTGTAAAAAATATAAAAGATCCAGAACAAAATATAATGGGTGGAGCTAAATATTTAAAATATTTATATGATAAATATGGCAATTGGCGAGATACATTAATTGCTTATAACGAAGGAGAAGGAAACTTTGATAATGGTGAAAGATTTTCTGAATCCATAAATTATGCCAATAACGTATTAAATAAAATTGAAGAACTAAATAATATTTCTTTGCCTGATAAGAAATATTACAATATCTTAGGAGAAGTTAGTGATACAGGGCTTACTACATTAACAGAACAAAAATTAAATTTATTGGCAAGAGATTTCTATAATAAATTTGGTTATAATTTAGATGTAACTAGCATGAAAAGAAATGGAGATGGTTCTTCTTGGCATGATAGTGGGCAAGCGATTGATGTGGCTAATGACTTATTAGCAAGTGATCCTGAAGCTAGAGCATGGCTTATAAAACAAGGCGAAAAATATGGTTTAACATCACTTGATGAATATACTAATCCATCAGCAAATGCTACTGGCGGACATATACATTTTTCAGACCATGGAGAGCCTATACCTGGTGTATCAACTCAAGTAGATAGTGCACCAAACATTGATAATTCAACTGCTAACGACTTTTACAATAACGATAGTTATGTATTAAATAATGATTATTCTAATATGAAAGCAGATGATATATCACTTTATGAACCTGCACAAGCAGAGTATAAAACAGAAAAAAATGATAATAGTGATTTAGATACTTTATCTGAAGATGAAAAATGGGATATTGTTGATGAGGAAATAGCAAAAGCTCAAACAGATGGAAATATTTTATATTTAGATAAATTAACTAAAATAAAGCGTAATAATGATATATATGCTTTAGATAATTTAATTGATAATATAAAGAAAACAGATAAAAAATTTCTAACAAAATTGCAGGCAAAAAGAGCTGAAGAAATAGAGCATATGAAAAAAGGCTTTATGGCGGATAATGCTTTTAAAGTTAATAAAAATAAAGATAATAAACCCCAATTTGATACAAACAAACTAAAAATTTTAGGAAATAATTTATTAAAACAATTAGAAAAAAGTAATAATGAATTACAAAATACTAATCCTATAGTAAATTATGATAAGATAAAAGCTTCATTAGATAGTAGTGATATAAATAGACAAAGAGATGCTATTACTGCAATACAATATTTATTAAATTCATTAAATAGTGATGAAAAAGTAATTAAAGCAACTTTATTAAATGGATTAAATGATCCTAATAATCATCTTGCTGATGAAATAGCTGAAGCTAGAAATAATAGTAAACAAGAACAATACCAATCTTTTAGTAATGTATTAGATAAAATTATTAGAGATAAGAGAAAAATTGATTATCAAAAAAATGCATCAATGATAAAAAGTCCATTTAATATAAATAATAATCAAATAGCTGCTGTGCCAGTTGTTCAATATAGAAATAATCAAGATAAAATAAAAGGAATTATTGATAGATTAGACCATTTTTCAACACTTCCTTCTAATTATAGTGATTTAGGCCCAACAGTAATATCAAAAAATGAAGGAAAAGATTTATCCAGTGATGGATTATTAGGTGATATTTTAAAACGAAATATGCCTAAATATGAAGAGGAGCAATCTAAGCAAAAAAATAATAAAATATATGAAGCTTTATATAATGGTAATCAAGGTGGATATTCTTCTGATGATATGACTAATCCTATAAATTGGAGTAATGAATTAATGTTACCTCTTGATGAATATGGTGATTGGAAAGCAAAAAGAGAGCCTATTTATAAAACTAAATCTGAAGAAAAATCGTCAAAAGATAAGACAAATGAGTTATATTATAGAATAAAAAACAATTTGATGGCGGAAAATTATAATCAAGATTATCAATATGATTACTCTATAGAACAATTAGCTAAATCTATAGAAAGAGCAAAAAAATATAAAGAATTTATAAATAGCTTATCTGAAGAAGAAGCATTAGCAATGGACTATTTAGATTACACTTTTAAAGATACTGGAAAATCTTTTGTTGATGTATTAAACTTACTGAAAAATGAGCAAGAACAAGATATACAAAACTATATGGAAATACTTCGTTCTCAAATGAAAAAAGGAGTAGTAGCCCGTAGTGTATATTATAATGAAAAAACAGATGAATATATTAATAGTCCTGGATTTTCCAATAATTATCAATGGTATAGAGATATAATGAAAGCAAGAGATAATAGACCTCTTGGAAAAAATGATATTGAAGGATATTTAAGAGATACAGCTATAGAGCATTTATCATATGGATATGAAGATCCTCAATATGGTATGCAGATACCACCAGAAGTAGCAAATGAATTTAGAAGAAGGGAAGATGCTATAAATGGACTTGAAACAATTGCAGACAAAGCAAAACAATATGAACAAGGACGACAATTACCAAAAGAAAATCAAACAAGCAGCAGAAGTAATGAAACAAATATTCAGCAAAAACAAAAAGAAATAGATATAGAAGCTGCTAAAAATATAGGTAAACTTTTGTTTGATAAAGTACAAGAAAAACAATTAAAAGTTGATTTAAATAATCTTGAGCAGGCTATTAGTAGTGATAATATTAATAGAGTAAATAAAGCTAATGATTTTATGCAAAGAAAATTAGAACCTATATTAAATGATAAAGAAAAACAACAAATACAGAAAACTTTAGATGACAATAAAATTGAAGCAGATATACAAAAAGAAGACTTATCTACATCTGAAACACAATCTATTGAGAATAATAGTGAACAGTCAGATATAAATAGGTCTTCTTTTGATTTAAAAGCAAATGAAGTAGAACAAAAGAATACAAATAATAAACAAAATAAATCATTTGATTTAGCATATGGATATTTAACAGAAAGTGGAAAATCTTTAGCTGAAGCTAATGAAAATGAATTTATTATAAAATCCAATGGAAGCAGGGATTTTGGAGAAATCACATCGTCTATATCAAAGGCTACTGGCGGTGAATTGACACCAGGGAAAATTCGACTTCGTGTTGGTAATGAAAAACAAGGCTTAATTCATGCTAAAAAACATGAAAAACAAGCTAAACATATAGGGTATAATTCGATTGAAGATATGATTGCAGATGTTGCTGAACATTTTGATGTGATTTATAAAAAAGATAATGGAAAAGGAAAAAGAGCGACATATTCTTTAGTTAAATTAAATGATGATAATGTAAAAGCTAAACAAAATGTAGTACCTACTTATTTTGAATTACAAAACGAAGATAATGGTTATTATATTATTATCACTGCTATACCTAAGAATATAGGGAGCTTTAAAAATCAAATAAAAAAAGAAACATTGATTTATAGCAAACAGGGACAAGATATTGCCACTATTTCCAGTGATAGTGCGGTTCGATTATCCCAAAGTAACAATAAAACTGGAGTTACAGAGGAACGGCTCCCGATATCCGTAAAATCAAATGTTTCTTCTAATAATATTATATCAAATGATAATATTAGCGACAATCAAAAGAAAAGTGAGGTAAATGAAAATGAGCTTAATGACAGCTCCAACACAGTGGTTACACGAGATAAGCAGGGGAACGATAAAGACAATGTGGGGACAGATGATGAAAGCCACAGATCCAGTAGAGAAGATGGACAAGATATACGAACAAATGGTGGAGAGGGGCCACGACAAGATAGTAGCATTAGCATTCGTGGAGATAGCACCAATATTGGCGGAAAGACTAGCGATAGCACAATACGCCAAGAAAAATCCGCAAATACGGACAATAGCACCAGAGATACTAAGCTATCAAGAAGCGTTACAGATAGCTACGAAAGACCATTGGTTGACGAAACGACAACAGAAGGAATTACTGACTTTGTTAATGAATCATTATTCGATGAAAGCACTATAGATAAACAAAAACAAATTAATACAAAAAATATAAAGGTAGGCAATCTTGAATCTATCAAGAATGACCTACCTTTATTATTGCCAGAACAACAAGATGATGTCTTCAAAGCAGAAACACGTATGTTTGTGAAGAATAAACCAGGAATGTTATTTACTAATGGTACAGGTACAGGAAAAACATTTACTGGATTGGGAATTGTTAAACGTTTTGTAGAACAAGGGAAAAAGAACATTTTAATTGTATCGCCAAGTACAGGTATTAATGATGGTTGGATTGATAGTGGCAAAAAATTTGGACTTAATATAGTGCCATTAAAGAATAAGAAAGACAATGGTGATAATAATATATCTATAACTACATTAAATAATTTTACATCTAATAAAACACTTGTTAAGCGTAGTTGGGATTTAGTAGTCATTGATGAATGTCATAAATTAATCAGTAATCAAAATAATAAAGAAACAGGTGCTATTAAGAATTTAAGAGCTATTACTTTAAATGAAAGAGGATTTAATACACGTTTTGATTATTTATATCCAGAGGAAAATTCTAATTCGGAATTAAGAATAGAATTAAAAAATCAATGGAAACAAATACAAGAAAAAGATAAGCCAAAAGTATTATTTTTATCAGCAACACCATTTAGTCATGTTAAAAATATCGATTATGCGGAAGGATATCTTTTTAATTATGATAGGCAAAATGGAAATTTAAGTACTGAAGAAGCACATGATAAATTTTTTGTTAAAAATTTTGGTTACAAAATAAGATATAACCGATTAGAACAGCCTGATCCAGATGTAGATAATAGCATAATGGAAATGGAATTTCATGAGAAATTAAAGAATGATGGTGCTATATCTAGCAGAAGATTAGTAATTGATAAAGATTATGATAGAGGTTTTATTCTAGTAGATGGTGGAATAGGTAAAAAAGTAGATGAAGGCTTTGAATATCTATTTAATAGTAAAAATAACTATACAAATTTAGCCAATTTCCTCAATAAAAGTTATGGCTATTATAATAAATTATTTTTATTAGAAGCTGTGAAAGCTAGAGAAGCTATAAAATTAATAAAAGAATACAAAAAAACTGGTAAAAAAATAGTAGTATTTCATAGATATTTAAAAAATGAAAGCAAACATCCATTTAAATTATCTTTTGATGATGAACAATTTAAATCACTTACTTCTTATACTAAAAATCGTATCAAAGATGAATATGAAAGATTTTGCAAAGAAAGACCTGATTTAGTAAATCTTGATTTGTCTGAATTGACATCGCCTATACAAACATTGACAGAAGCTTTTGGTGATAAAATAGCTATTTATAATGGAAGCTTATCTGCAAAAGAAAAGAATGATAGCTTATCAAAATTTAATGAGGATAATAGTGAGGTTGATGTAATCTTAGTACAAGCAGACGCTGGTAGTGCAGGAATTAGTCTTCATGATAAAACAGGAAAACATCAAAGAGTATTGATTAATTTAGGATTGCCGACTAAACCTGTAGAAGCTATTCAAACGGAAGGCAGAATTTATCGTGTTGGCCAAAAAACTAATGCTATCTTTCGTTACTTAAATACAGGAACATCAATGGAGCGTACAGCTTTTGCTACAAATATTGCTCAAAGAAGTGAAACAGTAGAAAATTTAGCTTTAGGAGAAGAAGCACGAAATTTAAAACAATCTTTTGTTGAAGCTTTTCAAGAAACAATTGATAGTGATGAGTGGAAAAAGAATTTACCAGGTAATTCATCAGAGGGGACTGGCGGAAAAGAAAAAGATTATGCTAATCAAAATATAAAAACAGCATATGATAAGGCAAAAACTTTCTATTATGCCAATCAGAAGAAAACAAGTAAGAATAAATCTAGTGAAGGTAAAGATTATTTTGCTACTCCAGAACCAATCGGTCTAAAAATGGTTGAATGGTCTAGATTGAAAGATGGAGAGTCTGCTTTAGAACCAAGTGCTGGACATGGAGCTATTGCGAGATGGTTCCCTGCAACAACTAAAAATGTAGCTATTGAACCAAGTTCACAATTAGCAGATTTAACTAGAATGAGCTTTAATGGTAAGGTTAGAGATATTCCATTTGAAAATCTTGATACTATTAATAAATTTGATGCAGTAATAATGAATCCACCATTTGGTCAAGGTGGTAAAACAGCTATTGAACATGTAGCTAAAGCATTTAAACATTTGCGTGATGGCGGTCGAATTGTAGCTATAATACCTAATGGCCCAGCTTGTCAAAAACATTTTGATAAATGGTATGCAAGTGAAGAAGCTACATCAGCTATATTGATAAAAGAAATTATCTTACCAGGTATTGCATTTAATAAAGCAGGGACATCTATTTCTACTAAAGTTGTAATAATTGACAAGCAAACGACAAAAGAAGGACAACAAGCTACAAAAATAAATGTGTCTACATCACTTGATTTATCACATATAAAAAATATCAATGAATTATTTGATACTATAGAAAACCTAGAGATGGTGGATAGAGTAAATCCATATAATATTGAGTATTCATTAGATGAAAGTACTGATGATAAAGAGAAAAATGAAATCAATGTAAATAATGATATTGATAGTGAAAGTTATGTGAAAAAAGATGATTCTTCTATAAAAGATGAAATATCATCTGAAGAAAATACAATCAAAGAGCATGATGATGAAAAATCAGTCATGGAAATTGTCATGGAAAATGAGGAATATTTTGACCAAGTTATAAAGCAAATAAATCCTTATTATGAAGTGCCTAAAAATAAAGAAACAATTAATAAATTAAGGGAAAAAGAAGATGCTATTGCTAAAAAAAGAGAAATACTTAAGAATTTCAATAGTGTTAGAACGGGAGCAATGTTAAGTGAAAGAGCAGATAGATATATATTTACTATAAGAAATCCTTTAATTTTAGAATTGACATCACAATATGAATCAGCTGATTTAGATAAAATCTTTCATGACTTAGCAATAAAGAATAATGGACGAGATGAAAATATTCATTATGGAAGCGATAAAGGAGAGTTTTATAGCTGGTTTAAAAGGGATGCATTAAACTATTGTCAATATTCTTTTAAGAGTTTAAGTGATATGGAAGCTTTTTCAACGGAAATAAGTGAATTTTATAATGACTTTTTAAATAAAGATTTTGTTATAAAACAAGTATTACCAGATAAAATATTTGTTTATATAACTCCTAAATCTAGTGCAAGAGAATTATCTATCACAGAAATAGATAAAATTGCTAAAAAATATGGCAATTTAGATGCATTTGAAAGAATTAGAGCATATGCATATCCTTTTAAAACACAAGAACAAGCTAGTAATTTTGTAAAAGAACTAAAGAATATTGCAAATAGCAAACCATTTTCTATAGAACAAGAAGGAGCATTAACAAAAGTTACTATATCTAATAATTTTAGATTTAGAAATTTAATTACTAATATTAATAAAAACAGAAAAATAAAAGCCATTGTTGAAAAATATAATGGAACTTATAAGGGTATAGGTTCTTCAAGTGTAATGGTTCTAAAAAATACGCCTTATTATTTTGAGAGCCGACAAAAAGCAGAAGCATTTTTAGAAGAATTGAATGATATAGCCAAACGTAGGGAATATACGGATATTAATATAGATGATGGGAATACTAATAACAGCAATAATTATTTTGTTTTAGATGATTTTAAACATACTAAAACTGGAGAAATTTATAAAAGGGCATATCCTATAAAATATGTAGATGATTTTAAAACATTAATAACTTTAGCTAAAAAAGCAGGTGGGTTTTATAGTCGTTATCAAAGTGCAGGTTTTTTATTTGCTACAGAGCAACAACGAAAAAGTTTTCTTGATGCCGTAAATAATGTAAATAATGAAGAACAAGATATTAGTAATAAATTATTGAAATCTTATATAGGTACTCATAAAGATAAGGAAAGTGGCGGTACTATTATTGGTATAAAAGTTCCTTTGAATAATAGAAATTATATAAATTATATTGAGCCAGCTCTAAAAAAATTAGATTATCAATATGTTGTAAAAAAACCAAATAATAGTAGATACCATAGTGTTTTATTATTTAAAAATGAAAAAGAAGCTAAATATTTATTAAATGAAATAAAAGAAAATATTCGCAAGGATAAATTTAATAAGAAATATTCTGGTGTAGGGCAAATGATACCTAGCTTGATTGATTATGACAATCTTTTAACTGAAGATAAACTTAATCGTCAAGAAAAAGCATTAAGTGATTTTGGTAAGATAATTGGTTGCCCTATTTTATATTTTAATAATGACAAAGCTAAAAATATTAGAGGTGCGTTTTCTGGCGGTATTATGTATTTAAATCGTGCTAGTAATATTAGTCCTAGATGGACATTTTATCATGAGTTTATACATTGGCTAAAAGGTACTAATCCAGAAGTATTTGCGGAAATAAGAAAAGCAATAGGTGAAGTATCAGCTAAAAGAATTTTAGAATATCGTGATGAAATAGTTGGCGGTAATGATACTTTTGATGGAAAACCACTTTTAACAGATGAAGATATTATAGAAGAAATGATAGCTGACCATATGTATAACACATCTACTAGAGTATCTTTAAATAAACTTATGGCCAAAAATAATCCAACAATATGGCAAAGGTTTGTAGCTTTTTGGCATAATTTATTAGATAAATTCCGTGCCCTTTATTCTATACCTTTAGGTCTTGATAAAGAACAAGGCAAGAATATGAATATTGCTATGGAAAAACTTGTTACATCAATAAAAAATAAAGATGGCCAACTTTTATTTAAACATACAAAAAATGGTTTAGTCTTTGCTAATAATAATGAAACAGTATTAAATAATAAAGAATTTAAGATAAAACCAGTATCTATAGAAGTCTATTCGTCTCAAAAAGAAAAATTGTCATCTAGTAAAAGTAATGGATTTTTAGATAAGATGAAATTGTATTGGAATGGTAGAAAATCGACAGCAAAACCAATACAAATAAAACAAGCTTTGGAACTGATCAGCGGATATACATTTGAAATGGGTAGAATACAAACAAAGGACGATGTAGTTACCAATCATGTGGCCAAAATTATCAGGACGAAGAAAGCGTTTGATTATCCTGCAATGTTAGAAGGTGTATCACCTATTCTGGCGGAAAAATTAGGCTTTAAAAATGATATGGCTATGCAACAATATATTGCTAATTATATTTTTGATGTGGCTTCAGCTAGAAATGATGAAGCAAATTATCATAAATTAGTAACAGCAATTAATAATCATCATATGATGAGTGAATTTAATCATTTACAAAGTTTATTTAGTGATTTAAAATCAATGTCTGCTCGTGATAAACTTAGAGAAAATCGTGTCAGTGATGATAATATGCCTAAATCTGGATTAAAGAAATTATTACATGAAATGTATTTAAAAAATCATGACCAATGGGTTGATAGATATGGGCCAGTAAAAAGAATGGTAGACAAATTTGAAAAAGCTACAGGACAAAAGTTAGAAATAACTAATCCTTATAAACAATTTAGATTAGTTGCTGGAAGTGCAGGTACAGGAATAGCTTTTATCGAAGGGAAAAAAGGTGTTGTAAATCAATCATTACAAGCTATTTTCCCTAATATTGATTTTAGCAATTTTAAATCGTTGCAAACAATTTTGATAGATAATGGTATAAATAAAGATAGTGAAAAACTAGAAGAATTGGCTGATTATTCATTGGCTATGTATTATAAAGATAATCCTAAAAATAAACCATCATTTATGAAAAATAAAGATTTAGATGAAGTTATTAATACTACTGATGATAATATAAAACAAGCACATAAAGAACTTATAGATTATCAATTTAAATTGTTTGAATTAATGACTGATGCAGGATTGATAAGTAGACAACAATTACGAGAAATGAGAATTACTCACAAAAACTATGTTCCTATGTATAAGTATTTTGATGAAAATGATAATTTACTATTTAGAAAGGAAATAATAAAAGAAGAAAATAATGATAGGTTAACTGTTAACCCTATAGAAGGTGTAGTTGTTAATACTTATAAGACAATGCGTATAATAGCTAAAAATAAAGCTAAATTATCTTTAACAACATTGGCAAATGATAAAATGATTGCTCCATATATAAAAATAGAACAAGTTGCAAACAAAGGTGAAGATACCAAAACAACATTTTCAGTCATGATAAATGGTAAGAAACAAACATATAAAGCTGATAAAGATATAATCGATATGATGAGAGATTTAGATACTGAAACAGGCAGTAATTTTTTGAAGAAGATAATATATAAAATTTCTAGTATTATGCGTGCAGTATATACAGTTGCTAATCCTGAATTTGCTTTTTCAAATTTCTCTAGAGATTTAAATTCGATACTTTATTATAATAAATACTCTATGCGACCAATAGATATATGGCATGGCTTTTCATCATTCTTTCATAGGGATAAATATTATTGGGAATATATAGCTTCAGGTGCAGCACAAACAGCTGCTGTATCAATGGATAGAAATTATACACAGGCAAGCTTAAATAAAATTTATAAACATAGCTGGAAATCTATGGCTAAATGGAAAAATTTACCACAGGATATATTAAATATATTTCAGTATATATCTGAAGCATCTGAAATGGGATTGCGTATTGCTCATTATCGTGCAGGTTTAAGAAAAATGAGTGTAGATAAATCTATAAATCGCCAAGATATTGCATATGATACAAGAGATATCATGGATTTTTCTCGTGGCGGAAAAGCTGGTAGAGAATTAAATAGATATGTCTTATTTGCTAATGCTTCTATTCAAGGTTGGTCTAAATTCTTTAGAGATGTAGAAAGCTATGGTCTAAAATATGGATTGGCTAAAGGTGGAGCGTTATTGGCTTATAAAATAACTAAATATGCAATTTTACCTGCTTTAATATTATTTTTACTAAATAAAGATGATGATAAATATAAAGAAACTCCGCAATGGTTACGAGATACACATTGGATATTACCTCTTGGTGATAAGATTATACGTATTCCAAAGGCAATGGAGCCTTCTATTCTCATAATAAGCAGTCTAATGGAAAGAGCTTTAAATTATAGTTACAATAAAGATAAAGAAGCTTTTAATAATGCACATGTTTTGTTGTTTAACCAATTACCAGATATATTTCCAACACTTTTGAAACCTTTAATGGAGACAGCAGCTAATTATTCATTATTTAGAGAAGGTAATATAGTGCCTTTATCTAAACAAAACGATATGCCATATATGCAATATGATGAACATACTTCAGGTGTATCTAAGATGTTAGGTAAAGCGTTTAATATTTCTCCAATGAAGATGGATTATTTACTTTATGGTTATACAGGCAATTATGGTAGGGCGGCAACAAAAGTGCTTGATGTGAGTGTTATACCTAAAGAATATGCTCAAAAAAAATCATCTTATGATAATTTAGTATCTAAAGAAAATCTTTTAGCATGGCCATGGGAAGATGTTGTATTTTTACGTCGTTTTATGTATACACCATATAAAAATGCACGCAGTTTAACTCAATTTTATGAGGATTTTCATTACCAGCAAGCTTTATATAATGAATATAAAGATACTGGTATAAGACCTAAGGAGCTTAATGAACGATATTATGAACGTTTAAAAGAAGCTCAAAAGAAAATGAGAGATATCAAAAAAATGCAACAAAAAATAATAGATAATACCACTCAATCGGCAAATGCAAGACAATCATCTTTAGATAATGTAAATAAGAAACGATTAGATATAGCTAGAAAAGCTTTGCAATATAAATAAAAAAATAAAAGAGAGTCTCTATAAGACTCTCTTAACTGGACTAAAACTTTTCGCCATTTATCTAAATTTGTTGCCATTTTGTTGCCATTTTTATTTATTAATATATTTTTTTATATAAAATAAACTTAAAATAATATTTTTTTCATTAAGAAATACTTTATTTTACAATACTTGTGTTTATAATACTAAAAAAAATAGAAACAGTACGTTCTGTGATTATTTCCATGACAGGTGCTGTAGCGATTTTCTATTTCGTGAATATCATTGCAAGTTTATTCGGTTTCCATATGATGCCAACAAGTGGTATTTTTGGTATAGCGATTGGCTTTATTATCGCAGGTGTAGCAGCATTTAATTTGCTCTTAGACTTTGATAATATTGAACAAGCTGTAGCTTATGGGGCTCCGAAGTACTATGAATACTTCTGTGCTTTTGGTTTACTCTTAACTCTTGTATGGCTCTATATTGAGATTTTAAGACTTTTACAGATGATTATGGCTATGTTTGGCAATGATGACTGATAAATAAAATGATTAAAGATTAATAAAAAAGCTATTTGAGATTATCCTAAAAAATGGATATATGCTCAAATAGCTTTTTTTATTTATTAATTATTAAATATGAAAGAATGTAAATACTAAAAATCCGATACAACTTGCAATAATACCTGCACAAGAAGGCATGAAATATCTTGTTCTAACTAAGCAATAAAAAAGGCTGATGGTGAAGATAGGAATGAAGATAAAAGGTATACACAAGCCTAAAACCATAGCTATGGTTTTGTTAGCTAGAGCAATTACAATTAGAGGTAAAATATTGAATAAATGTCTAAATTTTCTTAGCTTGAGACTATATTTATACATTAAGAAGATACCTAGTGGATAAAATAAAAGCCATGTAATGATGATAAATGAATCTTTTTTATAAAATTTATCTTGTTTTATATTAGCAAGATATAAATCTGTTTGTTCCTTGTGAGCATCACCGAAATTGATTAATTTTTTAGTTAAAAAGTTTGGTGCTTGTTTGTTAGAGTTCTCCATGATAATATTCATCTCTTTTCATAACTTTTTAGTAAATTTCATTGGAAGCTTAGCGTAATATTATTTAGATTAATAAAATAGAATATCACTAGAATTTAATAGAGAATGATTAATTGCAAATAATTTATATTTGATGATTTATCAACATTAATAATTAAAAACTTCTCTAAAAGATTAGCTTCTTGATTAGTACATTAGTTAGCTTGAAAATAATATGTTTAATTGTCATTTTAGTGAAATACTTATTTAATTAATCTTTGTGGATATACACTCCTTTGAAATTTATTAATAGTTTTAAGAGATTTGTTAGAAAAAGGGATATTTAATTTATTTTTATCTAAGTATAAACTAATGTACTATTTAAAGTATATTCGTTTTATTCTAATAATTCAATTAAATTTTCAAAAATGATTAATAAAAAATAAAAAGACTTAGTTTACTAAATGAAAAACTAAGTCTTAATTAAAATTTTAATTGATTAAATTTAATATTTTATGGTTTACATACTTTGCAAGGTACATATCCATAGCTAAAAGCTTCTTCACGACTACTAAAATATATGGCATTACCAGGATTGATTTTTTTAGCCCAGCGACAATCTGTATAGTGAAATTTATTGCTTTGAGATGAACCAATATAAGTTGTAGCTGTTGCTATATTTAAGGTCATCAATAAAGTAACTAAAGTTAATAAAATAATGGCAGTTTTCTTTTTGGCTTGTTTAAACATAAAATACACCTCTCTTATTATTTTTATTTTAATATATTATATGTAGTATATAAATATTATTAGAGAAAAAGATAGACAAATTAGCCTATCTTTTTCTTATTTTTTTATTATTGTACTCGTTTAAACATCTTTTCCAAATCATAAGTGCTAAATTTTATAATAGTTGGTCTGCCGTGTGGGCAGGTGTATGGTAAAGTTGTTTGTGCGAGTTCATTTAAGATTATTTTCATCTGTGTGATATTTAAGATATCGCCTGCTTTGATAGCTGCTTTGCAAGCTGTCATAGCTAAACAGGAATGACGAATTTCTTGAGGAGTAGGTGTGTGCAACTGAGAAAGTGAAATTAAAATTTCGCGGAAAATATCTTCACTTTCTTGTGGTTTTATATCAGCGGGAACTTCTTTTAAACGGATTTGATTTTGTCCTGCTAATTCCACGTTAAAGCCTAAATCATATAAAATTTGTTGATTTTCTTCGATTAGAGTTAATTCACTATTATTTACATCTAAAAATAAATGCATCAATAATGGTTGAACAGGAATTCGCTCAGTTTGTTTAGCAAATTTATCGTATAAAATGCGTTCATGTGCTGCATGTTGGTCAATGATATACATTCCTCCATTAGGACCTTGAGCAACAATGAAGCAAGCATCAATTTGTCCAATTGGCGTTAGATTGACAGCTTCTTTTAATAGTTGAGTAGAATTTTGACAATCTGTTGAGTTTTCGCTAGATGAAATATTTATATCTGTTTGAAGATTTGTAGTGGTATTTGTTTGGTAATCTTGAACGGCAGTTTCTTTAACAGTATTATTGTGATGATTAGATAAATTAGGGTGAAGCGCTTCTCTTGCTTGGCGAAATTTATTTAAATCTGCTGTTAAAGGAGTTGTATTATTTTTTAATGATGGTATATGGTTAATTGAATTTTGTTTAAATGAATTTGATGGAGTAAATGGAATGTTTTCAGGTAAATCCATATTGATTTGTTCCGGCACTGTTTTTTCAATATGCAATGCTTTATCTGTTACAGGAATAGCAAAATCACTTAAAGCTTGATTATCACTAGGTTTAACAGCTTCTAAGACGGCATGGTATATAGTCTTGAATAATAAGGATTCATCTTCAAATTTTATTTCCGCTTTTTGAGGGTGTACATTGATATCAATAGTTCGTTTGTTGATTTCGATATTTAAAATAACAAATGGATATCCAGATTTTGGCAGCAATGAATGGTAAGCATTGTCGATTGCTTTGGAAATAATTCTACTATTGACCACGCGACCATTGATGACGAATGTTTGCCAAGAACGAGAACTGCGAATAATAGCAGGTTTGGAGATGAAGCCTGTTACTTTGATATCGTCAGTTATCGCTTCGATGGGCAATAATTCTTCGCTGACTTTAGCACCATAGATACATTCAATAGCATCATATAGAGAGCCATTACCTGGGGTAGTGATAGCTATTTTATTATTATTAATCAATTTAAAAGCAATATTAGGTTTAGATAAAGCTAATTTTATGATAAAATCATTTATTTTATTTGCTTCTGTGGTCGTGGTTTTGAGAAATTTTTTACGAGCAGGTACATTGAAAAATAAATCTTCTACTTTGATAGTAGTACCGATATTACAGCCCATATCTTCAATTTCATCAATGCGACCACCTGTTAATTTTATAGTAGTGCCTAAATCATCTTGAGGGCGACGTGTAATCAAATTAAATCTTGATACAGCAGCGATAGATGGCAAGGCTTCACCACGGAAACCTAGAGTATCTATGGACATCAAATCATCTACTTGTTTGATTTTACTAGTAGCATGACGCAAGATAGCTAGTCTAGCATTTTGATTATCCATGCCATCGCCATTATCTGTAACACGCATAAAAGATGTTCCACCAGCTAAGATTTCTACTTCGATTTTATCCGCATGAGCATCTATGGAATTTTCTACAAGTTCTTTAATTACAGAAGCTGGTCGCTCGACAACTTCACCAGCTGCTATTTTATCGACAGTGATATCATCTAAAATATGAATAGAAGTCATAATATCACTCCTCTTGTTTTGCCTGTTGTTGCAATTCGTATAATTTATTCATAGCATCAAGTGGTGTCATACTCATTAAATCTAATTCTTTTAATTGAGTACTTATACTTACACCGAATAAAGTTGGCATTTCTGCTACTTGCATGAATTTCAATTTTTTAGTTGAATTAGCAGTTAAAGTTGGTGTTTTTTCTTGATAATCAACTGTTTTCGTATCTTCTTGATTATCTTGAAGATAATTTACTTCTTGGGAAGTATCATTTGTGATAGCTGTATCTTGTTTTAGTGTAGTATCTATATTGTTTTCGTCAGAAATATCTTTAGAAATAATAGTTTTTTCTTTAGTCGGAGCTGTATTTTCTAAATCAATGAGAATTGTTTCCGCACGTTTGACCACTTCTTGAGGTAATCCAGCTAATTTAGCAACATGGATACCATATGATTTATCAGCACTACCGCGAATAATGCGACGTAAGAAGGTTACATCAGAACCTTTTTCTTTTACGGCGATACAATAATTTTTTACATGAACATCATCTTCTAGGTCAGTTAGTTCATGGTAATGCGTAGCAAATAGAGTTTTAGCTCCAATATGGTCGCGTATATGTTCAATAACAGCACGAGCAATACTCATACCATCATACGTACTTGTACCGCGTCCAATTTCATCTAAAATGACAAGACTTTTATTTGTAGCGTATTTTAGAATATGAGATACTTCATTCATTTCTACCATGAAAGTACTTTGTCCGCTGACTAAGTCGTCGCTAGCACCTATACGTGTAAAAATTTTATCCACAGGGGAAATGGAAGCTTCACGAGCAGGTATGAAAGAACCTACTTGTGTCATCAATGTGAGTAGAGCAGATTGTCGCATATATGTTGATTTACCAGCCATATTAGGGCCAGTGATAATCATGATTTCATTTTGAGCATTATCCAAATGGGTATCATTTGGCACGAATAAATCTCGATTTAAAATGCGTTCAACAAGAGGATGTCTTCCATCTTTGATATGGATAGTGCCATCATCTAATAATTTTGGACGAATGTAATTATATTCATCACCTGCTTGAGCTAAGCTTACTAAAACGTCTAAAATAGCTATTTCATGAGCAGTATTTTGAATAGAGCTTATTTGGGTTTTTAAGATATCGCGAAGTTCTGTAAAGAGGTTATATTCTAATTGAACAATTTTTTCTTGTGCACCGAGAATTTTAGTTTCAAATTCTTTGAGTTCTGGTGTGATATAGCGTTCAGCATTGGCTAAAGTCTGTTTACGAATATAATTTTCAGGTACCATTTCTGTAGAGCTATGGCGGACTTCGATATAATAGCCAAATACTTTGTTATAGCCGATTTTTAAGGATTTGATACCAGTTTTATTTTTTTCGTCTTCTTCCATTTGCTGTAAAAGACGTTTGCTGTTTTTAGCGATATTGCGGTATTCATCTAATTCTTGATTGTAGCCATCTTTGATGAAGCCACCTTCACGGATAGAGAAACTAGGATCTTCAACGATTGCCTTATCGATTAAAACTACTAAATCATTATAGGTAGAAATCTTTTGATGAATGTTTGCTAATAATTTAGCAGTGGCTTTAGCTAAGGATTTTTTTATAGCAGGCAATACATATAATGAAGATTTTAGGGCATTCATATCGCGAGCATTTGCTGTGCCGACTTCCATACGAGTCAATAATCTTTCAAAATCATAGATTTCTTTTAATTGTTCACGAAGATTATTACGCAAGGAAAAATCAGATACAAGATTAGCTACAGCATCTAAGCGGTCATTTATCTTTTTAGGGTTAAGTAATGGATATTCTAGCCATTTACGTAAAAGACGGCTACCCATAGCTGTTTTGGTGAAGTCTAAAACATCATATAATGTATCTTTTTTGCCACCATCGCGAAGATTGCGAGTTATTTCTAAGTTACGCAAAGTATAGGTATCGATAAATAGAGATTTTGAAGAGTCTAAATAAGTTAATTTATTTAGATGAGTTAAATCTGTTTTTACTGTTTCATGTAAATATTCAAGTAAAGTAGCAATTGCCTTATGAGCGATTTTATTATCTGGGCGATTATGCACATCAAAATGTTGGAGCATAAGGTCTTCGACTTGTGATGTGATTTCAGTCAATTCATTAACTAAGCAATTATTTAAACGAAGAGATAAGAAATTTTTCAATTCACGTTCATAAGAAAAAGGCTTAATTAATAATAATTCTGGCATCATCAAGCGATAAAGTTCGTCAAATAATAATTGGCAACGGTCAGGGCCATCATAAATACTATAGAAGCATTCTCCAGTGGAGATATCAGCACTAGCTAGATAAATAGCATGATTTTCTTCATAGATTAAAGTTATATAATTATTTTTACTGCTAGTTAAGGCTGATTCGTTCATCACTGTACCAGGAGTGATGATTTTGATGACTTCACGTTTTGTGAGTCCCTTTGCTTTAGGGTCGCCGATTTGTTCACAAATAGCTACTTTATAGCCTTTATTTACTAATTTATTAATATAAGATTCAGCAGCATGATAAGGCACTCCACACATAGGAATGCCATCACCTGCTGTACTTCTTTTAGTTAAAGTGAGTTCTAATTCTTTGGAAACGAGTATAGCATCGTCCAAAAACATTTCATAAAAATCACCTAGACGAAAGAATAATATTTGGTCTGGGTGTGCATTTTTTACAGCTTGATACTGTTGCATCATTGGAGTGAGTTTCAAAATTTACGCCTCCAATTCACCTTTTAATACCCATGTCTGTGGATGTGTGATTTTTACTTTAACTAAATCGCCGATTTGTTCATCTTTATGATCCCAAAGTATAATTTTATTTGTACGAGTATGACCTGTATAGACATTAGGATCTGTTTTACTAGGGCCTTCAACCATTACTTCTACTGTTTTATTTAATAAAGATTGATTTATTTCTAAGCTGATTTCATTTTGAGTGTCCATTAATTTATGGAGACGTTCTTTTTTGAGTTCTTGAGGAACTTGATTTTCCATAGTAGCTGCTGGTGTACCAGAACGTTTGGAGTACAAGAATGTATAAGCAGCGTCATAGCGAATTTCTTTTAAGAATTCAAGCATTTGAGCGAAATCTTCATCTGTTTCTCCAGGGAAACCTACGATTAAATCAGTAGTGAAACTAGCTTCAGGGAATTGACTGCGGATTTTAGCTACAAGTTCTTTATAATAAGCTGTAGTATAACCACGATTCATAGCTTTGAGCATTTTGTCAGTACCATATTGAACTGGTAAATGAAAATGTTCGCAGATATGTTTGCTATTTTTTATAGTTTCGATAACTTTATCTGTTAAATCACGAGGGTGAGAAGTCATATAGCGAATACGTTCAATGCCTTCGATTTTATCTACCATCGCAAGTAAATCGGCAAAGTCAGCATCATCTCTATCTTTTCCGTAGGAATTAACATTTTGACCGAGTAAAGTAACTTCTTTTACACCATTTTGAGCGAGTTTTGTTATTTCTGCAACAATTTCTTGTGGTGCACGACTGCGTTCACGACCGCGAACGTAAGGAACGATACAATAAGTACAGAAATTATTGCAACCATACATGATAGGAACGAAAGCAAATAGAGAATTATTTTCTGCTGGTTCTACATTTGGTGGCATATCATAATCACCAGCTAATTTGACAATATGACCACGAGAAGCAAAAATTTCTTCTAATACAGCAGGTAAATCATACATTTTATTTGTGCCGAGGACAAAATCTACATGAGAAGCTTTTTTGAAGATAGCATCACCATCTTTTTGTGCCATACAACCAGTGATACCTAAGATTAAATCTGGTTTTTGTTGTTTTAAATGTTTGATTTCGCCAATTTTGCCGTAAATTTTCTTTTCGGCACTTTCACGAACACAGCAAGTATTGATGATGATAATATCAGCGTTTTCTAATTTTTCGGCAGGTTTATAGCCCATGCGTTCTAACTGACCTGCGAAGCGTTCCCCATCAGAAAAATTCATCTGACAGCCATAAGGTAAAATTTTATATAATAATTGTTTATGATTTAACAAAAGATACATCCTTTCTAAAAATAAATTGAATTGTAATTAAATAACTAAGATAAGAATAGCCACCAGCTAATTAATACTGGTGGCTATATCCACAATAAAATAATTATATCATTTTCTAAAATGGACTTCAATACTTAGTGATTTTGAAGACGGCAAGTATAATTTTGCAGATAAGATGTATTAGTATGATGAACTTTAACATAGATTTTTATTTTAGATTTTTGATGATTGAAAAAAATGATTTTAATTTTTATGTTAAAATCTTGATTTTGTTACGAAAAATAAAATTTTAAATACAAATGTATATTATAAAAAGAAAAAATATAGAGTATTTATTATATTGCGTATATCATTGACAACATGAATAACTTTGGTATAATTATACGATAAAGATATAAGATAAATGCAATTAATTAATAAAACTTAAAAGAGGAGTGGTCGATAGATGAAGAAAAATATGAAAAAAGATATTTTAGTTATGGGTTTTGCGATGTTTGCCATCTTTTTTGGCTCAGGTAATTTGATTTTTCCACCGATTATAGGTCTAGTATCAGGTGAACAAGTTAGCTGGGCAATTATTGGTTTAGCACTTACAGGAATTTTATTTCCTATGATGGCTTTAGCTTCTGTAGGTAATGTAGGATATAATCTGCAAGATATGATGAAACATATCAATAGTTGGTGGCATTATTTATATATGGGACTTGGTTTATTAGTTGTTATCTTTGGTACTATACCTAGATGTGGAGGTGTAGCTTTTGAGTCTGGTATGCAAGGAATTTTTGGTGAATTGCCATTTATGGCGAGAATTATTTTTCTAGCTATATTTTTGCAATATCATATTATTTTGCTATGAACCGTTCCACTGTTATTGATAAAGTGGGCAATTATTTGACACCAGCTTTACTTATTACTTTATTGGCAATTGTTGTATTAGCCATTGTAAATCCTATCGATACATTACATAGTAGCTCTATTTCTACAGCCAAAGAGTCATTTTTGAATGGATTTTTTACAGGATATAATACAGGTGATGTAGGTACAGGTATTATTTGTGCAGGTATGTTTATCACTGCTTTTCGTGAAAAAGGTTATTGCAACAAACAAGAATATAATAAGATGATGCTCGGTATTATCTTAGTAGGTTTTACTTTATTATTTGTTGTTTATGCTGGTTTAGCATATTTAGGAGCTCAAGGTGTAAATTATTATAGTTTAGATGTAAATGCTACATTTTTACTCACTGATTTAGTGAAAAATTTAGCAGGTTATGAAGGTAGTTTTATTTTAGCTGTTGCTGTTATTTTGGCTTGTTTGACTACTGCTATAGGTATGATTGCTATTGCTGGTCAATGGGTGGAAGCGTGGTTTAAAGGCAAAATTTCCTATAAACAAGCTTCTTTGATGATTACTATTGCTATTTTTATGATTTCTTGTCTTGGTGTTAGCAATGTACTTAAAATATCTGGCCCTATTTTTATGATTTTATTCCCAATGTCAGTAGTATTGACTTTCTTAGGTTTAGGTAAAAAATGGGTGCCAAATGATGGTGCATGGAAAGGTGCTGTTTGGGTAGCTTTTATTATGTCATTATTTGCTGCTTTAAATTTAGCAGTGATGACAGGATTAGTGAATATAGATATTTCTGGTTTAATGAATATCATCAATCAAATTCCATTAGCTAAGCAAGGTTTTGCATGGTTAATTCCTACAATTTTAGGTTATGTCATAGGTGCTGTTGTTTATAAATTTAAGAAAAAAGAAAGTATTGCTTACCTAGTCAAGATAGCATTAATAAAGCCGTAGAAAAAAATATTGGTTTTGTAACTCAACCTATTTTCCTTTATGCAGAGATAGAAAGTTATTTAAAAAATTTGGGCGAAGATATCATGAAAGAATGTTATCCAATAAAATCTTTATTAGAGCAAAAAGTAAATCTATGTTTTTCTACAGATGCACCGGCAACATCATGGGCTGTGCCATCTGATCCATTTGTTTGTATCAAAGGAGCTGTTACGAGAAAAGCATATGATAATACAGATTGTGGTGATGACCAAATCATAGATATGAAAACTGCGATAATCTTATATACAAAAAAATCGGCACAAATTGCAGGTTTTAAAAATCTTGGTCAATTGAAAACAGGATATAAAGCAAATTTCATAACACTTGATAGAGATATTTTTGCTATAAATCCTCAAGATGTTGATAAGGTAAAAGTTAATAAAACTTATATTAATGGCAAATGTGTTTTTGCTAGATAAGCTAAAAATATTAAATAATATTTAATAAATATGAGAAAATAAGAGAGAATTCTATAATATTACGGAATTCTTTTTTATTTATATTGATGTATTTGTAAAAATCAGATTATTTTTATTTAAAGAGTAGAAAATAAATACAGCTTGCTATATAATATTAAGGAATATAACTTTTATTTTTGTAAAAAGAAATGAAGTATATTAATAATAGAGAGGGATTTATAATATTTTTGTTATAAATTTGAAAGGAAGTTCTTTATGAATTCAAAAAATGAAAATTTAGCCATGTTATGTGATTTTTATGAATTTACAATGGGAAATGGCTATCTAAAAAATAATTTACATAAAAAAAATGTGTATTTTGATGTATTTTTCCGTAATATTCCTGATGATGGTGGTTTTGCTATAGCAGCTGGCTTACAACAAGTAATAGAATATATAAAAGATTTACATTTTGATAAAGAAGATATTGAATATTTTCGTTCTAAAAATATGTTCAGTGAAGATTTCTTAGAATATCTAGCTGACTTTAAATTTACAGGGGATATTTATGCTGTTCCTGAAGGAACTTGTATTTTCCCTCGTGAACCAATTATGACTATCAAAGCTCCTGCTATTGAAGCACAGATTTTAGAAACTTTTATTTTATTGACTTTAAATCATCAATCTCTTATTGCTACAAAAGCAAATCGCATAGTAAGAGCTGCTCAAGGTAGACCTGTATTAGAATTTGGTTCTCGTCGTGCTCAAGGTGCAGATGGTGCGGTAAAAGGTGCTAGAGCTGCATATATCGGCGGTTGTGCTGGAACAGCTTGCACACTTACTGATGAACTTTATCAAGTGCCAGCTAGTGGTACTATGGCTCATGCTTGGGTACAGATGTTTGATTCTGAATATGAAGCATTTAGAGCTTATTGTGAAATTTATCCTCATAATGCAGTATTATTAGTAGACACTTATAATACTTTAAAAAGTGGTGTACCAAATGCTATTCGCGTATTCAAAGAAATGCTTGTGCCACAAGGTATTACTAATTTTGCAATTCGTTTAGACTCTGGGGATATTTCTTATTTATCTAAACAAGCTAGAAAAATGCTTGATGAAGCAGGTCTTACAAATTGTAAAATCGTAGCATCTAATGCTTTAGACGAACATTTAATCCGTGATTTATTAATGCAAGGTGCTAAAGTAGATGTATTTGGTGTAGGTGAAAGAATGATTACTTCAAAATCTGCACCAGTGTTTGGCGGTGTATATAAATTAGTAGCTATTGAAAATGAAAATGGTGAAATTACACCAAAAATTAAACTCAGCGAAAATATCTCTAAAATAACAAATCCACATTTCAAAAAAGTATATCGTTTGTATGATAAAGAAACTGGTAAAGCTATCGCTGATGAACTTTGCTTATATGATGAAACAATTGATACAACAAAAGAACATACTATTTTTGATCCAAATGCTACATGGAAACAAAAAACTCTCACTAATTTCACTGCTAGAGAATTGCAAGTTCCTATCTTCAAAAATGGTGAATGTGTATATGAAAGCCCATCTATAGAAGAAATAAAAGCATATTGTCAAAAAGAAGTGGAAACTTTATGGGATGAAGTAAAACGCTTTGAAAATCCACATCGTTATTATGTAGATTTATCTCAAAAATTATGGGATATTAAAAAAGAATTATGCGTTAAAAATGCAATGAAAAGCAAATAATAAATAAAATTCATTTTTCTTTTGTTTAAAAGAAAAACGAATCAAAAAGAAAATATCCCGCAATATTGATTTTACTTTGGCAAAAATAAAATCACGCCTACAACGCTCTAAACTCGCTACGCTCAAACAGTAGGACTAAAAACGTAGTCATAATTTTATTTTCGCCAATAGCTTTCAGTTACTGTAAAAGTCTGCTAATGTGGGAATGGTTAGGTGTTATTGATATTTAAAAATTTATTTTTAATAATCTATGATTACCACTAAAATTTATGATGCGGAAGTAGTTTAGTGTTGTATTTTTGTAGTGTGTAAATTAAAGGCTAGAGTATAGGTTACTCTAGCCTTTTTGTTATTTTATGGGATTGGATATGAGGTAATGGGGTTTTGTTCTGATGATGAAAGATGGAGTAGGATTGTAGTGTAAGTATAGTTGGTGGTTGTAGTAGTTAAATTCTAGGGTATCAATGAAGATGCCTTGGTTATAAACTAATTTTAAATTTAGTTTGTTATTTTGCCAGCCATAGTTGGCGTAAGGGTTTTCATAGAAAATAGTTGTACAGGAATCAAAGTTATCATTTTCGGAATTAGTATTATTCTTTTGCCAAGTGTTTAGTTTAGCTAACAAATTATATTTTCTAGTGTTTAAGGTAATATTAATTCTGATGCAATCAGGGGCAATTTGGGAGAAAGAAATAGAATTTAAATTTAGAAGATTGTGAGAGAACTTAAATTCTTGTTGAAAGATTTCGGGAATAATGGAATTGTCATTAGGTAAATATGGTAAATGAAGTTTAGAAAGATAGTTATTTAAAGATGATAAATCTTGAGTAGAGGATTTATTATCTTTTTTTATTTGGGTTAAGAATTTCCATGTAGCAGATAAAATAGCTTGTTTTTGTTCGTTTTCAGCATTGCTAGTTATAGCTATGACCATATTTTCTTTGGGCAAGATAATGCAATATTGCCCGAAAAGACCAGCACAGCGAAAGGCTTTTTCAGGTTGGCATTTCCAAAAATAATAGCCGTATCCTAATTTGCTATCTGGAAAAGCTTTATCATCGGTATTTATATATACTGTGAGTAATTTTTCAATATATTCTGGGGCTAGTAATTGTTTATTATTCCATGAGCCTTTATTGAGTATAAATTGACCGAATTTAGCTAAATCTTCTGTGGTCAAGCTTAAACCCCACGAGCCTTTATCGTAGTTTTGAGTATTTTTTTCCCAACTTATATTGGTTATATTTAAATGAGAAAAGAGTTTTTCTTGTAGATAAGTCAAAAGATTATTGCCAGTTAATTCTTGAATGATGGCACTACATAAAAATGGGCAACGATTATTATAAAAGAAGGAAGTGCCAGGCTTTGTCTGTAATTTTAAAGAAAATGCTTCATTAATCCAATCATCTTTTAGATAAAAATCTTGAATTTCTTTGTCGATGAAGCCATAAGTCATGGATAATAAATGATGTATGGTGATGCTTTTAATATCTTCTGTAGGTTCAAAATTTAATTTGTGTTTTAAAAGTGAATAAATTGTGGTATCTAATGTAAATAATTTATCTTGGAGAGCAAACATCATGGCAACTGCTGTAAAGGATTTGCTCACAGAAAATAAAATTTGTTTTTCATGTTCATTATAGGGGGCAATATGAACTTTGGAGAGTAATTTATTATCTTTATAGATTACAAGTGAATGTAAGTTTAGATTAGTTAAGGTATCAACATATTGAAAAAAATAAGAAGGTGAAATACCTTCTTGTAAAAAATTATTGTTTATCATATATATTCCTCGATTAATAAAATAAATTTTTGCGCAAACGAACAGCAACGTAGCTGGCAATTAAAGTTTTGATGATATCACCAGGAATGAAAGGTAAAGCACCAATGGTGATGCCTTCTAAAATGGAAAGTTTCATAATGAAGCAAAGCATAGCTACACCAAAAATATAAGTGATAGGAATGACAGCAAGTCCTGCTAAAAAGAAGTTTTTGAAGGAGTTTTTATTTCCTTTCAGATAACTAGCGATAGGATAGCTGACGATAAAGCCCCAAAGATAACCACCAGTTGGGGAAAATAAACAGTTGAAACCACCTGCACCACCAGAAAATACAGGAAGACCGATAGCACCGATTAGCGTATAGACAATCATGATGATTAATGTTTCTTTTGGTGTGGATAAAAATGCTGATAATAACATAGCTAAAGTAAGGCAAGTAAAAGGAACAGCAGTGATAGGGAAAGATATGTAAGCTGATATGCAGATGATAGCTACGCAAACAGCCATTTTTGATAGGGTTTTTGTTGTTAATGATGATGATGACATAAAATTATCTCCTTATATATTTATAAAATTGAATTTTATAAAGTATGTTTTGATATGATTATAAGAAAATAAAAAGATATAGTCAACTCTAAAGGTATTTTTGGTTTACTATGTTGTTAAGTTTTATTTTAAAAGTTATAGAATATAAAGTTTAAAATAATTATTGATTTATAGATAATATTATTTAAATTAAAGATATGATATAATTGAAGTCATGGGATAGCTTGATGTCGGACACCTCTCGTTAGGGAGGTGTTAGCATGACGACTTATGAAAAATTATCGTTAGTGATAAGTATTATAAATTTGATTGCTACGCTTTTTCAGATTATAAATAATTAGTTTATAAACGAAAAAAAGACCGTTCCGAAACGGCGGGAACAGCCTTCTTAACGAATTGAATTTTCTAAGAGAGAGGTGCTGACCTACCACAATCAGGCTATCTCTCTTTTTTATTATATCATAGAGTATTTTTATAATCAAAATATCTTATATTAAAATTATTAAAATTTACTAAGTTTGTTTAGAAAGAAGGTTTTATTACGAGAGAGAAATTTATAAAATTTGTAATAAAAAAATTAGTTTGGTTTGAAAGTCGAATAGAATATTATATTGATTATTTAAAAAGATGTATTTGTGCAGAGCGTAATGATTATAAAAAATTAACACCAATAGATAACATGGAAAATGGTGAAGAATATATTAATGCTTTAGATCAAGCTATCAATGATGAAGAAATTAGAAATATAGCCATTACTGCACCTTATGGAGCTGGAAAAAGTAGCGTTATAAAAATATATGTAAAAAAGCATCCTAGTTTAAAATATACATTTATATCCATGGCGACTTTTAATAGTAACGAAGGAAATTCTCAAGAGGATAAAAAGAATGAAGAGATACCTTTAGAAAAAATAGAAAATGTAATATTAAAACAATTTTTTTATAAAGTAAAAAAGAATATGTTGCCACAAAGTAGATATAATAAGATAGAAAAAATGAGCTATATGTACATTTTTATATGGACTTTTTGCGTTAATATATTTTGTTTAATTGGAAGTGTATTATTTTTTCCAGATGTTTTAAAGGAAAAAGTGATTAATTGTATTAATTTTTTTATTGATTTAGGTATCCCTGAATTTTGGTCATATGTAATAATACCATGCTTAGTATTATTAGAAATGATAATACTTACTATTATAATAAAACAGGGTATGATTAAATTAAAATTGAAAGAAATAAAATTATTTTCTAATGCTACTCTTGGAAATGAAGCGATTGATGAAAAATCTATTTTTAATAAGAATATAGATGAATTTTTATATTTTTTTGAAGCAACAGGATATGAAGTTGTATTTTTTGAGGATTTAGATAGACTAGAAAACAATGATATATTCATAGAGTTAAGGGATTTGAATTTTATCATAAATAATTACGAAGGCTTAGAGAAACCCGTAAAATTTGTTTATGCAGTAAAAGATGAATTATTCCATAATAAAGAAGAACGCACTAAATTTTTTGATTATATTATACCTATCGTTCCAATAATTAATGAAAGTAATTCAGAAGATGTTTTTTTGAAAGAATTTGAAAATAATGCTGAATATAATATATCAGAAGAATATATAAAAGATATAGCACCATTCGTATCAGATATGCGAGTTTTATATAATATTTTTAATGAATTTAAGATTTATAAAAGAACATTAAAAGATTCAGATAGCATAAAACTTGTAGATGAAAAGATGTTATCACTGATAATATTTAAAAACTTATATCCAAAAGATTTTGCTGAACTTCAAAATGAACAAGATGAAAGTATTGTTAAGCAAGCTTTTAAAAATAAACAATCATTTATAGAAAAAGATGTTGAAAAAATTAGAGAAAGTATAAATCAATTAGAAGAACAAATTATATTAGTAAAAGAAGATTGTTTAAAGAGTACTAAAGAATTAAAATATGCTTTTTGTGGTTATTTAGCTAATTGGGAAATAACAATTTCTGCAATAGGGAGACGTGAACCATATCATAATTCAAAAGAATTTTCTATAAAACAAATACTAGATGATAATTTTAATTTTGAAAATATCTATAAAGAAGGTAGTAGTTATTATATTTGTTATCCTTCTGGGTATTCTATTAATAAAGAAGGAATAGATTCTAATAAAATGAAGAAAAAATATATAGATTATTGTAGACGATGGAAAGCTTTAAAATTATTAGAAGATAAAAAAATGGATGGTATACATCATGATTTAGAAGAGTTAAATGAACAGTTACAAGATATATCAATATTATCTTTAAAAGAATTAATTGATAGAAATGATGTTAAAGAAGTTCTATCTGATAATGTTAGAAGTAATAAGGTCTTAGTTTTTATGTTAAGATATGGCTATATTGATGAAGATTATAGTATATATATTAACTATTTTAAAGGAGATAGTATAACAAAAGATGATATGAACTTTATTCTTAACATAAGAAATAGAGAGGTTCAGTCATTTGATTATAAATTGACTAGGTTAAGAGGTGTAGTTGATAGATTAAATATAAGAGATTTTAAACAAAAAGAAGTTTATAATTTTTATTTATTAGAGTATTTATTATTAAATAGTAGTAAAGAGATTGATAAAAATAAATTAGATAATTTTATACAACAATTATCAGATGAAGAAAAAGAAAGTTGGTCTTTTATAGATGCTTTTGTAAGGACGACTAATAACAGAAAGAAATTTATAAACTTATTGGCTTTAAAATGGGAAAACATGTGGAGTTTTTTAACTGAAAAAGCAGCATTAACATATAATAGACAAATAGAATATTTTAAATGTTTATGTGAAAGTCTAAAAGTAGAAGAATTACTTAATTTGAATAAAGATGAAGCATTTGAACAATTTTTTGAAGAAAATGAAGACATATTGATACAACTTAAAGATGTAAATATTAGTTATTTAGAAAAGATAATCGAGAAATTAGAAATACACTTTTATAAGTTAAATATAGCGGGAGTTGATAAAGAACTTTTGGATTTTGTATTTGATAATAAGTATTACGATATCAATAAATATATGATAGATATTATTCTTGTATACAAAAATAGTGAAATAGCAGAACGTGATTTAAGTAAAAAATGCTATACAATGATAATGACTTCTAGATATGATTGTTTAATAGATGATGTTTCCGATAATATTGAAGAATATGTAAAAGAAGTTATATTGAGTAATGATAATAACTGTGATGATGAAAAATATATCTTAGATTTGATAAATAAATGTAGCGATGATATGGATTTAGTAGAAAAAATTATAGTACATGAAAATTTTAAGTTAGAAAATATATCCGTTTGTGAAAATAAATATTGGTTATTATTACTAAAACATAGAAAAATCAATGCTAGTTTTGATAATGTTATTCAATATTGGAAACAATTTTCAAAAAATGGATTAGATGAGGTATTAATAGATTTTCTATCTACAGAATGTGATGCAATCTTAAATAGTGATAGAAGTTTCGTTGAAGAAAAGTTTATAAAAGATTTATCATTTAGTGATATAGATAATAATATTTTTGAAAAATATATATCGTATTTAAGACTTATTTTTAGTGATTTAGAATTTGACTTTGCTTCAATGAACCAAGAAAAACTTAAAATTTTGATACAAAATAAATATATACTTTTAAATAAACAATGTTTTGATAAAATAAAAGATATATCTGTAGAAATGGCAACATTGTACATATTATCAAGTAAGGATAGTTTTATCGATAATATGGAAGTATTTCAAATTGATGAAGATATATTTAATAATTTGATGGCGAAAACAGATAAAGTATTCTGTCAAAAAATAGTAAATTATTATGGTAAAGATTATATAAATAAAAATCTAATAATAGCAATTTTTAATATGAATATTACTTTGACAAAAGACTTATTTAAAATTATATTTGATAAAATAAGTAATGAACTAAAATTAGCGTTATTAGTAAGGCATTTAGATTTATTTAATGCTGAAGAATTAAAAAATCTTTTCGCAAAAATGGATGGTGAGTATAAAGAATTATCGAATAGAGAAAAAAGACATAATATATATTTACCTATAAATGATGAAAATAAACGATTAGGTGATTATTTATATAAAATAGGATATATTTCAAATGAAGATAGATATGCTAAAAATAAGGAAGAAAATCAACTTTTATTTAGAATAAGAGCCAAAAAATGATATGAATTATTAAATATCATAAGTAAATAATAAAAATAGCCTTTATACTAAGAATAGATAAGTTCTCAAGTATAAAGGCTATCTTTAATTTATAAAGTATTTAATTTTAAAGGAGTTGCAGGAGGAAGGATAAATTTATATTAATCTATATCAATTTGAGTAGTTGTTGATTGTGGTTGAAGTTTTGGCAATGTCATTTTTAAAACACCGTCAGTATATTCAGCTTTAGCGTTAGCTTTATCTATCTGACCTACATAGAATGAACGTTGCATTGTGCCATAATAGCGTTCTTGATGAATATAGTTACTTTCTTCATTCTGATTTTGTTCATTTTGCATTGTAGCTTTGATAGTTAAATAACCATTTTGATAATCAAGAGCAATATTTTCTTTTTTTACTCCTGGTAATTCAGCAGTGAGTTCATAAGCATTATCTGTATCTTTTACATCAACTTTGAATGCGTTGAACATGGAATTTACTGGAGCAAATGCGTTTTGGAAAAATGGTTCATTGAAAACATCAAAAATAGATTTGAAAGAATTATCATTAGTTGCGAGATTATTTGTAAATGTAGGAATTAAACCAAACATAATAAATGCCTCCTAAAAGTTTAAAAGTCAAATTTTATTAAAAAGAAATTAGTCAATATTGATTTGAGTTGTAGCTTCTTCTTTAGTAATTTTTGGTAAAACTACAGTCAAGATACCATCTTGGTAAGACGCTTTGATATTTTTTTCATCAATATCATCAATGTAAAAAGAACGTTGCATTTCACCTACATAACGTTCACGGCGAATATATTTTTCTTGAGGTTTTTCGTTTTTATCATCAGCATTTTCAGCAGGTTTTTCTTCTGTGGATTTTGTAGTAGTTGTTTTAATTGTTAAATAACCTTTATTGTAGTCAAGAGAAATATTTTCTTTGGCGATACCTGGTAATTCAGCAGTGAGTTCGTAAGCATTATCAGTATCTTTTACATCGACTTTAAAGGATTTTACATAAGAATTCATTTTTGCAAATGGTTCATGAAAGAAAGGTTCATTGAAAACATCGAATAATTTATTGAAATCATCATCACTTTTAGCAATATTTTTTGCAAATGGAACTAAACCGAACATAAATAACAACCTCCATGTATAGAGCAATAAATAAAGTCAAAAAGTCAAAATTTGTTTTGAATTAAACGGACTATCAAGTCCGTATTTAACTTTTATTTATTGTTATTAGTAAAATTATAAGATTAAAATTTAGATTTTGTAAGTATCTTAAGGGATACTTCTTATCTTTTGTATCTCTTAACGTCCTTACAATTATTATTATACTCGAATTAGTCAAAATGTCAACAATTATTTTTGACTTTTTGACTATTTTTTATACTTATTTTATAAGGCTTTATAGAGCTTTTGTTATTAGAGATTTGACTTTTTGTTATTTTGAAAATATATGAGAGGTACCATTATTTTATAAATTTTGTAGAAATATGATATTTATTATAGATTATTTTTTATAGGAGTATCATTTTAGTGATGGAAGATTATAACATAGAAAATATCTATAAAAAATATTATAATTTAAATAAATATATTTTAGGAGAGTGGGATTATGGAAAATTTGAAGAAACTTGGTTTTGGCTGTATGCGTTTACCTATGCTTGATATGGAAAATAACAAGGTAGATATGGAGCAATTTTGTAAAATGGTTGATACTTTTATGGCAAAGGGCTTTAAGTATTTTGATACTGCTTATATGTACCATAATTATCAAAGTGAGTTATTTGTAAAGGAAGCTTTAGTTAAAAGATATCCACGAGAAAGCTTTTTATTGGCGGATAAATTACCTACAATGCAGTTGAAATCCATAGAAGATAATAAACGTATTTTTGATGAGCAATTAGAAAAATGTGGTGTGGATTATTTTGATTATTATTTATTGCATTGTTTAGATGTTGATAATTATGCAAAGGTCAAAGAATTTAAATCTATGGATTTTCTGCGTCAAATGAAAGCGGAAGGTAAGATTAAAAAATTAGGTTTTTCTTTTCATGATACAGCAGAATTTTTGGAAAAGATTTTACTTGAAATTGGTGAAGATATTGAATTTGTACAGTTACAGATAAATTATCTTGATTGGGAAAGCGATAGCGTGCAATCTCGCAAATGTTATGAAGTATGCCAAAAATATCATAAACCTGTGATTGTTATGGAACCTATAAAAGGCGGTAAATTGGTAAATATTCCGCAGGCTGGTATAGATTTATTGAAAGCTCAAGATGAAAAAATGTCAGTGGCTTCATGGGCAATTCGTTTTGCTAGTAGCTTAGATGATGTATTTATGGTGCTTTCTGGCATGTCAACGTGGGAACAATTGGAAGATAATTTGAGCTATATGGAAGATTTTAAACCGCTTACTAAAGAAGAAATTGAAACAACTTTTAAAGTGGCAAAAATCATCAATGATACAACAGCTATTGCTTGTACAGCTTGTAATTATTGTAAAGAAAATTGTCCAATGCAAATTCAAATACCAGAGATTTTTGAGTTATATAATAATGAAAAACGTTTTGGCATGGCGTCTGGCAGTAAGAAAAAATATCAAGATATGATAAAAACTCATGCGAAAGCTTCTGATTGTATTGAATGTAGAAGTTGTGAAGGTCATTGTCCGCAACATTTGACAATTGTTGATTATCTAAAAACAGTTGCTAAAACTTTTGAAGATTAAAATTTGAAAGTTTTAAGGAGAGGGTTTTAATGAAAAAGATTTTAGTTTTATTCATGCTGTTAATGGTAATTACCGCTAATTGTTTTGCTAGTAGTATTAATCAAGAATTTGAAAACACAAATATCGAGCAAGTGAAACATGGTATAGTCAAAGCTATAAGTATATTTTCGGCAAAAACTAATTTAGTAGAAAAAGATGATAATACAATTGTATTGTTTAATGTTGTGGATACTGTAGATAAAAATAATAAATTTATGTATCGTGATAAAAAAGATATTATTTGTGAATTGGTACAAAAAGGCAATAATGTAGAAATGACACTTTCTAGTAAATATGAAAGAATTTATGCTAATGGCACTAATGAAGTTGAAGAATATGATAATGTCAAAGAATTAAAGGCAGTATTAAATTCTGTGAAACGTGTATTTTTTGATAGTTACGTTTATGGAATAGCTTCTAGTCGTGAAATTAAAGATAATGGAGTTATTATAAATGTAGCAGAAAATTCTCCAGCAGCAAAAGCTGGTATGAAAACAGGTGATTGTTTAATTAGCATCAATGGTAAAAGTGTAGTCGATAATTTTGAAGATTTTAATATGGGACAATTAGTCGATATATTTTCATCTGAACCTGCAACTTTTGTAATTGTTCAAGATGGCATAGAAAAAACTATTGTAGTAGAGCCAGATAAAATAAATGCTATAGGTGTAAAATAAAAAAATTTTGATTTTGTATATATATTGGTATATAATACTTTTTATAAGACACTGTCTTGTAGTTGACACAAGATAGTGCCTTTTTTGTTGGAATTTGAATTTTGTGTTATAGATATTTGAATATTAATATAAGGAGGAGTTTATTTAATGGAAGAAAATATGCAATATGATGATTTAGGAACACTTGCTCAATTAAATTGGTTCCCTGGGCATATGGCAAAAGCTAAACGCATTATTGTGGAAAATTTAAAATTAGTTGATGTGGTCATTGAGCTTCGTGATGCTCGTATTCCTAACAGCAGTGCAAATCCAATTTTAAAAGATTTAATTGGTAAAAAACCGCATTTAATCGCTTTGAATAAAATTGATTTAGCAGATAATAATATCAATAATAAATGGGAAGAATATTTCACATCTATGGGTAAATCTGTGGTGAAAATCAATTCTTTAGATGGTAAAGGTATTCGTCAATTAGTAACTGTAGCAGATGAATTGGCAAAGGTAAAAACTGCTAAATTCGCTAATAAAGGTGTAAAACCTCGTAATGCTCGTGTAATGATTGTAGGTATTCCAAATGTAGGGAAATCTTCTTTAATAAATAGATTATCTGGCAGTGCTTCATTGAAAACTGCTGATAAACCTGGTGTTACACGTGCAAAACAGTGGATTAAAATAAAAAATAATCTTGATTTATTGGATACTCCAGGTATTTTATGGCCAAAATTTGAAGATCCTGAAGTGGGATTGAATTTAGCTTTTACTGGAGCTATCAGTGATGAAGTTTATGATATTGAACGTGCTGCTGAAATCTTATTATGGCGTTTAAAAGATGATTATGCTAAAAATATAAAAGAACGCTATAAAATAGATGAAATTCCACAAACTAGTGAAGAATTATTTACTTTGGTAGGCAAAAAACGTGGATTTTTACAAAAAGGCGGTATTGTAGATACTGAAAAAACTGCTATTGCTGTGCTTAAGGATTTTAGAGCAGGAAAATTAGGAAAAATCTCTTTGGAAAGACCTTGAGTCTAAAGAAAAATTTTTAGCTATTTTAGTATTTTAATTTGACATAAAGATATTGATATACTACACTAGTAAAGAGATATTTTATCTTTTATATGATGTAAACATAATATATTCATTAATACATTGGGAGGAATTTTTTTGTATACTAATAACAAATTGAGAAATGTCGCTATCATAGCTCACGTTGACCACGGTAAAACAACTCTTGTTGACGCAATGCTTAAACAAAGCCATATTTTCCGTGCTAACGAACAGGTAGCAGAAAGAGTAATGGACTCTAATGCTATTGAACGTGAACGCGGTATTACCATTTTGTCTAAAAATACAGCTGTAATGTATAAAGATATAAAAATCAACATCGTTGATACACCAGGCCATGCTGATTTCGGTGGCGAAGTTGAACGTGTACTCAACATGGTTGATGGCGTTTTATTATTAGTTGACGCTTCTGAAGGTCCTATGCCTCAGACTAAATATGTTTTACGTAAAGCTTTAGAACAAGGTTTAAAACCTATCGTTGTTATCAACAAAATTGACCGTCCTGACCAGCGTATTGATGACGTTTATGACGAAGTTTTGGAACTTTTCATGGAACTTGGTGCTGATGATGATCAGCTTGATTTCCCTGTTGTATACGCAATTGCTCGTGATGGTATTGCTAAACTTGACCTTGATGATGAAAGCGATAGCTTAGAACCATTAATGGATTTACTTATTAAAGAAATTCCAGCTCCACAGGGTGATGTAGAAGGTCCTCTTCAAATGATGGTAACTACACTTGATTCTGACGAATATGTTGGTCGTGTAGCTATTGGTCGTATCATGCGTGGTAAAATCAAAGAAGGTCAAAATGTAGTAGTTATCAGTGGTGATGGCGAAACTAAAGAACGTATCGGTAAAGTATATGTTTACCAAGGTTTAAAACGTATGGAAGTTAGCGAAGCTGAACTTGGTGAAATCGTAGCAATTACTGGTCTTCCTAGTGCAAGTATTGGTCATACTGTTGCTGATGCTGAAAATCCAGAAGCTTTACCTAGCATTAATATTGATGAACCTACATTGTCCATGACTTTTGGTGTTAATACTAGCCCATTTGCTGGTCGTGAAGGTCAGTTTGTAACATCTCGTCATTTACGCGACCGTTTATATAAAGAAACTGAAACAAATGTAAGCTTATGTGTTGAAGAAACAGATAGCCCAGATACATTTAAAGTTTCTGGTCGTGGCGAATTACATCTTTCTATTCTCATTGAAACAATGCGTCGTGAAGGATACGAACTTCAGATTGGTAAACCAGAAGTTATTTATAAAGAAATCAATGGTCAACTTTGTGAACCAATTGAAAACTTAACTATTGAAGTACCTCAAGAATTCATGGGTACAGTTATGGAATCCCTTGGTACTCGTAAAGCAGAACTTTCCAATATGACTGAATTAAAAGGTTATTTACGTCTTGAATTCACTATTCCTGCACGTGGACTTATCGGTTTCCGTTCTGAATTCTTAACTAATACAAAAGGTAATGGTATTATGAACCATGTATTCCGTGGATATGCTCCATATAAAGGTGATATTCCAGGTCGTAGCCGTGGTTCTTTAGTAGCATTTGAACAAGGTGAAACAACTCCATACGGTATTTATACTCTTCAAGACCGTGGTGTAATGTTCATTTCTCCAAACCAAATGGTTTATGAAGGTATGATTATTGGGGAAAATACTCGTGAACTTGATATGGACGTAAATCCATGTAAGAAGAAAAATGTTTCCAATATGCGTTCTTCTTCTTCTGATGAAGCTATTCGCTTAACTCCACCTCGTCTTTTAAGTCTTGAACAGGCTCTTGAATTCATCAACAAAGATGAAATGGTAGAAGTTACTCCAGAAAGCATTCGTTTAAGAAAAACTATTCTTGATAAATCTCAGCGTGGACGTTTACGTAAAAACGCAAAATAATTTTAAGTATAGTATATAATGTGTTAGAAGCGACATTTGTATGTGTCGCTTCTTAGCATATTTATGAATTTATTTGATTAGTTAAACAATCAAATAAATTTTATGAAAATAATATTTATTACAGTTTTTTGCAGGATTTTTTTATTTTATAGAGAATTGTTCTAGTATGGGTTTATTTTAATTTTATATAAAATATATTTATGGGTTATAAAAGGATATTTGAGGTGAGATTATGGCGGATTTTTTATCAAAAATCACTAAGTTTCTAATTCCAGAAGAAGTTGAAGAAATAGAAGCTAAAGTTGATGAAAAACAAGAAACTAGAAGACAAACAGTAAAAGTAGCTCCTAATGTTACTCGTGTAGCAAATGGACCTTCCATTTACACAAATACAGCTGAAGCTACAAGAGATGAAGCAACATCATCTGCTACTAATAACTATGAAGAAAATAATCGTCGTCCTAGTTTAAAAGTATATAAACAGCCAAATATGAATGTACTTGTATTTGAACCTACTAATTTCAATGATACAAGAATTGCTGCTGATGCTTTAAAAGCTTCTAAAGCTGTGCTTATCAATTACGAAAAAATTGAACAAAGTGAACAAGTTCGTATTTGCGATTTTATGAATGGTGCTTGCTATGTATTAGATGGTTCTGTAAAAAGAATTTCTGCAAAAATGGTATTATATGTGCCAAATGGCGTATCTATTGAAGAAATTATTCCAACAAAATAAAAAAAGACATCTATGGAAATGGAAGTTTATGAAACTTATCATTTTTTATAGATGTCTTTTTATTTTAAACGGTTATGGTTGTAAGATAATCGAAAATATCTGCTCTAACAGGTGTATCTAATTTATAGAGAATTTTAAAACCATTATATTTAGGTGCAAATTCTGGATTGCCTTGGGCTGTGATTTCACCTAAAAAATAAAATTCCTTAGCTTCTTTATCTTCACTAGGTTTGCGCACAAATAGATATAATTTATTTTGTTCTTTATTCGCATTATATATATGTTTAGCATCACTAGAGTCTAATTTTCGATTGCTTTTGGAGTAGGCTGTAATCAAGGTATTGCTTAAAAATTCATTAGTATAATCTACTCTTTTTTTATCTGGCGCTATATAATTGATAAATACTGGCATGGTATGTGTTGTTTTTTCATAGAAATAACCAGCCATGGCATTAGGATTTATTTTTTGAGGCCAATTTAATAGATAACAAACTTCTTCATAAGTGTATTTTTGATATAAAACAAGATTAGTATTTTTGTATTTATTTTGATAGTATTTTTGATATCTTTCTAAGGCAAAATCGAGAATTTCATTTATTTGAAAATAGAACTTTTCATCTTGTAAAGCTGATTTAAAAATATCACTGATGATGTAATCATTATCATTTTCTTTGATGAAAATGCAATTACTAAATTTAGCTTGCTCATTGCTAATAGTAAATAGATTAGTTAAATTGCGTATTAATGAAACTTTTATTTGCTCAGTAAATTCTTGATGGTATTTTGTAATTAAGATTTGCTTTATATCCATTAATAAATGAGATGTATTTTTTAATAATAATTTTAAAGCTATGAGTTCATGAATTCTTTTGCCTTTAGCAAAGCGATATGAGATAAAATAAAGAATTTCTTCTTGAATTGTATTAAATCTAATTGTGTAATCTTTATCGTATTTTTGCAAGAAATTATGATATGTTTTAAATTTATCAAGGAATTTTAAAATATCTATACTACCAAACTGGGAAAAATCAAAGATAGAAGGAATTTTTCCTAATTTTTGTTTTAATTGTAGATATTCATTTTTCAATAAGGCTGTATCGCTTAATTTGGCACTATCAATGGCTTGATAGATTTTTTGACGAGCTATTTTATCAAAATGAATGGTAGAAGAACCAAAGATGAAACGATTGCCTTCTGCTACATAATGACGGATATTATCTTTATTATAAGAAGTATCACCAGATAGAGCTATTGGTATCATAAAGTTATTTTGATAGTTGCCGATAAAGTCAAGAATTACTACATAATCTTTTTGTGGATATTTGCGAAGCCCACGACCTAATTGTTGAACGAAGATAATGGCTGATTTTGTAGGTCTGAGCATGATTATTTGATTTATAGCAGGAATATCAATGCCTTCATTCATAATGTCTACAGTGAATATATAATCAAGACCTGTAGAGCGTTCTTTTTGTTCTAATTTATGAATGGCATTAGTTCGTGTTTCTTGACTATCTTTACCTGATAGAGCAATGGTATTAAATCCTCGCTCATTAAATTTTTGTGAAAGTATTTGGGCTTCTTCTATTTGACTACAAAATATTAAACCGCGCAGACGTTCTCCACTGAAACCATAGTATTTAGATTGATTGATAATATGTGTTACGCGAGCGTCTGTAGTTAAATCGTTAAATGTTGAATTATCATTGATTTCTTGATCATCAACTGTGATATCAGTAATGCCAAAGTAGTGAAATGGGCAAAGTAAATTTTCTTGCATAGCTTGATTTAAACGAATTTCATAAGCTATATTATGGTCAAATAATTGGTAGATATCAAAACCGTCTGTGCGTTCTGGTGTCGCTGTCATACCTAATAAAAATTGTGGTTGAAAGTAATTTAAGATTTTTAAATAACTATTAGCACCAGCTCGATGAGTTTCATCAATGATTATATAGTCAAAATGTGTTGGTGTGAATTGAGTTAAATTTTCTTCTTTGTTTAGCATATTTATGGTAGCAAATAGATAAGGTTTATGAAAATCTTTATGGTTAGCTGATAAAATACCATATTGGATATCTGGTATTATTTTGGCAAAAGTTTTACAAGCTTGTTTGAGAATTTGTTCGCGATGGGCTAAAAATAATAAACGTTTAGGATTGGCTTTTTTGACAGCAAAGGCACTTAAATATGTTTTTCCTGTGCCTGTGGCAGATATCAATAATGCTTTATGTTTATTATCTTGTTGTAATTTTGCTAATGCTGTTAATGCTTCCTGTTGCATTTTATTAGGAGCAATATCATTAGTAGAGATATTTTCTTGAGCTGTAGCAAATTGTCTTTTTAATTTTTGTAAAGAATGATATTTAGTAGCATATTGTTTAAGCCAGATATCAGTCAAAGGCAGGGATTCTTGCCACATTTGTTGAAATTGAGATAATGTATTGTTGATTAAAGCACCATTTGCTAAAGAATTTATTTTTAGGCTCCATTCTTTATTTGCTTTTAAGGCTGTTTGCGTTAAATTATTACTGCCTACAATTAAAGTGTAATAATCATTTTGTTCAAAGATATAGCCTTTGATATGGAAATTTTCTTTAGTATAAATGCGAATATTTAAATTAGGATATTGTTGCAATTCCTGTAGAGCTTTTGGTTGATTAAAATATAGATAATCAGTGGTTAAAATGTCGCCAGTGATGTTTTTTTCTTGAAGTAGCTTTAAACATTCTTTAAGACAAATTAAACCACTTTGAGTGATAAAAGCTATGGCAAAATAAAATCGTTTACAAGTTTGTAATTCTTGAAGTAGTTCTACTAATAGATTAGAGCCACTGTTGTAATCATTATAGATTATCTGTGGTTGTAAATCAGGCAAGGAATTAATTTTATTATCTATAAGAGCGCTAGCAAGACTTTGTTGGAGTTCTTGAGCTAAATAATCTTGTGTTTGCATAGAGTAACCTCATAATTTTATATTGAATTTATTGATAAAAAAGCTGAGTTTAAATCTATAAAGGATTTTAAACCCAGCTTTTTATTTTAACGTAATACATATTCAGCTAAAATAGCTTGTAGTTGATAAATGTCTAAACTTTTATCAAATTTTTTACTAATAGGCATATCCATACCAGCGACATATATTTTTAATTCAGCATCTAAATCGAAATGACCAACTGTTTCAATGCTGAAATGTCTTATGCTTTTATATGGTATAGAATGATATTGTGTTTTTTTGCCTGTAATACCTTGTTTATCTACAAGGATAAGGCGTTTGTCGGTAAAAATAAATAAATCACGAAAGATTTCATAAGCCTGTTGAATGCTTTCACCATTAGCTAATAATTTAGCGTAATCTTGGCGGATATCATCAAGATTTGCTTTAGAGGCATTGCCTAAAAGATTATCAAATAATCCCATAAAAATTCCTCCTATACTTATATACATATTTTTATATTATAGATATTTATATAATATAATTCTGTGTATCAAGGAAGAATACCTTTATTTATTGTAATACCAATCATAATCGTCATGGTAAATCATTTGTTTCGTCATGCCACCATCAACGACGATATCTTGACCGGTGATAAATGAAGATTTTTCACTGCAAAGAAACATCACAGCATTTACAATATCTTTTGGGACACCAACGCGATTTACTAAATGTTGAAGTTTATCTGCTGAGGAAAATTCACTATTTGTAGTATCTATCCAACCAGGAGAAATACTGTTTACATGAGCTTTTCCACGCAATGTAACTGCCATAGCATGAGTTAGTGAAGAGATTGCTCCTTTAGCAGCAGTGTAACTTTCAGTATCTGCTTGACTCATCAAATGACGGCTAGAAGAAATATTTACGATGCTAGCATTGTCTTGAAGATGGTTCATAAATAATTTAGTAAGCATAAAAGGAGCTACAGCACCAACTTTTAGTACGTAGAGAAAATCTTCATAAGAAGCAGTAGCTAAGCCACCTTTCATAAGGCAAGCGTTATTGACTAAATAATCTATTTTTGTATGTTCATCAATTACTTTTTGGGCAAATTGCGTCAATATTTTTTCATCAGCAATATCGCCAACAAAATAATCATTAGGTAAAACATCAATAGTACATACTGTAATATTTTGAGCTTTGAATTCATCACAAATGGCTTTGCCAATACCTCTAGCGCCACCAGTAACAACGGCAACTTTATTCATATAGTTCTCCTTTAATTGATAGCTGAATAAATAGTATATAAAGCACTGAATAATAACATAACGAAGACGAGTCGATTAAACATTTTTTGAGAAATATAAGGAAATAATTTATTACCTAGCCATAAAGCAATAAAACAGAATGGAACGATATAAATACTTTGTTCAATAGCAAATGAAAAATCTTTTCCTGCTAAGTAAAAAGCAAGGATACCTAGGTAGTTAATAATAGTAAAATAAGCAATACAAGTGGCACGCAAAGAAGTTTTATCACGATTAGTAGATGTTAAATAAATAATAAGCGGTGGACCACTCATACTGGTAGAAGTATTTAAAATACCAGATAGACAACCAACAACACCAGTTTTACAGGAAGTTTCAGTCAGTTGTTTACGATAAATTTTGGTAAGAAATAAGAATGATAAAATAACACAAGCAATGAAAATTTTTAATCCTATAGTAGGCACAAATAGATAGATAAGAATACCAATAGGATGACCTATTACTGAACCAATCAGCAATGGTTTTAGAAAATGCCAATCAATATTATCTTTGACAAAAAAGACAAAAACAGTATCAAGAACGACAGATAAAAATTGCAAAAGTACAACGACTTCTTTGGCATCATAGACCATTAAAAGTAATGGCGTAGAAACAATAGCAAATCCAAAACCCGTCAAGGATTGGATTAATGTAGAAATAAAAGCTATACCAATAGCTAATAATAACGAAGTATCAGAAAATATCTCCAACATAAAAAATCGCCCACTCATAAGAGATTATTCATTTTTCTTTTATTTAAAAGAAAAACGAATCAAAAAGAAAATATGCCCGCAATATTAGATTTTACTTTGGCAAAGATGAAATCATGTCTACAACGCTCAAAACTCGCTTCGCTCAGACAGTTGGACTAAAACCGTATCCATGATTTCATCTTTGCCAATAGCTTTTAGCTACCGTAAAATCTACTAACGCGGGGAATTTTGGTATTATTAAAAAAACAATTATAAAATAATAATTTGTAATTTTTATTTTCCGCATTATAAAATTTTAATGGTAATCGCAAGATTATTGAAAATAATTATCACTGAATACGGTTTTAGTCTGAATGTTTGAGCGAAGCGAGTTTCTAAGCGTTGTATGAAGTGATAATTATTTTCAAAATTAAAATTTTATCTGCGGTGATTTCTTTCGTTCGTTTCTTTGGCACCAAAGAAATGAATAAATCCCTATTTTTTGTCAGTTAATTCTAGATAAGGGATAGCGTTTAGGTTGCTATCGGCAAAGTCTCCTGCTTGGGCTTGGTAGTAGCCACGGCAGGCTATCATGGCAGCGTTGTCTGTGCATAAAATTTTGCTTGGGTAGTAAAATTCTAGACCGTTTTCTTTGCAGGCTTTTTGGAGATGTCCTTCTAGGGAGCTATTTGCTGCTACACCACCGGCAAGTACTAGTTTTGTCATGTTGGTTTGACGAGCTGCTTCTACAGCTTTATGCACTAGGATATTAACTACTGATTTTTGGAAGGAAGCAGCAACATCAGCTTTGTTGATTTCGATGCGTTTTGCTTTCATATTGTTTAAATAATTGAGCACAGCCGATTTTAGACCACTGAAGCTAAATTCATAGTTACCTTTTTCATTTAATGCCATAGGGAAATCAATAGCATCAGAATTTCCTTCTTTAGCTAATTTATCAATTTGAGGGCCACCTGGATAAGGTAATCCCATTACACGAGCTACTTTATCAAAAGCTTCACCAGCTGCATCATCACGAGTTTGTCCCATTAGGGAAAAATGATTATAGTCTTTTACGTGAACTAGGGAAGTATGTCCACCAGAAACTACGAGAGCCATAAATGGTGGTTGAAGTTCAGGTGTGGATAAGAAATTGGCGAAGATATGACCTTCTAAGTGATTTACGCCAATTAGTGGTTTATCTAAAGCAAAAGCCAAAGTTTTGGCAGCAGATACGCCTACAAGTAAAGCACCTACTAATCCTGGGCCATACGCTACAGCAATGCGATCAATATCTTTTAAAGTAACATTTGCTTTATGAAGTGCTTCATCTAAAACAGGCATGATATTAACAATATGTTTACGAGAGGCGATTTCAGGAACGACACCTCCGAATTTTTGATGAATTGGAATTTGAGTAGAAATTACATTAGCTAGTATTTCTCTGCCACCGCGTAAGATAGCAACAGAAGTTTCATCACAGCTAGATTCTATACCTAAAGTCAATGAATTATCTGTAGTAGTCAAATTTTTATTCCTCCTCTAATTTTTATTAAGTAATTTATTATAAACCTAAAGCTTGTTTAGCTAATTTGTCAGCAAGTTCATTACCTAATACTCCTGTATGACCTGCTACTTTTTTGAAGGTTACTAAATGTAAATATGGTTTCATAAATTCAGCATATGCTTTGGTCAATTCTTTATTTGTTTTCCAATTGCCTAAAGCCCATTCAGATAAACCAATATAATCATGGCAGATTACAATTTTTTCATCATGAGCAATAGCCCATTTGGTAGCTTCCATAGCGCCTTGAATTTCTCCAGCTACGTTATGTAACTCACTAGCATCTATGGAAGTGCCTTTTCCGTTGAAAGTATCTATTAATTTACCTTTATAAAAAATAGCCATACCCCAGCTATATTCACCATTTATATATGAACCATCTACATAAATATAATAACGGTCATCATCTTGTTCAGAAATATTGACAGAAGGTTTATCTTCTAAATAGTTTTGAGCTTCTTCTTTTGTGGGAAAAGATTTAAATAATGCTCCTTTAAAACCTTGTGTCTGTTTTTGACATTCAGCCCAAGTAGTAAATATTCCTGTTTGATAACCTTTTTTTACTGCGTAAAATTTTTTCTTTGTAGCCATATGTCCTCCTTTACAATATGTTTTATTATAGCATTTTTGTTTTATTATAGCTATTTTAATTAAAAATAGTTAGATTTTATTTATTTGTTGTTGCTTTCTATAATTTGTAGGAGTAGTGCCAACTATACGTTTAAATTGTTTAGTAAAATATGCATTATCATCAAATCCTACAGATATAGCCACTTTATTAATAGAAAAATTTGTGTATGTTAATAATTCTTTAGCTTTTTGTATGCGTATGTGCAAGAGTAGTTGTAGTGGACTCAAGCCATATTTATTTTTCACGCAACGAATTATATGTGTAGGATGAAAAGCATATTCATCAGATAGTTTTTTTAAATCGAAGCTTTCTGTATAAAATAGAGAAAAATGTTCATAAATTTTTTCTGCTACATTTTTGGTATTTGGCTCATGAATATCACAAAGAATACTTAGAATGGAAAAAAATAATTGTTGGCTCTTTAATTGAGAAACAGTTGAAGAATAGAAATCTTTTTTGGGTTTAGTTTTATCAATTTTTACTTGAACGATAGTATTCATATATTCAGCCATTTGAGATTGTTGTTCGGCTGTTAGTGAACCATGTTGAGGTAGTGATATATGGAAAGGTTCTTTAGTAAATTGATAATTTGCTTTTTGTTTATGGTTTTTATCATAGATAGGTTTATCCATATATTTGAATTTACCAGTAGTATAAAAATGTAGCCAAAAGAAATCTGTAGCTTCATCACAACATTTATATCCTTTGTGTAATCTATTTGGTGGCAAAATCAAGAATTCTCCTTTTTTGAGAATATATTTTTGAGAATTTTCTTCTAAATACAGCTTGCCAGCAGTTACAAATATTAAGTCAAATGTAGACGGCATGATTCTTCTTAAATGTAAATCGCCTACTCGATATAATGATTTACCTCCTACTATTAAATGAGGTAAAGGTGGACAAGTAAAAATAATATACAAAAAATCACCTCAAATATTAATTTTATTATACTAATAAAACTTGAAATTAAGCATAATATTGATGTTTATTAATATTATACTATATATTTTTTTATTAGTTATGATAATTTTATTATATTATTTATGCTAATATTATACTATTAAATGTTAATTTTATTTATTTAAAGTTTTCAAATAATTATATAAAATATAAACAGTTAAAAGTTACGTGACTAAAAAAAATAAGGTGGTTTTAGATATGAGTAATAATCAAATTAATCATAAAGTACCATTATCTGGTCGTTTGAGTTATGGCTTGACTGATGGATGCGGAAATTTATTATATTGTATAATAGGTTCTTATTTATTGTATTTCTATACGGATGTTTTTGGTTTATCTGTTGCTACAGCTGGAGCTATTTTGTTATTTACTCGTTTATTAGATGCTATAGATGCTCCAATTTGGGGCTTTATTGTTGACCATACTAAATCTAAATATGGACAATCTAGACCATACTTTTTATGGTTATGTGTACCGTTTGCTGTATTTATGTGGCTTACATTTACTACACCAGCTTTATCAGGTACAACAAAAATAATTTATGCTGTAGTTACTTATATATTAGCAGGAATTTTTTATACGGGGATACAAACAGCAATTACTTCAATATTACCAAATTTAACTCGTCGTCCAGGTGAGCGTGTTATATTAAATACATTTCGTATGGTTGGCGGTAATATAGGAGCATTTATTTGTATGACTTTTACGTTACCGTTAGTTGCTTTTTTTGGTGAAGGAAATGAACAAAAAGGATTTTCATATACATTAGCATTTTTTGGTATTATTGCTATTGTTTTATTTATAGTAGCTTTTAAGAATTTACGTGAAGTTAACGTAGAGAAAATAAAAAGTATACCAATAAAAGATAGTGTAAAAGCTATAAAAGGTAATTGGCCATGGATATTGGTTGTTATAGCTAATTTGATTTTTTGGATAGCATTAACTATACGTTTATCCACTGTAGTATATTATTGTCAATATTATTTAGGAGATAAGAGTTTAACAGTATTTATAAATGGAATAATGTTGGTTCAAGTTATAGGTATGATTTCTATTCCATTATTAGTAAAAAGATTTAATAAATATGGAACAATGATTTTAGGTTTTATTTTAGTAGCAGGTGGACATATTGGTATTTTCTTTGTAGGCACTAATATAGAATTAATGATTGTTTTTTGGATTATTGCTTCTTTAGGGCAAGGTATAGCATGTTCAATGCCATTTGCTATGCTTTCAGATACAGTTGATTTTGGAGAATGGAAGACAGGTATTCGTGCTAGTGGATTTTTAACAGCTATAGGAAGTGCATTTTGTATCAAAGCTGGCTCTGGTATAGGAGGTTTTATTCCAGCAGCTGTTATGAATTTATTTGGTTATGTGCCGAATGCAGTCCAATCTTCAACAGCATTATTTGGTATACAATTTGTATTTACATGGCTTCCTGCAATAATTTTCTTATGTGGAATTATTCCAATGCTTTTTTATCGTAAATATGAACAAAATGAAAATAATATTCTTTTAGATTTAGCAAAAAGAAATAGTTAATAAAAAAATAATAGATGGAAATAAATTGTTGAGGAGATTTATTATGTTTGAAAATAAAATAAAAATAACAGCACCATTTTGGCAACAATATATAAATTTAATCCGTGAAGAAATGCTACCTTTTCAGTGGTCAGTATTAAATGATGAAGCTGATATTAAAATTGAAAAAGAAAGAGATGCAGATCATATACCAGCAGAGAAAAGCCATGCTATTGAAAATTTCAAAATTGCAGCTGGAATAAGCAAAGGAAAACATTATGGAATGGTTTTTCAAGATAGTGATGTTTATAAATGGCTAGAAGCAGTAGCATATGCACTACATCAACATCAAGATAATGCTTTACAAAAAATTGCTGATGAGGTAATAGATTTATTAGCAAAAGCTCAACAAAGTGATGGATATTTAAACACATATTTTACTATAGAGGCACCAGAACGTAGATATAAACGTTTATATCAAAGCCATGAACTTTATTGTGCAGGACATTTTATTGAAGCAGCAGTTGGATATTATAGTGTTACAAAAAATCAAAAAATATTAGATATTGCTTGTAAATTAGCAGATCATATTGATGATATTTTTGGCAGTGAAGATGGAAAAATTCATGGATATGATGGACATGAAGAAATAGAATTGGCATTACTTCGTTTATTTGAGCTTACAAAAAATGATAAATATAAAAACTTAGCAAATTTCTTTTTATATGAACGTGGGAAAAATCCAAATTTCTTTAAAGAACAACAAAAGACAGATCCTTCAACTAAACCTGTAATTGAAGGTATGGAAAGTTTTAAACCGGAATATTATCAAAATCATAAGTCTATTTTGGAACAAGAAACAGCTGAAGGACATGCTGTACGTGTTATGTATATGTGTACAGGTATGGCTATGTTAGCTCGTTTAAATAATGATGAAAAGATGTTTGAAGCTTGTAAACGTTTATGGAAGAATATTGTTACTAAACGTATGTATATAACAGGTGGTATAGGTTCTACTGTTATAGGAGAAGCATTTACTGCAGATTATGATTTGCCAAATGATACAATGTATTGTGAAACATGTGCCTCTATAGGATTGATCTTTTTTGCAAATAATATGTTGAAATTAGATGTAGATAGTCAATATGCAGATATAATGGAAAAAGCTCTATATAATACAGTTATAGATGGTATGGCTCTTGATGGAAAACATTTCTTTTATGTAAATCCATTGGAAGTTGTTCCGCAATTAAGTCATAAAGATCCAGGTAAATCACATGTAAAAACTGTTCGTCCAGCGTGGTTTGGTTGTGCATGCTGTCCACCTAATTTAGCTAGATTATTGAGTTCTTTAGACGAATATATGTATACAGTAAAAGATGATGTTATTTATAGCAATTTATATGTAAGTAATAAATCTGATTTTAAAATTAATAATCAAGTGATAAGTATTGAAGAAATTACAGATTATCCATGGGATGGAAAAATTACTTTTAAAGTAAATAGTGAGGCAACATTTAAATTAGGTTTACGTATTCCTAGTTGGGCAAATAGATATTTATTTAAGTTAAATGGTAAGGAATTTACACCAAAAATAGAAAAAGGATATGCTATTATAGATAGAACTTGGGAAAAAGGAGATATAGTTATTTTTGATATACAAATAGAAGCTAATTTTGTTTGTGCAAATCCTTTAGTTCGTGAAGATTATGGCAAAGTTGCTATACAACGAGGTCCTATTATTTATTGTGCAGAAGGTGTGGACAATGGAGATAATTTGCATTTAATAACTATAGATACAAATAAGAAAATAAATGAGTATAAAGATAGTGATAGTTTAGGGGACATTGTAAAATTAGAATTAGAAGCTGAAAAATTAATTTTAGATAAACAGTGGAATAATATTTTATATAGAAATATCATGGAAAAACAAGAAAATGTAGAGATTATTAAGTTGAAACTAATACCATATTTTTGTGCGTTTAATCGCGGTGAAAATGAAATGGCTATTTGGTTAAAAACTAAATAATAAATAAAGCTCCTTAAAAGTCAGTGGACAGCTTTTAAGGAGCTTTATTTTTATTTATATTATGCTAAAGTATCACCTTTAAAATTATTTTGGTAAGAAGATTTTATTTCTCCGCGAGAAATTTCACGTTCCCAGAGACCAACAACAACTGTAGCAATACAGTTACCAAATATATTGCAGAATGTACGAGCCATATCCATGATACGGTCTACACCTAAGATAATAGCGATACCTTCTGTTGGAATACCAAAAGAAGCAGCTGTACCAGCAATTACAATGATAGAAGCGCCAGGAACACCGGCTATACCTTTAGTGGAAATCATAAGTGTAAGTAACATCATGATTTGTTGAGTAAGACCAAAATCAATATTATACATTTGAGCTAAGAAAATAACAGCTAGAGAACTATATAAAGTGGAACCATCAAGGTTGAAGGAATAACCTGTTGGCATAACGAATGTGATGACATGTTTTGGTAAACCTAATTTTTCTAAACATTTCATGGCAAGTGGTAAAGCAGCTTCACTACTTGCAGTGGAATAACCTAATAATAATGGTTCACGTAAAACTTTGAAGATATGCCAGAAATTTAATTTAGTGATGATAGAAGCAATAATTGCAAGGATAATTAAGAAGACGATTATTGCAAAATAAAGTGAAAATACTAATTTTCCAAGAGGAATAAGCATTTCTAAACCGAAAGTACCAACAGTATAAGAAATCATAGCAAAAATACCAATTGGTGCAAAAAGCATAACATAATGTGTAACTTTGAACATTGCTTCTGCTACACCGCGACAACATTCAACAACAATTTTTCCTTTTTCGCCGATATGAGCAAGAGCTACACCGAAGAAACAGCTAAAGAAGATGATTTGTAACATATCGCTTTTAGCGCAAGCTTCAACAATGTTAGCAGGAATGATATTTAATAAGTGCATAGAAATACTGAAAGATTCTGCAGTAGCGGCAGCATTAGCTCCAGCAGAAGCTCCAATGGAAGGAAGAGAAATGCCAACACCAGGTTGAAGTACATTTACGACTACAAGACCAACAACTAAAGCTAAACTACTAGCAACTTCGAACCAGATGATGGCTTTACCACCTAAACGACCAAGTTTTTTGAAATCACCAGTACCAGCAATACCAATTATTAAAGTACTAAAAATAAGAGGTACAACGATCATTTTAATCATGCGAATGAACGCATCGCCTAATGGTTTTAATTGTGACCCGATATCAGGTAAAAAATAACCAAAGATAGCACCTAATACTAGCCCTAAAAATATTTGAGCTGTGAGATTAATGCGCAACTTTTTCATTAAAAAGACTCCTTTTTGAAATTTATTTTTTGCATAAAAACGGATTATATATTGTTATTTTATGCAGTTAACATATTAACAATATATTTAAAAACATATTTATCATTATAGTAGTAGTGTTATGTTAAGTCAATGTAAAATCTAGATAAAACATTGTATACATTGTTTTAAGAGTAAAATTAGTTTGAATATTTATGAATTAATAATTTGCATAAAAACTCTATGGATAAATTTTAAATATATGTTAAAATAAAAAATATATTTAAATGAATAGGAATGAGATTAATGTTAACTTTAAAAACAGGTATAAAAGGACAAGCACAAGTTAAAGTGGTTGAAGAAAATACAGCGAAAATAATGAAAAGTGGAGCCTTGCCAGTTTTTGCAACTCCAGCGATGGTGGCGCTAATGGAAGAGGCTTCTTGCATGGCTTTAAAAGATTATTTGGAAGAAGGAGAAGGTACTGTAGGTATAAAATTAGATATATCACATATCGCACCAACTGCTTTAGATGATGTCGTAATAGCTATAGCTACTTTAGATAAAATAGAAGGTAGAAAATTAACTTTTATAGTTGAAGCAAAAGATACGCATAAAGTTATTGGTAAAGGAATACATGAAAGATTTATTATAAATAATGAAAAATTCATGAATAAATTACAAAAAAATTAATAATTAATAAAAAAGCTTTCTATTTATAGTTTGTACTAAATAGAAAGCTTTTTTGTTAGATTTATTTGCTATTTTCGGCTAATTCTTCTAAATATGCCCAACGTTCCATTAAATAATCTAATTTTTCTTGAAGAGCAGTTTCTTCTTTTGTTAGTTCATTTAATTTGCCATAATCAGAAGCATTTTGACTCATTTGAAGTTGTACTACTTTTAGTTTTCCTTCTGTTTCAGCAATTATGGCTTCAATTTCAGCATATTCTTTTTGTTCTTTAAAAGAAAGTTTTTTTACGGGCTCAGTTTTAGTTGTGGTATTTTTAGATGTTTTTTCTGTATCAGAAATGGCATTTTTTGTTTCAGTATTTTTTCCTTTTTCTAATGTAGCTAATTCTTTTTCTTCAATGCCTTTGTAATAAGAATAGCCACCAGGATATTGACGAAGCGAGCCATCTTGTTGATAAACAAAGACTTTATCTGCTAAGCGGTCAATGAAAAAGCGGTCATGGGATACAAATATAATAGCACCATTAAAATTATCAATGAATTCTTCTAAAATAGACATGGTTTGTAAATCTAAATCATTTGTAGGTTCGTCTAGTAATAGAACATTAGGAGAACTCATTAAAACTCGCAATAGGAATAAACGACGTTTTTCACCACCAGATAATTTACTGATAGGAGTCCATTGTAATGTACCTGGGAATAAAAATCTTTCCATTAATTGAGATGCACTTAGTTGTGTACCATCAGCTAATGTTATGTGATGAGCAACTTCTTTGATATATTCAATAGGGCGAAGTCTTTCGTCCATATCAATATTTTTTTGAGCAAAATATCCAATTTTTACAGTTTGACCAATATTTACATTTCCTGTTGTTGGTGGCAAAATGCCAGCTATTATATTTAATAAGGTAGTTTTACCAGAACCATTAGGTCCTAAAATACCTATGCGGTCATTTCGTAAGACTGTATAAGTGAAATCTTTAATGATTGTTTTATTATCTACAGTATAATTTACGTTTTCTAATTCAATTACAGTGCGACCTAGACGAGAGCCTGCAAGTCCCATTTCAATTTTACTATTATCAATATTTACTTTTTGATTTTTTACTTCTTCAAATCGTTGTATTCTTGCTCTTTGTTTGGTAGAACGAGCTTGAGCACCACGACGTATCCATTTTAATTCATTACGTAAAAAGTTTTGACGTTTTTGTTCTGAAGCTTCTTCGCGTTCTTCTCGGGCAGTTTTTAATTCTAAAAATTGAGTGTAGTTACCTGTATAAACATAAGATTTGCCTTTATCCAACTCTAAAATTTTAGTAGCAACAGAATCAAGGAAATATCTATCATGTGTTACCATGATTAAAGCACATTTCAATTTTTGAAGGTATTCTTCAAGCCATGCGATAGTTTCACTGTCTAAATGGTTAGTAGGTTCGTCAAGTAATAATAAATCACATGGTTGAATTAATGCTGTAGCTAAAGCTAATCGTTTTTGTTGTCCTCCAGATAAGGTTTTTATTTGGGCAGAAAAATCCATAATACCTAATTTAGTTAGAATGGTTTTAGCATCACTTTCTAATTGCCAGCCATTTAATTCATCAATTTTACTAGTTAATTTAATAATTTTTTCTTGTAATTTATGATCATGAGGATTTTTTTGACTTTGAGCTAGAGTGATTTCGTAATCATAAAGCGCTTGCATAATAGGTTGATTACCTTGAAATACTTCCATTAGAATAGTATTTTCAGGATTGAAAATTTTATCTTGTGATAGATATTCAATTTTTATATTTTTGCCAGCAATGATATTACCACTATCTTGAGGAATAAGACCTGCAATAACTTTGATAAAAGTAGATTTACCCGTCCCATTGACACCAACAATACCTATTTTATCACCTGAAGATAGGCTGAAGTTTACATTTTCAAATAAGACTTTTTCTCCATAAGTTTTACATAAATTTTCTATTGTTAAAATCATAATAAAAACACACTCACTTTAAATGTTTTATTGTTTGTATATTATATCATAATTTATTTAGCTAAATAAAATTTTTAATTAAGTGAAAAAGAACAACATAGATACAATTTTTAGAAACATAAAACATTGATTTTATTTTTTATAAATATTATAATATTAAGCAAGAAAAGCGAAAACGTTTACAGATTTATTTGTATTGAATTTTGCAAAAAATCTTAGCATTTTTAATTTAGTTATTAATGCAAGAAGTTTTTTAATTCAAGGAGGATAAAAGATGATTTTATTTAACCAAGAAACAAAGACATTTCATTTAAAAACTTCTAAAACAAGTTATTTGATGAAAGTCTTAGAAACAGGGCATTTACTCCATCTTTATTGGGGGCGTCCTTTAAAATCTGAAAATCTTGATTATACTGTACGTAGAAAAGATTGGTTTAGCTTTGTTGCTAATACAGATAATATAGATGCTTTCCATTTAGAGTCTAAAGAACAAGAATATCCTGGATATGGTTCTACAGACTTACGTAGTCCTGCTATTGAACTTGAATTTGCTGATGGTACAAGTGCTACAGATTTTAGATATGTAGATTATAAAATTGTTGATGGCAAACCTGCATTAGAAGGTTTACCTGCAACATATGTGGAAGCAGATAAAGAAGCTCAAACTTTAATTATTACATTAACTGATAAAGTAAAAAATGTTGATGTAGAATTATCCTTTACTGTTTTTGAAGAATATAATGCTATCGCTCGTAGCGTTAAAGTAATAAATAAAAGTGCTGATGATGTAAAAATTCAACGTGTATTGAGTGCAAACGTTGATTTTAAAGATAGTAAATTTGAAATGATTCAGCTTTCTGGTTCTTGGGCTAGAGAACGTCATATCATTCGTACACCACTTCGCATCGGTGGACAATGTGTAGAAAGTCGTCGTGGTGCAAGTAGCCATGCGCAAAATCCATTTATGGCTCTTGTTCGTAAAGATGCTACTGAAACAAATGGCGATGTTTATGCTATGAGTTTAGTATATAGTGGTAACTTCTTAGCTAATACAGAAGTTGATATGTATAGCAAAGCTAGAATGCAAATTGGTATCAATCCATTTGATTTCACATGGTTATTAAAAGCTGGAGAAGAATTCCAAGCACCTGAAGCTGTACTTGTTTACTCTAACGAAGGTTTAACAGGTATGAGTCATACTTATCAGAATTTATATGGTAAACGCTTAATGCGTGGTGTATGGCGTGATAAAGCTCGTCCTGTTCTTATTAATAACTGGGAAGCAACATATTTTGATTTCAATGAAACTAAAATCAAAGAAATCGCTAAACAAGCTAGTGAATTCGGCATTGAATTATTCGTTTTAGATGACGGTTGGTTCGGTGAAAGAAATAATGATGACCGCTCTTTAGGTGATTGGTTCGTAAATGAAAATAAAATCCGTGGCGGTTTGAAAAAACTTGTTGATGAAATCAATGGTATGGGCATGAAATTTGGTTTATGGTTTGAACCAGAAATGGTATGTCCTATCAGTAAATTATATGAAGCACATCCTGATTGGTGTTTGCATATAGAAGGTCGTACACGTTCTACAGCACGTCGTCAGTTGATTTTAGACCTTTCTCGTAAAGAAGTTTGCGATTATATTATTAAATCTGTATCTGATGTACTTGCTAGTGCAAATATCGAATATGTAAAATGGGATATGAATCGTAATATGACAGAAATTGGTTCTGCTGTATTACCAGCAGAACGTCAACGCGAAGTAGCTCATCGTTATATGCTTGGTTTATATCATGTAATGGATGAAATTACTAGTCGTTTCCCTAATGTTTTATTTGAATCTTGCTCTGGTGGTGGCGGTCGTTTTGACCCAGGTATTTTATACTACATGCCACAAACTTGGACAAGTGATGATACTGATGCTATTGAACGTTTGAAAATTCAATATGGTACATCTATGGTTTATCCTAATGTTGCTATGGGTTGCCATGTTTCAGCAGTACCAAATCATCAGGTAGCTAGAATTACACCATTTGCTACTCGTGGTATTTCTGCAATGTGTGGTAATTTTGGTTATGAACTTGATTTAACAAAATTAACTGATGAAGAAAAAGCTCAAACTAAAGCTCAAGTAGCATTTTATAAAGAAGTTAGAGAACTTATCCAATTTGGTGATTTCTATAGAATTCAAAGTCCATTTGAAAATAATGAAACAGCATGGAGCTTTGTAGCTAAAGATAAATCAGAAGCAGTTGTAAGCTTCTTTAGAACTTTAGCAGTGCCAAATGATAATTTAGCAACTATTTGTGCTGTAGGTTTAGATGCTGATGCTATTTATGAAGATATGCGTACTGGTAAACTTTATGGCGGAGATGAATTAATGTATGTAGGCATTAATGTTCCAGATAAAGTTGTTGGTGGTATAGCTGAAGAAGGTAAAGAATTATTTGCAGGCATGCCAAGTCCTGTTATTGAAGGCGATTATGCTGCATTTATATGGCACTTCAAAAAAGTTAATAAATAATAAAATAAATTATATAAATGAATTTACTAGAGATTGAGATTTTATCAATCTCTAGTAAATAAAAGAGAAATGATTGAATATTTTTAATATTATTTTTATAGGCAAAAACTTTATTTTAAATAAAAATTTTATATTTTAGGAGAGAATTTATTATGTTTAACAAA
>ERZ773218.50-NODE-50-length-130638-cov-34.552767_pt1 | contig 130638 bp, 117 predicted proteins | sample MGYA00580527_ERZ773218 | MGnify/ENA primary metagenome ERZ773218 (study PRJEB29015, sample SAMEA2737763) | human gut metagenome | biome: human gut; feature: human-associated habitat; material: faeces | place: China | collected 2012 ...
ACGCAAAACCGAATATCCGCATCTCAACAGCAAATCGCTATCAACTGATGGTCGAACAATACACGATCCCACGCATCGGCAGCATCAAACTGACAAAGTTGACTTCCCATGACTTACAAAAGCTCTACAAGGATCTGATGGAAAACGGACGCATCGACCGCAAGAGCGGTCATGGCAATCCGGGACTGAGCAGCACGACCGTGCGAAGCCTTCACCTGATGCTGCACAATGCCTTCGAACGGGCAGTCAAAGAGCGCCTGATTCCGCGCAATCCAACTGAAGACTGCATCGCGCCGAAAGTACAAAAAATCGAAATGCAGATCCTTTCGCCTGAGCACATCAAGGACTATCTCGAGGCCGCTGACAGAAGAGGCCTGCTCCCGATGTTCTATCTGGAATTGGTCACGGGCTTGCGGAAGGGCGAGATCACGGCGCTTCTCTGGAGCGACCTCGACGCAAAGAACAAAACCATCTCCGTCAGCAAGCAATATGTCAAAAATCCCAATGGCGAACTGACGCTGTCCCGTCCCAAAACGGAGACTTCGGTCAGAAAAGTATCTATCCCGCAGGATGCCGTAGACCTGCTGATAGCGGAACACGGCAAGCATCCCGAGAATCCCTACATGTTCCCCTCGCCGGTAACTGGTGAGATGTACTACCCAGACTCCGTCGTAAATCTGCACAAGAAGATCCTGAAGGACGCCGGGCTGCCGCACATCAGATTTCACGACCTCAGACACACCTTCGCAACGCTGGCACTGCAAAATGGGGTGGACGTCAAAACCGTCAGCAGTATGCTCGGCCACTATGACGCTGGATTCACACTCCGCACCTACACCCACGCTACGAGGCAGAAGCAGGACGAAGCCGCACAAACGATGGGCAGCTTCATGGCGCAAGTGATGTAAGCAGAAAAAGGATGCGAAATACCGGAGAGGGGGCAAAACCTCCTCTCCGGTACTCTTTGAACCTATCCGCACATTTTCGCGTGTGGGTCACGGTGTGGGTCAGGCGGTTTGCCCACATTTTGACTCACACCATTTTCGGCGTTTTTGCAACAAAAAAGCATCGAAAACAGAAGTTTTCGATGCTTTTTGGAGCTGCTGGGCAGATTCGAACTCGTCGATGGGCAAAACGGGGTATGATGCCCCTTATTTTTTTGTGCTGAGACATGCGTTTTGCGAGAAATCAAGTGTCAATTCATGCCTCTTGATGTTACCGCCTGATAGAGTCTAAAGGGAAAATATAAGAGAAAACTTTGTCAGCTAAAAGTCAAAGAAAAGCCATTACTATATTCTCCCTTAAAAACCTCTCTCATAAAAAGATATGGCATAGAGACTACTCGTGTCAATAAGCGTAAGTTCATCATTGACCTTTGTTCCGTTATACCTGTAACGGGTAATTGCTCCATCTTTAGCAATGTCCATGTAGCCGTCTGCATAGACATAGTAATTGTGATTAGCACTGCTATCAGAGCAAAGCATCAGAGTAGAATCGCTAAAACTATCTCCTTTATACACAGCGTACACATGTTCAAGCTGGCTCATATCACAGATAATGAGTTCTTCATTATCATCACCATCAAGGTCGCAATAGTACATGCCTACATCTTTGGTCGACTTACCGGCCACATCAGGGGACATCATATTCTCCCTATACATCTCTGCTTTATATCCTCGCGTTAGAAAATCAAAATACCTCACAGCCATATTGGGAAGGCTTGTGTCGGAATAAGTCTCGGTATTAGGATCAAGTGAAAAATCATACTCCTCAGGAACATCAGGATCATACTCCTCAGTATACTCATTATCATCTTCTGTATAATAGATATCTTTATTACTGGTAGAGTTATCGGAGTAAGTATTATTAATCGCAGGATCCGCAGATACGCCATCCCAACTATCACTTTCCATAACCCCAGAAGTACCTTTTTTGTCTCTAAATTTTAGGTAAGTGTTAGGGCCACCTTCCGTACCATCGAAAGTCAATAATACCTTATAGAATATCTCACCGTCTTCTTTAACTCTGAGCTTATAAGTTTTCTCGCTACCAGTGCATTTGTAGGAGCCGGTGTGCGGACTCATAATTCCTTCGTCAACAGTAGCCCACCTAACCTTACTACCAGAAAAACTCATCCATCCGTATAGAAAATCCGCATCATCGTATAGATTAAAGCTTAAATCTCCAAAGGTCATTTTCCACGACCCTTTCTCTCCGGTGAGCGGAGCACTAAGAAACAGGCTGTAAATCACAGACAAAATGGTTGCAATTATAGCGGACTTGAACGCCGGTTTGAGGATTCGCTTGAGTTCATTTTTGGTATTGGTTGATTCTGCATCGACTTCATCATTCTTATCATCGTTGACAATAGGAATTTTCTCTTCTTGAACATTTTCGGTATTCTTATCGACAGGCTCAGTGAAGGTCACCTGTGTTCCACAGGTAGGGCAAAACTTGCTATCTTCGGAGAGTTTAGCTCCACAATTAGGACAAAAAGGCATATTTTTACCTCCTAAATTATATTTTGATGTGAGATAAGGAACTTGCAGCGGACAAGCAACCGCAAGAAGAATGTGCATAACGCATACCCGCAAAATGTGCCTGTAATTAGTCTGCGCCAGTTAGTAGATTCCAGAATATCTAAGTATTGCAGAAGCCAGTCAAGAAACATGACGGCACAAAAACTGACTAAGATCACAGCAGGTAAAGATAGTATTCTGTACAGGATCAACGCGCTGCACTGCCCGATCAACACGCCGGTACAGCGAGCACATACAGGGAATTGATGCCCGTTGATAAAAAAACTCCGGTCTGGACGCTGGTGGCATCCTGCATGTTTTCCGAAACTCATGCAGGAATGGTAGAACTTACTGCTCACGTTCAGTCACCAAGCCAAGAATTTAACAGTGGGACTCCGAACAGGCCGAGCGCTATCACGATCACGGTAGCGATTGCAATAGAGGATAAGCAGTCCTTCTTCTGTTCAGGCGTCAGGAAGTTGATTAAAGGTTCTCCCAGTTCCTTTGATATCTCGCTATGAACAGTGGCAAGCCCGAGCGCGGGAACCGCCGCCATAATATACGCAAGGATACCAAAACTAAATAGGTACTTTGCAACAATCAATACAATCGCAGCGGCAACCGCACTTCCATAGATTCCATCAGTTGCAATTTCCCACTTTTTTAACGCATCAACAAGGGCGATATGAGCTTTTCCGCATTTTTTGCACACCCACCACAATTCACTTTTTGATTCCACTTTAGAGCCTTTACCGCACAACCCGCACAACAGTCCAAACGGCCCAAGCAGGAGCATACCGCAGCAACCGCTTCCCCAACCATAGCTTTTGTTCGTAACGGTAGTTTCGTTCTTTTGCAGAGGGTGGCAAGCAGGTTCCCCGCAAAAGGGGCAAACCGTATCGTTACGAGTCTTCGCAGCAGATTCATCCAAGAGTCCCGCCCCAAATGCAAGCGCATCTTTTCCTAAATCGTCGTCTGACTTCTGCTCGGGATCTTCGGCCTTGGAAGATAACTCTTGTCCACACTGATGACAGAATTTTGCATCTGCCGTGTTACTCGCACCGCAATTTTTGCAAATAGGATGTGTCGGATCAACAGGGGGATCTTCTGAATGCTGTACATCGTCCGAGCTCAGTTCTTGACCGCATTGAAAACAGAACTTGGATTCGTTGAAGTTGTCAGCTCCGCAGTGCTTACATTTCATGGTTTTCCCTCTCCTCAAAAAATGAAGTATTCTCGGTCTCTTTAATCATCTTTTTTATAAGAATAGCTCATATTTGTGGTACTGTCAACAAAGAATATGTCAAAGATGATTATGAGAGGACGACACGGTGCGGCTATACACGTTAGACGGCAAATGCAATATCTCTGGCGAGCGGATTAAGTCTGCACGCACCAAAGCAAAATTGACACAGGATCAGCTTGCGGCAAGGCTGCAAGTAGCGGGCCTGCAAATGGGCCAAATGGCAATCAGCAGAATTGAAAGCGGTAAACGCCTTGTCCCTGACTTTGAGCTTCCTATCATTGCGGAAGCATTAAATGTATCGACAGACTGGTTACTCGGCATAGAAAAAGAATGACCACTTCCGTTTGAAGTGATCATTCTTTTTTATATAAAGCTGAGTGAAATCTTACGAAACAGTAATCTGGCCGCTTCTGATTCAATACTCAAATTTCGCTCAAATCTAAAGGGCCAAATTACTCCTACTACCCGATACTATAGAATAGTTCTTATAGAAAATCCTGCAGGTTCTTCGTCAGCGTTTACCCGAACACTGATGAAACCCGCAGGATTTCCATTTTGCAGCAATAGAGAGGTCAGAAAAGAAAAAGATGTATCAAATTATCTGCCGTAAAATTCGCAATTCGGTACGCCATGATTCTCAACAACCGATTTCAGCCCAATTTTGCTGTCTTCTGTTGCGAATACAATTTCGGCCGCCTTTAACTCAAATGCGCGCGCTTCTTCAATGTTATTCTGTGTCGCTTTCCTGACGCAGTCCTTATAATATTTTACCGCAATTGGTGCGGCCTTGGACATCTTCTTTGCGGTTGCAAGGCCTACAACCTCAACGAGTTCATCTGCTACAACCTTGCTTGCAAGCCCCAGTTCATAGCACTGGCGACCCGTAAAGTCCTCATTTAAGAACATATAGTCCAAAACCTTGTTGCGGCCGATCCACATTGGCAGACGCAGAGAACTCATACCCCAGGAGCCGACCGTACCATAGTAGATATCGCCATCGTGCATCCGAAAGCCTTCGCCAACGATGCGGATATCGAACGCGTTGAACATCGCTGTAGAACCGCCGATGCAGCGTCCCTTGGCCGCGACGAGCGTCGGCTTCGGGCAGCAATCGATCCGCTCGACCAGGCGGTTGCCCAGAACGGAAAAGCTCTCCGGAATCTCTTCTGCTTCGCCGCTGATCCCCTTTTTCACGTCGCCGCCGTCGGCGCCATAGGAAAAGTCCGGTCCATTTGCTTTCACCATGACGGCGCGGACAACGTCGTTCTGTTCGAACTCATCCAGAGCGTGCATGATCTCAACCATCATGCGCTTGCTGACCGAATTGAGCGGCGGATGATCCAGCGTGATCACGCCCACGCGCTCTACGATCTCGGTTTTAATTGTCAAATAATCCATATCTGTCCTTTCTGCGGCTCTGCCGGCTCATTCCGCCAGAGCCGCCGCTTTATTTTTTGCTTCACTGAACAGCTTTTTCGTCAGTTTGCAGCGTTATTGCTCTTTTCGCTGGTGGAAGCCATGACAACATCTGCCACCTTTGCAGTGTTTTCAGTCGGCGCATGCTTGGTGCAAAGACTCACAACAATGTAGGCCACTACGCCGGGGAGCACAGGAAAAATGCTGGAAAACGGAACAGTAATCACGCCGAAGATGCTCAGCAGCGCCGTGATCATACCAACAGCTGCAGAAGCTGCCGCGCCCTTTGTCGTGCCGCGTTTCCAGATGATGCCGCCCAGCAGCGGGACCAGCGTACCGGAGAGCATAATGGTATAGCCGACCGAAAGAAGATCAATAACATTTGTAAACGCAAGCGCGCATACAACGGCTGCCACCGAAACAACAATATTGACGATGAGATTCAGGCGCTTCTGCTGCTCTTCCGTTGCATTCTTATTAATAAAGCCGCAGTACAGGTCATGAACAACAAGCGCATCCGTCGCCACCAGCGCACCACTGGCAGTCGACATGATCGCCGCCAAGATCGCACAAATCATTACAGCACAAACGATCGGGGAAACCTTGTTCATCAGCATGACAATGAACGCATTTCCGCCAGCATCAGGGAACTCTGCGCCGCTCCACATGCCGATATAGACCATCAGCCACCCAAAAAGGAACAGAGGAATGCAACTGAGCAGATGTCCCCAAAATGCCGTTGCTTCCGTCTTTGCGGACGCCGCGCGCTGAACAGAGGTCTGGTCGACCAGCACGGAAAGAACCATCGGGCCAACAAACATCATCCAAAGCTCCGGAGAAATGTTGAAAAGGTCAAACTTCTCCGCCGGATAGAACGCATGGATCTCCGCAATGCCGCCCTGTGTGAACATTGAGATACCTACGACCAGAACGCCGACAATGATCACGCCGACCTGAAATACCGCCGTTGCGTAGGAACCCCAAAGGCCTGCAAACATCGTGTAGACCAGCATAACTGCCGCTGTAATGACAAGGCCGATCGTCGAGTCAATGCCGAACGCTTGGAAAATGGCCTTTGCAGCAACCAGCTGACCGCCCATGGATGCAGCGCAGGCAAAGGGGCCGATGCCGCTGTAAAGCAGGACGATGAAGTTACTGTCATATCTTCTTTTGAAATAGTCCGAAAAAGAAACCAACTTATTGCGGTAAATAAAGCGGGTCATTACAAACGCGTGGACAACGCATGCAAGGCCGCACGCGATCGCGTACCATGCACCGGCGACGCCCAGCTTTACCGCGTACTGTGTTGTGCCAATAACGACACCGGAGCCAATGCTGGCACCTACCGCCGATGCGATAATAAACCAGATGCCGGACTGTCCGGATGCCGTGAGGAAATCCTTCGTCGTACTGGCGTGCTTACGCCCGCGCAGTCCGATGATTACGTTGATCGCCATAAAAATGACAAAGGCAACAATAATCAATGTGTACAAGCTCATCTCGATATGATCCTCCTAATTCACAAAATATGTTCTCCTACGCTCTTAACAGGGAATGCGCTCGAAGCTCTTACGGTTCATCCCTCCTTTTATGTGCTTTTCAGGCACTTTTTAAAGCTGCTCATAAAATGTTTTAGCGTTATTGTAGAGGATGTGTTCCTTCGCATCATCGCTGAACGGAAGCGCTTCGACCTGAGCAATCAGCTTCTCCACAGGCATACTTTGCGTACCCCAGTTAGAAGCAAAGCAAATGCGCTCTTTCAAAGATGTTTCTCCATAGTAGAGATATGGTTCATAACCGGAACCACGCATTGCGATCTTTTCAGGAGCATGCGTTTCAAAATTCAGGTAAACATTTTCGTGGCGGATAGCAAGGCACAGGAAATCCAGCACCCACGGCCAACCGCTGACGCCCGCCATAATTTTTAGTTCTGGGAAATCCCTTGCCACCTGATCGATATAACGGGGGTGTCCGATATCATACGGCACCGCCTTGGAAAGATTCAGGCTGGAATAGATATGGACCGGAATTCCCAACTCGCACGCCTTGCTGTAGAGCGGATAATTTTTCCTGTCCGCCGCATTGAGCTTTGTGCGGAACGCCGTCAGGTACAAGGCGTGAAGGCCATACTCCTTGACGCACATCTCAAGCTCGCGGACAGCCTCTTCTCCCTTGTTCGGATCTACGTAAATAAAGCCCTTAAACTTTTTGGGGAACGCCTGCACAAGCTCCGCCGTCTTTCGGTTGTCGTGGTCGCCGTCGCAGGTGATTCCCCATTCCACGCCGACCTCGTCAAGATGCCGGACAAATTCCGCAAGTTTAACCGCGTGCTTCTCCGCCGCCTCGCGGATGATCCGCAAAAAACCGTCGCGACCCTCGGACTCATAAATCGCATCAATTTCCTCCACCGTGAGTCCTACCTGTGCAGCAACTCCCGCCCCGTAGGTCTTTTTGTAGCCCCTGTAAAGCGGGTCCAGACACATGGCGCCCAGCATATTGGTCAGCGCTTCCGCCCCCATCGGCATATCCAGACACAGATCGATCACTTTTCGCATACTGCTAACATCTCCTATCGTCTTATGCAATTTTGTCTATGTTCAATATTGACTAAAGTCAAAATACACCATTTTTTGACTTTAGTCAATATTCTCTTTTACCAAAATATTCTTTCATTTTTTGTATAATAAAGAAAATATAAAGAGCCGAAGTCGGGATCATATCCCTCACTTCGGCTCTTCGGCTGACGTTGACCTTACAGGCCCAGTTCTTCGTCAATCAGCACAATTTCAGTTTCCATACGGAACATTTTGTGAAGCAAAACATTCATACCGCAGCAGATCCTTTCCGGGCTGCTGCAATCATGGCAATGCCCCGTCACGGCGCACGGCGTTTTCATATGCAGTCTTGCTGCATTTTTAGGCGCTGCGATATTTCTTGCTCTCCACACCGCGCCCTCAAGATTTTCTGCAAGTTTGTTCCGTCCAACAGCCAAATACACCTTTTTATGCCCGTACATCATCGAGGCTACTCTGTTGCCAATGCCATCGATATTGACCATCTCTCCTGTTTTTGCGATCGCATTCACCGAGGAAAGAAACACGTCCGCTGACATCGCCTTGCTTTGGTCTACCTCGCACGGCACTCCCTCATACATCTGCGACGGCAAGCACAGCGTATTGTGCGCTGCCAACCGCTCCGGCAGCTTCATCTCCGAGAGCGTCAGCGAACCGCCGAACGACACGCTGACGCCGTCGATCTGTTGGTCGAGGTAATCCGCGGCCTCTTTCGCCGTTGCGAAAACGGACACCGCATATCCTCTCTTTTCAAGCGCAGCGCTCACATCATCAAAAGTCACAGCCCATTCCTCCTTGCAGAATTTTTCACAGTATACTTCTATTTTTGACTCATGTCAATAATAGAAAAGAGGCGCGCCCCGTAAGGGACGCGCCTCTTGCTGCGCCATTGATTCAATTCTCTTCTTTGGCACGATCCGCCAGCTCAAACGCCCGGTCAAGGATCTTCTGAAATTCTTCTTTGCTCAGATCGAACGTCGGCATGATCGCCCGCTCTCCGAAATATGTCATATATTCTCTGTCGCTCAGCTCGATCATCCCGTAGAATGAGCCAACAACCAGACCGCGCGCAATGCTCTCAACCATAAGTGCATAAATGTAAAACTCATTCCCGTCAGTCGGCTTGCCGAAATACGCAAAGGCATCTCTGCTGTCGTCATAATACAAAGCAATTTGATCTTTAGAGAATTCTTTACCGCGCGAAGCGTATTCCGGAGCTGTAGCAATATACTCTGCAAACAATGGGTCGCAGATCACATTCCTACAGTACAACAGATATTTCAGCATCAGACGAACCAGCGGCTCTTCTCCGCGCGGCAGGACCTTTTCTGCAAGCTGCTCCGTCATGGAAAATCGTTCATAATAAAGCACGTGCATGATATCGTCTTTATTTTTGAAGTAGTAATAAATCAGCGAACGCGGGATATTCAAATACTCGGAAATATCTCTGATATTCGTCTTTTCATATCCGTTCTTTCTGACAAGAAGCGCCATCGTTTCTACGATACTCTTCCGCATTTCTGCGCTCTTTTTATAGCTGGCCATGTTCTCACTCACTTGTTCCATTTTTTAAAATTTATAATATCACGCTACTGGCAGAAGGTCAACTTTCAAAAATAGCAGGGGATTCATTTCGCTTCTATGTGACAAGACAACGTGATTGTCTATTTCATATCGGTACAGTTTCTGATATATTCCACTATCGCTGTCTTCGGGATTCTCCACACTCTGCCATTCCGATAGCCTCTGAGTTTACCTGTGTTTAAAAGTCCATATATTGCATTGTATCCGATTTTTAAGGCTTCGCAGGCTTCTTCAACCGTCAAAACATCATCGTAAGATTCAAACATTCGTCATTTCTCCTTCACTACGCCGCACTGTATCCGGAGCGGACACAATGCTGGATCAGCCATACAGCGGTCACATAAGCACTCGGGAGGCTTCTTGCCGTTCCTCTGTCTCTGCGGATTCTGCTTGCGCCCGTACAGGTCCATTTTTTCAATCTGCTGATAAACTGCCGGTTCTGTTCGCCCCAGTTCCAGTGCGATCTCGGTAATACCGACACCGCTGTCAAATAAAATTCTCAGTCGATTCTTCTCGTCGTCTGTCCAGTAATCTCCGGCGCGATCTGCACGCAAAGTCTGATTGCGCATGGAGCGCACGGATTCTTGAAACGCTTCTTCACCTTGCATAAGTTTGAATTCTCCTTTCGAATTTCATTACCTTATGTTACGTTTTGAAGCTGTAAATTGCTTTATTTTCAGTTAGATAATATCTCCATGAAGAGCCACAGAAAAATCTGTGGCTCTATTCTTATATGGAGGTATTTCTCGTGAAAGCTTTACTTGTCGAGCCCAACACTGAACCCCGCGCCATCGAGATCGACGGCTCCCTCGCATCCATGCAGGCCCTTGTCGGCGGTCTCATTGAAGCCGTCTACCCGTTCGAAGATTCCGTCGCTCTGATCTGCAACGACGAAGGCAAGCTGACAGGCCTGCCCCAGAATCGCCCTTTGAAACACCCCGAAACCGGCGAGATTTACGACATTGTCTGCGGTCCCTTTTTCCTGTGCTCCGCGCCGTCTGACAGCGAGAATTTCGAGTCGCTGCCGGAGAAGTTTATTGAGAAGTATACCAAGCTCTTCGCGCTGCCGAAGCTCGTCTGCACCAACTGCGGCGAAGAATTCCTGAAGGACGAACTGTTTCCGTTTGATGGCGAGCTTCTTTGTCCGGACTGTCTGGAAAACAAAACGGTCCTCTGTGCCTGCTGCGGAGATCGCATCTGGCGAAGCGATGACGCAGGCAATGAATCCCTTCCGCTCTGTGAGGATTGCTTCGACCGCCACTATGAGCGCTGCACGGCCTGTAATGAGCTGATCCGTCGCGGGGACACCTATTATCGCGGTGACAATCCATATTGTCTGGACTGCTATCACGATGTGTGCAACGATGATCCCATCCACGATTATTACTACAAGCCGTCGCCCATTTTCTATGGCGACGGCAATCGCTATTTTGGTGTCGAGCTTGAGATCGACGGCGCCGGTGAGGACAATGATAACGCTGCGGACATTTTGCACATCGCCAATGCTAAGCATCCGCTTGCGTACTGCAAGCACGACGGCTCGTTGGACGATGGCTTCGAGATCGTGACGCACCCGCTGACGCTAGACTATCACAAGAATGAAATGCCTTGGCAGGCCATCGTGGACAGAGCGAAAGCGCTCGGCTACACCTCCCATCAGGCAGGGACTTGTGGATTACATGTTCACGTCAACCGCAATGCTTTTGGTGAGACGGAAGCACGGCAGGACGCCGTGATCGCCAGAATCCTGTTTTTCTTTGAAAAGAACTGGGAGGAGCTTCTGAAGTTTTCTCGCAGAACGCAGTACCAGCTCGACCAGTGGGCTGCCCGTTATGGCTACAAGGATCAGCCGAAGGAGCTTTTGGACCATGCCAAGAAGAGCGCTCACGCCGGTCGCTATACCAGCGTCAACCTCACCAACAAGAACACCATTGAATTCCGCATTTTCCGTGGAACCCTCAAATACAACACGCTCATTGCCACATTACAGCTCCTTGACCGGATCTGTGATGTGGCTCTTTTCATGTCCGACGAGGAGTTGAAAGCGATGTCTTGGACAACCTTTGTCTCCGGCTGCACACAGCCCGAGCTGGTACAGTACTTGAAGGAGCGTCGCTTGTATGTGAATGAGCCAATCGAAAGCGAGGCGGAGGTCTGATGTGCTGTTTGTTCGGATTCATTGACTATGCTGGCGTGCTGAGTGTTACGCAGAAAAGCCGCCTGATTCGAGAACTCTCTATCGCAGCAGAAGTACGTGGTACCGACGCCACCGGCATCGCCTACAACACATCACGTGGGCTGCAAATTTACAAGCGCCCGCTGGCGGCGCATCGGCTGCATCTGCGTATTCCTGCGGAGGCTCACGTCGTCATGGGACATACGCGCATGACGACGCAGGGCAGTGCAAAAAAGAATTACAACAACCATCCCTTCTTTGGCTGTGTAAAGGGGAAGTCCTTTGCACTGGCGCATAATGGCATTGTTTGGAACGACCTTGAGCTGCGCCGCACAAAGCACCTGCCGAGAACGAAGGTGCAAACAGATAGTTTTATCGCTGTGCAGCTCATTGAGCAGCAAAAGGCCCTCAACTTGTCCAGCCTCAAATGTATGGCGGAACAGGTTGAGGGCTCGTTCTCTTTCTCGGTGCTCTCCGAACAGGATGAGCTGTGGCTGGTCAAGGGCGACAATCCTCTTACCATCGTCCACTTTCCGGCAGTCGGTGTCTATGTCTACGCCTCCACCGCTGAGATTCTGAACAAGGCGTTGGCCCGCTGCGGAAACTGGCTTGGGCGCGAAGAGAAGGGCGATATTGCAATGGGGGACATCATAAAGATCGACAGCAACGGTCGCATCACCCGCGGCACGTTCGATGCCTCCAAGTTCTACCTCTCGTCGTGGAGGTATTGGGATACGCCGCTGTACCCGAAAGCACCTCGCTCGGAGTCTGAGCATCTCGCGCTTTTGAAGTCAGTCGCAAAGGCGTTTGGCTTTACAGGGGAGATGGTCGATCGATTGTTAGAACAGGGATTTACCATTGATGACATTGAAGAAATTCTATATGAAGGGACATGGTAAGTATGAAACAGAAGGTTAAAACGAAAAGTAATTATAAAGCACGCGGCAGCAGCGTCGACCTGTACTGCTCCGTGCATGTACATCGCGCCAAAGGCCGCAGCAAGTCGAGCTGCAAGGCCAGTACGCGCGGCAAAAGACGCTGAGGAGGTGGTACTATGAATCTAAACTATGTAATGGCCGGAATGATGCTCACTCTCTTTATTCTGTTTCTGACTGAGGGCATTTGTTCCGCGCTTCGGAAGGACTGAGGTGGTTTCATGCCAGTCTTTTTCGCCGTTATTGGCACGCCACTTTACGATTTTGCCGCTGGCTGCGTTTTGGCAGCGAACGTCTACTCGATGATAAGGGGTGGCAAGAACTATCTGAAAGGACGCAAGAAGTGAGCCTTTTTTGATACGGGGAAAAAAGAGAAGGGGACGTTCCGTAGGCCCAAAGCCAACGCGTTGCGTGGCTTCGAGCCCCGTCCCCTCTCCTTCGCGCTGCGGCGCTCATCCTCACCCCTCACGGGATAAATACATTTTTCTGTTCCTCCGTTCCGGTGTTCTCCCCCGTTTTTCTTTTTCTATCAAGGAAAACAAGGGTTTTTGAGGGTGGAACGCGGAACGTGGAACAGGAGGTGAGACGGCCTGTGAAGTACGTAAACTCTTTTGAGGACAGATTTGGAGAAATTCCCGCCTTTCAAAAAAGTCGTTTCTATAAAACTTTTTTGTGCAAGTTAGCCAAAGCCGTTAACCGTGTGGAATTTCATTGGAACAAGCATCCTCATTGTCACAGAATCCCGCTACTTGGAGAAGTAGCAACGCCAAACGCCGCGTCTTATAGTCGCTCGCTGTGATTGAAATGAAGATATCAATCAAATCAGGGAATACTTTATCCACGTCCTCGAAAAGCGCATAACCGCATGCCTTATTCACGCGGATCATGTTATCAGTGGGAACAGATGACTTTTTTGAGAATGCTGTCGCCGCTTTCTTTGTCGCATCGGTATAAGATAAAATTTTGAAAGCCGGTGCATTTCTGAAAACACCAACCATCTTTTGCTGAACTCTGCGTTCGCTCTCGGACAGCCGAAAAAACTGTATAAGTAGGGCAATATCCGTCTCTCTTACACGGTCAAGTGCTGCCATGTGATCTACAATATAAAATGCGCGACCTCGAGATGAACGACTGAAGAACTGCATCGGCTCTTTCATATCATCTGATAATCCCAGCAAAACTTCTGGTGGACGCTGATAGAAGGCGCACAGCAAAAGGAGACGGCTACGGTCGATCTTCTTGCGTTTTCCTTCTTCAATTTCAAAGAGCGCCTGATAGTCAATTCCAATATAGTCAGCAACGCACTGTAAGGCGCAGTTCATTTTGGTACGCAGTTCTTTGAGCTTTTTGCCATAGTCTTTGATGACCTTTGGGTCGTTGAACACAGAAGTCGGAATCTTATCAAAATAGTTAGGAATTATCCTAAAATCGCAATCCGGAAATAGCGACATCATTACCTCCGGATTCCCAACGTAGGCATAACTGAGAAATCCATTCCGCCGTTTCTGAAGCAGCGGAAGAAGATCCTCCTCCGCTCTTCGCTTGCGACGAGCATCTTTTTTCTCCATCGAAAAACCTCGGTTCAATAAAAAATTTGTCGGTGTCTCTGTCAATAGGAAAGTCTCTCACCACGTGGTATGATCCTCGCACCAAACTTTTCGAGGAGGATAACAGAATGGATATTTTCTACGTTGAGGGCAATGAAGCCAAGCTCATCGCGGCGGCGGCAAGCATCGAAAATGCAGCAGAACAGCGCGCACGCGTAGAGGCAGGAAAAACAGGTGGCAAGCCCGCCATGACCTTTTTCGCGTCGGCAGAAGAGGCAGCGGTCGTGATAGCCGCTGACGACCTGCGTGCACAATATAAGGAAGAGCTCGGGCTTGCCAACCGCCCCATTCTACTTCCCTATGGTAACCCGCTGATGCCGTATCAAGGACAGCGCAATCAGGGAAGCAGAGACGGAACCTTCCACCGCTACGAGCGTCGCTTCGCTGGCGGCGGAGTGTCGCATGTCGAACTCGCCAAAATCTTGCTGTCCCGCGTGTGGCTCAAGCGCTGCGGCGAGACCATCTACGCTTGGCAGCACCCCTGTTTCCACCGTTTGACCGATAATCAGCTCTCGTCTCTGATTCTCGGCAATCTTCGCAGTGAGCTCGGCGAAAATGGTAGCGCCAACCAGCTCGCAGGCGTCTCGTCGCTCCTGAAGGCAGAACCGAACATTGAAGACATCCCGCTCGAAGCGTCTGATTCGCGTTTCTTATGTGTCAAAAACGGTCTTCTCGACCTCGACACGCTGAGACTTTCCGACCCGTCCCCCGCGTTTTTCTTCACCAGCTTCATTTCTGTTGATTGGTGCGGAGCGCAACCTTGCCCGACTTTTGACGGCTTCGTGGCCCAGATCAGTGGCGGCGATCCGATCCTTACAAAGCGGGTTTGGCAGATGGTGGGCTACGCTCTCGTGCCTGACAATCGCGGGAAGCGCTTCATCGTCTTGCAGGGCGAGGGTGATTCGGGTAAAAGCGTTTTTGCAAACCTGCTCGCGTCCTTTTTTGAGCCGTCTGCAGTTTCGCACGTCGGCATTCACAAAGGAAACCGCTTTTCCATTGCGGCGCTTGCGGATAGGCGCTTGAATATCGCGTCTGAAATGCCGCGTGCCGTCCTTGGCGAGCAGAACATCGCGGTGATGAAAGCCATCACTGGCGGCGATACAGTGTCGATTGAAGAGAAATACAAGGCACCGCGCTCGGCCAAGATCTCGTGCAAGCTCGTTTTCAGCTCCAACCATGAGATTGTATTGCCCGCAGGAGATGAAGCATTTGCGCGCCGTATGCTGCTGATCCCGTTTCGCTATTCTATCCCTAAGGCACATCAGGATCCTCACCTTCTCGACCGTTTGCTCGACGAACGCGCGGGGATCTTGTATCGCGCGATTTTGGAGTATCGTGAGCTGTGTCAGCACAACTATATTTTTGCAGGCGATGACCGCTTCACGTTCTATTCTCAGACGCCTGAGACCAGTCTCGCCAACAATGACGGCGTTGAGCTGTTCGTGCAGCAGTGCTGTGACTTTGACCGCGTCAGCTTCACCGCGACGGAGGATCTTTTTGCGACGTATTCCGCCTTTTGCGCGGGCAAGCAGGTCTACCCTCTGCATGATAAGACTCTGTTCTCGCATAAATTTTCGGTTGTGTGCGGCGGTGCTGTTACGCGCGATAAGCAGCGCATTGCGGGGAGGCCCAAAAACGGTTACCGCGGTGTTTCGTTGAAGGGAGGCGACGTGTGATGTCCACAGATTTACCGCTTACGCTCACGGTTGTTGAGGCTGCGTCTGTGCTCCGGATCGGACGCACTGCGGCGTATAATTTGGTTCGCTGTGGAAAGCTCCGCAGCGTCCGCGTCGGCAAGACGATCCGCGTCCCGAGGGATGCCATCTTTGACTTTCTGAAATCTTGAAAATAGGGGGAGGGACTTATCCCTCTCCCCGTTATTTTATAGAGAGGCGCCAAATATTTCAATAGGAGGATAAAAATATGCCCCGCAAATCAAATTCCCGCGCCGCGCAGGGCGCGGGTACGATTCGAAAAAAGACCGTCACGCGCAACAGCCAAGCGTACACCTATTGGGAGGCCCGCATCACGACGGGCTACGATCCCGGCACTGGCAGGCAGATTCAACGGTCCTTCTCGGGCAAAACCCAAAAAGAGGTGCGCGAGAAGATGCAGGCCGCGGCTGTAGAGCTCAACACTGGAACATACAAGGAACCGCTAAAGATGACCGTGGGCGAATGGCTTGACATTTGGGAAAAGGACTATTTAAACAACGTCAAGCCTCGCACACGAGAGATTTATAAAGCCTCGATCCGCAATCATTTAAAGCCCGCCTTGGGTGCCATTCGCTTAGAAGCGCTCGACACACCGACGATTCAAGCATTTTATAATGGACTCAGCTCGCCTTGTAAGACGCGCGATCATGCTCTCTCTCCTAAAACAATAAAAGACCTGCATGGCATTCTTCACAAGGCTCTTAGTCAAGCAGTTGCTATCGGTTATTTGAGATTCAATCCCGCTGACGCCTGCAATATCCCCAAGGTAGTCCGTAAAGAGTTAACGCCTCTCGATACCGAGGACATACAGAAATTTCTCACTGAAATTCGAGGTAATCCGTTTGAAATTCTACTGTCGGTGACTCTTTTTATGGGATTGCGTGAAGGTGAGGTACTGGCCCTCAGTTGGCACAATATTGACTTTGAACACGGTACGGTTCTTATCAACTGCCAGTTACAGCGCTTTCGCGAGGATAAGGGCGTTTACCGCATTGTGCCCACCAAAAACAGCAAAGGTCGGACTATCAAACCTGCCACAGCCGTAATGGATCTGCTCAAGCGTCAAAGAGCAATACAGGCAGAAATGCGGCTTAAAGCTGGTACAGCTTGGGAAAATAATGACTTTGTCTTCACAAATGAATGTGGACATCACTTTGATAACTCGACCATTTACCGCGCTTTCAAAAAGGCTGCAACAGCAATTGGACGCCCTGACGCTCGCTTTCACGACCTGCGTCACTCTTACGCAGTCGCTGCTATCCAGTCTGGCGATGATATTAAGACTGTGCAATCAAATCTCGGTCATGCAACTGCTGCCTTTACTCTCGACGTTTACGGTCATGTCACAGAGCAAATGAGGCAAGCAAGTTCAGAACGCATGGATAACTTCATTAAAAGCGTGTCTGGTGGTGAAAAATGAGTCTTTTTCACTCTCATAAGGGAAAACTAAAGGGAAAACCATCCCTAAAAGGTAAAAGAAAAACCCTGTAGCCATTGAAACTACAGGGTTTTACTTGGAGCTGCTGGGCAGATTCGAACTGCCGACCTCATCCTTACCAAAGCACCAATCTAATATCACATAAGCCGTTATAGATGCATTTTAACAGCCTCCGTGCCCCAGAGCGCACTTTTTTCAGTGCTCTCTATTGCACCAAGTGCACAGAGCTTCACCAACTGTTCTGTTGTGTTTCCTAATTCGTTTAGCAGGGTTTTTAGCATCTAAATACTTCTAAACATTCTTTTAGCACAGGATGAGATTCTTTTCATCTATCAAAAATAACAGGAGATTTTATATGAAAAACTACCAGCTTGAGCTCAGGCAGATTGTAGATTTTCCTCGCTGCCGAATCTATCGAGAATTCGTACAGGACCTACTCACAGACCGGAGCATTCGCACAGGCGGATGCTCCGGTCTTTTTTATTTTGTAGTTCTTTGCTCCTATGCCAACTTCAGAACCTCTTATCGGCGCATAGACGGGATCTCATACACGGTATATCCGGGCGAATGGATCTGCTCCATCACTGACATCACGGAATGGTTTCGTGTACGCTTTCACTACCAGGCATTTGCAATCCTAAAATCCTTGCAGGATCGGCAGCTTATTACATTTACCCGCCTCGGCCGCGGGCATATCGTAAAGTTCTCCATTACGGACTGGCGGCGCAATAACACCGCGCTCGATTATAACTGCCCATGCCAAAAAGACTCCGGTTTCTTCTTCATTCCTGTTTCAACGGCAACGGAGTTGATCTCCGCGGGACGCGCATCTGAGATGGATGTCATTCTGGATCTTTGGATCTCTGCGATTTATAAGGATCAGCAAGTACGCGGCTCTGAGATCGGGCCAGTTGCGTATTTCAGAAACGGCACCGGGAATCCGCTCGTCAATTACAGCGAATTATCCGCGCGCTGGGGAATCTCACGTTCCAGCGTGGGGCGGCTGCTCAAAAAACTGGCCGATTTTGACTATCTTTCTCTGCTGACTTTCCCAGGCCGCAGCGGAACGGTAATTTACCTAAAGAATTATCTCTCAACCATGTTCCGAATTTCGGATGTCATGATAGACAAAGAGGAGGTTGCTATGTGTCTGAACCTTCGCGTATCTGTGCCGGATACCATTCCGCCAGAGTCCGGCCCAATTTCTGATGAGCAGATCTGCGTTTCAACAGAGCTTCCCAGCGTTTCAAAACCTCACATGCTGTACTTCGTTCGAAAAGTGCTGCGAACCCTTGAAGCGCAAGGCATTTCCTGCCTTTCATGCCCAAAATCCAAATATATGTTATATCCATTATCCGACGACTGCACGGTAGAAATAGAGAAAGGCACTATCTCAGCGGGCCTGGCGATCTGCTGCAGTACCGGCAGTCCGTTGTATCGATTCGAAATGACTATCACCCCAAATGCTGAAGCGAAAGGAGCGTGCGGCAATGGCAAGAAAGATGCATGAAAAGCGTCCGGAGGAGGATAATCGTTATCACGATACATGGAAGCTACTCAAGAAGTACCGAGATGTAACATGGAGTCTGGAAGTTTCTGTTCGACAAGCAAAAAATCAGTTTCGCATCGACTACGATTGCAGCATTGAAGATTTTTTAGACTCTATTTATATGGCTGGGGCAGATCTGGGTGGAACCATCATCGAAGATCACGCCAAGTGTATTGAGCGTAGCTACAAAATGCTGACGCTGCTTGAAAACGCCGTCAATCTTCTTCGTACCCGTCACAAAAACGGAGAGGTCTGCTACTGGATCCTGTATTACTCATTCTTGTCTCCGCAAAAGCTAAAAAATGTCCATGAGATCATCGAAGTGCTCCGTCCCCATATCCGAGATATTAGTTCCAGCACGTATTACCGTCTACGGAAAGAGGCTGTAACAGCGCTGAGTTCTGTGCTCTGGGGTTTTTCCTCACAAGACACTCTACACTCTTTAGACGCTTTCTTCCCAGTCGGCATTTACCCCACCTGTTATAAAAATGAGGAGAACGCTATTAAGCATCCTCCTCATTTTTAACAGACGGGCATTACATTTTCATCTTCTGCGTCAATTTTCTCTATAAGCTCATCTCTATATTTACCAGCTTCTTCATAAGTCTCGAATGATTTAACCGTCTCCCAGGAAACTGCATATCGTCCAAAGTTAATAATTACATCTTCCGCAGTGTCCCCATTATGTATCCAAAACACAATATCAGGCGTACCATCGCGTTCAAAATTCCAGTCATCTGGAGCAAACTTCAGATTGAACGCCACCTTAGAAACAGGGTTAAATCCATACAATTCATACATAGCGGACAGTTTCTCACTATCATAGTTATCAAGCTTACGCCCACCATGTTCAATTGCAAGCGGTAGTAATGTCTTTAGTACCCCTCGTTTCTCGCCACCATTAAAAATGGATACAATGTTACCATCTGGCGTGATGGCAACACCTGCCGAGCCATCAGTCGTCAAAAAAAGATGTTGCATTTGACTATAATCTTCAACACTGTGCCGAGTGACAAACGCTCCATGCTCATTTGAAATTTTTGCCCGACCAATAGCGTCATGGAATTCTTCCGGAGACGCCTCTCGAATTTCAAAATATTGAATATTTCGTTCTTTAAAAGCTCTTTTTAACTCATCGCTTATTGTAAAATTGCCCATGCAACATCCTCCGGTTTACGGTTCCTCTGTAGTGAGTTTAAAATAGTCTCTTGGCATAAAAGGGACACTTCTTGATTTGTCGCTCCCATCTTTCGCATTTCATGAACTACTGATGTTCGATACGCATCTATTCTTTCGGGGGAGATATTAGGCGCAGATGTGTTAGCAGATAAAAAATATTTTTTCATAATACAATTCCTTTCTCAAGGATACGCACGGGGCAGTTTGCAAAAAGATGAAAATGGTATTGACAAATCTTTTTTCACACTCATCATATACCATAGGGTTCAAAAATGTCAACTAATTTTCAAATATTTCTCTTGACATTTTGCAAATTGCGAGTATAATACGTCGGTTTGTGCAGTGTCCTCATCTCATATATTACAATCACAGCTTATTCCAAGTCTCGCCTTTTGTTGTATACTGTTTGAGCCATCGCAGCGCCAGTAGCCTGTACCGGTGATTCATGTTAACGGCACCAGCTTCCCCTTATCCTTTTTAGCGGCAAATTGGGAGATAATTGGGAGTGTTTTGCTATTGAATGCAAAATCCCCATATGTTAGACTAAGTATGCTCAAAACTATAAACAAACCAAAAGCAGCCGCAGGAGGACGCCATTTTTGATGTGCGTCTTTTTTTCTGCCTTTCTGCGGTCAATGAAACAGCATCCGGCTTTCGCTGGGTGCTGTTTCCTGCTTTTGGGCAACACAAGGAGGTAATGCTTTTGAAGCACAAGTGTCCGTCTCCCCGTATTGGGAAAAAGCCACGTGGCAATATCGGCCGTTGGCTGTATGCGGCGTTTCTGACCGCCACGCTATCCGCTTCTCTCTGTCAGCCGGCCTCTGCCGCAACCGTGTGGGAGAAGGCCAATGAGATCATGCGGGATGTCTATACGCAGATCCTCGGCATCTCCACGATTGCAGCCATCGTTACGGCCGCAGTCGCACTGCTGATGATGAATTTCTCCCGCAGCGGCCGAACCGTCGATGAAAGCCGGGCTTGGCTCAAGCGAATCATCATCACATGGGCTGTTTTGAACGGTCTCGGCTTCATTATGAGCTATGTTACGCCCTTCTTCAGCGGCGGGCAGTGGACCGCCCCGTAAAAGCTATGGGAATTTTAGACGGTATTGTAGAGTGGATCGCGGAGCAGATCATGTACGGTCTGGATATGATCAACACCTCTGTTTTGGGGGCATTGGGCTGTGACATGAACACATTTCTGCGATATTTTCCCGCAGCGGAAACCATGTATAGCCTTCTGGTGGCACTTGCCATCGGGCTGATCCTGTTGGGCTGGGTCTGGAATCTGTTCAAGAACTATGGACTGGGCTTGGGCGTGGACGCAGAGGATCCGGTCAAGCTGACCGCCAAGGCGATTCTGTTCATTGTGCTTGCGTACTATGCAGATGAAATCGTAAACATTGCGCTGACGATAGGCGGAACGCCTTATGCGTGGATACTGTCCTCAGAGCTTCCTTCTTTGGACTTTGCCAGCTTCAATTCCGTTCTGCTGACCATCATCGGCGTCTGTGCCAACGGCGGCGTTGCGCTGATCGTTCTGATTCTGACACTGATTCTTGCGTGGAACTACATTAAGCTGCTGTTTGAAGCGGCAGAACGGTATGTACTGCTGGGCGTCCTGGTCTATACCGCACCGGTAGCCTTTGCCATGGGCGCATCGCAATCCACCGCAAATATTTTTAAGAGCTGGTGCCGGATGTTCGGCGGGCAGATATTCCTGCTGCTGATGAACGCATGGTGTCTTCGGCTGTTTATCACGATGGTCGGCACATTCATCTCAAATCCGCTTTCCATGTAGGAGGTCATTACCACGAAGAAATATCATAGAATCATTCCGCTGCTGGGCACCGTTCTTTTGCTTGCGCTCACCTTGGCGGTACCTGCGTTTGCTCTGGAGGAAAGCGATGTTGAAGCCGCAGTCAGCAGTTCCAGCCGCGAGGCCGTGACGGGGAATGTCCTGGTCTGGTTTCTCTGCGCGGTTGGCTTTCTCAAAGTCTCGCAGAAAATCGACAGCTTCATGGCAAGCATCGGTGTCAACGTGGGGCATACCGGCGGCTCCATGCTGGGTGAGGCGATGGTGGCATTCAAGGGTGTCTCCCTCGCTGCCGGCATGGCTGGAAAAGCTGTCGGGAACTTTGCCGACAGAGCCTCCAGCCGCGCAGGCGGCGCCGCATCCGGCTCTTCCGGCTTTCTGCAAGGCGGCCTGGCCGGCGTTGTCAGTCGGAAAATCACCAATGACGCCGTAAGAACCGCAACACAAACGACACAGAAAGCGTCTTCCTCCACCATGTCCGCCGCGCATCAGGCCACGGAGCGTACTGTAAATGCCGAGCGGCAGGCAGCAAGCGTTGTTCATCAGGCAAAGCAGACGCGCAGCGAAAGCGCTTCTCAAAAGTCGCAGATGGGCGTGACCCATCAGCAAGTCGCTTCCAGTACCCGAACCGCCTCGGTTTCCTCACTCCGCAGGGAGTCACAGCATTCCGTTGGCCTCGGCGGGCGTATTTTTACCAATTCCATGCTGGAGGGCGGACGTTTTGCCAACGATGTGATCGGTATGGTCGCAGCCGGAGACCTGCACTCCACCGGCTCCATCACCGGAGAGTTTGCGTCACAGGCGTTGTCCTCCTACATGGGCATTACTGCTCAGGGAGACGCCGCACCGCAAATATCCTATTCCAACATTGAGATCGGCGGCGGGCGCATCACCGGCACAGAGTATTCTCCGGAGCATCCGGATGGCATTTCCTTTGGAATGTACCATACCGGGCAATATGCCGCGCCGGACGGTGAACACCAGAAGGTCTTCTCTGCCGATGGTGTCCAATGGTACAAGCAGTATGCTGTTGATACCGTAATCAAGAAGCCCTTTACCGCACCGGACGGTGAAATCGACTATCATAAGGAGATCGTCAAGAAGATGCCCGATCCGCCGAAGCGGAAAGACCGGATGTAAGGGAGGCTGTCTATGAAACCGGAAGAATTTGAGGTTTATGTGATTCCTCCCAACTTTATGGAGGGCGGCACACTCTTCGGCGGTCTTTTGAAAACCCGCAATACGATTGAGGCGGTCATCCTTGGCCTCGCGGTTGGTGTGCCGGTTTTGCACCTTCCGTTTTCCCTCACCGTCCGCGTTGTGATTTTATGCCTGACAGCTCTTCCGCTGGTGCTTCTCGCTTTGATTGGCGTATCCGGCATGAGCCTGTCCGCTTTTATCCGCCTGTTCTTTTGCTTTCTGCACAACCGCAGAATCCTTTCACGCGATGGGACGCAGGGCAGCAAAAATGGAAAAACGCTGCTGCCCAGCTGGGCGCAGCAGCGGAAAAGCGACTGCGAAGCAGAAGATCCTCCGCTCCCCAAAAGCCGCAGCCGATTTTCTGTTGATCTGAAGCAGCGCAGCGTGACGCAGTTCAAGACCTTCTTGCAGGAGGAAGAAGCCGTTCAGCCGCTCAATGCCCTGGCGGACTATATCCCTATCGAGAAAATTGAGCACGGCGTCATTTATACAAGAGATCACCGCTATGTCAAGGTTGTAGAGGTGGTTCCCGTCAACTTCCTGCTGCGCAGCGCGAGAGAGCAGCGCAGCATCATTTACTCCTTCATTTCCTATCTGAAAATTGCCCCGGTCAAGGTGCAATTCAAGGCATTGACAAAACGTGCGGACATTAACCGGCATCTGGATACCATCCGCAGGGAACTGGAGCATGAGCAGGATCCGCGCTGCCGTGTCCTGCAGGAAGACTACCTGAAGCTCATTCGGCAGCTTGGCTCCCGTGAGGCAATCACAAGGCGCTTTTTTCTCGTTTTCGAGTATGAGCCGCTGCCCGGCACCAAACGCGGCCATGAGGAAGAGGATGCAATCGCTTCCCTACAAACGGCCGCACGCACGGCGGCAAATTATCTGCGGCAGTGCGGCAACGAGGTCATTTCCCCTGAGAACGAGGACGACGCCACGGCGGAGATTCTTTATAACATTCTCTGCCGCAGGGCCAGCAGTGAGCCATTCTACCAACGGGTGAAGTCCGTTCTGGCGGACTACATGGCCTCCGGGCGGGACATCAACACTATTCCCGTCAATGAATTCTATGCCCCTGACAGCATCGACCTTACCCATGGAAACTACCTCTGTGTAGATGGGCTGTATTATGCCTATCTTCTTGTCCCATCAGATGGTTATAAAGCGCGCGTTCCCGCCGGTTGGCTCAGCCTTTTGGTCAACGCCGGCGACGGGATCGATCTGGACGTCTTTCTCGCGCGGCAGTCAAAGGACCGCATGGTCAGAAAGCTGGGGCAGCAGCTCCGTATCAACCGCAGCAAAATTAAGGAAACCAGCGACACCAACACGGATTTTGACGACCTCGACGGTGCGATCCGCAGCGGCTATTTTCTAAAAGACGGTCTTTCCAACAATGAGGATTTTTATTATCTGAACCTGCTTATCACCGTCACAGCCGGCAGCGTGGATGACCTTGAATGGAAGGTCGCGGAAATGAAAAAGCTCCTGCTCTCGCAGGATATGGATGTGCAGACCTGTTCCTTTTGTCAGGAGCAGGCTTTTTTATCCTCTCTTCCTCTGGTTTCTCTGGAGCGCCAGCTCTATGAGCGGTCTAAGCGGAATGTTCTGACAACGGGAGCCGCCAGCTGTTATCCCTTCACCAGCTATGAGATGTGCGATGACAACGGTATTCTTCTCGGCGTCAATAAACACAACAATTCTCTCATCATCGTGGACATCTTCGATTCCCGCGTCTACAAGAATGCCAATATCGCCATTCTCGGAACCAGCGGAGCCGGAAAAACCTTTACACTTCAGCTGATGGCTCTGCGTATGCGCCGCAAGGGAATTCAGGTCTTTATCATCGCGCCGCTCAAAGGGCATGAGTTTCACCGGGCCTGTTCCAACATCGGCGGACAGTTCATTTCCATATCCCCGGCATCCCAGAACTGCATCAACATCATGGAGATCCGCAAAGCAGATAAGTCTGTGGACGATCTGCTGGATGGCCCCGGCGCGGAAAAATCTCTGCTGGCAGCCAAAATTCAGCGGCTGCACACATTTTTCAGTCTCTTAATTCCGGACATGTCCCACGAGGAGCGGCAGCTTCTGGATGATGCCATGATCTGTACCTATGGGACAAAGGGCATCACACATGATAATGCTTCTCTGGAACAGCCGGAACATCCCGGGCGCTATAAAGAAATGCCGATCCTGGGCGACCTGTATGAAATTCTCGCCGCCTCTCCGGAAACAAAGCGCCTTGCCAACATCCTGAATCGGCTGGTCAACGGCTCTGCCCGCTCTTTCAATCAGCAAACCAATGTGGCGCTGGACAACAAGTACATCGTCCTTGATATTTCTGAGCTGACCGGTGATCTGCTGACGGTGGGGATGTTTGTTGCTCTCGACTTTGTATGGGACAAGGCCAAAGAGAACCGCACGGCGGAAAAAGCCATCTTCGTGGACGAGTGCTGGCAGCTCATCGGCGCCAGCAGCAACCGGCAGGCCGCCGAATCCGTTCTGGAGCTTGCCAAGACGATCCGCGGCTATGGCGGCAGCCTTGTCTGCGCCACACAGGACCTCAATGACTTTTTTGCGCTGGACGACGGTAAATACGGCAAGGGCATCATCAACAACAGTAAAACGAAGATCCTGCTGAATCTGGAGGAGGAAGAAGCCCAGCGCGTTCAGGGCGTTCTGCATCTGTCTGAAGCTGAGTTGATGGAAATTACGCACTTTGAACGCGGCAGCGCTCTCATCAGCACAAATAACAATAATATTGCCGTGGAGATCAAGTGCAGTCAAATGGAAAAGGAATTGATCACCACGGATCGCCGGGAGCTGGCCGAGCTTGCTCAGCGTGCTGCGCCAAAGCAGCATCCATGCTAATCCGTACACAATACGCATTTAAGACGTATAACGCTCCACGACCAACAGCAATACGGCGATTATACGGCTTCAATACGCATAATGAGGAGATGTTTCAATGAAAACGAGGGAACAGATCTATGGGCAGGAAGCCGCCGGCATCCTGCGGGATGTTTCCATGTACCGCGCTCTGACGGAGATGCAGCTTTTGAAGCTCTATCCGCACAAGGAAAGCAAAATCCAGAATCTGCTGTCCTACCTGCAAAAGCAGGGCCGCATTGTGCAGCGAGGCGAGTATTACCGCATTCCCGCTGATGCGGAGGCGGGGATCGATTACGGGCTTTCAAAGGCCATTTGGGTTCTTACCGACTTTATGGAGCAGGTAGAATATCACTCTGTCAGCGAGTACCCCGCAAAAATCATATTTTTTGCGGATGGTGAAGTTTACGAAATCATTTACGCGGAGCCGGGTAAAGAGCAGCTTATCAACCAAATGCTCTCCACAGTAAAAGAGGTTCCGCCCAAATACATCGTTCTGATTGAGCAGCCGGAGCAGATCGCCGAGATCCGCACACCAAACACCAGCGGATACTGTACCGTCTCTTCGGGCGGCGAAGTGCAGTATTATCAAATCGAATAAGGAGTTTTTTCTTGAACAGGGCCATTATATCACAAAGAATTACATCTATTCTGGCTGAGATCGAACGGCTGAACAATGCGCTCTATGCCATGAACACGACGGATATTCAGCGTTATCCCGACAACTACGAGGTGCTGTCCACGGATGCGGCGCTGCGGGCCGAGCGGATCACCTGCCGGCTGCGCCACCTGATCTATGCCACTACCAGCATCAAAAAAGAGGAATATCTGCGTTCTGCTGAAACCATGCAGGGTATTGAGATCAGCGAAAATGGCGGCATTCTGGAGATCAAGCTCCCGTGCCTTCTGCCAAAGCGCAGGCAGCGCCAAAGCACGGAGTTTCTGTTGGATCCGTTTACCTCCGCGCTCTCCGATTACGCCGCCCACCACACCATGCCGCAATTTCAGCATTGTGTGGTCTGTTTTTCCCACATCTATGCGCAGGAACTGCCAGAGCGGCGTATCCGCGATTATGACAATCTGGAACTGAAGCAGTTTCTGGATGTTGCGGCCTCCTTCATCTTGACGGATGACAATGGGCTGCTGTGCGACGCCTACAACACCACGGAGTTGGGCGAAGAGGATTGCACACGGCTTTTTCTCATGGACAGCACGCAGTTTCCGGCCTGGCTTGCAGAGCGCCAGAATGGTGTAAAAAGCATATCGGATTTTTGACCTTTTATGGGCGCTTATTTTCCAAGGTACAAAAAGCGCCCTGAAAGCGCTGAAAATACTGCGTTTTTTCAAGGCGCTCCAGCCGCAAAATTACCCAAGCTATAAAGCCCTACGGTAAAATATCGTACAAGGAGGCAGCACGGTTTATGCCTCGAAAGCCCCGGCAGCTGCCAGCTCAAAAAACGCTGCCCTATCTTCTTTTGACATTAACCGCCCTCTGCGGTGAATACCCCATCCGTCAAATCAGCCACCTGCCGGGTGGTTCCGCATACCTCGAAAGTGTCGTTACCGCTCTCCGGCGAGATGGGCTGCTGCGTACCTTCTCCAAAGACGGCCTGCGTGGACTTCGGCTCACCTCGTCAGCCAAACGGCTGCTGTTGGCTGATGCTCCCGAATGGTTTTCAGCCTACCTGACCGGCAGTTCTGAGCCAAACAAGCTCAAAAGCGAAATTCCCAGACGGCTCCGGCTTCACCGGATGGCTGAGATCCTGACCATCATGCACAACGCTGACATTCCGGCCTTTCCATGGGAAAAGGCTCCTTTTTCCTCTGCCAGCCAAAGTGCGGCAATCCCCGCCTATTACACCTCCAGAGAGGTTAAAGAGATCGGCCCGCAAGGGGCGAAAATCAAAAGTTCACGCGCAACCGGCATCCTGCTGACGGATGGCGGTATTCTTTTGACCTATAACACCGCCAAAGCACAGATGAAATGGGAGTACAAGGCTGAACTGCGGTTCAAAGCTCTGCTGCAAACCGAAGGGGTCATGCCCGATGCGGAGATTTCCGGGATCGTGTTCGGCTCCACCATGGAACAGCTATCTATCTTGATGCAGCCGGACGCACACAGCTATTTCCTGTTGGATGGCAGCTTTCCGCATTTCTACTATCTGACCAATGACCGTTATGGCGAAGCGATTCTTCGCCTCTTATGCGATGCACAGCAGCGCAGGACACTCGATGCGATCCTTGCAGATGGCCTCTATGCGCGGATACCAAATTGGCGCATTGAAAATGACGCTATCGATAGTGCCGGGAATCCCGTTCTATTCGCCTACACCTGTGATTTTCCTCGCATCCGGCGTTTCGATACCGCGCTGGAGCTGCACGGAATGACAGGGACATTGATCTGCTTTGACTATCAGGAAGAAACTTTGCAGGAGATCTGCGGTCAGCGTGTGATGCTGCAAAGCATTGATTTTCAGCAGTTTGAAAGGAGCGTGCTCTATTCCTAAAAAGAAGCCGATTCAGCTTTTCATTATTATTCCAATCGCTGCGCTGGCGCTGCTCTACGGGAGCGGCTACCTCTCGCAGCTTTTTTCCAATTACCGTGCATGGCAGGAGGCCGGCGCTGTGTTTGGGACGTCTCCCGCATTCCCGGACGCCGGATTCTTTCCCTGCCTTGCGGCAGCCTTCCACTTTCCGTATGGGCTGTATGGGCTCGGCCTCTGCATCGGTGCGCTGGCGCTGCTGATCCTCATGGTCATGCGAATGGGCTACAGTGAGGGCGGCGAATACGACCGGCAGCGCAATCTGGTCTATTCCGACAAGGGAACCTACGGCACCGCAGGCTTTATGTCCCGCAAGGAGCTGACCGAGGTGCTTGACCTTGTCCCGGATATTCGCAAGCATTCCGGTACGATTCTCGGAGAGCTGGATCATCAGGTCATTTGTATTCCTCCAAAGACTCGATTTAACGGGAATCTTGCGGTTTACGGCGCCAGCGGCTCCAAAAAGACAAGAGCCTTTTGCGTCAACATGATTCTCCAATGCGCGGCGCGGAAGTCAAGCCTTGTGATCTGTGACCCCAAGTCCGAATTGTACGAAAAGACCAGCGAATATCTGCGGGATCAGGGCTACACCGTCCGTGTGTTCAATCTGGTCACACCATCAGCCTCCGATTCATGGAATTGTCTTGCGGAGGTCGGCGGTCAGGAATTGATGGCCCAGCTTTTTTGTGACGTCATCATAAAGAATACCGGCGGCGAGGAACGCGACCACTTCTGGGACAGCGCCGAAATGAATCTGCTCAAGGCGCTGGTCCTCTATGTTTCCACCAGCTATCCCAAGAAAAAGCAAAATATCGGCGAGGTGTATCAGTTGATTGCCGCCAGCTCCGAACAGGAGTTGAACGCGCTTTTTGGTGTTCTTCCGGTTACGCATCCTGCCAAAGCGCCATACAGCATTTTCAAGCAGGCGTCAGAGGGTGTGCGCGGCGGCGTTATCATCGGGCTCGGCTCCAGACTGCAGGTTTTCCAAAACCGAGATATTCGCAACATCACATCCTACAACGAGATTGATCTGGAACTTCCGGGAAAGCAGCCATGCGCGTATTACTGCATTACCAGCGATCAGGACAGCACCTTTGATTTCCTCTCCTCGCTGTTTCTTTCCTTTGTGTTTATCCGCCTGGTTCGCTATGCGGACGAACATTGTCCCGGCGGGGAGCTTCCGGTTCCTGTTCATGTACTTGGTGAAGAGCTGTGTGCCTGTGGAGTGATCCCAGATCTATCGAGAAAAATTTCGGTCATTCGTTCCAGAAACCTGTCCATGTCATGTGTGTTCCAGAACTTAGCTGGCCTTCAGAACCGCTATCCCTACAACCAGTGGCAGGAAATTCTGGGCAACTGCGATGTGCAGCTTTTTCTTGGCTGTACAGATGCTTTGACGGCGGAATTTATTTCTGACCGGACCGGCGAGGCCAGTATCTCTGTCACCAGTAAAGCCAAACAGCTCGGCACATGGCGTGTATCCAATTACACGCCTGAATACCGGGAAACCAGCGGTGTCGGCCGGCGCAAGCTGATGACCATGGACGAGGTTCTGCGTATGGATATTGATAAAGCCCTGATCCTCATTCGGGGCAAGAATGTACTGGAGGTGGATAAGTACGACTATTCCAAACATCCCGAGGCGAAGAAGCTGCGGTCGAGCAAGGCCGCCTCCCATGTCCCTGCATGGCGGGCAAATCAGCCGCAGGAAAAGCAAACTCCATCGGCGCCGCCATCTCAGGCAGCGGAAAAGAAGCCGGCGCAAAAGAAAAAGCCTGCGTCGGCCGAAAAAGTCGTTGCCGTAACCAAAGAATCCATTATGAAGAAAAAGGAGGATACTTAATGCCCAAGAAAAAAACGATCCCGCCCCCTGATGATTTCTCCTCAGAGTTCATGGAAACCGAATCCGCCAAAGAACTTTCTGAGCAGCAGGTGGAGGCCGCCGGCAGCGACAACACGGAAACTCCGCTGGCAGGACCCCCGGAAGTTGATCTCGGCTCCGGCGATGTGAGCGGCACAGCAGATGTTGAGGAAAACGAGCCGGATGCCGAAAACACCGCTGATGTCGCAGATACTGTCCCTGTTTCCGATGAAAAGGCTGAGGACCCGGAGTACGACAGCATTTTACAGGAGCTGAACAGCAGCACTCCGGCACCCCTTGACAGCAGCGGCGAAAATGCTCTGGATGCGCTTTTGCTGGAAGGAAATGTGGAAAATGCTCCGCCCGCTGAAGATGAAACGGGATCCGCAGATGGTGAAGCTGCTCCGCAGCCTACCGCCCCTCCCGCACCTGCCGGACGCCGTGACTCCTACATTCTGACCGTTGATGCAAAAGACCGTATCGAAACGGAAGAAGAACGCCGTGAGGTCATCTGGCACGAGATCAAGACCTCGCATATTGCCGGTCGTATTTTGACCGGAACGTTGGACGGCGTGGAGCAGACCCCTTCCGGCCGTACTATCGTTGTCGTTGACTACAAGGGTTATCGCGTTGCGATCCCGCTGAAAGAAATGATGCTCTATTCCGGACCCGTTCCGTATGGGGCGAAATACAAGCCGTTTATGGAGCGGATGAACAGTATCCTTGCGACCATGCTCACCGCGGAGATCGATTTCATCGTCCGGGGTCTGGATAACACCGCCCGCAGCGTTGTGGCAAGCCGCAAGGCCGCTATGCTCCGTAAGCGTCAGACCTTCTATCTGGACGCCAATGAAGATGGTGTTCCCATGATCTATGAGGGGCGCGTCGTACAGGCGCGCGTCATTGGCGTTGCGGAAAAAGTCCTGCGTGTGGAAGTGTTCGGCGTGGAGTGTACGATTTTCGCCCGCGATCTGTCTGCCGCATGGTTCGGTGACGCCCGCGAGTATTACAGCGTCGGCGACCGTGTTCTTGTCCGTGTGCTCACCATTGACCGCAGCGACATCAACCATATTTCCATCACAGCAGATATCCGCAGCGTTTCGTCCGCCGCCAACCAGAGCAATCTGGATAAATGCGTCCTGCAGGGCAAATATGCCGGCAGAGTGACCGATGTGCGCCACGGCGTTGTGTTCATCCGGCTCAACAACGGTGTCAACGCGGTTGCCCACACCTGCTATGACCGGCGAATGCCTGGAAAGAAAGACGACGTCAGCTTTGCCGTTATCGCACGCCCTCCAATACAATTATTATGTCTTAATTATATAAGGATTATTACCTCACGTCAAGATTTTACTGCAGTACCCTCAAACTCTCCCAGATAGTTGAAGCGGGAGACTGTATGCCAGTCTCCCGCTATATCCTTATGCACTTTCTCCGGCCATGCGGAAGAACTCGTCGGGTGACAGGATCTTGACCCCAAGCTCCTGTGCCTTTTCCAGTTTACTCCCGGCGTTCTCGCCGCAGATCAGATAATCTGTCTTGCTGCTTACCGAGCTGCCGGCATGAGCGCCCAGAGATTCAATTTTTTCGTTGATCCCATCCCGGGTGTACGGCTCCACTTTGCCGGTTACCACAAGGGTCTTGCCGACAAAGGGATTGCTCATATCGGTGCTGACCGCAGGCGGCTGATAGGTCTTAATGCACAGCAGTCGCCGCAGCTCCGTCCAGATCGTCCAGTTTTCCTCGCTGCGGAACCATTGATGGATATTCCTGTGCAGCGTTTCTCCGAAGTCCGGGAGCTGTGTAAAATCAAAGCTCTGGCACACGGCCGTTTCAAATTCCGCAAGGTTTCCGCGGAATCTTTGGCAGATGGCCTTGCTGGCGGTGCTGCCCACCATGGGGATATCCATAGCAGTCAGATACTGCTCAAAGGTGGTAATGCGGCTGTGCTGGATGGCGTCCCAAAGATTTTGCCAGGATTTCTCTCCAAAGCCATCCATCTGTACGATCTCCGCCCTGTGCTTGTCCAGAGCAAAGATGTCCATATAGGAGTGAAGCCAACCCTTTCCAATAAACTTTTCCAGGATCGACTCAGATAGTCCCATAATATTCAGCGCCTTCGGGCTTGCGAAGTGAACGAATTTGCGCAGCTTTCGCGTTTCACAATGCTCGTTGTCGCAGAACAGCGCCGCCGTGACCTTTTCCAACCCGTTTACGGTGTTTTTGGTCATGTGAATGCGAGTGGGCTGTCCGCAGCACGGGCATCTGGCCGGAACAACTTTGTCTCTGGAGTAGCAGTTTCGATCCAGATTCTCCTCCACATGGGGAATGATCTGATTGCGCTTGCTCACCTTGATGCGGCAGCCCGGCGCCAGCTCCAAATTCTCAATGAAAGAGAGGTTGTGGAGGCTCGCTCTGGATACCGCACAGCCGTCGATCTCGACCGTGTCAAAGATGGCTACCGGAGCAATTTCCCCTGTGCGGCTGGGCGTCCATTCAATCGAGCGCAGGACGGTTTCATAGGTGTCATCCTCAAACTTGAACGCAAGCCCGTCCTTAGGACAGCTCCAAATCATCCAGAAGTACCTGCGGGCAATCCATATAGCGGCCGTCAAACTCGATCACGACATTGGTACCGCTGATTTTGCGGATTGTACCGATGTCACCGTTGAAAACACCCTCGCTGACCTGCTTGCCGGAGCGGTTATACAGCTTGATCTCATAGTTGTTCCGCATCTGCATCACGCGGTCGTTGAGGCGGAATATCTTTCCGGCGTACACGATCTCCGGCGTCTCCGGCGATGCGGGGTTGATCTCCTCGCGGATAGCTTCATTCAGGCTGTTGACCGATGCCTCGCCCTCGGAGCGGAACGGCGATAAAATCTCCACCTGCTCGATTCCTTTTGCGGCGATCTGCTCCCGGTAAAGCTCACGGATGATGCCGGCAGTCTCCTCCTGGCTCTCTGCCTTGTGAAAGGCAAAGTCCTCACCATAGTAGAGCGTCGTTTTGCCCTCGTTGATAAAACGGGCATTGTGGGCAATCAGGCTGTCCTGCGCCTGACGGAAGATCTCGTCCAGCACCGTGACTGGCACGACGCCGGAGCCGATCAGCTCGTGAAATACATCACCGGCGCCCACACTCTCTAACTGGTCTGCATCACCGACCAAAAGGACTTTGGTGCCGGGGCGCAAGCGTGAAAAGAGCTGATGGATTAGCCACATATCGACCATGGAAGTCTCGTCCACGATCAGGAGCCCTGCTTCCAGCGGCTTCCGTTCCCGGTCTTTCTTCGATTCCGAATCACCGTGAAGTCCCAGAATGCTGTGGAGCGTCTGTGCTTCATCGATCCCCGTTGCCTCCGCCATACGCCGGCTCGCCTTACCTGTGGGCGCTCCGAGTACGATCTTCTGCCGCGGATAGAGCTGACGGTATCCGGATGCTCTTCGAGAATCTTTTTGACCTTTCCCGCAAGAAGCTGACGGCTGCTGTGCCTGCCCCTGTTTCGAAGCCAGCGGTAATAACCGGACTCGCTCAGGTGCAGAACACGGCACATATCCTTTGCCGTGTAAACGCCCTTGCGTTCGACTACGAACAGGTGTCGTTCACACGCTTTTACTTCTTGCGGTCTTGCGCGAAAAAACCGAGTGCGTCCTTGAGAATATTGTTCGCGGTCCGCAGCTCGGCATTTTCTCGCTCAAGCTCACGGATGCGGATCGTCTGCTCTTCTGCGCTCGGTGTCTTCGCGGGCGGTGCATTTCGGCGTATGCTGCGCCAATCCGCCAGCGTGTAGTACGCAATGCCGAGCTGCTGCGCGGCTTTCTTCACGCCAATCTCGTCTGACAGCTTCAGCGCTTCTTCCTTGAATTCTTTGCTGTAATGTTTCATTGCGATTCCCTCCATCTCTGTTCTTTCAGTTTAACAGATTTTTGGGGATTTTGCGACTGCACTTACAGGGTACTACTCCAATCAAATGCTATGCATATATCAGCATAGATACACTCTCACGCTGCTAAAAAGGAGTGTCACCTGATAGTAAGTTCGCTATCAGGTGACACTCCGGAAGGGTCAACTTAGCTGCCAACCTATCAACAGCAAAAGAACACTCTCTAAGAGAAGTACCCCCACACAGCACAAATCAAACCATGCAGATTTTTTCTTTTCCTCGACCGCTCGGAGCGCGAAAAATGCAAATCCAAAAGCAATAAAAAGCAAATCGCTCCAGTGCTTTGGATATGCCTTGACTGGAAGCAAAATCATAACGGCCAAAAATAGTGCAAAGCTTATCACATACTGTATGATATTCTTGGGTAATTTTTCCATGTTATTATCCATTCATACAGCGATACACAACCGTATCAGCGTCTTCAATATAGTTCTGCTGATTGGCGCTTGCATACCATTTTGTGTACAACTTTGTTACCGTCCCGTACCCGATAACCCCCGGACCGCTGGGGCGCTGATACGAAAGGACTCTTACAGAAATAGCGTGGATACCGTCTGGGTGCACCGTCCCACCAATATTGCAAATCTTTCCTAAAAGTACTCCTGCCGCAAAAGCTCCAAGAGGATTAAATCCGAGTGCAGCGATTACGACCGTTACAAATGCACCGGAGGTCATATCGAGCAAATCCTGCATAAATGTAATGTCTTTCTTTTGAGTACCAATTAGTTTGCTATAATCAGTTGCAACTGTCCCGTCCGGCGGACCGTCAAGATATTTTACGGTATGTGCAAAAGGAGCAATATCATATTCCGTACTTAGCTTTGATGATTCCTGCGTTGTCACCTTAATGCAATTACCGTTTAAGATTACGTCTCTAATGGAATCAATTTCAACCTTATCAGATTTATCGCCTTCTACAAAGTTCAGCTTTGTCGTCCCATCTGTCGAGATTTCTTTTATTACAATACCATCGACCACATTTCCAGCAGCATCGTTATAAGAATATCTAAATCTACCTTCTACATTATCCGAGAAAGCAAACTCAATCATCTGTGAAAAATTGCCCACTTCATCAGTAGCATATGGGCTTAATTCGACAGCAAATGCAGGAATGGCGAGAGCCATGCACATTGCGATGCAGAGAATAAACGACACCATTTTACGTTTCATTTAATTAACCTCGCTTTCTTTTGTTGTTGAACATAGCTTAATCTACTTCGGATACATTGAAAATTATACCTCTGTATTTTCTACTAAAACAGCCCTCCCTTCTCGTAAAACTAAATACGACAAGGGAGGGAGTTTTTGGACACAACGGCTATTTATTTTTCGCAAACACTTTCTGCTAACCTAACCAGATCTTCGGCAGTGAAGAACCCGGATATGAAAAATCCAGCGTTGTCAGCAGTCATCCATACGATTGTGTTACCGATAGCAGCGTCATCGCTGATCAAAATGTCGGCAGTGCAGCCAGCTACGGTTACCTTTTCAACGGCAGTATTTGTTGACTCGATTTGCCAGAATGTCTCATCTGGCGGACTTGCATAATAGAATTTCAGTATCTCACCCTCGTCATTCATATAAATGACCGACGAAGTATTTCCTACACTATCTTCTGATATCTGTGTATATCCTTCGGGGATCCAAGTTAAATAGTAGTTATTCTTTCCTTCATTGCTGGTACGCCCATCCTCAAAATGATATATAAACAGCTCTTCGTACACCTCTTTGACCCATCCAAAAAAAGATGCTCTAGCCTCTGTATCGACGGCCAGCCAAGCACTTCCGCCAATGAGAACTGCAAGTATAATAACGGCAACTTTGTGCATCATTTTATAGAAATAAGGATGATCTGCGCGCTTTTTCAGCTTTCTGATTTTCCTTTCAAAAGCTGCAGAAAACTCATGAGGAGGAATCGCGTCGTAACCTTCTTCCATATAACGCAGATATAAGTCGCTGGATTTTTCAGCAGCCGCGCGTAGCCGCTCATCAGTGATCAAAATTCGCCGCCTCCTTCTTTATACAGTATCTCGAGATGCTTTTTCGCTCTCTGATCGATTTTCTGCGCCCAAGATAACGTAATTCCCAACATCTTTGAAATTTCACGCAAATTGTAGCCATGATAATATTTCAACCAGATAACATGACGTTGCTGCTCCGGCAACTTAAGAATAGCCTCTGTTAGCAAATCATCTGTGTGAAGTTCTGCACTCAGTTGATTAAGAATTTCATCGTTATATTCCGCAGTGGGATGGCGGCCATTCATTCGCAGCATATCAGTCACTCTGTTATCAACTATAGTTACGACGAGCTGCTTTGTTTTTGGACTCACCGGATCAATTATTTTGATATTTTCAGCTATTTTCATAAAAGCGTAATGTACTGCGTCCTCCGCATCCTGTTCATGGTGCAAACGCTTATAGGCGACATAGTACATAAGCCCACGGTATTCCCGGTATATGTCTTCGAATTTGCTCTTGTCTTCTTCTGTCTCGATCGTTTGAAGATAAATCAGCATAGTCTTGGCTCCCTACCTGTTATGTTGGTATTATAACAAAGCGGGAAATAGGTGTCCAGTAATTGTAGTGCCTGTCAGCACCGGAAATAAGGTTGATTAAGCTTTTCAGAAGTAAACCCTTGCCATTCCATTTTTCCAGAATGGCAAGGGTTTATCAGGTATGTATTAGTCCAATCACAAAAGCAGCCGGAGCCATAGTCTTTACGGCTAATATATGACACTATTCATCGCTCAAGAGGCCATCTACCACTTTAGCGAAGTCAGTGTCGTTTATAACCAATAATTCATCCTCACTCAAAAAGTCCTCCCGTGTATCAGGGGTTCCTGTTACAATAACGCCATTATCGGTAGGTGAAAACTTGTATTCGGTTAAATTGTCGGAGATGATAATGTAAGGAGCATCTGTGGATGCAGAACAATCTTGCAGAACAGAAAAATCATCCGCAGTAAGCGCCGTAAGCGCCTTCTCCATATCCGATGCCGCAGTAACAGCGTTCTCACCTACAAGTGCTGTTGACGTCCCATCAGGGAAAGTAATCAGAATTAAGGGCTCATTCGAAGCACGAAACCGGCTACACCATTCCATGAACAATGAGTTTTCTACATCTTCAGAGGAGACATCAGACTGATTTTGACATCCAGAAAAGCAAACTGTCATGACGCATACAAACAGCAGTATATATGCTCTTTTGATTTTTTTCATAATACAATCCATCTTCTTTCCATTAATTAACTCGAGAAACAATTTCAGTAGCGTTGTAGGGGACCGGAATGCTGGTAGTGGGCCATCCCATCACAGCGGGGTGCGCGGCGTTATCAATATAGCTGATAGTGTTCAAAACCATCACTCTGCCATTGCACGACTGAATATCGTTGAGAATTGACTGGTTAATACTGACGGTAGTATAAAGGAGGGCATTAGCGCTTCCTGTAATATAAGGAGGAAGCCAATTTAAGGTCTTGACAGCCTCCATAATAGCACTTGCAACATCTCGCTGAGTTTCAATCTCATTAATCCATCTTTCACCCTGCTCTGCAGTACAACCAACAACTACAAAACGACCAGGAACAGCCCCCCACTCTCGCGCCTGCTTGTATGCTACAGAGCCACCGCGGGGAGCGTACACATTATTTACTGTGCCATCCTCTAAAGGAGAAATTGAGTTTTCGTCGTATTCAGCTGAGAACATGGCGTAAAGAATCGCTTCATAATCATCTGCGAGATAGAGAGCGTCCTGTGCGGCTAACTGAGGAAGGATCACAGCCATCTTTTCGTCAACCATCTGTTGAATAGGATCGGCGGGCTTAACAGTGTCTTCGGCAGACAATTCGAACGCGGAAGCATTTACCATAAGCGCAAATACCATGCAAATAGCCATTAACAAAGAAGTGGTTCTCTTCATAGTAATCTCCTTTCGACGTTTGGTATTATCTATACCTTATATTTCATATTAATGTGAATTTGACATTGCTTTTGCAACATGTTTATCTGAGACATAACTATTACAGCTTACAGTCACTTAGAACATTGGATACACCCCCTATCATATCGGTAAGGCATTGAAATATATTAAGTTATCAGGCGTTAACTGGAGGCCCTTTACTATTCATCTTTTAGCCATTTGTGGCACTGATAGTAACTGGGGACCGCTTTGTTCCATTCACAGAAAAATTGACAACCATGGTATAGGTTTTTCCTTTTTTGACTGCCGCACTTTTTGTCATCTTCAAAATGCCAGATCCGCTTCCGTTCCAGCTTGCGATCAAATCGCTGCCACACCGGAGTTCCATCGTCGCCGAAATCTCATCTGTCATCTTATCGCCGACAATCTGAATTACACATGAGGCGTTATTCCCATCGAAGCTCAGGTGGGGCACCGAGGTAATGCTGCGGCTTTGGATCGCATGTGCCGAAACAGAAAGAAGCATCACCAGAATAAGAGACATGCAAAAGAAACGCTTTTTCACTAATCTCACCTCCCTTCATTCTCTTAAATACGACAGCGAGGTGTATTTTTGGACAGGATAGCTGATATTTTTTCTTTGCAGTGATAGAATTTTATTGGACAAATATTAAGCCCTCGTAAAACGACTACGTTTTACGAGGGCTTATCTATTAACTTTTTCTGTAACTTGCAAAATTTGTCTATGTTTCTCCGTATTTATTGTGTGAACGGCAAATAGATGTGCCTTGAACCTTGAAAACACCGCATAGAATAGCGCGGTCACATAGATTCGTCTGGGAGTTATACAGGATCGGCTGACAGTATGCGTTTGCGTACCTGCCGGGGAAGTGCCGCACAGCGGCAGCCTGCAAATACGCGGCCTGAAGCGAGGGCGCAGGAAATGGCCCGGAAAGCGAATTGACTTTCAATAAAATTATGCTTGGCAATCGTTGTTGTGGAGAGTATAATATGCCTACCCTGCTAAACAATTAGGGAAGGAGGTACTTACTGCAAGCTATAGCGGTTTCCAAGCTGCGAGGAGGTATTATTTTGTCTGACCAAAATTGCGGCAACAGTGTTCAACGCACCTACACCGTCGAACAGATCTCAAAAATTCTTGGCATCAGTCTTCGCAAAACCTACTACCTTTGCGAGCATACAACAGATTTTAAGGTCATTCGACTTGGCAAACGGTGCCTACGCATTCATAAAGAATCATTCGATTCTTGGTTCAATGCGTTAGATCAATCATAAAGCAACGAGCAAGAAAGGAACCGTTATGGCAACATATACAATACGCGGAACATCGCACAATGTCGTCTATACTTACAAAGCAGCTGACGGAAAACGCAAACAGCAATGGGAATCTTACTCTTCTGAATTGGAAGCAATTCAGCGCAAAGCCTATATTGACTATCTTCAATCTCAAAACAGGACATCTGATATTACACATGAAGCATCCGAGTATCGTAGAAAAAAAGCCGTTGAAAAGGCAGCTCAAAAAATTGCTGCTGAAAAGACAGCAACTGCTCCCGATACTCCGTCCCCTGAAAGCGAAGATAATATGAGCAAGACCTATCGAGAATTTATGGAGCGATTTCTTCCAATACACGCAAGAAAGAAGAATTTCTCACCTAAAACCTATGACAGCTATCGTCAAAATCTGGAAACGCATATATACCCTTATTTTGGTGATTGGGTCATGAGTTCTATTACCAGCAGCGCCATTGATGGCTTTATCGACCATCTTTTTCAGAAACCTTGCCGTGGAAGCAAGAGCTATGGCAAACGCACCTCGGAAATTCCAACACTGAGTTCCGGAACTGTAAAAAAGTGCTATAACATTCTTACACTTGGTTTTGAAACAGCAAAACGATGGAACTACATCGCAGAGATTCCCAACACCAAAGGTCCATCCGAGCACTACAAGAGGCGTAAAGCTTGGTCTGCTGAGTATATTTCAAAAATTCTCGATCAGATTCAAGAAGATCCCATTCTCCATCTCTCGCTTCACCTGGCCTTTGTATGTTCACTTAGAGCGGGCGAGATTGTTGCTATTGACATTCACTCAATCAACCTTGATGAAGGCAGCATGTGGATCTCCCAAATTCTTGAACGTGTCTCTGACGAGGCCCTCAAAAATCTCTCCAGAGAAAAGATTGCTAAAGTTTTTCCGAAACAGTTTTCTAACGCTAAAAGTCGCCTTGTCTTAAAAATTCCAAAAACAGAAGGCAGTTTGAGAAAGCAATACCTGACAAGCCCATTAGTTCAAGAAATCAAAGAGCGCATTGCGGAAATCAACAGAGCGAAAGAATCTCTCGGTTCTGAATATCAAGATAATGGACTGCTGATTTGCCAGCCAGATGGACGTCCCATTGACCCAAATAATCTCTGCAAGTCCTTCAAAGAATGGCAAAGCGCAATGAATATTACGGACCAAATTGATCTTCAGGGTTTACGTAAGTCAGGACAAATGCACAAAATCAGACTGACTAAAAACAATTACCAACTTGTGGCTGCTAACGCTGGACAATCCCCGGAAGTACTTATGCATCATTACAATGAAGCACTTGAAGTAGAGAAGCAACAGCTTGCATCGATGGTTGAATCAAGTTTTTATCCAACTCCTGCAAAATCAAATGAGAAGCCAGCATCTCTTGACGCAGCAGAAATTCTAAAACTGATTCAGGAAAATCCTGACCTCTCTGCCAAGCTCATGCAGCTATTAAAAGTCTCTGCATAAGACAGCACACGATGCAAACACTTTTTCGTTTAGCATGATGTTTAGCAACCCCGCAAATCTATGGTACTTGAGGTTCGACTTAAAAAAAGAAAAAACCTCGAAACCATAATGGTTTCAAGGCTTTTCTGTGGAGCTGCTGGGCAGATTCGAACTGCCGACCTCATCCTTACCAAGGATGCGCTCTACCTACTGAGCTACAGCAGCAAATGGCGACCAGGAAGGGGTTCGAACCCTCGACCTCCGGCGTGACAGGCCGGCGTTCTAACCAGCTGAACTACCTGGCCGAATTTATGGTGGGAACAACAGGGCTCGAACCTGTGACCCTCTGCTTGTAAGGCAGATGCTCTCCCAGCTGAGCTATGCTCCCACATGCCTTTGTCGCTCTATCGAAGTTCTGTTGAATTTCGAATATCTCTCAGCGACAGATATTATCATACTACAACTTGTTCCAAATGTCAACACTTTTTTGAAATTTTTTTCATTTTTACGAGTGACATCACGAACATTTGCGACAAGGCCTTTAAAAATCTTTATTCTTTGCTGTTTTTCTCTGCAATCAGCTTTTCAAGGTCATCCTTTGTAAAGACATATTTCTTATTGCAGAAGTGACAGGTTGCAACGGCAACACCCTGTTCATTGACCATAGAACGGATATCGTCATCGCTGAGGGTACAAAAATAATTTTCAAGCTTTTCTTTTGAACAACCGCAAACATACTTAACAGGGTTTTCGTCAAGCACTTCAACCTCAAAGCCCTTGAGGGCTGTTTTGCAGATATCGAGAATACTCATACCCTTTGCAAGCATAGTTGTAACGGGTTCAAGCTCTGCAATATTCTTTTCAAGCTTGTCGATAACAGTATCGTCTGCACCCGGAAGAAGCTGAATAAGCAATCCGCCTGCAAGCAAAACCTCGCCGTCCTCTTTATCAATCAGCACACCCAAGGCACAAACTGTGGGAATCTGTTCGCTTGTTGCGTAGTAGTTTGCAATATCCTCGGCAATTTCACCGCTGACAAGCTCAACCTGACCTATGTACGGATCGCCTGAACCGTAGTCACGCATAACATTTAGCATACCTGTTCTGCCGACTGCTTTTGCAACATTGATTTTGCCGTTTTCGTAATATTCCGTCGGGCAGTCTGCATTGCCGACATAACCCTTTACATTGCCGCTGCTGTCGCCGACTGCTATAACGGGACCGAGTTCACCGTCACCCATTACACGAAGGTTGACTGACGCATCTTTCTGCTTGAGCATATCGCCCATAATTGAGGTTGCACACAAAAGTCTGCCGAGTGCGGCTGTGGCACTGCGTGAAAGATGGTGAATCTTCTTTGCGGTAAAAACTATGTCAGAGGCATCAACACAAGCCGCCATAATCGCACCGTCAGATGTAATACAACGAATTATTTTATCCATATCGGTTATCCTTTCGATTCATTAAACTCTTTGTTGCGTGATTTTTTCATCCTTGCAACATAAATTGCCCTCTGTTCATCCGCTTTCGGGCTTTCAAGGGTAAGGTCGCCGTAAACAGCCTCTACTCCAAAACCTGCATCTGTGAGCATTTTTCTGATTTCATCATCTGTATAGGCTCTTTCCGAAAAGCTTTCGGACGAACGATAATACACACCGTTTTCTTCCTCAAAGAAATCAAGGTCGATTTTTACCTTGTTATCATCTTCGGGAGTGTTTTGCCATACGCAGAAAACGCTGTCGTTTTCATACACAAAGGTATTATCCGCAAGAACATTTTTATGCTTGTACACCGTGTTGACATCAAAAATAAACAGACCGTCATCGTCCATAAAAAGTCCCACACGGTCAAATGTCTTTGCAACATCTTCAATTTTTGTAAGATGATTTATGCTGTCGAGAGTACAAACACAGGTATTTATTGTACCATACAAGTCAATACTCTGCATCTTCTGCCTTAAAAACAGGATATCAAGCCCTTCTTCGGAGGCACTTTGCATTGCCTCGCTGAGCATTTCCATACTGTAATCAATTCCGAAAACATCCACTCCCCGCTTTTTCAAAAGTCGGGTAAGAGTTCCCGTTCCGCAGGCAAGGTCAAGCGTTATGCCCATATCATGACCGAAACTTTCGGCAAGCTTCAAAATATAGTCACAGCGTTTTTCATAGCAGGCGTCCTGCATAAGTCCGTCATAAAATCGGGCAAATGACAAATAGCTCGGCATTACTCTTTTTCTCCGTTTTTAATTCGGTCAAGCACAAGAGTGTAGCCGTATGTATCGTTGTCAAACAACGCTCTTTTCACTCGGCTGATAGTTGCGGTTGACGCACCTGTTTCCTTAACAATTTCGGTATATACTTTTTTTTCGGTAAGCATTTTTGCAACAACAAGACGCTGTGACATGGCTTTAAGCTCTGCACTTGTGCATAAATCTTCAAAAAAGCGATAGCAATCTTCCTCGTTTTCAAGAGAAAGAATTGCCTTGAATAAATAGTCGGTAGAATCATTTTTCAGCTTTGAATTCAAAACCGTTTCCTCCTTAATTTTGTTTCCGTAAATTTTGCAAGCAATATGTTTTCATACACTAAAATTTTAACACACAAAAGTACGAAAGTAAAGTAAAAACTGTTTTTTCGTCTTTTTTTACGAAATTTGCCTGTGATTTTTTACACATAAATTTATGCAAACACAAAACAGCCGTCCGACTGAACAGCTGTTTTGCACTTACGGTTAAATGTTTTTCTTTATAGTATCGAGAGCACCTTTTTCAATACGGCTGACCTGTGCCTGTGAAATTCCTATTTCAGCCGCAACCTCCATCTGAGTTTTGCCACGGAAAAACCTCATTGAAAGAATCCGCTTTTCCCTGTCCGAAAGATTTGTAATTGCCTCTTTTACGGCAATTTCTTCAAGCCATGTTGAATCGTCATTCTTATCGCCTATCTGATCCATTACATATATAGTATCGTTTCCGTCCGAAAACACGGGTTCATAAAGCGACACCGGCTCGACAATTGCCTCAAGCGCAAGCACCACCTGTTCCTTTGGCATCTCCATAATTTTGGCAATTTCTTCAACAGTCGGCTCACGGTTGTTTTTATTTGTGAGCTGTTCTTTTATCTGCATTGCACGGTAAGCCGTGTCCCTCATTGAGCGTGAAACCCTAACTGAGTTGTTGTCACGCAGAAACCGTCTGATTTCACCGATTATCATAGGCACTCCGTAGGTGCTGAATCTTACATCAAGCGTCGGATTAAAATTGTCAATCGCCTTGATAAGCCCGATTACACCCACCTGAAACAAATCGTCGGGATTTTCGCCCCTGTTTGTAAATCTTTGAATTACGGACAGCACAAGCCGCAAATTTCCGTTAATCATCTTGTCTCTTGCCTTTTTCTTTTCGGCAGGAGAACCGTTTTTGATTATATTAAGCAGTTCCCGTTTTTCGCTTTCTTTGAGCAGTTTAAGCTGTGATGTGTTTACTCCGCAGATTTCAACTTTTCCGTATTGCAAAGAATTACCCCCGAATCTGAATTTTAATCGGTTTTGTCTTTACAATAGTTATTGACGGTTTTATCGCTTTTATACTTTGAGTAATTTTAAAAAAGTTTTCTAAACTTTAAAATTGTACATTGACAATGGTACAATCAAATGGTACAATTTAAGTGTAGAATTAGCCATGTTATACAAATTCGCATATAAATCATTAAAAGGAGGACGGCTATGTTTACAATTGATTTCACAAGCCGTGTGCCGATTTACGAGCAGATTTGCAACAATGTGATCAGACTTGCATCGGCGGGTGTGTTCAAATCGGGTGACAGACTGCCGCCTGTACGAACGGTTGCAAAAGAAATCGGAGTAAACCCGAATACCGTTGCAAAGGCATACCGCACGCTTGAAATTGACGGCTACATTTACTCAACTGTCGGCAGAGGAACATTTATGACCGACAAGCTGACAAAAGACACGGCATACAGAGATATGGCTCTGAAAGCATTCAGAGAAGCCACCAAAAATGCAGAACTGTACAGCGTTCCCCGCCAACAGCTTATTGACATTATTGACGCCATATACGAAGGAGGCGGTAAGAATGATTGAGGTTAATCACATAACAAAAAGGTTCGGTAAGGTAACTGCCGTTGATGATTTTACGCTCGATATAAACCGAGGCTCCGTACTCGGCATTGTCGGAAGCAACGGCGGCGGAAAATCAACACTTCTGAGAATTTTGTCAGGTGTGTTTGACGCTGACAGCGGTGAAGTTAAAATTAACGGTCAGAACATTTATAACAATCCGTCTGTTAAGGGCGAATGTTTTTTTATTCCCGATTTTCCGTATTTTTCAAACAGTGCAACACTCGAAAACACGGCATATCTTTACCGCAGTCTTTACCCGAATTGGAACGAGAACGCTTTCAGACAATTTTGCTCCGTGTTTCCTATTGACCCTGATGCAAAAATAATTGATATGTCAAAAGGTATGCAAAGACAGGCGGCTTTGATATTAGCGATTTCAACCTGTCCGAGATATCTTTTGCTTGATGAAATTTTTGACGGACTCGATCCGGTTGTCCGCCGTCTTGTAAAGAAAATTCTCATTGACAATGTTTCCGCAAACGATATGACCGTTGTCATTGCGTCACACAATCTGCGTGAGCTTGAAGAATTGTGCGACAGAATCTGCCTTATCCACAAGGGCAAGTTGCTTCTTGAGCGTGAAATTGACGAAATCAAGCTTGGACTCCGCAAGGTTCAGGTTGCGTTCACGGAAGTTCCCGACAATTCGTTCTTTGAAGAAATCAATGTTATCAATTTGTGGAGAAACGGAAATATATTCAACCTTACAATCAGAGGAACGGAAGATGAGTTTATGCCAAAGCTTGAGGAGCGTAAACCTCTTTACATTTCAGCCGTTCCGATGACATTGGAGGAAATTTTTATAAGTGAAATGGGGGCAGCAGGTTATGACGCAGAAAACATCATTTAAAAGCAGAATGAAGCAGGCATTTTCATTCTTCCGCAGTGACCTGAGAGCCTGTACTCCGTTGCTTGTGGTATTCGGACTTATCTCGGCTGTCACGGTTGTAATCTGCTACACAATATGCGTTGTGCTTGGCGAGGACATGACCTTTACAGGTACATTGTCAAGTCTTAATTTTCTCGGAGTTACGAACTCAGGCACTGGCATAATCGAGATTTTCCAGTATTCATCGGCAAACCTCATTTATCTTATTTCAATAATATTTACAATCATCTACACGGTGCGAATTTATTCGTATCTGCACAATAAACGCAAGGCTGATTTGTACGGTTCTCTGCCGATTGGCAGGTCAACGCTGTTTGTCACAAAGACAGCTTCGGCATACCTCATGTCAATTATCCCGACATTATTCTTCCTCGGAGTGATTTCAATTATCACGGTCTGCACAGGAAATTCCGTAATAAGCGAGCTTAGTTCGATGTTCCTCAAAATATGCCTCGGAACACTTGCATCAATCTCGTTTTTCGGTCTTATTGCAATTTGTTGCGGAACAATGCTCAACTCCGTGCTTATGTTCATTGCGGTTTGCGTAGCTTATCCGCTTTCCGCAATCTTCATCAAAGGCATTGTTGTGGGTTGTTTTGACGGCTTTTATGTCGGCATTTTCAAAGACAGCATTATCATGAACGCACTCAATCCGCTTGCCGCATATGACGGAATCAACATTATTTACTGGCTGATTTTCTCGGTTGCTTGTATTGTTCTCGGTGCTTTTCTTGCAAAAAAGAGAAAAGCGGAAAGAGCACAGTCGGCATTTGCATTCCACCTTCCGTGCTACATAATCAAGGTACTTGTTTCATTCCTTGCAGGCATGTTCCTCGGTGTGCTTTTCGGCTCGGTAAATGTTCTGGGCGGATATGCGGGCTTTGTTTTCGGATTTATTCTTGCAAGCGTTCCCGTTTACATAATCGTTCATCTTATTTTGTACAGAGGCTTTTCAAAGCTTATCAAAACCTCGATTCCGCTCGGTGCGTTAATTATTGTAAGCTGCGTCGGTGTTGCTCTCTGCTGTTTTGACGCATTCGGCTACAACAGTTATGTACCGAAAACTCAGGATATCAAGAGTGCCGGATTCTATGACGCAAATTCAAACTATCAGGCAAAAGGCAGTGCTGTCGGCAAAAACCTTAAAGATATGGCTGACGATATTACAGACAAAGACACAATCGCAAATATCTTGGAGGCACATTTCAAGCTTGTTGACAACCGCAATTATTCGGTAAAGAACAAGTTCAAAAACACTTGGGTTTCAATGTTCAAGGACAATGTTCCTGTATTCAGCGAGATTTCAAAAAATCCCGATTACGCATTTGCCTACACACTCAACAACGGTAACATCGTTACAAGAACATACAGCTCTGCATCGGCTTTTGAAGAAACAGAGAGCTATCTTTCAAGCACTTATAACGAACTTGACACATCCGACATCATTTATTCAAAGGGCTATATCAAGGCATACAGTCCGCTTGTAAAAGCTGATTACAAGGATATTAACACATTTATCGTTGCAGGCTTTGACGGCAAAGCAACTGACGATAATCATCCTGATTTTGTATCAAGCAAAATTATTTATACTGATGATGACGGAACAGTAAATTATTCTAAAAATTACAAAAATACAGCCGAAAAAATTAAAGAGGCTTTTCTCAAAGACCTTGATAATTGCAGTGACGAGGACTTTGCGAAAATAGGTCAAATGACCGAGTATGCAGATCATGCGCTTGATGTTGCCTATGTCAATTACGGTTCATACGAAAGCTTTATAGAATCCGAACCCGATGCTGTATGTGTGATTGCGATTGCAACAGGTGATGTTAATTCGTATTACGATGGAATAAGAAATATGGATTCTTACAACGGCAATACTGCCGCAAGAGCACAGGTTGTTTATACTGTTCCCAAAAGCTTTAAAAACACTATAAAAGCGTTGCAGGAGCTTGGTATTCTGAACAGCAAGCTGTATATGGACAAGGATTATCTGCCGGGTGATTCAACATCTTATAAGGAATACACAGGCGAATATTACTACGATGATTACACCTCCTCATCCGATTTGTATGACTATACAGACGATTCTTATATTGACGACAGTGAATATTGATACAGGCATTACACTACAGGAAAGCAGGATTTTAAATGGAACTTTACAACGGACGACCAACCGACTTAACAGGCAGAGAAGACCGTGAAATCAGAGTATATGACCTTCTCGACAGCCTTGGAATTGAATATCAGCGAACCGACCACGGACACGCTGACACAATGGAGGCTTGCAACGAGATTGACGCTGTGCTTGATGTGCTGATTTGCAAGAATCTTTTTCTGTGCAACAGGCAGAAAACCGACTTCTATCTTCTTATGATGCCGGGTGACAAACCTTTTAAAACAAAGGAGCTTTCAAAGCAAATCGGAAGTGCAAGACTTTCGTTTGCGACTCCCGATTTTATGCTCGAATTTCTCGACATCAAGCCGGGTGCGGTGAGCGTTATGGGGCTTATGAATGACAAGGACAACCGAGTAAGACTTCTTGTTGACGAGGATGTTCTCAAGGGCGAATATGTCGGCTGTCATCCGTGTGTAAACACCTCAAGTTTAAAAATTAAAACAGCCGATGTTTTCGGAAAGTATCTTGATGCGGTTCACCACACCGCAACAACCGTAAAGCTTATCGGTGAAGATTAAGTGTAGAAATCATTAAAAGTATTAAACGGCAACGGGATAAATTTTTCCGTTGCCGTTTCGTTTTTTACAGAACATAACTGCCCCCGAACCTTTGAAAGATTCGGGGGCAGTTGTCTGAATATTAAGAAAAATGAGTATCAATTATTTGATTTACTTTTCAATCTTTCTTCTGTAGCAAACGAACATTGCACCGCTTGCAACGAGCATTACAAGTGCAACCGAAACAGCAGTCATCGGGTTGCCTGTCTGAACTGCACCGTTGCCACCTGTTGCAGATTTTGTTACTGTATCCTTTGTTGCAGTATCTTTTGTTGAAGAAATATCTTTTGAAGGAACTCCGTTTGCATAGTAGTTAACCTTGAATGTACCTGTAACCTCTGTTGAATACTCTTCATCTTCAGGAAGATTGAGCCATTCGTTTACATCACCCATAACATCAACTTCAAGATTTGTCATTGTGTCATCAGGGCGAACATAAACAGGACTTATATATACCATATCTTCCTCTGTGCCGTCAAAAGTCTTTGTGTAAGTTTTGCCTGTAATGTTATCCTTTACAGTAACTTCAAGACCTTTAAATTCGGGATAGAAATATGTTTCATCGTAGTATTCCTTGCTTTCGGGACTTCCGTCATACGGCATATCAGCCTCATAGAAGAAATCTGTATCAGCCTTTGTGTAGTTCACCTTTTCGGGTGCTTTTACGGAAACAACCTCGTAACGCTCATCAAGCTGAGGCACATCCGGCCATATGTTGTTTTTAAAGTTGATTTTATAGCTTGTCTGTGCATCCTGATATGATACATTTACAGTATACTCTCTGTAAATCATACCGTAAAGCTTTGAGTTTAATTCAGTAACAATTTTTTTAAACTCATCTTCGGTCATATCTTCTGTAAACTCAGGCATATTTTTCTCATATTCAATCAATGCCTTAATTACTTCGCCGTAATTAAACGGATCAGCAAGCTCAGCTTTGCAGTCCTTAGCATCAACCTTTTCGGTTGTACCGTCACTGTAAACAGCTTCAATTTCCATACCTGTAAGGTCAAGTTTGAGTTCAAGATTGAACTGACTGAAATACTTGATTAGGCTTTCTTCTGTTGCATTTTCGTCTGCGATTTTTGATAAATCAATATCAGGTTCAATCACATCCTCTGATGTGTATGTAAGCTTGTCGGGGAGCTTTGTAATTTTAAGCTCTGTTACCTTTTTTGCCTCATCGGGTGTCGCTGTGTCGTCTGTCTGTGCAAACGCTGTGAACACGCATGAAAATGCAAGCATCAAAACGATTGCAAGAGATAATACTCTTTTCATAAATTTTTCCTCCTGAAAAATAAAAATCATTGTATGATAAAAGCATATACAATTACAACGCTATTGTAGCACACTATTTTGCAAAAATCAACTGTTTCAACAAATAATTGTCGCAAAAATTCTTCACTTGTTGTTTTTTATGAATTTTTTATATAGTATATTATTGCATTTGAGATTTAATTATAATTGTTCAAAATAAATTTGTATTTATTGCAAATTTTCTATTGTAAAATTCTGTCATTGCTGATATAATTGTAGGTGGAATCAAAAAATTACTGAATACCCGAAAATCGGCATAAAACCTACCCAGCAAATATGGTGATTAAATTGAAAATTCTGCTTAATCCAGACAAAGAAATTGTAAAAGAAGTTCGCAAACAGCTTATACGCACGGGCGGATATTGTCCGTATATGTTAATCAGAAGCCCTGCAACACTGTGTATGTGTGAGGATTTCAGGGCAAAAATTGCCGATCCCGAATTTGAGGGATACTGCCATTGCCTGATGTATTATAAACAAAAATAGAATTTTATACATAACAAAATAACAATAATCGGAACAGCCGTGATTGGGTTTACGGCTGTTCCGATTTTTTAGGCAGAAAAACTCAATCGAGTGAAGTAAATCTGAACTTAAATGTTATAATCCCGTTTTCAAATTCGGCTTTATATTTGAATCCATGCATTTCAAGGGCGGATTTTACTATTGAAAGTCCTATTCCGCTGCCACTCTTATTATCTCCCTTTGCGGCTCTGAAATAAGGCTGCCACAATTTTGAGAGATTTTCCCTGTCAAATGACGAGCATTGATTGCTGATTGATAATACATCATCCGAAACATTAATTGTGATATCCGAACCGTAATCGGAATATTTTTCGGCATTGTCAATCAGATTTTCAAGCACCGTTTTAAGCATGGCAGGGTCAGCCTTTATTTTTGCCTTTGAGTTGTAAATGAAAATAATTTCGTGTTCTGTGTGAACATAATAATTTTCAAGAATTTTCTCAATAAACGGTTTAAAGTCAAAAACTTCGCAATTCAGCTTTAATGCGGGCGAATCGAATCGTGACAAATCGAGCATTCTGTGAATAAGAATGTCCATTTCCTCGGTCTGTTGCTGAATGATTTCTATGTTATGAAGTTTCTTTTCGGTATCTTCCTCATTTTTAAGATTTTCCGCAAAACCGCCTATGACAAACAAGGGGGTTTTGAGATTGTGCGCAATTGCATTTGTCATTTCAAGACGGGTTTCCTCCTGTGCGGTTCGCCTTTTAAAATCTTTCCACGAGAAAATTTCAACCGTAATCACCACCGCCATTATCGTAAACGCAACAGCAAATATCGTTATAAACTTCCATAGGCAATCATCAAGCAGATTTATTTCTTTTAAAGAAGTAATATGAAATACTCTTGTAACCTCTTTATATTCATTCGGCGAGTTGTTTATCATATGATTTTCGGTATAATAAAGGGAATCTCCCATTAATACATAATATTTAAAAATCCCGTCAGGAACTGCCCCAGTCTCATCATAGATGTCTGTAAACAGACTGTTGTCACTCAGGATGTCACTCAGGATTTTTTCAACATCTTTTTGGGAGTATTTCGGTTTGCTTTTTCCAAGGAAAAAGTCCTTATCAATTATATTGCGGTGCATCTCGTCATTTTCAAATTGTTGGGATTTTAATTCTTCTTTGGTCAAGTAATTGTATTTTTTTAGGTCAAAGCTGTACTTTTTGATTGACTCGTCCTGAACATACCAGTCATTTTCTTTATTGCTTTTTACGATTTCGAGCTGACTCGGCACATAACCGTACTTTGCCGATCCGTAAAATTTTTTGCAAATTAAAAGATAATAGTTTCCGTCTTTGTCGGCAGGTGTGTTAAGATAATTACAAATTTCTTTATACTCATCATCGCTGAGCAAATTTTTAAGTACATCAAACCTAATATAATTTTCTGTACCCATATCCAATATTCCGCCGTTGATATCATTATAATGGACAGTCAGTACATTGTCTGTCGTAATCGTCATATCGTTATCATAGGTTAATTGAAAGTATGTATTGCCCTTGTCAACATTTTCATTAATCAGCGCCACATACTCATTGTAGGAATTATTCGGACTTGTTACGATGCCGTTTTTAATATAATCCATCTTTGTATTCAGTTCATTTACTGCGTTGGCTATGAGTAAATCCCTTGAACTGTCGAGTATTGCAAGAGAGGTAAGAACCGTTCCCAGCAGACACACAATTATTGTTACGGAAATTATAATGTAATGAAACTTTTTTCGACGTTTGATATATCTTGATTTCATTTTTTATCCTCCGCCTTATACCCTCGCCGTATTACCGTTTTCAAAACAGACGCATTTTCGCCCAATGCTTTTCGGATATTTTTGATATGCGTGTCAAGCACTCTTTCATCAATCATTGTGTCATAGTGCCAAACGGCTGTGATGATTTTTTCACGGGACACAACGCTGTTTTTATTCTCTAACAGAATTTTAAGAATAGCATATTCCTTTGCGGTAAGGGTTACTTCTTCACCGTCGGACACAACAACACCGTTGTTCGGATTGAGCGAGACATTCCCCACCGTAAGCAAATTGTGCCGCACAAGTCCTTTTGAACGCTTGATGAGGGCTTTCACCTTTTCATAAAATACGGGCAGAGCAATCGGCTTTACAATGTAATCGTCACAGCCGAGAGCGTAGCCGTTGAGCATATCCGCCTCGCTTGTTCTTGCCGTGATGAACATAATCGGCACATCGCTGTATCTGCGGATTTCTTTGCAAAGCGTAAACCCGTCCATTTCGGGGAGCATTACATCAAGGAGCAAAAGGTCATAGCTGTTCTCATATGCCTTATCAAGTCCCTTTAAGCCGTTTTCCGCAAGGGTGATATTAAATTTTTCTTTATCTCTTTTTGAAAAATATTCGACAAGCATTTCACGAATATTTTTATCGTCCTCAACCAAAAGAATGTTGTACATTTTCCTCACCGTACTTTGATTGTAATACATTAATCTGAAGTTGATATGTAGATTTCTGTATATTTAAAATTCAGTTTCTGTCATAACTAAAACGGCGGATGCAATTTTCAGCATCCGCCTTGTTTTATGTATCTTATTTATTGACAAAATATCTGATGATATCCTGACGGGTTACGATACCGATAAAAGTACCGAGGTCATCGGTTACGGGGATAAAGTTCTGATTCATTGCCCGTGCAAGAAGCTCGTCCATACCTACCGAAATTTTAACCGCCGGATTAAAGTCGTGACGGAGTATGTCACGGATACGAAATTCTTCCTGTTCTTCGATATCGCCCGAAGTCTTTTTGTCAATTATATGCCACAAGAAGTCACCCTCGCTCACCGTGCCGACATATTTTCCGTCACGGGTTATAACAGGGATAGCGGTGTAGCTGTGAGCACGCATTTTTTCAAGTCCCTGTCTTAGGGTATTGTCCTCATAAATATATTTTAAAGAATCTTTATGCTTTAAAAGCATAATAACATTCATCTTTTCACCTCCAGTCAAAAAACAAATATTTGTCAGCCAAAGGTCATTATAGTACCAAACAAACAATATTGCAATATCTTTTTACAATATTTTACACAATTATTGCATTTTTGATTTTACATACTTATTTGTAACATATAGCTGTCCGATAAGGTACACCACGCCTGCCGTGAGCAAAAGCGTTTTAACCTGCAAAAGTCCGCTCATCATAAAAAATACTGCGGTTACGACTGTAAGAAGATATGCCCATAATTTTGAAAATCTGTTAAAGCATAAAAGCCACAAAATAAGTGCAACGACCGTCAGAACACAGGTTGAGATTATCCAAAAGGTTTCCATAATCGGCTTTGTAAAACCGCCCTCAAGCACGCCGATGTTAATTCCCATAAGGAAAATACTGCAATATTTTCCGATTCTTTCTATGTAAAGCATAGCCCTGTTATCAAAAATTGTTCTGTCTATTCTGTTGCTTTTTATATAGACGATGTCGGGTACAAGCAAAGCAATTGCAAAAGCAAGTCCGTACCAGTTAAAAAGATTTGTACTGAAAAAGTCCATAAGTTCACTCCGTTATTTATTGTTTTCCTGGTATTCACAAAATTCCTTCGTTTTGCTCCAATACTTTATTCCCCAGTTTTCAAAATTCCACTCCTCCATATAATCGTTACATTCGTAGTCTATGTACCACAAAAATCCGTTGTTTAAAATGAAATTTGTCGGGAAATAATCTATGTTAATTCCTTTTGGATTCAACAGTCTGCACATTTCACGAATCTGCTCAATATATTCGGGTTTCATCTCGTTCTGCAAAACAAGCTCATATGCGGTTTTGCCGTCAATGTAATCTTTAAGAATCCTCTCGTTTTCTACATCGCAGTCAATAAGTTTCGGCAGTCTTAGCCCGGCATTTTTCAGCCGTTTGTAATCGTTAAGCTCACTTTGAATTTTGTTACCGAAGGTATAGTATGAACACGGCTCATGGTGAATCTGTTTTAAAACATAATTGTGTTCTCCGTCTGAAACAAGGTAGGAATAACCGCCCTTGCCTTTTCCGAGAAGCTTAATGACGGTAAAATCTTTTCCGTTCACACTCATAGTATCCATACGAACACCTCCGCACATATTACCGTATTATTTTATCACAGCTAAAGTTTGGGTGCAAGTTTTAAATTCTTTATGTGTAATGAACAAATGCTAAAATAAGTACATTCGGTAAAATAAAAAAGCGTGGATTTATAAATTTATTTTCCCATGCGGCAATTTATTACAAATTTGTTGTTGATTTTCTTATTAAAAAAAAGTATGATATAGAATATATTATTCTGCCCAAATGCCACAGTTGTGACATTTGATGCCCACTACAATTGAATAACAACTTTTAACACACAGGAGAAGATTTATTTGGAAAAGAAAAAATTCAGAATCAGCGGAAAGCTGATATTTAATCTCGCTGTTGTGGCAATCTCGATTTATCTGATCATCTACTTCTTTGTTTCGGAGGACGGTCTGATCGACTTGCTCAAAAAGCCTGACGGCTGCAATATGCTGATTATCCTTGCGGCTTTGCTGATTTATGATTTGAACATCCTTGTTGACGCTGTTGTCACGCTGATATATGTGCGGTCAAAGTATGAGAATTTCAGCTTTATTGAGGCTTTGAAGGTCGCATTTGTCGGAGTATTCTTCAGTGCGATTACACCGTCAAGCACAGGCGGACAGCCTATGCAGCTTTACCTTATGTCAAAAAAGAACATAAGCGTAGGTTTCGGTTCGGCTTGTATGACGCAAAAGTTCATTGTGTATCAGATAGTAATGACCGCTGTCAGCGTTATTGCCGTTATCACAAGGTTCAACTATTTCAGCGATGCTTTTACAAACATCTGGTCAACGCTTTTCATTGTTTTCGGATTTACCGTTCAGCTTGCAATGACGGCTTTGTTCCTGCTTGTTTCATTCAGCCACAAGGTTACAAACAAGCTCATCAATCTTATTTATAAGATTATGAAAAAGTTCAAGTTCATTAAAAATCCCGAAAAGAAGATTGAAAGACTTCACAAAGAAGTTGATATGTTTCACGACACAAACAAACAGCTTTTTTCAAGCGTAAAACGGCTTGTTGTAATTTATGCACTTGTATTCATTCAGGTAATTTTAATTCTTTCAATCCCCTACCTCATCTATATTTCATTTGGAATGGCTCCGATTGCAAGAGCGGCAGGTCAGCCGACACTTTCATTCTATGATTCAATCTGTATTCAGTCATTCGTGCTGTTCACGGCAAACCTTATCCCGCTCCCCGGTGCATCGGGCGGTGCGGAGCTTGCATTCACAATGTACTTCGGTTCGTTCTTCAAAATCGGTGCAATAAGCAAAATCAAGCCGGCAATCCTTATGTGGAGATTCATTACATACTACGGAGCAATGCTGATTTCTGCCCCGTTCTCCTACTTTACAAAGGGCAAACGGCGTGACGATGAAATAAAACAAATTGAAGAAGAACTTGAAACGGAAATGGATAATAAAAAAACGGAAGAAAAAGTAACTCAGTAGTATTTTCATAAATATCTCTTTCAAAAACGGAGCAGACACAATTCAGTCTGCTCCGTTTTTGTTGTATGACAAACCGTTACCCATTTTTTACGGTCAATTGTTGGAAACAATTTGTAGCGGCGAACCTTGTTCGCCGCTACAGTATATCATCAAACATTCTGTTTAAGGCAGGTTTTCAGGTCATCTTCTGCGTTGCTGATTGGACGCAAGCCGAATGTTTCTGACAAATACTGCAACACATTCGGGCTTAAAAATGCAGGGAGTGTCGGGCCGAGGTAGATATTCTTTATTCCGAGGCTTAAAAGTGCCAGCAAATCGGCAACCGCCTTTTGCTCATACCACGAAACAATCAGCGACAACGGCAAGCCGTTTACATCTGTATCAAACGCATCGGCAAGTGCTACGGCAATGCAGATTGCGGAGTAAACATCGTTGCACTGACCGATGTCGAGTAATCTCGGCAAGCCGTCGATGTCACCGAATTCGAGCTTGTTAAAGCGGTATTTTCCGCAAGCGAGCGTCATAATTATGCAGTCTTTCGGCACATTTTCAGCAAACTCCGTGTAGTAATTTCTGCCCGGTCTTGCACCGTCACAACCGCCGATAAGGAAAAAGTGTCTGACTTTTCCGCTTTTGACGGCCTCGACAATTTTATCGGCATATGAAAGCGTAGCGTGACGACCGAATCCAACAAGAATTTCGTGCGGTTCAACATCTTCCTTAAAACCTCCGAGTTCAATTGCCTGCTGAATAATTTCGCTGAAATCTTTGTCGCCGTTTTCCTTTTTGCCGATGTGCTTAACACCCTCCCAGCCGACAACATTTGTACTGTAAATTCTGTCTTTGTACGAATCTCTCGGCCGCATAAGGCAGTTTGTCGTCATAAGAATACAACCGGGGATATTGTCAAACTGCTTTTGCTGATCTTGCCATGCACCGCCGAAATTGCCGATAAGATGCGGATATTTTTTTAAAACGTCATAGCCGTGACACGGCAGCATTTCGCCGTGAGTATAAACATTTATGCCCTTGCCCTTTGACTGTTCAAGGAGCATTTCAAGGTCTTTCAAATCGTGACCCGACACAATAATAAACGGACCTTTTTTGATGTGAACATCAACCTTGTGCGGTGACGGATTGCCGTAGGTTTCAGTGTTTGCTTCATCAAGTTTTTTCATAACTTCAAAAGCATTTTCACCCGTTCTCATCGTCATTCTGATAAGCTCCTCAACCGTGAGCGAATCATCCGTTGTCGCCTCAAGTGCAGTGATGTAAAAATCGTCAACCTGATCGCTGAAATAGCCGAGTTCACGAGCCTGATGACCGTAGGCGCTTATGCCTTTGAGACCGTAAACAATTGTCTGTCTTAAAGAGCGGATGTCGGGGTCAAGCGACTTTTCGTACATAATTCCCGCAAGCGGTGCGTCTTTGAGCATTTCCGACTTTGTTTCGGGAAGATTGTAGGTTGCGTGCAGAGTATGATTTTTGATTTCGCCCACAACTTCACGAAGTTTTTCCTTGATTTGCTGAGATTCACGCAAAAGCGACACATGCACATCGGCATCAAAGTTTACATTCGTCAGCGTTGTAAAAAGGCAGTTTTCCACAAAGCGAACAATGTCCTTGTCAATGTGCTGACCTTTTTCAATAAGCACCTTGCCGTAACAGCTTATGCCCTTCAGCTGAAAGATAAGTAAATCCTGAAGATTTGCAATTTCGGGAGTTTTTCCGCAAACACCGAGCCGTGTGCAACCCTTTCCGTTTGCCGTCTGTTCACACTGATAGCAAAACATCTCATAACCCAAGTCCATATTATTACTCATAAAAATTACCTCCGAAACATTCTGCAAATATTATCTGCAAATTTTCGGAGGTTTATTCTTAATTTTGATATTCTGTTTTAAAGATTTGCAAAAACCTTTGTGCCTTTATTCTTAATCCAAAACCAAACCGGAAGGCTGATGAGGATAAAATAAAATGCTGTGCAGGCGAGGAAAATTTCAGTCGAAATTTCAATTTCAAAGCTGAGAAGAACCGGATACGCAATAGCAGGTACGCATACGGCAAGAACTGAAAGCAATAACGAAAGCATAACACTTGAACTCTGTTTTACTGCCTCAGCGGTTGTGTTCCAATCAAGCTTTGGCTTTTTCAGGTCAAACATAAGTCCGAGAAGTCCCGAGAACAACGAGAAAATTATCGGAATAAGAATTGTGATAATAATATTAACCGGTTTCATTCCAAGCATTATTGAAAGAACAATTGACGGGACAAGTGAAACAACGCCGTTTACAATGAAGTGAAGTTTCAGCTTTTGCGTAAGCACCTGCAACGGTGATACAGGAAGCGACTGCATAAGCCAAAGGTTTTTAGCTTCCATTGAAATTGATGCCGCAGAAATCGGTCCAATTGAAATCACAAAGGCAATCACAAGTGGAAGATATACTGAAATCATTTCAATCAATGTACTTGGAAATTGCTTCAGCGTATTAAGCTGGAACACCGCATAAATTGTTCCGCCTACCATAATTAACGCACTGAGTCCGCTGTTAAGCATATAGGTCGCGTTGCCTGTGAACATCATTCTTTCTTTGCGTAAAAGCGCCTTTGATGCAGAACTTACTTTCAGGGTTTTCTCTTTATACACGGCTTTCTTCGCACCCTTTTTCGCTGTTGCAAGCTTTATGAAGCTGTGAGAAAGCACCGCATAAACAACTGCAAAGAACGCAATAATTACGACAGCAACACCAAAAAGTGGCAACAAGTCGCCCGATGCGCCAAGTCCTGTGAGATAAAGCGGATATGCACTGTCCATTATATTTGCACCGATGCCAATTGAATTTGCAGCGAGTGTTTTTACAAGGTCCTCTGCCTGATAATAAAGGTAAAAATACAGTGCAAAGAAAACAAGTGAAAATACGATTGTCACAACATTTTTATGTCTTGTCCTTGATGTTACAAATGCAATCAGCCAGCCGAGAATGCACGAAACGCTCAGGCTTAAAAGCGGAACTAAAAGCAGAATCACAATCTGACTTACTACAAGCGAAGCCGAAACAGACGCATTTGTTGCATAGGCCGCAAAAGCAGGGACCTGTACAAGTGCACAAAAGAGAAGATTTTGTGCATACAGTGGCAACATTCTGCAAAAGAGAATGCTGCGAGGCGGAATAGGCATTGAAAGCAAAAGTTCATTATCCTTTGCCTCATAAAGCTGTGAGAGCGAAAGGAAAATACAGCCTATTGTGCTGATTACAAACGACGCACCCATAACATAGAGGAAATACAACCAACTGAATCCCGATGTTGCAAGCATAGGTGCCATCATGCTGAACATATTGTAGAACATAAATGCAAATACAATACCGACAAAAGCTAGAAGAGCAAGATAAACAGCCGGTGAGTTAAACGAACTTTTTTTGCCGTTCTTTTTCTTGTTTGACGAATTTGCGGTGTACCGTGCAAGTGCCTTTTGAAATTGGAGTTTAATTAAGGTTTTAAGCATCTTTCTCCTCCAGTTCAAGGAATACATCTTCAAGCGAATCATCGCCCTTGACCTCATCCATTGTACCCGACTTGATAAGTTTGCCGCTTTTGATGATAGCAACCTTGTTGCAAAGCTTTTCGGCAACTTCAAGCACATGGGTTGAGAAGAAAATTGCACCGCCGTTATCGCACATCTCTCTCATCAAAGTTTTGAGAAGGTGGGATGATTTTGGGTCAAGACCTACAAACGGTTCATCCATAATGATAAGCTTTGGGTTATGTATGAGTGCGGAAACAATTGCAAGTTTTTGTTTCATACCGTGAGAATAGCCGTCAATTGTCTGAGCAAGTGCATTTTTAATTTCAAACATTTCAGCATATTTACTGATTCTTGCCTGACGATCAGACTGGCTGATTCCGAAAATATCGGCAATAAAATTGAGGTACTTAATACCTGTCATAAACTCATACAAATCGGGATTGTCGGGAATGTAAGCAATTTTGCGCTTACATTCGAGAGGTTTTTCTTTTACCGACACACCGTCAACATAGATTTCGCCCTCGTCAAAGTTGAGAATTCCACAGCAGGATTTGATTGTTGTTGTCTTACCTGCACCGTTGTGTCCGATAAAGCCGTAAATCTCGCCTTTTTGAATATGAAGTGACAAATCGTCAACAGCCTTTTTGTCACCGTATTTTTTAGTTAAATGTTCTATTCTGAGCATAAGCGCTCCTCCTATAGCCAAATAAATTACGCAAATTATACTACACAAAATATTCTTGTGTCAATATGTTATAAAAATTCAACAAGTTTGAATTACAAACCAATAAATCTGCGAAATTTGGATAACAGAAACCATTTTTGATGAAATGTAAAATCTATTGAAATATTTTGCATTACGAATCATCTTGAATATGTGCAGGAATGATTTATAATATTAAGTACAGATTATTTTTTGGAGGTTCATCTTGGCAAAGTTCAAAAGAAAATATACACTCGGGGAAGAAATTTTCAACTCTGTATCACACGGAATCGGTGCAGGTCTGTCGATTGCGGGAACGGTTGTGCTTATCGTTACGGCGGCAATCCACACAAATGCGTGGGGTGTTGTCAGCTCTTGCATTTACGGTGCATCGCTCATAATACTCTACACAATGTCAACTCTGTATCATTCTTTCACAAATGAAAAAGTAAAAGCATTTTTCCGAATAATGGATCACAACACAATTTTTCTGCTGATTGCAGGAACATACACACCGATTACTCTTTACTACCTCAACGGTGTGACAGGTTGGATTCTGTTCGGAATTGTGTGGGCATCGGCAATTTTCGGAATAGTTATGAACTCAATCAACCTTGAAAAAGCAAGGATTCCGTCAATATTCTGCTACATAGGAATGGGTTGGGTAATAATCTTTGCAATAAAACCGCTTATGGAACATATGCCGTCAATTTCGGGAATCTTCCTCATAATAGGCGGAGTATTCTACACGGTGGGGATTATATTTTACGCAATTAAAAAGGTAAAATATTTTCACTCGATATGGCACTTATTCACGGTTGCGGGAAGTGTGTTTCACTACTTTGCAATTCTTCTCGGATTTTTTCGTATTTAACGAAAGCGAAAGCTGACCGCATAAAAATCCGCTGGTAAATCTTTCACACGCAAAAAATGGGCTACAGAAAAACCTTTCGTTTTTCTGTAGCCCTAAATTTTATAAAAAGATTTGTTTAGTTTACGGGAACGCCTACGGAAACCTCTCTTACAGACAAAGCTTCCTTTGGAAGTGTGTACTTCTGCTTGTAAGCCTTGTAATCTGCGTTGTACTGAATATCGTCTGAATTTTTGAGTTCGTGGAGATATTCGTGTGCATCGTAGCCGTTGCGATTGATTTCAATAACACCGATTGCAATGTTTGAGCAATGGTCGGAAACTCTCTCAATATTTGTGATAAGGTCAGAGAATACAAAACCGAGTTCGATTGTACAGGTACCGTTAGTAAGACGCTTAACATGGGCGTCTTTAAGCTTGTCACGCAAACGGTCGATAACCTGTTCAAGCGGTTCAACCTTTGAGGCAAGTGCAAGGTCATTATCAACAAAAGCAACAGTAGCGTTGTTGATAATTTCACGAAGTGCGTCAACCATAACGGCAAGACCTGCTTTTGCCTCTTTTGAGAATGAAATGTTCTTTTCGTGAATTTCCTGAGCAACCTTTACAATGCTTACCGCATGATCGCTGATACGCTCAAAATCACCGATTGTGTGAAGAATGAGCTGAATAGTTTTACTGTCGTCAGCCGAAAGCTGTTTGGAACTGAGCTTTACAAGATATGTTGAAATAACATCCTCATAGGAATCAATCATATCTTCGTTTTCATGAATTGTTTCCGCAACCTTTTCGTCATAATGGTCAACAAGTTCAAGTGCGCCGAGGAGCGTACCCTCAGAAAGACGAGCCATTTTTTCAGCAAGTGACTTTGCACGCTCTGTTGCAACAGAGGGAGTGTTGAGAAAACGCTCATCGAGGAACGGAACATCCGAATCCTCTTCCTTGTCCTTGATTGTAAGACAGGCAAGCTTTTCAAGATACTTGTTGAACGGAAGAAGAATTGCAGTTGCAAGAAGGTTAAATAAAGTATGGATAACCGCAATGTTCTCCGGACCTACGATATCGTCAAGAAAACCGTAGTTGATAAAGAGGTTAGAACCGTAGAACAATGCACAAATTACGAGTGTACCGATAATATTGAAGTAAAGATGTACAAATGCGGCACGCTTTGCGTTTTTCTTTGCACCGATACAGGAAATAAGTGCGGTTACGCAAGTGCCTATATTCTGTCCCATAACAATCGGGATTGCCATTGAATAGCTGATTGCGCCTGTTTTGGACAATGCCTGCAAAATACCGACAGAGGCACTTGAGCTTTGTATAACTGCGGTCAGCAATGCGCCGGCAAGAATACCGAATACAGGGTTGTTAAAGAGTGTGAGGAAGCCTGTGAATGTCGGATCATCCGAAAGCGGTTCAACAGCCGCACTCATCTGATCCATACCAACCATAAGAATACCGAATCCGAGGAAAATTGTGCCTAGATGCTTCTTCTTTTCCGAATTGCAGAACATAAGAAGAATAATTCCTACAAAGGCAAACACGGCAGAGAAAGACGACGGCTTTAAAAGCTGCATAACCAAACTGTCGCCCTCAATACCCGAAAGGCTGAGAATCCAGGAAGTGATTGTTGTGCCGACATTGGCACCCATTATAATACCGATTGCCTGGCGGAGCTTCATAATTCCCGAGTTTACAAAGCCGACAACCATAACGGTTGTTGCCGAAGAGGACTGAATCACCGCAGTAACAGCCGCACCGAGAATGAATCCTTTCATGGTGCTGTTAGTCATTTTTTCCAGAGTTTTTTCAAGCTTACCGCCGGAAAGGCTCTCAAGACCATCGCCCATTGAATTCATACCGAACAAAAAGAGCGCCAGACCGCAGAGCAGTTGTAAAACCATAAACAAATCCATAAATACATACTCTCCTTTATCATCAATAATATTAAACTAAAGTCATAGGATTGTCAATGAATTGTAAAGAATTTGTAAAGTCTGAAAGCTTGGTAATTATCTTTGAAATTTGTCGAAACACGGCATTTTTTATGTAAGATTCGTGAAATTGTATTGTTTGAGCAATAAAAAAGCGGCACTGCACAATATAGTATGTACAGCACCGCTTGAAATTTATTTTCTCTGCAAAGGATTGTAAAAATATTTACATCAGAACCTTGCGGTAAATGTTGTTCCCTGTTCACTGCTTTCAAGAGAAATCTCTCCGCCGTGTCTTTCGGTAATGTGCTTGACAATTGCAAGTCCAAGACCCGTGCCGCCTGTTTCCTTTGAACGGCTCTTATCAACACGGTAAAAGCGTTCAAACACACGCTTGTGGTGCTTTTCGGGGATACCGATTCCCGTGTCGGCAACTTTAACAAACGGATGTTCATTGTCATCACCTGTTATGATTTTTACCGAACCGTTTTCACGATTGTAACGGATTGCATTGTCACAAAGATTGTAGATAAGTTCGTAAATCTGATTACGGTTTCCGTTTATGACGGCAGTTTTTGTATCAACCGTAATTGTAATTCCGTGTTTTTCGGCATTTGAACGGAGATCCTCGGCAACCTCGGCTGCCACCCCTGCAAGGTCAACAGGGGCAAATTCTTCATCGCTGAATTTTTCGTCAAGCTGTGAAAGCTCCATGATATCGCTTATAAGAGAGAGAAGTCTGCCCGATTCCTTGTGAATTTTATTTGCAAAATTCGGGATATCATCGGGCTTTACAAGACCGCTTGCAATGATTTCTGCATAACCCGAAATTGAAGTCAACGGAGTTTTCAGCTCGTGAGTTACATTTGCCGTAAATTCACGACGCATTTTTTCAGCCTTTTTCTTAGCCGAAACATCAATAATAAGACAGATTGCACCGTTTTTTTCGCCGTTTGAATAAACAGGATTGGTAATAATCTGCAATGCTCTTCCTTTTACGGTTGTATCGCCGTTTTTACTCTCGCCCGAAAGAGCCTTGTCAACGCAATCGTTAAGAACCTCGTTGCGTGAAAATGCAATCAAAGTTTTGTCGGTAACACCGTCATCATCGGCGCCGAGAAGCTTCGACGCCGAATAGTTGCTCATAAGCACCTTTTTGTCAACATCAATAAGAATAAAGCCCTCCGCCATATTTTCAATAAGCGTTGAAATTTTATCCTTTTCAAACTGCAGTCTGCGCATCTGACGCTTGATTTGTCTTTGCTGGCTTGCAATTTTCTGTGAGAGCGGCAAAAGCTCATCATACGGCGAGCCGTTGCCGTTGTCCGCCATTTCCTTAATCGGTTCAACGATTTTCTTTGTGGAGCGCTTTGCCAGAATTGTACAGACAACAAATACACCTATCATAATTATAAGAATTGACGGAATAACAAAAAGAAAAATTCCGTAAATGCTGTCAATTGTCTTTGCAACACGGATTACAGAACCGTCTGCGGTTTTTTCTGCATAATAGTAAGTGATTTTATTCAAAGTTTCCGACATTCTGTGGCTTGAACCGTTGCCATCCTTGATTGCCTGTTCAAATTCGGGGCGGTCGCTGTGATTCGGCATAGAATTAACATCTGCATCAACGCTGTCGGATACAACCGAACCGTCACTTTTTATGAGAGTAACACGAAAATCGCCTATTCCGTAATATTTTGAAAGGTCGATTTCGCTGTCGGAATTATAAACGCAGATGATTTTATCGGTATATTGCCGAACCTCTGCCTCCTGTTCATCGGAAAACACAAACCAGAAAGCGGCTGTTGAAAAAACAGCCGTCAGAAGAATGGACACCACAGCGATAACCGAAAAGTTTTTTAATAGCTTTTTACTCAGTTTCACTTTATTCCCCCGCCTTATATCCGACATTTCTCACGGTTTTGATAAGGTTTCCGCAGCTGCCGAGTTTTTGCCTGAGGGTTGTAATGTGCATATCAACCGTTCTGCTCTCGCCCTCAAAATCATATCCCCACACATTGAGAATGATATTTTCACGGGTAAGCGCCATACCTTTATTTTTGAGAAGATACTTTAAAAGTTCGTATTCTTTGAAGGTGAGGTTACATTCCTCACCGCAGCTTGTTACAATGTGCTTGGAATCGTCAAAAACAATCTGACCGAGCTTTATGACATCCTGTCTGTCATCAACAGAACATCTGCGGAGGATTGCACGGACTCTTGAAATAAGCTCAAGAACGGAAAACGGTTTTGTAATATAGTCATCGGCACCCATGTCAAGACCCTTGACCTTATCCATTTCACTTCCCTTTGCAGTAACAAGGATAACGGGAACATTCTTCGTTACAGCGTCCCTGCGCATTTTTTCAAGCACAGAAAGTCCGTCAAAATCGGGTAACATAACATCAAGAATTACAAGCTGAGGAATTTCGGCTGTACAAGCCTTAAAAAAGCTTTTGCTTTCACCAAAGCTCTGAACCTCATATCCGCTGCTTTTCATAGCATAAGATTCAAGCTCTCTGATATCGGTATCATCTTCAACAATGTAAATTAACATCTAATACTCTCCCACAACAAATGTGTATTTAAACGCACCGCAAAGGGGCGTCTGCACTTAAATTAAAATCGAAACATCCGCCATAATTATAGACTTTTTTTGCAAAAATGTAAAGTTTAATAAAGCAAAAATCAGGAGCATACAGCTATGCTCCCGTTTGTTAAGCAAAATATATCAGTCGGACAAATCGCAGCTGCCTGTAATTGAAAAAGCAACCCACTCTGCAACATTAACCGCATGGTCTGCAATTCTTTCAAGATACTTTGCAATCATAACGATATCGAGAGCCTCTGAGCCGAGTTCCTTATTCTTATGAATGAGTTCAACCGTTTCATTCTTTGAACGGTTAAAAAGTTCGTCAACGATATCATCCTGACGGGCTACCTTTTTGGCAACCTCAATATCGCTCTTAACAAAAGCGTCAATAGCCTCCGTTACCATTTTTGAGGCATTGTCTGCCATTTCCAAAATGTGAGTAAGATTGAACACCTGCTTTTTGTCCTTGATGTAAACAGACATTTCAGCAATATCAACTGCCTGATCGCCGATTCTCTCAAGGTCGGTAATCATTTTGAGTGCGGCGGAAACATATCTGAGGTCGTGTGCAACCGGTGCCTGATGAAGAAGAAGGTGCAAACATCTGCTTTGAATGGATTTTTCCGCCTCGTTAATACGATTTTCGTGTCCTCTTGCGATATCAAGCAAATCTTCGCCGTCAACAATCATCTTCATCGTATTTTTGATTGCCTGTTCAACAAGACCGCCCATTTCAATAAGGCTGTCGTTAAGCTGTGTAAGCTCTTTATCAAAATATTCTCTCATTAGCCAAACCTTCCCGTAATGTATTCTTCGGTACGCTTATCCTGCGGATTTGAGAAAATTGCGTCGGTTGAATTACATTCAACCATTTCACCGAGTAAAAAGAACGCTGTTTCATCTGAAATACGCAAAGCCTGCTGCATATTATGTGTTACCATAACGATTGTATAATCGTTTTTCAGTTTAAGGCAAAGCTCCTCAATTTTACCCGTTGAAATAGGATCAAGTGCAGAGGTTGCCTCGTCCATAAGCAGAACTTCGGGTTTTACGGCAAGTGCTCTTGCAATACAAAGTCTTTGTTGCTGACCGCCCGAAAGACCGAGAGCGCTCTTTTTGAGTCTGTCTTTAAGCTCATCCCAGATTGCGGCGTCACGCAAGGATTCTTCAACAATCCTGTCAAGTTCTTTCTTGCTTTTGATTCCGTGTGTGCGAGGACCGAAAGCGATGTTATCGTAAATGCTCATCGGGAACGGATTGGCTTTCTGGAACACCATACCAACCCTTTTGCGAAGGATATTTACATCCATATCTCCGTAAATATCCTCGTTGTCAAGGCGAATGTCGCCTGTTATCTTACAACCCTCAACAAGGTCGTTCATTCGGTTAAGCGACTTTAAAAGAGTTGACTTACCGCAGCCTGACGGACCGATGAAGGCTGTGATTCTGTTTTTCTTCATACGGATATTTACATCCTTTAACGCATGAAATTTTCCGTAGTAAAGATTCATGTTTTCTATGGTAAATTTATCCATTGTAAAATAATTATCCTTTCCTGTTACTTCTTGTTGTTTCCAAGTTTCTTTGCAACGAATGCCGAGAGTGTATTGATTGCAAAAACAAGTACAAGAAGTACAACTGCGGTACCCCATGCCTGATCTGTATGAAGTCCTTCGTTGGTAAGTACATACATATGAACGGCAAGTGACCGTCCCGAATTGAGAGGGCCTGCCGCATAGCCTGTTGCCGAACCGTAAGTATAAATAAGTGCGGCTGTTTCGCCTACTATTCTGCCGACAGCAAGAATGATTCCGGCAAGAATACCGGGCATCGCACTCGGAAGAATAATTCTCATAATTGTTCTGAGCTTGCCCGAACCGAGTCCGTAACTGCCCTCACGGTATGAATCGGGAACTGTGAGAAGTGCCTCCTCGGTTGTACGCATAATTGTGGGAAGTACCATAATTGCAAGCGTAAATGCACCGGCAAGAAGTGAATAACCCCAGTTAAGGGCATACACAAAGAAAAGCATACCGAAAAGACCATAAACAATTGACGGAATACCGGCAAGGGTTTCTGCCATTGTTCTGATTACCTTAACAAGCTTGTTGCCACGCTTTGCATACTCTGCAAGATAGATTGCCGCTCCCACACCGAACGGTACGGAAATTATAAGGGTTACAAGCGTAAGAACAATTGTGTTGATAATTGACGGCATACACGATACATTGTCGCTGTTGTACTCAAGCGAGAACAGCTCGGGGGTAAGGTTCGGAACACCTCGCACAAGAACATAGACAATGATAAATATGAGAGCCGCCGCAGAAAGTGCCGCCGCAAAACCTACAAGAATGAGCAGTACAAGTGAAAGGGGCTTTCTTTTGTAGGCTTTCATTCTCTGTTTAAACGATACTTTGTTGATTGCCTTAATCTGTGACACATCAACCAAAGCGGCATCGTTTTTTATGTTATCGCTGTTAGCCACGCTTTTCACTCCTACTCTTTATAGCCTGCATTGAAAGTGTGATGAGCAGAACAAATACGAACAGAACAACACCCGTTGCAATAAGTGCCTGACGGTGCAAGCCTGTTGAATAACCCATTTCAAGAACAATGTTTGCGGTCAGGGTGCGAAGTCCGTCCGTAACGCTGTGCGGAATCTGAACCTTATTGCCTGCAATGAGTACAACTGCCATTGTTTCGCCCAACGCTCTGCCTATGCCGAGAACAACTCCTGCAAGAACGCCTGATTTTGATGCCGGAAGAATTGTTTTGAACACACTTCTTTCCTTTGTTGCTCCAAGTGCCAGAGCACCTTCGTAGTAGCTTTCGGGAACTGCCTTGATTGCCGACTCCGACACACCGATGATTGTCGGAAGAATCATAACTCCGAGTACGATTGACGCCGCAAGCCAGCTTGAACCGTCACCGCCGAAGTTATCACGGATGAACGGTACAACTACCGTAAGTCCGAAGAAGCCGTAAACAATTGACGGAATGCCTGCCAAAAGCTCTGTTGCCGGTTTAAGCACCTTGTAAAGCGGTGCAGGACAAAATCTTGCAAGAAATACTGCTGTGAGAATTCCTATCGGGACGCCGATTATGATTGCTCCCGCAGTAACATATATGCTTGCGATAATCATATCAAAAATTCCATATGATGCAGGCACATTCGTAGGCGCCCATTTCTGTCCGCCTACGAAATCAAAGAAGCCTATTTCTGCCATTGCAGGAACACCGTTACAGAATAAGAATATACAGATTATGACAACCGCCGCTATACTTGTTACAGCTGTGAGGAAGAAAACTCCCTGCATTGCCTTTTCACGAAATCTGTTTAATCTCATTTAATTATGTCACTCCAAACAGTTGTTTCACCTGTGTAAATTGATTTCACCTGATCAAGTGTGAGGTCATCACATGTGTTTGCATTGTTTACGATTACTGCGATACCGTCTTTTGCGATTGTTTCAACCTTGAGTGCGCTCTTTTCCTCATCCTTAAGTTCACGTGACGCCATACCGATATCACATGTACCGCCCATAGCTGACTGCATACCTGCCGATGAGTCGGATGTCTGGATTTCAACCTTAGCGTTTGTGTTTACCTTCTGATAAGCCTCGGCAAGCTTTTCCATTACAGGTGATACCGAAGAAGAACCTGCTACGCTGATTTTGCCTGACGGCTTCTTACCGCTGTATGCGGCATTTTCCGAAACTGTTACATAACCGTTGTCCGAAACAATCTTCTGACCGTCTGAGCTCATTATGTAATCGACAAAATCCTGAGCAACATCGCTGAGTTCGCCCTTGTAAGCAATGTTGAACGGACGGCTTACTGCATAGTCGCCTGACTTTACATTATCGGCTGTTGCCTCAACACCGCCGATTTTAAGAGCCTTTACCGTATCGTTGAGTGAACCGAGTGAAATATAACCGATTGCCGCCTCGTTATCCTTAACATTTGTGATAACAGCCTCTGTGCTGTTGATTGTTACAGCCGAAGTAGTTGTGTTGTCTGTCTTGTTGTCGCCGTCCTTAACAAGAACGCCTGTAAGCTCTGTGAATGCGTCTCTTGTGCCTGAGCCTTCTTCTCTTGTTACAACAGAGATTGTTTTTGATGCGTCAAACTTTGCGGCATCCGAACCTGCGTTGGATGAACCATTTGATGAAGAGCCTGCACCGCCGCAGCCTGCAAATGCAGAAACTGCAAGAACACCGAATAATGCTGTTGCCGTAATTTTTTTAGTCATAGATTTCATTTGAATTTTCTCCTTAAATTCATATCATTTGTGTACCTCTTTTGTACAACATCAGTCTATGACTGTTTTGTAAAATACGCTGTTTGTCAATTGTAAAAAGAGTGTAAATAAAAATATAGGTTTTGTATGCCAAAATAAATTTTTACAAATTTGCGTGACAAAGCCTTTTATTTGTGGTACAATATTACAGAAGTGTGCAGTATGTAAAATAATTCCTGCAAAATTTCAAAATCAACTTACATAAGATTTACAGAGAAATATTATTCCAAGGAGGTCATTTTAGTGGCTGAAAACAAAATCCCATACAAAATATACCTTGACGAAAGCGAAATCCCGACAAAATGGTACAATGTTCGTGCAGATATGAAAAACAAGCCTGCACCGCTTTTAAACCCTGCAACACTCAAGCCTATGACACACGCAGACCTTGCTCCCGTGTTCTGTGATGAGCTTATTGACCAGGAGCTTGACGATACAGACGCATACATTGACATTCCGGAAGAAATTCAGAACTTCTATAAAATGTACCGTCCATCTCCGCTTATAAGAGCATATTTTCTTGAAAAGGCTCTTGACACTCCCGCAAAGATTTACTACAAATTCGAGGGCAACAACACAAGCGGAAGCCACAAGCTCAACAGCGCAATTGCTCAGGCTTACTACGCTAAAAAGCAGGGACTTAAAGGTGTTACAACCGAAACAGGCGCAGGTCAGTGGGGCACTGCTCTTTCAATGGCTTGTTCATATTTCGGCCTTGACTGCAAGGTATTTATGGTAAAGGTTTCATACGAGCAAAAGCCTTTCAGAAGAGAGGTTATGAGAACCTACGGTGCAAGCGTTACTCCGTCACCGTCAACAACAACGGAAGTCGGCAGAAAGATTCTTGAGGCTCACCCCGGTACAACAGGAAGCCTTGGCTGTGCTATTTCTGAGGCTGTTGAGGTTGCAACTCATACAGACGGCTACCGTTATGTACTCGGAAGTGTGCTTAATCAGGTACTTCTTCATCAGTCCGTTATCGGTCTTGAAGCAAAAGCCGCTCTCGAAAAGTACGATGTAAAGCCTGACATTATCATCGGCTGTGCAGGCGGCGGTTCAAACCTCGGCGGTCTTATCTCTCCGTTTATGGGTGAAAAGCTCCGTGGCGAAAATGACTACAAATTTATCGCTGTTGAGCCGGCATCATGCCCAAGCCTTACAAGAGGTAAGTTTGCATATGACTTCTGCGACACAGGTATGATTTGTCCTCTCGCAAAGATGTACACACTCGGCAGCGGATTTATTCCGTCAGCCAACCACGCAGGCGGACTTCGTTTCCACGGTATGAGTTCAACACTTTCTCAGCTTTACCATGACGGTCTTATGGAGGCAAGAGCAGTTGAGCAGACAAGCGTATTTGCAGCAGCAGAGCAGTTTGCAAGAGTTGAGGGTATTCTCCCTGCTCCCGAAAGCAGTCACGCAATCAGAGTTGCAATTGACGAGGCTCTCAAGTGCAAAGAAACAGGCGAAGAAAAGACAATTCTCTTCGGTCTTACAGGTACAGGCTACTTTGATATGGTTGCTTATCAGAAGTATAATGACGGCGAAATGAGTGACTACATTCCGACAGATGCCGACCTCCAGCAGGGCTTTGACGGCTTGCCAAAGGTTGACTAATGCGAGTGTCTCGCACCCGGTTCGTGAAGACAGTTTCATTTTTCTAAAACTTATTATGCCCGAGCATTACTCGGCACGCACATAACTTTTCAGAATGCGAGTGCATTTTTAGAATTACATAAAAAAGAGGTCAGCAATGCTGACCTCTTTTTAACTGTATTATTTCGGTAACTGTATCTCATTTATACAGTTTGTTTTCATCATAAATTTTCTGTCATTACTTGGCGGGCGTCCAATGAACGCCCCTACTGGATTGTGGAAACAATTACAATACTACGCTCGGGCATAATATGTTTTTTACATTACAAACTGTCTTCCCGACATTAATTTTCCATTTTCAATTTTCAATTTTACATTTAATTAAAACTGTCTACACGAACTGGGAACGGCGGCTCGCCGTGCGGGCGGATATTGTCCGCCCATACGGTTCTAAAAGAAAAATTACAAAAACAAAAAACGGTTGGATTACTTTTTTCGTAAATCCAACCGTTAATTTTTTTATTTGGTAATCTAAAATCCGAACTTATTCTCTGCCGGCACGAACGCTTGCGGAGGCAAGTATATACACAAAACCGAGAAGAATATCGGTTGCTATGTCGAACACTTCAATCACAAAAACGACCTGTCCGTTGACAACATTAAATATGATGTTAAGCACTCCGATAAGCACAAGCACTACTGCGAGTTTGCCCGAAGTTTTCAACATTTTTTGCATATCCGGCGGTGATGTCTTTTTTGAAACGGCTCTCAGTCCCATTGAACCTACTGCGAGCTTCAGCACCATTGAAACGGTGACAGTCACGATTAGCAGATAGTCGAATACCGATGCCGATCCGCCGTCAAATGACGGGATAATCGTATTAACCAGCTTGTATGCAACCAAAATTCCCGAAAATATAACTCCGAGAAACATTACAACTGCCGTTACTTTGATTTTTTCTTTCATAAGACACACCCCCGTGAAGGTTTAAGTTATCAGCCGATAAGCTCCTTGATTTTTGACTCTGCAAGAGCAGGATCTGCCTTACCTCTGCTGTTCTTCATAACATTTCCGACAAGCGACTTAATCGCCTTTTCCTTGCCGTTCTTATAGTCCTCAACAGCCTTTGGATTGCTCTCAACAGCCTGCTTGCACAAATCGTTGAGTGCGTTTTCGTCAAGACCGCCCATATCGCTTTCGCTGATAAATTCAAGAGCACCCTTGCCGCTGTCAAGCATTTTTTCAAGTGTTGCCTTCGCAAGGTTGTTGCGGATTTTACCGCTGTCAAGAAGTTTTACAAGCTCGTTAAGCTGTTCGGGAGTAACCGCAACATCAAAGATTTCCTTGTCAGCCTCAGTTTCTGTTCTGCGGAAAATCTGACCGATAATGAAGTTTGAAACTGTCTTTGGTGACTTAACGCCCTCGCAAGCCTTGTCAAAATACTCGCTGATTTTGCGGTACTTTGTAAGAAGCTGTGCATCCTTTTCGGGAATTGCAAGTTCGTCAATATATCTTCTGCACTTGTCGGCAGGAAGCTCAGGCATTGCAGCCTTGATTTCTTCAACAACATCTTTCGGAACATGGATAGTAACAAGGTCGGGATCACGGAAATAACGGTAATCGTGAGCGTCCTCTTTACTTCTCATTGAAGATGTCGTGTTGGTTGCGTCATCATAACGGAGAGTTTCCTGAACAACACTTCCGCCGTTTTCAATAAGGTCAACCTGTCTTTCAAACTCATACTCCATAGCCTTTGCTATGTTGTTAATTGAGTTCATATTTTTAATTTCGGTTCTTGTACCAAGCTTTTCGCTGCCCTTTGGACGAACCGAAATGTTTACATCGCAACGCATTGATCCTTCCTGCATCTTACAGTCGGAAATTCCGATGTAACGCATAACCTGCTGAAGCTTTTCAACATACTCTCTTGCCTCGTCAATTGAACGAATGTCAGGCTCTGAAACGATTTCGATAAGAGGAACACCGCCACGATTATAGTCAACATATGTGTCGCCGTGCTGATGAATGAGCTTTCCTGCATCCTCTTCGATGTGAATGTGGTGCAAACGGATTTTTCTGCCGTTTGAAAGCTCAACATAACCGCCTATAATAAGCGGAGCATAAAGCTGGCTGATCTGATAAGCCTTTGAAAGGTCGGGATAGCAGTAGTTCTTTCTGTCCATTTTTGAAATCTCTGCGATTTCACCGTGAACTGCAAGACCTGCACGGATTGCATAGCGAACTACCTCACGGTTAAGCTTTGGAAGTGTTCCCGGCAGACCGATACACACGGGACAGCAATGACTGTTTGGCGCACCGCCGAATTTTGTAGTACAGCCACAGAAGATTTTTGTCTTTGTGGCAAGCTCAATATGGGTTTCAAAACCCGCAACTAATTCGTAACTCACAGCTTAACACCCCACTTTGTATCCTTAAAGTTTTCAGCAGCAGCCTGCTGATATTTGTATGCCGCATTAAGAATTTCAGCCTCGCCAAAGCTCTTGCCGATAAGCTGCATACCAATCGGCATACCCTTTGCGTTGAATCCGCACGGAACCGAAACACCCGGCAGACCTGCAATATTGACAGGTACAGTGCAGATATCCGTAAGATAGGTTTCAATCGGATCGCTTACAGCGTGTCCCTTTTCAAATGCTGTCATAGGAACTGTCGGAGCAAGGATTACATCGCACTTTTCAAATGCGTTGTTGAATGCCTTAACGATAGTTCCGCGAAGATTCTGAGCCTTTTTGTAATAAGCGTCATAGTAACCTGCGGAAAGCACATAAGTACCGAGGAGGATTCTGCGTTTAACCTCTTCGCCGAATCCCTCTGAACGGGTACGGCAAACCATATCGTGAGTGCCGTTGTAATGCTCGGTTTTGTAACCGAAACGGATACCGTCATATCTGCCGAGGTTTGAAGATGCCTCGGCACAGGCGATGATATAGTAAACAGGAAGGGCAAATTTGAGTTCGGGCAGGTCAAAGTAAACAATCTCTGCGCCCATTGACTTGTAGATATCGGCAGCCTTTAAGACAGCCTCTTTTACATCGTCACGGACACCCTCAAGATATTCCTTTGCAATACCGATTTTCATACCCTTGATGTCATTGTTGAGTTTTGAATAAGTGTCACCGACAAAGCCCTTTGAGGTTGAATCTTTTTCATCTCTCTTTGAAATTGCATCAAAAACAATTGCAGCGTCCTCAACAGACTTTGTAATCGGTCCAATCTGGTCAAGTGAACTTGCGTATGCGATAAGTCCGTAACGGGAAACCGCACCGTAAGTAGGTTTAAGACCTACAATACCGCAGAATGATGCCGGCTGACGGATTGATCCGCCTGTATCAGAGCCAAGACCGTAAGCGGCAATGTTTGCGCCTACCGCACTTGCAACACCGCCTGATGAACCGCCTGAAACATAGTTTGAATCAAACGGATTCATTGCACCGCCAAAGTATGATGTTTCGCATGAAGAGCCCATTGCGAACTCGTCCATATTCGTCTTGCCGAGCATAACTGCGTTTTCGCCTGCAAGAGTTTCCCAAACGGTTGCGTTATAAATCGGCTTATAGCCTGTGAGAATTTTTGAACAACAGGTTGTTTCAATTCCCTTTGTTGAAATATTGTCCTTGAGCGTCATCGGAACACCCTCGAGCATACCGATTTCCTCGCCGGAGGCAATTTTTCTGTCAACAGCCTCGGCAGTTTTCAGAGCCTCCTCGCCTGTTACGTTAACATATGCGTTAAGCTCGCCGTCAGCCTTTTCGATTTCGTCAAGATAGCTTTTTGTAAGCTCGGTACATGAACACTCTTTTGACACAAGCATTTCATGAATTTTTTCAATAGAACCCATTTTTACACCGCCTTACTCTCTGTTTCTTACAAGGAAGTGATCCTCTGCCTGCTCGGGAGCATTTGAAAGAATTTCCTTTGTATCGTAGGACTCAACAACCTCATCCTCACGAAAAACATTTGACAGATTGTTAATATCGTCAAACTCCTCGCCGTCTGTCGGAGCGTTATTGATTGTGTCGGCAAAATCTATGATTTCCTGCATTGACTTTGTAAGGCCGTCAAGCTCCTCTTCGGGAACAAAAAGCTTTGAAAGCAACGCAATGTTTTCAACATCTTCTCTTGTTACCATAAAAACCGTCCTTTTTAAAGAAAATAGGGCAAGTCATATAATATATAACTCGCCCTTTGAGTTTGAATATATGACTGCAAATGCAGTTTTTATCTTAATTTAATATGAACCTCACGGAGCTGCTGTTCTGTTACCTCACCCGGTGAACCGAGGAGAAGATCCTGAGCATTGGAGTTCATCGGGAATGCAATAACTTCTCTGATGTTCTCTTCCTCTGTAAGGAGCATAATCATACGGTCAACACCCGGAGCCATACCTGCGTGCGGCGGAGCACCGTACTGGAACGCATTGTAGAGTGCAGAGAACTTAGCCTTGAGGTCATCCTCGCTGTAGCCGGCAAGCTCGAACGCTTTCTTCATAATTTCAATATCGTGGTTACGAACAGCGCCTGATGAAAGCTCTACACCGTTGCAAACGATATCATACTGATAAGCAAGAACCTCTTCGGGATCCTTGTTAAGAAGGCTGTCAAGACCGCCCTGCGGCATTGAGAAAGGATTGTGTGTGAAGATAATTTGATTTGTTTCTTCATCTCTCTCAAACATCGGGAAGTCAACGATAAAGCACATTTCAAAACGGCTTGTATCGATAAGGTCAAGACGCTTTGCAACCTCTGTTCTGATCTGACCCGCAAGCTTTGGAGCTTCCTGAGCAGTATCGGCGATAAAGTAGATTACATCGCCTGCTTTTGAACCGTTACGGCTGATAAGTTCTTCACGGTCGCCCTCTTTAAGGAACTTGTCAATCGGACCGTCAAATGTGAGGTCATCTCTAACCTTAACATAGCCAAGGCCCTTCATGCCGATTGAAAGAGCAAACTCCTCCATCTTCTTGAACCATTTCTTTGACTGACCTGCGGCGTTCGGAACATTGATTGAACGAACTGTCTTTTTGCGGAACGGAGCAAAGTCTGTTTCCTCAAACATATCGCTGATTTCAACAATTACGAGCGGATTGCGGAGGTCAGGCTTGTCTGTACCGTACTTGAGCATACTCTCGGCATACGGAATACGGGCAAACGGAGGCTTTGAAACCTCTTTATTTGAAAACTTCTTGAATGTTTCGTAAAGAACCTCTTCAGCAACAGCAAAAACATCTTCCTGTGTTGCAAAAGCCATTTCAAAATCAAGCTGATAGAACTCACCCGGTGAACGGTCTGCACGGGCGTCCTCATCACGGAAGCAAGGTGCAATCTGGAAATACCTGTCAAAACCTGACACCATAAGGAGCTGTTTAAAAATCTGAGGAGCCTGTGGGAGAGCATAGAATCTGCCCTTGTGCTTTCTGCTCGGGATAAGGTAGTCACGAGCGCCCTCCGGAGATGAAGTTGAAAGGATAGGAGTCTGAATCTCCATAAAGCCCATTTCGTTCATCTTGTTGCGCAGAAATGTGATAATCTGCGAACGAATCATAATATTATTGTGAACCTTCGGGTTACGGAGGTCAAGAAAACGATATTTAAGTCTTACTTCTTCGTTGGTATTTGTAGAGGTTGCAACCTCAAACGGAAGAACATTCTTACACTTACCGAGAACCTTGATGTCCTCCGTGTGAACTTCAACGAAACCTGTTGCAATCTTCTTGTTGATTGTTTCTTCGTCACGCTTAACAACAGTACCGCTGAGAGTTACTGTACATTCCTTGTTGATATCTTTAAGGAGTTCATCGTTGTGAACAACAACCTGAAGCACACCGTACTGATCACGGATATCGAGGAACATTACACCGCCGTGGTCACGGATATTTTCAACCCAGCCCGCAACTCTGACCTGCTGTCCGATATTTTCTTCTCTTAACTCACCGCAGGTGACTGTGCGGTATTCATTAGCTTTTATCATTACTGTAACTATCCTTTCACAGATATTTTGCCTGTCAGCCTATTTATTTAGCCTATTCTTCTGTATTATAACACAATTGCTGTATTCAATCAATATTTTACAAAAGATTTTTTAAGCATACGGCAAAATATTCCGTTATTCAACGCTTTTAAGGCTTTCAACCATATTAACGGCTTTAATCTTAAAGCTCATAACCGCATTTACAAGAATTGAAAACAGGAATGTCAGCCCTGCCGCATAGAGGTATGAAGTGAAATAAATATCTCTTCCGAACATAACGTTGTCAACCTCAACCGTCTGAATGATGAAACCTGTCAAAAGGTTTCCGAGGAACAGACCTACGAAAATTCCGAGGATAGTCAAAATTATGTTCTCTTTGTAAATGAAGGATGAAGTTTCACGGTTGTAGAATCCGAGAACCTTAAAGGTTGCAATTTCACGGACACGCTCGGCAATGTTGATATTTGTCAGGTTGTAGAGTACAACAAAGGCAAGTGCCGCTGCGCAGATTATCATAACCGTAACAACCATATCAAGCGAGTTGAGCATATTTTTAAATTCGTTCAAGCTTAATGCAATGTAGCTTACCGCCGCAATTTTATCATCTGATAAAACCTGTGAACCGAATTTGTCGCAGGCGGAATCCGAGGTATCTTTGAGTGCGACATCAGCCATATTATAGGTGCAATCCTTACCGAACAAGCTCCTATAGGCGGTTGGCGTCATATAAACAAAATTGTAAATGTACTGTTCAAAAATTCCGCTGACCTTGACCTCTGCCTTTTTGCCGTCAACATTCAGTGTGATTTTGTCGCCTGTTTTTATTCCAAGCTCACTGCACATTTTTTCACTGAGCATTACTCCGCTGTCCGAAAGCTTGAGTTCTTCTTTTCCCTTTCTTGTATGCAGAGAAACAATTTCGTCAAACTTTTCGGGATTCTGCGGTACAACAAGATTTGTGTCGCTGTCCTTAACCTTACTGCCGTGTGTTACCGTACATTCCTGCTGTGAAACAAGCATTGAGAGTTTGACATTGCTGTTTTTATCAAGTGTATCTGTCAAAAACGAAAGATTGTCGGCACTTCCGCTGTCTTTCGGAACAACAACGGCATCGTATTTATAGATTGTTTCAAACTGATCGTGTGTCATCGGTTCAAAGCTGTTGAGCAAACCGAATGCGGCAACAATCAGAGCCGTACAGCCTGCCACACCGATAACAGTCATACAAAGTCTTACCTTGTATCTGAACAGATTTCTTGCGGTCAGCTTTGAGTTAAAGCTCATATGTGACCACAACGGTTTTATGCGTTCAAGCAAAATTCTCTTGCCCGCCTTTGGTGCTTTCGGCCGCATAACAGCCGCAGGCTTTTCGTGCAGAGATTTTGCACACACTACAACCGACACAACAACCGTGCAGACAACTGCGGCAACAATTCCGAAAATTATGCTTGTATAGTCTGGTATCAGCGTTATATCGCCGATGTAGTACATAATTTTGTAAGCATCATAAATTACAAACGGCAAGGTGAAAATGCCGATTAAAATACCGATTACACTTCCGATAACAGCCGCAAGCAACGAGTAGATTACAAACTTCATTACAATGCTTGTGTTGCTGTAGCCGAGTGCTTTCAGCGTTCCGATTTCGGTACGCTTTTCCTCAATTAGTCTTGTCATTGTGGTTACGCAGACAAGCACCGCTACGAGCAGGAAGAATACCGGAAATACCGTTGCAACAGCGCCGAGTCTGTCAGCATTTGAAGAAAATGTTGAGTAACCCGGGTTGTCGCTTCTGTCGAAGACATACCACTTTGGTTCTGTAAGAGAATTAATTTCTTCCTCTGCATCTTTGATTTTATCCTCTGCCTTTTTGAATTCTTCATCGGCTTTTTTAACACCGTCATCGTATTCTGTCTGTGCATCGGAGAGTTTTTTCTCGCCGTTTTTCTTTTCCTCGGCAAGCTTTGCAACACCGCTGTCATACTCGCTCTGAGCGTCATTCAGCTTGCTTTCTGCCGAATCAAGCTGTGCCTGACCGTCTGCCGACTGTTGTGCAAGTTCTGCTTTTGCGGCATCAAGCTGTGTTCTTCCGCTTGAAATCTGTGAATATGCGTAGTCAAGCTGAGCCTGTCCCTCACTTTTTTTCTGTTCAAAAAGTGCCTTGCTTTCGGAAAGTCGGCTTTCGCTTTCTTCAAGCTGTGCCTTTGCGGAATCGTATGTTGCGTTGAGTTCGTCAAGCTTCTGCTGAGCCTGTTCAAGCTGTGCGTTCAAAACAGCGAGCGTTTCTTCATCGGTTGTCTGACTGATTTGATACTGCAAAGCCGAAACAGCGTCCTCAGCCTGACTTATTCCTGCCAAAAGCTGCGGTTCCTGTTCGGTTTGAAATGTATCCTTTGCCGACTGCAGCTGATATTCCGCATTTTCTATTTCAGCCTGTGATTTTGAAATTTCTTTATCAAATTCTGCTTTTGAAGAATTATATTGTTCTTCGGCAGAATTAAGCTGACTTTCCTTTTCGGCAATCTGAGCCTGTGCATCGGCAATTTTTGTGTTATATTCATTGCGTGAATTTTCAAGCTGTGTCTTGCCGTCCTCAATCTGCTGTTTTGCTGAATCAAGTTTTTTCTGTGCGTCATCGGTCTTGGTTTTCAGCTCTTTTTTGCCGTCATCAATCGCCGTCTTTGCATCGGCAAGCTTCTTTTCTGTTTTTTCTTTATTGTCCGAATACTCCTGTTTTGCATCTGCAAGGTCGCTCTTAGCCTTGTCGATAACCTCAACTGTAAAGCTGTTGCTCCTGTCCTCTCCCACCTTTTGAAAATCGGCGGCTTTATCCTCTATGGCATTATCATATTCGTCCGTGTATGCCAAGAATTTATCCGAAATATCGGTTTTTACATAAAGCTCCGTGTAGCGTTCAAAGGCGAAATCTTCGGGGCAAATGTAGAAATAATCCGAGATTTTTCCGTTGCCAACCGTCGTAGTTCCTCGCTGATATGCTATGTAAAGAGGTGACTGTACAAGACCTACCACCGTGTATTCAAGGGTTTTAAGTTCGGTTGAAGTATCTGTATCGCCCGTCTGTTTTGCAAATCTGATTTTGTCTCCGATTTTATAACCCTCTGCCGTGAACGAGCTTGAATCGGCTGCAATTTCACCCGACTTTTCGGGAAGTCTGCCTTCCGTCAAAACAAGCTTGTTCTGAACGGAATTATCACCGTATTTTTCGGGAAGCGCAATGACTCTCATAGTCCTGCCGCCGCTGTCGGCATCGGTCTGAACATCGCAGAAATATGACGGCATAACAGAGGTTACTCCGTCCGTATTTTTTACCGCCTTTATGTCGTCCTCATCAAATCCGACCGTTGACACAAGTCGGTAATCCATAAGCTCCTGCTCGTCCGTGTAGGTTCTTGCAAGATTGTACATTGACGGAACCGTTGCCTTTATTCCGGCAAAAAATCCCACTCCGAGGGCGATAATCGCCATAATTGAGATGAATCTTGCTTTTGTATTTTTAATTTCTCTGAATGTGTTTTTTATCAAGGATTTAGTCATTGTGACACCTCCTTTTCATTTTTTACCACTCAATTTCTTCAACATTTTTCGGATTTTCATTGTAAATATCTTCAACAATTTTTCCGCTTTTCATTCTTATAATGTGATCCGCCATCGGCGTTATTGCTCCGTTGTGAGTGATGAGAACAACGGTCATTTTGTCTTTACGGCAGGTTTCCTGCAACAATTTCAGAATCTGTCTGCCCGTGTTGTAGTCAAGCGCACCTGTCGGTTCGTCACAAAGCAAAAGCTTCGGTCTTTTGGCAAGTGCTCTTGCGATTGAAACTCTCTGCTGTTCACCTCCCGAAAGCTGTGCAGGGAAGTTGTTTGCCCTTTCAAGCAAGCCCACGCTGTCAAGAGCAGTTTCGCTGTCAAGAGGATTACTGCAAATCTGAGCGGCAAGCTCAACATTTTCCTTTGCTGTTAGGTTATGAACAAGGTTGTAGAACTGGAACACAAAGCCTATGTCATGCCGTCTGTACTCAATAAGCTGTTTGTCCTTAAATTTGCTTATATCCTTTCCGCCGACAATGATTTCGCCCTCGGAACAGCTGTCCATTCCGCCGAGAATATTCAGAACGGTTGTTTTGCCTGCACCGGACGCACCGACTACAATTGCAAACTCGCCCTCCTCAACCTTGAACGAAATGCCGTCAACCGCATTGATGACAATCTCACCCGTTTTGTATCTTTTGTAAACATTATTAAATTCTACAAGACTCATAAAATCACCCTTTTCATATGTTTCTTACAGAAAAAATCACTGTGCTTTGCATACTAATTATACCAAATTAATACCGCAATATCAACAGAAATCTTACCGTATTCGTCATCTGTATGTACAATATTTTGAAATTATACATATAAAAACAGCAGAGGTCACACTAAACCTCCGCTGCAAAAAATTATTCATATGTATGATTACAGACCTCGTTGATTTTATCACGGAGCTTTAAGAAATCATCAAAAGCGTCGGGCTTTCTGCGTGGATCACGCAAAATTGCCGCAGGATGAAGCATTGCCATCATAAGCACACCGTTTTTCTCAATCCACTGACCGTGTTCCTTTGTGATTTTGATATCCGATTTAATAAGCCTTGCCGCCGCAATTCTGCCGAGACAGACAATAATTTTCGGCTTGATCATTCTCACCTGTGTTCTGAGCCACTCAATGCACATTTCCTGTTCTTCGGGCTTTGGATCACGGTTCTTCGGCGGACGGCACTTTACCATATTGGCAATGTAAATATTCTTGTTTCTGTCAAGGTCAACAGCCGCAAGCATTTTGTCAAGCAGTTTGCCTGCTCTGCCGACAAACGGTTCGCCTTGAAGATCCTCGTTTTCGCCCGGACCTTCACCGATAAACATAACCTCTGCATTTTCGTTGCCGACGCCCACAACAACATTTGTGCGAGTTTCGCAGAGTTCACACCTGTGACAGTTTTCACAAGCCGATTTTAATTCTTCCCAGGTATTATACATAATTTTCTCTCCCAAAATAAAGATTTAAATTTATCAAAAATGTTGAAATTCCAAGAATAAAGTAGTAAAATAAACACGAAGCCGTACGGCGAATTCTAATTGAATGGTGGTACACAAAATGAAAGTAATGGTTGAAACATCAGCGCATCATGTTCATGTTACAAAAGAAACTCTTGAGGCTCTCTTTGGCAAGGGCGCAACTCTTACAAACAAAAAGAATCTTTCACAGCCCGGACAGTTTGCCTGTGTTGAAAAGGTAACTGTTGTAGGTCCGAAAAGTGAAATGAAAATGTCAATTCTCGGTCCCGAAAGAAGTGCAGATCAGGTTGAAATTTCTCTTACAGACGCTCGTAAGCTCGGCATTGCCGCTCCTGTCAGAGAATCAGGCGATATTGCAGGCACACCCGGTTGCAAGCTTGTCGGTCCCGAGGGCGAAGTTGAAATCGAATGCGGTGTAATTGCCGCTAAAAGACACATTCACCTTGATCCGAAAACTGCCGAGGAGTTTGGTCTTAAGGACAAACAGCTCGTTTCGGTTAAGGTTGGCGAAAATACAGGCAGAGCAACAACATTCGGTGATGTTGTAATCAGAGTAAACGCAAACTACGCTCCTGCAATGCACATTGATACAGACGAATCAAATGCCGCAGGTCTTGGCGGTACGGTTGACGGCGAAATCATCGCATAATTTCGATTTAAACCAAATCACATTTTTGGGACAGTCTTTAAAGGCTGTCCTTTTGTTTTGCCCCAAATCATAAAATTTCTTTTTCAAAAGGAAATCGGTTTGCATATCGTCACCGATGACAAATGTGTGATGTGAAAATTTTTCATATCCTTTTGATTTGTAGAATTTCTTTGCAGGCTCGTTATGTTCCCATACACCGAGCCATATTGTTGAAAGTTTTTTCTCACTTGCAAAATTCTCCGCAATCTGCATAAAGGCTGAGCCTATGCCCTGTCCTTTGGCACTTTTCAGAATATAGATGCGTTGAATTTCAAGCGCATTGTCAAGGCATTTTTCAGTCTGCGCATTGCCGATATTCAGTTTTAAATATCCGAGAGGAGTACCGTTTTTGTACGCTATAAAGGTTACACTTTCGGAGTTTGCAAGTTCTGCTGACAGCTTTTCCGCTGAATAGGTTTCTGCAAGAAATTTTCGCATATCCTCCTCATCGGTTGAATCGGAGAAAGTTTCGTAAAAAGTTGTCCTGCAAAGATATTGCAAGTCCGTCAGCATATCAATGGTGCATATTTTTATATCAATTTTGCTATTCATATTATCAAAGTCTGCTCAAAAATGTGTGGAGAAAATCGGGGAAAATTTCTCGCCAAGATTTTTCATTGTGAGCGTTTTCAAAAAGAATGACCTCGTTCATTCTGTCATACGGGTAGAAGCTTTCTTCCAAAAGTTCGTAGAGCATTTCGGTGCTTTCAAAAATCATCTCTTCAAACTCGTCACCGTTACCCGTATAGATGTAGAGGTACGGCATATTTTCAACAATTTTTGTCGAAAGATATTTCGCCCAATCCTCTCTTGTGTAACAGAGAAATGCAGGAGAAAACACACCTGCATAGCCGAATTTTTCCGGGTGTTCAAAAGCCGAAAAAAATGACATAAGTCCGCCCGATGAACTTCCGCAGACGGCAACATTCTGTCTGTCGGTGCATACGGGGAAATTATTTTCAACATACGGAATGACGGTATTCATAAGAAAATTGTCAAAGATTTCGCCCTCGGGTTTGAAATCCTCACAGAGCATTTCAAGGTGCTGAACCACACCGATTGATTTCGGTGTAAGTTCGCTGTCACGCCAAGCATTACCGTTGTCAATACCTACGATTACAGCGTTGCCTACACCGCTTTTCTGCTCATTTTCAACAGCTTTCACAACCTCCCACGAACCGTGCGGAGTTGAATTATCGTCAAAAAGATTCTGTCCGTCTGTCATATAGACTACGGGAAGTTTTTCACCGTCGGAATGTGACGGAACATAAATCCAGACGGTTCTGTCGCCCTTGTCGGGATACGGAAGTTTTATTGTATGCAACTTTGCGTCAGCCATAAAATCACCTATTTTTTAATTATCTAATAGATATTAAACCATAAAAACAGCTGTGTTGCAACCTAATTTTTTACGGTTGCATAAATACAAAAATTCCCGTAAATAATATCTACAGAGGTGATTTGTTATGACTAACGATATTGAAATGCTCAACTGCGTTTTGCAGAATGCCGAAATGGGCTGTCAGGGAATTACGAGCGTGAGGAAAAGTTTGAAGGACAGCAAGGTTGACGGTGTTTTGTGCGAACATCTTATTAAATACGGAAAGCTGTATCATTGTGCAAATAAAATGTTGCAAAATCGTGGTGCAGAGCCACACAGAGTGAGTAATATGACAAAAGCAATGACACGCTATGCCGCACAAAGGGATTTGAAGCGTGACTCATCATCTTCGCACATTGCCGAAATGATGATAAAAGGCAACACAATGGGAGTGAATAAAATGTCACGCAAAATCCGAGAATATAACGGCAATGACCCCCATGTCAGCCTCCTCGCCAAAAGAATGTTAGAAACCGAAGAAGAAAACATAAAAGAAATGTCCGCATTTTTGTAAAATCAACAAACCACAAAACAGCCACAAGACAGATAATTCGTCTTGTGGCTGTTAATATATTAGAGGCTTTGTCAAGAAAAGTGCGTAAGTTTTTTAAAAATCATAAAAAATTATGTTAATGCCTTAAATCATATGCTCGTTTTCGATACGGGCACTGATTTGTTTGCAGGCAGTTGATTTCTGACCATTGCCTTATTAGAACTCAATCCATTTATCAGACTCATTATCAGAGTTTAAAACTGACATCTTTTTCGCTTGAACCTCACCGGATTCTAAAACATAGTGACCGTTTTTATAACCTGTTTCAACTTTTCTTAGTGCTTCTTCTTGACTGTTTGCTTTAACTTCAAAATTCTGCACAACAGTTTCTTCTATTGCGATAACATAATTTTTCATCAAATCACCCTCGACTGTTCAATTTTACTCTCATTTTCATACTGCTTTACAAGAGAGTCATAATCTATAAACTCAACTATTTTTCTTATGGGAGTGTATATTGAAGAACTTATAATATCATCAAACTGTCTTTTTCTTTCCTTTGATGCAACGATACAAAATCTTGCTCTAAAATCTTGTAATTCATAAAATTTATTTAACGAATTTTTTATATCAGTTGTATGTTCTACTTCATAAAAGGCACACGGCATTTTTCTTTCATTAAACCATACTGTATCCACCGTTTTGGCTTTTCTAAGTATTTCAGGATAGGTAAATTCGTACATATTATGAACTGTAGCTACCTCGCATAACTTTTTCTCTAAAAACAACTTATTCTTATCTTGTGCTGGCACATAAGTTTCCAATTTTCTGATATTGCCGATTTCTGCAATTATACCTTGAAAATATGAATGAGTAAATTCATTTAAGCTCTTTTCGCTTTTACTTTGAATTTTAAACTTTTTGTTGACTTCGTTTTCATATTCTTTTAACGCCCACAAGCCTGGTTGTATTCTAAAAAATTCATCATTTTTTTGAACAATTGCCCTGATTGTTGCGGCAGGTGTTTTTGTTCCCCAACTTGAATAATCGACAAGTTTATTCAACTGTTGAAATGTTGCATAACCACCGTTAGCCCTCATTGCCTCGATAACATAATCCTTTTGTAACATAGAAAATCACCATAGTCATTATTACTGATATACAATAAAATTATATATCAACACTAAAATAAAAGCAATACAAATAAAAAAAACACCCGAAAGGAATTTTTTCAAAAACCTTTCGGGTGAAATTTTTTATTTAGATAAAGGTTGCACCAATTATGATGCGTTAAGCACAGTCGGGCAAATTAAGCCTTAGGACCTGCTTCAACGAGAGCCTTACCTGCTTCGTTGCCTTCGTACTTAGCAAAGTTCTTAACAAAACGGCTTGCAAGATCCTTAGCCTTCTCTTCCCAATCAGCAACATTTGCATATGTGTCACGAGGATCGAGGATGCCTGAATCAACGCCGGGGAGCTCTGTAGGAACTTCAAAGTTGAAGTGTGGAATTGTCTTTGTAGGAGCCTTTGTGATAGAACCGTCGAGGATAGCGTCGATGATACCACGAGTATCCTTAATAGAGATACGCTTGCCTGAGCCGTTCCAACCTGTGTTTACGAGGTATGCCTTAGCACCGCTCATTTCCATCTTCTTAACGAGCTCTTCAGCATACTTTGTAGGATGAAGCTCGAGGAATGCCTGACCGAAGCAAGCTGAGAATGTTGGAGTTGGCTCTGTGATGCCACGCTCTGTACCAGCAAGCTTAGCTGTGAAGCCTGAGAGGAAGTAGTACTTTGTCTGCTCAGGTGTGAGGATTGAAACAGGCGGAAGTACGCCGAAAGCATCAGCTGAAAGGAAGATTACATTCTTTGCAGCAGGAGCTGAAGAAACAGGGCGAACAATGTTGTCGATGTGATTAATCGGATATGATACACGAGTGTTCTCTGTTACAGTCTTGTCGTTAAAGTCAATCTTGCCTTCCTTGTCAACAGTAACATTTTCAAGAAGAGCGTCTCTTCTGATAGCGTTGTAGATATCAGGCTCTGACTCTTTGTCAAGGTTGATAACCTTAGCATAGCAGCCGCCTTCAAAGTTGAATACGCCGTTGTCGTCCCAGCCGTGCTCGTCATCACCGATGAGGAGTCTCTTAGGATCTGTTGAAAGTGTAGTCTTACCTGTACCTGAAAGACCAAAGAAGATAGCTGTGTTCTCGCCGTTCTTATCTGTGTTGGCTGAGCAGTGCATTGATGCGATGCCCTTGAGCGGGAGGTAGTAGTTCATCATTGAGAACATACCCTTCTTCATCTCACCGCCGTACCATGTGTTGATGATAACCTGCTCACGGCTTGTGATGTTGAATACAACAGCTGTTTCTGAGTTAAGACCGAGCTCCTTGTAGTTTTCAACCTTAGCCTTTGATGCGTTGTAAACAACGAAATCAGGCTCAAAGTTTTCAAGCTCTTCAGCTGAAGGAGTGATGAACATATTTGTTACAAAGTGAGCCTGCCAAGCAACCTCAACGATGAAACGAACAGCCATTCTTGTGTCCTTGTTAGCACCGCAGAAAGCATCTACAACATAAAGCTTCTTGTTAGAAAGCTCTTTCTTTGCGATTTCCTTAACTGCCTTCCAAGTTTCCTCAGATGCAGGGTGGTTGTCGTTCTTGTACTCGTCAGAAGTCCACCAAACAGTGTCCTTTGAGTTCTCGTCCATAACGATGAACTTGTCCTTAGGTGAACGACCTGTGTAAACGCCGGTCATAACATTAACTGCGCCAAGCTCAGTTTCCTGACCAACTTCATAACCCTCGAGTTCGGGTCTTGTTTCTTCTTTGAAAAGCTCTTCATAAGAAGGATTGTGAACGATTTCAGTGGTACCTGTAATACCGTACTTTGTTAAATCAATCTTTGCCATTTCAGTATCAACCTTTCTATGTTTTCTGAATTCACATAGATAGTGGAATTGCGACAAATACCCCTTGTCAGCGTTAATATCCAACACCCTATGTTCGTTAATAGTTTATCACAAAAGAATCGGCTCGTCAAGCAAAACAGTAATCAAAAGCAGTTAAAACAGACATTGTGATTATATTGTCCATACTCTTTTATTGTAAGATAAAAAATTGAATTTATGCTAAAGCAAAAATGACAAATTTTAACAATAAACGCAAAAAAGTCCGACAGAAATCTGTCGGACTTAAAATGCAAGCTATAAGTAAAATTACTTAAGTTCTACTTCAGCACCGGCCTCTTCGAGCTTAGTCTTAATAGCTTCAGCGTCTTCCTTAGAAACGCCTTCCTTGAGAGCCTTAGGAGCACCGTCAACGAGTGCCTTTGCTTCCTTAAGACCAAGACCTGTTACTTCACGAACAACCTTGATAACAGCAATCTTGTTGCCGCCTGCAGCCTTAAGAACTACATCAAACTCTGTCTGCTCAGCAGCAGCAGCGCCACCGTCAGCAGCAGGACCAGCAACTGCAACTGCAGCAGCAGCTGATACACCAAACTCATCCTCTACAGCGTGAACGAGCTCTGAAAGCTCAAGAACTGTGAGGCCTTTTAATTCTTCAATAATAGCAGTAATTTTCTCTGATGCCATTGTAATTTACCTCCAATATGATAATTAGTAAAATTTTAATTAATTGCAGCCGATTATTCTGCTGCAGGAGCTTCTGCCTCAGCAGGAGCCTCTTCTGCTGCCTCAGCAGCACAAGCTTCAACGCCGCCCTTGTCAACGATAGCCTGTACGGCACGTGCAAAGGATGCGATAGGTGCCTGGAATGCACCAAGAACATTTGCAAGAAGAACTTCTCTTGTTGGGAGCTTTGAAAGGGCAACGATTGTGTCCATATCAATTACGGCACCGTCAAGATAAGCTGACTTAACCTTAAAGTTGTCATGATCCTTAGCATAGTTGCAAAGGATTCTTGCAGCAGCAGCGTACTCGCTGTCGCTTGTAGCAATAGCTGTTGTACCCTCGAGAACAGGCTTAATGTCATCAAGACCTGCTTCCTCGCAAGCACGGGAAAGAAGTGTGTTCTTTACTACAGTGTACTTAACATCGTTCTCACGAAGCTCTTTTCTGAGCTTTGTATCGTCCTCTGTGTTAATACCCTCGTAGCTGACAACCACACCTGTGATTGAGCTTTTGAGTCTTTCTGAAAGCTCTGCAACAATTGCTTTCTTCTGCTCTAAAACACTTTGACTTGGCAAGATAAATTCACCTCCAAAATATTTGTAACGCAGTTCATAAAAAACAGCCGTCCGTTTTACCTCGGACGGCTGCAAAAACACAAAACAATGTAATTTGCATCTTCCTCGGCAGGCAGGAAAAACCTTTACGCTTACGCACCTGCTGTCTTTAGAACAGCGAATTTTATATATTCACACTATTGTGTAAATAACTGAAATTAAGCACCAAACTTAGCAGGGTTGATGCGAACGCTCGGACCCATTGTTGAAGTAATGGCAACTGAGCGGATGTACTGACCCTTAGCTGCAGCAGGCTTAGCCTTTACGATAGCGCCCATGAGAGTGTCAAGGTTTTCACCGAGCTTCTCAGCGCCAAAGCTTGCCTTACCGATTGGGCAGTGAATGATGTTTGTTTTGTCAAGACGGTACTCAATCTTACCTGCCTTAGCTTCTTTAACAGCCTTGGCAATGTCAGGAGTTACAGTACCTGCCTTTGGGTTTGGCATAAGACCGCGGGGACCGAGGATTCTACCGAGACGACCTACAAGACCCATGCAATCGGGAGTTGTAATAAGAACATCAAAGTCCATCCAGTTCTCCTGCTGAATCTTCTGTGTCATATCCTCAGCACCGACAAAGTCAGCACCGGCTTCCTTGGCAAGCTCTTCGTTAGCGCCCTTACAAATTGCAAGAACTCTAACCTTTTTACCTGTACCGTTAGGAAGAACAACCGCACCTCTAACCTGCTGGTCAGCATGACGGCTGTCAACGCCGAGCTTCACATGAAGCTCAACTGTTTCGTCAAACTTAGCAACTGCAGTCTTGATAACTGTGTCAAGTGCCTCGTTTGTATCATATAATTTAGTTCTGTCAACGAGCTTAGCAGCGTCAACATATTTCTTACCGTGTTTCATCAGTCTTCCTCCATTGTTAGGTGGTCAATCGGAATTATCCTCCCACCCGGAAATAATTAGTCAACTACTGTAATACCCATGCTTCTTGCTGTACCGGAAATCATGCTGATAGCAGCATCAAGTGAACCTGCGTTGAGGTCAGGCATCTTCTGCTCTGCAATCTTTGTGATCTGCTCACGAGTGATCTGAGCTACCTTTGTCTTATTAGGTACGCCTGAACCGCTGTCGATACCGCAAGCCTTCTTAAGAAGAACCGCAGCAGGCGGAGTCTTTGTAATGAAAGTGAATGAACGGTCTGCATATACAGTAATTACTACCGGAATGATAAGACCGATATCATTCTTTGTACGCTCATTAAAATCCTTTGTGAACGCAACAATGTTTACACCGTGCTGACCGAGAGCCGGACCAACAGGTGGTGCCGGAGTAGCCTTTCCGGCGGGAATCTGCAGCTTAATTAAGCCTACAACCTTCTGAGCCATTGTGTTTGCACCTCCAAAATTCGTGGTAAATTGCGGGACGCCACTGTGTAGGGTCCCTCCCACAGGGAGCGTTACACTCCCAATAAAAAGCCAATCGGCTGATTATTATTTGATTAATCTTCTATCGGTTCAGCCTGAGCAAGCTCAAGTTCAACCGGAGTTTCTCGTCCGAACATAGAAACAACTACACGGACATAATCTTTGTCAGCATCAATTTCTTCAACAACACCGACAAAATCCTCAAGCGGACCGTCTATAATGCGAACTGAATCGCCGACAGAATAGTTAAGCTTAACGCTTCGTGTTTCAACACCCATTCTGTAAACTTCCGCATCTGTAAGTGGTACGGGCTTTGATCCGGGTCCCACAAATCCTGTACAGCCTCTGATGTTGCGCACAACATACCAGGTTTCGTCTGTATAGACCATCTTAACGAAAACATAGCCCGGAAACAGTTTGTTTTCAACCTCTTTGGTCTTATCGCCGACTGTTTCGGTTACGATTTCAACAGGAACTTTGACATCAATAATCATATCCTGAAGATTTCTGTTTTCGGCTGTGGTCATAAGATCTGTTGCAACCTTATTTTCATAACCCGAATAGGTATGAACAACATACCATCTTGCTTCTGATTCTGCCATAACAACTTTCTTCCTTTCGTGATTCAAGCAATGTCAGATACGAATCAGGCGGTTGTGTTCATAAAAAGACCAACGAGAGCGTACAAACCCTGATCAAGGGCAAAGATAAATACGCCTACAATAGCTACCATAGCAATGACAATACCAAAGTTCTTTGTTGTCTGCTTCGCTGTGGGCCATGTGATCTTTTTGATTTCACTCTTACAGGAGCCGAGGTACTTTGCGAGCCTTTTGAAAACATTAGGCTTTTTAGCAGTCTTTTTAGCAGCTGCTTTTGCATTTTCAGACTTTTTCTCAGCCATGATGTACCTCCGTTATTTTGTTTCCTTGTGAAGAGTGTGTTTTTTACAGAAACGGCAGTACTTGTTCATTTCAAGTCTGTCAGGACTGTTCTTCTTGTTCTTCATTGTGTTGTAATTACGCTGTTTGCACTCTGTGCAGGCCAATGTGATTTTTACTCTCATAACGGCACCTCCCGGTTTTTTCGGAATATTTTAGCCTCCCTCAATAGGACACAAAAAAATAAGCCCCTTTCAGAGGTAAGGTTATTCTACCATATATAAAGGCTTTAGTCAAGCCTTTTTTTGCAATTTATCCGCAGAAATTCTGTGTTTTCTGCGATATTCCGTAAAACCCGCCCGTCAAGACGGGATTTTACGGTGAATTTCAATTAAATCAGTTCTTTGTAAGAGTGTTTGCCTTTGCCTTAACTTTCTTAACTTTTTCAGGCTTTACCGTCTTGCCCTTAAAAGCCCTTGCATTTAAAGCGGCAACCTTGAGTTCGTCGTTGAAATGCTCATAAAGTGCATTATACTCAGTGTCATCAAGTGAATTGAGCAAAACGATTGTGATGATTGCCCTTGTGTCAACATCACCGTTGTTGTACTGAACATTGAACACATTTGCAAACTTCTCGATTTCATTCTTATTTGCACGCTTAATATACATGGGAATCTTCGGAGCAATATGCTCTTTTGCGAATGTTGCGCCTCTGAACGGGAAGTAACAATCTTCCTCGTTTTTAATTTCCTCACGAAGCTCGGGGAAATATGTTACAAAACGCTTTGCGAGAAACTTCGGATCTGCGGTTCCGTCGTCATCCTTTTTCTTTTTCTGCTTAACCTGCTTTGCCCTTTTGATTGCAAGTGTACCCGAAACGCCTTCGATAAAGTCATTTGCGATACTGTCGGCATCCTTCTGTGTGCCGACTGTTTCATCGTAAAGCCATGTTGCAAGTGTTTTCCATTCGTTGTCGGGACCTTCATCGGTCATTGTGCAGGAACGGAGCACCATCTGTTCCTTATCCTTATAATATACTACCGAATATGCAAGTGCCGCACTTGTAAAAAGCGAAACAAGCTCGTTGTCGTTTTCGGCAACAACCTTCTGCTTTGTATAATTCTGTTTTACAAGTTCTTCTTCAACCTTGCCGACGATATAATCAAAAGCTTTTTTAAATTCCAACTTAATCTTCCTCTCGGATTAGTCTGTTAGAATTCATTATACAATCAAATAACAGATTTGTCAAAGGTTTTGACTTGCAAGACGCACATTATTGTGTTATTATTTAAGCTGTATATTAATGTAAAAGAAGGTTTTATTATGTCTTGTCAAGATGCTATCGGAGTTTTTGACTCTGGATTAGGCGGACTCAGCGCTGTAAAAGAGTTTTTGCATGTGCTGCCAAACGAGAAAATAATATACTTTGGAGATACGGGAAGAGTACCCTACGGCAACAGAAGCCGTGAAACAATTTCAAAGTATGCCCTTCAGGACGCAAATTTTCTGTTGAAACACAATGTCAAAACAGTTGTTGCAGCCTGCGGTACGGTAAGTTCGGTTGCAGGCGATATGCTTGAAGAAAAGCTTTCCGTTCCGTACACGGGTGTTGTAAACCCGACCGCATTCATTGCCGACCGAAAAACAAAGAACGGCAAAATCGGAATTATCGGCACTGCCGCAACCATTTCGAGCCACAGCTACAAGCTCCGTCTTGAAAAGCTTAATCCGAAATACAAGGTTTATGAGCAGGCGTGTCCGCTTTTTGTTCCGCTTGTTGAAAACGGTTTCATCTGTCGTGACGATCAGATTGTACGGCTTGTCATCAGAAGATATCTTTCCGAACTCAAGGAAACAGGCGTTGACACCCTCATTCTCGGTTGCACTCACTATCCGCTTTTGCGTGATGCAATTGCTGACTTTATGGGTGACGGCGTTACGCTTGTTGATTCGGGATATGAAACTGCAATCTATTGCTCAAAAATTCTCAGAGAAAACAATCTGCTCAACACAGACGGTGTGCATCAGACTCCCGAATTTTATGTAAGCGACACTCCCGACGGATTTAAAAGCGTTGCAGGACTGTTTCTCGGCAGAAATATGGAGCATACTGTTACACAAATTGACATTGAACAGTATTAACGAGGGAAGATATGACAGATAAGGAAAAGAAAAAATGCAAATATATGATTTCCATTCTGGGCGAACAGATTCTTGACGATGAAAGCGACCGAATTGAGGTTCTCACAGAGGGAAATTTTCTGATGAAAAAAGACCATTGTTACATAGGCTACAAAGAATATGACGAGGATGCACCGCAGAGCTTTTACGACAATCTCATCAAAGTTCAGGACAATACGGTGACAATTACACGCAAAGGTCCCATGCGTTCACAGCTTATGCTTGAAAAAGGCAGACGGCATCAATGCCTGTATCAGACGCCTGCAGGCGACCTTATGATAGGAGTTTTCACAAAAACAATGAACAACTCCCTCACCAAAAACGGCGGAACGCTTGAGGTCAGTTACACGCTTGATTTCAACAATGACCTTGTGAGCGAAAACAAGTTTAAAATTACGGTTGAAGAAAAAGAAAAGTTTGAAAATGAGGTAGATTGATATGGATACATACGCACTTGCTGTACAACAGCTAAAAAAAGCAATTGAAAACGCTATTGAAAAGGCAATATCAAACGGTGAACTTCCACAGGCGGAGGCCGCTCCGTTTATCATTGAAACACCCGCAGACAGAAGCCACGGCGACTTTGCAACAAATGCGGCAATGGCAGGCGCAAAGGCATTCCGTATGCCGCCTTTCAAAATTGCACAGGCTATCACATCAAACCTTGACCTTGAGGGTACAATGTTTGACCGCTTTGAAACAGCAGGTCCGGGATTCATCAACTTCTTCCTCGGCACTGAATTTTATTCGGCTGTAATCAGAGAAATCCTTGCCAATCCCGAGGCATACGGCAGAAGTGAATACGGCAGAGATGAAAAGGTTATGGTTGAGTTTGTATCAGCCAACCCGACAGGTCCTATGCACATGGGCAACGCAAGAGGCGGCGCTCTCGGTGACTGTCTTGCCGCTGTTCTTGACAAAGCGGGCTACAACGCATGGCGTGAATTTTATGTAAACGACGCCGGCAATCAGATTGAAAAGTTCGGCTGTTCACTTGAAGCAAGATATCTTCAGATTTTCAAGGGCGATGAGATAGAGTTCCCCGAGGACGGCTATCAGGGTGAGGACATCAAAGACCTTGCAAAAGAATATGCTGACCTAAACGGCGACAGCCTTGTTAATGTAAGCGCAGAAGTACGCAAAAAGGCTCTTGTTGACTATGCACTTCCTAAGAACATCAAGAAGATGCAGGCTGATATGGAAAAATACAAGATTTTCTATGACAAGTGGTTCTTTGAAAGCGAGCTTCACAAGAGCGGTGCTGTTAAGGCTGTTGTTGACCTTCTCACGAAAAAAGGACTTACCTATGAAAAAGATGGTGCCGTTTGGTACAAGAACAAAGAGGTGCTCACACAGAAGCTTCTCAAAGAGGGCAAGTCACAGAAATACATTGACAACCTTGAATTAAAGGACGATGTTCTCATTCGTCAGAACGGCAACCCGACATATTTTACAGCCGACATCGCATACCACAAGAACAAATTTGACCGTGGATTCACAACTCTTATTGATGTTTGGGGTGCAGACCATCACGGTCATGTTATGAGAATGAAAGGCGCAATGGACGCTATCGGCTATGACGGTGACAAGCTCAACGTTGTTCTTATGCAGCTTGTTAAGCTTGTTAAGGATGGTGAGCTTGTAAGAATGAGCAAGCGTACCGGCAAGGCTATTCAGCTTGGCGATTTGCTTGACGAAGTGCCTGTTGACAGCGCAAGGTTCCTCTTTAACACCAAAGAGGCTAACACACAGATGGACTTTGACCTTGACCTTGCAGTAAGTCAGGACAATCAGAACCCTGTTTATTATGTTCAATACGCACACGCAAGAATTTGCAGTATCTTCAAGTCACTTGCAAAAGAGGGCATTTCTCCGAGAGAATGTACAGACGCAGAGCTTGCGCTCCTCACAGCTCCCGAAGAAAAAGAACTCATCAATCATCTTGCGTCATACACCAACGAAATCATCAGTGCGGCAAAGGATTATGATCCGACCAAGGTTACGCGCTATGTAACACAGCTTGCAACACTTTTTCACAAATTCTACAACGCTTGCCGTGTTAAGGGCGAAGAAGAAGGTCTTATGCAGGCAAGACTTGCACTTTGCAACTGCGTAAGAGCCGTTATCAAAAATGTTCTTACAATGTTCAACATCTCTTGCCCCGAAAGCATGTAAACCGAGTACCTCGGTGCGTAGTTCGTGTAGATAGTTTTATTAATGCGAAGCTTATATTTCCCGAGCGTTACTATTGTATATCTCGTGCTTTATTCAACCGAGTACCTCAGTGCGTAGTTCGTGTAGATAGTTTTGTTAATGCGAAACTTATACTTCCCGAGCGGAAGTTTACAAATTGAAATTTAAAAATTGAAAATGTAAAATGGATGTCGGGAAGACAGTTTGCATAATGCAAAACAATGTCTTCCCGACTGATTTTTATTTATATCCAATTGTCATGCCTTATGGGGGTTAAGCCCTATTAATAATACAAATTCAATGCATAATAAAGTCCCGAAGTACACACAATACCTCGGGACTTAATTATTATTACTGTGATTATGATTTAAAATCATTCAGTAACAAATTGCTGACCGACTTTTCCGTAACCGTTAAGACCTATAATATACTTTTGAATTGAAGTCGCATCCATAACAGAAATAGCGCCGTCACTATCAACATCTGCAACTGACTTACTGTCTGCTGTAAGTTCTTCAAGACCGACAATGTACTTCTGAATATCGGTAGCATCGATTACGGTAATATCACCGTCAATGTTCACATCACCGTAAACAAGAGCATTTTTTGTTTCATCCTCAACCGCAAAAGCGCTGAATACGCTTACTGCCATAAGAACAAACAATGTCGCAATACTAATAAGTTTTTTTGCCATACCAAAATCCTCCTTAGAACAGTGCATTTTCAACCAATAATACACCGAAATTGAATTTGATAATCAACATTATATAAACATCGAACGAGAAAACAAGAATATACTTTTACTTCTCTTTGTCGTTTATAACCGTTCGGTTATCTTATAAAGTATTTTATCACAAAGACTACTGTTCTGTCAATAGCAAATAAACAAAAAGATGATAAATTGTTTTATTATAAACAAATATGAGAATTGTATGAAGATAACAATTTAACAAATAACGAATAACAACAATGTGTTTTATTACATTAATATCTTCTATACATACAATAAGGTTCACATCACACTAATTTATGCATCACAAACGCAATAGCAATACTGAATTTTGCCACTGTTATAACCATTTAGTTATCATACGAAAATTTCGTTGCAAAGAATGTTATTCTGTCAGTATAAATAAATAAATAAAAAGGGTGATACAATGCCTTATTATAAAAGGATAAGGGAGTTGCGTGAGGATCACGATATGACGCAGAATGATGTTGCAGAATACCTCGGCATGAAACAGCCGCAGTACTTTAGGTATGAAAACGGAAACCGTGACGTGCCGACTGAGGTGCTTATTTCTCTTGCAAAATTGTACAAAGTTTCAACCGACTACATCCTTGAGTTGAAACACGATACAAATTAAACACGCTCAAAAGTAAAACCCCGAAGTCTGTAAAAACTTCGGGGTTGTTATTTTCATTCGGCTATTCAACTAACACTTATGCAGCTGCAAACTTTTCGCCTGTTTTGCCGTATCCGTCAACATTTACGATATACTTTTGAACAGCTGTTGCATCCTTAATTGTAATCACAGCGTCAACATCAACATCTGCTAACTTCTGATTTACATTATCGAGATGTGCCATATTTACTATGTATTTTTGCACTATTGTTGCGTCAACAATAGTAATTATGCCGTCATTATTCACATCGCCGTAAATCATACTTTCCAAAGGATCAGAACATTCAGCAAGAATTTCTTCAACCTTGGACAAAATTGTATCCTTATCAAGATAATCACTGCTATCAAGAATACTTTCTGCGGCAGTCTTTACATCTTTTGGGCTTACAGCCAATGTATTAAGAAGATTCTGTGTGAAATTTGTTTTATCAGGAGCATTATAATAATCAATAAGGTACTGTGCAAGGAGTGTTTCATCAGTCACACCCTCGGTAAGTGTAGTTCCGATTACATTGCCTGTTGTAGTTATTCTCTTTTCCGGACCACAATCCTTGTTCTCAGTCCAAACTGCCTCAAGTGCGACTTTTTCAGAATCATCAGGATTTTCAAGCTTATTGCCTGTACAATATAGTGTATCACCAATGCACTTGCCGTCCATAACTACATTATATGTCTGCACACCCGTGTTTGCACTGAAAATTACGCAATAACGCTTTCCGTCTGAAGCAGAAATTGTGTTGCCTGTTTTTGAAAGGTCATATGCGGCAATTCCTGTATCGGGATCATAGACACATTTTTCTGATCTTGTCTGCCACATAGGCCATACACCTGTACCGTCAGCAGCCCATACATGGCAATAAATATTTTTTACATTTTCCCAACCTGATTTTTTAACATCAAATTTGATTTCCTTTACAGCAGGCTCGGGTGTTGTCGGTTCAGGAGTTGTTGTAGGTTCTGACGAAGGCTCATCGGGAGTTGATGTATCATTAAGCTCATAAAGCACTCCGTTTTCCTTTGCCATTTCATAATTAGGAAGTCCGCCGTATTCATACTTGCCTGTTTTCTCGTTCTTGCCGTAGAAGAAATAATATTCTCCATAGTAAAATTTCTTACCTGAAACAAGATTTTCAGCAGCATTGTTAAGGTCAACAATATATACCATATTGTCAAAATTCATTGCGATGCCCCAATCGGGATCTTCATAAAAATTGTCGGCAAAGTTACCTAAGAATGATTTATCATCACCATTTAAAGCAGCTTTTGCCTTTGACCAAAATTCGCCGTCAAGCATATTGTCATAGTAGTCATCATCGCCCTCTGAATAAGATCCACTTATGATGTCGGCGGTTTGATTTGCAGCCATAAACTGACCCTCACTAAACTCATATGTTACATTTCCGTAATCATCAACTATTCTTTCACCGCCGTTAAGAGCATTGTTGAAAATAACAGCAATTACATCTGTCGGGAGATCAACATAATAAAGATTCGATTCAGCATCAGCAACCTGCATTTTGTAACCCGGCCACGCAAGACGCTCTGTTCCCTCGACAAATCCATCAGTATCAGATCCATTCCACCAAAAAATTCCCGCAGAATCTGCACCGTATTTTGTGCTCTTCCAAGAATTAGGCATTGCAAAATAAATTCTGTGTGTTTCTACGCCCTCACTTGGGACATAACGACCGTCGCTGTCAACTGCCGCAGATACTCCTGAAATGCCGACTACGGCGATAGAAAGCACCATTGCGATTGACAGAATCATACTCATAATTTTTTTCGTCATTTTAAAATCCCCTTTCTGATTACGGTTTAAAAAATATTCAGTATATGTATTGTGAATTGCAAAATTGCACTGCAATGCACTTCTAACCTCATACATATAATACAACTAATACAATATTTTGTCAATAGAATTTAAGACAATTCATACATTTTTTTGTAAACTTTTACCATAAAACAAAATTTTCCCTTTGCATATAATTTAAAATTCTGCAAAAAATAAAACCACCTCACAGAAAGGTGGTTTTTATTTTGAGTTTTTACGATGTTAATCATAACGAGGGACAGCACGAAAAATATCCGATTGAGTTGCCCTCACGGAACAGCAAAAAGGAAATTTCCCCTATTGTTGATGTTACGGAACACGAGGTTTATCCGCTTGAGTTTGCAAACTGTCACAGGACAAAGCCTCATTTTGACACAAACGGTGACATCACCGAGATTGTGACTACCGAAACAGAAGCTGAAACGGAAGAGCGAACCACTCACGAACAGCATAAGTAGGGACATACAAAAGCCTTGTGTCGGAGCTTACTGCTCCGACATTTCCTTTTATGCCGAGTTGCGAACAGATTATCCTCGCCCTGAGCTGATGAAAGCCGTCCGTCACAATCGTAATATCGGTATTAAGGTTGTTGTCCTCAATAATTTTCATTGAATTTCTTATATTCTCGGTTGTGTTGGTTGACTTGTCCTCCATATAAAGTCTTGAAGAATCAATTTTTGACTCCGTCAGCACATTGTACATACATTGTGCCTCACTCATAATCTCGTCACTTCCCTGTCCTCCGCTGAGAACGGCATTTGCGTTCGGAGAATCGTCAAGATATGATTTTGCGGCGTCAATTCTGCCACGCAAAATTACCGACGGCCCCCACGGCTTAACCTGAGCACCGAGGACAATTGCAGTTGAGTCCTCGGGCGGAGCCTGACAGGTTGCCCACACCATTGCAGAGGTGACAATCGCACCGTAAACGGCAAAAGCGATAAAGCCGATATTCACTACACGAAAAACTATTTTAGTAAACAAATGCTTAAAGCAAAATGCCTTTATTGCTCCGTGAACGGGCGGAATTAACACGCACAACAGCCACAGACACAAAAAAGTTCCTGCAATATTGCCCGGGTTGATAATTCCGTGAGTCATAGGGATTACGAAAAATCCGAGAAATACAACTGCTGCGGCAATGCCGATTATGCGTAAAATTAACATCACCATTTTCAAAATATCACCCGACCTGTTAAATTTCTTTCATCTTGTCAAACTCATTGTACATATTTTCAAGTGTTGACAAGCGGTCAATAAACGGAGTGTCAACAGCGCCCTCAAAGCACGATTCTTTCTTGCTTTTGAGAACCTCCATTGCAGATTTGTCGGGATTGTTGATTGTTCCGGCACCTGCAACACAACCGCCCGGGCAAGCCATACCCTCAAGCAGATAGCCGTTGTACTTGCCGGCCTTTGCCATACGCAAAAGCTTTACGCACTCGTCAAGTCCCTGTGCATTGGCAACCTTGACCTCTCTTTCGGGATCAAGCTTGTGGATTGCATTGACAACAGCCTTTGCAACACCACCGCTTACGGCAAAGCCTCTGCCGTCTGCGCTTGAGAATGAAAGCGGTTTTTCGTCAACCTCAACAGCGTTAAAATCAACCTCTTTTGCGGCAAACATTCCAGCAACTTCTTCAAAAGTCAGCACAAAGTCGATATCACTTCGGATACTTCTGCGGCTTGCCTCAAGCTTTTTAGCGGCACATGGCCCGATAAACACAACTCTGCAATCGGGATAATGCTGTTTTGTAAGTCTGCCCGTGAGAACCATCGGAGTGAGTGCCATTGAAATGTACGGAGCGATATCGGGGAAAGTTTTCTTCGCCATAACGCTCCATGCCGGGCAACAGGAAGTCGCCATGAACGGCTGTTTTTCGGGAACTTCTTCCATAAAATCCTTTGCCTCTTCAACCGTACAAAGGTCGGCACCGACCGCAACCTCAACAACATCGGTAAAGCCGAGAGCCTTAAAGGCATTTCTGATTTTATTTGACGGAAGTCCCTTGAACTGACCTGCAATTGCAGGTGCAACGGCGGCATAAACAGGTGTGCCGCTGTTGATTGCCATAATAGTCTGGAAAATCTGACTTTTGTCAACAATTGCGCTGAACGGACAGCTTACAAGGCACATTCCGCATGAAACGCACTTGTTATAGTCAATATCTGCCCTGCCGTGTTCATCGCTGTGAATAGCTTTCATACCGCATGCGGCGGCACACGGACGCTCCTGCTTTATGATTGCATTGTACGGGCACGCACCCTGACATTTTCCGCATTTGATGCATTTTTCATCGTCAATATGCGATTTTCCGTGTACAATCGAGATTGCTCCCTTCGGGCAAACCTCTGTGCACGGGTGTTCAAGACAGCCCTGACATCCGTCTGTCACAACCACTCTTTTTTCGGCACACTTATGACAGGCGAATTTTATAATATTGATTAACGGCGGATCGTAAACCTTTTCGTCAATCATACTTTCTTCAACACCTGTTGAGATAGGCGCTTGTTTTGAAACGGGCAAAAGCGGAAGTCCCATTGCAAGGCGAAGTCTTTCGCCGACAATGGCTCTTTCGAGAAATATACTTTCACGGTATGTTGAAATTTCACCCGGGATAATTTCATACGGAAGATTTTCAAATTTTGAATAATCTCCGCCCTCGTATGCAAACCTTGCAACCTCGGTGAAAATTTGATTACGGATTTTTGTCTTTGACGAATACAGTCCTCTCAAGGCACTCATCCTTTCACTGTGTGTATTTTATTTTCTATTCAATCATTCACTAAATTCAAATCTCAGCAACGCTCTGCCTTGCTTGCAATTTGTACTTAGATTTAAATCGGAGCAACACTCTGCTTTGCTCGCAAGGAGCAGAGTTTGCGACCGATTGCAATCTTGTACATAGGAGCGTTAGCTCCTCAGAGGTTCAATGGAATATTGAATCTCTGAATTGCAACATAATGTTGCAATTCGTACTTAGATTATACACTACACTATCCTTGTTTTCAACAGATACAGGCTTATTTTGCAAAAATTTTGCGATATTATTTACATAATATCAAACTTTATTCCGAGCGATTTTGTCACATTTATTGACTTTAAGTGAATATTGTTATAAAATGGTGTCATACTATCAAAAATTACGAGGTACAAACCTATGAAATGTCCTAATTGCGGTTTTGAAACCGAGTCTGCGTTTTGTCAGATGTGCGGAACGAAAATTTCCGAAGCTTTGCATACACAGAATAATGAAACAACCGAAACTGAGTACACCTCGCCTTTGCCGCAGACAGGCTTTGAACAGGCGGAGGGCTTTGCACCGCAGATTCAAAATGAAATGCCCGAACTTGAAATAAATCAGCCACCCATTCCCTACATTCCGCCGGCAGAACAGCCGATTGATAAAAAGAAAGCTTTTAAAATCGTGAAAATTGTTGCCGCCTGTGTGATTGGTGCGGTCATTATTGCAGGCATTGCAATCAATGTAACTGCGGCGGTATCGGGCAACAGCAAGTCAATTTTCGGCAACAACTCCATTAGCGACTGGGTGAATCCTCCTGAAATGCACGACGGAGATTACAGCACATATAATTAAAAAATTAAAAAATAAAACGGTAGGAAAGGCATTGCAGTATTGCAAATTGTCTTTCCTGCCGTTTTTATGTTTAAGTTTAAAATAAATTATTCGGGTCTGCCGATTTTGCGGAAACGCTCATAGCGTGCATTCAAAAGCTCTTCGTCATCAAGGGCAAGATTCTTTTCAAATGTTCTTTTGATGAGCATTTTAAGGCTTTCAAACATAGCATGATCGCCTGCCTTTGGCTGACGGATGATTCTCTCGATTACACCGAGGTCAAACAAATCCTGTGCGGTAAGCCTGAGAGCCTCTGCCGCATCAGCCGCCTTTGAGCTGTCTTTCCAGAGAATTGACGCACAACCCTCGGGAGAAATTACCGAATAAACGGAATTTTCAAGCATCCATACTTCGTCGGAAACTGCAAGTGCAAGCGCACCGCCGCTGCCGCCCTCACCGATAAGAACGGTAAGAACGGGAGTTTTGAGAGTCATCATTTCCATGAGGTTTTCGGCAATAGCCTGTCCCTGACCTCTTTCCTCCGCACCGATTCCGGGGTATGCACCGCTTGTATCAACAAGGCAAAGAACAGGTCTTCTGAACTTTTCAGCCTGTTTCATAAGTCTTAAAGCCTTGCGGTAGCCCTCGGGATGAGCCTGACCGAAGTTGCGTTCAACACGCTCTTTTGTATTTCTGCCCTTTTCAATTCCGATTACAGTAACAGGAGTGTCAAAGAGCATTGCAAGTCCTGCAACAACTGCTTTATCGTCGGCATATCTGCGGTCACCGTGAAGCTCAATGAAGCTGTCACCGAACATATGGGCAATATAGTCAACCGAGGTCAGCTTGTTAGCATCTCTCGCCGCCATAACCTTTTCGTAAGCTGTCATTTTTAAGCCTCCTCACCGCTGTAACCGTGCAATTTAAGCAGTTTTACAAGTGTAGATTTCAAATTATTTCTGCTGACAACCGAATCGATAAAGCCCTTCTGAAGAACAAATTCCGAGGTTTGGAAGTCCTTGGGGAGCTTTTGACGGATTGTCTGCTCGATTACTCTCGGACCTGCAAAGGCAACAAGGCAATCGGGCTCGGCAAGAATAATGTCGCCCTCCATTGCAAACGATGCCGTAACACCGCCTGTTGTCGGGTCTGTAAGCACGGTGATGTAGAGATTACCTGCGTCGCTGTGTCTTTTTACCGCACCAGAAGTTTTTGCCATTTGCATAAGCGAGAGGATGCCCTCCTGCATTCTTGCACCGCCTGCGGCAGTACAAACAACAATCGGCATTGCATTTTCGGTTGCATATTCAAACGCACGGGTGATTTTTTCACCCGTGATTACGCCCATACTTCCCATCATAAAGGTCGGATCCATAACGCAGAGAACGGTATCAATGCCGTTCATCTTACATTCTCCGCAGATAACAGACTCCTTAGCACCTGTTTTTCTCGCCTTTTCAAGCTTTTCGTCATATCCCGGAAAATCAAGAATATTATGGCTTGAAAGGTCTGCGTCAAACTCAACAAAGGTATCCTTGTCGGCAAGCATTTCAACTCGATCTCTTCCATTCATTCTGAAATGGTGGTTGCACTTTGTGCAGACATGAAGATTTTCCTCCATATCCGTCGTAAGGAGCATAGTGTTGCATTTGGGGCATTTTATCCACATTTCTTCGGGAACGAAGGGTACATTTTTGCTCTCGCCCTCATCGGACTCAAGCTCATTCTTCGGTTTTCTGAAAGCAAACAAATCCATATCTTTTACTTCTTCCTGTCGGCGTGTTTCTCTTCAAACTCTGCCATAAAATCTGTTGTATATTCACCGCTCACAAACTGTTCGTCCGAGAGAATCTCGGCAAGAAGGTCACGGTTAATGTCAATTCCGTCAATGGTAAGCTCGGAAAGAGCCATTTTCATCTTTCTGATCGCCTCGGCACGGCTTCTTGCCTGAACAATCAGCTTGCCGATCATCGAATCATAGTACGGAGGAACAAAATAGTCCTGATAAATCGCCGTATCAAATCTTACAAATGCACCGCCCGGGGTGTGAAGTCTTGTAATTCTTCCGCAGCTCGGTCTGAATCCCTTTTCCGGATTTTCGGCATTGATTCGGCATTCAATTACATTGCCGTGTGTGAAGATGCTGTCCTGAGTGCGGGAAAGCTTTGCACCTGCGGCAATTCTTATCTGCCACTGAACAATATCAAGACCTGTTACCATTTCCGTAACACCGTGTTCAACCTGCAGACGGGTGTTCATTTCCATAAAGTAGAAGTTGTTGTCCATATCAAGCAAAAATTCAACTGTGCCTGCATTGACATAGTTGACTGCCTTTGCCGCCTTAACAGCAGCAATCATCATCTCTTTACGGGTTTTCTCGTCAAGAGCGGGGCTTGGACTTTCTTCAATCATCTTCTGGTTCTTTCTCTGAACAGAGCATTCACGCTCACCCAGACAAACAATATTGCCGTATTTATCACACAAGAGCTGCATTTCAATGTGTTTTACAGGGTGAATGAATTTTTCTATGTAGCAGGCACCGTCACCGAATGCTGACTGCGCCTCGCTTGAAGCTGACAAAAATGCCTCTTCAAACTGCTCTATTGAATCAACACGGCGAATACCCTTTCCGCCGCCGCCCGAACGAGCCTTGATGAGAAGCGGAAAACCGATTTTTTCAGCTTCCTCTTTTGCCTGTTCAACGCTTTCAACAATATCGCAGCCGGGGGTTACGGGAACACCTGCGGCACGCATAGTCTTTCTTGCGTTGTCCTTGTCGCCCAAAAGCTTTATCATTTCGGATGAAGGACCGATAAAGTTGATGTTGCACTGTTCACAGAGCGAAACAAACTTGGCATTTTCGGACAAGAGTCCGTAGCCGGGATGAATAGCCTGAGCACCGCTTTCAACGGCAACGGTGAGAATTGCAGGCATATTGAGGTAGCTGTCGGCAACACGGTTACCGCCTACGCAGTAGCTTTCATCGGCAAGCTGAACATGCAGGGAGTCCTTGTCTGCCTCAGAATAAATTGCTACTGTGCTGATGCCCATTTCACGGCAGGCACGGATAATTCTTACTGCAATTTCGCCTCGGTTGGCAATCAGAATTTTTGAGAACATTTTTTCACTTCCAGTTATTTATCGCATTACGGCTGTCTGCACCCAAAACGGCACAGACAGCCTTTAAAATCACTTATTTTCAACAAGTGCAAACGAAAGCTCGGCACTTACACAGAGCTTGCCGTCAACATAACCCTTTGCGTCAATAAAGTAGAATGCACCTCTGCTCTTTGTGAGTGTGCAGACACTTTCAAGAGTGTCGCCCGGTTTCACGGGATTTCTGAACTTAACATTGTTCATCTTTGTAAAGTAAGGTGTGCAGTTCTTAACCTTGTCTGCAAGAAGGCAACAGCTTGCCTGTCCCATCATTTCGCAGAGAATAACACCCGGAACAACGGGGTTACCGGGGAAATGTCCCTGTAAAAAGAACTCGTCACCTTTGATTGTATATCTGCCCTTTGCCGTGTTTTCGTCAACGCTTTCAGCCTCTTCAACAAGAAGCATATTGTCACGATGCGGCAAAATCTTTTTAATTTCTTCCTGATTCATACTGTCCTCCGATTATTTAACCTTGAATAACGGCTGACCGTATTCAACAAGATCTCCGTCCTTAACAAGAACTTCAACGATTTCATAGTCGTCCTCAGCCTGAATTTCGTTCATACACTTCATAGCCTCGATAATGCAAACGGTTGAGCCCTTGCTTACTTTCTTTCCGACAGGAGCAAAAGGAGCCTTGCCCGGTGCCGATGCGGCATAGAATACGCCGACAATCGGAGCGTTTACAGTCTTGGCGTCTTCCTCGGGAGCGGCAGACTGAGCCGCAGGGGCCTGTGGCTGAACAGGCGCAGAAGCAGGAACATCTGTTGCAGTCGGCTGATATGCACCGATTGGAGATGCATTAAAAATCTGCTGTGCCGGATGTTCTTTTTCAAGATGAATCTTTGTACCGTCCTCTTTTTCAATTTCAAGAACACTCAAAGAAGAATTTTCAAGAAGGGAAATATATTCCTTGATTTCTTCAATTTTATTCATAGTAATTCCCTCGCTTAATATTTTTTAAATACAAGACAAGCGTCATGTCCGCCAAAGCCGAGGTTGGTTGAAGCGGCAACATTTACATCACGCTTAACTGCTTTGTTAGGTGTATAGTTAAGGTCAAGACCTTCATCGGGTTCGTCAAGGTTGATTGTCGGCGGAATAACACCGTCATTGAGAGCCATAACAGAAGCGATAGCCTCAATTGCGCCTGTTGCACCGAGAAGATGACCTGTCATTGATTTTGTTGAGCTGATATTTGCATCATAAGCCTTTTCACCGAGAGCAGTTTTGATAGCCATTGTTTCGGTAAGGTCGTTAAGATGTGTGCTTGTGCCGTGAGCATTGATGTAAAGCTGTGCGTCATCGGCAACATTTGCCTCCTCAAAAGCAATCTTAATTGCTCTTGCAAGACCTGCACCGTTAGGATCGGGAGCTGTAACATGATGTGCATCACAAGTATTGCCGTAGCCTGAAAGCTCTGCATAAATCTTAGCACCTCTTGCGACTGCGTGCTCATACTCTTCAAGAACGAGCATACCTGCGCCCTCGCCCATGATGAAACCGTCACGATTCTTGTCGAACGGACGGGATGCGTGCTTTGGATCATCGTTTGTTGAAAGAGCTTTCATATTCTGGAAACCTGCAATTGTGAGAGGAGCAACAACTGCCTCTGCACCGCCTGCGATGATAGCGTCAGCGTAGCCGTCCTTAATGCAGTGGAAAGCCTCACCGATTGAGTTTGTACCTGTTGCACAGGCGCTCATAACCGAAAGAGACACACCTTTTGCGTTAAAACGGATTGCAACATTGCCTGTTGCGATATTACCGATCATCATCGGAATGAAGAAAGGAGAAACCTTTCTCGGGCCTCCGTTTTCCATGCCCACTGTATTCTTAACAAAGGTCTGCAAACCGCCGATACCTGCGCCGATATAAACACCGAAACGGTTCTCGTCAATCTTGCCTATGATACCGCTGTCGTCAACTGCCTGCTGTGCCGCTGCGATTGCGTACTGTGTGTATGGATCAAGCTTTCTTACTTCTTTTTTCTCAATATACTGTGTGGGATCAAAATCCTTGACTGTACCTGCGATGTGAACCTTGAGGTCACTTGTATCGAAAGCTGTGATTGTTTCGATACCGCAAACGCCGTCAACCATATTTTTCCACATTGTAGGCACATCGTTACCAATCGGTGAAATTGCGCCCATACCTGTTACAACTACTCTTCTGCTCATTATATCCTCCAAATCAATTACATTGCAAGTCCGCCGTCAACTCTGATAACCTCGCCTGTTACATAAGCGGCATCGTCAGAGCAGAGAAAAGCTACTACATCTGCAACATCATCGGGAGTACCGATACGCTTTGCAGGAATCTGTGCTTTCATTGCGTCTTTAACCTTATCTGAAAGTACACTTGTCATATCTGTTGCAATGTAACCCGGAGCAACTGCATTAGCCGTAACGCCTCTGCCTGCAAGTTCCTTTGCAACCGACTTTGTAAGACCGATAATACCGGCCTTTGACGCAGAATAGTTAGCCTGACCTGCGTTGCCGGTAAGACCGACAATTGACGCTGTGCTGCAGATTCTGCCGTAACGCTTTTTCATAAAGTGCTTGTATGTATGCTTAATCATGTTGAATGTACCCTTGAGGTTTACATTGATTACAGCGTCAAAATCTTTTTCGTCCATATTTAAAACGAGCTTATCTCTTGTGATGCCTGCGTTGTTTACAAGAATTTCGATACTGCCGAAGTCCTCGATAACCTTATCGACAATCTTCTTTGATTCTTCAAAATTTGAAACATCACAGAAATACTGCTCAACCTTTGTGCCGTACTGCGAAAGCTCTTCCTTAGCCTTAATGCCCTCGTTTTCGTCACCTACATAGAGAATTGCGATGTTAGCACCCTCTTTTGCAAGCTTTGTTGCGATTGCAAGGCCGATACCTCTTGAGCCGCCTGTTACCACGGCTGTTTTATTTTCAAATCTCATTATATTATACCTCCGAACAGTATCAAAGTTCAAGTGCGTCAATATCAGCCGCAGTTTCAACCTTGAATGCCTTTACATCTCCGTTGATTCTCTTTACAAGACCTGTGAGAGTTTTGCCCACACCAACCTCAATAAAGGTGTCAACGCCGTCATTAATCATATTTTCAACAATAGTCTGCCATTTTACGGGATTCTCAACCTGTGCCTTTACAAGCGTTTTGAAATCGCCCGAATACGGCTGAGCCGTGTAATCGGAATAAATCTGAACCTTTGGCTGAGCAAAGTCAACATTTTCCATATACTTTCCGAGTCCCTCTGCGGCATCAGCCATAAAGGGAGAATGGAACGCACCGCTTACTGCAAGAAGCTTTGCCCTTCCGCCCTCTGCTTTAACTGCCTCACAGAAAGCATCGGCATTTTCACTTGTTGTTGCAACAACAGTCTGAGCCGGTGAGTTGTAGTTTACGGGATATGTTTTGTCAAACCTTGAGCAGATTTCTTCAACCTTTTCGGGAGTAAGCTTTAATACGGCAGCCATTGCACCGGGATTTTCCGTTGCGGCTTTGTCCATAAGCTCGCCTCTTTTGCAAACGAGTCTGAAAGCCTCTTCATCGGAAAGGATTCCCGAAAAAGCAAGTGCAGAAATCTCACCGAGTGAAAAGCCTGCTACGCAGTCGGGAGTGATACCCTTTTCAACAAGAGCTCTTGCGGCTGCAAGGTCGGCAGTAAAAATACACGGCTGTGTATTTACTGTCTTTGAAAGCTCCTCCATTGTACCCTCAAAGCACTGCTTTGAAGTGTTTTCTCTTATAGAATCAGCCATTTCGTAAACAGCCTTTGCGGCAGGCGAATTATCGTAAAGATCCTTGCCCATACCGCTGTACTGTGCGCCCTGACCTGAAAAAATAAATGCTATTTTACCCATTTTGTTGCTCCGTTCAATACTTCTTCTGCCTGTGAGAACATCTCTTCAATCATTTCTCTTGCCGGCTGTTCCTTTTTAACCATACTTGCAACCTGTCCTGCAAGAACGGTACCCTGAGAAACATCGCCCTCTCTCACGGCTCTTCTGAGTCTGCCGAGTCCCATATTTTCAAGCTCCTCATCGGAAACATTAGCCGAATCGTACTCAGCCTTTGTATATTCACGGGTAAACGAGTTACGGATTGAACGAACAGGATGACCGAGTCTTTTACCTGTTACAACCGTGTCGATATCTCTTGCTTTGAGAATTTTGTTCTTATATTCCTGAGAGATAGTACATTCCTTTGCAACGAGAAATCTTGTGCCGACCTGAACGCCCTGAGCGCCGAGCATAAATGCTGCGGCAATCTGTCTGCCGTCTGCAATACCGCCTGCGGCAATTACAGGTATATTTACTGCATCAACAACCTGAGGAACAAGAGCCATTGTTGTGAGATCACCGACATGACCGCCTGACTCGCCGCCCTCTGCGATAACGGCAAAAGCACCGTCTTTTTCCATTTTCCTTGCAAGCGCAACGCTCGGAACAACAGGAATAACCTTGATACCTGCCTCAAGCCACTTTGCCATGTACTTGCCTGGGTTGCCTGCACCTGTTGTGATAACCTTGATGCCCTCTTCAACTACAACATCGCTTACTTCCTCTGCAAACGGACTCATAAGCATGATGTTTACGCCGAAAATTTTATCGGTCATTGTTTTGCACTTTCTGATTTCCTCACGGAGCTGTTCGCCGTTGGAATTCATAGCTGCAATAATGCCGAGACCGCCTGCGTTTGAAACACCTGCGGCAAGCGATGCATCAGCCACCCAAGCCATGCCTCCCTGAAAAATAGGGAACTCAAGACCGAGCGACTGGTCAATGACAGTAGAAATCATATGTAATATCTCCTTTTCTGCATTTTTACTTGATTTTCAGAAACAGAAAATTTGCAAGATTTCATTATTTTGAAAAATTTACGGCAAATTCTGCACCTGATACCATACTTTATGGCATATCAGTCTGATTTTACTCCAAAAGCACAGAAAAGTCAATATAAAAGCACAGAAAAGTCAATATATATGAAGAATTATCTTACCATTAAGCCTTTAACTGCAATAGTCCTCAAGAGCCCTCATAAGGTTTTCTTTTCCCTTTATTTCAATTCCCTTTTCAAGGTAAAGTGCGTCGCCTTTCGGAAGATTTGATACTCTGCAGTCGGTTGTCAGATACGCTTTGTCCTCGCCTTTTTTGTACACTACAATGTACCCTTTTTCGGCTTTTATGATGTAGTCGCCTTCCGTTGTACCGTTATTCTGCGACGACGAATAATTGCCCGTTGCAGAGGTGTTTTCCGCAGAATTCACGGGAGCAAAAAGCGAGCTTATCATCATACACGCAATCAGAATCACACCTGTTAATCCAACTATTTTTTTCATATTACAGCACTCTTTCCGTCAGTTTTTACTTTTATTTTTTCCCGAACCAACGGTTATATTCATCATTTTTATAAAATTCCAACCAAAAGGCCGCCTTAATTCTGCATATTTTTTAAGAGAAATTTGCATTAATATATTTATTTTTTTCTTTTCAGGTGATATAATAATCAAATGAGTATTTCTGCTTGTAATTTTGAACATATATGTTATTATATAATTTATGTATTACAGCCGGCGCACTGCGTTTGTGCAAATCACTCAGACAAATTACAAACCGACGGTTGTTCGTTTAACCGTAAATTGTGAATTGATAAAGGAGATAATATGCGAAACAAGCGTGAAACTGACATCAGTCAGTATAAGGATATTCAGCAAAATGAATTATCCGAAAAAGCTGACGGAGGTGCAAAAAGATTTTTCAGGGGGCTCGGCAAGTTTCTGATTACCGTTTGTTCGGTATGTCTGGTTGCCCTGCTTATTACGGGCATTTCACTTGCTGTCTACATTTTCACCATTGCGTCCGAGCCTACGGGCATCGACCTCAAGGCAAAGTCTATGAACCAGACAAGCCGAATATATATTCAGAATGAGGATACAAAGGAATTTAAGGAGTATCAGAAACTATACGATACCGAGAACAGAATCTGGGTTGACAATCAGGATATTCCTAAGGCAATGAAAAATGCGGTAGTCGCAATTGAGGACAAGCGTTTCTTTGACCACAACGGTGTTGACTGGGGCAGAACACTTTCCGCCGTTGCAAATCTTGCAACCGGTTCGGACTCATACGGCGGTTCAACAATCACCCAACAGCTTATTAAGAACATTACAGATGACAACGAGGTTTCAATTACAAGAAAGCTTCGTGAAATCACAAAGGCACTAAAGCTTGAGCAGGAATATACAAAGGATCAGATTCTTGAAGCCTACCTCAATGTTGTAAACTTCGGCAATAACTGTCAGGGCGTTGAATCGGCGGCTCAGCTTTACTTTGGCAAGAGCATAAAAGACTGTTCAATTGCAGAATGTGCGGCAATTGCGGGAATTACACAAAACCCGTCAAGATGGAATCCGCTTGTTTTCCCCGAAAACAACAAGGAACGCCGTGAAATCGTTCTCAATGAAATGTATGATCAGGAAAAAATTTCCAAAGACGAATTTGATGCGGCTATGAAAGAAAGTGCCACAATGACATTTGTCGGCTGGCAGGCATCCGATGACGATGACGATGATGACGAGGCAGATGTTCAGAACTGGTATATTGATCAGCTCTTTCGTGATCTTCAAAAGGACATTGCGGAATATTACAACATAAGCGAAGCTGCGGCATCTTCAAAGCTTTACACAGAGGGACTTAAAATCTACTGTGCAATGGATGAAAATGCTCAAACCTACCTTGAAAATGCGGCACTCAATATTGATAAATCAAATGATTCCGACCTTCAGATTGCGTCAACAATTATGGGATATGACGGCAGAGTAATTGCAACAGTCGGTTCTTCAACAAAGAAAGAGGGCGCTCTCAGCTGGGACAGATCCTACAACTCCGTACTTCAGCCGGGTTCTTCAATCAAGCCTGTTGTTGTTTACCCTTATGCAATCGAATCAAAGAAGCTTTATTTCTCATCAATGGTTCTCGATGAACCGCTTGACAACTATCGTACAAATGAAAGCGGTCAGCTTGTTTCGGGTCCTAACAACGCATACGGCTACTACAACGGCAATATGAGTCTTCCCGATGCAATCGAGTGGTCATCAAACGCAACAGCCGCTCAGACCATGGAGCTTATCGGCGGTCCGAGCGTTGCATATCAGCAGGTTGTTACAAAAATGGGATTCAAGAATCTTACGGAACAGGATTCACAGAATACGGGTGCTCTTTCAATCGGCGGTATGAACGGCGGTGTTACAGTAAGAGAAATGGCGGCTGCTTACACATATCTCGGCAACGGCGGTCTTTACTACGAACCGTACACATACTACTATGTAACCGACTCAGAGGACAACATAATCATTGATAACCGTGATGCAGTTCCGAAACAGGCTTATTCAGCCGAAACAGCAGGAATCATGAACAGACTGCTTCACTACAATGTTACAAACAGCGCTCACACAAACGCACATTATGCTCAGATTTCAGGCTGGGACATTATCGGCAAAACAGGTACAACCGATGACGATAAGGATTCATGGTTCTGCGGATGTTCACCATATGCCGTAATGGCTACATGGTGCGGTTTTGATAAGCCTAAAACCATTTCCTACAGCGGAAGAACAACGGCAACAAAATTCTTTGCAAATGTTATGGGCAAGTACCTTAAAGGCAAAGAAAACAAGGAATATAAAATATCCAATAACCTGATTGAGGCAACATATAATCCTACAACGGGACTTATTGTTTCAACAGATAATATTTCGGGACGGTATGTGGGCTACTACACCGAGGACAATATGCCGAGTTCGGGAGGTTCATATTACAGCGGTAACTATGAATACGGCTCAGATGTTTCAGACTCCTCAAGCTACTACAATCCCAATTACGGCGGTGACAACAGCGGTAACAATTACGGCGGCGACACAAGCAACAGCGGAGGAGATAATTCAGGCGGCGACACCTCCGGCGGAGGGGATAATTCAGGCGGAGAACCTTCCGGTGGAGGAGATAATTCAGGCGGAGAACCTTCAGGCGGAGGGGAATCCTCAGGCGGAGGCGAAAGCTCCGGAGGCGGTGAATCGTCAGGCGGCGGTGAGGAAGCTCCCCCTGCCGCAGAATAAAATAACAGGTTAAAACCAAAAACTCGAAAGGAAAGGTTTTTAGATATGGTTTCAATAGCAATTATGGGTCACGGTGTTGTAGGTTCGGGCGTTGCCGAAATCTTTACAACACACAAACAGAAGCTTTATGCAAGCATCGGTGAAGAGGTTTATGTCAAGAAGATTCTTGACCTTCGTGAATTTCCCGACAGTCCGCTTGCAGACAGATTCACAAAAAACTTTGAAGATATCATCAACGACCTCGAAATAAGAGTTGTTGTTGAAGTTATGGGCGGTCTTAATCCTGCTTATGACTTTGTAAAGAGATGTCTTAAAGCAGGTAAAAGTGTTGTTACTTCAAACAAGGAGCTTGTTGCCGCTCACGGTGCAGAACTCCTTGAAATTTCAAAGGAAACAAACACAAACTTCCTCTTTGAAGCATCGGTAGGCGGCGGTATTCCGATTATCCGCCCGATGAGCCAGTGTCTTGTTGCAAACAATGTTGACGAGATTGCCGGTATTCTTAACGGTACAACAAACTTTATCCTTACAAAGATGATTGAAGACGGTATGCAGTTTGACGATGCGCTCAAGCTTGCTCAGGAGCTTGGCTTTGCCGAGAGAAATCCTGCCGCTGATATCGAAGGTCACGATGCTTGCCGTAAGATTTGTATTCTTGCATCTCTTGCATACGGAAAGCATGTTTATCCCGACTCTGTACATACAGAGGGCATTACAAAAATTACACTTGAAGATGTAAGATACGCTGAGGCTTTCCATTGCGTAATTAAACTTATCGGCAGTGTTAAGCGTCTTGCGGACGGCAAGATTGACATTATCGTTGCTCCTATGCTCGTTCCGAACAAGAGCCAGCTTGCTAACATTGACTATGAGTTCAACGGCATTATGGTAAGAGGCGACTGCACAGGCGATGTAGTATTCTACGGCAAGGGTGCAGGCAAGCTTCCTACAGCAAGCGCAGTTGTAGCCGATGTAATCGACTGCTGTAAGCACCTCAAGACAAGAAAGTTCCTTTACTGGGCAGACGGCAACGGCAAAAACATTCTTCCTTGGGAGGAGTCAAGCCGTGCCATGTATGTTCGTGCAAACGGCAGTAATGTTGCAGAAAAGGCAGAAAAATTATTCGGTGAGGTAACAGTAATCAATAAGGCTGACGCACCTGCCGACGAAAAAGCATTTGTTGTCAAGGCTATGCCGTACAACGAATTTGCCGAGAAGATTGCTCAGCTTGAAGCTGACGGTGTTTCGGTACTTTCAAGTATCCGTGTGGCTGATTTATAATTTTACAGAGGGAGTATTAAGTACATGAGTTTGATAGTTCAGAAATTTGGCGGCAGCTCTGTTGCCAATGCCGAAAGAGTAATGAATGTTGCATCAATCGTAACAGACACTTACGCAAAGGGCAATGATGTTGTAGTTGTTGTATCCGCTCAGGGCGACACAACAGACGATCTCATTGAAAAGGCAAACGAAATCAATCCAAAGGCTTCAAGAAGAGAAAAGGATATGCTTCTTGCCGCAGGCGAGCAGATTTCTATTTCACTTCTTGCAATGGCAATCGAAAAGCTCGGTTACCACGCTGTTTCTCTTCTTGGCTGGCAGGCAGGTTTCAATACCACTTCTGCTCACACAAGCGCAAGAATCAGAAAAGTTGAGCCTGACAGAATTAAGAAAGAGCTTGACAAGAAGAACATTGTAATCGTTGCAGGCTTCCAGGGCATTTCAAAATACGGCGATATTACAACACTCGGCAGAGGCGGTTCAGACACAAGTGCCGTAGCTATTGCGGCTGCAATGCACGCTGATCTCTGTCAGATTTTCACCGATGTTGAGGGTGTTTACACAGCTGATCCGAGAAAGGTTAAGAACGCTAAGAAGCTTCAGGAAATCTCTTATGACGAAATGCTTGAGCTTGCTACACTCGGTGCTCAGGTTCTTAACAACCGTTCGGTTGAAATGGCTAAAAAATATAATATCGAGCTTGAAGTGCTTTCAAGTATGACAAAGGCTTCGGGTACAATTGTAAAGGAGAAAACTAAAATGGAAAAAATGTTAATCAGCGGTGTTGCTAAAGATACAGATGTTGCAAGAATTTCTGTTATGGGTGTTCCGAATATCCCCGGTCTTGCTTTTAAGATGTTCTCAAAGCTTTCTGCTAAAGATATCAATGTTGACATTATTCTTCAGTCAATCGGTCATGACGGCAAGAAGGACATCAGCTTTACAGTTGCCAAGAACAGAGGCGAAGAGGCTGTTGCTCTTATGAAAGAATACACAGAGAACCTCGGTGCAGAGGAAATTCTCTATGACGATAAGGTAGCTAAGATTTCAATTGTCGGTGCAGGTATGGAAAGCCACGCAGGCGTTGCTACAAAGATGTTTGAGGCTCTTTATGACGCTCAGGTCAACATCCAGATGATCAGCACAAGTGAAATCAAGGTTTCGGTTCTTATTGATTCAGCAGACGCTGACAAGGCTGTAAGCGCTATCCACAGCAAATTCTTTGATTAATAATTAATTTCGGTTAATGCAAAAATCCCTGTCCGTTATGGACAGGGATTTTTTTGTATCGGTAAACAAGGCTTGACGATACTGATTTGACATTTATAAAAATTGTATGCAACATAAATTTTCTGTCTTTACTTACGGGCGGATAATGACCTCCCGTCTGAAATATAGTCGCAATGCGTTGTGCATAAATACACTTCTTTTTGCTCGTTATTTCAGACAGCGCTATGCTCCCTTTATCCGCCCACAGGCGGCGGTCGCAAGGCTACCCCTACAGTTGACTGCACAAACAATCACAAAACTACGCTCGGACATGATTTGTTTTTGGCCTTATAAAACCTGTTTTCACGAACGGTGTACGGCGGTTCGCCGTTACTGCAAATAATAATAAATATGGTCGGGAACAATAAGATTTGCACTTAACAAAACTTTATTCCCGACCACAATTTTCAATTTTCCATTTTCAACTTTCAATTTTAAAAAATTTCCGTTCTGGCATGATATGTTTTTGTTATATCATACTTTCTTCACAAACGAAAAATGCTTAATGATAGTAATATCCTGAATTGGAAAGTCCGTTGAAGATGCTGATACCGCAGACTGCAAGTATAATTGAAATAACTACCACAAGCACAACTCCGATAAGAGCCAGGATAAGAGCGGCTCTTGCGTAGTTTTTGAGTGACTTCTTTGTTGATGAGCTGAACGCCCAGACAAAGAGCATAATGAGGTTTACAATCGGCAGACAGGTTAAAAGCATAACGCCGATCCAACCGCCTATGCTTACAGGCTGAGTATCCGGAGTACCGTATGGCGGTGCAACGGGCGGTACAGGCTGTGAGTTATATGTCTGCTGATACTGCGTGTTGTACTGCTGATTATAGCCGTTGTTGTAGCTCTGATATTGATTGCCGTACTTGCTTTGATTTGCGCCGTAATCATTGTTCGGTGAGTTTGTAAACTGCTGACCGTATGAAGTTTTGTTAGGCTGTGGTTGCTGATAATAAGTTTGATTTGGCTGACCGTACTGCTGAGAATACGGATTCTGCTGTGGCTGACTGTCGGCAGTCGGCTGTGCGTTATCAACCTCAGGCTGTGCAGTCTGCACATTCTCGTAAGGGTTCTGTGCAGCATCTTCGGTTGAAACATTTTCAACAGACTGTGTTTCAGGCTCCGGAGTCTGCTCAACAGGTGTTCCGCAGTAAGTACAGAACATTGCTCCGTTGTCAATTTCGTGATTGCAATTTTTACATACCATATATAATCGCTCCTTGCATAATATTCTATAAATAGTATGCTATCATTTTACACTATTTGCCTTACAAAATCAACAACATTCCACGCAATAATTCAATAATATTACAAAAAGCGACAGTTTTACGGCTGTCGCTTTTTATTACACTCCCCTTTTCATAAGCTTGTGGGGAATTATTTTATTTTCTTTGAGTGACGCTTTTACATCTATAATACGCTGATTTGACGAGCCTCTGAACGCAAGGCTTATATCGTGAAGAGCCTCAACAAATTCACCGTCAACAAGCACATCAATCATTGAAAGCATTTCATCCGTACATTCACACCTTGCTCTGCTGTCGGAAAGAAGCTCCTTGTCAAACAAATAGCCCGAATAACACCAAATTGTTTTGTCGGAATATTTTTCTCTGACACGCTTTAAAAACGGCACTAAGGCTCTTTGATTTGAAGGTTCAAAGGGTTCTCCGCCGAGCAATGACAAGCCGTCAATATATGACGGTTCAAGCTCTTTGAGAATTTTATCCTCAACCTCTTTTGTAAAAGGTTCGCCGTAATCAAAACTCCATGTCTGCGGATTAAAGCAGTTTTTGCAATGATGCGTACAGCCGGATACAAAGAGCGATACTCTTACTCCCTCACCGTTTGCAATATCGCAGAGTTTAATTTCTCCGTAATTCATCAAAGGTGAAGCACCCTTTCCTCAATTTCCTGAGTTCTGCCCTGATTCCAGAACTGAGTTCCGATATATCCACAGGTTCTTCTTGCAACATTCATCTTATCTTGATCACGGTTGCCGCAGTTAGGACACTCCCACACAAGCTTGCCGTCATCGTGAACGATCTTGATTTCTCCGTCATAACCGCAAACCTGACAGTAGTCGCTCTTTGTGTTAAGCTCTGCATACATAATGTTATCGTAAATGAACTTGATAACCTGTAAAACAGCTGGAATGTTATCCTGCATATTCGGAACTTCAACATAGCTGATTGCACCGCCCGGTGACAAAGCCTGAAATTCGGATTCAAGCTTCAGCTTGCTGAATGCGTCAATATTCTCGGTAACATGAACATGATAGCTGTTAGTGATGTAGTTTTTATCTGTTACGCCCTTGATAATGCCGAAACGCTTTTGAAGACACTTTGCAAACTTATATGTTGTGCTTTCAAGAGGAGTGCCATAAAGGCTGTAGTCAATGTTTTCAGCCTTTTTCCACTTTGCACAATAGTCGTTTAGTTTCTGCATAATCTCAAGGCCGAGTTCTTTGCCCTCTTTTTCGGTGAGTTTTTTGCCGATAAGGCTGTAAACGCACTCCCAAAGACCTGCATAACCGAGTGAAAGCGTTGAATAACCGCCGTGGAGAAGCTTGTCAATCTTCTCACCCTTTTTAAGTCTTGCCAAAGCACCGTACTGCCACAAAATAGGAGCGGCATCCGAAAGAGTGCCTGTAAGACGCTCGTGACGGCACTGCAATGCTCTGTGGCAAAGTTCCATTCTCTCGTCAAAAATCTTCCAGAATTTATCAAGATCCTTGCCTGCGCTGAGTCCGATATCAATAAGATTTACAGTCACAACACCCTGATTGAATCTGCCGTAATATTTCGGCTTGCCGTTTTCGTCAACATAAGGAGTAAGGAAGCTTCTGCAACCCATACAGGTAAAGCAATGTCCCTCGCCGTTTTTATCAATTTTGCTTTGGAGCATAACCTTCTCCGAGATATAGTCGGGAACCATTCTCTTTGCGGTACATTTTGCAGCAAGCTCCGTAAGATACCAATACTTGCTGTCCTCGGTTATGTTATCCTCCTCAAGCACATAAATAAGCTTTGGAAACGCAGGTGTAATCCACACACCCTTTTCATTTTTTACGCCCTTGTGACGCTGTTTGAGAGTTTCTTCGATAATCATGGCGAGGTCGTGCTTTTCCTGCTCGTTTTTAGCCTCGTTAAGATACATAAACACGGTTACAAACGGAGCCTGACCGTTTGTTGTGAGCAAAGTAACAACCTGATACTGAATGGTCTGAACACCACGGTTTACTTCTTTGCGAAGTCTTTGCTCAACGATATCGTTGATTTTCTCTTCTGTTGGATGAACACCGAGTTCTTCGATTTCCGCAAGAGTTTCTCTGCGGATTTTCTCACGGGAAACCTGAACAAACGGTGCAAGATGAGCAAGGCTTATGCTCTGACCGCCGTACTGGTTACTTGCAACCTGTGCAATAATCTGAGTTGCAATGTTACACGCCGTTGAAAAGCTGTGCGGTCTTTCAATAAGCGTATCGCTGATAACGGTACCGTTTTGCAACATATCCTCAAGGTTTACAAGATCGCAGTTGTGCATATGCTGTGCAAAATAGTCCGAATCGTGGAAGTGAATAATACCTTCCTTATCAGCCTCAACGATATCAGCCGGCAAAAGCATTCTCCTTGTAAGGTCACGGCTGACCTCACCGGCCATATAGTCACGCTGAACGCTGTTGACGGTAGGGTTCTTATTTGAATTTTCCTGCTTTACTTCCTCGTTATTGCACTCGATAAGCGAAAGAATTCTGTTATCGGTAGTATTTGCCTTACGAACAAGCGAACGATTGTAGCGGTAACGCACATATCTTCTTGCAAGCTCAAACGCACCCTTTGCCATTAGCTGATCCTCAACCATATCCTGAATTTCTTCAACGGACACTGCTCTCCTGATTTTGTTGCACTTATATTCAACATAGTCGGCAACATCCTCAATCTGTTCGTCTGTAAGGAACTTGTGTTCCCCAGAACCGTTTGCCTTTTTAACGGCATTAATAATTTTTTCAATGTTGAAATCTTCTTCTGAGCCGTTACGCTTAATAATTCTCATAATCCTTCCCCTTTTTATTATTTTGCGGTACTTCCTTGGTAAAAATATCCTATATCTGTTAATCCGAATAAAAAAATAAATTTTTCAATAATGCCGTTTAAAAAATGCGTTGTGCAATAAAATTGCAAGGAACCAAACCTTCCTTGCGATGTAAGACCAATTATACAATAATTGCAATATAAATACTGTTGCACAGGCAACAATTATGTGATATACTATACTATATCTTGTGGCAAGACAAAAAACGCCACACATTATGGAGTGTTGCAAATGATAGAAGAAATAGGCGGTGCAAGGCTTAAAAAATCAGATTTCATCGGGATAAACGAGTGTTTTAAACCTATTGAAAGAGAGTATAAAAGGGGTGAAATCATAACTACATATTCACCCGAAAATGACACAATTTGCATCATAAAAGAAGGAACTGTTTATCTGACAACCGACAATGCCGAAAATCAGCGAAGAATTATTTCTTTTTATGAAAAGGGCGACATAATCGTCACCTGCATTGTACCCGAATCAGACAACAGAATTTTTTATCTGAGTGCCAAAACAAACTGCAAAATTGATTTCGTGAAATACTCAAAATTTACAGCCTGTTGTGAAAAGCATTGCAGTAAACACCAGCGGATTATAAGTGCATACATCAAAAAATCTCATAAAAAAAGTCTTGCTCACACAGACATTCTCTGTCAGCAGACGCTGAGGAGCAAGCTTTTGACTTTTTTTGAATACATTAAAACCGAAAAAGGAAAAAACACCTTTTATCTTCCTCTCCCTCTTTCCGACCTTGCAGATTACCTTTCTGTTGACCGAAGTGCAATGATGCGTGAAATAAAAAAGATGAATGAGGAAAATATTATAATCTCCGAAAAACGAAAAATCACAGTCATTGAAGATTTGTCAGAATGACACATAACATATATATGTATAAAAAAACATAAAAAAACAAAAAATATAAATGCGTGATTTCGCCGTTTTGAGCCTGCAAAAAAACTTGCAGGCTTTTTTTGTACACAACGATTAATATTGTAGTATAAAAACACCTTGCAGTCAACACGCTAAAAGAATTATAGTCAAAATAATTAATTTGACTGATTTTGAATGGAGATAATCAAAAACACCAATTTTAATTGCAAAAACGGTAAAATTATACTGTTTTTGAATAATGCTCGACACTTTTTTTGTTAGCTAATTTTGCTGTCTTTAAATTTTTCTGAATTTTTTTGACCGATTTTGCTTGACTTTTAAAAAACGGGTGTTATAATATAGTCAAGATAGTCAAAATAGTCAAGAGGTGAGGATAATGCTTACACAGGACAGATATCGTGCAATACTTGATTTGCTCGAAGAAAAAAGTTCGGTCACGGTGTCGGAATTAACAAAGTTGCTTGACTCATCCGAGTCAACAATAAGAAGAGATCTTTCCGCTCTTGATGAGATGGGAAAGCTCACAAAGGTTTTCGGCGGTGCAACTTCAATCACCAGAAACGAGGGTGTTTTTGAAGATGCGGTAAGCAATCGTGAAACCGTTATGAGCGATGAAAAAGATGCGGTTGCAGAATACTGTGCAAAGCTTATCCATGACTCTGACTTTGTTTATATTGACGCAGGAACAACAACATTAAAGCTTGTTGACCACATTACAAATACAAACGCAACATATGTTACAAACGGCATAACACACGCCAGAATGCTTATCCACAAGGGTATGCAGACATATATAGTAGGCGGAAAAATAAAACCGCTTACCGAGGCTGTTGTGGGTGCCGAAGCAATAAAAAGCATAAACTGCTTTAACTTTACAAAAGCTTTTATGGGAGCAAACGGAATTGACATCAGTTCGGGATTCACAACCCCCGACATTGAAGAAGGTCTTATAAAGGAAACGGCAATCAACAAATCTTATATGGCATTTGTTCTTGCAGACCATTCAAAATTTCGCAGGGTGTATTCCGTAACATTTGCCCCTCTGCGAAAATGTTGTATAATCACCGACAAACTGCCTACGCCGGACTTTTCGCAGGCAACGGTGATAAAGGAGGTAAAAAATGATTTACACCGTAACGCTTAATCCGTCAATTGACTACATTGTCAGACTTGATTCGCTTGTTCCGGGAATAACAAACCGAACAACCGCCGAAGAATATTACTACGGAGGTAAGGGAATCAATGTTTCATGCGTACTTGCAGAGCTTGACCTTGAAAGTACGGCATTCGGATTTGTTGCAGGCTTTACGGGTGACGCCATTGAAAAGGGTATTCGCAACGACAGAATTATCACCGACTTTATTAAGCTTGAAAGTGGAATTTCAAGAATCAACATAAAAATCAAAGCCGGCGTTGAAACAGAAATCAATTGTCAGGGACCTCACATAAGTGAAGGCGAACTTGAAAGGCTGTTTTCAAAAATCGACAGAATATCCGACGGCGACACAATCGTAATTGCAGGAAACATTCCGAATACGATGCCTGATGATGTTTACGAAAGAATCCTTGAAAGAATCAAGGGCAAGGATGTACGAATTGTAGTTGACGCAACAAAAAAACTTTTACTCAACGCACTCAAGTACAAGCCGTTCCTCATCAAGCCGAACAGACAGGAACTTTCCGAAATGTTCGGAGTTGAAATCAACACCGAGGATGATATTGAAAAGTATGCAAAAGAGTTGCAGAAACTCGGTGCAAAAAATGTTTTGATTTCACTCGGCGGTGACGGAGCAATGCTCATTGACGAATTTGGAAAAAGACACAAAGCAGGAGTCCTCAAAGAAAAGGTAATTAACACAGTCGGTTCGGGAGACTCAATGGTAGCAGGCTTTGTGGCAGGATATGAAAAAACAAAAAGCTACCCCTATGCGCTGAAATTGGGCAGTGTGTGCGGAAATGCAACGGCATTTCTTGACGGACTTGCCACAAAAGAAAAAATAAATGAATTGCTTGCAAAATTTAATTAAAAAGGAGAGAAAAATATGCGTATCACAGATTTATTAAAAAAATCGGGTATTGCTCTCGGCGTTAAAGTTGCCGACAAGAGCGAAGCAATTGACAAACTTGTTTCATTACATGAAAAGTGCGGAAACCTCAAGGATGTTAAAGCCTACAAAGAGGGAATCCTCAACCGTGAAGAACTCGGCACAACAGCTGTAGGTATGGAGGTTGCAATTCCCCATGCCAAGAGCGAAGCTGTAAAAGCTCCCGCCCTCACAGCTATCACAGTCCCCGACGGTGTAGATTATGACTCACCCGACGGTAAGCCCTGTAAGCTGCTCTTTATGATTGCCGCAACAACAGACGGTGATGTTCATCTTGAAGTTCTTGCAAGACTTATGCAGCTTTTGATGCATGAAGATTTTACCGCAAAGCTTAAAGCCGCAAAAACTCCGGAAGAATTTATCTCGATTATTGACGCAAGAGAAACAGAGAAGTTCCCCGATGAACCAAAGGCAGAAGTTCCTGCAAAGAAGGGTTACAGAGTTCTTGCTATCACAGCTTGTCCAACAGGTATTGCTCATACTTATATGGCGGCTGAATCACTCCAGAAAGCCGGCGACAGCCTTAACATTCCGATTAAGGTTGAAACAAACGGTTCGGGCGGTGCAAAGAATGTGCTTACCGAAGAAGAAATTGCAAATTGTGACGGTATCATCATTGCCGCTGACATCACAATAAATCTTGCCCGTTTTGACGGCAAGCCCGTTTTACAGTGTGCCGTTTCAGACGGTATTCATAAGCCGGAAGAGCTTATCAACAAGATTGTAAACAAAGAAGTTCCCGTATATCATCACAAAGGCGGTTCTGCAGATGCTCCAAGGAAGAGAGGCGGCGCTTACGGTCACCTTATGAACGGTGTATCACATATGCTCCCGTTCGTTGTAGCAGGCGGTATCTTCATTGCAATTGCATTCCTCATTGATATTGCATGCGGTGTTAACGCACAGGAGGTTGGCAGTGCATTCGGTACGGTAACTCCAGCAGCCGCATGGTTTAAAACACTCGGCGGTGTGGCATTTAACCTTATGGTTCCTATCCTTTCAGGCTTTATCGCAATGTCAATTGCAGACCGTCCCGGTCTTCTCGTTGGTCTTGTAGGCGGTTTCCTTGCAACATCAGGCGCAACCTTTATGGATCCTGCCGCTGCAGAAACAGTTCCGTCAGGCTTCCTCGGCGGCTTGCTCGCAGGTTTCGTAGGCGGTTACTTAATGCTCGGTATTGAAAAAATGTGCGATAAGATGCCTAAGGCTCTTGAGGGTATCAAGCCCGTTCTCATCTATCCGCTTCTCGGACTCGGCGGTATTCTCGTTGTAATGTGCGCAGTCAACCCGTTCATGGGTATGATTAACTCAGGTATGTCAAACGGCCTTAACGCTATTGCCTCTAACCCTGCAATGATGGTTCCGCTCTGTGCGCTCCTCGCAGGTATGATGTCTATCGACATGGGAGGCCCTTTCAACAAGGCAGCTTATGCATTCGCAACACTTAACCTTGCAAACGCAGACGATCAGGCATACATCATTATGGCAGCAGTTATGATCGGCGGTATGGTTCCTCCAATCGCAATCGCTCTTTCAAACACATTCTTCAAGAATCGTTGGACAGACGAAGAAAGAAAGAATGCTCCCGTAAACTATGTAATGGGACTTTCATTCATCACAGAAGGTGCAATTCCTTACGCAGCAGGTCATCCGCTTCAGGTTATCCCTTCATGTATCGTTGGTTCTGCAGTAGCAGGCGCACTTTCAGCTCTCTTTGGCTGTAAGCTTATGGCTCCTCACGGCGGTATCTTCGTATTCGCAACAATGCAGGGTACATGGTATTTCTACCTCCTTGCTCTTGCAATCGGTGCAGTAGTTACAATGCTTATGCTTGCACTTCTCAAAAGACCGATTAAAAAATAATTAATTTGCTATTACCCGTTTTTTGAAATGTTTTGTTCCTCGGCACCGGTGTAAAAGCCGGTGCCACCCCTCAAAACTCAAAGAACTTTCACGACATTAGATTCAAAACTTCAAAACACAAATTTATTTATAAAGGAGATTTTATTATGGTATCAAAAGAACTCGTACTCACAAATGCGCAGGGATTCCATATGCGTCCGGCATCGGTTTTTGCAACAGCTATGGGCAAATACAGCTGTGATGTAACAATCAAATTCAACGGCAATCAGTACAACGCAAAGAGCCTCCTCAACATTATTGCGGCTTGCATCAAGTGCGGCAGTGAAATTGAAGTTGTTTGCGACGGTGCTGACGAAAACGAGGCACTTGCAGAGGCAGTACAGCTCATTGAGAGCGGTCTTGGCGAATAATGGCCCTGACAGACCAGTTACAAGAGGTGAAGATTATGCTACACGGAACAGCCGCATCCGAGGGTATCGGAATCGGTAAGGTAATGCTTATTGAAGAACATTCGCTTGAATACACTCCACGAACAGTAACAGATACTGAGGCAGAGTCACAGCGTTTTAAGGCAGCAGTAGATGCTTTTTGCTACAATACTGAAAAACAGGCAGAAAATCTTCGCAGTTCAGCCGGTGAAAAAGAGGCAGAAATTCTTGCAGGTCACATTCAGATTATCAAAGATCCGTATCTCAGCGGTGAAATTGAAAAGCTGATTGCAGACGGTCAATGTGCGGAATCTGCTCTTGAGCATATGTGCGATATGTTTATTGCAATGTTCTCGGCAGCTGACGATGAGCTTACAAAACAGCGTGCGGCTGATGTCAGAGATATCAAGAGCGGTGTTCTTGGCATTCTTCTCGGAGTAAACGAAATTAAAGTAAGCGATGCGCCAAAAGGCACTGTGCTTGTTGCAAGGGAGCTTACTCCTTCTGTTACGGCAGGTATTGTAAAAGAAAACATAGCAGGCATTATTACTGAAACAGGCGGAACAACTTCCCACTCTGCAATTCTTGCAAGAGCGCTTGAGATTCCCGCCGTACTCAGTGTTGAGGGTGTCGCATCAAGCCTGAAAAACGGCGACACAGTTGTAGTTGACGGCAGTGAGGGTGCTATAATTGTTAATCCGGATGATAACACAGTTGCAGAATACTCCAAAAAGCGTGACGCTTTTCTTGCAGAACGCAAAGAGCTTGAAAATTACAGGGGACGAGAAACAAAATCCGCAAGCGGAGAAGTTTATGAACTTTTCTGCAACATAGGAAAACCCGAAGACGCTGTCAAGGCAGTTGATGCAGACGGCGAGGGTGTCGGACTTTTCAGAACAGAGTTTCTGTTCATGGACAGAACTTCAATTCCGACAGAGGACGAACAGTTTGAAGCCTACAAAAAGGCGGCTCTTATCTTAAAGGGCAAGTCGCTGATTATCAGAACACTTGATATCGGCGGTGACAAGGACATTCCGTACCTTGGACTTGAAAAAGAAGAAAATCCGTTCATGGGATTCCGTGCAATCAGATATTGCCTTAAAAACCGTGAACTTTTCAAATCACAGATTAAAGCCATTTTGCGTGCAAGCGCATTCGGTGACATCAAGATTATGTTCCCACTCATCACAACTATGGATGAACTTCGTGAGGGCAAAAAGCTTGTCGCAGAATGCAAAGCCGATTTACGCAATATGGGCATAAATTTCAACGAAAACATTCAGGTTGGTGTTATGGTTGAAACAGCGTCTGCGGCAGTTATCGCAGATATGCTTGCAAAAGAGGCAGACTTCTTCAGCATCGGCACAAATGACCTCACAGGCTACACAATGGCTTGTGACAGAGGCAACAACGATGTGTCTTACCTCTACTCTCCCCTTCAGCCAAGCGTTCTCAGAATGATTAAACGCACAATTGAGTGCGGTGTTCAGAACGGCATTTCAGTCGGAATGTGCGGTGAGGCTGCCGCAAACAAGCTGATGATTCCGTTGCTTATTTCATTCGGACTCACAGAATTCAGCGTTTCCGCTCCGTCAGTTCTCAATGTGAGAAAAATAATTTCCACATGGACAAAAGAAGAGGCAGACAAAGTTACTGCAAAGGTGCTTGAAATGAGTACACAGCAGGAAATTGTCGAATACCTCAAATCGGTTGTGTAAAACAACCAAGTTAATATGCGTTAACCTCAGTTAAAATAATTTGCAAACACGATTAATCCCCGTCAGAAATTCTGACGGGGATTTGTCTTTTGGTATATTAATTAGTTTTTGCTCTGCATACTATCCCTTTTTGAAAAGACGCAGCCGCAGTAGTTTTGGCGGTAGAGGTCATATTCTTTTGAAAGGATGATTGAACGCTTGTAGCCTTCACGCTTTTTGAAGTCGCTGTACAGCCACGGAATGCCGTACTTCTCGGCAAGCTCCGCACCGATTGAATTGAGCAACTGCGCATTTTTCAGCGGACTGATTGTAAGCGTGGTTGTGAAATAATCAAAGCCGTGTTCCTTTGCGTAGCGTGCAGAGGATTCAAGTCGCAGTCTGAAACATTTTTCACACCGCTTTCCGCCCTCGGGTTCATTTTCAAGACCTTTGACATACTCAAAGTAATCCTTGGGCAGATATTCGCCCTCGACCACCTTTACAGGATGTTCAAACGGCATAAGCGACACAAGACGCTTTTCTTCGCTCAGGCGGTAATTATACTCATCCGCAATTGAAATATTCGGATTGTAAAAATAGACCGTGATATCAAAATATTTTGAAAGATACTCAAGGCAGTATGACGAACACGGGGCGCAACACACATGCAAAAGCAGCTTTGGGACTTTTCCCTCCTCCGTTATTTTGTCAATTACCCTGTCGAGTTCTTTCTGATAGTTTATCTTGTTCATACTATTATATAAATTTGCAAATGTAGTCAAAAAGTTCTTCGGTTGTGTCTGCAACAAAGGGCGCACCTGCGTTCATAAGCTCGTTTTTTCCCCTGAATCCCCATGAAACACCTGCCATTTTTACACCCGCATTGTTTGCCGTAAAGACATCGACGTCGCTGTCACCGACATAGAAACATTCTTCGGGAGTTACACCGCTCATATTGAGGAGTGCAAGCAGAGCATCAGGCTCGGGCTTTGTCTTATACTGTGGTTTCTGCCCCCATGCCTGAGTAAACTTGTGATTTGGGAATGCTTTTTTTAGCATTTTATCAACAAATTCATCCGGCTTGTTTGAAAGCACACCTGTTTTTACACCCTTTTTTGCAAGCTTTTCAAGCATTTCGGCACAACCGTCATATGCGGCAGTGTGGTCGTTGCAATGAACGGCATAGTGTCTGTCGTAATCAGCCTTGACCTTTTCAAAAAGCTCGTGGTCGGTCCACGCATCTCCCATTGCCCTTCTGATGAGCATTTCTCTGCCGTTTCCGACATATGTTTTATAATTTTCAACCGGCTTTTCTTCAAGACCGTTAAGCTTCAGACCGTAGTTCACACTTATAGCAAGATCGGTAAGCGAATTCATAAGCGTGCCGTCAAGATCAAATACTACCATTTTTACCATAAATATCACCTTAGTTTAATCCTTTTTCCTGTTCAAAGAGTATTGCTCTGCATGGTGCCGCCTCAACTCCGCCGAGCTTTATCGGAAACGCACACAAATCATATTCGCCGTCAGCCACTCCCGAAAGATTGAGATTTTCGAGAACGGCAATATCCGCTCTGCCAAGTTCAAGATGTGTTTTAACTTCATCAAACGGAGGTGCGATTGACTCGGCATCCGTACCGACAAGCACCACCCTGCTTTGTGCAAGCACAATTGCGGCAGAATGTGAAAGGTATGTTTTGCCGTTCCCACGAAAGAGTATGCGTTTTCGGCAATACGGCAACAGCTTGTCCATATCTTCGCCCGTCAGCACACCCTTGACCGTTATTACGGTGCATTTTCCGTAGAAAGTGTTGAGCCTTAAATCGGTTATCCCTTTGCCGTCAGGACAAAAGTGGAGAGGAGCGTCAATATGCGTGCCTGCATGAACGCACATAGAAATCTGCGAAAGATTGCACTCGTCATCTTCATCAATACTTCTCAGCGGAGTCACAACGGTTTCGGGATCGCCCGGATATGTTTCGGTTGTAAGAGTGTCTCTCGAAATATCATGAATATACATACATCCTTCGCCTCTTTTCTTTTTGAACATTTTTAATTCACGCAGAGCATCAGCTCCTCAGAGTCTAAGTAAAATATAACTCTGCTTAAATTCAGAACGAACCCACAGTATGAGTAAAGCGGAACATCTGCACTATGATTATACCACATATTACTGCACTTTGCACCTTTATCGGCAAAATTTCCTTGTTTTACGGCAAAAAATAACCCCACAGGAAAAACCTGTGGGGTAAATTGCAATTGTGAATTTAATCAACAGCGATTAATTATTCAACAGAAATCGGTAAACCGACATTGCCTGTTTCGTAACCGCCAACGATGTACTTCTGAACGATAGTAGCATCCTTGATTGAGATTCTGCCATCCTCGTTAGCATCACATGCCTTGAATGCGTTTGCATCATCAGCAGCAATACTCATAAGGTTGATAGCAATCTTCTGAATTGTTGTAGCATCTACAACTGTAATTGAGTAGTCACCGTCAGCATCGCCGAGAAGCGGAACACGGGCACCGTCAATCTTAATATTAGCCTTAGCACCTGAGCGTGACGGATAATCAAACTTAGTAAGATCAAGTGTGATTGTTACATCAACGAGTGAATCTTCTTCAAAACCGGCAGAAACTGTGTTAAGAAGCATATTCTGACCATTGAATGTAAGGTCAAATTCTTCGCCTATAGGAGTTGCGCTCTGCTCGGGAAGACCCCAGCTAGCTGCCCAATCATCGTTTGCAGCAAACTTGAACTGATAAGCATCGTCTGCAGATTCAATATTTTCATACTTAATCTGATATACCTTGTCAGAAACCTGAGTCATGTGGTTAACTTCAGCGTCAACACCCCATGCTACACCGTTGAGCCAGTT